>Ga0102593_1000030_pt1 | contig 432007 bp, 429 predicted proteins | sample AraplaCol_mMS_r2_2_FD_76862 | JGI IMG/M metagenome (GOLD analysis project Ga0102593, IMG submission 76862) | Arabidopsis root microbial communities from North Carolina, USA - plate scrape MF_Col_mMS_r2 (SPADES assembly) (version 2) | ecosystem: Host-associated > Plants > Roots > Endosphere... | reverse complement strand
GCGGCCGGCTTCAAACAACGCAGCAATGGCACGATCGGCCAAAATTCCAGTTTCGCGAGCCATCATGCTCCATCCATAGTTCGTGGCCGACAAAACCAAATACAGGGAATTGACGCAAGAAGCTAACAGCAGTATTGCAGCTTTATCCCGTGGTGATTTGGCCGGTCGGCTTGCAGCCACGTTAAACAAGTGGCTAAAAAGACCGGGTGTGAAACCGGTCTGCATTTGCGGCCGGTTTTTTTTGTTTTTGAGGTGATGGCATGAGCAAGTCCTGGCGCCCAGCAACCCAACTCGTTCACGGAGGCACTCTGCGCTCGCAATATGGCGAGATGTCGGAAGCGATCTACCTGACGCAAGGCTTCGTCTACGACACGTCCGAGGCGGCGGAAGCGCGCTTTAAGGGCGAGACCGACGGCTTCATCTATGCCCGCTACGGCAGCCCCACCAACGACATGTTCGAAAAGCGCATGTGCGCACTTGAAGGTGCTGAAGATGCGCGCGCCACGGCCTCCGGCATGGCTGCCGTTACCGCGGCGATCCTCTGCCAGCTGAAGGCCGGCGATCATATTGTCGCGGCCCGCGCCCTGTTCGGCTCCTGCCGCTGGGTGGTCGAGACGCTGGCACCGAAATACGGCATCGAATGCACGCTGATCGACGGCCGCCACCTGGAAAACTGGGAAAAGGCGATCACGCCGAAGACGAAGGTGTTCTTCCTGGAAAGCCCGACCAACCCGACTCTCGAGATCGTTGATATCGCCGGCGTTGCCAAGCTCGCCAACCAGATCGGCGCCAAGGTCGTCGTCGACAACGTCTTTGCGACGCCGCTCTTCCAGAAGCCGCTGGAGCTCGGCGCCCACATCGTCATCTATTCGGCGACCAAGCATATCGATGGTCAGGGCCGCTGCCTCGGCGGCGTCGTTCTCTCCGACAAGCAGTGGATCGACGAGAACCTGCACGATTATTTCCGCCACACCGGCCCGGCAATGTCGCCGTTCAATGCCTGGACGCTGCTGAAGGGCATCGAGACCCTGCCGCTGCGCGTCGCCCAGCAGACGAAGAACGCCTCGAAGATCGCCGATTTCCTGGCTGAGCAGAAGCAGGTCGCCCGCGTCATCTATCCGGGCCGCAAGGACCATCCGCAGGCCGATATCATCGCCAAGCAGATGACCGGCGGCTCGACGCTGGTCTGCTTCGAGCTGAAGGGCGGCAAGGAAGCAGCCTTCGCTCTGCAGAATGCGCTCGACGTCGTGACGATCTCCAACAATCTCGGCGACACCCGCAGCCTGATCACCCATCCGGCAACGACGACGCACAAGAACCTGTCGGACGAGGCGCGCGCCGAACTCGGCATTTCGGCAGGCACCGTTCGCCTCTCGGCAGGCATCGAAGACACGGACGACCTGCTGGAAGACTTCGCGCAGGCTCTGTCGAAAGTGAAGGCGTGAGCGGTCCTGCCTAGCGCAGGACCCGCTTCATCGTCAGCACATCCGCAAACGGGAAAAGCAGGCGCAGCGGCCCCAGCCTGAGGCGCCTGCTGACGACAAAGCCGTTTCGGCGATATGTCGAAACGGCCGGATTATGCCCGGCGACCTGGAGTGTGACGGTATCGCAACCGCTTTCCGCGGCTGCTGCGGCGACAGCTTCCAGGAGCATTGTTCCGCCGCCTTGGCCGCGAAGCTTGGCATCAACCTTCAGCGTGTAGAGATAGAGTTCGCCAGCGGCCAGACGGGGCTCCGTGAGGCAAAAGGCGAGGAAGCGCAGCAATCCCTGCAGCGATCCATATTCTGCCTGGAAATCCCGCGCCGTCGGCGAAAAGGGCCCCTTGCCCGCCACGGAAAAAGTTGCGTGTCCAACTATGCGGCCCTTGCACTGGATGGCAATCAAGCGATCCAGATTGATTGACCGCTTGAAAAGTGCGGTACGCCGCTCGGCCGGTCCAAGGAAAAAACCCAGCGAGTCCCGCCCGCGGGCGACGCGCCTGCGAACCTCTTCGGCGAGCAGGTGTTCAGGGAAAGATCGCAACAAAGTAAAACTGGCGCGATTGGTTTGCTTGCCTGAAGTGCTATCCATAAAGCGCGCCAGACCAGGTTGACGGCAGTGTCAAATTTGCCCCCGAATTAATGATTAATGTAAAAACACCGTTTTCAATAGCGTTGAAAGCTCGACTTCCCGCCTCATTTCTTGACGGACAAGGCCGGGTATAAGATACGAGTAACATATCCTGACTAAGGTGTAAGGCATGTATCGCGCCCTCACACGAGATATAGAAGTTGTCGTCGAGCCGTTTTATCTGGAGGAGCAATCCGATCCGGACGATGACCGCTATGTCTGGGGATATCGCATCGTCATCAGCAACAATTCCGAGCTCTCTGTAAAACTCGTCAACCGTTACTGGAACATAACGGATCAGAACGGCGTGGTTGACGAAGTGACGGGGCCGGGCGTGGTTGGCGAACAGCCACGGCTGGAGCCCGGTGATACCTATGAATACTCATCGGGATGCCCGCTCGATACGCCATCGGGGCTGATGTTCGGCCATTACCAGATGGAGACGGATGAAGGCGAGCTCTTCGATGTCGAGATACCCGCCTTCTCCCTGGATTCACCCGGCCTGCTCAGAGTGCTGAACTGACCGTTACTCGGCTGGCTGCAGTTCGGCAGGCTCGAAGCGGTAGGTCGTCGAGCAGAACTCGCAGGTGACCGCGATTTCGCCATTCTCCTGGCTCGCCTTGATCTCGTCTGCCGAGAAGCCCTTCAGCACGCCCTTGATCTTGTCGCGCGAACAGCTGCAGCGGTCGAAGACCTCCTTGGCGTCATAGACGCGCACGCCGCGCTCGTGGAAAAGCCGGAAAAGCAGACGCTCGGTTCCGACCTGCGGGTCGGTCAGCTCGTCGGCATCGATGGTTTCCACCATCGTGCGTGCCTCGGTCCAGGAATCGTCTTCCTTCAGCGGCTGGCCGCTCTCGTCGCCATCGCCACCGTGCAGATCCTGCTGGCGCATGCGCTCCGGCGCTTCCGGCAGGAACTGGGCGACGAGGCCGCCTGCCCGCCAGCGATGGCGCGGCTTGCCGCTGTCGTCACGGTCGAGCAGTTCGGCCGCAGCGAGACGAACCCGCGTCGGGATCTGCTCGGACTGACGGAAATAGGTGCCGGCAATCTCTTCCAGCGAGGCGCCGTCGAGCGCGACGATACCCTGATAGGGCTGGCTGAACTTGCCCTGATCGATCGTGAAGGCGAGCACGCCCCTGCCGAGCAGCTGTTCGGGCTCGGTCTGGCCGGCGGCGATCGCTTCGTCGAGCAGCGCCTGATCGAAGCGCGCATAGGCGCGCACATTCTCAGGCGTCGAGAAATCGGCGACCAGCAGATCGACGGGGCCGTCACCCTTCGTCTGAACGGTGAACTTGCCGTCGAATTTCAGCGACGTGCCAAGCAGCACCGTCAGCACGATCACTTCGGCGAGAAGGCGGGCAACGGGTGCGGGATAGTGGTGGCGCTCCAGGATGGCGTCCAGCATCGGGCCGAGCTGGACGGCGCGGCCGCGCACATCCAGACCTTCAACCTGAAACGGGACAACATGATCATCACCGGCGAAATCGAACTCGCCAAGAGCGGCTGCAGCTTCTGCCATGGTCTTACTCCTAGTATTCAGAGCGGCAGACCAAGGCGTCTCTCCGCTCGCGCGGCCACGAGGCCGTCAGGCCGGATGTGGCGTCCAGTATGGTTCAGATCGCGCCCAGGCACCATGCAAGAATCGACTTCTGCGCATGAAGACGGTTTTCCGCTTCATCGAAGACCACGGATTGCGGGCCATCGATCACTTCGTCCGTGACTTCCTCACCACGATGGGCAGGCAGGCAATGCATGAACAATGCATCCTTGCCGGCCTTTGCCATCAAAGCCTGATTGACCTGATAGGGCTGGAAGACGTTGTGACCGCGAGCCCGATGTTCCTGATTCATGGAGACCCAGGTATCGGTTACCACGCAATCGGCGCCTTCGACCGCACGGTCGGCATCATGGCTGAGCAGGATTTCGGCGCCCTCATTGCGGGCCCAGTTCAGATAGTGATCCTTCGGCTCGGAACCAAGGGGTACGGCCATGTTCATGCGATAGCCGAAACGGGCAGCGCCTTCGACCAGCGAATGCAGCACGTTGTTGCCGTCGCCCGTCCAGGCGATCGTCTTGCCCTTGATAGGGCCGCGATGCTCTTCGAAGGTCATGATATCGGCCATGATCTGGCACGGATGCGTATCGTCGGTCAGCGCGTTGATGACCGGCACGGTAGCGTGCTCGGCAAGCTCGAGCATGCGGTGATGCTCGGTGGTGCGGATCATGATCGCATCGACATAGCGCGACAGGACCTTGGCGGTGTCGCCAATCGTTTCGGCGCGGCCGAGCTGCATTTCGGTGCCCGAGAGGAACAGCGTCTCGCCGCCGAGCTGGCGCATGCCGACATCGAAGGAGACGCGGGTACGTGTGGACGGCTTTTCGAAGATCATCGCCAGCATCTTGCCGGCGAGCGGCTTGTCGCCGGCGCCTGCCTTGAAAGCCTGCTTGCGCGAGATCGCATCATTCATGATGACGCGCAGATCGGCGGAGCTGACCGCCGAGAGATCGAGGAAGTGTTTGGGGGAAGCCATGTCGTCCTTACCTGTTTGCCTCGTAAGGCATCTATCCGTTCAAGCCGTCTTCGTGGCCTTGGCTGCGCGAATGCTCTCGGCGGCCTGCTCGATGCGTGCGAGGCCTTCGCGGGCTTCTTCCGCAGTCACTACCAGAGGCGGCAGGAGACGGATGACGTTATCGCCCGCCGGGACACCCAGCAGATGCGCGCCGCGGATCGCAGCCAGGAGTTCGCTCGAGGGAACGGCGGCCTTGATGCCGAGCAGCAGGCCTTCGCCGCGGATATCCTCGATCACGTCAGGATAGCGATCCTTCAGCGACGCCAGGCCCTGGCGGAAGACCAGCGACACGTCGCGGACGTGCTGCAGGAAGCCATCGGCGAGCACGATATCGAGAACGGCACTGCCGACGGCCATGGCGAGCGGATTGCCGCCATAGGTCGAGCCGTGCGTGCCGGCCTTCATGCCGGAGGCCGCCTCAGCCGTTGCAAGGCAGGCGCCGAGCGGGAAACCGCCGCCGATGCCCTTGGCAACAGCCATGATGTCAGGTGTCACGCCGGACCATTCATAGGCGAAGAACTTGCCGGTACGGCCAACGCCGGTCTGCACTTCGTCGAGGATCAGCAGCAGGCCATGCTCATCGCAGAGCTGGCGCAGCGCCTTCATGAACTCGACGGTCGCCGGGCGGATACCACCCTCACCCTGTACGGGCTCGATCAGAATGCCTGCCGTTGCGTCGGTGATCGCCGCGCGGACGGCTTCGACATCGCCGAACGGCACCTGGTCGAAACCGGGGGTCTTCGGACCGAAGCCTTCGAGATACTTCTCCTGGCCGCCGGCGGCGATCGTCGCCAGCGTACGGCCGTGGAAGGCGCCTTCGAAGGTGATGATATGGAAGCGCTCCGGATGGCCCTTCGAATACTGGTAGCGGCGCGCGGTCTTGATCGCGCATTCCAGGGCTTCCGCACCCGAGTTGGTGAAGAACACCTTGTCGGCGAAAGTCGCTTCCGTCAGCCTCGTTGCGAGCTTTTCCTGGCCTGGGATCTCGTAGATGTTGGAGAGGTGCCAGACCTTCTCGGCCTGCGCCTTCAGGGCATCGACAACATGCGGATGGCTGTGGCCGACAGCGGTCACGGCAACGCCCGCGCCAAAATCCAGATATCGCTCGCCGGTCTCGGTAATCAGCCAGACGCCCTCACCTCGCTCGAACCGCAGAGGGGCACGAGAATAGGTATCATATAGCGGCGCGGCTTCAGCCATGGCGCGGTCTCCTGTCAGCGTTATGGGCAACCGGACTCCGGCTAAAAAACCAGGTCCGAAAAATTAAAAATGCCGCCTCTCGGCGGCGCTGTGCACTATTTACTTTTCGCACTGCAATGTCAACAAAACTACGGCTTTCGTGGCTTCTGGGTGACGCTCAAGCGATGTCGCGTTTCATCAACAGCTAATGTTGCAGAAATGACTCTGTGGGGAAGCAAGTTGGGGAAAACTTGAAATTCGATTCATCCGGATTCCCGCGACTCTTGTCACGGAGTCAGCCTCACACTAGGTTAAAACTCAATTACTAGACTGCATGCGGCGGAACTAGTCACCAAAATTAGTCAAGCGTTTCTTGTGTCGGATTCATCCGGGGCAAACGGTGAAGGATTCTGCCTTCACAACGCTTAAACGGCGGAGACACAGGGCATGAACTGGACAGACGAGCGGGTCGAGAAACTCAAGAAACTGTGGTCCGAAGGGTTGAGCGCGAGCCAGATCGCGGCGCAACTTGGAGGCGTAAGCCGGAATGCCGTTATCGGCAAGGTTCACCGTCTGGCACTGCCGGGCCGTGCCAAGGCCGGCGGCAATGCGACGGCGGCACGGGCTCCGAAGCGCACGACTTCGGCACCCCGCGCTCCGAACTACGCATCGCGCATGACGACCCGCACCGTTGCCCGCCCGCAGGGCGCAACGATGCTGAAGGAAGAGATCGAAATCGACGTCATGGAGGAGATGGAATACCGTCCGGCTTCCAACGTTGTCGTGCCGATCTCGCGCCGTCTCGGCCTGACGGAACTGACCGAGCGGACCTGCAAGTGGCCGGTCGGCGATCCGCTGAAGGACGATTTCCATTTCTGCGGCTGCGAAAGCCCGGATTCTTCGCCCTACTGCACGTATCATCAGCGTCTGGCTTACCAGCCGGTCAATGATCGCCGCAGGGCCGCAGCCCGGGCAAACTGAGCCGGGTAAAGACAAACGAAAAACGGGCCTTTCGGCCCGTTTTTTTGTGTCTGCATGTCAGGAGGCCGTAGCCTCCCTCACTCAGGCTTCCATGGAGTAGCCGGCACCGCGGACGGTGCGAATGACATCCTGCATGTTCGAGAAGTTGAGCGCCTTGCGCAGGCGGCCGACATGGACGTCGACGGTACGCTCGTCGACATAGATGTCGTGACCCCAGACGCCGTCGAGCAGTTGCGAGCGCGAGAAGACGCGGCCCGGCGACGACATCAGAAACTCCAGGAGGCGGAACTCGGTCGGCCCGAGACGGACTTCGCGGGTCTTGCGGTGAACGCGGTGCGTTTCACGGTCGAGTTCGATATCGCCGCACTTCAGCACGGTCGAGAGAACTTCCGGCTTGGCGCGGCGCAGCATCGCCTTGACGCGGGCAACGAGCTCGGGCGTCGAGAACGGCTTGACGACATAGTCGTCGGCGCCGGTCGACAGGCCGCGGACGCGCTCACTCTCTTCACCGCGCGCCGTCAGCATGATGATCGGCAAGCGCTCGGTTTCCGGGCGCATGCGCAGCCGGCGGCAGAGCTCGATGCCTGATACGCCAGGCAGCATCCAATCGAGGATAAGAAGGTCCGGCGTGCGCTCCTGAAGGCGGATTTCCGCCTCGTCGCCGCGCAGGATGGTATCGACTTCGAAACCTTCGGCTTCGAGATTGTAGCGAAGAAGCACGCTCAGTGCTTCTTCGTCTTCAACGACTGCAACTCTCGGGATCATTCTATTCTGTCTCCTGAGGCCCGGTCCGGATGATTATTCCGTTACCGCGCCGACGGTGTTGGCGGTGTCGTCCTTCGGACGCTCGCCTTCCGGCTGAGCGCCGGTCGCCATGTAGTAGATGGTTTCAGCAATGTTGGTGGCGTGGTCGCCGATGCGCTCGATGTTCTTGGCGCAGAAGAGCAGATGCGTGCAGCTGGTGATGTTGCGCGGATCTTCCATCATGTAGGTCAGGAGCTCGCGGAACAGCGACGTGTACATCGCGTCGATTTCCTCGTCGCGCTCGCGGATCGACTTCGCCTTGTCGGCAGCGCGCGTCGTGTAGACGTCGAGCACTTCCTTCAGCTGGACGAGCGCGAGCTCGGAGAGATGCTCCAGACCACGGGCGAGCTTGCGCGGAACGCCGGTGCTCTGCACGGCGATGACGCGCTTTGCGGTGTTCTTGCCGAGGTCGCCGACGCGCTCGAGGTCGGCGGCGATGCGGATCGAACCCATGATCTCGCGCAGGTCCGACGCCATCGGCTGGCGGCGGGCGATGGTGACGATCGCCTTGTCGTTGATCTCGCGCTCGGCGTGATCGAGGATCACGTCGTCGGAGATGACCTTCTGCGCCAGTGCCGCGTCGCCGTTGACGAGGGCGCGGACAGCGTCGGAAACCATCTGCTCGGCCAGGCCGCCCATTTCGGAAATGCGGCGCGAGAGGAACTTCAGGTCTTCGTCATACGCAGAAAAAATATGTGTCGATGCCATGGGGAAAGTCCTTGAGTGTCTATCGGGGGTCGTGACGCCAAAGATCAGCCGAAGCGGCCCATGATATAATCCTGGGTGCGCGGATCGTCCGGATTGGTGAACATCTTGTCGGTATCGTTCTCCTCGACGAGGTTGCCGAGGTGGAACATGGCCGTGCGCTGCGAAACGCGGGCGGCCTGCTGCATGGAGTGCGTGACGATGACGATCGTGTAGGCTTCGCGCAGCTCGTGGATCAGTTCCTCGACCTTTGCGGTGGCGATCGGGTCGAGTGCCGAGCACGGCTCGTCCATCAGGATGACTTCGGGCGAGACGGCAACGGCGCGGGCGATGCAGAGGCGCTGCTGCTGACCACCGGAGAGGCCGGTACCGGATTCATGAACGCGGTCCTTGACCTCGTTCCAGAGGCCGGCGCGCTGCAGGCTGGTCTCGACGATCTGGTCCATGTCGGCCTTGGTCTTAGCGAGACCATGGATGCGCGGGCCGTAAGCGACGTTTTCGTAGATCGACTTCGGGAACGGGTTCGGCTTCTGGAACACCATACCGACGCGGGCGCGCAGTTCGACCACGTCGATATCCGGATCGTAGATATCGTCGCCATCGAGCGTGATCTTGCCGGTGACGCGGCAATTGTCGATCGTGTCGTTCATGCGGTTCAGGCTGCGCAGGAAGGTGGACTTGCCGCAGCCGGACGGGCCGATGAGCGCCGTAACGGTGTTTTCGCGGATGTTCAGCTTGACGTCGAAGAGGGCGCGCTTTTCGCCGTAATAGACGGAAACGTCCTGGCCGATCATCTTGTAGGGAATGCTGTTCATCTTCTGGTCCAGAGCCTTTTCAACTGCTGCTTCTGTCAACATGTTCATTGGGTTTTACTCCGTTTACCAGCGGCGCTCAAAGCGACGGCGCAAGAGGATGGCTCCGAGGTTCATGACGATCAGGAACAAGAGGAGGACGATGATGGCACCCGACGTACGTTCCACGAAGGCGCGTTCGGCTTCGTTGGCCCACATGTAGACCTGGACGGGGAGCGCGGTGGACGGGTCGAGAGGCGTGGCCGGTGCATTGGCGACGAAGGCGACCATGCCGATCAAGAGAAGCGGCGCGGTTTCGCCGAGCGCGTGCGCCAGGCCGATGATGGTGCCGGTCAGGATGCCCGGCATGGCGAGCGGCAGCACATGGTGGAACACCATCTGCATCTTCGAGGCTCCGAGACCGAGAGCGGCCGCGCGGATCGACGGCGGGACGGCGCGAAGAGCCGCACGCGTCGCGATGATGATCGTCGGCAGCGTCATCAGCGTGAGCACCAGACCGCCGACCAGCGAGGCCGAGCGCGGCATGCCCATGAAGTTGATGAACACTGAGAGACCGAGCAGACCGTAGACGATCGAGGGAACGGCAGCCAGGTTGTTGATGTTGACCTCGATGAGATCCGTCAGCCGGTTCTTCGGTGCGAATTCCTCGAGATAGATCGAGGCGGCGACACCGATCGGCAGCGACAGCACCAGAACGATCGCCATCAGATAGAGCGAGCCGATGAGGGCAACGCCGAGGCCGGCGGCTTCAGGACGGCTGGAATTGCCGTTGACGAAGAGGCCCGTGTTGAACTGCTTGAAGAGAGCGCCGCTCGACTTCAGTTCGTTCATCCAGCCAACCTGCTTGTCGTTGACCTTGCGGTTCTTCTCATCGACGGAGAGATCGATCTGGCCCTTGTTGGCGCTGTCGACATTGGCGTCGGCGAGAACCGTGACGTTGATCGTCTTGCCGATGATCGACGGGTCGGCGACGACCATGTCGCGCAGCTGGATCGGAGCGCCCTTGGAGAGCATCGCCGAGGCATCGCGCACGTCGGGACGGCTCGATGCGTTGATGTTGAGCTGCTTGACGATGGCGTCACGCAGCAGGGCGCCGTAATTGGCGGCGATCAGGACGGACGGATCGGTCGCGCGCTTGTTGCCCGGATCGATCGTCTTCTCAGTGAACTCGATCGGCAGCGAGATCGCCGTCTGCTGGAAGGCGGTGTAGCCCTGACGGATGACCGTCGACAGCAGGATGACCAGGAAGATCAGGCCGAAAGCGATAGCGGCCATGCCGTAAGCCTGGAAGCGGCGTTCGGCGGCATAGCGGCGCTTGATGCCGATGTCGCGGCGCGCAGGCGCCTTGGATACGAGAGTGCCGGAAACCGGAGAAGCGATATTCGTCATTCGTACTGCTCCCGGTATTTGCGCACGATGTAGAGCGCGTAGATATTGAGGCAAAGCGTGATCAAGAAGAGCGTGATGCCGAGCGCGAAGGCGACGAGCGTCTGCGGCGAGGTGAATTCAAGGTCGCCCGTCAGCTGGTTGACGATCTTGACCGTCACGGTGGTCATCGGCTCGAAAGGATTGATCTGCATGCGGGCGGCAACACCGGCCGCAAGCACGACGATCATGGTTTCGCCGATGGCGCGCGAGGCGGTCATCAGCAGCGCGCCGACGATGCCCGGGAGAGCAGCGGGAAGCACTACCTTCTTGATGGTTTCGGAGCGCGTGGCACCGAGGCCAAGCGAACCGTCACGCAGGGCACGCGGCACGGCGGTGATGATGTCGTCCGACAGCGAGGAGACGTATGGGATCAGCATGATGCCCATGACGATACCGGCCGTCAGAACGCTCTGTGCCTGGATGAAGTTCGTGTAGTTGCCCGTCAGGAGGCCGCTGACCTGCGAGGAAAGATCGCGCAGGAACGGGCCGACGGTGACGAGGGCGAAGAAGCCGTAGACGATGGTCGGGATACCGGCCAGAACTTCGAGCAGCGGCTTTGCCAGCGAGCGAAGCTTCGGCGAGGCATATTCGGCCATGTAGATCGCCGCAAACAGGCCGACCGGAACGGCGACCAGCATGGCGACTAGGCCGATATAGAGCGTGCCGAGCAGCAGCGGGATGAGGCCGAACTGGCCTTCCGACGAGCTGCCGGCGCCGGCAAAGCGCGGATCCCAGACGGTACCGAAGAAAAACTCGAGCGGTGGGACGCTGGCGAAGAAGCGCAGGGCTTCCGACAGCATCGACAGCACGATGCCGATCGTCGTCAGAATGGCGATCGAGGATGCCAGAAGCAGACCCCAGAGCATGACGCGCTCGACGCGGTTACGGGCGCGGAAGCGTGGCGTGATGCCGCGCAGCGCATAGAGCGCACCGGCAACGGCAAGCACCAGCACGATGGCGCTCATGATCAGGCGGCTGCCGGCGCTTTCGGCGTTCAGCAGCTTGGCGGCGTCCAGCATGTAGGGCTGCGGCTCGCCGGCGAGCGGAACGCCCTTTTCGTTGAGCTTGGCCTGGACGGCCTTGGTGTCGGCACCGAGCGCGGTGAGCTCGTCAGCCGTCAGCAGATTGAACCCGCGGCCGATAGTGGCGACCATGCTGTAGCTCAAGTCCTGCTCGGCAGCACTCTTGGCCTTCACATCTTCAGGGAAGGCGTTGCGGACGGTGGATTCGATGATGCCCGGGCTGGCGGCGAGCCAGACACAGAGAACGACGAGGGCCGGAAGGACGGCCCAGATGGCGGCATAGGCGCCGTAATAACCCGGCCGCGAATGCAGCGCGGAAGACTTGCCCCCGGCAAGCGCCGTGGCACGGCTGCGGGCGGCCACATAGGCCAGCGCGCCGAACACCACGAGACACAAGAGTATAATGGATGTGCTCATTCTTTACGTCCCCAGGCGCTCAGCCCCAAGAGCATATGCGGCGATGTCCCCGCACAGCTTCCCAATCATGGACAAACTCAAAACCTTGCCATGCAGCGGCAAGGGTACTGTCATTAGAAAACCGGCGCGGCACCCCCTGATGCCGCGCCGGCTTATGCATTACATGGTCTTTTCGGCTTCGACGGCCTTGCGGATTTCTTCGCGCTCGGCGTCCGGAGCAGCAACCAGGCCGTATTCGACGAGCGGGCTGTCAGGGCCGATCATCTGGTCGGATACGAAGAAGTTGACGTATTCCTTCAGGCCCGGGACGGCGCCGAGATGCGCCTTCTTGACGTAGAAGAACAGCGGGCGGGAAACCGGGTAGGTGCCGTTCGAGATGGTCTCGGTCGACGGAACGATGCCGCTCATGGTCGCGACCTTGAGCTTGTCAGCGTTGTTTTCGTAGAAGGAGAGGCCGAAGACGCCAACGCCGGTCTTGTTGGCAGCGATGCGTGCCAGCGTTTCCGGATAGTCGCCGTCGATGTCGACTGCAGCGCCGTCCTTACGGACTGCAACGCAAGCCTTGGCCTGAGCAGCCTTGTCGGTGATTTCCTTGGCGATAACTTCCTGAGCGCCCGAAGCCTTGCAGCCTGCAGCGAGAACGTTCAGTTCGAAGACTTCGCGGGTGCCGTGCTTTTCGCCCGGGATGTAGGCAGCGATATCAACAGCCGGGAGCTTCGGGTTGACTTCAGACCACTTCTTGTAGGGGTTGGCAACGAGCTTGCCGTCGACGACGACCTGAGCGGCCAGCGCCTTGTAGAGGTCTTCCGGAACGTAAGCGACGTCGGGGTTGGAAGCGTCGGTTGCGAAGACGATACCGTCATAACCGATCTTGACTTCCTGGATGTCCGTTACGCCGGCAGCCTTGCAGGCTTCCATTTCGTTCTTGTTGATCGGACGCGAAGCGTTGGCAACGTCGATCGTGTCTTCGCCGACGCCCTTGCAGAATTCCTTGAGGCCAGCGCCCGTGCCGCCGGATTCAACAACCGGCGTCTTGAAGTTGGTGAAGGTTTCGCCGAAGGACTCGGCAACGATCTTGGCGTAAGGCAGAACGGTGGACGAGCCGGCAACCTGGATCTGGTCGCGAGCGGCTGCAGCGCCTGCAAAAGCAACGGTTGCGGCGAGAGCGGCAACGGTGAGTTTAAGCGTGTTCATCAGAAAAATCTCCCAGCATTGGGCTTTGTGTGGGCAGGCCCCCCAGGGCCCTCGCATTGCCTTTTTTCATCGGCAGCCACTCTTTAGCCCCTGATGCACAGAGCTTTTATGTCACTTTGATGAAACATTTGTGACAGTCTAAAATACTGAAATTCATAGATAAAATTTTTCGATGTAATGGGTGTGTTGCGGCTTTATGTCAAAACCGCACGGTAAAGGCCGTTCCCTTGCCAACCTCGGACTTAACGATCAGCCGTGCACGATGGCGGGTCAGGATATGCTTGACGATGGCAAGTCCCAGACCGGTGCCCTTCTTCGAGCGGCTGTCCTCGATATTGACGCGGTAGAAGCGCTCGGTAAGGCGCGGCACATGCTCGGCCGGGATGCCGGGTCCGCGGTCCGCGACGGTGACTTCGACAGGCTGGCCCTGGCCGTTCTTGATCGAGACGTCGACCGTCTTGCCTTCCTGGCCGTATTTGCAGGCGTTCTCGATCAGGTTCTCGAAGACCTGCACCAGCTCGTCTCGATCGCCGAGCACCTCCGCCCGGCCTTCCGGCAGATTGAGATTGATCTCGACGCCGACATCCTTCGCCAGCGGTTGCAGGGAATCCCGGACATGGCCGAGCAGCGGCACGAGATCGACCTTTTCGTCGGGCGCGATATGCGACTTCAACTCAAGCCGCGACAGCGACAGCAGATCGTCCACGAGGCGGCTCATGCGGGTCGTCTGGTCGAACATGATGCCGAGGAAGCGTTCCTGCGCCTTGGCATCGTTCTTGGCCGGCCCCTGGATAGTCTCGATGAAGCCGCGCAGCGAGGCGAGCGGCGTGCGCAGCTCGTGGCTGGCATTGGCGACGAAATCCGAGCGCATACGGTCGATGCGGCGGACTTCCGAGATATCGCGGAAGGAGAGCATGAAGAAACGCTCGCCACCCTCCCCCTCGCCGAGATCGATCGGGGCGCTGCGGACGATATAGACCCGTTCGGAAGGAAGCCGCTCGGAATGCTCGATCTGGTTCGGCGCATTGGTGGCGATCGTTTCGCGCACCATGTCGAGAATGCCGGGCGAGCGCAGGCGCGCCGAAAGATGCGCACCGATGATCATCTCGCCGAAGGCCTTTTCGGCCGCGCGGTTCTGGAACAGCACCGAGGCATCGCCGGAGAGAACCATGACGGGGATATCGAGCCCGGCAAGCGTGGCGGCCACTTCAGGCAGGCGGCTCTTCGGCGCTTCCGGCTCAGGCTCAGGGATTTCGGCAAGCTTGGCCTGCACCGCCGGCTCGGCATTCATGACGACGACGAGCAGCATCAGGACGACGAGCGCCAGCACGCCCCATTTGTTCATCCTCGAGACCAGCGCCACCAGCCCGATGACCAGAGCGGCAAGAAGCACGGGGCGTTCCTGCCTGATGCGGGCCATCAGCCCCGATGTCCACGGCATTTCCTCTTCCACTTGCCCCTCGCCTGGCTTTCAGTCGCAATCATTGCTTCAAACTTTGCCTGATAGCCGTGATTCATGACAGAAGTTTTCGACTGCTTCCACCAAGCGAAAAAGCCGCAGTGGAAACACACAACTATTTTCATGCCGCGGCGAGCAATTTGATTTTTAACGCGAAATATGATCGCCTGCTCAGAAGCCGAAGCGCCGGGAGGAAATGATGGCCGAAGATGTCGAGAGCCGCGCAGTCGAACTGGATATCAGAGGCAAGAAGCGCGTCTTCGACGTGGACGATCCGGTGCTGCCTGCCTGGATCGACGAAAAGGCACTCGAATCCGGCGACTTTCCCTACAAGAAGAAGCTGAAGGAAGAAGAGTATCTCGAAGATCTCGAGAAGCTTCAGGTGGAGCTCGTCAAGGTCCAGTTCTGGCTGCAGGCGACCGGCAAGCGCGTCATGGCGGTGTTCGAGGGACGCGATGCGGCCGGCAAGGGCGGCGCGATCTCTGCCTCCTCCGGCAAGATGAACCCCCGCCTTGCGCGCGTCGTGGCACTCGCCAAGCCGAACGACCGCGAGCTCGGGCAGTGGTATTTCCAGCGCTATATCGCCCAGTTTCCAACGGCCGGCGAATTCGTGCTCTTCGACCGTTCCTGGTATAACCGCGCCGGCGTCGAGCCGGTCATGGGCTTCTGCACGCCGAAGCAATACGAGGATTTTCTCGAGCAGGCGCCGCTGCTCGAAAAAGTCATCGCCCATGAGGGCATCTATCTCTTCAAGTTCTACCTCGATATCGGCCGCGAAATGCAGCTGAAGCGCTTTCATGACCGGCGGCACGATCCGCTCAAGGTTTGGAAGCTATCTTCCATGGATATCGCGGCACTGACGAAATGGGGCGACTACAGCGACAAGCGCGACCGGATGCTGAAGGCAACGCATACGGACGCAGCGCCCTGGACCGTCATCCGCGCCAACGACAAGCGGCGCGCCCGTCTCAATCTCATCCGTCACATGATGAAGACGATGGATTATGACGGCAAGGACGAGAAGGCGATCGGCGAGCTGGATGAGAAGATCATCGGCTGGGGTCCGGGCTTTCTGAAATAGGAGTGAAGATGCGGCCTGCGGCTGTAATCGGCGGACTACTCGTGATGATGGGGCTGGCGGCTGAGGCGCAGGCCTGCGTGCTGCTGCAGGATGTCGATTACAGCGTGCTCTACCGCTCGGATGCGATCGTCCGCGCCAAGGTCATCGGCTATCAGGCGCGTCCCGAGCAGAAGGATGCGCTGTTCCGCCTGGAAATCGAGCAGGTGCTGTCAGGAAAACCGCTTGCCGCACCCGTCATCGAAGCGCGCTGGGAACGGCGCTATAAACCGGCGCCGCAAATCTGGGATGGCTACAACAACGTCATCGTCGGCCTGAAACTGACCAATGACGCTCCTGCATTGATCGTGCGTGAAAGCTGCGGCTTCGACGGCATCGTCGAGGATACGCCGCAGGACCTCTCGATCCTGCTCAGCCAGGCACCCGGCACCTGACGCGTCAGCTTATTGGCCCGGCAGGATGCGGACGGCGTAGAGGTTGATGCCGCGAGCCTTGCCGTCGACATCGCTGTTGATCAACAGTTTTCCAGCCGAGCTCGGCGCCAGAGACCGGTCGAAATTGACCTGAACCAGCACATCCGACTTCTCACGCGTGACACTGAAGCGGTGGCGGGCGCAATTGCCGAGCGTCTGGAAATTGCACTCGACGGTGATCTGCGTCGGCTCATCGCTCGTCGACTGCAGGGTAATGGCGATGGTCGAGGACTTGCCCGCCAGCTGCTGCAGCACATCGGCAGCGACGGGAATGGCAATATTGCCATCGGCGCCGTTGCTCTGCGAGATCAGGCGGACGGCCGCCTCGTCATTTTCGGTGATGTTTTCGGTGCGCGCCTGGGCACCGTTCTCGATCTTGCCGGCATCCGAGGCCTTGAAGACTTCGATCCAGGCAGCCGAGAAGCTGTTCTGCGGGTCGATCGTCACCGGCTGATCGGTATGCGTACCGGCATTATTGTTATTGTCGGCGGTCTGGCTGTCGCTGCCGTCGAAATCTTCCGGCTGGGTGCTCGCCGGCGGATTGGCGACGCTGGTGTCGCGCTCCTGCGCCGTCAAGAGCAGGCCGGACTTGTGCGCCCACCAGGCGCCGGTGCCGACGAAGGCGATCAGCACGCACCAGACGAGCAGGCGCGAGAAGATCTTGCGCGGCTTGCGGCGCTTGGCCGCTCCTTCCGGGCGGAAATCCATATTGGCGGCGGCAGACGGCGCCCGGCGCTCAGCGGCGAAGCTCTCTTCAGCGGCGGGCGCAGCACCCAGATGATCGGCCTCGCCGGCATGAACTCCATCAAGGCTGGCGTCGTCATAGGCACGGCGCGGCTCTTCGGCATAGCGGGTCTCGCCAGCGAGTTCCGGCGCCGGGGCTTCCGGCTCAACCTGGTGATGGACGGGCTCGGGGACATCGACAACCGGCGGAACCGGCACTTCCGGCGGCCCCTGGCGCGGATGCATGCGCTCGCGCTCCTCGGCCTCGATCATGTGGATCGTGGTTTCCAGACGGTGGCGGTGATGGGCGATCGCCTCGCGGTCGGTGATGTCCTGCTTGCGCAGCCCCGCTTCGAGCGCCTGGCGGGCAGACTGATAGATTCTGGCGCGGATCTCGGGATTGTCGCGATCGGAATTGCCAAGCGCAGTTCTGATGGCCGTTTCTAATCCGCTCACGTGCGATCCTTCACTCTTGAAACCGGCATTCCGCTCAAATCTTTACAAATGCCTAACAAAATCCGGTAGCGGCAACAGCGCCAAACCGCAAGCCTCCGGCGCGCCGCCCGGCCGATCGGCAGGGGAAAACGCCGCCTTTCAGAATATCCGAAAATCGCGAAATCGGTAGCCTGCCCAGTTGGGTGGCCTTTTCGGCGCGATGGAACTCTGTTATCAGATTGACGCTTCCGTAAACGTCAATTGATGGTGATCTCATGGCCCTCCCCGAAATCCTGACGAAGAACCTGCGCCTGCCGGTCGTGGCCTCGCCGCTGTTCATCATCTCGCATCCGGCGCTGACGCTGGCGCAGTGTAAGGCAGGAGTGATCGGCGCCTTTCCGGCGCTCAACGCCCGGCCCGAAAGCCAGCTTGACGAGTGGCTGGCAATGATCACCGAAGATCTCGCCGCCCATAATGCCGCCAATCCTGACAGACCGGCAGCCCCCTTCGCCGTCAACCAGATCGTCCATATGTCGAACAAGCGCCTTGAGCACGATCTCAGGCTCTGCGTGAAATACAAGGTGCCGGTCGTCATCTCCTCGCTCGGCGCGGTGCCGGAGGTGAATGCCGCGGTGCATTCCTATGGCGGCATCGTGCTGCACGACGTCATCAACAATCGGCACGCCAATTCGGCGATCCGCAAAGGCGCCGATGGGCTGATCGCGGTCGCTGCCGGTGCCGGCGGCCATGCGGGCACGCTTTCGCCGTTCGCACTCGTCCAGGAAATCCGCGAGTGGTTCCCCGGGCCGCTGCTGCTTGCTGGCGCGATCGCCAACGGCGGTGCGATCCTGGCGGCGCAGGCGATGGGCGCCGACATGGCCTATATCGGCACCCCCTTCATCGCCACCGAAGAAGCTCGCGCCAGCGACGCTTACAAGAACGCCATCGTAGAGGGCGCCGCCGACGATATCGTCTATTCCAACTATTTCACCGGCGTGCACGGAAATTACCTGAAGCCTTCGGTAAAGGCCGTCGGCCTCGATCCCGACAATCTGCCGGTTGCCGATCCCTCGAAGATGGATTTCGAACAGGCCGTCGGCGGCGCCAAGGCCTGGAAGGATATCTGGGGCAGCGGCCAGGGCATCGGCGCCATCAAAGCCGTCGAACCGGTCGCCAAGCTGGTCGGCCGCCTCGAGAGCGAATACCACGCCGCCCGCACCCGCCTCTCGCTTTGAACGGATTTCCACAGCGCCGTTCTTTTTTACCAAAGCGATCAGACGGCGCTTGAAATCTTCAAACAATGCCTGTATCAGCGCCATGCAAATCGCGGGCCGAACGCTTCGCCCGCCTGGATTGCCGCTTTAGCTCAGTCGGTAGAGCACATCATTCGTAATGATGGGGTCACGTGTTCGAGTCACGTAAGCGGCACCATTCTCTCTCCCGACGCACTCTTCGCCTTCGCAAAAACTACAGCCTATGGCTTTGTTCAGTTTTCTTTTGATTACGCAATGATTGAAATACATGGTTAACCCTTGGTTGATACGGTCTTGCCAGTTTTGATTACTGGGGGACTGCTTCGATGAAGGTTTTGGCGGCTTGGATGTTGGGTCCGTGCATTTCGTTGCTTGCGGCGCAGGGCGCTTTGGCTGCTGATCTGGCGCCCAGCGACGTGATGGTGCCGAAGTTTTTGCTGGATGAACCGGCAACGACGCCGGCGACGGCGAGCCGCTTTACCGGCTATGTCGAGGGCGGCTTCGAGGCTGGGTCTTCGCGGGATACGGATCTCGACAGCCACTCGTGGCGGTTGCGCGGATCGATGAATGCGAGCTCCGACACCGGGCTCAACCTGCAGGCGGATGCCGACTATGCGCACTCCTATCTCCAGGAATTCGGCTGGAACGACAATATCGGCGGCACCCTGCATGTCTATTACCGGCCGGACAGCAACTATGCGGTCGGCGTCTTCGGCCAGACAGGACGGTTTGAATCGCGCTTCCTGCCTGATACGACGGCCCGCGACTATCTCGGCGGCCTGGAGGCCGCATGGCTCGGCACCGACATGACCATATATGGTCAGGCCGGCCTCGGCACGACCGATATCGGTGGGTTCGACTACGATCACTATGCCGGCCGCGCCGGCATGCGCTACTTCTTCACCGACAATATCCGTGCCGATGCCGAAGTTGCATTCGACCGGTATCAGGACGATGTCGAGACGGCCGATGTGTGGAAGATCTCGGCGATCGGCAATTACCGGCCGGATGGCACCCCGGTCTCCTTCTATGCCGGTTACCGCTTCGAGCATGCCAAGCTCTCTGTCGACGGCTTCGGCAGCGACAGCGACATCGCCAATAACTTCCTCGTCGGCATGCGCTATCACTTCGGCTCGAGCAGCCTGAAGGACGAAGAGGGCAACGGCCCGATCTGGCGCGGCTCGTCGTTCTAAGCTTGACACCATTCCCGGCCGCCGCAGCGAAACCAACGCTGCGGCGGCGGGGCCTTTTGTAACTGTACGGATAATTACCTTTACAGCGGCAGCAGCTAGGGCCTAAAAACCAAAGCAGCACTTCGCGCCGGCACTGCCCCCTTCTGCCGAGCCGCCCTCTGACGGCCTGCCGCGAAGCATCCTGAAAGGTAAGTCATGTCTGATACGGCCCAGCGCTCGAACCGCGTTCTCGTTGTCGCGACCATCATGTTTGCCACCTTCATGGTGGCGATCGAAGCCACGATCGTCGCGACCGCCATGCCGCGCATCGTCGGCCAGCTCGGCGGCTTTACCTATTACAGCTGGGTGTTTTCCGCCTTCCTGCTGGCGCAGTCGACGACGACTGTCATCTACGGCAAGCTTTCCGATATCTTCGGCCGCAAGCCGGTGCTGATTGCCGGGATCGTCGTGTTCCTGATCGGCTCGCTGCTGTGCGGCCTCGCCTGGTCGATGACCTCGCTCATCCTGTTCCGCCTGCTGCAGGGGCTCGGCGCCGGCGCCATTCAGCCGGTGACGATGACGATCATCGGCGACCTCTTCAAGCTGGAGGAGCGCGGCCGCGTTCAGGGCATCATGGCCACCGTCTGGGCCACCTCTGCGGTCGTCGGGCCGCTCGCCGGCGGCATCATCGTCGACAGTATCTCCTGGGCCTGGATTTTCTGGATCAACCTGCCGATCGGCATTTTCTCGATCATCGCCTTCTCGCTGTTCCTCAAGGAAACCGTGGCGCACAAGCAGGCGAGCATCGATTATCTCGGTTCCATCCTCTTCTCGATCGCCATCATCGCGCTGCTGGTCATCCTCACCGAGACGGATGCCGAAGCCTGGATCCTGCTGTCGCTCGCCGCTGTCTTCGTGATCTCTGGCGCCCTATTTTTCTGGCAGGAGAAGCGCGCGCCGGAACCGATAATCTCGATCGCGCTCTGGAGCCGCCGCCTCGTGGCGACCAGCAATATCTGCATGCTGCTCGCCGGCATGGCGCTGATCGGCCTTTCCACCATTCTGCCGGTCTATATCCAGGGCGTGCTCGGCCGTTCGCCGATCGTGGCCGGGTTCACGCTGACCATGCTCGTCGTCGGCTGGCCGCTGTCGGTGATGATGTCGAGCAAGCTGTTCAAGGCTTTCGGCATCCGCAACACGCTGCGCTTCGGCAGCCTGCTCTTCCCGTTCGGCGCGCTCTTCCTGTTGTTCCTGACGCCGGACAGTTCGCCCATCGTCGCCGGCGCCGGTTCGTTCTTCATGGGCTTCGGCATGGGGCTCATCAATCTCACCAGCATCGCGCTGGTGCAGGACAGCGTCGAATGGTCGATGCGCGGCAGCGCCACCGCCTCGATCATCTTCGCACGCAGCCTCGGCAACACGCTCGGCGCCACGGTTCTCGGCGCGATCCTGAATGCGGGGATCAATCACTATGCCAGCGGCGATACCGCCGACAACCTGCACAACGTCCTGAACCAGCCGACGGGGCTGACGGAGCTTGCAGGCGATCCCATCGTCCGCGGCATCTTCGATGCGTCGCTGCACTGGAGCTTCTGGGGCATCGTCGTCGTCGCCGTCATGACGCTGGTTTCGACCTGGCTGATCCCGGTCGGCCACCATGGCCGCAAGACGACCAGCGTTCCCGCCAGCGAGGCGGCCTCACATTGAAAGTCAGGCGTCGGCCGGATTCTGCGGCAGCGATTGCAGCAGGGTCTGGCGGGCCGAACGCAGGTGCAGGCGCGCCGAGAAATCGATCTGGGCCTGATCGCCTGATTCAAGGGCGGCGATGTAATCGAGATGCTCGTGAATGGCGCGCTCGTTGCGCTGGCGGGCGGCTGCCTTGTTCCACTGGTAGTGATAGTGGAAGATGATGGCGATCGCGTCATAGAAATCGGCGATGAAGCGGTTCTTCGAGGCGCGGTGGATCAGCAGATGGAAGCGCTCGTCGAGGGCGGAGAATTCCTTGTAGCGCTGATCCATGTCTGAGAGCACGTCGAGGTGGTCCTGCTTGATCGCCGCAAGATCGGTCCAGGCCGCGTGATCCTTCGGCAGCCTGCCGAAATCGGCGGCGGAATGCAGCTCGAACATCTCGCGCACGTCGGCGAGCTCCAGCGCGAATTCGCGGGTGAAGCCCTTCAGGATCCAGTGACTGTTCGGGCGCTTCTCGATCAGGCCGAAGCGGGAGAAGCGGATCAGGAATTCGCGGACGCTGGTCGTGCCCGTACCGATCTCGCGGGCAAGCTCGAGCTCGTTGATCTGCATGCCCGGCGCCGCATCATCCGAGAGAATGCGCTGCATGAAGCTGCGCTCGATGATGTCGTGCAGCGAATCCGTTTCTTCGGATGGGAAGAGATCCTTGGCGGTCGGGGCGCGCAGCACGATCTTCTGGCGCTTGTTCCAGCGGATGATGCCCTCGTCGCTCAACCTCGTGAGGATGGCGCGGGCGGTGCTGCGGCTGATGCCGAGCTGGGCCGCGATTTCAGGCTCCGACGGAAGTGCGGCCTCGGGACGCAATGCGGCGGCATAGCGATTGTATGCTTCCTTGAAGACTGTATTCTGTCTTGCCATGCGACCCCGCTCCTGCCCGTCCGCTATCGGCGCACGCGATGGTGCGGCCGGTGCGCCGGGAGCTTATCTATTGCAATCCTTATATTATTCTGGATCGCTTGCGGCTGTTTGCCTCCCTCGTCCACAGGAACAATATTCCCGTTGACTTGAAAATGTTTATTGTAGATAAAAAACAAAATCAATGCGCATTTCGCCGATGCAGCGAGCGTTTCCTCAGGGAGAAGTAAATTGGATAAACTGCCTTGGCTCATCCTTTCGGCCGGAGATAACGTTGCCGTCGCAACGGCGGCGATCGAGCCCGGAGCCATCGTCGCCGGCGTTGCCGCGCGCCAGAAGATCGATCCCGGCCACAAGGTGGCCATCGCCGATATCCCGTCCGGCAGCGCCGTGGTCAAGTACGGACAGGCGATCGGCCGCACGACCGCCGACGTGAAGGCCGGCGATCACGTTCACAGCCACAATCTGCATTTCGAGAACGACCGCCTGGCGGCGACCGCCAATTCCGCACCGGAAGCGGCGACCGCCGAAGACAAGGCGCGCACCTTCATGGGCTACAAGCGCGCCGACGGCCGCTCCGCGACCCGCAACTATATCGGCATCATCGCCAGCGTGAACTGTTCCACCACCGTCTGCCGCGCGATCGCAGACGAGGCGAACCGGACCATCCTGCCGCATTACGAAGGCATCGACGGTTTCGTGCCGATCGTTCACGACCAAGGCTGCGGCATGAGCTCGACCGGCGACGGCATGGCCGTTCTGCACCGGACGCTTGCCGGCTATACGCGCCACGTCAATTTCGGCGGCGTGCTGATGATCGGCCTCGGCTGCGAGGTCAACCAGCTGACGCTGTACGGCCAGAGCGGTGCGGGTGACACCAAGCGCCATTTCAACATTCAGGATGCCGGCGGCTCGCGCCGCGCGGTTGAACGCGCCATGGGCATGCTGCGCGAGATCGCTGCCGATGTCGGCAAGGAGCGTCGCGTGGCGCTGCCGATCAGCGACATCATCATCGGCCTGCAGTGCGGCGGTTCGGATGGCTTTTCGGGCATCACCGCCAATCCGGCGCTCGGCGTTGCGGCCGATCTGCTGGCGGCGGCGGGCGGAACGTCCATTCTTTCCGAGACTTCGGAAATCTATGGCGCCGAACACCTGCTGCGCAGCCGCGCCGTCAGCGATGACGTCGCCAGGAAGCTCGACGAAAAGATCGTCTGGTGGGAGAAATATGTCGGCCTTCATGGCGCATCGCTCGACAACAACCCCTCGCCCGGCAACAAGCGCGGCGGCCTGACGACCATTCTCGAGAAGTCGCTCGGCGCAGTCGCCAAGGGCGGACGCTCGCCGCTGACGGCCGTCTATGGCTATGCCGAGCGCGTCACCGCATCCGGCCTGGTCTTCATGGATACGCCCGGCTACGACCCGGTTTCGGCAACCGGCCAGGTGGCCGGCGGCGCCAACATGATCGCCTTCACGACGGGACGCGGCAGCTGTTTCGGCTGTCGTCCGGCGCCTTCGCTGAAGCTGTCGAGCAACTCGGCACTCTATGCGGCGATGGAAGAGGACATGGATATCGACTGCGGCACGATCGCATCGGGTGACGCGACGATCTCCGGCAAGGGCCGCGAGATTTTCGAACTGATCATCGACACTGCATCGGGCAAGAAGACCAAGAGCGAAGAGTTCGGCTATGGCGATAACGAATTCGTGCCATGGCATCTCGGAGCGACGCTCTAATATAAAGCTGCACAAGTCTTCAGAGGAGGAATGATGAAGACGAGGAGGATCGGCAAGACGGATCTGCAGGTGACCGAAATCAGTTTCGGCGCCGCAGCTCTCGGCGGCCTTTACCGCGCCTGCCCGCGCGACCAGGCCATGGAAACGCTGGAAGCCGCCTGGTCGGCTGATATCCGCTATTTCGACGTTGCTCCCTGGTATGGCCTCGGCCTCGGCGAGCGCTATGTAGGCGACTTCCTGCGGGCGAAGCCGGAGAATGACTACGTGCTGTCGAGCAAGGTCGGGCGCCTGTTGCGCCCGGTTCCGACGGGCACCGTGCCTGATTACAGCTATGTCGACCCGCTCTCCTTCGATGCCGATTACGACTATTCCTATGACGGCATCATGCGCTCGGTCGAGTTCAGCTATGCGCGGCTTGGTCTCAACCGCATCGACATCCTCTATGTCCACGACATCGGCGGCTATACGCATGGGGCGGCGAAGAATGCCGTCTACATGAAGCAATTCCTCGACAGCGGCATCAAGGCGCTGGAGCAGCTGAAATCCAGTGGCGCAATCAAGGCTTTCGGCCTCGGCGTCAACGAGGTGCCCGTCTGCCTCGACGTGATGCGCAACGCCGATATCGACGTCATCCTGATGGCCGGGCGCTACACGCTGCTCGACCGCTCAGCGGTCGCCGAGCTGATCCCGCTTTGCCGCGAAAAGGGCACCAGCCTCGTGGTCGGCGGCGTCTTCAATTCCGGAATCCTGGCGACAGGGGCGGTCCCCGGCGCGCATTTCGACTATATGGCGCCGACGCCTGACGTCGCCGCCAAGGTCACGGCCATGGAAGAGATCGCCAAGCGCCACGGCGTGCCGCTGGCCGCGCCTGCGCTTCAGTTTCCGCTGCGCGACCCGATCGTCTCCTCGGTGCTGATCGGCACCGCCAAGGCATCGAGCGTCGACCGCAACATGCAGCTCTTCGAGCCGCGGCTGCCGGACAGCATTTACCCAGAATTCGAAAGTCAGACGCTGGTCGCCAAGCCCTTGGGCAGCGACGCCGTCCGCGTATAGGAGTGAAGCATGCTCAAGGGTATCCATCCCGTCCTCAGCCCCGATCTGCTTCTGGCGATCGCCAGGATGGGGCATGGCGACGAGATCGTCATCGCCGACGCCAACTTTCCGTCGGCCAGCATGGGGCCGGAGATGATCCGCGCCGATGGCGTTTCGGCGACCGATATGGCCGAGGCGATCCTGACGCATTTCCCTCTCGATACCTTCGTGCCGGAAAGCGCCTGGCGCATGGAAGTGGTCGGTGATGCCGCCGCCGTGCCGGAGGTCTGCAAGGAGTTCCAGGCGATCGTCGACCGCAAGGCCGGCGACTTCCGCATCGCCACGCTGGAGCGCTTCGCCTTCTACGAGCGTTCGCGCAAGGCCGCCTATGTCGTCGCGACAACCGAATTCCGCCTCTACGGCAATCTGATCCTGAAGAAAGGCGTCGTTCTTCCGGAAGAGGTCTATCGCGGCTGATTGTAATTTTAGAGCATCTTTGAATTGATGGAAAAACATGAGCTTACGGAGGATTGAAGAGAGCAAAAAAGGCGAAATTGCCCCACTTGCAATTTCAAAAGGCCTCAGCTAGCTTCATCGAGCAAATGTTTTTTATCGATAAAAATCGTCCGCCTGCGTTCAGCGGTCTGGTTTCCTGGAGGAGAACGCAACTTGGGAGGAGAACCCGCAATGAAAATGAAGTCCCTTCTGTCGCGCCGTAGCTTCACGGCGCTCGCAGGCGCAGCGATGATCGCAACCACAATGCCGGCCGCGTCCTTCGCTGCCGACGTGACGATCCCGATCATCGTCAAGGACACGACGTCCTTCTACTGGCAGATCGTTCTGGCCGGCGCCCGCAAGGCCGGCACCGATCTCGGCGTCAAGGTACCGGAACTCGGCGCACAGTCTGAATCCGACGTCAACGGCCAGATCAGCATCCTCGAAAACGCCGTTGCCGGCAAGCCGGCCGCCGTCGTCATCTCGCCGACCGAATTCAAGGCGCTCGGCAAGCCGATCGACGAAGCTGCAAAGTCCGTTCCGATCATCGGTATCGACTCCGGCGCTGACTCCAAGGCCTTCAAGTCGTTCCTGACCACCGACAACGTCCAGGGCGGCCGCATCGCTGCCGACGGTCTGGCCGCTGCCATCAAGGGCGCCACCGGCAAGGAAGAAGGCGAAATCGCCATCATCACCAGCATTGCCGGCGCCGGCTCGCTGGAACAGCGCCGCGAAGGCTTCCTCGATCAGGTCAAGACCAAGTATCCGGGCCTCAAGGTCATCGCTGACAAGTATGCTGACGGCCAGGCAACCACCGGCCTCAACATGATGACCGACCTCATCACTGCCAACCCGAACATCGTTGGCGTCTTCGCGTCCAACCTGATCATGGCACAGGGCGTCGGTCAGGCGATTGCTGAAAACAAGCTCGGCGACAAGGTCAAGGTCATCGGCTTCGACAGCGACGACAAGACGGTCGGCTTCCTGAAGGATGGCGCACTTGCCGGTCTCGTGGTGCAGGACCCCTATCGCATGGGTTACGACGGCATCAAGACCGCGCTCGCCGTCTCCAAGGGTGAAAAGGTCGAGCAGAACGTCGATACTGGCGCCAATCTGGTGACCAAGGCCAACATGGCTGAACCGAAGATCGACGCTCTTCTGAACCCGAAGATCAAGTAATCTTCAGTCGAGGCCGCGCGCAAGAAATTCCGCGCGGCCTTTTCTTCACCTGTGTTATCGTCCGCACATGGAGAGCGGGCGACGGTGGAGGACCGGAATTCGCATATGGGAGGAGAGGTCCATGGACGGACTGGAAGAGGTCAGTCATCGCCACGATGACAGTGCCACGCTGAAAGAGGCAAGCCGTATTCCGGCAGGTTCGCCCATTCTGGAACTCAAGGGATTGCAGAAGAATTACGGCTACGTCCAGGCGCTGAAGCCAGCGACAGTGACGTTTCTGGCCGGTGAAATTCATGCGATCGTCGGCGAAAACGGCGCCGGAAAATCCACACTCATCAAGCTTCTGACCGGCGTCATCACCAGAACCGCCGGTGAAATTCTCTGGTGCGGCCATCCGGTCGGCCTGTCATCGCCGAATGAGGCGATCGCCCGCGGCATCAACGCCGTTCACCAGGAAGTGGTGCTCTGCCCGCACCTGACTGTTGCGGCCAACCTCTTTCTCGGCGACGAGGTCAACAAGTTCGGCCTGATGCGCAAACGGCAGATGGTCAACATGGCGCAGACCGTGCTCGACGACCTTGGCTTTGGCCTGCCTGCTGGTGCGCTGCTCAGCGATCTGACAATCGGCCAGCAGCAGCTGGTCGCGACAGCGCGTGCGGCAATGCGCGGCACGCAGTTCCTGATCTTCGACGAACCGACAGCCTATCTGACGCGCCAGGAATCGGCACAGCTCTTCAAGCTGATCCGCCGTCTGCAGGCCGAAGGCGTGACGATCGTCTATATCAGCCATCGCATGGAAGAAGTGTTCGAGCTCGCCGACCGGGTTTCGGTGCTGCGCGACGGAACGCATGTCGGCACCCGGCTGATCGGCGAGACCAACGAGAATGAACTGATCGCCCTGATGATCAACCGCTCGATCGAACAGATCTATCACAAGGAGCAAGTGCCGATCGGCGAGACGATCGTCGAAGTGCGCGGTCTCTCGGGACCGGGTTTCGAGGACGTGTCGCTGAGCGTCAAGGCAGGGCAGATCGTCGGGCTTTATGGCCTGATCGGCGCCGGGCGCAGCGAATTCGCGCTCGGGCTCTACGGTCGGGAGAAGACGACCGCAGGCGAAATTCACTGGATGGGCAAGAAGGTCGATATCAAGAACGAGCGCGCCGCCATGGACCTCGGCATCGCGCTGGCGCCTGAAAGCCGTCGCGATCAGGGTCTCTGCCTCAACCTGCCGATCGGTCTCAACATCAATCTGCCGGTCTTCAAGCGGCTGAGCAGCGGCCCCGTGATCAACCACAGTGTGGAAACGGCCAACGCCGAAAAGCAGATCCGCGATCTCAGCATCAAGACGCCGAGCCGCCGCGTCAATGCCTCCAGCATGTCCGGCGGCAACCAGCAGAAGATCGTCATCGGCAAGTGGCTGAGCCATGGCGCGCGGCTGTTCATCTTCGACGAGCCGACCGTCGGTGTCGACGTCGGTACCAAGGCGGAAATCTACCGGCTATTTTCCAAACTTCTGAAGGAAGGCGCGGGCATCATCCTGATCTCCTCCTACCTGCCTGAGGTTTACGAGCTCGCTGACCGGCTGCACGTGTTCCGCGCCGGCAAGCTTGTCGCCAGCCATGATTTCCACGCGGCGTCGCACGAAGAAGTGCTTGGCGAAGCGATCGGCGTCTGAGCAAGAAGAATAAGAGGGAGAGAGAACAGTGACTGCAACCCCCACCGAAATTGCACCGCCGCCACCACGCCGCAAGGTCAACATCCTCTTCGGCCTGACGCTGATCGGCCTGCTGCTCTTCCTCTGGCTAATGCTCGGAATTTTCACCGCCAGCTTCTGGACGCCGCTGAACATCAGCAACCTGCTGCGGCAGGGCTCGATGACAGCAATTCTGGCGCTGGGGCAGACCTTTGTCATCATTACCGCGGGTATCGACCTGTCGGTCGGCGCAATTGTCGGCTTTGCCGGTGTCATCATCGCCTGGCTGCTACAGGCAGGGGTGCCGGTGTGGGCAGCGATCCTGATCACGCTGCTGTTCGGAGTGCTGATCGGCACGTTCCACGGCTTCGGCATCGTCAAGATGGGCCTGCCGCCCTTTATCATCACGCTGGCGACGCTGACGTCGCTGCGCGGCGTCGGCCTCCTGATCACCAACGGCTCGTCGATCAACATCGTCAACGAAGACTTCTCGAATTTCGCCCGCGCCGATTTCCTGGGCATCCCGAGTCTGTTCTGGATGGTCATCCTGGTAGCGGTGCCGAGTTTCGTCTTCCTGCATCTCAGCCGCTGGGGACGCTACCTCTTCGCCGTCGGCTCGAACGCTGAAGCTGCCCGCCTCTCCGGCGTCAACGTCAACCGGATGATCTTCCTCGCCTACATCCTCTCGGCCACCTTCGCCGCCTTCGTCGGCGTGCTGCTCGCCTCGCGTATCGCCATTGGTAACGCGACACAGGCTGATGGCTGGGAATTGCAGGCGATCGCCTCGTCGGTTATCGGCGGCACGTCGCTCTTTGGTGCTGTCGGCTCGGTTCACGGCCCGCTGATCGGCGCCTTCATTCTGGCGACCATCAACAACGGCGCCAACCTCTTGAACGTCAACTCCTTCTGGCAGCGCATCATCACCGGTCTGCTGATCATCGTGATCGTCTATTTCGACCAGCTGCGCCGCCGCCGGAGCGTCTAAGACAACGACATGAAGCCGGTCGCGAGGCCGGCTTCTTCATTTCAGAATGCGAGAACCAAGATGAAAGCAGTGCTTTGCCAGAAGCCCGGCGTGCTCGAAACCGTCGAGCGCCCTTCCCCCGGCACGCCCGCTCCCGGCTGGGTGCGACTGGCGGTCAGCCATGTCGGCATCTGCGGCACGGACTACCACATCTTCGAAGGCAAGCATCCCTTCCTCGAGTATCCGCGCATCATGGGCCACGAGATTTCGGCAACCGTCATCGAAGCCGGCGACGGCGTGGCGATGGCGGTGGGAACGCCTGTGATCGTCAACCCCTACCTCTCCTGCGGAAGCTGCGTTGCCTGCCGCAAGGACAAGCCGAACTGCTGCACCAACATCAAGGTTCTCGGCGTCCACACCGATGGCGCTTTCTGCGAGGAGATTACCGTTCCGGCCGGCAATCTCTACGCCGCCAAGGGGCTAAGTCTTGAGGCTGCCGCGACGGTCGAATTCCTGGCGATCGGCGCCCATGCCGTGCGCCGGTCAATGGCGCCTGCTGGCTCTCGCTCCCTGGTCATCGGTGCCGGGCCGATCGGGCTCGGTGCCGCAATCTTCTCGCGAATTGCAGGTCATGAGGTGACGCTGCTCGACACCAGCGCCGAACGGCTGCAGATGGCGGCCGAGCGTTTCGGCTTCCAGTCGGGCATCGTTGCGAATGAGGCGGTTGCGGATGCGGTGAAGGCCGCGACGGATGGCGATGGTTTCGACGTCGTCTTCGATGCGACCGGTTACGGACCGTCGATGGAGAAGGCCTTCGGCTTCGTCGCCCATGGCGGCGCGCTGGTGCTCGTCAGCGTCGTCAAGGACGATATCCGCTTTTCCGATCCGGAGTTCCACAAGCGCGAAATGATGGTGATCGGCAGCCGCAACGCGACACGCGTCGATTTCGAGCATGTGGCGGATTCGATCGCCAAGGGTCTCGTCCCGGTCGAGAAGCTGATCACCCACCGCACGACGCTTGCCGATGCGCCGCAGGATCTTGCCCGCTGGACGCATGAGAAGAGCGGCCTGATCAAGGCCGTCATCAAGGTCGCCGGCTGATCCCGTTCAGATCGCGTCGATGATCTGGCGCATCTGCCTGACAACTGCAGTATCCGTCTGATTGGAACTCGGCGCTTCGAAGCCGAAAGCAACGGCGCGCGGGTCCATGCTCGCGACCGGCGAGCTGCAGGAACCGTGGATTTCCCGGGCGCCGGTGGCACGCAGGATTTCGGCGGCATTCGACGGGCGCACGCCGCTTCCCGGCATGATCGAGATGCGGCCGGCAGCCTTGGCGGAGAGACGCTTCAGGGTTTCCAGACCATCCATCGCCTTCGGCACGCAGCCCGAGGTGAGGATGCGTTCGCAGCCGAGTTCGACCGCCTGCTCCAGCGCCGCGTCGGCATCTGGAACGAGATCGAAGGCGCGATGCAGCGTCGAGCCGAGGCCCGCGGCATGCGCCTTGAGGCGATGGATGAGCGGCATGTCGAGCGTGCCATCGGGCCGGTTGGCGCCGATGACGACGCCGGCGAGGCCAAAAGCCCTGACGGCATCGATATCCGCCATCATCGCCGCTTCGTCGGCGGCGTCGAAGATGAACGGGCCGGCATGCGGGCGGATCATGGCGTAAACGGGGATAGGCGCTGCGGCAGCGGCCTTCATCATGCCCGCGACCGGGGTCAGGCCGCCGACTTCGAGAGCAGAGCAGAGCTCGATGCGGTTGGCGCCGCCTTCGATTGCGGCGGCAAGGCCCTTGGCGCTGTCGACGCATACTTCAAGCAAAACCGGCATCTCTCATCTCCCTCGTATTGGCGCGCCGAACGCTCTACGCCATGACCGGCGATTTTGCGATGGGCTGGCCGACGATTTTGCGGACAGCCTCGATGATCATCGTGCAGGCATCGGCCGAGGCTTTCCGGTGATTGAAGGCAACATGATAGGAAATCGGGATCGGCTCGGCGAGATCTACGATCCGGACGCGATCAGCGATCGGCAGCGCGCTGACGCGACCGAGGAACGAGACATAGCCGTGATTGGCGACGAGATCGACGATCACCGGCAGGGAATCCGCCGCGCGGATATCCTGATTGCGGAAGCGGCGGCTTACCATGCCGGCGCGGCTTAGTTCCGTTGCAGCGTCACCCAAGCCGGTGCGCTCGCTCGGCGTGCAGATCGGGTGGGCGGCGACCAGCGCTGCGACATCCGTCTCCGTGCTGCCGGGCGGCGCTATTGCAACGAGATCGGTGCGCAGCAGTTCGCGGTTCTGGAAACTTTCGAGGCCGAAGACGGAATCGAGGATGGCGACGTCGATGCGGCCGGATTTCAGCGCTTCACGCAGATCGTCGGCCGTCATCGAAATCAGCGAGATGGCATTCTTGTTACGGCCGCTATTCCAGTCGGCGACGAGCGCGCCAAGGCAGCGGGCCACCCAGCTTTCCGCACCCGTCGGGATGATCGAGCCGATGCGCAGCGAGCGCGCCGTGCGCTGATAGCGTTCGTCTGCCGCCGATTTCAGGTCGTTCCAGGCCTGGCTGATCGCCGAGAAGATTGCATAGGCGCGCCTGCCATCCTCCGTCAGCGCCGAGCCCTGGGCCTGCCTTTCGAAGAGCTTTTGGCCGGTGAACTTCTCCAGATTGGCTATCTGCAGCGAAAGCTGCGGCTGACCGAGGCCGAGGCGGCGGGCGGCGCGATTGATGCTGCCCTGATCGGCGACTTCAAGGAAGCGCTCCATCGTGGCGATCTTCACCGGGATGCGCGCGGCCCAGCCTTCGAACTCCTCCGGCGCCTCTCCGGATAGCTCGGCGAGCTGCGCGATCGCCTCCAGTATCGGCGTCAATCCCTGGCGCACCTGGCTGCTTGCGATCAGCGTCACCAGCTCTCCGGCGCTACGTTCCGTCAGCTTCAGCGCCAGCTCGCTTTCGAGGTTCGAGACGGCCGCAGAGACCGTCGACGCAGCAAGTGAGAAGCGCCGCGCCGTCTCCCTGACCGACCCCGACGAGAGGACGTGGCTGGCGATAAAAAGAGCGCCAAGATGCAAAGCGCCGACCTCCGGAAGTGACTGAAAAGCGGACACTATTGTGTGTTCACGAAAAAAGATATCCCTTTTCGGAATCCGCAGGCTATCGTCACCGGACAAGAAAAGCGGGGCCGGTGGCTTATGAGGCGATTGAGCACCCGATGATCGTGGAAACACGCAAGGGGACAAAAACAAATCGCTGCGGCGTTGCATAACGAAATGCAATTGCGCGCATGGCGTTGCTTTCACGGCGATAATCGCGCCGCGATCGCAAATACTGGAGAGGGGTTGCATCGATTTTTCGAGAGCGCACACTATTTCCATGATGCTCGTAGGTCCGGCATTCCGGCGGGTTGTCCGTCTGGGCCGGGGGATTTCACGCGTGGAGCTTTCCGCCAGGGACTCCGCGTTCGTAAACGGTGTTAACCAAGGGGACACTCCATGCTGAAGAAACTCGCGCTTGCCGTTTCTATTTCCGCCTTCGCGGCGGGTGCGGCCCATGCTGCCGACGTCGTCGTTTCGTCGAAGATCGATACCGAAGGCACGCTGCTCGGCAACGTCATTGCGCTCGCCCTCGAAGCCAACGGCATCAAGACGCAGGACCGCATCGCGCTCGGCGCAACGCCTGTCGTTCGCAAGGCGATCACCGCCGGCGAAATCGACATCTATCCTGAGTATACGGGCAATGCCGGCTTCTTCTTCAACAAGGCCGATGACGCCGCCTGGAAGAATATCGACCAGGGCTACCAGATGGCCAAGAAGCTGGATTATGACGCCAACAAGATCGTCTGGCTGACGCCCTCGCCTGCCAACAACACCTGGGCTCTCGCTGTGCGCAGCGATGTCGCCGGCCCGAACAATCTCAAGACCATGTCCGATTTCGGCAAGTGGGTTGCCGGTGGCGGCGCCGCCAAGCTGGCCGCTTCCGCCGAGTTCGTGAACTCCGCCGGCGCGCTGCCCGCCTTCCAGACGACCTACGGCTTCAAGCTGACGGCTGATCAGGAAGTCGTTCTCTCCGGCGGCGATACCGCGGCGACGATCAAGGCTGCAGCCGACCAGACCAACGGCGTCAACACCGCCATGGTCTACGGCACCGACGGCGCTATCGCGGCGGCCGAACTCGTCGTTCTCGAAGACGACAAGAGCGTGCAGCAGGTCTATGCGCCGACCCCGATCATTCGCGAGGAAGTGCTGAAGGCCAATCCGAAGATCGAGGAAGTTCTCGCGCCGATCTTCAAGAGCCTGACGGCTGACGAGCTGCGCAAGCTCAACGCCAAGATCCAGGTCGATGGCGAGCCGGCGAAGTCCGTTGCCGAAGGCTACCTGAAGGAAAAAGGTTTCCTGAAGTAATTCGCAGTGCTCCGCCCTCCGGGGCGGAGCATCCTTCTTTCCGGACAGGGATGGATCGATGGAAGAAACCTTAGCGGTCCGCAAACTGGACCGGCTCGGCGTGGTTCTGGTGATTGCTGGCGTTCTTGCCACTGCACTTCTGCCCTTCATCTATGTGAAGGCAAACCGCATTGCCTCAGGCAAGCCGATGCTTCTCACGCAGCTTCTCGACCAGCCCGCCGCCATCATTCTCACTCTCCTGCTCATCGCCACCGCCTTTGCAGTGCTCTTCCTGCAAAATGCCGTGCTGCGGCTTGCGATCGGCACGCTGGCGCTTGCGGCGCTGATCGCCGCGATCGGCTTTGCCGCCACCGCCTTTACGCCGCCGAACAGCAATGCCGCGCGCATGACGCCCGGCGGCAGTTTCTGGATCCTGCTCGGCGTCGTCGGCCTGATCATCTCCGATGCGCTGGTCAAGATCCGGCTGACGCCCTGGATGCGGGTTGGCGCTCTCATTGCCTACAGCGCGCTGTTGGCGGTCTGTCTGACATCCGGGCTACTCGACAGCCTGTCGATCATGAAGGAATTCGCGACGCGTTCGGCGCAGTTCTGGACGGAAGCCAAGTCGCATCTTCTCCTGGCTTTCGGCTCGCTGGCGATCGCCATCGTCATCGGCCTGCCGCTCGGCATCTTCTGCTTCTGGGTGCCCAAACTTCGTTCAGCCGTGCTGCAGGGCCTCAGCCTCATCCAGACGATCCCGAGCCTGGCGCTCTTCGGCATCCTGATGCTGCCGCTCGGCTACATCGCGGCGCATGTGCCGCTGGCCGCCGAGCTCGGCATTCGCGGCATCGGCACGGCGCCGGCCCTGATTGCGCTCGTGCTCTATTCGCTGCTGCCGATCGTTGCCAATACCGTCGTCGGTCTCGAAGGCGTCGATCCCTCGGTGCGCGATGCGGCAGCCGGCATGGGCCTGACGCGACGCCAGATCCTGACCGGGATCGACCTGCCGCTGGCCCTGCCCGTCATCGTCACCGGCATCCGCATCGTGCTGGTCCAGGCCATCGGCCTCGTGACCATTGCCGCACTCATCGGCGGCGGCGGCTTCGGCATCTTCATCTTCCAGGGCATCGGCCAGACGGCGATGGATCTGGTGATGCTCGGCGCCGTACCGACAGTCTTCTTCGCCTTCTCATCGGCCGTCATCCTCGATGCGGTCATCGACAGCATACGGGGATCCGCCGCATGACCATGATCGAGATCAGGAACGTCACCAAGCGCTATGGCGCCGCCACCGTTGTCGACAATGTCTCGATGAGCGTCGAAAAGGGATCGGTGACCGTCATCGTCGGCACGTCCGGTTCCGGCAAATCGACGCTGATGCGGATGATCAACCGGCTGGTGCCGATCACCGAAGGTGAGATTTTCGTTGCCGGCCAGAATATCATGGACGCGCCGGTGACCGAGCTTCGCCGCAAGATCGGCTATGCGATCCAGGGCCACGGCCTTTTCCCGCATCGCACCGTCGCGCAGAATATCGCGACCGTGCCGCAGCTTCTCGGCTGGGATGGCGCGCGGATCGCCAAGCGCGTCGATGAGTTGCTCGGCCTCTTCAATCTCGACCCGGCCACCTTCGCCGAAAAATACCCGCATCAGCTTTCCGGCGGTCAGCAGCAGCGTGTCGGCGTCGCACGCGCGCTTGCGGCAGAGCCGGAAGTGTTGCTCATGGACGAGCCCTTCGGCGCGCTCGACCCCGTCATCCGCGGCAAGGCGCAGGACGACCTGCTGGCGATCCAGAAGCAGTTCGGCACGACCGTCATTCTCGTTACACATGACATGGACGAGGCCTTCCATCTCGGCAACCAGATCGCGGTGATGAGCGGCGGCAAGCTGCTGCAATGTTCGACGCCGGAGAAGATCCTCACCGAACCTGCCGATCCCTTCGTGCAGCAGCTAACCGGTACGTCGGACCGGGCGTTGAAGCTGATGTCGCTTTCGCCGCTGAAGGAAAGCATGGCGCCAGCAAAGAGCGGCCTCGGCTTCACGCTGCCGCAATCGCTCAGCCTGCGCGATGCGCTGGCCGAGATGATCTGGCAGGGTGCCGATGAAGCGGCGGTAACCGATAGTGCGAAGTCGCCTGTCGGCTCGATCTCGATGGCAAAGCTTCTCGAACTGGGCCGCAAGGCATGAAGTTTGTCGTCGCCAATATCTTCCGTGTGGCGGCTTTCGTGCTGCTCCTGATCCTGCTCTTCAGGACGGAGTGGCTCTCCTTCATGCTCGTGCCGCTGACCAGCAACAACGCCCCACCCGTCTACACGCAGAACAGCCTGCCCTCGCTGGCGCTGGCGCATCTCGAACTCGTGATCGGCTCGATCATCTGTACCGCAATCCTGGCGATCCTCGCCGGTGTCTTCGTCACCCGCAAAAGCGGCGCCGACTTCCTGCCGCTGTCGCGCGCCATCGCCAATGCCGGTCAGACCTTTCCGCCGGTCGCCGTGCTGGCGCTCGCTGTTCCCGCGACCGGTTTCGGCGCCGGACCGACGCTGATCGCGCTCTTCCTCTATGGCCTGCTGCCGATCTTCGAGAACACCGTTTCCGGCATTCGGCAGGTCAACCCCGCCGTGCTCGATGCGGCCGACGGAATGGGGATGAACCCGACGCAGCGGCTCTTCAAGGTGGAGCTTCCGCTTGCGCTGCCGCTGATCCTCGAAGGGCTGAAGGTGGCGACCGTCATCAATATCGGCACAGCGACGATCGGCTCGACGGTTGCCGCCAAGGGGCTTGGCGAAGTGATCATTGCCGGACTGATTTCCGACAATACCGCCTTCATCCTGCAGGGCGGTCTGATCGTCGGCCTGATGGCTGTGCTGATCTATGATGCGATGGGTGTCGTCGAAAGCGCGATTACCCGTAGAATTGGCTTGCGCCCCGCCTGATCCGGCAGCTACCAAGGCTGCCGTGATACGGCAATAGGAGGCCGCCTTGGCAAAGATGATCCACTCCATGATCCGCGTTCTCGACGAGGCGCGATCCGTCGAGTTCTACGGCAAGGTCTTCGGCCTCAAGGTTGCCGATCGCATCGACTTCGAGACCTTCACGCTCATCTACATGAGCAATCCCGAGACCGGCTTCGAGCTGGAATTGACGGTCAACAAAGGCCGCATCGAGCCCTACAATCTCGGTGACGGATATGGCCATCTCGCCGTCTCCGTCGATGAAGTGGCTGTCGAACACGCGCGGCTGGAGAAAGCCGGGCTCAATCCGGGCAAGCTGGTGGAGCTCAATCGCGACGGCAAGCTCTTCGCCCTGTTCTTCTTCATCACCGATCCCGACGGCTACAAGATCGAAGTCCTGCAGCGCCACGGCCGTTTCCAATAAGAGCATCCGCATGATCGAGAAAACAGAGCTCCACACCGGCTGGACCCTTTCCTGCAACGATACAGCCCGGCCTGGACTGCCCGAAACCATCCCCGCCACCGTGCCCGGCTGCGTCCATACCGACCTGCTGGCGGCCCGCCTCATTCCCGACCCATATCTCGATGTCAACGAGATCACCAACGACTGGATCGGCCGCTGCGAATGGGTCTATCGGCTGAGCTTCGATACGGCGCCTGAAACTGGCAAGGTGCAGGAACTGGTCTTCGACGGGCTGGATACGATCGCGACGGTCCGGCTGAACGGCGAAGAGATCGGCCGAACCTTCAATCAGCATCGCACCTATCGCTTCGACGTCTCGAGCCGCCTCAAAGCCGGGGGTAACGAGCTGACCGTCACCTTCCATTCCGCCTATGCTTATGGCGCGGAGATGGAAAAGCAGTACGGCTACCGGCCGAACAACTATCCCGGCCCTGGCAACCTGATGCGCAAGATGGCCTGCAACTTCGGTTGGGATTGGGGTCCGACGCTGGTGACGGCGGGTATCTGGAAGCCGGTGCGGCTGGAAAGTTGGGATCGCGCCCGCTTGGCGGAGACGCGTGTTTCCGCGACGCTTGCCGGTGGTGATGGCGTCGTGACGATCAACGCGAAGATCGCTGCTGAGCAGGGCGGTCCGGGCTGCTCGATCGTTGCGCAGATCGGCGGCGTTTCGCGAACGATCCCTGTCGGTGCTTCTGGCGAGGCAAGCTTCCAGGTGACGGTTCCCTCACCACAGATATGGTGGCCGCATCATCTTGGTGGGCAACCGCTCTACCCGCTCTTGATCGAACTTCGCGATAACGACGGCCACATACTGGACAGTTATTCGAAGGAAATCGGCTTCCGCTCGGTCCGACTCGACACCGCGCCGGATGAGCACGGCTCCGCCTTCACCTTCGTCGTTAACGACGTTCCGCTCTTTGCCTGCGGCGCCAACTGGATCCCCGACGATTGCTTCCCGTCGCGCGTCACAGCCGAGCGCTATGCGGCACGGATCGACGAGGCGAAGGCCGCCAATATCAACCTGCTGCGCGTCTGGGGCGGCGGCATTTTCGAGCGGGACGAATTCTACGAAGCCTGCGACAGGGCCGGCATGATGGTCTGGCAGGATTTCCTCTTTGCCTGCGCCTCCTATCCCGAAGAGGAACCACTGCGCAGCGAAGTGGAGGCCGAGGTTCGCGACAATGTTATCCGCCTGATGCCACATGCCTCGCTGATCGTCTGGAACGGCAATAACGAGAATATCTGGGGCTTCGACGAATGGGGCTGGCGCCCGATCATCAAGGACGGCGTCAGCTGGGGTCTCGGCTATTATCTAGACGTGCTGCCGAAACTCTGCGCCGAACTCGACCCAGACAGACCTTACTATCCCGGCAGCCCTTACTCGGGCACGATGGAGATCGAGCCGAACGACGATCGTCACGGTTGCAAGCATATCTGGGATGTCTGGAACGATGTGGGCTGGGAGGTCTACCGCAACTATATCCCGCGCTTCTGCTCGGAGTTCGGCTGGCAGGCGCCGCCAAACTGGGCGACGCTGGAGGAGAGCGTGCATGATGCGCCCCTGACGCCGCAATCGCATGGCGTCTTTCATCATCAGAAGGCGACGCAGGGCAATGAGAAGCTGATCCGCGGCCTTGCCGGACACCTGCCGGTGCCCGAGACTATGGATGACTGGCATTTCGCGACGCAGCTCAATCAGGCACGCGCCATCCGCTTCGCGATCGAACACATGCGCTCGCACCGGGCGATCTGCAAGGGCGCGATCGTCTGGCAGTTCAACGATTGCTGGCCTGTGACCTCATGGGCAGCTCTCGATTCCGCCGGCGGCCGCAAGCCTCTCTGGTATGCGATGCAGCAGGCCTTCGATCCGCGCCTGCTAACCATCCAGCCGCGTGGCGACAAGCTCGCGGCGGTCGCCGTCAATGAGCGGACGCTGTTCTGGCGATCGAAAATCTCGGGCAAGCGCCTTCGGCTCGATGGCACAGTCCTTGCGGAATTCGAGTTCTGGCGGCTGCTCTGCGACCGGTTCGAAGCGAAGGAATTCGAGCTTGCGGACGACATTGCGACGCCTGACGACGCGGCGAACGAGGTCGTGGTGGTGCAGATGCTCGACAAGCGCGCCTTCCACTATTTCGTCGAGGATATCGATCTGAAACTGCTGAAGCCTGAGATGAAGGTTTTGGTCAGTGCCACTGCCGATGGCGTCGATGTGACGGTCACAGCGGGGACTTTCCTGAAGGATCTCTGCCTGATGGCCGACCGGCTCGATCCCTCGGCCGTTGTCGACAGCATGCTGATCACGCTGCTGCCGGGCGAAAGCCATACGTTCTCGATCAGGACCAAGCGGACGTTCAAGGCTGAGGACATCACGCAGGGCGTCGTCCTGCGCTGCGCCAACGATCTCCTGCCCTAAGACGCCAAAAGGCCCCGCATGCAGCGGGGCCCTTTCCGGCTCGTCCTAGCGAACGACTTACATCCAGTACGGCGGCACACCGTAATAGTCGTAAACACGGCGGCCATTATCGTTGTACCAGGTGTCGTCATCGTCCGCGTAGCTCGGCGCGCCTTCGATCTGCTCCTTGGTGAGATCGATGCGGTAGCCGTCGAGTTGGGTATCGTAGTTCAGCTTTTCCCACGGCAGCGGATAGTGATCGTGACCGATCCCCAGGAAGCCGCCGAAGCTCAACACGGCATAGGCGACACGGCCATCGCGCTTGCCGATGATCAGGCGCTCGATCGAGCCGATATGCTTGCCATCTGCACCATAAACGCGGGTGCCTTCCACGCGGTCGCTGGCAATCAGCGAATGCGTGTCCTTAACGTTGGGATCGCGGCGGCTGGCGTCTGTACCCTGATTAAGCATTTTCAGCTCCTTTGTTGTTTTGCATGATTGGAAAACGCCAGGCCTGAATCATTGTTCCGGCGTCCGTTTCAAATGTGCGGAGGCGAATTGTTGACGTTTACGTCAAAGTTAGTGTAACGCTTATAGCGGCTTGAACCGTTCGGCCATTGGCATAAGCTGCCCGCAAGGATGATGGAGGATCGTCCGGCCGGCAGCCGTGAACCGGCACCGTGGCCGGATAGGGAGAGAGACACGATGAACAGCATTTCCGTGCATCCAGGTGGCGAAAAGCGGCAGAAGCCCTGGCTCGCGACCTATCCGGATATCGTACCGGCCGAAATTCCGCCGCTGGAATACGAATCGGTTGCCGAACTGCTGGAAAAGTCCTGTGAGCGCTATGCCGATCGCGTCGCCTTCTCCAGCATGGGGAAGGCGCTGACCTATCGCGATCTCGAAGTGCAGACACGCAAGGTCGCCGCCTGGCTGCAGAGCCTCGGCCTGCAGAAAGGCGATCGCGTCGCCGTGATGATGCCGAACGTGTTGCAGAACCCGGTTGCCGTCTACGGCATCCTGCGCGCCGGGCTGACCGTCGTGAACGTCAATCCGCTTTATACGCCGCGCGAGCTCGAACATCAGCTGCGCGATGCCGGCGCGAAAGCGATCTTCGTGCTCGAGAATTTTGCCCGCACGGTGGAGCAGGTCCTGGTCAAGACCGACGTTCGCCATGTCGTCGTCACCTCGCTCGGCGAGATGCTCGGCGCCAAGGGACTGATCGTCAATCTGGTGGTGCGCAAGGTCAAGAAACTCGTGCCGTCCTGGTCGATCCCGCAGCACAAGACCTTCAAGCAGGTCCTTTCAGAAGGTGCAGGCCGCTCGCTGCAGCGCCCGACGCTCAGCGGCGATGATATCGCCTTCCTGCAATATACCGGCGGCACGACGGGCGTTGCCAAGGGTGCGATCCTGACGCATCGCAACCTGCTCGCCAACAAGCTGCAGCTGCAGCTCTGGCTGAAATCGGCCTTCGACAAGAAGAAGCAGCCGGATGTGCTGAACTTCCTCTGCGCCCTGCCGCTCTACCATATCTTCGCGCTGACGGTGAATTCACTAATGGGCATGTCGCTCGGTGCGCATAACATCCTGATCGCCAACCCGCGCGACATTCCGGGCTTCGTAAAGGAATTCAGCAAGGCCAATGTCCATATCTTCCCCGGCCTCAATACGCTCTTCAACGCGTTGATGAACAATGCCGAGTTCGCAAAGCTCGACTTCTCGTCGCTCGTCATGTCGCTCGGCGGCGGCATGGCCGTGCAGCGGCCGGTGGCGGAGCGCTGGCTGAAGATGACCGGCTCGCATATCACCGAAGGCTATGGCCTTTCGGAGACGTCGCCTGTTGCGACGGCAAACCGCTTCGATTCCCCGGAATTCACCGGCTCGATCGGCCTGCCTATCCCCTCGACCGAACTTGATATCCGCGACGAGGACGGCAATTCGCTACCGCTCGGCGACATCGGCGAGATCTGCATCCGCGGACCGCAGGTGATGGCCGGCTACTGGAACAAGCCGGAGGAGACGGCGCGCGTGATGACCCCGGACGGCTATTTCCGCACCGGCGACATGGGCTTCATGGACCAGCGTGGCTATACCAAGATCGTCGACCGCAAGAAGGACATGATCCTCGTTTCCGGCTTCAACGTCTATCCGAACGAAATCGAGGAAGTGGCGGCTATGCACCCGGGCATTCTCGAAGCCGCCGCGGTCGGCGTTCCGGATGGCCATTCCGGCGAGACGGTCAAGCTCTTCGTCGTGCGCAAGGATCCCAACCTGACGGAGGCCGAAGTGAAGGCGCATTGCGCCGAGAACCTCACCAACTACAAGCGGCCGCGGATCATCGAATTCCGCGACGAACTGCCGAAGAGCCCGGTCGGGAAAATCCTGCGCAAGGATCTGCGCGGTTGATCCTCACGCACAATTGAAAGCAACCATAAGATGTGATTTGATCATGCCGTTTCTGGGCAGAAGCAGTAGGGGTCGAGACCAGCCGACCCACCGGTGAGGATGGGCCACACCGGCTTCGGCAAGAGCCTTGCTTTGCGAAACGGAGGTAATGCCATGTGGTATAAACCGCTAAGCGTTACGCTTATGGTGCGGAAAACCCGGACGAGCTGGTCAGTGTCCGTCCGGGTCACAATCCAAAAGTCAAAGGCAACGGCAGGCGGAGCTGGAACTCCGCCTGCCACTCCCCAAATATACCCGCACTCTCCCTTTTCATCAAGCGCGGCACAACTTGTGTCATTTTTTGCAGGCAGCTTGTGGCTGAACTTGATTTGCGCCCTACAAAGCGAATAGTTTCCGCAACCCTCTCCGCCTCCAAAGGAGCCTCCCATGAATGCCATCGTCGAAAAGCTGAAGAGCACTGCGGCCGCCACCAAAGCCACCGATATCCGCGCTGCCTTCGCCGCCAATCCCAAGCGCTTCTCGCGCTTTACCGCCTCCCTCGACGATCTCCTGATGGACTATTCGAAGACCGCGGTGAATGACGAGATCCTGGCGCTGCTCGTCAAGCTCGCCGAAGAAGGCGGCGTCGCGAAGAAGCGTGACGAGATGTTCTCCGGCAAGGCGATCAACTTCACCGAAGATCGCGCCGTTCTGCACACCGCGCTGCGCAACCGCTCCAACACGCCGGTGCTCGTCGACGGCAAGGATGTCATGCCTGACGTCAACGCGGTGCTCGCCGCCATGGGCAAGTTTGCCGATGGCATCCGCTCGGGCGCGCTGAAGGGCGCGACTGGCAAGAAGATCACCGATGTCGTCAATATCGGCATCGGCGGCTCGGATCTCGGCCCGGTGATGGCGACGCTGGCGCTGGCGCCTTTCCATGACGGGCCGCGTGCGCATTTCGTTTCGAACATCGACGGCGCGCACATTGCCGACACGTTGAAGCTCGTGCAGCCTGAAACCACGCTGTTCATCATCGCCTCGAAGACGTTCACGACGGTCGAGACGATGACCAACGCGCAGACGGCGCGCAACTTCATCGCCAAGGCTCTCGGCGACGCCGCCGTTCAGCACCATTTCGCCGCCGTTTCCACGGCGCTCGACAAGGTGGCCGCTTTCGGCATCGGCAGCGAGCGGGTCTTCGGTTTCTGGGATTGGGTCGGCGGCCGCTACTCGCTGTGGTCGGCCATCGGCCTGCCGATCATGATCGCTATCGGCCCCGAGAATTTCGGCAAGTTCCTCGATGGCGCCCATGCCGTCGACAATCACTTCCGTCAGGCTCCGATTACCGAAAACCTGCCGATGCTGCTCGGCCTGATCGGCTTCTACCATCGCAATGTTCTTGGCTATCCGACGCGCGCCGTGCTGCCCTATGACCAGCGCCTGTCGCGCTTTCCGGCTTATCTGCAGCAGCTCGACATGGAATCGAACGGCAAGGGCGTGACGATCGACGGTACGCCGGTCGAAGGCAATTCCGGTCCGGTGGTATGGGGCGAGCCCGGCACCAACGGCCAGCACGCCTTCTACCAGCTGATTCATCAGGGCACCAGCATCATCCCCGCCGAGTTCATGATCGCCGCCAATGCCTTCGAGCCCGAGCTGCGCCATCAGCACCAGCTGCTGATGTCCAACGTTCTGGCGCAGTCGGAAGCGCTTATGAAGGGCCGCACTTTCGAGGAAGCCAAGAAGCAGCTGACCGACAAGGGCATGGACGACAAGAAGGCGGGTTTCATCGCGCCGCACCGCGTCTTCACCGGCAACCGCCCGTCGATCACCTTCGTCTATGACAAGCTGACGCCTTACGCGCTCGGCCGATTGATCGCGCTCTACGAGCACCGCGTCTTCGTCGAAGGCGTGCTCTTCCGCATCAACTCCTTCGACCAGTGGGGCGTCGAGCTCGGCAAGGAACTGGCGACCGGCCTGCTGCCTGTCGTCGAAGGCAAGGAAAGCGCTGCCGGCCACGACTCCTCGACGCAGGGTCTCGTAGCTGCTCTGGCAAAGCTCGCCAAATAAGGCTGCGCTTCAATCGCTTACCGAGCCCATCCGCCAGCGCGGGTGGGCTTTTTTGTTTGATGCTGTCGAATGACGGGACATCTATTCGTCCTATGGGAAATGCACGAGGAGATTGCCCATGGAATTCGCCGACGACGAGCTTTTCAAATTCGATGAAGACGGCCCCGAACCGCTCCCCGCCTCCGGCGCCGAAGGCCGGGTTTCGAATGATGGCGCGGAGATCTGGTACGCCAGCTATGGCGCAGGTCCGGCGGTGATCCTGCTGCATGGCGGGCTCGGGAATGCCGGGAATTGGGGCTATCAGGTGCCGGCCCTCGTCGATGCCGGATATCGCGTCATCGTCATCGACAGCCGGGGCCATGGCCGCAGCACGCGCGACGACCGGCCGTTCAGCTATGTGCTGATGTCCGGCGACGTGCTTGCCGTGATGGATCGTCTGGAGATTGAGAAGGCATCGGTCATCGGCTGGAGCGACGGCGCCTGCACGGCACTGATCCTTGCCGACCGGCATCCGGACCGCGTCTCGGGCGTGTTCTTCTTCGCCTGCAATATGGATGCGACTGGAACGCTCGAGTTCCGCCCGACGCCCGTCATAGACCGCTGCTTCAGCCGTCACCGGAAGGACTATCAGGCGCTTTCGACAACACCTGAGGATTTCGAAGCTTTCGTGGCGGATGTCGGGAAGATGATGCAGAGCGAGCCGAATTATACGGCTGCAGAACTAGCGGCGATCAAGGTGCCGGTCACGGTTGCGATCGGCGAGAGCGACGAGTTCATCCGCCGCGAACACATGGATTATCTCGCGAAAACAATCCCTGACGCCGCGTTCGTTCTCATATCAGGCGTCAGCCATTTTGCGCCGCTGCAGCGGCCAGCCCTCTTCAATCGCGAGGTGCTGGCCTTTCTCGGCAGCCAGACCTGATCTCAGAGGCCGATTTCGCGCGCCCATGGCGGGTTCGCGCCAGCACGGGAGACGGTGACGGCCGCAGCCTTGGCGCCGAGCGCCAGGGCATTGCCCAGTGCCTTCTCATCGAGAGAGGCGACCTGCGCCTTGGTCAGCAGGTTGTCCATCTTCAGCGACGCCAAGACGCCGGCATCGAACGTATCGCCGGCGCCGACCGTATCGACCACGGTGACGCGCTCGCTCGGCACGGTAACCTTGCGCTCGTTGGTGTAGCCGGATGCGCCTTCGGCGCCCTTGGTGATGACCACGAGCTTGGCGCCCTGCTTCAGCCAGTAGGCAGCGAGATCGTCATGGCTGCCTTCGAGGCCGAACCATTCGAGGTCCTCGTCGGAGAACTTCAGGATATCCGACTTGGCGGCCATGCGCTTGATGCGCGCCATGTGGGCTTCCTTGTTCTTTATGAAGCCCGGGCGGATGTTCGGATCGAGCGAGATGACGCGCTTGGCAGCTTCGCGATCGAGCAGCGCCTCGTAGGTCTCGCCGCAGGGGCTCGGGATGAGGCTGATGGCGCCGAAATGCAGCGCTTCGCAATCGTCACCGAGAACTGGGAGATCATCGGTAGTGATCATCCGCCCTGCCGTGCCTTCGTCGTAGAAGGCGTAGGTCGCCTGGCCGTTGACGAGCTTGACGAAGGCGATGGTCGAGGGCCGCGGCGTGATTGCGCAGGGACTGTAATCGACATTGCTGGCCTTCAGGGTGCCGAGCAGGATCTCGCCCATCATGTCATCGGCGATGCCGGTGAAAAAGGCAGTCGGCACGCCCAGGCGGCCGAGCGCAATCGCGGTGTTGAAGATCGCGCCGCCGGCATAGGGCGCAAAGCCCTTTTCACCCAGCGTCGTCTCACGCGGCAGCATATCGATCAGCGCTTCGCCACAGCACAAAATCATCGCAATTCCTCCCAGAAGGCTCTTGTTGCCTCAATCCAATAAGTGAGCTTTTGTCAAAAGGCTAGAGCGAAAGCTCACTGACTCCGCCGTTCCGGCCAGACCAGGCGAGCGGCGCGTCCAGGAAGGCTTCCACTTCGCTCAGCGTCTTCTCATCGAACAGCTTCTGCTCCTTGGCGACGGCCAGAACGTTGCGCCAGGTGGCGATATGGTGGAGCTTCACCTTGCCATCGGCAAAGCGCAAGGCGCCTTCATTGAAGATGCCGTAATAGAAGAGCGCCATGCCGTGATCGACGATGCCGCCGGCTGCGCGGATCGCATCGATGAAGGTGAACATGCTGCCGCCGGCGGTCGTCAGGTCCTCGATGACGAGAACGCGCGACCCCTCGGGCATATGACCCTCGATCTGGGCATTGCGGCCGTGGCCCTTCGGCTTCTTGCGCACATAGATCATCGGCAGGCTGAGGCGATCTGCCAAAAGCGCCGCGAAGGGGATACCGGCCGTCTCGCCACCGGCGATGCAATCGAAGCGCTCGAAACCGGCGTCGCGGGTGATGACGCTAGCGGCGAAATCCATCACAGCCGAGCGGACACGCGGATAGGAGAGCAGCTTGCGGCAATCGATATAGACGGGGCTCGCCATGCCGGAGGCGAGCTTATAGGGCTGCTCGGCGTTGAAGTGGACCGCCTTCATTTCCCAGAGCATCTTGGCAAGGAGTTCCGCCATAATGGCGCGGTCGGGAAATGTCGTCTTGGTCATGGCTCTCTCCTTCGGCTTACTGTGCTATGCGGCAATAGCAGCAACGAAAAAATCTTTCCAGTGCCGGAACTTTTTGCACGTTCGACGCGGGCGCGAGCGCCATCCGGAGCGGCAAAACCATAGCGCGTTCACAGCGTAGTGCCCTCGATTTTTTCCACAAATCCGCGCAAATTTAAGGACCTACTGATAAATATTGGGAACCAAGGCTTTTGGCCTTACCGGACCGGCAAACCACCGGTATTCACTAAAATTCTAATGGATGCCTTAGGATTTGAAAAACACCTGACGGGCCAATTTCTGCGCGGTTCTGAAAGCCGTGAAAGGAGTCCGGAATGAATCTGGCGGTGTCCGAAATCACTCAGAAGTTCAACGCGTCACTCACTTTCAAGATTTTCTCAATATGCTTTGCATCGACGCATATCCCCCTACTCGCCCTGATCACCTACCTCGTCACCGGCTTTCGCAGCGAAGCCATCCCGGTGCTTGGAACGGTGTTGGGCGCCACGCTCATCGGCACGGCGTTCTGCCTGGCATCGGTCTGGATGCTGATCAAGCCGCTGCATGAGATCGCAAAGACCGTGGAAACCTATCGCGCAACTGGCGCGGTCAAGCCGGTGCGCAGCAAGCGCACGGATGAGGTCGGTGTCGTCACCAACGGCATTTCGGTTCTCATTGTCGAGCTCGATGCCACTCTCTCGCAGCTGCGCCGCCAGGCCACGACAGATGTGCTTACCGGCCTCGGCAATCGCCGCTGGCTGAAGGATATCGGCTCGATGGAGATCGCCCGGGCGGCACGCGAGAGCACGGCAATCAGCGTCGTCGTCTTCGACCTCGACCATTTCAAATCGATCAACGACGAATTCGGCCACGATGTCGGCGACCAGGTGCTGATGGCGGCGGGCGCGACGATCCAGCACAATCTGCGGCCCTACGATATTGCCGCCCGCATCGGCGGCGAGGAATTTTGCCTTGTTTTGCCTCGGACGGGCACCACGGCGGCGATCGCGATTGCCGACCGGCTGCGCAAGGAACTGGCCGCCAAGGCGATCGGGCCGCTTCCGGCCGGACGCGTGACCGCAAGCTTCGGCGTCTATCGCGGCGACCCCAAAAGCGAGAGCTTGAAGGTGATGCTGACGGCGGCAGACCGGAAGCTCTATTCGGCAAAGAACAATGGCCGCAACGCCGTGCACTGGGCGGCAGCCCGGTCGGTCTCCGGCGAAAGCGTCGCCAGCTAGACCAAGCGCTCGAGATCGGCGGGCAGCATCTTCTTGTAGAGCGCGATCGCCGTCTCCCCCTCCTCATCATCCAGCGAGATCGCATAGCGCACGGCCGCCGCCAGCAGCTGCATCAGCAGCCGCGCGGCCGGCAGCAGGTCACTTTCCCTCCGTTCGGGCCAGATGCGCTTCAGCACCGAGAACAGCGCCTGCGCATGAAACTCCATGTCTTCGGCATCGACGGCTCGCAGCAAACGGTCTGCCTGCGTCGCATGCCAGATATCGCGCATGACGGGCTCGCGGCGGAAGAAGCGGTAGTATTCGTCGGTGATCGCGCCGAGCGCCCGGTGCAGCGAGGCGGCATCCGTAACCTTCGACAGCTCCTCCTCGACGCACCGCCTGCCCTCTTCGTTGAAGCGTTCGGCAAGGGTGCGGATGATCGAGGTCTTGTCTGGGAAATATTGATAGAGGGCGCCGAAGGAGAGCTCCGCCTTCTCGACGATCTCGCTCATCTTCAGGGCATCGCTGCCGTTCTTCTCGATCAGTTCGGCAGCCACAGCCAGAATCTTCTCAAAGCGATCGCGGCCGCGCTGCTGGCTCGGGATGCGTCGGGGTTGCCCCACGGGCACGGCTTGCCGCCTGCGCCGCACCGGCGTCTTATCGTCCATGCGCATCCCTCCTCGGTTGACAAGGAAAATAAGAGAGTTTATCTCATTTTGCAAATGAGAGATTTTCTCTTGTTTTATGGAGGGGTTTCGCCATGGCATTCATTCTTCCCATCCTGCTCGTCGCAGCGGCGATCGGCAGCGGCCTGATCGCCGGCATATTCTTCGCCTTCTCGACCTTCATCATGACGGCCTTTGCGCGTATCCCGCCCGAGCAGGGCATCGCGGCAATGAACTCGATCAACGTAACGATCGTGCGCTCGCCCTTCATGCTGCTGTTCATCCCGGTCGCGATCCTCTGCATCGCGATTGCGGTCATGGCGTTCATGGATTGGCGGGGGAATGCCAGCATCTGGATGATCGGCGGCGCGGCCGCCTATATCTTCGCCTCTTTCATCTCCACCATTGCCTTCAACGTGCCGATGAACGATGCATTGGCGAATGTCAGCGGTAACGGCAGCGAAGCCGTGACCCTCTGGAACCGCTATCTCAGCGACTGGACCTGGTGGAACCATGTTCGCACGGTGGCGTCGCTGGCTTCCGCCATCGCCTTTGTCCGTGCGCTGATGATCCTTTGAATGAGGCGGGAGGCGTTCCTCCCGCCGTCACCGTCACTTCTTTTCGCAGAAGGCGATGCGGTTGCTGAACGGATCGATGACGGTCACTTCCCATCCCCAGGGGGCGTCCTCGATCCCGGGCTTCATGTAGCGATAGTCCTTGGCCGACAGTTCCGCCTGGAAGGCGCGCACGCCTGTCATCCACACGAATGCCTTGGCGCCTGGGCTCGCATCGCCGGAATGCTCGCTGAGATGCATGATCAGCTTGCCGCGCGAAACCTGGCAATAGAGCGGGAAGTTCTCGCCGAAGCGGTGTTCCCAATCGAGCGTGAAGCCCAGGAAGCCGCAATAGAATTCCATGGCCTTCGCGACATCGAAGATGCGGAAGATCGGGATCGGCAGCTCCAGCGCAATCGCTGAATTCGAGCCTTCCGCCTCGTCCAGCTTGGCGGCGAGGATATTCCATTGATCGAAGCCGAATTGCCGGGCCACGATCTCCAATGTCTCGCTGTGGGTGAGGGAAATATCGCGGCTCGCAAGAGCTTGCCGCAGTGCTTTTGCCATGATCTTGGCATCGCGATAATCGCGCATGGTTCATCCTTCCATCGGCAGCGAACAGGAAGATCAGTGCCCGCGTCTGCTGACCCGTTCGCCATCGTTTGCCATTGGCAAGGATGTGAAGGATTTCATCTGGATGCATTCACCTTAGCGCTCGCGCGCCGCGGGACGGCTGGCTGCATCCGGCCAGTCCCGACATTAGCAACTCGTGCTGGATGATCAAGAGGCGCTGCGCACCGAGGGCGCGGCCGGAACCGCCTGCAGGTGGTTTGCGAGCTCGACGCGGTTGCGCCCGGCGCGCTTGGCGGCATAGAGCGCCTTGTCGGCCTCGCTGAGCATGGTGTCGAAATCCATCGGCGCGGCACGGCCGGGCGCGACACCGATCGAGACGGTGCATTTCAGCACTTCGTCATCGATATAGATTTCACGTTCCTCGAAAGTACGGCGGATGCGCTCGGCGATCATCTCGGCGCGGCCGGGCATGATCTCCTTGAGAACGAGCGCGAATTCTTCACCGCCAAGACGGGCAGCGGTATCGCCCGAGCGGCAATGGGCGGCGAGTTCGCCAGCAAAGATCTTGAGAACGCGGTCACCGGCGGCATGACCATGACGGTCGTTGATCGACTTGAAATGATCGAGATCGAAGATGATGACGGCGGTCGACGAGCCCATCTGGCGCTCGCCATGACGATCGAAGAGCGCGCGGCGATTGAGAAGGCCGGTCAGAGAATCGGTAATCGCTTCCTGGCGGTGTCGGGCGGCAAGCCGCCACTGGTGCAGCGCCAGCGATAGGGCGCCGATGCCGGTCATGCTGGCGATGCAGACGGCGAGGCTCAGATCCTCGGCCCAATTGTTGGGCGCAGCACCCAGCACCAGCTTGCCGTCCCAGATCAGCACGGCGGCGCATAGCGCAAAGGATATGCCCGTCAGCGTGTAGAGCACCGTGATGCCCATGATCGGCGCGGGCGCCTCGGCCCTTGCCCGCCAGTATTGAAGAGCGGTCGCCAGCAGCAGCAGTGTGATCGAGGTGTTGTCGGCGATGAAGCCGAGGCCGTCATACCCGGCAGCCATCGCGCCCACCGGCAGCAGCATGGCCGACAGTGCGCGGATGAGGATTCCTGCGAGCGGCAGACGGTTGGTGCGAAACTGATAGCCGGCGCCCCAGATGGCGGCAAAGCCCGCCTGAAAGAGCACGAAGCTCGCAACGCCCATGACAATGCCGGGCGACGAAACATAGATGCTGTAGACGAAGATGCCGCTGACGACGAGGACGAGGCCGAAGGTGCAGGTCAGCAGGAAGGTCTCGGCACGGCGTGCGAACCAGCTGCCCATCAGGGTCACAGCCAGACACGTTGCTGAAACGCCGAGCGCCAGCAGAAGGGAATTATAATCCAGCATCATGCTTTGGTAACTCCGCGGCTCCTGCCGCGCCCAATAATCCGTCCACAGGCTATCGTGCCACTGGTGACGAATGTCTTACGCATTCTGTTAAAAAATCATGGACCGCGAACACGAATGTTAGGGCGGTAACAATTACACAGTAAAAGCGGCGGGAATACCCGCCGAAATTGACAGTTTTCGCGCTTTATTCAGCGCTTTACGTCCCAATGAAGCGGGAACATCGGATCGAAGACCGTGACCGGGCCTGCGCCAGTCTCGATCTTTGACGGAAACGTGATCGCGTCTTCGCGCTTGACCAGCGTGATCGTCTCTTCATTCGGCTGCAGGCCGTACCATGCTGGACCATTCAGCGAGACGAAGGCTTCGAGCTTGTCGAGCGCATTCTCCTGCTCGAAGACATGCGCCACGCAGCTCATCGTGTTGATCGAGGTATAGATGCCGGCGCAGCCGCAGGCGCATTCCTTCAGCGGATCGACATGCGGCGCGGAATCCGTACCGAGGAAGAAGCGCGGATCGCCGCTGACGGCGGCGGCGCGCAGCGCCAGGCGATGGTTCTCGCGCTTGGCGACCGGCAGGCAATAATAATGCGGGCGGATGCCGCCGACGAGGATGGCGTTGCGATTGATGATCAGGTGATGCGTGGTGATCGAGCCGGCCAGATTGGCCTTCGACGACTTGATATAGTCGATGCCATCGGCCGTCGTCACGTGCTCCATCGTCACCTTCAGTTCCGGCAGACGCTTGCGCAGCGGATCGAGCACGGTTTCGATGAACACGGCTTCGCGATCGAAGATATCGATTTCAGGCGTCGTGACTTCGCCGTGGACGCAAAGCGGCAGGCCGATCTTCGCCATGCGCTCCAGAACCGGCATCGCCTTGTCCATATCGCGCACGCCGCCATGCGAATTGGTGGTGGCGCCGGCCGGGTAGAGCTTCACCGCGGTGATCAGCCCGCTCTTCTTGCCCTCTTCGACATCTTCGGCGCTGGTATGCTCCGTCAGGTAAAGGGTCATCAGCGGCTCGAACCGGTCGCCTGCAGGCAGAGCCTTCATGATCCGCTCGCGATAGGCGCGCGCGTCCGTCGTCGTGACGACGGGAGGCACGAGGTTCGGCATGATGATGGCACGCGCAAAATCACGGCTGGTATCGCCGATCACCCCCTCCAGCATGGCGCCATCGCGCAGATGCAGATGCCAGTCATCGGGACGGCGGATGGTGATCGATTGCATGGGAGCCTCCGGAGCGCTTCGGGTGGCGTTTCGATAGCATCAACAGGCCGATGGAAACAACCGTTTAGCCCAATGCAATTTCAAGCGTGATATCGGCAGACCGGCGGTTCTCCAAAATGAGGCGGCCGTTTGGAAGGTCGTTGCCGTAGACCTTGGCGCTGGCTTCTTCTTCGCTGAGCTTGTAGCCGCGCCAGCGCTCCCAGAGGCGCTCTTCGAGAACCTCGATCGGCGGGGCGAGCATGATGGTGAAGTCGAAGATGCCGTCGAGATCGGCCCATTTACCCTGCGTGAAGAGCAGGTAGTTGCCTTCAATGATGATGAAGCGATCGTGGGGTGAGATGGGGCGGGCGGAGGCGATGGCGAGCTCGCGGGAGCGGTCGAAGACCGGGACCAGCACTTCCTGATCGGCCGGGCGGACGGCGCGGACGATGTCGAGGAAGCCGCGGACATCGAAGGTCTCGGGGATGCCCTTGCGGGCGAGCAGGCCACGCTCGATCAGCACGGCATTATCCATGTGGAAGCCGTCCATCGGCAGCACGGCCGCGGTCTCTCCGCGGGCCTTGAGGCCGTTGGCGAGATTATCGGCCATTGTCGACTTGCCGGCGCCGGGCGGACCGGCAATGGCGATCAGGAAGCGCTTCGCACTTCCGGCGCGGTCGAGCACCGCGCCGGTAATCTCGTCTATCCTCAGGTTCATGCGGCGACCGTCTCCTGGGGAGCGGCCTTGGCGCCGGTCATGAAGGCGACGGCATCCGACATCGTGTATTCCTTCGGATTGATCACCGTGAGACGGCGTCCGAGACGGTGGATGTGGATGCGGTCGGCGACTTCGAAGACATGCGGCATGTTGTGCGAGATGAGCACGATCGGGATACCGCGCGAACGGACGTCGAGAATGAGCTCCAGAACGCGGCGGCTTTCCTTGACGCCGAGGGCGGCCGTCGGTTCATCGAGGATGATGACCTTCGAGCCGAAGGCTGCGGCGCGGGCAACGGCGACACCCTGGCGCTGACCGCCGGAGAGCGTCTCCACCGCCTGGTTGATGTTCTGGATGGTCATCAGGCCGAGCTCGGAAAGCTTGGCACGCGCCTGCTTTTCCATCGCCGAATGATCGAGCTTTCGGAAGACCTGGCCCATGAAGCCGGGTTTGCGAAGCTCGCGTCCGAGGAACATGTTGTCGGCGATCGACAGCGCCGGCGACAGGGCGAGGTTCTGGTAGACCGTTTCGATGCCGGCCTTGCGAGCCTCGATCGGCGACGAGAAGTGGATCGGCTGGCCTTCCAGCCGGATCTCCCCCTCGTCGGGACGGATAGCACCCGAGATCGCCTTGATGAGCGAGGACTTGCCCGCGCCGTTGTCGCCGATCACGGCGAGGATTTCGCCGGGATAGAGGTCGAAATCGGCATGATCGAGGGCAGTGACGCGACCGTAGCGTTTGACCAGGCCGCGTGCCGTGAGAAGAGGTTCGAGTGCCATCAGCCTGCTGCCTTTCTGATCCACTGATCGATTCCAACTGCGGCGATGATGAGCACGCCGATCAGGAGGTAAGTCCATTGCACGTCGGTGCCGAGAAGGCGCAGGCCGAGCGAGAAAACGCCGACGATGAGCGCTCCGAACATCATGCCGAGAATGGAGCCGCGGCCACCGAAGAGCGAGATGCCGCCGATCACCACAGCGGTGATGGATTCGATGTTGGCGAACTGCCCGGCTGTTGGAGACACCGAACCGATACGGCCGATGAGAGCCCAGCCGGCCAGCGCACAGATGAGGCCCGACAGGACATAGGTCGAGACCAGCATGCGCTTGACGTTGACACCGGAAAGACCGGCAGCCTCGGGGTCGTCGCCGACGGCATAGAGATGCCGGCCCCAGGCCGTGTGGTTCAGGACATACCAGAGAACCGCCACGAGCAGCACCATGGCAATGACGCCATAGGTAAAGACCGCGCCGCCGATGCGGAACGTATTGCCGAAGAGCTGCAACAACGGCGCCTGGGTTTCGATATCCTGCGCGCGGATCGTCTCGTTGGCCGAATAGAGGAAGTTCGTGGCAAGCACGATCTGCCACATGCCGAGCGTGACGATGAACGGCGGCAGCTTCATCCGGGCGATCAGCAGGCCATTTATGTAGCCGCAGAGGGCACCGACGGCGAAGCCGCAGAGAACGGCGAGCTCGACCGGAAGACCGTAGCGGAACACGAACTGTCCCATGACCACTGACGAGAGCACCATGATGGCACCGACGGAAAGATCGATGCCGGCTGTCATGATGACAAGCGTCTGCGCGGCGCCGACGATACCGGTGATCGCCACCTGCTGCAGGATCAGCGTCAGCGAAAATGCCGAGAAGAACTTGGTGCCCAGAAGGGCGCCGAAGATGATCAGCGACAGTACAAGGACGATCAGCGATACGGCCGATGGCGACGAGTGCAGGAAATGCCTGAATTTCTGGAGGACTGAATTGTCGTCCGTATCGAAGGAAGCAACGTCCTTCGAACTGTCCTTGAGGACTTTTTCATAATCGTGATGCGGTGCGGCTGTTGTCGGCTCGCTCATGGAAATCCTCCGCGTGACCCCACTCCCTAAGGGGCATCCCGCCAATTTCAGGCAGGACGTGGGATAAGCTGCACCCAATTCGGCGCGCTGTCAAAGATGAGCAGGGAGCGGAGATGCCGCTTCGGGCATCTCCGCGTTTTGGTTCAGGCTAGGCGGGGATCAACCCCAGCACTTGCCCAGGCCTTCCTTGGTGTCGATCGACTTGACGCCGGAAACCGGCTTGTCGGTGACGAGGGTAACGCCGGTGTCGAAGAAGTTCTTGCCTTCGGTCGGCTTCGGCTTTTCGCCGCTATCGGCGAACTTCTTGATCGCTTCGATACCGAGAGCGGCCATCTGCAGCGGGTACTGCTGCGAGGTGGCGCCGATGACGCCATCAGCAACGTTCTTGACGCCCGGGCAACCGCCGTCGACGGAAACGATCAGCACGTCCTTCTCACGGCCGACAGCCTTCAGCGCTTCATAGGCGCCGGCAGCAGCCGGTTCGTTGATGGTGTGGACGACGTTGATGGTCGGGTCCTTCTGGAGAAGGTTTTCCATCGCGGTACGGCCGCCTTCTTCGTTACCGTTGGTGATGTCGTGGCCAACGATGCGCTTGTCGTCTTCGTCACCGATCTTGTTCGGATCCTTCGGGTCGATGCCGAAGCCCATCATGAAGCCCTGGTCGCGCAGAACGTCGACGGACGGCTGGGACGGAGTGAGGTCGAGGAAGGCAACCTTGGCATCGGCAGCCTTGTCGCCGAGCGTTTCCTTGGCCCACTGGCCGATCAGCTTGCCGGCGAGCAGGTTGTCGGTTGCGAAGGTCATGTCGGCAGCGTCGATCGGCTCAAGCGGGGTATCGAGAGCGATGACGAGCAGGCCGGCGTCGCGCGCCTTCTTGATGTTCGGAACGATGCCCTTGGTGTCCGAAGCAGCAATCAGGATACCCTTGGCGCCGTCAGCGATGCAGGTTTCGATAGCGGCAACCTGGCTTTCGCTGTCACCGTCGATCTTTCCGGCATAGGACTTCAGGTTGACGCCGAGTTCCTTGGCCTTGGCCGTCGCGCCTTCCTTCATCTTGACGAAGAAGGGGTTGGTATCGGTCTTGGTGATCAGGCAGGCCGAAACGTCGGCGGCCATTGCCGGACCCGAGAAGGCGACGCCGAGTGCGAGCGCGCCGAAAGCGAGAACTGATTTCTTCATGAGAACTCCTCCCAGAGATTAACCGGATCGCCACGATGGCCGAACCCGTATTTTCAAGCACCAACGCGGCCGCGGATTTCGCGTTTAGCCTCCTCCCAGGCCGCTCGATGCCGTTCACGTTGGCGATTAAAAGCGAAAAGAAAATCGCTTGTCAATAAATAAATCCAATTGAATTATTAATTCGGTATGGCATGCTGGTTGAAAATCAGGCATAGGCCGATGGTCGGGAGGAGTGGCCAATGGCATCGCTGGAAGGCCCGGTGCACGCACCGGCCCAACCGCCAATATTGAACCCCGCCGGGGGCGCGAACCAGATCCGGGTGCGCGCCTACAACGAGCGGCTCGTGCTTTCGCTGGTGCGCCTCTACGGCGCGCTGTCGAAAGCCGATATCGCACGCCGCAGCGGTCTATCGGCGCAGACGGTTTCCGTCATCATGCGGGAGCTTGAGAGGGAAGGCCTGCTTTCGCGCGGCGCCCCCGTGCGCGGCCGCGTCGGCCAGCCGTCGATCCCGATGCATCTCAATCCGGACGCCGTCTATTCCTTCGGCGTGAAGATGGGCCGGCGAAGCGCCGACCTGGTGCTGATGGATTTCGTCGGCAATATCCGCATGCAGCTGCACAAGACCTATGCCTATCCTCTCCCCGGCGATTTTCTCGATTTCATCGTATCAGGCATTGCCGAGCTCGAGGGACGGCTGGATGCGCAGCAGCGCGGACGCATTGCCGGTATCGGCATCGCCGCCCCCTTCGAGCTCTGGAACTGGGCCGAGGAAGTCGGCTCGCCGCCCGGCGCCATGGATGTTTGGCGTGGCTTCGACCTGCAGGGCGAGGTGACGAAACGCGTTTCCTACCCCGTCTTCCTGCAGAACGACGCGACGAGTGCCTGCGGCGCCGAGCTCGTTTTCGGCGTCGGCCCCTCCTATCCCGATTTCGTCTATTTCTTCATCGGCTCGTTTATCGGCGGCGGCATCGTCTTGAACTCGGCGATCTTTTCCGGCCGCACCGGAACGGCGGGCGCCATCGGCCCCCTCCCCGTACGGGGCAAGAACGGAGAGACGCTGCAGCTACTTGAAATCGCTTCGATCTTCGTGCTCGAAAACATGCTGCGCGAACGCGGCATCGATCCCGAGCCGCTCTGGTATTCCGCCGACGACTGGGTCGATTTCGGAGAGGCCATGGAGCTCTGGATCCAGGATTCAGCCAAAGCGCTAGCGCAGGCGATCGTTGCGGCCGCCTCGATCATCGACTTCAGCGCCGCCGTCATCGACGGGGGCTTTCCGGGCTGGGTGCGCGAGCGGATCGTTCGGGCGACGATGCGCGAAGCCGAGAAACTCGACCTTCAAGGCGTCGTCATGCCGGAGATCATCGAGGGCGCTGTTGGGTCGCAGGCACGCGCGATCGGCGGGGCGAGCCTTCCGATCTTTGCGCGCTATCTGACCGATCAGAACGTGCTGTTCAAGGAGATTGAAAATGCTGAAGGGGCTTGATCCGCTCTTGAGTCCGGAACTGCTTTCGACGCTGCGCGCCATGGGCCACGGCGACGAAATCGCCATCGTCGACGGCAACTATCCGGGCGTCGAACATGCCCGCCGCCTGATCCGTCTTGACGGCCATGGCCTTATCCCGGTGCTGGGCGCTGTGCTCAGCGTGCTGCCGATCGATGACTTCGTGCCCGAAGCAATCTTCCGCTCGACGGTCAAGGCAGAGCGCGACAAGCTCGATCCCGTGCATGAAGAAATGATCGACTGCTGCGCCCGCCACGAACCGCACCGCGCCGTCACGCCACTGATCGGCCAGGATTTCTACGGCCGCGTCCGCGCCGCCCACGCCATCATCCAGACGAGCGAACCGCGGCTCTACGCCAACATCATCCTGCGCAAGGGCGTGATCTATCCGCAGACTGCGGACCAGCATGGCAACGCCAAAGGCAAGAGCGATCCTTTCGAGTATTGAGGTCATTTGCAATGCGTTGCAAACTTCAATAAAGTAGCTACATTAAATTCATGAAGATCGTCTGGGACGAGCCGAAGCGGCAGTCAAATCTTGATAAGCATGGATTTGACTTTGCCGATGTCGATGAGCTCGACTGGCGCCGCGCTGTTATCGAGGTGACCAAGCCTGACGCCGAGGGCAAACAGCGGATGAAGGCAATTGGCTACTATCGTGATGGGACAGCCGTTGTGATTTTCGCGACGCTCGGAAATGAAGCCATATCCGTCATCAGCTTTCGAAAGGCTAACGCGAATGAAAGGAGCAAGCTTGAATGGCCAAAACCCTAAAGACATTTCAGCCCGGCCGTGGCTACTCCAAGGATGATTGGGACGCCGTCGATTCACCACCACTGACGGACGAAGAACTTGCCGCCATGCGTCCCGCGCAAGACGTTTTGCCCAAAGCATTTTTCGATGCAATGGACGAGCACCGGCGCGCACGCGGCCGGCCACCGATCGAACATCCCAAGAAGCAGATCACACTGCGCATTGACGAGGATGTCGTCGCGAAATTCCGTGAGAGCGGCAAAGGCTGGCAAGGACGAATGAACGCTGCCCTGCGGAAAGCTGCCGGGCTCTGAGCCCGGCATTATTCCTTAGATTTCACCTGCCTGCGGACCCCAGACGTCGGTCAACGCGAAGCCGCCCGGGTGCGGGTCGAAGGGGTCGAGGGCGACCTGTGAGAGGCCGAAGGTGAAGCCGCGGCCGGTGATGGTCGGGATGATTGCCGGGCGGCCCGCGACTTCGGTGACGGACTGCAGGCCGACTTCGAATTCCGAGCCGATGATCGAGCGCGACGTGAAGATGTCGCCGGGCTTTGCCTTGCCGCGCGCATGCAGGGTGGTGAGGTTTGCCGAGCTGCCGGTGCCGCAGGGTGAGCGGTCGGCGCGGCCGGGCCACATGGTGGTGCAGGTGCGCACGGCGCCATCCGGCTCGATATCGCGGAACATGACATAGGCGACGCCCGAGATCGCCGGGATTTCAGGATGCACGACCTGGATGTCGCGGTTGATGATGTCCTTCAGAACCATGCCGGCGCGGACCAATTCAGCCGCATTGGACTTTTCGATCTTCGAGCCGATCTGGCCGACATCGACGAGCGCATAGAAGATGCCGCCGTAGCAGAGATCGACTTTGATCTTGCCCCATTCCGGCGTCTCGACCTCGACATCGAGCTCGTGGACGAAGGCGGGAACCATCGTCAGGCGCACCTTCTCGCAACGGCCGTCGCGGCAGGTAGCGACGGCCTTAACGAGGCCGGCGGCCGTTTCGAGCGTGACGACCGTTTCAGGCTCCTTCATCTCGACGATGCCGGATTCGAGCAGCGCGGTCGTGACGCAGATCGAATTCGAACCGGAGCTCGCATGCGCCTGGTCGGGCTGCAGGATGATGAAGGCCGCGTCGGCATCCGGATGCCTGGCAGGCAGCAGGAGATTGACGGAGCCGATCGGGGCGCCGCGCGGCTCGAGGCAGAGGAAGCGGCGAAGCTCGGTGCCCTTGGGATCAGTGTTCAGCCAGTGCAGCTGGGCCGCCACCGTTTCGCCGGGGATTTTCGGCACGCCGCCGATCGCGACCTTGCCGATTTCGCCTTCGCAATGAACGTCCAGAAGCTGGATCGTGCGCTTCCATCTCATCTGCCTAGTCCTTCCAATGCGAGCTCAGGCTCGTCATGCAAATCAATATCTATCGATGCGGAACGGCTTCATGTCGATCGCCGGCTTCTCTCCGGAGACCATATCGCCGATCAGCTGCGCCGTCGTCGCTGCCAGCGTCAGTCCGAGATGGCCATGGCCCGTCGCGTAGAACACGCCGGGCACTTTCGACGAAGCCGAGATGATCGGGATCGTGTCCGGCAAGGCCGGACGATGGCCCATCCACTCGCTGGTGTCCTCGACCGTAAGGCCGGGAAGCACGCGCTGTGCATGGCGTACCAGAACACGCGGGCGACGGAAATCGGGCGCGGCATCAAGACCGGCGAGTTCGACATTGCCGCCGATGCGGATCCCCCCCGCGGTCGGCGTGACCATGAAGGCGCGGTGCGGCCAGATCACCGAATAGCGCATGGAAATGCCGGGCTTCATGATCTGCGTGTGGTAGCCGCGCTCGGTTTCGAGCGGGATCGGCTCGCCGAGTTTTTCGGCAAGCGTGCGCGTATGGACACCGGCAGCGAGGACGACCGAACCGACCTCGATACGCCCGCCGCTTTCTAGGATGACGGTTTTACTTCCATCGGGCTTGCGCTCGATTCCCTGCACGCTGCCGGACAGGAAGCGCGCACCAGCGGCTTCAGCCGCGGCTGCAAGCTTGACGACCAGCTGGTAGGGATCGCGGATCGACTTGTTGTCGGGCAGCAGCACCGCCTTGGCGACCTTGGACGACAGCGTCGGCTCATAATGCTGAATCGCGCCGCCGTTCAGCACTTCGAATTCGAAGCCGTAGCGCTGCATCATCTCGATATGACCGCGGTCGCCGGCAAATTCGGCTTCTGTCTCGTAGATCGCCAGGCAGCCCTCGTCGGTCATCAGGTCAGGCGCGCCGATCGCCGAGAGCATAGTGCGGAAATCGCCGAGCGCGCGGCCGGTCAGCAGCATGCCGGCATCCTCGATCTCGCGCAGGCGCGATGGTCGGCCCGCCGCGATGAAGCGCAGGAACCAGGGCAGCATCTTCGGCGCATAGGACGGGCGCAGCCAGACCGGGCCTTCCGGATCGAGCAGCCAGCGCGGGATCTTCTTCCAGGTCGTGGGGCCGGAACCGGCAGCAAAATCGAGCGCGATGCTGGCCATATTGCCATAGGAGGTGCCGCGACCGGGTTCACCCTTGTCGATCAGCGTCACCTGATAGCCGCGCCGCTGCAGCTCGAATGCAATCGAGGCGCCGATCACACCCGCGCCGACCACGGCAACCGTTTGCTTCACATTATCCGTCATCGCGCCATCCATTCCCATCGGCGCCCTGGAGATCGCCGTCAAAGGACGTGATATATCAGATCAATCCACTTGCCTATGGGAATTTTTTATTGGCTCGGCAGCCCGGCGCCGACGCTGTCTCCGACGGAGCCTGCGGTGTTCTCCACCGACTGACCGAGCCGCTTCAGCTGCGCATCGTAATTGCGCCGGGTGCGCGGATCGAAGATAGCGATCGGCGTGCTGACGGCGACGCTCGCTGCACTGCCGACAGTCTGTGCAGCGCCGATGGCGACGGCACCGACGGCTTCGCCGAGACCGACATTGGAATCCGTAATCGTCTGCCCGGCAATCAGCCGGTCACCGATCAGCTTCACCACTTCGGGGCTCTCGGCGAACTTGCCGTGGTTCAGGCGGTCGCCGCCCTTGAGCTTGGTAAGATCGAGCACCGTGATGCCCGCCGCTTCGAGTTTGCTGCGGTAAGGCTCGACCGAGGGATCGATCTGGCCGAGGCGATCGACATTGCCCGAGATGCGGCGCGACAGGGCAAGCGCCCGGTCATCCCGTGAGACGAAGATGGTGAAATGCGGCTTGTCCTTGCCGAGGCTGACAAACTGGCGGCCGAAGACATCGACATCGAGATCCGGCGACGCCAGGATAACATTGTTGATCTTCGGGGCCACGCGTCCATCGCGGATCGCCATCTGCCGCAGCGCCTCTACCGTCAGCCAGGTGCCCATCGAGTGCGCCATGATCGTCACGTCGCTGACGGCGGGGTTTTCGGCGGTGCGGCGCAGCAGCTCTTCCAGCGCATCGCGGGAATAGTTGGTGCTTTCCTTGTCGTAATTGTAATCGAAAATCGAGCCGCGCGACGGCCAGGTGAAGACGACGGGCGCGACGTCGGCATGCGAGTCGTGAACGATCTGCGCGAAGCGGTAGACCGCATCCTCATAGAGATTGTTGAAGCCGTGAACGAAAATCAGCACCCGGCGGCTCTTCGGCATATGGCCCTTCAGCCAGCCCTCGCCCGCCTTCTCGCCCTGCAGCGGATCGACAGAGACGGTGACGAAATCGCGCAGCGGATCGGCGGGCAGCCGCTTCGGCCACTGGACCTGGCCGACCTTGCGATTGGCATCCGGCGGGATCGAGACATCGACGGCATTGACCATCAGACCGGTGCCACGCTCGCCGGAGAACAGAACGCCTGGATCGGTATCCGGTGCACGGGTGGTCGCGACCAGCAGATTGACTTGAGAGGTGCCCGGCTGCGTCGCGCCTACGGGGGTCATGACGCCGACGGCGCGGCCACCGCAGCCGGTCAGCAGAAAGGCTGCAAGCGTCATCGCAGCAAGCGTCTTTTGCATCGCCCCTGATCCGCCGAGCATGCCATCTCCCCGTTACTGCCGGCAGTCCGGCCGCCCGCCAAATAAGACGGCCAATGCAGCGGAGTCAAATAAGGCAGGCCGATCGCGTCCGGGTGAAACTTTATCTTCGTCTTGTCCGTTCTTCACCCAATACTCATGGATAGATGGACGGATGCAATGAAGGCTATTCTGATCGCCCTCGCCTCGGCGGCATTGCTGATGCCGTCGCTCGCGCATGCGGAACGGCTGGCGGAAGACGACATCCGGCGCGATATCATCGGCAAGACGATCTATCTCGCCACACCGCTCGGCGGCGAGCTGCCGCTCAACTATCACACATCGGGCGCCGTCGATGGCAGCGGGAAGGCGATCGGTCTCGGCCGCTACTTCAAACCCAGCGATACCGGCAAATGGTGGATCCAATCGGACCAGCTCTGCCAGAAATTTCAGACCTGGTACAAGGGCGCACCGATGTGCTTCCAGCTGGAGCGTGCGGGCCCCGGCAAGGTGAAGTGGACGCGCGACAACGGCGAGACCGGCGTGGCGCGGATCGGCGACTGATTTTCAAGCACTGAAATAAAAGGGCTGAAATAGAAAAGAGCTCGGTGCGGGAGGAGGTGCACCGAGCTCTTGATCTTGACTGGCAACTGGGAGGAGGAGTGTTACCAGTCTTCGTAAGAGCGCTGGGAGGAGGAGTGCGCTGCTTACGGAGATATAGATACCCCATTCATTTGGTCGGGAATAGGGTTATTACCGCAACGCAGCAATGCATCATTCGCATAGCTATCTGTCGCATATTTGCGAAGTCGCCTCATTTTGCAGCAACTTTAATCAACCGGTCAAATTCCTGGCCGATTTTCGGCCGGATGCGGGCGTGGCGGCTGTTGCTGCCACGCCTTTCGTCACAATATCAGGCGGCCTTGAAAAGCTTCTTGCCCTCGGCATCGAGCGCAGCGAACTCGTCATCCGACAGCGTGATGCCGACAGCGGCAACGTTTTCTTCCAGATGCTTGACCTTCGAAGTGCCGGGGATCGGCAGCATCACGGGGCTGCGCTTCAGCACCCAGGCAAGGGCGATCTGACTTGGCGCCGCGTTGTGCCTCCTGGCGATCGTATCGAGCAGCGAGCCCGGCTTGGCGAGATCGCCGGCGGCCAGCGGATACCAGGGGATGAAGCCGATATTGTGCTTTGCCGAATAGTCGAGCACATCCTCGCTGGTGCGATCGACCAGATTATAACGGTTCTGGACGGTGGCGACCTTGAAGTATTTCGATGCCGCTTCGATATCGGCGACGGAGACTTCGCTCAAACCCGCATGGCGGATCAGACCGGAGGCCTGCAGAGACTTGATCGCATCGAACTGCTCGCCGGCCGGGACCTTCGGGTCGATGCGGTGGAGCTGCCAGAGATCGATCCTGTCGACGCCGAGATTGCGCAGGCTCTTGTGCACCTGCTGGATCAGATATTCCGGACGGCCGACCGGAAGCCAGATATTCGGGCCATGCCGGGTCAGGCCGCCCTTGGTGGCGATGATGGATCCCTTGCTGTAGGGATGAAGCGCTTCCTTGATCAGCCATTCGGAAATGTCGGGGCCATAGGAATCGGCAGTGTCGATGAAATTGACGCCGAGTTCCGGAAGGCGCTTCAGCGTACGGATGGATTCGGCATGATCGGCGGGCTGGCCCCAGATACCGTCGCCGGTGACGCGCATGGCGCCGAAGCCGAGGCGGTTGACCTCAAGATCGCCGCCGATCTTGAAGGTGCCGGATTGTGCAGCATTCAAAGCGGACATGGTCTTTCCTCTCTTATCGATGCGTGAAAACAATCAAAACGGACGAGAGGCAGCAGCCGGAGCTGGCCGGACATCCAAATGCGCACGGCTCGGTAATTCCGCTTCCGGCGGCAAGGCAGAGCAGTGCTGACGATAGATGGGCAGCAACCATGTGCGGGGCAATATGCTGCCCTCGTCAGCCGGCACGTTTTTGAGAGGTGTTGGGGCGCCTACACGGTCTATTGATCGTAGACGGCCCGATAGCCTTCCGACGAGGCGCAGGCGGTGTAGGCACGGCGCGCGGCACTCCGCGAGACCGCCTTGCCTTCATCCTCATCATACTGACCGCTGATCTGCGAGCGCTCCTTGTAGAGCCGCATCGATTCGTCATAGGCCGCATTGCCCTCGCCCATGCACATCGCATGCGCGACGAAGGACGGATTGGTAGGCGTACCAACAGGATAGAGAACCGGAGAATTGGCACGATCGACGCAACCGGCAAGCAAAGCCGCCATACCGGCGACCGAAACCACAACCAAACCACTTGCCTTCATTGCATTCTCTCCTGCGCGCGAAGATCTCGCAGATACCGCCTGAAGATTGCGCGAAGCTAGGCTGGAGCGCAGACACATCACAAATCAATAAAATTCAAATCGCGGCCACTGGCGCAATAAAAATCGACAGTCTCGGCACGCTTTACTTTGTCATACAGATTTTTCTTTATCGGAATTTAGATAATTCGAATTTTAATCAAATCTAAACGACAAATACCCTAAAATCTTGGGGCCATGATATTTGGCAAATCTTTCATTTGAACAGCCCCCATATGAGGAACCAATGATCAAGTTTGTAAAGCGTCTATTCAGAGACGATTCTGGCGCCACCGCAATTGAATATGGTCTTATTGCAGCGCTCATTTCCGTCGCACTGATCGCAGGCGCCTCAAGCCTCGGCAACTCGATCAACGCCACCTTCGGCGGCGTATCTACCAAAATGGCGAATGCGACGAGCGGTCAATAAACACCGCGACAGCCCTCACGAAAGACTCGCCCGCTGTCATGCGCGGCGAGTTATCTCGAAGACCGACTTATCCGAATGATCCGCCAGACGCGAGGATGTCATTTTCCACGGCGCAGCGTCAAACGTGCGCTTCTAGCTTCGGTCTAAATTTAGATGAGAAGAGAGAGTGGCGCACCCGAAGAGATTCGAACTCCTGACCCCCAGATTCGTAGTCTGGTGCTCTATCCAGCTGAGCTACGGGTGCGTCTCGAAGCGGCTGAACCGCTTGCGTGGCGATCCTCTAAAGGGTCCTCCGGGGGAATGCAATAGGGTTTGTGAAAAAATCGCGACTTTCGTTCCGCAGAGCTGATCTGCGGAATTTGCATTACTTTTCAGCGTGGCTGCGGGAGCGGTAATCGTCCAGGGAAACCGGGCGATCCGGGATCTCGATGCGGAATTGCGTGCCGGCCGCGGGTTTTTCCACAAGCGCGATGGTGCCGCCGTGGGCGAGCACCAGCTCGCGGGCGATCGTCAGGCCGAGACCTGTGCCGCCGGAGCGGGCAGAGCCGCGGAAGGCCGTAAAAAGGTTCTGACGCGCCTTCAGCGGCATGCCGGGACCGGTATCGTCAATGATAATACTCACGACGCTGCCGACGCGCTGGCCCGAGACGGTGATTCGCTTGATCCCATCCATTCCGAGCTCGCCCGGCATCATCAGCGCCTGCAGCGCATTGCGGCAGAGGTTGTGGATGACACGGAAGAGCTGCTCGCTGTCGCCATCGATTTCGAGATCGGTGGACATCTGCTCGACGAACTCGACGCCGCTTGCCGGATCGATCGCCAGCATGTCGCGAACATCCTGGGTGAGCTCGTAGAGACGGATGCGGCGGCGGCGCGGCGCCGATTCGCTCGCCTGGCCGTAAGAGAGCACTTCGGTCGTGTAGCCGACGGCGCGGTCGATGGTTCTGAGCAGCTTCGGCGCGAAGCTCTTGACCATGGGATCATCGACATCGACAAGGCGGTCGGACATCAGCTGGGCCGAGGCCAGGATGTTGCGCATGTCGTGATTGATCTTGGATACGGCAAGGCCGAGTGCGGCAAGATTTTTCTGCTGCTTCAACGTCTTCTGGAGTTCCACCTGCATCGCGGTCAGATGGCGCCCGGCAACGGCCAGCTCGTCGCGCCCGCCCTCGCCGACGAAGACGTTCTGCGGATTTTCGGGATCGGCCGAGAAGTCCTGCATGCTGCCGGTCAGATTGCGGATCGGTCGGATGAGGATGCGGTTGATGACGAAGAAGACCAGCGTTGCCGTGAACAGCGAGATCAGGATCGAGAGCAGGAGAACGTTGCGGGCATAGACGAACATCGCATTGCGCAGTGCCCGGTCCTTCATGACCACTTCAACCCCGGTCGCGGTATCGCCGACAGGGCCGTAGACGCGGATCATCCGGTTGCCGCCGAAGATCAGCGTGTCCAGTGCATCGCAGATGGCGCTGACAGGCGTCACCTTGGTCAGATCATATTGCTCATCGACGGATGTCGGCATCTCGCTCATCGCCAGCAGGCGGGAGGTGCCGTCCTTGCGCAGAACGATCGCCTTGGTGCCGGTCGCTTCCAGCGTTTCCTTCTGGACGGAGCGCGGCAGCTCCACCGGCTGCAGGCCATCGATGACGATCGCGGCGGCAGCGGCGGTGTTCAGCTTGTCGTCCAGCCAGCGGATACGCATGCTGGCGATGGAGGGGAAGAAGATCAGCACTTCGGCGAGCATGATGAACAGCACGATCATCCAGAGCAGCTTGCCCGAGAGACCACTGAGCCAGCCTGCCGGGCGTTCGCCGCCAGCAGCCATCGTTACATTTGCTGAAATTCCGCTTTGATCTTGCACCGGCATCGCTGTTTCCGTTCGGCGCAAGCGCCTGCGAGGCAGAGACTTATATTAGACGGATTATTTTGCACTTTCAAATCTTCGCGAGGCGCGGCAGTTCGTCACAAAAGAAAACGCCGCCCGGAGGCGGCGTTTCCTGAATTCGAGCGCGTCTGGCGATCAAAACTCTTCCCAGCTCTGCTCGGCGACCGCAGCATTGCCGTTGAAGGCACGGGCGACCGTGTTCATGGCACGGCGGGCCGGCGAAGCGACCGGGCGATGCTCTTCGCGGCGGGCAACAGCGACCGGAGCCGCAGCATGGTTCGACACCTTGAAGCGCGAGATCAGGCGCACCAGGCCGTCGGCCTCTGCCGAGAGCTTGTGGGTCGCAGCCGAGGTTTCCTCGACCATCGCGGCGTTCTGCTGGGTCACCTGGTCCATCTGGTTGACGGCGGTGTTGACTTCCTTGAGGCCGGTCGACTGTTCCTTCGCCGCAGTTGCGATCGAATGGATATGGTCGTTGATGGCGATGACGCGGGTCTCGATTTCGGAGAGCGCCTCGCCCGTTGCCTGCACCAGCTTGACGCCGACATTGACTTCATCGCCCGACTTGGTGATGAGCGCCTTGATGTCCTTGGCGGCGGTGGCCGAACGCTGCGCCAGTTCGCGGACTTCCTGTGCGACGACCGCGAAGCCCTTGCCGGCTTCACCGGCACGCGCTGCCTCGACGCCTGCGTTCAGAGCAAGCAGGTTGGTCTGGAAGGCGATTTCATCGATCACGTTGATGATCTGGCTGATTTCGCGGGATGCCTGCTCGATACGGCCCATGGCGTCGACGGCGTTGCGGACGACCACACCGGAGGCGCCGGACTTATCCTTGGCTTCGGAGACCATGACGCTGGCTTCCTGGGCGCGTTCCGTCGAGTTCTGGACGACTGCGGTGATCTCATCGAGTGCGGCAGACGTCTCTTCGAGTGCAGCGGCCTGCTGCTCGGTACGCTTCGACAGATCGTCGGTCGCAACGCGCAGTTCGTTGGTGTTGCCGTTGATCGCTTCGGTGGTTTCGCGAACTTCGCGCATCGTCGTCTGCAGGGTGACGAAGGTGCTGTTGACGTTCTGCTGCAGTTCGGCAAAGGCGCCCTGGAACTCGCCGCGCATCGTCTGCGTCAGGTCGCCCTCGGCGAGGCTTGCAATAACGCGGCGGGTTTCGTTGACACCGCTATCAACGCTCGAAAGCAGCGAGTTGATGTTGCCGGCAAAGTGGTTGAGGCTGTCGTCCTCGTAGTCCTTCTCGATGCGGCGGCTGAAATCGCCGGCAGCAGCAGCGGCGACGACGACGGACATGCTGGACTGCAAGTCGTCGCTCTTGGCGCGCATTGCGGCTTCCTGAGCATTCAGGCGCTTCACGGCGAGACCGTTCTGCTTGAAGACGGCGACGGCAGCGGCCATGTCGCCGATTTCGTCCTGGCGGCCAGCGTAAGGGACTTCGGCGTCGAAATTGCCGTCGGCAACTTCCTTGATCGCGGTCGTGACCTTCTTGATCGGATGGCTGAGGTGGCTGGTGCCAATGTAGAAGCCGAGGCCGACGCCAGCGGCAATGCCGAAGGTGGTGATGGCAAGCACGAGCCAGAAGATGGACTCACGGAACGCCTCGATCTCGTCGTCAACGGCATCGAGTTCGGCGCGGTCGGTCTTGACGATGGCGTCGATCTCGGCCTGGAAGGCCTTGCGGTTGGCGCGGTTGGCGTCGTTGTTGCCCTGATCGTTTGCGGCAGCCGGGCTCACTTCAGTACCAAGACGAGCGGTCTCGGTGCGGAAGGTGCGGAATTCCTTGGAGCGATCGACGAGCTTGCTGAAGATATCCTTCTGGCTATCGGGCACGAGCGGCGCCCAGCTGGCGATAACCTTGTCGATCTCGTCGAGATCGGTTGCAATGCCCTTGGCGAAGGGTGCGACGTCCTTGACGTCCTTGGCGGCGTAGATGCCGCGGGCTTCCATGACAACAGCCGTCACGAAACGGTTCAGGCGCTCACCGGCATAGGCGCGGCTGGAAGCGCTTTCATATGCGGTCAGCTTATTGTTGTATTCGTTCATAGCGAACAATGCCGTGGCGCCGATAACGAGCGCAACGCCGGCCATCACGCTGACCAGCAAATTGATCTTTCCACGAATTTTCAAAGTATAGTCTCCCTGGGGGTGAAGAGAGCCTGGAAAGCAATTTCCCAGCCGATGAACAAAATATCGGCGAAATTTCTTAAAGTTATGTTTCGGATTTTAGTTGTTCCGACTACAAGAAATTATCCCTATTATTCCGGAACGCAGCACGATTTTCGCAAAAATTGCAGGCGTTGCGGCAGAGACACCGGAAAATCGTAACGGCAGCCACACATCTGCCGCAAAATTCAACCTTTCCGGGCCTTGTCGTAGTCGTTAACACCAATGTGCGACTTTTTGCATTGTGCAACTTTGATGGGCAGCGCCGGCAAGATCATTTGCGCTGGTATAATTGACTTCCGGGGTCACCATCCGTATAAGCCGCCGCACGTCCGGTCATTCAAGGTCTCTGACCTCGTCCGTTCGCAAAACAACGCTCCTTGCACTTTGCAAAACTTAAGAAGGGCCGCACTCCGCGGTGTTTAAATAAATGAAGCGTACCTACCAACCATCCAAGCTTGTCCGCAAGCGCCGCCACGGCTTCCGTGCGCGTATGGCCACCAAGGGCGGTCAGAAGGTTCTGTCTGCTCGCCGCGCCCGCGGCCGCAAGCGTCTTTCGGCCTAAGGCCGGAATTGCCCGATAAAAGATGGCGGGCGAATTGACGACCAAAAAAGAACAAGAAAAATCGACTGTCGGGCGGCTGAAAAGCCGCCCGCAGTTTCTTGCTGCGCGCAATGGCGAAAAACGCCGCGGCGGCTTCTTCCTTCTCGAGGTCCTTGACCGGAAGGAACCCGACACCGAAGCCCGTGTCGGCTTCACAGTCACCAAGAAACATGGCAACGCAGTCGAGAGAAACCGCATGCGGCGGCGTCTTAAAGAGGCCGTGCGGCTTCATGCAGGGTTTGCAATGCAAGCCGGACACGACTATGTGGTTGTCGCAAGAAGGGATGTCTTGAAGGCATCTTTCCAACAGTTGACTGCGGAGCTCAAAGCCCGCGTTGAAAACAAGCCGAAACAAAAGCGGTCGAATGAAGGCCGCTCCAGGAACGTATGATGCAAAACAACCGCAATTATTTCATTGCGATCGCTCTTTCCGTGCTGATCGTTCTTGGCTGGCAGTTCCTTTATATGAACCCGCGCATCGAAGCGCAGCGCAAGGCGCAGGAAGCCCAGAAGGCGCAGCAGACCACCGAACAGACGCAGACGCCCGCCGCTGGTGGCGCTCAGCCGCAGACGAATGGTGCCGCACCGACCGGCCAGGCGGCAGTGACGACCACGCGTGAAGAAGCGCTTGCCAAGTCGCCGCGCGTCGTCATCGACACCGCTGCTCTCTCGGGCACCATCAACCTGACGGGCGCACGCCTCGACGACCTGAAGCTCAAGGGCTATCACGAGACCGTCGACAAGAGCAGCCCGATCATCACGCTGTTCTCGCCGGCTGAATCGAAGGACGGCTACTTCGCCGAGCTCGGTTATGTCGGCAACGACCAGACGGGCACGGTTCCCGGCGCATCGACGGTATGGACGGCACCCGAAGGCGCCAAGCTGACGGAAAAGACCCCGGTCACGCTGACCTACACCAACGACAAGGGCCTGACCTTTGCCCGTACGATCTCGGTCGACGAGCGCTACATGTTCACGATCACCGACAAGGTGACGAACAGCGGCGCCGGCGCGGCATCGATCTCTTCCTATGGCCGCGTCACGCGCAACAACAAGCCGACGACGCCTTCCGTCTACGTCCTGCACGAAGGCTTCATCGGCGTCATCGGTGACGATGGCCTGGTCGAAACCAAGTATAGCGCCGCCGAAAAGGAAGCCGTTACGCCCGCCAAGTCCACCGGCGGCTGGCTCGGCATCACCGACAAGTATTGGGCTGCGACGATCGTTCCGCCGCAGAAATCGGCCTATGAAGCCCGCTTCGCCTACTATGCCGGCGAGCGGCCGACCTACCAGGCAGACTACAAGGAAGACGCCGTCAGCATTCCGGCCGGCCAGTCTGTCGAGCTGAAGAGCCTCGTCTTCGCCGGCGCCAAGGAAGTTCCGGTCATCGACGGCTACGAAACCTCCTACGAGATCCCGCGCTTCGACCGCCTGATCGACTGGGGCTGGTTCTACTTCCTGACGAAGCCGATGTTCAAACTGATGGACTTCTTCTTCCGTTACTTCGGCAATTTCGGCGTGGCGATCCTGCTGACCACCATCGTCGTCAAGGCACTGTTCTTCCCCCTCGCCAGCAAGCAGTACGCTTCGATGGCGAACATGAAGCGCATGCAGCCGAAGATGGAGGAGCTGAAGGCGAAGTTCGGCGACGACCGCATGGGCCTGCAGCAGGCGATGATGCAGCTCTACAAGGAAGAGAAAATCAATCCGGTTGCCGGTTGCTGGCCGATCGCGCTGCAGATCCCGATCTTCTTCTCGCTCTACAAGGTGATCTACATCACCATCGAAATGCGCCACGCGCCGTTCTTCGGCTGGATCAAGGACCTTTCGGCTCCGGATCCGACCTCGATCGTCAACCTCTTCGGCCTGCTTCCCTTCGAGGCACCGACCCTGCTGCATCTCGGCGTCTGGCCGCTGATCATGGGCGTCACGATGTTCCTGCAGATGCGCATGAACCCGACGCCTCCGGATCCGACCCAGGCAATGATCTTCAACTGGATGCCGCTGGTATTCATGTTCATGCTGGCAAGCTTCCCGGCCGGTCTGGTCATCTACTGGGCCTGGAACAACACGCTCTCGGTCATCCAGCAGTCGGTCATCATGAAGCGCCATGGCGTGAAGATCGAGCTCTTCGACAATCTGAAGGGCCTCTTCAAGCGAAAACCGGCACCATCGAAATGACGTTGAAAGCCCCGCTCCGGCGGGGCTTTTTCGTTTCAGGGCGCGGTTACCGCACAGCCGCAAGGTTGACATTGGGCTGCAAAAGCTGAATGCGGTAGCTGACAGATTTCTGATACTGGATAAGGGCCGGATGACGGACAAGAACGACAAGCCACTCTTCGGACGCCCGTGGATCTTTATCCGCGGCGTGCCGTCCATGAAATTCCTGCCGCCGGAAGGACCTTTCGAGGTTGCCTTTGCCGGGCGCTCGAATGTCGGCAAGTCGTCGCTGATCAATGCGCTTGTCGGCCACAAAGGTCTGGCGCGCACATCGAACACGCCGGGCCGCACCCAGGAGCTCAATTACTTCGTGCCCGACGGCTATACCGGCGAAGGCGGCGACCTGCCGCCGATGGCGCTGGTCGACATGCCGGGCTACGGCTATGCCCAGGCGCCGAAGGATCAGGTCGACACCTGGACGAAACTGGTCTTCGATTACCTGCGCGGCCGCGCGACGCTGAAGCGCGTCTATGTGCTGATCGACAGCCGCCACGGCATCAAGAAGAACGACGAGGATGTGCTGACGCTGCTCGACAAGGCCGCCGTCTCCTACCAGATCGTGCTGACCAAGACCGACAAGATCAAGCCGCCGGCTGTCGTCAAGCTGCTCGCGGAGACCGCCGAGAAGATCAAGAAGCGCCCGGCCGCCTATCCTTTCGTGATTGCTACCTCTTCTGAGAAGAGCGACGGACTGGACGATTTGCGCCAGGCGATCGCCGAAACAGTCGAAATCAGCAACTGGAAATGAAAGAGGCGCCCCGAAAGGCGCCTCCCCACATTGTCCTGCTTGCAATCATTTACATCTTCGGCAGAAGCACCTTGTCGATGACGTGGATGACACCGTTCGACTGCTTTACGTCGGCGATCGTCACATGAGCCACGCCGCCGTTTTCATCGGTCAGCGTGATCTTGCCCATGCTTTCCTTGGCCTTGATGATGCAGCCGCCGACCGTCTTGATGTCGTGCTCGCCGCCATCGTCTTTGATCATCTTGGCAACCGTCTTCGACATGGCGTCGGCGGCAACGACGTGGCAGGTCAGCACCTTGGTGAGCTTGGCCTTGTTCTCCGGCTTGAGCAGCGTATCGACGGTACCGGCCGGAAGGGCCGCGAAAGCCTCGTTGGTGGGCGCAAATACCGTGAACGGCCCTTTGCCTTCGAGCGTGGAAACCAGGCCCGCCGCCTTCACGGCTGCAACGAGCGTGGTGTGATCCTTGGAGTGAACGGCATTCTCGACGATATTCTTCGTCGGGTACATGGGTGCACCGCCGACCATCGGGTTCTTCGCCTGGGCCGCAAAGGCGATCCCGGATACGGCGGCGGCAAGCGCGATGGTGCGCATAGCGGACTTGAGCATGATCTTCTCCTCCAAACCGGCCGCGTAACGCTGGCCTGATGCCTCGCGCCGCCCGGTCAGGAGAGCTACGGAGGCTTTCGGAAAAGAGTTTCAGACGGGACTGAAGTTTTTACGGATGGTGTGCCGCGCCGCTGGCGATCACGGGTCCGGTCGGCAAGCCCGTGGTCGAGCCGCCGAAGGGTTCGAGGCTGACGGCGAGCGTCGCGCCTTCGCCGATTTGGCTGCGCATATTAGCCGGGATCAGGAGATCGCCGCCCTCACCCGGCTGGAAGACGCCGAGAGACTGCGGCGCACCGCTGCCCGGGACGAGCCACAGCTGCAGCGATTTCTCTTCGGGCTTGCCGGCGGCGACAGGGACGATGCGAAGACGACCGGTATCTGCCTGATAGGAAGCCAGCAGATTGACCTGGCTGCCTGCGGCCGACAATTCCGCCACCAGCGGCACTGCCGCCTGCGGCGGCGGCACGATGCCGGAGGCGAAGATGATCGCACCGGCGGCAACGACCAGCGAGGCGAAGGTCAACGATCGCCAGAAGACTGCCGAATTCCAGAGGCCGCGCGAGAAGGAGGGCGAATGCGCCGCATCGCCGAAAAGCCGGGCCTCGATCTGCTTGAAGGTCTCGCGGCTCGGGGCGACGCTTTCATATTCATCGTTGAAGGCGGAGAGGTTGGTTTCCCAGCGGCTGACGATGGCGGCAAACTGCCGGTCGCGGCGCATGCGTTCTTCGACGACCCGCCGATCCTGGTAAGAGAGAACGCCAAGAACATACTCGCCTGCGAGCACTTCGTCGCGAGAGCGGCCTCCCTTGCTTTGATCAGGCGATGTCATCGTTCCATGCACTCTCTCAGCTTCAAAAGGCTGCGCCGCAGCCATGTCCGCATGGTGTTGAGCGGAACGCCGAACTGATCGGCAAGTTCCTGGTAGCTCAGTCCTTCGACATAGGCCCGCCTAACCGATGTCGCCCTGTCAGCTTCCAACTCTTCCATGCAGGTGTCAATCCGCCTTCCTTCATCGGATATCATAGCTTGCTTTTCCGGATCCAATCCGGAGTCGGCAAGATCGTAGGCGGTGTCCAATTCATCGGCGACCGGCTTTCGTGCCCGCATCGTGTCGATTGCCTGATTGCGCGCAATTGCCGCAAGCCAGGAATTGGGAGCGCCCTGCGATGAGGCGAAGGCCTTGGCGCGCTGCCAGATCTTCACATAGATCTCCTGCAACGCCTCCTCGGCTTCCGCCCGATCCTTCAAGATACGCAGGCAGATCGCAAAAAGTTTCGGGCTTGTTTCCCGATAAAGTGCGACGAACGCCTGGCGGTCGGACATCGCCACGCGGCCAATCAGTCTTGCGAGTTCGTCGCCTGTCATGCCGCTGCCGCTCTCCCTGTGCTCCCCTAGATAAAAGGCAGGGCGCAAAATTGACAAGAGCGCAGCCAACTAATGACCTGCACATTATTCCATCTGTCAAAAACTTGAGATAAAAGGCCCGCGATCCATTCTGCGGGGTAAGCCATGAACCAGTCCGAAAGCGAAATGCAGGCCCATCTTCTCGCGCAGGCGCTGCCTTACATGCAGCGCTACGAGAACAAGACGATCGTCGTGAAATACGGCGGCCATGCCATGGGCAACCCCGAACTCGGCAAGGCTTTCGCCAGCGACATCGCGCTTCTGAAGCAGTCGGGCGTCAATCCGATCGTCGTCCACGGCGGCGGTCCTCAGATCGGCGCGATGCTGACGAAGATGGGCATCGAATCCAAGTTCGAAGGCGGTCTGCGCGTTACCGACGCCAAGACAGTCGAGATCGTCGAGATGGTTCTCGCCGGCTCGATCAACAAGGAAATCGTCGCGCTGATCAACCAGACCGGCGAGTGGGCGATCGGCCTCTGCGGCAAAGACGGCAACATGGTCTTCGCCGAAAAGGCGCAGAAGAAGATCAAGGATCCGGATTCCAACATCGAGCGCGTTCTCGATCTCGGCTTCGTCGGCGAAGTCGTCGAAGTCGACCGCACGCTGCTCGACCTGCTCGCCCGCTCCGAGATGATCCCGGTTATCGCACCGGTCGCTCCCGGCCGCGACGGCGCGACCTACAACATCAATGCCGATACGTTCGCAGGCGCGATCGCCGGTGCGCTGAACGCCACCCGCCTACTCTTCCTCACCGACGTTCCCGGCGTTCTCGACAAGCAGGGCAACCTGATCAAGGAACTCTCGGTCGCCCAGGCGCATGCGCTGATCGCCGACGGCACGATCTCGGGCGGCATGATCCCGAAGGTCGAGACCTGCATCGACGCCATCAAGGCGGGCGTCCAGGGCGTCGTCATCCTGAACGGCAAGACGGCCCATTCCGTCCTGCTCGAAATCTTCACGGAACATGGTGCGGGCACGCTGATCGTGCCCTGATCACCCTTCAAGGCGCGGCGGCGTAAACCGCTGCCGCGGCCTCCTTCAGCTTTTCCATCATCATCCGATAAGGTCCCGGGCCGTAGCTGATACGGCCAACGCCGAGGCTTGCCAGGATTTTCGCGTCAGGGACACCCGCGCGCATAATGATGTTGACCGGCAGCGTGGAAGCCGCGCAGATTTCCTCGATGAGCGCAGGATTGGCGAGGCCGGGTACGAAGAGGCCATTGGCACCGGCCGCCGCATAGGCCTTGCCGCGCGCGATCGCCTCGTCGACGAGACCTGCGTGCTTGGACTCATCGCGTTCTGCAAGGAAGAGATCGGTTCTGGCATTGATGAAGAACGCGATGCCGCGGGCATCCGCCATCGCCCGGATCGCCTTGATCTTGGCCGCCTGCTTTTCCGCCGGATGCAGACCGCTCCCGCCGACGATCTGATCCTCGAAATTGATGCCGATGGCTCCTGCCTCGATCACCTTGGCGACATTGGCCGCCGCGCCATCCGGCTCCTCGGAATAGGCGCCTTCGAAATCGACGGACAATGGCAGATCGGTCGATGCGGCGATTGCTCTCGCCGTATCGATAAGCGCCGCCATCGGCAGCGCCTGGCCATCGGCATAGCCCTGCGCAGCGGCAACCGACCAGCTGCCCGTCGCCAAAGCCTTGGCGCCGCCCTCTGCCACCGCCTTTGCGGTCCCCGCATCCCAGATATTGTAGAGAACGATCGGCTTTCCCTTCTGGTGCAGTGCTGCGAATGCCTTTGCCTTGTCCGCCTGGTTCATGATGCTTCCTCCATCTGGGGCTTTGCCGCCCGCATTTTCGCTTCGTGTTTCAAAAGCCACTGCTTGCGCCAGAGGCCACCGCCGTATCCGGTCAGCGACCCGTCCGCGCCGATCAGCCGGTGGCAGGGGATGACGACGGCGATCTGGTTGGCGCCGTTCGCCCGCCCCACAGCGCGGACGACCTGCGGATTGTCCATGTCGCGGGCGAGATCGCCATAGGCGCGTGTCTCGCCGGCGGGAATGCGGATCAGCCGCGCCCAGATTTCCCGCTCGAAGTCCGTGGCAAAACTCAGCGCCAAGGGTGTCTCAAATTCCGTCAACCGGCCGTCGAAATAGGCTTTCATCTCCGCCTCTATCCGCTCGATCGCCGACGTCCTTCCGGCTGCGACGGTCGAACGCGTCTTGCGTTGTAGCTTCTCGAGTTCGCCCGGCAACGCCTTGCGATCGTGAAACTCGAGGAGATGCAGATGCGTCTGGTCGGCCACCGCAATCATCGGCCCGAGCGGCGTATCGAAGATATCGGCAAAGAGCAGTTCGCGGTTCTGCACGATCACAGGCGCCTTGCCGATCATCCGGTGGAAGGCAGCGCGAAAGCTGCTGGCGGATTCATAGCCGGCATCCAGCTGCGCATCGATGATGCGGGCGCCATTGGCAAGCTGCCTGGCGGCCTGCCCGAGGCGGCGGTAACGGGCGATATCGAGAAAGGTCATGCCGAGCGCACGCTTGAAGGCGCGGCGAACGGTCGAGGGATCGTAGCCGAGATCGACGAGATCATCCTCCGTCCAGCGCACCGAGGGATCGCGATCCAGCGCCTTCAGGAGACCATCGACGATAGCCTCGCGCCCCACCTGCTCCAGCGGCCTGCAGCGCTGGCACGGGCGGAAGCCCGACTGCATGCAGGTGGCTATGGAATCATAGAACAGCGTATTCTCCCGCTTCGGCTTGCGCGCCGGGCAGGACAGCCGGCAGAAGACGCCCGTCGTCTTGACGCAGGCATAAGCGAGCCCCTCGTAATCGGCGCTACGAGCAATCAGCGCACCATAGAGCGCATCGTCATCTGGCAGATCAAACAGCATGGCGTCTTTCTACCACCCCACCGACCCGCCGTCCGCCCGAAAACGGGCGTCTATTTTTTGATTGGCGATTTCCCTGATCTTCGCGTCATGCCATAAGGCGCGCATGACAAAGATCGACCGCACTCCGACGACTTCCGATTTTGCGCATGTGAGCGAATGGGTCTTCGACCTCGACAACACGCTCTACCCGCATCACATCAATCTCTTCGCGCAGATCGACAAGAACATGACGGCCTATGTGTCGGCGCTGTTGCAGTTGGAGCGGGACGAGGCGCGGAAGCTCCAGAAGCAGTATTATTATGATCACGGCACGACGCTGCAGGGGCTGATGATCCATCATGGGGTCGATCCCAACGATTTTCTCGAGAAGGCGCATTCGATCGATTACTCTTCGCTGCTGCCGCAGCCGGAGCTTGGCGAGGCGATCAAGGCGCTGCCGGGCCGGAAGTTCATCTTCACCAATGGCAGCGTGAAGCACGCCGAGATGGCAGCGGGCGCGCTCGGCATTCTCGATCATTTCGACGATATCTTCGACATCGTCGCTGCCGATTTCGTGCCGAAGCCGGCGCAGGTGACCTATGACAAGTTCATGGCCCTGAAGCGCGTCGAGACCAGGAAGGCCGCGATGTTCGAGGACCTGCCGCGCAATCTCGTGGTGCCCAAGGCTCTCGGAATGGCGACGGTTCTTCTGGTGCCGAACAACCTCGAAGACACCGTCGTCGAGTGGTGGGAGAAGACCAGCGGCGACGAGGATCACATCGATTTCGTCACCGATGACCTCACCGCATTTCTGGCGAAGATTACCGGCTGACTTACGAAAGTTTCATCCAGCTTACCTAGGTTTAATTGGGTTTTCGGGCATCGCAGCCTTACCTTTTGGTCGTGAAGGGATACGAACCGAAAGGAATTCTCATGTATCGCAACAAGCTTATCCTGGCAGGTCTCTCCGCCGCTCTGATCGCCGGAGCCGCCGGCGCGAGCTTTGCTGCCAACGGCAAACATCCCGACCGGCCGCGCCACCACCACGAAATGATGGGCGGGCCGCGCGGCGCCGCCTTCCGTGAAATCGCCTTCGTGCGCATGCTGAAGCAGTTCGACGAGAACAAGGACGGCAAGATCTCCAAGCAGGAGGCGATCGATGGCGTCGACAAGATCTTCGCTGCCGCCGACAAGAACAACGACGGCAGCCTGACGCCTGGCGAGATCCGCGAATATCACCAGGCGCAGATCAAGGCCTGGCGCGATGCGCACAAGGACGCCAACAAGGACGGCGGCGACGATCAGCAGATGGCGCAGAACGACGGCAAGGGCCCGCACGGCGGCCCCGATGGCCATCGCTGGGGCAAGCGCCATGGCGGCGACATGATGTTCGCCGCGATGATGCGCCGCGTCGACAAGGACGAGAACGGCCAGATCTCCAAGCAGGAAGCAGAAGATGCGATGAGCCGCTTCTTCGACCGCCTGGACACCAACAAGGACGGCTTCATCTCGATCGACGACATGCCCGACCGGCCGTTCCTCTAAGAGAGGCTGGAAAGATTGGAACCCGCCGCGTCTCGCGGCGGGTTTCTCTTATTCCTGGTGCTCGTAGAAATCCTGGATGATCTTCCAGGCAGCGTCGGCCGTGTCGACGAAACTGATGAGATTGACGTCGTCAGGGGCGATGGTGCCGAACTCGGCAAGCGCCTCGAAATTGACGATGCTGCGCCAGAACTTTTCACCGAACAGGATCAGCGGCATCTTTTCCATGCGGCCGGTCTGGATCAGCGTCAGGCACTCGAAGAACTCGTCGAGCGTGCCGAAGCCGCCGGGAAATACCGCGATCGCCTTGGCGCGCACCATGAAGTGCATCTTGCGGATGGCGAAATAGTGGAAATTGAAGCTGAGCTCCGGCGTCACATAGACGTTCGGCGCCTGCTCGTGCGGCAGCACGATGTTGAGGCCGATCGAAGGGGCGCCTTCATCCGCAGCGCCGCGATTTCCGGCTTCCATCACGCCCGGGCCACCGCCCGTGACGATCACATATTCATGGAAATCGTGAGCTGCCGAATAGCGCGAGCAGAGGCGGGCGAACTTGCGGGCCTCGTCGTAATAGACCGAAGCGGCCTCAAGATTGGTACGCTGGATATCGTTGCGGGCCGCCCAGGCGCTCTGGCCGGGGGCCGGAATGCGGGCGCCGCCGAACATGACGACCGTCGATTTGATGCCGCGTTCGGCCAGCAGCATTTCCGGCTTAAGCAATTCGAGCTGAAGGCGGATCGGGCGCAGTTCCTCGCGGCAGAGGAAGTCTTCGTCGACATAGGCCAGGCGATAGGACGGCGATAGTGTCTGAGGCGTTTTCGGTACGGCGCGGGCGCGATCCTTGTCGGTTTCGCTCGTCTTCAGCGGATCCCAGACCCCATCCTTGCGCCGGAGCCTGCCATTCTTACCCTTTGCCATTCTCAAATGCCTTTCAGTCCTTACCAAGCGACGTCTTTAACGCCTTGAATCCAGAACGATCTGGTTCGAAAAATCATTCCATTTTGGGCGTCCATGCGATAGAGCAGATCGCATCTTGCCGATCACAATTCCCGGAGGCGCTGTAGCCTTCAGGATAAAGTTCGAAGTTTAAGGAATCCTCATGAGCGCTACCGATCTCGCATCCCTCGAAAAGACCATCGAAGCGGCCTTCGACAACCGCGACAGCGTCAGCACGTCGACCAAGGGCGAAGTTCGCGATGCTGTGGAAGCTGCGCTCGAACTGCTGGATGGCGGCAAGGCCCGTGTGGCCGAGCGTGGTGCCGATGGCGCCTGGACGGTCAACCAGTGGCTCAAGAAGGCCGTGCTGCTCTCCTTCCGCCTGAACGACATGGAAGTCGTCAAGGGCGGTTCGGGCAACTCGACCTGGTGGGACAAGGTTCCCTCGAAGTTCGAAGGCTGGGGCGAGAACCAGTATCGTGACGCCGGCTTCCGTGCAGTTCCGAACTGCGTCGTACGCCGCTCGGCCTTCATCGCCAAGAACGTCGTGCTGATGCCCTCCTTCGTGAACCTCGGCGCCCATGTTGGCGAAGGCACGATGGTCGATACCTGGGCGACCGTCGGCTCCTGCGCGCAGATCGGCAAGCATGTGCATCTTTCGGGCGGCGTCGGCATCGGCGGTGTTCTGGAGCCGATGCAGGCCGGCCCGACGATCATCGAAGACAACTGCTTCATCGGCGCCCGCTCGGAAGTCGTCGAAGGCTGCATCATCCGCGAGGGCTCGGTCCTCGGCATGGGCGTCTATATCGGCAAGTCGACCAAGATCGTCGACCGCGCCACCGGCGAAGTGATGTATGGCGAAGTACCGCCCTATTCCGTCGTCGTCGCCGGCTCGATGCCATCAGGCAACAAGACCATGGCGAACGGCCTGCCAGCGCCGCATCTCTACTGCGCCGTCATCGTCAAGCGCGTCGACGAGCAGACCCGCTCGAAGACTGGCATCAACGAGCTGCTGCGCGACTAAGCTGCAGTGACAGCCGGACCGCGATCCGGTAAACAGACGGCACCCTCTTAACGCGAGGCGGTCTCCGCCTCGCCATGCCTTTGCCATTCCTGCCGGATAATTCGACCGTCATGACCGCTACCGATCCCGTCGCCAATCTCCAGACCCTCATCCGCTGCCCGTCCGTTACGCCCGTTGAAGGTGGCGCGCTCTCGGCGCTCGACGCGATGCTTTCGCCGCTCGGCTTCAAGGTCGACAAGGTGATGGCCACCGAGCCGGGCACGCCCGATGTCGAGAACCTCTATGCGCGGATCGGCAATGACGGCCCGCACCTGATGTTTGCCGGGCATACGGATGTCGTGCCTGTCGGTGACGAGGCGGCATGGACGCACCCGCCCTTTGCCGCCGAAATCGCCGGCGGCGAGATGTTTGGCCGCGGCGCCGTCGACATGAAGGGTGGCATCGCCTGCTTCGTGGCCGCCGTTGCACGGCATGTCGAAAAGCATGGCGCTCCGAAGGGCTCTATCTCCTTCCTGATCACTGGCGACGAAGAGGGCCCCTCGATCAACGGTACGATCAAGCTGCTGCAATGGGCGGCGGAACGCGGCGAGCGCTGGGATGCCTGCGTCGTCGGCGAACCGACCAATCCGGATGCGCTCGGCGACATGATCAAGATCGGCCGCCGCGGTTCGCTTTCGGGCAAGATCACCGTTCACGGGATCCAGGGCCATGCCGCCTATCCGCATCTTGCCGATAATCCGGTGCGCGGATTGCTGCAACTGACCACAGCGCTGATGGATCCACTCTTCGACGGCGGAACGGAAAGCTTCCAGGCCTCCAATCTCGAAGTGACGACTGTCGATGTCGGCAACCTGGCGACCAACGTCATTCCGGCGAAGGCGACGGCGAGCTTCAACATCCGCTTCAACGACACCTGGACCGCCGACACGCTGCGGGCGGAAATCATCCGCCGGCTCGATGACGCTGCGACAGAGGGCGCACTGCGTCCAGGCCGCGAACCGGTCCGCTACGAGATCATCTGGGCCGATCGGCCCAGCCATGTCTTCCTGACGCGCAACAATGCGCTGATCGCCTCGCTCTCCTCCGCCGTCGAGAACGTGACGGGCAAGGCACCGAAGCTCTCGACGACGGGCGGCACCTCGGATGCGCGTTTCATCAAGGATTATTGCCCGGTCGTCGAATTCGGCCTCGTAGGGCAGACCATGCACATGGTGGACGAGCGCGTGGCGGTCGCCGACCTGGAGACGCTGACACAGATCTATCAGACCTTCATCGAGCGCTGGTTCGAGAATGCCGGGGCTTAGGGAAGTCCAATATTATCTGGCGGGGCTCTGGCTGCTGATCCGCATGGATCCGCGCGGCTTCCGCTTTCTCGATGTCTCGGATCGCGGCGTCAACCGCTCCTTCTGGGCGATGGTCTGGTGCCTGCCGCCGATGGGGATTTCCTGGCTCTGGTGGCGACAGGCTTTCCTCCAGACGATGCCGCCGCATTACGATGTCGGCCTGCCCTTCTATTTCCGGCTGGGAATGGTCGAGATCGCCAACTGGTTCGTGCCGCTGGTTCTCACCGGGATCCTGCTGCTGATCTTCAAGATGGGCAACCGCTTCGCCGCCGTCGTCGTCAGCGTCAACTGGCTGGGTGTGCCGCTCTCCTACATCAACGGCCTGCTACTGGCGCTGGTGTTCTTCATTCCGGGCACGGTCAGCATCGTTTCCATCCTGCTGCTGATCCTGATGATCGCGCAGGTTTTCATCCTGGCCCGCATCCTGCGGATGATCTTTCACGGCCACGGGCTGATGGTCGGGGCGCTGACGCTGGCACTTCTGGTGCCGACGATGATGCTTGCCGAATACCTGCAGAAGTTTCTCGGGATCTATCCGGCCTGATTTCGGCCGGGAACGACTTCGCCATCTTCCTTTGTGAAGGTTCCGATATCGGGCTTGGGAAGGATGTCGAGCACCAGTTCGGACGGACGGCAGAGGCGCGCACCCTTTGCGGTCACCACGATCGGCCGGTTGATCAGGATCGGATGGGCCATCATCGCATCGACCAGTTCATCGTCCGAGAGCGCGGGATTATCGAGGCCGAGCTCGTGATAGGGCGTGCCCTTCTCGCGCAGCAGGTCGCGTGCTGAAATCGCCATAGTTGCGATCAGGGCGATCAGCTCCTCGCGCGATGGCGGCGTCTTCAGATACTCGATGACATCGGGCTCCTCGCCTGACTGGCGGATCATCGCCAGGGTGTTGCGCGAGGTGCCGCAGGCCGGGTTATGATAGATCTTCACCGTCATCGCTACTCTCCGCCGTTGCGCGCCTATCCGCGATTACATCGGGGTAGTCGACCTGCATGAAATATAGGCCATCCGGCGGCGCCACCGGGCCGCAGGCCTTGCGGTCACGCGCTTCAAGCGCGGCCTGCACATCGTCAGGCGTCCACCTCCCTTCGCCGGCGAGCTTCAGCGTTCCGGCAAAGGAGCGGATCTGATTGTGCAGGAAGCTCTGCGCCGTGGCGCGAATCTCGATGAGCTCGCCGCTGCGGGTTACATCCAGCCTGTCCAGCGTGCGCACCGGGCTGTTTGCCTGGCAATGCGCCGAGCGGAATGTCGAGAAATCATGGTTGCCGACGAGGCGCTGGGCGGCCGCATGCATGGCTTCGTGATCGAGAACCTTCGGCACCCACCAGGCCTTTCCTGCCTCGATCGCCAGCGGCGCGCGGCGGGTGATGATGCGGTAGAGATAATGGCGACGCAGCGCCGAGAAGCGCGCGTCGAAGAGATCGCTGACGGCCTCTACATCGAGGATGGAAACCCGCTCGCCGGCGAGCTTCAGATGGGCATTCAGGGCATTCTGCAGCTTGAAGGGTGACCATTCCCTAGCGAGATCGGCATGAATGACCTGGCCGAGCCCGTGAACGCCGGAATCGGTGCGCCCTGCCCCGCGGATCGAAACGGTCTCGCCGCTCAGCGACAGGATCGCGGCCTCGATGGCGCCCTGTACGGACGGGCCGTTATCCTGGCGCTGCCAGCCGACATAGGGCGCGCCGTCATATTCGACGGTCATCCGGTAGCGCGGCATCAGCTGATCCTTGTGCCGCGGGCAAGCGGCGTGCCGCGCAGGAAGTCTGCGGCAGGCAGAGGCTTGCCGCCGGCCTTCTGAAGCTTGGTCAGCCGGATAGCGCCGGTCGCACAGGCAACGACCAGATCGTCGCTCAGCAACTCGCCCACGGGGCCATTGCCTTCGGCGAGTTCGGATCCGAGAACCTTGACGCGCTCCGGCTTGCCGCCGATTTCGAGTTCGAACCAGGCGCCGGGGAATGGCGCCAGGCCGCGGATGTGATTGTGAACGACAGCAGCGTCCCTGGCGAAGTCGATCCGGGTTTCACCCTTGTCGATCTTGCTCGCGTAGAGCACGCCTTCTTCCGGCTGTGGCGTCAGCCGCAGATTGCCGCTTTCGAGCGCGACCATCGCCTCGCCGATCGCCTTGGCGCCGACATGCATCAGTTTGTCATGCAGCTCACCGGCCGTCATGTTCGGGCCGATCTCGACCTCACGGGTGAGCGCGACAGGGCCGGTATCCAGCCCCTTGTCCATCTTCATCACCATCATGCCAGTCTTTGCGTCACCGGCCATGATCGCCCGCTGGATCGGCGCCGCACCCCGCCAGCGCGGCAGCAGCGATGCGTGACCGTTGTAGCAGCCGTCGCGCGTGCCCGTCAGGATCGCTTCCGGCAGCAGCAAGCCATAGGCGACGACGACGGCGACATCGGCATCGAGGGCGCGGAATTTCTCCCGCTCTTCCGGATCCTTGAAATTCACCGGCGTGAAGACAGGCAGGCCGAGCAATTCGGCAGCCTGATGCACCGGCGATTTCTGCAGATCCAGCCCGCGGCGGCCACCCGGCCGCGGCGGCTGCGAATAGACGGCAACGATCCGATGCCCGGCATCGACAAGCGTGCGCAGCGTCGGAACCGAGAACTCGGGCGTCCCCATGAAGATGATGCGAAGTGACATACTATTCCGCCGTTAGCGATCAGCCGTCTTCAAACGGGTTTACGAGCTTGAGATCAAGCCCCTCGAAATCTTTTATGTTGCGGGTCGCCAGCGTCGCGCCATGCGCGAGGCAAATGGCGGCGATCATGGCGTCCTTCGTTTCCATGCGCCTGCCCCGCCTCTCCTGCTCGGCCCGGAGCCTCCCATAGCGATGTGCAGCATCGATCGTGAAAGCCACGATCCGGCCTGCAAATGCCAGCTCGATGCGAGAGTAGGTTTCGACCAAACGGTCGCGCCGGCGACCGTCCGGCAATCTCGCTAGACCATACTGAATTTCGGCGATGCTGATCGTGCTTATCAGCAGTTCCGATGCACGATAGCCGTTCAGCCAAGCCAGCAGGCGTTCGCTATGCAAGCGACCCTCAAGCTCGGAAAGCACATTGGTATCCAGCACGATGCTCATTCGTCGAATTTCGGAGGTTCCCGGTCGGGTTCGCTCCTTGCCGCTTCCATCGCCGCCAATTCTTCAATTGTCCAACGCTCGGTGGACAGCAGAGACGCAATCCACTCGCCAGCCGGGCGGTCGTCGTCCTCGCTGATGGCGAGAGACCGGCGCAGATGCGCGATTGCCTCGTCCGAAAGGCTTCTTCCGCTTTCGCGGGCGCGTCCCTGGAGCTCTCGCTTTAGGGCGTCATCCAAATTCCGGATTAGCAGATCACCCACGCAAGCCTCCCATGATATCACTGATATCATAGTTCTCCTGCGCCGATTTTTCAACGAGGCATCAGAGCGCCTTCGACTTCGCAGCCTTGGTGAACTTCTTGATCACCATCTCGCGCTTCAGCCGCGAGATATGGTCGATGAACAGCACGCCGTTCAGGTGGTCGATCTCGTGTTGCAGGCAGGTTGCCAGCAGACCGTCCGCATCGGCGGTGTGTTCCTTGCCGTCACGGTCGAGATACTTCAGTGTGATGACGGCGGGGCGCTCCACCTCGGCGTAATAATCCGGAATGGACAGGCAGCCCTCCTCATAGACGGAGCGCTCGTCCGAAGACTTGAGGATCTCGGGATTGATGAAGACTTGCGGCTGCTTATCTTCGCCTTCCCGTGCCACGTCGATGACCAGCATCCGGCGCGGAACGCCGATCTGGATCGCGGCAAGGCCGATGCCCGGCGCATCATACATGGTTTCCAGCATGTCGTCGGCCAGACGCTTCAGCTCGTCGTCGACGCGCTCGATCGGCTTGGAAGCCTGGCGGAGAACGGGATCGGGAAGAATGATAAGTGGCTTGATGGTCATGGCGTTCCCATAACCTATCTTTTTAAGCGAGGGAATTATCCCGGAAGTTCCGGAGGCGCTTTTTTATGCGCGCCTCCGGAAAAATGCCGTATTCGTCTCAGGCCGCGCGGCGGGCAGGCGATGCGCTGCGCATCTCAATCCGGGTACCGAAGCGCTGCAGCAGTTCCATGAGATTGCCGACTTCGCCGCGCAGGCGACGGGTCTCGGCCGAGGTGTGCTCGACCATGCCGGAATTCTGCTGGGTGATCGTGTCCATGTTGCGGATGGCGACGCTGACCTCGTTGACACCTGTCGCCTGATCGCGGGCGGCGGCGGCGATTTCGGCGACGACGTGGTTGATCATGTCGATACGGCTGATCATGTCGCCCAGCGCCTCGCCGGTGCTGCTGACGATGCCGACACCTTCTTCCACCTGAGCCGAGCTCTGCGAAATCAGGTTCTTGATTTCCTTTGCTGCCTCCGCCGTGCGCTGGGCAAGCTGGCGCACCTCCTGAGCAACGACGGCAAAGCCCTTTCCTGCTTCACCGGCACGCGCAGCCTCGACACCGGCATTCAGCGCCAGAAGGTTGGTCTGGAAGGCGATCTCGTCGATGACGCCGATGATCTTGGCGATCTCGTCCGACGACTTCTCGATGCCTGCCATGGCCGAGACGGCGCTATTGACCAGTTCGCCGGAATTCTTCGCCCGCTGCTGCGTCTCGCGCACGGCATCCGACGCCTTTTCGGCATTGGCGGCGGTCAGGCCGACGCTGACCGACAGCTGCTGGAGGGCTGCGGAGCTCTCCTCGACGCCGGCCGCCTGCTGCGCAGTGCGTAGCGCCAGGTCGTCGGCAGCCTTCGAGATCGTGTCCGTGCCATTCAGGATTTCGGCCGAGCTGTTGCGGACGGAGCCGAAGGAGTTGCGCAATGCAGCGACCGCGCGGTTATAGTCGTCGGCCATATGCTTGAAATTGCCCGGCAGATCGGACGGGAGCTTGGCATCGAGATCGCCGTTGGACAGCGCCTCCAGACCGCGGCGAAGATGATCGAGCGCGATCGTCTGGTCGGCTTCAGCCTTGGTTCGGTCGTCCTCCAGCTTGCGGCGCTTTTCCTCGAGCGCTTCGAGATAGACCGAAATCGAGTAATCCATATCGAGCATGGCGGCCTTGATGACGGCGGAAAGTTTGTCAGCGAGCAGCTTGCCCTGCTGGCGGCCGAACATCGACGGCCACTGCTTTTCCATGATGCCCTTGACGAGTTCGGACATGACGATGGCATAGCCGCCGATATACCAGCGCGGCTCGAGGCCGATACGCGCATGCGTGCGCCCAACCGCCGTGACACCCTTCACATAGGTCTCGTCGAAATTGCCGCCGGCCAGATTGGCCCAATGGTTTTCCTGGGCCTTCTTGGCATGGCCCATATGCGATTTGTCGGAAAAGAAGCTCGCGACAGCCGGGGTCTTGGCGATCTTCTGGTAGAATTTGTCGAGCGCCCCGCCGACCAGCGAGCTGATAACCGGCCGGATTTCGCTCATCGTCTTGCGCGCAGCGTCGTCGAGCTCGATGAATTCGAGGCGCTGCTTCAGGTCGGATTGCGGTTGGTGGCTGGTCATGATGTTCTCTGTCTCTGCGCGACGCGCGGTAAGGATCTGTTTCTGAAGCGACATTTCTAAAATATGGTTGAGCAATCGTTAAGCGCCGCCACGATTTGTCGTCCACCATCCTCGTCGGCCCGCGGCGTTTGACCTGCCTTCTGGAGATCCAGGCATTCGTTCACGTTTTGATCTAGTCAAGCGCCTGAAGTTTGCTATGGTGACGGCATGAACAATTCTGCCGACTCGCTCACCATCTCCCTTGCCGCCATCAATCCGGCCATCCTTGCCATTGCCGGCGGCGCCATCGCCGCCATGATCGTCGTGCTCATCTTCCTACTGTTCAAAAGCAGCAATCTGCGGCGCGAGCAGAACGAGGAAGCCGCCATCCGCTCCGCCGAAGCCGATATGCGCATGTCGGAACTGCTGAAGATCCAGGCGGAAATGCAGGGCCGCATCTCGACGATGGCCGAGGTATTCGGGACGCGGCAGGCAGAACTCAATCACGCCATCAACCAGCGGCTGGACGGCATGTCTCAGCGGGTCAGCCACACGATCACCGAACAGACGAAATCGACCCACGAAAACCTGCAGAAGCTGCAGGAGCGGCTTGCGGTGATCGATGCCGCGCAGAACAATATCCAGACGCTCGCAAAGGATGTCGTCGGCCTGCAGGCGATCCTTTCCAACAAGCAGACGCGCGGTGCCTTCGGCCAGTCGCGCATGGAAACGATCGTCGCCGATGGCCTGCCGATGGGCGCCTATGCATTTCAGCAGACGCTGTCGAACGGCTCGCGCCCGGACTGCACGGTGAAGATGCCGAATGGCGCGCCGCCGCTGGTCATCGACGCCAAGTTTCCGCTGGAGGCCTGGAACGCGATCCGCGATGCCGGCGGTTCGGATGCAGGCAAGGCGGCGTCCCAGCAGTTTCGCCGCGACATGGAAATTCATATCCGCGATATTTCCGAGAAATACCTGATTCAGGGCGAGACGCAGGACACGGCCTTCATGTTCGTGCCGTCGGAATCGATCTTTGCCGAGATCCACGAGAATTTCGAGCCGATCGTTCAGAAGGCGCACCGGTCGCGGATCGTCATCGTCTCGCCGTCGCTGCTGATGCTGTCGATCCAGGTGATCCAGGCCGTCCTCAAGGATCAGCGCATGCGCGCGCAGGCGCATGTGATCCAGGGCGAGGTCGCCAACCTGATGGACGATCTCGGACGTCTGGACGAGCGTGTGCGCAAGCTGCAGGGTCATTTCGCCATGGCGCAGAAGGATGTCGACATGATCGTCACCTCTGCCGACAAGCTGACCAAGCGCGGCTCCAAGATCGAAGCGCTGGAATTCGAGGCGACCGCTGACGGCGCCAAGCCGGAGCGCGACGCGCAGCCGGCCGCGAAATCCGTCGAGAGCCGCACCGGCCTTCTCAAGCTCAGGGTAGTTGACGAAGAGTGAGGCCTTCGGGCAGTGTCGCGCCAAAATCAAAGGACGGGACATTCACATGATCACTGTGTTCGGCTCCATCAATATGGACCTCATCGCCACCACCGCACGCCTGCCGAAGCCCGGTGAAACGGTCGCCGGAAACGGCTTTGCGACTGCGGCGGGCGGCAAGGGCGCCAATCAGGCGCTGGCGGCCCGGCGCGCTGGACGCACGGTGCGGATGGCGGGCGCCGTCGGCAAGGACGAATTTGCGGCGCCGGCGCTGGCGCTGCTCGATGACGCCGGAACCGACCTCGCAGCCGTCAAGCGCGTCGAAGGGCCGACCGGCACTGCGCTGATCCTCGTGGGCGGCGATGGTGAGAACATGATCGCCGTTGTGCCCGGCGCCAATGGTACGATCAACGCGGCGGATGCCGATGCTGCGATCGCAGCGATGGATGCCAGCGATATCCTGATGCTGCAGCTTGAGGTTCCCGCGCCTGCGGTGGAGCGTGCGCTCGAAGCCGCCCGCAAGAAGGGCGTTCGCACCGTGCTCAATCTCGCGCCACTGATTGCCGATGCCGCACGCCTCGGGCGCCTCGCCGATATCGTCATCGCCAACGAGACGGAATTCGAGCTGCTTGCCGGCCAGGAGAACATGACAGCGGGCGACCGCGAGGCCGCGCTTCAGCGCCTGCATGGCGAGACCGGCCAGACGCTGATCGTGACGCTCGGAGCCGATGGCGTGATCGCCATTCGCGACGGCCAGCTGGTGCGCGCAAAGGGTCTGAAGATCGAGCCGGTCGATACGGTCGGCGCCGGCGATACCTTCTGCGGATACCTCGCCGCCAGCCTCGATGAAGGGCTCGATTTCGAGGCCGCGCTGCGCCGAGCAGCCGTTGCCGGATCGCTTGCCTGCCTCAAGGCCGGAGCCCAGCCGTCGATCCCGCTGAGTGCCGAAGTCGCAAACAAGCTATAGACTTTTCTGTTTCCGATAGACGCAAGCAAAAAGTGAAGGCGTTCAGACTACTAACGGTCCGCTTTCATACAATTTCACTCAAATTTAAGAGATTTCTGGCGATCTTTTCGGCGATCGCCAGGCCTCCTCAGAGGGTGCCCGGTTTAGCCCCACGGCCGCTCCATGACGAAGCGGCTCACCTCGCCTTTGCCGGAAATGTTCGTCCGGCAAGTCGCCCCGCCGAGGCACCATGTTCATCTTTCGCATGAAGTCGCTTGCCGCAAAGCTTATTGTCATCACGGGCGTTGCAATCGCGCTCGTTCTTTTCGTTTCTAACTTTTTCCTGATCGATCAGACGCGCAACCGCGTGCAGACCCTGACGATGGATCAGGCCAATCTTGAAGCCAAAGCCATTGCCAACGAAATCGCCGCCAATGTCGGCGAACTCGCCAGCGCAGCGCGCTCCATGTCCGGTGTCGTCGGCCGCGGCCACGAGGGCGGCAATTTCGACCGCAAGGGCATCATCAACGTCCTGAAGGCCAATCTCGAAAAGAACCCCTTCGCCTTCGGCAGCTGGTTCTGCGAGCAGCTCGGCGCCTTCGACGGCAAGACAACCGAGATTGCCGACAAGCTCGATCAGGGCACCAACAAGGCTGGCGCCTTCACGCCCTACTGGTCGAAGACCAAGGATGGCGCCATCCAGTTCTCGACCTTCGATAACGATTATACCGCCGAGTGGTGGAAGCTTGCTGCCGAGAGCGGCAAGGGCGCGATCACGTCGCCCTATCTCGCCGAAGGCACCGACGTTCCGACCCTCCTGACCTCGATCGCCTACCCGGTTGTCTCGGGTGGCAAGATGATCGGCGTCGAAGGCGTCGACATCTCTCTGAAGTCGCTGACCGACAAGCTGCAGGCTCTGCATCCGTTCGGCTCCGGCCGCGTCACGCTCGTTGCCCAGAACGGCAACTGGATCGTCGCGCCGACCAAGGAACTGATGTCGAAGCCTTATGAAGGTGACGGCTCCACCGAGATCAAGAACGCCCGCGCGTCGATGGCGCCGACCGTTGTCCGCAACCTGACTTTCGATGGTTACGAGCCCTTCGACCGCGTCGTCTATCCGTTCGCCGTCCCGGATCTCAACGCGACATGGGTCGTCCTCGTCGACGTACCGCATACCGCGATCAATGCCCCGGTTCAGGATCAGACCTTCATGATGATCGTCGGCGGCATTCTCGTCCTCGGCGCCGTTATGCTGGCCCTCTACTTCGCTGTGCGCTCCTTCGTGCAGAAGCCGCTCGGCCAGCTGGTCGCCGGCGTCAAGAAGCTGAGCGACGGCGCCTATGATCAGCCGGTTGCCGGTCAGGATCGTGCCGACGAAATCGGCTCGGTCGCCAAGGCTCTCGAAGGCTTCCGTTTCGCTCTTGCCGATACGCGCCGCCTCGAAGCCGAAGCAAACAACCAGCGCAGCGCAGCTGAATCCGAGCGCAGCCGCTCGGAGAGCGAGCGTCAGCAGTCGGTCGCCCTGCAGCGCCAGATCGTCTCGATCGTCGGTGCCGGTCTTTCCGAACTGTCGCAAGGCAATCTCGGCCACCGCATCAACGAGGATTTCCCGGGCGAATACGCGAAGCTGAAGCAGGACTTCAACGCCGCGCTCGCCAGCCTCGAAGAGACCGTCCATACGATGAACACGAGCGTCGTGAACATCGGCTCCGGTACCAGCGAGATCAGCAACAGCGCCTCCGACCTTGCCAAGCGCACGGAACAGCAGGCTGCAAGCCTCGAGGAGACCGCTGCAGCGCTGAACGAGCTGACCGCCCAGGTCAATTCGAGCGCCGAGAACGCCCGCACCGCAGCTGATAACGTCAACCTCGCCTGCGAGGATGCCGAGAAGTCCGGTGAAGTCGTGCAGAAGGCGATCGCTTCGATGCACGGCATCGAGCAGTCGTCCACGGAAGTGTCGCGCATCATCGGCGTCATCGACGAGATCGCGTTCCAGACCAACCTGCTCGCCCTCAACGCCGGTGTCGAAGCCGCGCGTGCCGGTGAGGCAGGCAAGGGCTTCGCCGTCGTCGCACAGGAAGTCCGTGAGCTCGCACAGCGCTCTGCAAGTGCCGCGAAGGAGATCAAGACGCTGATCAACACCTCGGCCGTCCAGGTCAAGGAAGGCGTCGATCTCGTCGGCCGCGCCGGCGGTACGCTGCACAAGATCGCCGAGCAGGTCATGGGCATCAACGGCCTGATCCGTCAGATCTCAGCGTCTGCCAGCGAGCAGGCGATCGGGCTGAAGGAAATCAACCAGGCCATGAACCAGATGGACCAGGTGACGCAGCAGAACGCCGCGATGGTGGAAGAGGCAACGGCGGCCAGTGTGACGCTGAACGACGAGGCGCAGACGCTGAAGGCGCTCGTGCTGCGCTTCCGGGTTTCCGGCCAGGCAAACAGTGCGGCGCTGCGGGCAACCGCCGAGCATATGCGTGCGCCCGTCGCAGCACCCGCATACCGGGCTCCGGCACCGCGCCGGGCGGCTGTCTCCCACGGCTCGGCCGCAGTCGCGCAGGACAATTGGGAAGAGTTCTGAGAACTAACCCATCTCAAACGAAAAGAGGCGCCCGGGATGACCGGGCGCCTCTTTCATTTCTGCGATTGAAAATCTCAGGCGGCGTTCGAAGTCTGCTCTTCGTTGAGGAAGGCATAGATCGCCGAGGCGGAGTCGGTGGCGCGCAGCTTGGCGACCAGATCCTGGTCGCGCAGCACGCGCGCGATGCGAGACAGGGCCTTGAGATGATCGGCGCCCGCCCCTTCGGGAGCGAGCAGCAGGAAAACGAGATCGACAGGCTGATCGTCCAGAGCCTCGAAATCGACCGGGCTCTCGAGACGTGCGAAGACGCCGACGATCGAGCGGACGCTGGCGAGCTTGCCATGCGGAATTGCGATGCCATTGCCGACGCCGGTCGAACCCAGACGTTCACGCTGCAGCACGACGTCGAAGATTTCCCGCTCAGACAGGCCCGTGATTTTCGAGGCCTTTGCCGCCAATTCCTGAAGCAGCTGTTTCTTGGAATTTACCTTGAGGGCGGGGATAATCGCATCTTGATGCAGCAGATCTGCCAATGCCATTTCTTTTTCCTTCTGTGGCCGAAGCCGGGTGATTGGAAGAGCGGCGCTTGGCGCCGCTCATCGCCCGATCTCAGCTCTTGATATTGGCTGCGTCGATCCAGCCAATATTACCGTCATGCCTGCGGTAAACGATGTTCAAATGTTCCTTGCCCGGGCTGCGGAACAGGAGCAGCGGCTCGTCCGTCATGTCGAGCGCCATCACGGCGGTTGCGACGGACATGGTCTTCAGCTGCTTCGTGCTCTCGGCCACGATGGCCGGGGCGAAATCGTCGGGAACCTCTTCTTCGTGGTCAGGCACAGCGTCCATGACCGTATAGGCGACTTCCGCAAAACCGTTCAGATGATTTCCGGCATGATGATCCTTGAGCTTCCGCTTGTAGCGGCGCAGACGCTTCTCGATACGTTCCGAAGCGGCATCGAAGGCCACCTGCGGATCCATCGCCTCACCAGCCGCATGCAGCACGACCCCGCTATCGAGGTGGAGCTTGCAATCGGCCGAGAAGCGCGAGCTCGACTTCTCAACGATCACTTGACCAGAATATCCCCCGTCGAAGTATTTCGTGACGGCCATGGCCACTTGGTCCTCGATCTTTTGACGGAACGAGTCACCAATTTCCATATGTTTACCGGATACACGCACACTCATGGAGTTTCCCTTCTTATAGTGGTTTGCGGTACCAGTTTACGCCAAGCCTACTTCTCATCCAAGCACTTCACGCAAACTCAAGCAAGATCGGCTTAAGTCTCGTGCTTCAAGCGCCCTGAGGATGATGGGGATAAGTCTGAACGCTGTTCACAGCGCCAATTGCGGCGGGCTAATAAACGGAGGTTACCAAAAAGTCAACGCCCGGCCGTCAGGGGCTCAGAAGCCGGCGACCTTGGCGAGCGCCCGCTTTTCACGGCGGCGCTGCACCGAAGAGGCGATATTCATCGCTTCCCGATATTTGGCGACAGTGCGGCGGGCGAGATCGATCCCGCCCTTTTTCAGCATGTCGACGATGTCGTCATCCGACAGCACGGCTTCCGGGCTTTCCTGCATGATCAGCATGCGGATCTTGTGGCGGACGGCTTCCGCAGAGTGTCCATCACCGCCCTCTACAGCGCTGATCGAGACAGTGAAGAAGTATTTGAGCTCGAAGAGCCCGCGCGGCGTCAGCATGTATTTGTTCGAGGTGACACGGCTGACGGTCGACTCATGCATCTTGATGGCGTCGGCAACGGTCTTCAGATTGAGCGGGCGCAGATGATCGACACCATGGAGCAGGAACGCGTCCTGCTGGCGGACGATCTCGGTCGCCACCTTCATGATCGTCTTGGCGCGCTGATCGAGGCTGCGCGTCAGCCAGTTGGCATTCTGCAGGCATTCGGAGAGGAAGGCGTGCTCCTCACCATTCTTCGTGACATTGGCGAAATAGGACTGATTGACCAGCACGCGCGGCAGCGTGTCGGGATTGAGCTCCACCAGCCAGCTGCCGTCGCTCGACGGCCGCACGACAACATCCGGCATGATGGCTTCGGAGACCCCGGTCTCGAAACCGCTGCCGGGCTTCGGATTGAGCTGGCGAAGCTCCGTCAGCATGTCGAGGAGATCTTCCTCGTCGACACCACAGAGGCGCTTCAGCGTCGAGAAATCACGGCGCGCCAAGAGTTCGAGATTGGCGACAAAGGCCTGCATCGCCGGATCGAAGCGATCTTTCTGGCGTAGCTGGATCGCCAGACATTCCGCGAGGTTGCGGGCAAAGACGCCGGGCGGATCGAGGGTCTGCAGCGCGCTGAGCACACGCTCCACATCGACCGTCGTGGCGCCGAGACGTTCGGCCGCTTCGGCGATATCCCCCTGGAAATAGCCAGCCTCATCGAGCTGATCGAGCAGGTGCTGACCGATCAGCCGGTCGGCCATGTCAGGAAGGACGAAAGGCACCTGCTGGACGATATGGTCGCGCAGCGAAACCTGGCCAGCGACAAAGTCATCGAGATCATAAGCCTCGCCCTCGGCGCTGCCGGGCATCGACTTCCACTGGCTCATCAGCTCCGGCGCATCGGCCCGCTGCGGCGCGCCGTCGTCCTGGAAGACATTCGAATAGTTGGAATCGAGCTCTTCGCTCAGATGGCTGACGCTGCCTTCGCTGCCATTGTCGTACCAGTCGCCGGAGAGCGCATCGGTGCGCTCGTCGTCATCCTGCTGGTGGGCGTGGGGTTCATCTTCGCCGTCACGCTCGCTGCCCGTTTCCGCGTCATTTGACGGAAATTCCAGCAGCGGGTTCTTTTCGACTTCCTGGGAGATGAATTGAACGAGTTCGAAATGCGTCATCTGCAGCAGCTGGATGGACTGCATCAGCTGCGGCGTCATGACGAGGGATTGGTTCTGTCGCAGGAAAAGATTGGCTGACAGGGCCATGGCGGACGCGAAACTCCCGTTCATTTCCTCCGGGAAGCCGCGTCCGAACAAGCATTTCAGGCCACGGAAATCCAGTTGGCCCAAAAATTGCTTTTTTATTCTATTTGGTCAAGCTCAAGTGTGGGGGGAAGGTGAATTTCCGTCGCCTTCGACCGTATCAAAGGCTGAAATTGTCGCCAAGATAGAGGCGGCGAACCTCAGGGTTGTTGACGATATCGTTGGCCCGGCCATGCGTCAGAACTTCACCGGCATGGATGATGTAGGCGCGGTCGATCAGACCCAGGGTCTCGCGGACATTGTGGTCGGTGATCAGAACGCCGATGCCGCGTGCCGTCAGATGGTGCACGAGGTTCTGGATATCCGAGACCGAAATCGGATCGACGCCGGCGAAGGGTTCGTCGAGCAGCATGAAGGTCGGGTCGGTCGCCAGCGCGCGGGCAATTTCCAGACGCCGGCGCTCACCACCCGACAGCGATACGGCTGCCGCCTTGCGGAGCTTCGAGATGTGGAACTCTTCGAGCAGCTCGTCGAGCTTCTTCTCGCGTGCCGCCTTGTCCTTCTCGTGAACTTCGAGAACGGCGCGAATGTTTTCCTCGACCGTCAGGCCGCGAAAGATCGAGGCTTCCTGCGGCAGGTAACCGACACCGAGGCGCGAGCGGCGATACATCGGCATGGTCGTGACGTCGTTACCGTCGATCTCGATCGTGCCTTCATCGACCGGCACGAGACCAGTGATCATGTAGAAACAGGTGGTCTTGCCTGCGCCGTTCGGCCCGAGAAGCCCTACCGCTTCACCGCGCCGGACGACCAGCGACACGCCATTGACGACACGCCGGGTGCTGTAGGTCTTCGTCAGACCGCGCGCAATCAGCGTGCCCTGGTAACGGCTTTTGTCTCCGGCAGATGCGTCCGCGGCCTGCGGCGCGGACTTGCCGAACATTTTGGGAAGCGAGAGAAGTTTCACGAGAGGGCCGGGTCAGTTCTTCTTCTGGGACTTCGGATCGAGCTGAATCTGGACGCGGCCCCCGCAGCTGTCCAGTTGTGCCTGTCCGGTTTGCATGTGGACCGTGAGCTGGCAGCCGGTGAAGACATTCGGGCCATCCGAGAGCACAACCTTGTCGCCCTTCAGGATGAATGTCTGCGCCGCCATGTCGAAGGCGCCGTTATCGGCGGTTGCCGTCTGTGTGCCGGAGCTCAGGAAAACCTTGTCGGTGACCACGATGTGGTCGATATCGGCGTTGCCGGACGAGATCGATGCAGCGCCGGCATCCGGCTTGGCATTCGCATCCGTCGCCTGACCGTCGGCATTTGCCTTCGGCTTGTAAAAGACCGTCATGTGGCCAGCCTGCAGCGTCGTCTTGCCCTGAACGACCTTCACGTTGCCGGTAAAGTCGGCCTTGTGTTCCTGGTCGTGGATTTCGAGCTTGTCGCTCTCGATCTGGATCGGCTCGTTCTTGTCGAGCTTGAGGCCGTCCATCTGGCTGGTCGTTGCCTGCGCGAATGCAGCTCCTGCAATCATCAGAAGCGTCAGAGCGCCGCCGGTTGCTGCTGCGCCAAGCTTACGAATTGGAGAGTGACAATCTTTTGTCATTAAAGAACCCGGCTGTTAGGTGCCCTGTTTGCGGATGGCGGATGGATCGACGTTCATACGAACTTTCCCCTCGAACGTGATCACGCGACCCTTATCCGTCATCTTGAGGGAGTTCGCAACAACCGAAGTTCCCTCTTTGGTAATGGTTACGGGGTCGTCCGTGCTCATGCTGCCACCCTTGATATCGAGCTTGGCAGACTTGAAATCGGCGGTCAGACCGTTGCTCAGGAGAACGGTGAATGGCGAGGTAAGCGCGAGCTTGTCGGTCGAGCGGTCGTAATCCGCCGATTGCGCCTCGACGCGAGCGATCAGATCGTCGTTGACGGGGACGGCCGCCTTGATCGTCTCCAGCGTGATGAGGCTCGGATTCTTGATGTCCTGCAGGGCGCGCTCGGCGAGCATCGAATAATTGATGCCATCGGAATTGCGACCGGCGATCGCAGGCTTGGCCATGACGACCTTGCCATTCTCGATCTTGGCGCCCTCGATCTTCAGGTTTTCCGGCAGATAGGCGCGGACCATGGAGACGGCGATGAAGGCCAGAGAAACGACGACGGCGGCGACCGGAAGCAGCACCTTCAGACGGCGCACGCGCCCCGAATGACTGAGCGCAGCGCCATAGGCAGTGCGCGCGGGTCGGGCAAAGGCAGCCTTCCCGCCGCTGTTGATCGTATCGAGCATTAAGTCTGTCCGTGTCTGTCGATCGGCATTCCTATATAGGAACTACTTCGGCCGATCACAGATCGTTTCGCATTATTACATTACCTTGCCAATATGGATTTTTTTCTGCAACAAGCAACAAAGGCAAGAAAACGCGGCAAACTGGCATTTTCACAACAGCATGCCGCCTTATCTGATATCGCTGTGAATTGTGGCCGTCTCAGGCCCTGGAGGACTTATGGACAGCTCGACGATCGCCGACCGCCGCAGACTTCGCCGGCGACTGGGCTTCTGGCGGATCGCAGCAGCGGTGCTTCTGGTGGCGCTCGGCCTCTCGCTCTACCTGTTTTTCCGCAGCGATATCGAGCAGAGCCGTCCGCAGATTGCCCATGTGACGATCTCCGGCCTGATCACCGATGACGACGAGCTGCTTGAGCGGCTGAAGAAGATCGAAGAGAACAATCAGGTGAAGGCCGTGATCGTCTCGATCTCCTCGCCGGGCGGCACGACCTACGGCGGCGAGAAGATCTTCAAGGCGATCCGGGCGATCTCGGCCAAGAAGCCCGTCGTCTCGGACGTGCGCACGCTCGCCGCCTCCGCCGGCTATATGATCGCCACCGCCGGCGACACGATCATTGCCGGAGACAGCTCGATCACAGGTTCCATCGGCGTCATCTTCCAGTATCCGCAGATCCAGCCGCTGCTCGAAAAGCTCGGCGTGTCGCTGCAGGAAATCAAGTCCTCGCCGCTGAAGGCCGAGCCCTCGCCCTTCCACAATACCAGCGAAGAGGCCAAAGCGATGATCAACAATATCGTCCAGGACAGCTATGCCTGGTTCGTGGATCTCGTCGCCGATCGCCGGAAACTGCCGCGCGATGAAGTACTTAAGCTCGCTGACGGGACGATTTATACCGGCCGCCAGGCACTGAAAGTGAAGCTGATCGACCAGCTCGGCGGCGACCCTGAAATCCGCGACTATCTGGCCAAGCGGGACATCAGCAAGGACCTGCCGGTGGTCGATTGGGACAAGAAGAGCAACACGCCCTTCCTGCTCGCCGGCGCGGTTTCGAAGGTCGCCACACTTCTCGGCTACGGCGACCTCTTCAAAGCCCAGGACCTTGAGGGCATTCTGCCACAAAAGTTGCTCCTTGACGGGCTCGTTTCAGTTTGGCAGTTTGGCCGCGATTGATAAGAAATCAATAATTTAAGGGGGCGACCGTGATCAAGTCGGAACTGGTGCAGATAGTTGCCGCGCGCAACCCGCATCTCTATCACCGCGACGTCGAGAATATCGTCAATGCCGTCCTCGACGAGATCACCGATGCACTGGCGGCGGGCAACCGCGTCGAGCTGCGCGGCTTCGGCGCCTTTTCCGTCAAGAACCGCCCATCGCGCTCCGGCCGCAACCCCCGCACCGGCGATACCGTTTTCGTCGAGGAAAAGTGGGTTCCCTTCTTCAAGACCGGCAAGGAACTGCGCGAACGGCTGAACCCCGGCCAGGCAGATCAGGACGATTGAGCCTTTCACCTGCGGCGAAACCGCGCTTGAAGTTCGCCACCGGATTCCTATTCTGCTCTTAGCTTGAGAAGCGCCGTTTCAACGACGGCGCCATAATGCGCGGAGGCCATACATGGCGAAGAAGATCACCAACCTTTTGATTTTGCTGCCGCTCGGCATCATCCTGATCATCTTCTGCGTGGCCAACCGGCAGAGCGTGACGCTTGCTTTCAACCCGTTCCGCCCGGAAGATCAGGTTCTGTCGCTCTCCGCGCCGTTCTTCGTCTTCCTGTTCATCGCGCTGATCATCGGCATGCTCGCCGGCTCTGCCGTCACCTGGTTCAGCCAGGGCAAGCACCGCAAGCGGGCGCGCGTCGAAGCCAAGGAAGCGATCCGCTGGCAGGGCGAAGCCGGCCGCCACAAGGCGCGTGCGGAAGAAATCGCCGGGCAGCTGCCCTCACGCTGATTGGCGCGACGGATCGAAGGTCAGTTCTTCGTATTCGCCTTCGGCCGAACTTCCGGTGCCGGTCACGGCAAAGCCCTTCGCGAGATAGAAGGCCTTGGCTCCCACATTGTTGACCAGGCATTTCAGCCGGTATCTGTGGCGCGGCCAATCGGGGAGTGTGGCCAACAGCGCCGTTCCGACGCCCCTGCCCTGCCATTCCTTGCGGATATAGAGCATGTGAATGAAATCGTCGGCCGCCCAGAGCGTCATGAAGCCGGCAACAGAGCCATCCGCCGCCTCGGCGAGCCAGACGAGCTCGCCTTGCGTATGGGAAAAGAAATCCTCGTGCTTGAAGCGCGACGGATCGACCCAGGTGAAAGTCTGGCGGCGAACCGCGAGATAGATATCGGCAAGCTCCTCGCGGTCCGACGGCCGCGGCGTCCTGATCAGCAAATCCATGATCAAGAATTAGCCGATGAACGGACAGCCGCCAATGGCCGGGATCACGTACCCGGCTTTTCCGAAACGACGGCGTTGAAATCGGCGAAGAATTGCTGCGCCAGCTTCTGCGAGGTGGAATCGACCAGGCGGGCGCCGAGCTGAGCGATCTTGCCGCCGACCTGGGCCTTGGCGCTATATTGCAGCACGGTCTCCGCGCCGTCTTCTTTCAACACGACATCGGCGCCGCCCTTGGCAAAGCCGGCGATGCCCCCCTTGCCCTCGCCCGAGATCGTGTAGCTTTCCGGCGCATTGATGTTGGAGAGGGTCACCTCGCCGTTGAAGGTTGCCGAGACGGGGCCGATCTTGATCTTGACGGAGGCGGCGAGTTCGGTGGGCGACTTCATCTCCAGGGTCTGACAGCCCGGAATACAGCGTTTGAGGACTTCGGGATCGTTGAGCGCCGCCCATACGGCATCGCGCGGTGCGGTGATGCGTTCTTCGCCGGTCATATCCATTCGAAATCCTCCCATTTCGGATTGCTAAACTTATCACAGCGGGAAAGCGCTTTGCCAAGGTGAAACGGAATGCTATTTGCACGGGCTCCATCGAATTGAAGACGCGGAAAACCACGTTGAGACAAAAAGACCGCCGGCCGGGCGCAAAGACGCCTTCCGGCCCTCGCCGCAGCGACGACCGTCCTAACCGCCCGGCCAAGCCGGTTGCCAAACCCGCAGCGCCCCGCGAGGCGGTGCGTGAGGCCGCCGTGCCTGTTGCCGTCGAGCGACCGCTGAAGACCCGCACCGGCGAGCGCCCGATCGAGCGCGTGCCCGTCATCCTGGAATCGCTTGGCGCCGGTGACTTCCACCTGATCGACAGCGGCAACGGCCAGAAGCTCGAGCAATACGGCCTCTACCGCATCGTGCGGCCCGAGGGACAGGCGCTGTGGCAGCCGACCCTTTCCCAGCCGGTCTGGGACAAGGTCGATGCCGTCTTTACCGGCGATGTCGACGAAGAGGGTACCGGCCGCTGGCGCTTCCCGAAGGAAGCGCTCGGCGAAACCTGGCCGCTGCACCTGCTCGGCGTCGATTTCTTCGGCCGCTTCACCTCGTTCCGTCACGTCGGTGTCTTCCCTGAGCAGATCGTCCACTGGAGCTGGATGAAGGAGCAGGTGGAGAAGGCAGGCAGGCCGCTGAAGGTGCTCAATCTCTTCGGCTATACCGGTGTCGCCTCGCTGGTGGCCGCCGCTGCCGGCGCTGAGGTCACCCATGTCGATGCATCCAAAAAGGCGATCGGCTGGGCGCGCGAAAACCAGGCGCTCGGCCGCATGGAAAAGCTGCCGATCCGCTGGATCTGCGAAGACGCGATGAAGTTCATCCTGCGCGAAGAACGCCGCGGCAATACCTACGACATCATCCTCACCGACCCGCCGAAATTCGGTCGTGGCCCGAACGGCGAGGTCTGGCATCTGTTCGAGCATCTGCCGCTGATGCTCGATATCTGCCGGGAAATCCTCTCGCCGAAGGCTGTCGGCCTGGTACTGACCGCCTATTCGATCCGGGCGAGCTTCTATTCGATCCACGAGCTGATGCGCGAAATCATGCGTGGCGCCGGTGGCGCCGTCGAGTCGGGCGAGCTGGTCATCCGCGAAGGCGGGCTTGACGGCAAGACGCCGGGCCGCGCCCTCTCCACATCCCTCTTTTCGCGCTGGGTGCCGAAATGAACGAATTCCACGACCGCGGACCGCGCCGGGTCGGCCAGGTGAAGGAAGTCACCTCGCTTGCCAACCCGATCATCAAGGACATCAAGGCGCTCAGCGACAAGAAGTCCCGCGAGCAGAGCGGCACCTTCATGGCCGAAGGCCTGAAGCTCGTCATCGACGCGATCGAGCTCGGCTGGACGATCCGGACGCTTGTCTATGCCAAGGCTGCCAAGGGCAAGCCGCTGGTCGAGCAAATGGCGGCGAAAACGGTCGCCTCCGGCGGGCTGGTGCTTGAAGTCAGTGATAAGGTGCTCTCCTCGGTCACGCGGCGCGATAATCCGCAGATGGTGGTCGGCATTTTCGAGACCCGCTGGAAGCCGCTGCGCGATATCCGCCCGCAGCAGGGCGAGACCTGGATTGCGCTCGATCGCGTGCGCGACCCCGGCAATCTCGGCACCATCATCCGCACTGCAGATGCGGCTGGCGCCTCCGGCGTCATCCTCGTCGGCGAGGCAACTGATCCCTTTTCGCTCGAGACCGTGCGGGCAACGATGGGTTCGGTCTTCGCCGTGCCGGTCGCCCGGGCATCGATGGACGAGTTCATCGCCTGGAAGAAGACGGCCGGCGTGCAAGTCGTTGCCACGCATTTGGCCGGTTCGGTCGATTACCGCACCATCGACTACAAGAAGAAGCCTGTCGTTCTCCTGATGGGCAACGAGCAATCCGGCATTCCGGAGCAGCTCGCCAGGGAAGCCGATGCGCTTGCCCGCATTCCGCAGCAGGGCCGCGCCGACTCGCTCAACCTTGCCGTTGCGAGCGCCGTCATGCTCTTCGAGGCACGCCGCCACCTTCTCTCACTGTCAGAGGCAAAATGACCGAACAGACGCTTCCGCGCCCGGCCCTCTTTTCGCGCCCGCTGCCGATCCTGCTCTTCATCATCGTGGCGGTGATCCTCGACCAGATCGTCAAGATCGCCGTCGATCATTACCTGCCGCTGCAGGAAGCCGTTCCGGTCATTCCGATGCTGGCGCTCTACCGTACCTACAACCTCGGCGTCGCCTTCTCGATGCTGTCAGGGATGGACGGCTGGTTCATCGTCGGCATGCGCCTTGTGATCGTCGCCTTCGTCATCTGGATGTGGCATCGCACCGCCAAGGACCGCTGGATCGCCCATACCGGCTTTGCGCTGATCATCGCAGGCGCGCTCGGCAACCTTATCGACCGGTTTCTCTACGGGCACGTGATCGACTATATCCTGTTTCATACGGAGACATGGTCGTTCGCAGTTTTCAATCTTGCCGATAGTTTCATCACGATCGGCGCGGGATGCGTGATTCTTGACGAGTTGCTGCAACCGAAAAAGAGCGAAAGCTAAAATCTTAGTCTTTTCCTGAAGGCATTCGGAAGAGCGCCTATGTTAGCCAGCAGTCATGCAAAGCTTGGCTCAACTGCAGGAAAGACTGGCCGCTGCTTTCGGCCCCGCCAAACCGCAGGACGTGCGGACGGCCGAGGATTCCCTGCAACCGGTGGCTGGTCCGAGAACGATACAGCGCAAGAAGTCACTGGTCTCGCTTTGGCTCGGCGGCGCCGGCATTCTTGCCGCGGCCCTGCTCCTCATCCTCGGTCAGGCCGGCGGCCCGCTGCTCTTTTCGATCGGGCTTGCAGCAATTGCCATTGCCCTCATTACCTATCTCGTGGTTTCCAGGCGCAAGGCGAAGGCGCTGCCGAAGAAACAGACAGGCAGCGCTGCAACGAGCGAAGCTGCCGAGCTCTTCGCCAATGTGCATGACGTTCTCGGCGACATCACCGTTACCCGCAGCATCGACCGGCGCATCATCGGCGCCAATGCCACGTTCCGGCGCCTGACCGGGCGCCTGAAGCCCGAGGGGCAGACCTGCGAGGAGATCGGCATCGCCTTTCGCCCGGGTGCCGAGCCGCACCGCTTCGATGTCGAGATCTCGACGCTGGAGGGGCAGCGCATTTTCGTCTGGCACGATGTCGTCACCCGCGATCCGGCAAACGGCAATCTGCTGATCCAGAGCATTGCCCGCGACGTGACCAACGAGCGGCTGACCGCCCAGGCCCGCGAAGAGGCCCGCCAGAAAGCCGAATATAACAGCGCCGCCAAGTCGCGGCTGCTTGCGACCGTCAGCCATGAAATCCGCACGCCGCTCTCCGGCATTCTCGGCATGACCCATCTGCTCGCCCAGGCGCAGATGACGCAGGAGCAGCAGAACTATCTCGGCGGCATCCGCCAATCCGGCCACGCCCTGACCCAGCTAGTCGAAGACCTTCTCGATTTCTCGACGATCGAGGTCGGCCGCTTCCAGCTGCGCCCGCGATCGGAGTCGTTGCGGCAGCTTCTCGAAAGCGTCGTGGAAATGCTGGCGCACCGGGCGCACGAGAAGGACATCGAGATCGGCGCCACGGTCTCGTCCGATGTGCCTGAGTTCATGAGCTTCGACCCGGCGCGGCTGCGCCAGGTGCTTTTCAACGTGATCGGCAATGCGGTGAAGTTCACGCAGGCCGGCGGCGTCTTCATTCGCGCCACACTGTCTGACGAAGACCTCGTCATTACCGTCACCGACACCGGCCCAGGCATGACTGCGGAGGAGCAGTCCCGGATCTTCGGTGAATTCGAACAGGGAGGAACCATGGTCGAAAAGAGCGGCGGCACCGGCCTCGGCCTGACCATCTCGGCGCGCATCATGCGCGAATTCGGCGGCTCGCTGACGGTTGCCAGTGAGAAGGGCAAGGGCAGCGAATTCACCATCCGCTTTCCGGCGGGCATCACCGAAGAGGGCCGCGGCCGCCGCAAGGGTCTTCTGGCCGGCAATACCGTCGTGCTGCTCGCGCCTGCGGGTGCTGCGCGGGCGGCAATTGCCGAAACGGTTACCGCGCTCGGCGGCGCCTGCCATCTCGTCGAGGATGGCGAGACCGCCCGCGAGACGCTGCTCTATATGGCCGGCCGCGGCCAGCGCCCGACCGACATCATCATCGACCACCGTCTTTCGACCGAGTTCGCCAGCCATCTCGCCGACCGCACCGACATTGCGGCGCTTGGCCTGCGCAAGATCCTGCTCGTCAACCCGGAAGAGCGGAACGCCCATGCACTCGATCTTTTCGACGCTTGGCTGATCCGGCCGCTGCGCGAACAGTCGCTGATCGACGTGTTGCGTGGACGGATGCGTGGCATGGAGAAGCGGGATGCGCTGAACGACAATCAGCCGGGCTTCAGCGCCTCCATTCCCGAAGCCAGCCTGCAGCGCGGTCTCAACATCCTGCTTGGCGAGGACGACCCGATCAATGCCATGCTGGTGCGAGCCATGCTGGAGAAGGGCGGGCATACTGTTCGCCATGTCGAGGACTTCGACAGCCTGCTCGACGGCGCACTTTCCGAGAACGGCAGCCGCCCCGATATCGTCATCAGCGATCTGACCATGCCGGGCGGCGAAGGCGTCGACATGATCGGCCGCCTGCGCGGTCACGAGCGGCGTCTCGATCTGGTGCCGGTGCCTGTCATCGTGCTGACGGCAGACAAGCGCGACGAGTCCCGTCGTGCCGTTCTGCTGGCCGGTGCTAACCGGGTGATGATCAAGCCGGTCGATCCGATCCGGCTACTGACCGAGGTTCAGGCCGTGGCCGCGCTCTCGGCACGGCGGGCGGAAGCGCTATAAAGCGGGGTGACATTGCCCCAATTTCTCCGTAACGTTCATGTCACTTTCCTGTCGCACATAAGTGTTTTATGGCAGCTCATGAGCCGGCAACGGGAGAATCTTCAATGGATATCGACACCTTGAAACGCGAGACGATTGCGGAGACCAGCCGGTCTTCGGCGACTGTTGCGCCGAAGGAAGGCGACGTTCTCGGCCGTATCGGCAATCTCGAGACCCGGCTGGCCCGCAGCGCCAGCGAAATCGATGCCGCCCAGCATGTGCGCTACCGCGTCTTCGTCGAGGAGATGAAGGCGCAGCTTCCGGCTGAAGCCATGCGCCGCGAGCGCGATTTCGATGCCTATGACGCTTTCTGCGATCACCTGCTGGTACTCGACCGATCGCTGGAAGGCGACAGCGAAGACCAGATCGTCGGCACCTACCGCCTGTTGCGTCAGGATGTCGCGATGGCGAATGGCGGCTTTTACTCGGCTTCCGAATTCGCGATCGACGAACTCCTCGCCCGCCATCCCGACAAGAAGTTCATGGAGCTCGGCCGCTCCTGCGTGCTGCCGGAATATCGTACGAAGCGTACCGTCGAACTGCTCTGGCAGGGCAATTGGGCCTATGCTCTGAAGCACGGCATGAGCGCCATGTTCGGCTGCGCCTCCTTCCCGGGCATCCACCCCGAAAGCCATGCACTGGCCCTCTCTTTTCTGCACCACACGGTCCAGGCCAAGAACGAATGGGCCGTCAACGCCCTGCCGCATCTGGCCCGTCCGATGGACCTGATGCCGCCCGAGGCCGTCAACCCGAAGAAGGCGCTGATGGCACTGCCGCCGCTGATCAAGGGCTACCTGCGCTTGGGCGCGATGGTCGGCTCCACGGCCGTGGTCGACCACGCCTTCAACACGACCGACGTGCTGATCGTTTTGCCGATCTCCAGCATCTCGGACCGTTACCTGAACTACTACGGCGCCGACGCCGGCCGGTTCTCTAGCTAAGCTGGCACTTGTCATTCAAATGAAGTACGATCATCTCCTGACGGAGGTGACCAATGTCTTCGACCACGCTTGTTCAAACGAGAATCGATCCTGAGATCAAGGAACGCGCGGCAGCCGTTCTTGAGACGATGGGCCTGACCGTTTCCGATGCTGTCAGGATTTTGCTGACGAGGACGGCGAACGAAGGCGCTCTACCACTCGAACTGGTGAGCAGCAGCGAGGCGCATGACGCCTGGTTCAAGGCGAAGGTGCTGGAGGCGCTCGCCGATACATCGGCGGATGTAGACGACGACGAGGTGGCAGCGCATTTCGCAAAGAGACGCGCCGACGCCTTGCGCAATGCGGGGGGCGGCCGGTGAAGCTTGTCTGGACCCGCTATGCGCTTTCAGACCGAGACGACATCTTCTCCTTCATCCAGACGGAAAATCCGCAGGCCGCGGTGCTGATCGACGGGCAGATTGCGGCCGCCGCCCAGCGCCTGACCGCGTTTCCACAAAGCGGCAGAGCCGGCCGGATCGAAGGGACGCGCGAACTCACTGTGCCGCGCACGCCTTATATCATCGCTTACATCGCCTTGCCGGATCGGGTGCGAGTACTGCGCGTTCTTCACGGCGCGCGCCTGTGGCCGGGTAAATTCCCGGAATAACGCCCTACCGCGCGATATCGCGATAGGGCGTTGTCTCTACGATCCCGCCGCGTAAGCCGCGATTGCGGCCATGTTGACGATGTCGCTGTCCTTGGCGCCCATCGAGGTGATCTGGACGGCCTTGTCGAGGCCGACGAGGATCGGGCCGATGACGGTGGAGCCGCCGAGTTCTTGCAGCATCTTGGTGCTGATCGAGGCCGAGTGGAAAGCCGGCATGACCAGCACGTTTGCCGGGCCGGACAGACGGCAGAACGGATATTGCTCCATCGCCTTGCGGTTCAGCGCCACATCTGCCGACATTTCACCGTCGTATTCGAAATCGACACGGCGCTTGTCGAGGATCTTCACGGCCTCGCGGACGCGCTCCGAGCGCTCTCCCGACGGATGGCCGAAGGTGGAATAGGCGAGCATCGCGACGCGCGGCTGGTAACCCATGCGGCGCGCGAGACCGGCTGCTTCCTCGGCGATATCCGCCAGCTCTTCCGCCGTCGGCATGTCGTGGACGGCGGTATCGGCGACGAAGACAGTGCGGCCGCGGGCGAGCACCAGCGATACGCCGATGACGCGGTGGCCGGGCTTTTCGTCGATGCAGCGGCGGACGTCTTCCAGCGCTGTCGAGTAGTTGCGGGTGATGCCCGTGACCATGCCGTCGGCATCTCCGAGCGCCACCATGGTTGCCGCGAAATGGTTGCGGTCGTTATGGATCAGGCGCTGCGCATCACGGTGAAGGTATCCCTTCCGCTGCAGGCGGGCGTAGAGATAGTCAATATAGGCTTCGACGCGGGTCGAGATGCGGGCGTTGACGATTTCGAGGCCCGGGCGGTTGAGATCGATACCGGCGCGCTCAGCCGTTGCCTTGATGAGATCTTCGCGGCCGAGAAGGATCGCGGCACCGAGCTGCTGGTTGGCATAGGAAAGAGCAGCGCGCATCACCTGCTCCTCTTCGGCTTCGGCAAAGACGACGCGCTTCGGGCGGCGGCGCACGCGCTCGTAGAGGCTTGCGAGCGTCGAGGCGATTGGATCGCGGCGAGCGGAGAGCTCGCGGCGATAGCCTTCCATATCGGTGATGACCTTGCGGGCAACACCGCTCTCGATCGCAGCTTCGGCGACGGCAGCCGGAATGGCCGAGATTAGACGCGGATCGAAGGGAACCGGGATGATGTACTGCGCGCCGAAGCGCGGGCGATTGCCCTGATAGGCGGCAACGACATCGTCAGGCACGTCTTCGCGGGCGAGGCTCGCGAGCGCCTTGACGGCCGCGATCTTCATGTCGTCGTTGATGGTCGTGGCGCGGACATCGAGCGCGCCGCGGAAGATATAGGGAAAACCGAGGACGTTGTTGACCTGGTTCGGATAGTCCGAGCGGCCGGTCGCCATGATCGCATCGTCGCGGATGCGGGCGACTTCTTCGGGCGTGATTTCCGGATCCGGGTTTGCCATGGCGAAGATGATCGGCCGGTCGGCCATGGAGCGGATCATGTCCTCGGAGAAGGCACCCTTCTGCGACAGGCCGAAGACGACGTCGGCGCCCTTCATGGCCTCTTCCAGCGTGCGGGCCTTGGTCTTGACGGCATGCGCCGACTTCCACTGGTTCATGCCCTCGGTGCGGCCCTGGTAGATGACGCCCTTGGTGTCGCACAGAACGATGTTCTCGGGCGCGAAGCCCATGGCCTTGATGAGCTCGACGCAGGCGATTGCCGCCGCACCTGCGCCGTTGCAGACGAGCTTGGTGGTCTTCAGGTCGCGGCCGGTCAGCTCCAGCGCGTTGATCAGGCCGGCGGCGGCGATGATTGCCGTGCCGTGCTGGTCGTCGTGGAAAACAGGGATATCCATGAGCTCGCGCAGGCGCTGCTCGATGATGAAACAGTCGGGCGCCTTGATATCTTCGAGATTGATGCCGCCGAAGGAGGGGCCGAGGAAGCGGACGCAATTGATGAACTCGTCGACATTTTCCGTATCGACTTCCAGGTCGATGGAATCGACATCGGCGAAACGCTTGAAGAGAACGGACTTGCCTTCCATGACCGGCTTCGACGCCAAGGCACCGAGATTGCCGAGGCCGAGAATGGCCGTGCCGTTGGAGATGACGGCCACCATGTTGCCGCGCGAGGTATAATCATAGGCGGTGGCGGGATCGGCGGCGATAGCCTTGACGGGAACGGCGACGCCCGGCGAATAGGCAAGCGAGAGATCGCGCTGCGTCGCCATCGGCTTGGTCGGGTTGACCTCGAGCTTGCCCGGCCGCCCCATTGAGTGGAAGTCGAGTGCTTCCTTGTCGGTGATGCCGTTGGCGGGGCGCTGCTTGCTGTTCATGTCGGGCATATCTCCTCCAAATCTCCTGGCAATCGGCTTTCGATTGCGCCGTTTCCCCAATCTATAGACAGGGCTATAGGGGCTGACACGACGCCTTGCGAAAAAGCCGTACGGCTACAATCGATTAAAATATCCGTTGGAACTGGCAGGCGCCCCTCAAGGGCTTCCTGACCGCGCGGTTCAGCGAATACCTCCCTCAATCCTCCTGTGGGCTAACGGCTCCCATTTCCCGATAGCTGTTGTCTTCTATAGCCGCGCTTCGATAGGGTGGCACCTGATTTTTTAGGGAAAAGCCTACCGACGTGAACGACAGAATGGATCCTCGACACGAAGCCTTTTCGGCTGCCGAACTCGCGACAGAGGAAAGCCGCGCTTCGGCGACGCCGATGATGGAGCAGTTCATCGAGATCAAGGCGAACAATCCGGATTCGCTGCTCTTCTATCGCATGGGCGATTTCTACGAGCTGTTCTTCGAGGATGCGCTCGATGCGTCGCGCGCGCTCGGCATCACGCTGACGAAGCGCGGTCAGCACATGGGACAGGATATCCCGATGTGCGGCGTGCCGGTTCATGCAGCCGACGACTATCTGCAGCGGCTGATCGGTCTCGGTTTCCGCGTCGCTGTCTGCGAGCAGGTGGAAGACCCCGCGGAAGCGAAGAAGCGCGGCTCGAAGTCGGTCGTCAAGCGTGACGTCATCCGTCTCGTCACGCCCGGTACCATCACCGAAGAAAAGCTGCTTTCGCCATCCGAATCCAACTACCTGATGGCGCTCACCCGCATTCGCGGCGCCTCCGAGCCGCTGATGGCGCTCGCCTGGATCGACATTTCGACCGGCGTCTTCCGCCTTGCCGAGACCGAGAGTTCACGCCTGCTGGCCGATATCCTGCGCATCGAGCCCCGGGAGCTGATCGTTCCCGATACGATGTTCTACGATCCGGAACTGAAGCCCGTCTTCGACGTGCTGGGCCGTGTGGCCGGGCCGCAACCGGGCGTCCTGTTCGACAGCGCCACTGCCGAAAGCCGGATCACGCGCTATTTCGGCGTCTCAACGCTCGATGGCTTCGGGACATTTTCTCGTGCCGAACTCGCCGCGGCGGCAGCGGCGATCGCCTATGTCGAAAAGACCCAGATCGCCGAGCGCCCGCCGCTTGGAAAGCCCGAGCGGGAAAGCGGCGCCTCAACACTGTTTATCGATCCTGCCACGCGCGCCAATCTCGAGCTGGCGAAGACGCTGTCCGGAGATCGCAACGGCTCGCTGCTGAAGGCAATCGACAGGACCGTGACCGGCGGCGGCGCTCGCCTCCTGGCCGAGCGGCTGATGTCGCCGCTGACCGATCCGGCAAGGATCAACGAACGTCTCGATTCCATCGGCTTCCTCATCGAGGAGCCGTCGCTCTGTGGCGACCTGCGCGACGCCCTGAAGCATGTGCCCGATATGCCGCGCGCACTTTCGCGGCTGGCGCTCGATCGTGGCGGCCCGCGCGATCTCTGGGCGATCCGCCAAGGACTGGGTGCTGCCAGCGAACTGGTCGGCCAGCTTGACGGCGCCCTGCTGCCGGTCGAACTCGACGCGGCCCTCGATGGGTTGCGAGCTCTTCCCTCCGAGCTGGAAGCCCTGCTCGGCGAAACGCTGGCCGATGAGTTGCCGCTGCTGAAGCGCGACGGCGGTTTTCTGCGCGATGGCGCCAACGCCGAGCTCGACGAAGTCCGGGCGCTGCGCGATCAGTCGCGCCGGGTGATTGCCGGCCTACAGCTGCAATATGCCGACGAAACCGGCATCAAGTCGCTGAAGATCAAGCACAACAACGTTCTCGGCTACTTCATCGAGGTCACCGCCGGCAATGCCGGGCCAATGACCGACACCGCGGAAGCCAAGGCGCGTTTCATTCATCGCCAGACGATGGCAAACGCCATGCGCTTCACGACGACGGAGCTTGCCGATCTCGAAAGCCGCATTGCAAATGCCGCCGACCGGGCGCTGCAGATCGAGCTTGCCGCCTTCGACCGGATGACGGCGGCTGTTGTCGCCGAGGCCGAGGCGATCAAGGCCGGCGCCCGGGCACTTGCCGTGATCGACGTTGCCGCAGCACTGGCGCTTCTGGCGGAAGAGCAGGCTTATTGCCGCCCGCTCGTCGACGGCTCGAAGATGTTTGCGATCGAGGGCGGGCGTCACCCCGTCGTCGAACAGGCGCTGCGCCGCCAGTCCTCAGGTCCGTTCGTGGCCAATAATTGCGACCTGTCGCCGGTCGCCGACGGCAAGGACGGCGCGATCTGGCTGCTGACCGGCCCGAACATGGGCGGTAAATCGACCTTCCTGCGCCAGAACGCGTTGATCGCGATCCTGGCGCAGATGGGCTGCTTCGTTCCGGCGACGTCGGCGCATATCGGCATCGTCGACCGCCTGTTCTCCCGCGTCGGCGCCTCCGACGATCTGGCCCGCGGCCGATCGACCTTCATGGTCGAGATGGTGGAGACTGCGGCGATCCTCAATCAGGCGACCGACCGCTCGCTCGTCATTCTCGACGAAATCGGCCGTGGTACCGCGACTTTCGATGGCCTCTCGATCGCCTGGGCGGCCGTCGAGCATCTGCATGAAGCGAACCGCTGCCGCGGGCTTTTTGCGACGCACTTTCACGAATTGACCGTGCTTTCCGAAAAGCTTGCCCGGCTATCGAACGCGACGATGCGGGTGAAGGAATGGGACGGCGACGTCATTTTCCTGCATGAAGTCGGCCCGGGCGCTGCCGATCGTTCCTATGGTATCCAGGTTGCCCGGCTGGCCGGTCTGCCGGCTTCCGTCGTTGCCCGTGCACGCGATGTGTTGACGCGGCTTGAAGATGCCGACAGAAAGAACCCGGCGAGCCAGCTGATCGACGACCTGCCGCTCTTCCAGGTGGCGGTGCGCCGCGAGGATACAAGTCGCGGTCCGTCCAAGGTCGAGGAAACGCTGAAGGGCATGAGCCTTGACGACATGACGCCGCGCGAGGCGCTCGATGCGCTTTACGCATTGAAGAAACAAGTGAAGTAGGAGCCGTCCGATGTTCATGCGCAGCCTCGTTCGTGAGACACAGCGGCTCTCCGATATGTTCACGATCCTCGAAGCGCTTCGCCGCGCCGACGAGCACGGCAATCCGCGTGGCTGGAAATCGCCCTACGGCCTGCTTGAGGTTACCCGCTGCTGCACGCTGATCTGCGAGCTCGCCTCGATGATCGCCAAGGCGGGTTACCGCGAATGCGACCGGCCGACGCTGGAGGCGATTACTCAGGAAGCCCGCCAGGTGCTCTACTCGGTTCAGGCCCAGACGGTCTGACCGCCGGCAATCCGACAACTTGCGGCAAAGCGCCCCGCCCCGGCGGCTCGCAACACCTTTTCGCCAAAATTAAAGGTTCTTGAGGTATGAAGCCGGTGTCATCAGCCGGGTAGAGAGGCTATATCGCATGCAGACGAAACGAGAGGCGCAGACCGAGCAAGCCGCGCCGCGCGAACACAGCATGGCGAAGCAAGACATCGACTTTTCCGGTATCCTCGATACGGCCTATCTGCAGAGCCAGTGCGATGCCGTGGCCGAAGCCAACAAGAACCGCCCGGACCTTCTGCGCTCGGATCTGCTTGCACTCCTGAAAAAGGCCAGCAACGAGGGCCGCCAGAAGGCCCGCGAGCTGCTCTCGGAAGATGGCGGCGGCCTGCATTGCGCCTACCGTATCTCCTGGCTTCAGGACCAGATCATCACGGTCCTCTATCATTTCACCGTCACGCATATTTTCCCGAAGCAGAAGGACAAGTTCTCGGTCACAGCCGTCGGCGGCTACGGGCGCGACACGCTGGCGCCGGGTTCGGATATCGACCTGCTGTTCCTCTTCCTGCCGAAGCCCGGCGAGGAGACGCACAAGGCCGTCGAGTTCATGCTCTACATTCTGTGGGACATGGGCTTCAAGGTCGGCCATGCGACGCGCACCGTCGAGGAATGCATCGCGCTGTCGAAGTCCGACATGACGATCCGCACGGCGATCCTCGAGATGCGCTACATCTGCGGCTTGCAGTCACTGGAGGCCGACCTCGAAGCCCGCTTCGACAAGGAAATCGTCACCGGCACCGGCCCGGAATTCATCGCCGCCAAGCTTGCCGAACGCGACGAGCGCCACCGCAAGGCGGGCGACACGCGCTATCTGGTCGAGCCGAACGTGAAAGAAGGCAAGGGCGGCCTGCGCGACCTGCACACGCTCTTCTGGATCTCGAAATATTACTATCACGTCCGCGATCCTGCCGAGCTGATCAAGCTCGGCGTTCTCTCCAAGCAGGAATACCGGCTCTTGATGCGCGCCGAGGATTTCCTCTGGGCGGTGCGCTGCCACATGCATTTCCTGACCAACAAGGCGGAAGAGCGGCTTTCCTTCGACATCCAGCGCGAGATCGCCGAGGCGCTCGGCTATCACGCCCGCCCCGGCCTATCGGCCGTCGAGCGATTCATGAAGCACTACTTCCTCGTTGCAAAGGACGTCGGCGACCTGACGCGCATTCTCTGCGCGGCGCTTGAGGACCAGCAGGCGAAGTCGATCCCAGGTCTGACAGGCGTGCTCAGCCGCTTTACCCACCGCACCCGCAAGATCGCCGGCAGCGTCGAGTTCGTGGAGGATCGCGGCCGCATCACGCTTGCCGACCCCGATGTCTTCAAGCGCGATCCGGTTGCCATCATCCGGCTCTTTCACGTCGCCGATCTGAACGGGCTTGAGTTCCACCCCGATGCCTTGAAGCGCGTCAGCCGCTCACTCGGGCTGATCGACAACGATCTGCGCGACAACGAGGAAGCAAACCGCCTCTTCCTGTCCATCCTCACCTCGCATCGCGACCCCGCCCTGATCCTGCGGCGGATGAACGAGGCCGGCGTGCTCGGCCGCTTCATTCCCGAATTCGGCAAGATCGTCGCGATGATGCAGTTCAACATGTACCACCACTATACGGTGGACGAGCATCTGATCCGCAGCGTTGACGTGCTCTCGGAGATCGACAAGGGCAAGGCGGAAGAGCTGCATCCGCTCTCCAACAAGTTGATGCCGCATATCGAGGATCGCGACTCGCTCTATGTCGCGGTGCTGCTGCACGACATTGCCAAGGGCCGCCAGGAAGATCACTCGATCGCCGGTGCCCGCGTCGCCCGCAAGCTCTGCGCCCGCTTCGGCCTGTCGCAGAAGCAGACGGAGATGGTCGTCTGGCTGATCGAGGAACATCTGACGATGTCGATGGTCGCCCAGACCCGCGACCTGACCGACCGCAAGACGATCACCGACTTTGCCGATCGCGTGCAGTCGCTCGACCGGCTGAAGATGCTGCTGATCCTGACGATCTGCGATATCCGCGCTGTGGGCCCGGGTGTCTGGAACGGCTGGAAGGGCCAGCTGCTGCGCACGCTCTACTATGAAACTGAGCTTCTGCTGGCCGGTGGTTTCTCGGAAGTGTCGCGCAAGGAGCGCGCCGGCTTTGCGGCCGAGGCGCTGTTCAACGCGCTCTCCGAATGGACGCAGAAAGATCGCAAGACCTACACCAAACTGCACTACCAGCCCTACCTGCTCTCGGTGCCGCTGGAAGACCAGGTGCGTCACGCGCATTTCATCCGCCAGGCTGACAAGGCCGGCCAGGCGCTGGCAACAACGGTGCGGACCGACAGTTTCCATGCGATCACCGAAATCACCGTGCTCTCGCCCGACCATCCGCGCCTGCTCGCCGTCATCGCCGGTGCCTGCGCGGCAGCGGGTGCCAATATCGTCGATGCCCAGATCTTCACGACCTCGGACGGGCGCGCGCTGGACACGATCCATGTCAGCCGCGAATTTCCCAATGACGAGGACGAGCTTCGCCGTGCCGCAACGATCGGCCGGATGATCGAGGACGTGCTTTCCGGCCGCAAGCGGCTGCCCGAAGTCATCGCCACGCGGACGAAGAACCGCAAGAAGAGCAAGGCCTTCGTCATCCCGCCGTCGGTCAACATCACCAACAACCTGTCGAACAAGTTCACCGTCATCGAGGTCGAGTGCCTCGACCGCGCCGGTCTCCTGTCGGAAATCACCGCCGTGCTGTCCGACCTCTCGCTCGACATTCAATCCGCCCGCATCACCACCTTCGGCGAGAAGGTGATCGACACCTTCTACGTCACCGACCTCGTCGGCCAGAAGATCACCAGCGACAGCAAGCGCTCCAACATCACCGCCCGGCTGAAGGCCGTCATGGCCGGTGAAGAGGATGAGCTGCGCGAACGCATGCCATCCGGCATCATCGCGCCCGCTGCCACGGCACGCTCTTCGCAGCCGAGCGACAAGAAAGCCGGTTCCCCCGCATGAGCCTCGTTAAGAAATTTGCCACTGTCGGCGGCGCCACGCTCGGCAGCCGCATCTTCGGTTTTGCCCGTGAAACGCTGATGGCCGCAGCTCTCGGCACCGGCCCGATGGCCGACGTGTTCTACGCCGCCTTCCGCTTTCCGAACCTCTTCCGGCGCCTGTTTGCCGAAGGCGCGTTCAACGCCGCCTTCGTGCCGCTGTTTGCCAAAGAGATCGAGGCGAACGGCACCGACGGCGCCAAGCGCTTCTCCGAAGAAGTCTTCGGCGTACTCTTCTCGGTACTGCTGCTCATCACCATCGTGATGGAGCTCTGCATGCCGCTTCTGGTGCGCTTCATCATCGCGCCTGGCTTTACCGACGATCCGGACAAGTTCTCGATCACGGTGCGCATGGCGGCCGTGATGTTCCCCTATCTGATGTGCATGTCGCTGACGGCGATGATGAGCGGGATGCTGAACTCGCTACATCACTTCTTTGCCGCCGCGGTCGCGCCCGTCTTCCTGAACGTCGTCATGATCGGCGCGCTGTTCTATGCGCTCTACACCGGCTCGGAGCCACTGCAGACGGCCTGGTATCTCTCGTGGGGCGTTCTCGCGGCCGGTATCCTGCAGCTTGCCGTCGTCTATCTCGGCGTCATCCATGCCGGAATGAGTATCGGCCTTCGGCGCCCGCGCATGACGCCCAACGTCAAGCGGCTGCTGATCCTCGCGGTGCCAGCAGCCGTCACCGGCGGCATCACGCAGATCAACCAGATGATCGGCCAGGCGATCGCCTCGTCTCGCGAAGGCGCGATCGCGGCGCTTCAGTATGCCGACCGCATCTACCAGCTTCCCCTCGGCGTCGTCGGCGTCGCGGTTGGCGTGGTGCTGCTGCCGGAACTGGCGCGTGCGCTGAAGGGCGGCAATCTGCGCGAGGCGGGCAACCTGCAGAACCGGTCGATCGAATTCGTCCTGTTCCTGACGATCCCGGCTGCCTTCGCGCTCTGGATTCTCTCGGACGAGATCATCCGCGTGCTCTACGAGCGCGGCGCTTTCCATCAGGAAAACACCCTGATCGTCGGCTCCATCCTGGCGATCTACGGCATCGGCCTCCCGGCTTTCGTGCTGATCAAGGCGCTGCAGCCCGGCTTCTACGCCCGCGAGGACACCAAAACGCCGATGCGCTTCTCGGCGATCGCGGTCGGCGTCAACTGCGCGACGGCGCTGACGCTCTTCCCCTATCTCGGCGCTCCCGGCATCGCGGTCGCCGAAGCGACCGCGGGTTGGATCAGCACGGTTCTGCTTTTCGTAACGCTGCTGCGCCGCGGGCATCTGGCCTGGGAATGGGCGCTGGCGCGGCGGGCCGCTCTGCTCGTCGTCTCGGCCGCCGTCATGGGTGCCGTCATCATCTATCTGCAGCATCGCTGGGCGCCGTCGCTCGCATCGGACGCGCATCTGACGACCAAGGTCGGCACACTCGGCCTGCTGATCGGCATTTCCATGATCGTCTATTTCGCGACAGCATTCCTGATCGGCGGCGCCGATCTCGGCATGATCCGCCGCAACCTCAACCGCAAGCCCGCACCCTCGACCGAAGGCTGAGGCTCAACAATAGGTCCAGCGCCGCTTCGGCCCGGTATCGACGTGAACGATACCGTTGCAATAGCGGCCGATACCGCCAATACCCGGTGCGCTCTGAGCGGCGGCAATGACCACGCGCTCGGAAACGCCGGGCACTCGGATATCGGCGGCATTGCAATGCCGGTGCTGCGAGTGCGAGCGGCCGGAATGCGGCCGGAAGCCCGATGTCACCATCGGCCGGCGCCCGGTCTTGGCGGCGATATGCGCGAGAATTCCTCTCAGCCGCGGCGGGAAGCAGCCGACACGGACGCTGACGGTCTGCACCGTATAGGCGGAATTGGCGCTGTTCTTCAGCAGCCTGACGGATGGCTTCTTGGCTGTCTGGGCATTGGCATTGAGGCAACAGGACACGGCGAACAGGCTGGCGAGCGCCAGGGATAGAATGGTATGCATCGACGTCCCTCCGGAAAGGGCCGGGCTGAAGGGGCGCTGCCCGGCCGGATGGCGGGAGGAACGTTGGTTTCAATTGTGACCATTTTGTGAAATTTTCTACTAATTCAAAATGTGAAAATCCCTCATTTATAGGATATCACCGTTTTCAACATAGCTATTTGTGAGTATAAAATACTCCCGACACCCAAAACGGAATCAATGCGTTGAAGGCGGCGTGCATAGCCCGTTCGAAATCGCGGAAGACGCGCGAAAAATGCGGTGTGGCGGCTCAAAAAAGTTTAAGAGAGTGATCTTCAACCCGTTGAAATGCCTCGAACCAGGAGCCCGGACCGATGCAATCGCTGTTTCTCGTCACGCTTGTCGTCGATGATTACGATCGCGCCAAAGCTTTCTATTGCGGTGCGCTCGGCTTCGACTGCCAGCAGGACGAGGCAATGCCGGATGGCAAGCGATGGGTGGTGGTGAAGCCGCGTGGCGGTGATGGCGCTGCGTTCCTGCTGGCACAGGCAGCGGACGACAGGCAGAAGGCTGCGATCGGCAACCAGACCGGCGGACGCGTCGGCTTCTTCGTGAAGACCGATGATTTTACGCGCGATCACGCGGCAATGACGGCCGCCGGCGTCCGCTTTCTGGAGGAGCCGCGGCACGAGGTTTACGGCACCGTCGCGGTGTTTTCGGATCCTTACGGCAACACCTTCGACCTCATCCAACACGCCGCACCCACGGCCTCTTGATTGCCGCCCTTGGCGCGTGCATAAGCGCGCCCGTTAGCAACATGGGCGTCTAGCCCTGGGGCCCTCCACCAGCCTAATCGAGGACATCATCATGGGCGAATTCAAGAAGCTCGTTTTCTCCGGCGTTCAGCCGACCGGCAATCTGCATCTCGGCAATTATCTCGGCGCGATCCGCAAGTTCGTGGCGCTGCAGGACGGCAATGACTGCATCTATTGCGTCGTCGATCTGCACTCGATCACGGCACAGCTCGTGCATGAAGATCTTCGCGGCCAGATCCGCTCGATTGCCGCCGCGTTCATCGCATCCGGCATCGACCCCGAGAATCACATCGTCTTCAACCAGTCCGCCGTGCCGCAGCATGCCGAGCTCGCCTGGATCTTCAATTGCGTCGCCCGCATCGGCTGGATGAACCGCATGACGCAGTTCAAGGACAAGGCCGGCAAGGACCGCGAGAATGCCTCGCTCGGTCTGCTCGCTTATCCGAGCCTGATGGCTGCCGACATTCTCGTCTATCGCGGCACGCATGTTCCCGTCGGCGACGACCAGAAGCAGCACCTCGAGCTGGCGCGCGATATCGCTATGAAGTTCAACCTCGACTACCAGGATCATATCCGGCGCGCCGGTCACGGCACCGACATCACCGTCGGCGACGAGCCCGTGCACGCCTATTTCCCGATGGTCGAGCCGCTGATCGATGGCCCCGCGCCGCGCGTCATGTCGCTGCGCGACGGTACCAAGAAGATGTCGAAGTCCGATCCGTCGGATCTGTCGCGCATCAACCTGATGGACGACGAGGACGCGATCTCGAAGAAAATCCGCAAGGCCAAGACCGATCCGGATGGTTTGCCGAGCGAACTCGAAGGTCTGAGGGGCCGCCCTGAAGCCGACAATCTCGTCGGCATCTATGCGGCGCTTGCTGACAAGACGAAGGCGCAGGTTCTTGCCGAATTCGGCGGCCAGCAGTTCTCCGTCTTCAAGCCGGCGCTGATCGATCTCTCCGTTCAGGTGCTTTCGCCGATCACGGCCGAAATGCGCCGCCTGATGGACGATACGAGCCATATCGACGCGATCCTGCGCAATGGCGGCGAACGCGCCCGCGCCCGCGCCGAGGCAACGATGAAGGACGTCCGCGACATCATCGGCTTCCTCTACTAGCAGATAGCGAGCCGGGCTTTGCAAGCCCGGCTCAAGCTCTCCCGCCTATGGTATGAGACAGACCGCTGCGGTGCCGCAGCCGCAGTCCAGCAATCACATGCTATAGGGAATATCGATGACCCCGTTTGCCGCTATGCAGGCCGCTACGTATCTGCCCGATGCCGCGACGGTTGCCGCAAAGGCGTCGCAGAGCGGATGCCTGGTCTACCAGCCCTACCTCAACAGCGACCAGCGGGCGTCTCTCCATCCTGACGCGATCGCCTTTGACATCTCGTTCAATACGGATGCCAATACCCGCGAGTACGAGCTTTTCCGCACCCTCTACGACCACCACAAGGCTATCGGTCTTGATCGGGAGGCGTTCTGGGGTCTGGTCTCAAGCAAATTCGAGCTGAAGGCTGCGACGTCATTTTCGCATTTCGCATCGGAAGCAGCGAAGGCCAAGGACGCCGGGTTCGATTGCTATATCTACAATCCCATGCTCGCGAATGCCGCGATCTACATCAATGTATGGGAACAAGGCATAGCGACCGGCCATACCGGCCTGGACAGGATCTGCGAGTATCTCGGCAACAAGGGGTACCCTGTCGTCCAGCCCCAGGGGCAGGATACGTTCTTTCTGTGCAACTACGTCTGCGGCAACGAGCGCTTCTGGCGTGGTTACTTCTCCTATTGCGAAGCCGTTCTCTACGGCCTTGACCAGGAAGCAGGCATGGGCCGTCCGGCAGGCCTCGCCTATCGCGGCGTCGCCAACTATGCCCGTGACAGAGGCGCCGGAATGCGGCCGTTCGTGATCGAGCGCCTGCTCGGCCTCTATGTGCAGACCGCGAGCGCCGAGGGACTGAAAGTCGCAACGTTCAAACCTCAGCCTGAGGATTTCGACCGAAAGTTCGGCCATCGGCTAGGCCCGGTGCTTTCCAAGCTTTTCCATGAAAAGAACGAGGCGCTCGCCAGCAACCATCCTGTTCGCATCGAGGCCTGGAAGCAGGCGCGGCTCGCGATCACCTCGCGATCGGTGCTCGCGCTTCACGCCGACGACCCGCCGAACTGGCTGCCCAATGTCACAGGACCCTGAACATTGAGTTCACAGGCCGGGGCTTGCAAATTTTCGGGTTAGGGTGTCAGAGTCCGCGCCATGGTATCAAAGCGACTCTCACGTCTCGAAGGTCATCGCCGCAAATTCATGGCGGTCATTGACGGTACACCCGAATGCCAACGTGCCGTCCACTATGCCGGCCGGCGCGCCAAGAACTCGAATGGCGGTCTCGTTCTCGTCTATGTGATCCCGGAAGGCGATTTCCAGCAGTGGCTGGGGGTCGAGGAGATCATGCGTGCCGAGGCGCGCGAAGAGGCGGAAGCCGTGGTCGCCAAATCGGCGCAGGTCGTGCGCGAGACGATCGGTATCGAACCGGAAATCGTCATTCGCGAAGGCAGCGCCGCCGAGCAGATCAACATGGTGATCGAGGAAGACCGGGACATCGCGATCCTGGTGCTTGCGGCAAGCTCTGCGAAAGAGGGGCCGGGACCGCTCGTATCCTCCGTCGCCGGCAAGGGTGCTGCCTTTCCGATCCCGGTAACGGTGCTGCCCGATACATTGACCAACGAAGAGTTGGACGCGCTGGCCTAAACCAGCAATTCTGGAGTCATTATCTCTTGAATGGCGCGTCCAAACGGCCTATTTTCTTTTGAAGAATTCTAAAGACGGTACCGAGCGACGGCTTGGCCCGCATGGAGAGCGAAATGTTCATTCAGACCGAAGCCACCCCGAACCCCGCCACGCAGAAGTTTCTGCCGGGCAAGGTGGTGATGGAGAACGGCACGGCCGAATTCCGCAGCGCGGAAGAAGCCCAGGCTTCGCCGCTCGCCGCGCGCCTCTTCGAAATCCCGGGCGTAACCGGCGTCTATTTCGGCTATGATTTCATCTCCGTCTCCAAGGACAATGCCGAGTGGCAGCACCTGAAGCCGGCGATCCTCGGCTCGATCATGGAACACTTCATGTCCGGAAAGCCGGTCATGGGCGACGCCTCCATTCTCTCCGAAGATGCCGATGCCGGCGACGAGTTCTTCGATGCCGGTGACGAATCGATCGTCCTGACGATCAAGGAACTGCTCGATACCCGCGTGCGTCCGGCCGTTGCGCAGGATGGCGGCGACATCACCTTCCGCGGCTTCAAGGACGGCAAGGTCTATCTCAACATGAAGGGCTCCTGCTCGGGTTGCCCCTCCTCCACCGCGACGCTGAAGCACGGCGTTCAGAACCTGCTTCGCCACTTCGTTCCCGAAGTGCAGGAAGTGGTCGCGGCCTAAACAACAGTATTTGCGCATGAATTCACCCGGCCGGGCTATTGCAGCACGGCCGGATGAATTTATTCTGCGCGCGGAAGAATTTATTCGGAAATTGATGGCATGATTGTTCTGGCGCTCGACACGGCAGGTGTGGATTGCGCTGCCGCTGTTTATGACAGCGGTAGTGATATGATGCTGGGGGAGGCATCGGACATGATTGGAAAGGGGCATGCAGAACATCTGATGGGCATCGTCGACCGCGTGCTGGCGCAGGCGGGAAAGAAGCTCGCGATGGTCGAACGCATTGCCGTCACGATCGGTCCAGGCTCGTTTACCGGTATCCGCGTCGGTGTTGCCGCAGCGCGCGGCTTTGCCCTCGCCCTGAATATCCCGACCGTTGGCATCACCACGCTCGAAACCATGGCCGCAGCCCAGCGCGTGAAAACGCCCGGTCGCGCCGTACTCGCAGCGATGGATGCCAAGCGCGGTGAAATCTATCTGCAGAGCTTTTCGGCCGAGGGCGAACCTCTCGACGATCCTCGCGCCGTCACCATCGAGGAAGCGCAAGCCTTCGCCTCGACCTTCGATGGCGAGATCACCGGTTCCGCAGCACCATTGCTGCGCCCCGAACTGACTGGCGACTACGCCAATTCCTTCCCCATCTCGTTCGTGGCGCGCCTCGGCGCTGCCGCCGACCCATCTTCCGGAAAGCCGAAGCCCCTTTATCTGCGTGGACCTGACGCCAAGCCACAGGCGGGGTTTGCGATTGCGCGAGTATGACAATGCTGGAAGCCTATCTGACGCTTAAGCCGGAATTCGAGATTGTCCCCATGGACGGCGACGACTGCCACGCCGTTGCCGTGCTGCATGGCGAACGCTTTGCCCGCCCTTGGGGCGATGGCGAATTTCACAGCCTGCTCAGCCAGGACAATGTCTTCGGCTTCGTGGCGCGCCAGACCAATGCCTTCCTCAAGAAGCCGCTGCCCGGTTTCGTGCTCGCCCGCCAGGTTGCCGGAGAGGCCGAAATCCTGACGGTCGCCGTGCAGGCCAAGGCCGCGCGTTCCGGTCTCGGCTGGCGGCTGATGCAGGCTGCGATGCGAGAAGCCCATGCGCGCGGCGGCGAAAGCCTGTTCCTCGAAGTTGATGCGGGCAACGCACCGGCGCTCGGTCTCTACCGCAAGCTCGGCTTCGAGAAGGTCGGCGAGCGCCGCGGCTATTACAAGGACGACAAGGGTGCTGTTTCCACGGCGCTTGTCATGAAGCGCGTTCTTCGCTAGTTCCCTTGCGGAACTGGAATCTGTTGTGAAGGCCGCCAATGACCGACGTAGCCAAGACCCTTGAGGAGCTATGCGCCGAACGCGGCATGCGGATGACCGAGCAGCGCCGCGTCATTGCCCGCATTCTCGAAGAATCTGCGGATCATCCCGACGTCGAAGAGCTCTACCGCCGCTCCGTGAAAGTCGATGCCAAGATCTCGATCTCGACGGTTTACCGCACCGTCAAGCTGTTCGAGGATGCCGGCATCATTGCGCGTCACGACTTCCGCGACGGCCGCTCGCGCTATGAGACGGTGCCGGAAGAGCATCACGATCACCTGATCGACCTGAAGAACGGCGTCGTCATCGAGTTCCGCTCGCCGGAGATCGAGGCGCTGCAGGAACGGATCGCCCGCGAGCATGGCTTCAAGCTGGTCGATCACCGGCTGGAGCTCTATGGCATCCCGCTGAAGAAAGACGAACGCTGATCCGATGACCGCAGCAGAAGGCCTCCGCTGATGGTGTGGGTGCGCATGATCTATGCCGCCGTCGTCATTGCGCTGGCGAGCATCCTGCTGATGCCTTTCCAGCTGCTGGCGCTCAAATTCGACTGGAAGCTCCGCCGCACGCTGCCGCGTCTCTGGCACAAGTTCGCCTGCCACGCTCTGGGGATCCGGGTCAGGGTCAAGGGTAGCCTTGAAACCCGCCGCCCGCTGATGCTCTGCGTCAACCACGCCTCCTGGATGGACATCATGGTGATGTCGTCGGTGGCCGACGTCTCCTTCATCGCCAAGATCGAAGTCAGCGGCTGGCCGGTATTCGGCCATCTCGCCAAGCTGCAGAAGAGCGTCTTCATCGTCCGCGAGGAAAAGCGCAACACCGGCAACCAGGCGAATGAGATCGCCGGGCGCATGGCCGATGGCGAGATCATCGTGCTCTTCCCTGAAGGCACGACCTCCGACGGCAACCGCCTGCTCGAGGTGAAGTCCTCTCTCTTCGGCGCCGCCGCGATGGCCGTGCCGCATTCGCCGAACGGCTCGGTTTTCGTCCAGCCGGTGGCGATCGCCTATACAGGCGTGCACGGCATCGCGATGGGCCGCTATCACCGCCCGCTGGCTGGCTGGCCTGGTGATGTCGAGCTGATGCCGCATCTCCTCGACGTTCTCAGAATGGGCGCGCTCGATGCCGAAGTGAGCTTCGGCGAGCCGGTCGATTATCGTGCGGATTCGAAGCGCAAGGATGTCAGTGCGACGATCGCGCAGCGCATCCGCGCGATGCTGAACAGCAGCCTGCGCGGCCGCGACATCGCCTGAGACAAGATTTCGATTTTCTAGCGGGCAAAAAACCACTAAATAGCCCGCCATGACCCAAGACAGCGCCCTTCTTCAGGCCCCGGAGCAGCTCCCGAGCGAGAGCCTCCGCTATGGCAGCAACAGCCGCAAGGTCTTCATCAAGACCTATGGCTGCCAGATGAACGTTTATGACTCGACGCGCATGAGCGACGCTCTCGCCCGCGACGGCTATGAACCGACGGAGGATATGGAAGAGGCCGACCTCGTCCTGCTCAATACCTGTCATATCCGTGAGAAGGCAGCGGAGAAGGTCTATTCCGCCCTCGGCCGCCTGCGGGAAATGAAAAAGAAGAAGGCTGCCGCCGGCAAGGAGATGATGATCGGCGTTGCCGGTTGCGTCGCCCAGGCCGAAGGAGAAGAGATCCTGCGCCGCGCGCCGGCCGTCGATGTCGTGATCGGTCCGCAGACCTATCACCGTCTGCCGGAAGCACTGCGCAAGGCCAAGGAAGGCCAGCGGATCGTCGATACGGAATATGCTCTTGAAGACAAGTTCGAGCATCTGCCGATCGCCGAAACGAAGAAGATCCGCTCGCGCGGCGTCACTTCGTTCCTGACCGTTCAGGAAGGCTGCGACAAGTTCTGCACCTTCTGTGTCGTACCCTATACGCGCGGCTCGGAAGTTTCGCGTTCTGTTGCGCAGATCGTTGATGAAGCCGAGAAGCTCGTCGAGGGCGGCGTGCGCGAAATCACCCTGCTCGGCCAGAACGTCAATGCCTGGCATGGCGTCGGCCCGAACGGCGAAGAATGGAGCCTCGGCGACCTTCTTTACCGCCTCGCCGACATCCCCGGCCTGGCGCGCCTGCGCTACACGACCAGCCATCCGCGCGACATGGACGACCGGCTGATCGAGGCGCATCGCGATCTGCGGGCGCTGATGCCCTATCTGCATCTGCCGGTTCAGGCCGGATCGGACCGCATTCTCAAAGCCATGAACCGCCGCCATACGGCTGCCGAGTATCTGGCACTGATCGAGCGTATCCGTACCGCGCGGCCCGATATAGCTCTTTCGGGTGACTTCATCGTCGGATTCCCGGGGGAGACAGAGGCCGATTTTGAGGATACACTCAAGCTTGTCGAGGAAGTGCGCTATGCGCAGGCTTTCTCGTTCAAATATTCGACACGTCCGGGTACGCCCGGCGCTGACTTGAAGGACCAGGTGCCCGAAGAGATCAAGGCAGAAAGGCTCGAACGCCTGCAGGCGCTTCTCTTGAAGCAGCAGCAGGAATTTGCCGAATCCTGCGTCGGTAAAACGATTGATCTGTTGCTCGAAAAGCCCGGTCGCATGGAAGGACAGCTTATTGGGCGTTCTCCCTGGCTTCAGTCTGTGAATGTTGATGCAAAAGCATCGCAAATCGGTGACATTATTAAAGTGCGAATCACCGGAACCGGAACCAACAGCCTGTTTGCCGAATTTGCAGAGGGCTGAGGTTCAACAAGGAGCTCGACCGCTTGAACGGACAAGAATTGGTTTCTTCTTCACCGCGCCACCCACGCATTGCGAGCGACGCCAATCACTTTGTCCTGACGTTCGAGAACAACCGGTTCGCCAGCGAACTTTTTGGTCAGTTCGATCAGAACCTGAAGCTGCTTGAAGAGCGGCTTCATATCGACGCCCGCGCCAGAGGCAATTCCGTCGTCATCACCGGAGACGTGATCGCCACCAACCAGGCGCGGCGCACGCTCGATTATCTCTATGAAAAGCTTCAGAAAGGTGGCAGCGTGGAACGATCTGACGTCGAAGGTGCGATCCGTATGGCCGTTGCCGCCGACGACCAGCTGAGCCTGCCGACGATGGAAAAGAAAGCCAAGCTGACCATGGCGCAGATTTCGACGCGCAAGAAGACCATCATTGCCCGGACGCCGACGCAGGACGCCTATATGCGGGCGCTGGAGCGCAACGAGCTGGTCTTCGGCGTCGGCCCGGCGGGTACCGGCAAGACTTATCTCGCTGTCGCCCAGGCAGCCCAGCTTCTGGAACGCGGTGCCGTCGAGAAGATCATCCTGACCCGCCCGGCCGTCGAAGCCGGCGAACGCCTCGGCTTCCTGCCCGGCGACATGAAAGAAAAGGTCGACCCCTATCTGCGTCCGCTCTATGACGCGCTCTACGACATGATCCCAGGCGACAAGGTGGAGCGGGCGATCACTGCCGGCGTCATCGAAATCGCCCCGCTCGCCTTCATGCGTGGCCGCACGCTCTCCAACGCCGCGATCATCCTCGACGAAGCGCAGAACACGACATCCATGCAGATGAAGATGTTCCTGACGCGTCTCGGCGAGAACTCGCGGATGATGATCACCGGCGACCCGAGCCAGATCGACCTGCCGCGCGGCGTCAAGTCGGGCCTTGTCGAGGCTCTGCGCCTCCTGAATGAAGTCGAGGGCATCTCGACCGTCCGCTTCAAGGATGCAGACGTCGTGCGCCATCCGCTGGTCGGACGCATCGTGCGCGCCTATGACGCGACCTATACGGCGCGCGAAGAAGACGCGGTCAATCAGGACTGATGACCCTGCTCGACATTCAGATCAGTGTGGAGGAAGGCGGCTGGCCTTCCGAGGATGAGCTGCAGCTTCTGGCCGAACGCGTGCTGGAGGCGGCCGCCGGTCACCTGAAGAAGCACGCCAAGCAGAAGTTTCCGAAGATGGCGACCGAGCTGTCTCTGGTCTTCACCGACGACGAATCCATCCGGGCGATCAATGCCGAGTGGCGCCAGAAGGACAAGGCGACCAATGTCCTGTCTTTCCCGGCCTATCCGATCACGCCGGGCAAGATGCCGGGGCCGATGCTCGGGGATATCATCATCGCCAAGGAAACCGTCGAGCGCGAAGCTGCCGAGCTCGAAAAGCCCTTCGATAACCATCTGACGCATCTGATGGTACATGGTTTCTTGCATCTGTTCGGCTACGACCATATGAATAATGCAGAAGCCGAAATTATGGAGGGGTTGGAGACTCGCATTTTGGCAGATCTCGGCCTATCTGACCCATACGAGGGTCAAGACCTTAAATTGGAACCATGAGCGACTTTACAGCAAAACCCGCGGCAGACACCAAGGATGCCGACCAGTCTTCCTCCTCAGACGAAGGCGGAAGTAGTAGACACTCCGGACGATCTTTCTGGGCACGCGCAGCCCGCATCCTCCGGCCACAGCAAGGCTCGCGCCTGCGCGAAGACATTGCCGACGCGCTGATGACCAGCGACACCGGCGATGACGCCTTTTCGCCCGACGAGCGGGCGATGCTTCACAACATCCTGCGCTTCCGCGAAGTCCGTGTCGCCGACGTCATGGTGCCACGCGCCGATATCGAGGCCGTCGACCAGACGATCACGATCGGCGAGCTGATGATCCTCTTCGAAGAGTCCGGCCGCTCGCGCATGCCCGTCTATGCCGATACGCTCGACGATCCGCGCGGCATGGTCCATATCCGCGACCTTCTCTCCTATGTCGCCAAGCAGGCGCGCAACAAGCGCCGCGCCGGCGCCAAGACCAAGGCTGCCGAGCCGCTGGTCGAGATCGCGCCCGAAAACATCCAGAAGCCGAGCCGCGCCGCAAAGCCGAATTTCGATCTGGCGCGCGTCGACCTGCAGAAGACGCTCTCCGAGGCGGGCATCATCCGCAAGATCCTGTTCGTGCCCCCGTCGATGCTCGCATCGGACCTGCTGCGCCGCATGCAGGTCAACCGCACGCAGATGGCGCTTGTCATCGACGAGTATGGCGGCACCGATGGTCTCGCCTCGCATGAGGACATCGTTGAAATGGTCGTTGGCGACATCGACGACGAGCATGACGACGACGAAGTGATGTTCAAGCGCGTCTCCGAAGACATGTTCGTTGCCGATGCGCGCGTCGAACTGGAAGAGATCGCCGCGGCGATCGGCCCGGATTTCGACATTGCCGAACAGGTGGACGAGGTCGATACGCTCGGCGGCCTGATCTTCTCGGCGCTCGGACGCATCCCGGTGCGCGGCGAAGTCGTTCAGGCGCTGCCGGATTTCGAGTTTCACATCCTCGATGCCGATCCGCGGCGCATCAAGCGCGTGCGCATCACCCGCAAGCGTCAGGCGATCCGCCGCCGCGTCAAGGCGGACGGTGACGGTGTTGGTGGCTCGGAGCAGGGCGACGACAGGCCCGCAGAATCTTCTGCGGCAAACTGAGTGCCCGTAAAGCACGACAAACAGCTGCTTTTTTGAAAGACTGCGAGCCGGGTTGATTCGCGGCTTGATGGGGACTGCGCATGGAGCGGCTTGCGGACAGGGTTATCCTGGTCTGGGGTTTCAAAAGGGCACTGCTGGCGATCCTGGCCGGCGCCATCGGCGTTATAGCGCTTCCCCCGATCGGCTTCTTTGCCGCGATGTTCATTTCCTTCACGCTGCTTGTCTGGCTGATCGACGGGGCGGCTGCCTCACCTGAGGCAAGCTTCATCGGCCGTCTTTGGCCAGCCTTCCTCACCGGCTGGCTTTTCGGCTTCGGCTATTTCGTTGCCGGCCTTTGGTGGCTGGGGCATGCGCTGCTGATCGATTCCGACGCCTTTGCCTGGGCTCTGCCGCTTGCCATTCTCGGCCTGCCAGCGGTGCTGGCGATTTTCTACGGGCTGGCGGCGGCGGTCGCGCGCATCTTCTGGTCGGAGGGACTGGGGCGGATTGCCGCACTGGCCGCAAGCTTCGGCCTGTTCGAGTGGCTGCGAAGCGTGGTCTTTACCGGCTTTCCCTGGAATGCCATCGGCTACGGGATGATGCCCGTTCCGCTGATGATGCAATCCGTGCACATCCTGGGCGTCATGGGGATCACCGCCCTCTCCGTCTTTGTCTTCGCTGCCCCTGCCCTTCTAGGCACGCGCCAGGCCGCGAAGATCGGTGTCACGCTCGCCACCCTGCTCTTTGCGGCGCATGTCGGCTATGGCGCCTACGTTCTCTATTACCTGCCGAAGCCTGAGGCTGCGCCTGCCGACAAACAGCCGGTCGTGCGCCTGGTCCAGCCGATGATCGACCAGGCCGCCAAGCTCGACAGTGACGCCGACCGCTCGGCGATCTTCGAGAAACATCTCAAGCTCTCTGCGGAAGCGCCGAAGGATGGCGGCAAGAAGCCCGATATCATCGTTTGGCCGGAAACCTCTATCCCCTTCATTCTAACGGATAATCAGGACGCGCTGACGCGGATTGCCGATACGCTCGACGATAACCAGATCCTGATCGCCGGCGCCGTTCGCGTCGAGGAAACCGGCCCCGGTAACGCACCGCGCTATTACAACTCGATCTACGTCATCGATGGCCGCGGGCAGATCATTGCAGCATCCGACAAGGTACATCTCGTTCCCTTCGGCGAATATGTGCCGTTCGAGAATTTCCTCGATGATTTCGGCATCCAGAACGTCGTGGAAATGCCGGGCGGCTTCACCGCCGCCGCGAGCCGCGAGATGCTCAATCTCCCGAGCGGCCTCTCGCTTTACCCGCTGATCTGCTACGAGATCATTTTCCCCGGAGAGATGGCCGGCATCAATCAGGCCAACGCTATTCTCAACATTACTAACGATGCTTGGTTTGGATCTACGCCTGGACCTTATCAGCACTTTCAGCAGGCCAGAATCCGCGCAGTTGAGACAGGATTACCGCTGATTCGCGACGCCAACAGCGGCATTTCAGCGCTGGTGAATTCACGCGGAGAGATTATTAGTGGACTTAGCCTCAATGAGAGCGGTTTCATAGATGCAACCCTTGAGGGCTTTAAAGCCGATTCAACAGCAGGCTATCCACATCAAACCTACTTTTGGTTGACTGAAACGTTGCTGTTTATGATTGCGCTGATTTCTCGCATGGGTTTTATTTTCAAGCAGAATTGACCGAAAACCCCTAAAATTGCATAGTAGTTCAGATCGGCGTTGTTAACGTATGCTTGAGGGTGGGTTAACGCCTCATGCAACGTGGCGTTACGGATGGGTTCAGGGAATGCCGGTTTCACTCGTTGAAATATCTTTTGTTAGGGCACGACCATGATTGAGAACAAGAAGAAGCCGAACCCGATCGACATCCATGTTGGCAGTCGCATTCGTCTTCGCCGCACTATGCTTGGCATGAGCCAGGAAAAACTTGGCGAAAGCCTTGGCATTACATTCCAGCAGATTCAGAAGTACGAGAAGGGCACGAACCGCGTCGGCGCCAGCCGTCTGCAAAACATCTCGAGTATCCTGAACGTCCCGGTTTCCTTCTTCTTCGAAGACGCCCCCGGCGAGCACGCCGGCGCAATGAGCGGCATGGCTGAAGCCTCCAGCTCCAACTACGTCGTCGACTTCCTCTCCTCCTCCGAAGGCCTGCAGCTGAACCGCGCCTTCGTGAAGATTTCCGACCCGAAGGTACGCCGCAAGGTCGTCGAGCTCGTCAAGGCGCTGGCCGCCGAAGCCGACTCCGACTAAGCGCTCCCAACAGCGTCCAATGACAGAAGGCGGTCGAAAGGCCGCCTTTTTCGCGTTTTTAAGGCAAAATTTGTCATTTAGCCGTAGATATAAAGATATATTTATGTCCTTCTGCGCTTGTTTTTCGAGCGTGAACTGAGTACCAATTCGTCGAACTTTATTCTTTGAGGGGAATCCCGGAATGCGCGCTAATTACCTCTTCACCAGTGAGTCTGTTGCCGAAGGTCACCCGGACAAGGTGTGTGACCGTATCTCGGACGAGATCGTGGATCTGGTCTACCGCGAAGCGGCAAAGACCGGCGTAAACCCCTGGGGCGTGCGCATTGCCTGCGAAACGCTGGCCACCACGAACCGCGTCGTGATCGCTGGTGAAGTACGCCTGCCGCCGAGCCTGATGAAGAAGGACAAGGACGGCAAGGACGTCATCAACCCGTCGAAGTTCAAGGCTGCCGCACGCCGCGCCATCAAGGACATCGGCTACGAGCAGGACGGCTTCCACTGGAAGAAGGCGAAGATCGACGTTCTCCTGCACTCGCAGTCCGCTGACATCGCCCAGGGCGTCGACAACGCTGCCGACCAGCAGGGTGACGAAGGTGCCGGCGACCAGGGCATCATGTTCGGCTACGCCTGCAAGGAAACGCCGGACCTCATGCCGGCGCCGATCTACTACTCGCACAAGATCCTGCAGCTGCTCGCCACCGCCCGCAAGAAGGGCGACGGCGACGTTGCCAAGCTCGGCCCTGACGCCAAGAGCCAGGTGACCGTTCGCTACGTCGACGGCAAGCCGGCAGAAGTCACCTCGATCGTTCTTTCGACACAGCATCTCGACGAGAAGTGGGATTCGAAGAAGGTTCGCGCCGTCGTCGAGCCCTATATCCGCGAAGCTCTCGGCGACCTGCCGATCGCCAGCGATTGCAAGTGGTACATCAACCCGACCGGCAAGTTCGTCATCGGCGGTCCGGATGGTGACGCTGGCCTGACCGGCCGCAAGATCATCGTCGACACCTACGGCGGTGCGGCTCCGCATGGCGGCGGCGCATTCTCCGGCAAGGACACGACCAAGGTCGACCGTTCGGCTGCTTATGCTGCCCGCTACCTCGCCAAGAACGTCGTTGCCGCCGGTCTCGCCGACCGCTGCACGATCCAGCTGTCCTACGCCATCGGCGTCGCACAGCCGCTGTCGATCTATGTCGACCTGCACCAGACCGGCAAGGGCGTGACCGAAGACCAGGTCGAAGCCGCGATCCGCAAGAATATGGACCTGTCGCCGACGGGCATCCGCCGCCACCTCGACCTCAACAAGCCGATCTACGCAAAGACCTCGGCCTACGGTCACTTCGGCCGCAAGGCCGGGCGTGACGGCTCGTTCTCCTGGGAGCGCACCGACCTCGTGAAGGGCCTCAAGGAAGCCATCAAGCTCAAGGCCGCAGCATGACGGATATGGAACGCCGCGGCCGCGCGACCGAAGCCTTCTTCGGTCGCCGCAAGGGAAAGGCTCTACGCGGACAGCAAGCGGAAAAGCTGAGTACTCTGCTCCCGGCATTCCTCATCGATATTTCAGCGGCCCCCCCCGAGCCGCTGAAAGACCTTTGGCCGGTCCCGGTCGAAAAGCTGCGGCTGGAGATCGGCTTCGGTGGCGGCGAGCATTTGATCCACCGCGCCCAGGAACTGCCCTCCACCGGCTTTATCGGCGTCGAGCCCTTCATCAATTCCATGCAGAAGCTGCTTGCCAGCGTCGAGGACAAGGGCGCCAGAAACGTCCGCGTCTATAACGACGATGCGACGCAGCTGCTCGACTGGCTGCCCGATGGCTGCCTCGACCAGATCGACCTGCTCTATCCCGATCCCTGGCCCAAGCGGAAGCACTGGAAGCGCCGCTTCGTCTCGCAGACGAACCTCAAGCGTTTCCATCGCGTGCTGAAGCCGGGCGGACTGTTCTGCTTCGCTTCAGATATCGATACCTATGTGAACTGGACGCTGCTGAAATGCCGCGACCACGGCGGCTTCGACTGGCTGGCGAGCAATGCTGCGGATTGGCTGACGCCCTACGAGGGCTGGCCGAGCACACGCTACGAGGCCAAGGCACGGCGCGAAGGCCGTTCGTCCGCCTATCTGACTTTCAAGAAGATCTAAGCCAGCAGGCAAGTGACATAAGCCCGCACGTTTAGTGCAGGCTTACCGTCTTGAGCTCGTCTTCAGCCGCCTTGAAAAAGGTGCTGGAGCGGTTGTCCGTGAGCAGGATCGGCGTGCCGTCAGCGCCGAAAAGGGCCCAGAGGTCGACGCCAGGGTCGATATCGGGCGCTTCGGGGAAGCACTTCGATACTTCTTCAGTACGCATTTTGCGGATATAGGCGACCTCGCCGTTGCCGATACCGGCAAGTTCGGACTTGGTCAGGTGAGAATTCGCTTCTTTCATCAACATTCCTGTACCTCCAAGAGAAGGGACCAACGGCGCAATCGAACCGTTGTCCTACTGTGAGACCGAAATGTTAATTTTCTTGACCATGCGTGCGGGCTCCGGGCGAATTAGATCGACGGAGAGAAGACCGTTCTTGAGACCGGCGCCGAGGACCTGCATGCCATCGGCAAGCACGAAAGTGCGCTGGAACTGACGCGCGGCGATACCGCGATAGAGATATTCACGCTCGCCCTGCTCGACCTGCCGGCCGCGGATGAGAAGCTGGTTTTCCTCCGTCGTGACATCGAGCTCATCCTCGCCGAAACCGGCGACGGCAAGGGTAATCCGCAGACGCTCCGGCTGACCGTGATCGGCGGCAATACGCTCGATATTGTAGGGAGGATAACCGTCGCTCGCCTTGGAAATCCGCTCAAGCGTCTTTTCCATGGCGTCGAAGCCCAGGAGCAGCGGGCTGGCGAAGGGAGTGATACGGCTCATGTTTTCAAGTCCTTGATGCAAGCGACCTTTCCGGACCTAAGCTAGCATCCGGGCCTTGCTAATATGGGAATTGGCGCGCGGTCGCGCAAGGTTTTGCGGCCGCCGGGCAAGGACCCGGAAATTTTAGGGTAAACGCCGGCTTCGTCCTTGCTTGACAAAGCGCATGGAGGCTCGCATCAAATCGTCACCCGCGAGGGCTGCGCCGATTTGCGACGCAATCATAAACAAATGGTGCCTGCCAAAACGACGTGCACCTGAGGAGGGACCGACGTACATGGCAAACCCCAGAAAGATCATCATCGATACCGATCCCGGCCAGGACGACGCCGCAGCGATCATGCTCGCCTTCGGCAGCCCGGAAGAGCTCGAAGTGCTCGGTATCACCACGGTCGCCGGCAACGTGCCGCTGTCCTATACCAGCCGCAACGCGCGCATCATCTGCGAGCTCTGCAAGCGCACCGACATCAAGGTCTTTGCCGGCGCAGACAAGCCGATCGCCCGCAAGCTGGTCACCGCCGAGCACGTGCATGGCAAAACCGGCCTCGACGGCCCGACGCTGGCCGAGCCGACTATGCCGCTGCAGCCGCAGCATTCCGTCGACTTCATCATCGAGACGCTGCGCCGCGAGCCTGAAGGCAGCGTGACGCTCTGCACGCTCGGGCCGCTGACCAACATCGGCCTCGCCTTCCAGAAGGCGCCAGATATCGTCGCACGCGTCCGCGAACTGGTGATGATGGGCGGTGGCTTCTTCGAAGGCGGCAACATCACGCCGGCTGCCGAATTCAACATCTATGTCGACCCTGAAGCGGCCGACATCGTCTTCCGTTCGGGTGTGCCGATCGTGATGATGCCGCTCGACGTGACCCATCAGCTGCTGACCCGCAAGGACCGCGTCAAGCGCATGGCCGACCTCGGCACGGCGCCCGCCCAGGCAATGGTCGAGATGCTTGAATTCTTCGAGCGCTTCGACATCGAGAAATACGGTTCCGACGGCGGCCCGCTGCACGACCCGACGGTTGTCGCCTATCTCCTGAAGCCGGAGCTATTCAAGGGCCGCGAGTGCAATGTCGAGATCGAGGTGAAGTCGGAGCTGACGGTCGGCATGACCGTCGTCGACTGGTGGCATGTGACCGACCGCAAGCGCAATGCCCAGGTGATGCGCTTCGTCGATGCCGACGGTTTCTTCGATCTTCTGATCGAGCGCTTCGCCCGCATCTGAGCGGCGGCAGACCGGAAAAGAAAAGGGCCGCTTCTCAGCGGCCCTTTTCATTATGCGTCCTTCTGATCCAGATAGGAATTGGCAGCTTCCGCCTCGGGCTTCGGACCGCCCTTGGCGACACCGACCATGGCCGGGCGCAGAACGCGCTCGCCGATCGTGAAGCCTGCCTGCACCACCTGGACGACGGTGTTGTTCGGGACTTCCGTGTTCGGAATTTCGAACATCGCCTGATGGAAATTCGGGTCGAACTTCTGGCCGACGGGATCGAGCTGGCGAACGCCATGGCGCTCGAGCGTCGAGAGCATGGAGCGCTCGGTCATCTCGACGCCTTCGATCAGCGTCGTCAGGCCGGCTTCGCCCGCAGCCTTGGCTTCGGCCGGGATCGAGTCCAGTGCGCGGCGCAGGTTGTCGGATACAGCCAGCATGTCGCGCGCGAAGGAGGCGACCGAGTAGGACTTGGCGTCCTTCACATCACGCTCGGTGCGACGGCGCAGGTTGTCCATCTCCGCGGCGAGACGCAGGTAGCGGTCGCGCAGCTCGGCATTTTCGGCCTTCACGAGTTCCATCGGATCCGGCTGGGACGATGCCTCAGCGGCCGCTTCATTCTCGACGTTTGCGGCTGCGTCCGCAGCAGCGTCGGCCGCGGCAGCCTCAGGTCCGTTTTTCGTCGTTTCGTCAGTCATGACGGTCTCCGGGTAAAGGGTTCTTTCGGGATGCGCCCGATATCGAGCTTTGACCGCAAAAAATCAAGTCTGCGTGACAAAGAAGCGGAAAATCGGGCTTTTCAGAGGGCGCCACCGCGCGAAAGGCGGGAAATCAGCTGCGCGGTGTAATCGACCATCGGCACGATGCGCGAATAATTGAGCCGCGTCGGGCCGATGACGCCGACCGCGCCGACGATCCGGTCGTCGTCATCGCGGTACGGCGCAACGATGAGCGAGGAGCCGGAAAGCGAGAAGAGCTTGTTTTCCGAGCCGATGAAGATGCGCACCCCCGGTCCGCTCTCGGCGAGGTTCAGGAGCTCGATAAGGCTGTCCTTCTTCTCAAGATCATCGAAGAGCATGCGCAGGCGATCGAGATCGTCGGCTCCGGCGAGCCCTTCCAGCAGGTTTGCCCGGCCACGGATGATGAGCTGCGCCGGCTTGCCCTCGTCAGGGCTGCCGGACCACACAGCAATGCCGCGCTCGACAAGGTCCTGCGAGAGAGCATCGAGCTCATGGCGAACATCGATCTTCAATTTGTCGAGTTGCTTGCGCAGTTCCGGCAGCGTCTGGCCGGTCATGTGGGCATTCAGGAAGTTCGCAGCTTCCGTCAGCTGCGAGGAGGTCACGCCAGCCGGCAGCTCGATGATGCGGTTTTCAACCTGATCATGCTCGCCGACCAGCACCGCCAGAGCCTTGGTGGGCTCGAGACGGATGAACTCGACATGCTTGAGGACGGGATCGCTCTTGGCGGTGATGACAAGCCCGGCGCCGCGCGAGATACCCGACAGCATCCGGCTCGCCTCGTTCATCATCGATTCCACCGGGTTGTCGCGGCTTTCGGCGCGCACCTGGCGGTCGATGCTGGCGCGGTCCTCGGCAGAGAGATCACCGACCTGCATGAAGGCGTCGACGAAGAACCGCAGGCCCACCTGCGTCGGAAGGCGCCCGGCACTGACATGCGGCGAATAAATGAGGCCGAGCTCCTCAAGATCGCTCATCACATTGCGGACGGAGGCCGGGGAAAGCGACATCGGCAGGATGCGCGACAGATTGCGCGAACCGAGCGGCTCGCCGCTCTCAAGATAGCCCTCGACGATCCTGCGAAAGATTTCCTTGGAACGCTCATCCAGCGCAGCAATGGCATCCGAAACCGGCGACGACCTGAAGGCCATGAATCCTAAAACACCCACGCTGATGAAACTCCGGAAAATATAGCCAATCTCGCGGGCGTGGCAAAAGGGAATTTGCAAATGGCCGCCGCCAATCGTAGAAGCGGGGCAGCATCAGAAACACGCATGACTACGCCCTGCCGCCGCCGCGGCCACGAGGCCTCATGCAGCAGGAGACAGAGAATGCGGCCGTCAGGCAGAAAAACCGACCAGATGCGCAAGGTCAGCTTCGAGCGCAACTTTTCCAAGCACGCCGAGGGCTCCTGTCTGGTGAAGTTTGGCGACACGCATGTGCTCTGCACCGCGAGCCTGGAAGAGAAGACACCACCGTGGCTGCGCAACACCGGCAAGGGCTGGGTGACCGCCGAATACGGCATGCTGCCGCGCGCCACCGGCGAGCGCATGAAGCGTGAGGCGGCTGCAGGCAAGCAGGGCGGACGCACCCAGGAAATCCAGCGGCTGATCGGCCGCTCGCTGCGCGCCGTCGTCGATCTGACCGCACTCGGCGAGCGCCAGATCACCATCGACTGCGATGTCATCCAGGCGGATGGCGGCACGCGCACGGCCTCGATCACCGGTGGCTGGATCGCCCTCTACGACTGCCTGAAGTGGATGGAAAGCCGCAACATGATCAAGGTCGACCGCGTCCTCAAGGACCATGTCGCCGCGATCTCCTGCGGTATCTTCGCAAACCAGCCGGTCATCGATCTCGATTACCTGGAAGATTCTTCGGCCGAGACCGACGCCAACTTCGTCATGACTGGCGCCGGCGGCATCGTCGAGATCCAGGGAACGGCTGAAGGCACACCCTTCTCCGAAGCCGAATTCGCGTCGCTGATGGGCCTTGCCAAGAACGGTATCGCCGAACTCGTGGACCTGCAGAAGCAGGCGATCGCCGGGTGAACGACATGCTGGAAGGCATGCTGGAAACGGCGCTCTACGCAAAGGATCTCGATAAAGCCGAGGCTTTCTATGAAGGTGTTCTCGGCCTTGCGAAGATCACGCGTGTGGCGAACCGGCATGTCTTCTTTCGCTGCGGCCCGGGCGTGCTGCTGATCTTCAATCCGGACGAGACGGCAAAGCCACCGGCAGCCGATTCCCTGCAGGTTCCGCCGCATGGTACCGAGGGAGCCGGGCATGCCTGCTTCCGGGTCTCGGCTGCGAATATCGACGCCATGGCTGCCAAGCTACAGGCCGCCGGCATCGCCATCGAATCCGAAGTTCACTGGCCGAATGGCGGCCGCTCGATCTACTTCCGCGACCCTGCCGGCAACAGCCTGGAATGCGCCGAAGCCCGGATCTGGGGCATCGAATAGGAAAACAGAATGCGCAAACTCGATACCAAGACGATCGTTGTCGCCAGCCATAATGCCGGCAAGATCCGCGAAATCCAGGACCTGATCGGCCCTCTCGGCTTCACCGCCAAGTCGGCCGCCGAGCTCAATTTCATCGAGCCGGATGAAACCGGCACGACCTTCGAAGAAAACGCCAGGATCAAGGCGCTTGCCTCTGCGAGCGCCGCCAACATGCCGGCGTTGTCTGACGATTCCGGTCTGGTGGTCGATGCGCTCGGTGGCGATCCCGGCGTCTACACGGCCAACTGGGCCGAGACCGTCGATGGCACGCGCGACTTTGCGATGGCGATGGAGAAGGTCGAGAAGGCCCTTGAAAAGGCTGGAGCGACGAAGCCCGAGCAGCGCACGGCCCGCTTCGTCAGTGTTCTCTGCCTGGCCTGGCCTGATGGTCATACGGAGCTCTTCCGCGGCGAAGTGGAAGGCACGGTCATGTGGCCGCCGCGCGGCACGCAGGGTTTCGGCTATGACCCGGTATTCCAGCCGCAGGGCTACGACACCACCTTCGGCGAGATGAGCGCCGAACAGAAACACGGCTGGAAGCCCGGCGACGAGCAGGCGCTGTCGCATCGCGCGCGCGCCTTCAAAGTCTTTGTCGAAGCCTGCCTGGAAGCGTAAGATCCGCCAGTGGATGATTTGAACAACCTGACTTCGCTGCGTGATGCCAAGCTTCTGCCGGATACGGGGGAGCCCGGTTTCGGCGTCTATGTGCACTGGCCCTTCTGCGCCGCGAAATGCCCCTATTGTGACTTCAACAGCCATGTCCGGCACCAGCCTGTCGATCAGGAGCGCTATGTTGCGGCCTTCCTGAAGGAGATGGCGACGATCCGGCAGTTGAGCGGACCGAAGACCGTCACCAGCGTCTTCCTCGGCGGCGGCACGCCGTCGCTGATGAAGCCTGAGACCGTCGATGCGATCCTGAACGGCATTGCCAAGGAATGGCACGTGCCTGCCGGCATCGAAATCACCATGGAGGCCAATCCTTCCAGCGTCGAGGCCGAGCGCTTCCGCGGCTACCGGGTGGCCGGCGTCAATCGCGTCTCGCTCGGCGTCCAGGCGCTGAACGATCGCGATCTGAAATTCCTTGGCCGCCTGCACGACGTTGCGGATGCGCTGAAGGCGATCAAGCTTGCCCGCGACATCTTTCCGCGCATGTCCTTCGATCTGATCTACGCCCGTCCCGACCAGACCGTGGACGAGTGGGAACGCGAGCTCAAGCAGGCCATCTCCTATGCCGTCGATCACCTATCGCTCTACCAGTTGACGATCGAGGAAGGCACGCCCTTCTTCGGCCTGCACAAGGCCGGCAAACTGATCGTTCCAGATGGTGACCAGTCTGCGGCCCTCTACGAGGCGACGCAGGAGATCACGGCGCGCGAAGGCATGCCTGCCTACGAAGTTTCGAACCATGCCCGTCCGGGCGCCGAGAGCCGTCATAACCTGACCTACTGGCGCTATGGCGACTATGCAGGCATCGGCCCCGGCGCCCATGGCCGTCTCAGCCGCGGCCCGGAGAAAATCGCGACGGCGACCGAGCGCAAGCCGGAAGCCTGGCTTGAGATGGTCGAGCGCGATGGGCACGGTATTCTCGACGAGGAACGGCTCGGCTACGAGGAACAGTCGGACGAACTGCTGCTGATGGGCTTGAGGCTCAAGGAAGGCGTCGATCTCGCCCGCTGGCAGCAGCTTTCCGGCCGCGATCCCGATCCGGCACGCGAAGAGTTCTTACTGGAACACGGCTTCATCGAGCGGATCGGCAATTCGAGGCTGCGCTGCACGCCTGCGGGCATGCTGATCCTCGATTCCGTCGTTGCCGATCTCGCCTGCTGAGCTTCAGGCCGCCCGCTTCCGCCCGATCGACATCAGCCGCCCATCGATAGCCGCAAGGCCGATGGCGATCATTGCCATGCCGATCAGATGCTTGGTCTGCAGCTGCTCGCCGAGCACCAGCGCGCCGAGCAGGATGGCACTGACCGGGATCAGGAAAGTGACGAGCATCAGGTTGGTGGCGCCTGCCGTTGCCAGAATCCGGAAGAACAGCACGTAGGCGACCGCCGTCGACAGGATGGCGAGACCGGCGAGAGCGAGCCAGGTCTCCATGCCGGGCATCGGAAGCGTCCAAGGCTGATCGGCGATCAGCGCGATCGGGATCATCAGAATGGTTGACGCCGTGACCTGGCCGGCTGCCGGCAACAGCGGCGGCATACCCATGGCGCGGAAGCGGCGGCCCCAGATCCCGGCGAAGGAATAGGAAATCGCCGCTCCCAGCACCGCAAGCTGCGCCAGCACATTCGAGCCGAGATCGTGCAGGGCATCGAAGCCGATCATATAGGCGACACCAGCAAAGCCGACGACGACGCCGATCAGCCTGTTGGCGGTCATCTTCTCATCCGCGGTCAGCAGATGGGCGACGACGACCGCGAACAGCGGCGTCGTGGCATTGAGGATCGAGGCGAGGCCGCTGGCGATATGCGTCTGGCCCCAGACGATCAGGCAGAAGGGGATCATGTTGTTCAGGACGCCCATGCCGAAGAAGGCGACCCAGCTCTTGCCGTCGCGCGGCATGGCATGGCCCATCACCCGGACGATCAGATTGAGCGCAATCGCCGCCAGCAACACGCGGCCGGTGACGATCGTGAAGGGCGGCAGCGCCTTCACCAGGATGCCGTTGAACAGGAAGGAGCCGCCCCACAGCAGCGACAGCACCAGCATCATGCCCCATTCGGCCAAACCCATCTGCTTCTGCATCGTCATCCTCCGTTCGATCCTGTCTGCATAGGACACCACTCATGGCTCCGCCACCCGTTTCCTGCGCAGCGAAATGTTCGATTTATTCTCGCAACAAACCGGCATTGGATCGGTGTTGCGATACATCTTGATGCTGATATTATTTCGCTAATTAAGATGGATCAAACGAGTCTTTCTCGCGCAACACTTTAGCTGAGCTAAATCATGAGCGATTATCTGCCCTCCCTTTCCGCACTTCGTGCCTTCGAAGCGGCAGCACGGCATCTCAGCATGACGCTGGCGGCAAAGGAGCTGAACGTGACGCCCGGCGCCGTCAGTCTGCAGATTCGCGATCTTGAGGCGGCACTCGGCGTTCAGCTTTTCGAGCGCAAGCCGCGGGCGCTAGCCTTGACCGTCGAGGGTGCCGATTACTTCACGACGCTGCGGGCCGCCTTCCGGCTGGTGCGGGAAGCGACGGCGGCGATCACGGCGCGCAGCCGCGGTGCGATCCTCAACGTGACCTGCACGGCCGGGTTCGCCACCTATTGGCTGGTGCCACGGCTCGGCCGGTTCGAGGTGCTGCATCCCGATATCGACGTGCGCATCAGCGCCTCGCATCGCGTGCTGGATTTCCAGCGCGACGGTATCGACCTTGCCATCCGCCACGGGCTCGGCGGTTATGAAGGCCTTGTCAGCGAGCGGCTGGTGGATGACGAACTCGTGCCGGTCTGCATCCCCAAGCTCGCAGCAGAACTCGGCGACCATCCCTCGCCTGCCGCACTGGCGCCCTTCACGCTGATCCACGACGTCTACAGGCACGACTGGCAGCTCTGGCTGGAGGCCGCAGGGGTGGCCACTGCCGTCGACGCCTCCCGTGGCCCGATCTTCATGCATGGCAACGGCGCCTATGACGCAATGAAGGCGGGTCTCGGCATCGCGTTGATGCGCCGCTCCTTCGTCGAAGGCGAGCTGAAGGAAGGCACCGTGGCGGCCCCCTTCCCCCTCGGCGTCGCGAGCCGCCTCGCCTTCCACCTCGTCTATCCCGGCGCCTCCCTGGAACGCCCGGCGGCTGCCGCTTTCCGCCGCTGGCTGCTCAGCGAGTCGAAAGCATGACGGTCCAAAAAGATGACTTCAATAGTCATCTTTTTCTTTCCTTTTCCGTTCAGGCGTGATTATCAGGTTAGCGACTGCCGATATTCGAGCTGACCGGTGCCATGAGAAACCAGCGCCTTCGACCATACCCGCTCGTTCAACCGAGTAATGCTGCTGCCCGCCTTGGCCGACTGCAGGCGGTGGCGCTTTGACGATGACCGAAACGCTCGAACGCTCCATCAAGGACATCACGCAGCCAGAGCCGCTGGCGGCCCTGTTTGCCGGCGAGCATTCCTGGTGGGCTCAAAAGCTGATGCTCTCCAGTGATCTTGATGACGGGACGCCGTTGCGGAGCTTCTTCGCCGATGGCAGCTTCAACGCGGCGATCGATCGCTATACCGCCGCCTCGGGCGGCGCAGACCGCCGCGCGGTCGTCTCCATGTGGTCGCTCTACTATTTCTCCGGCCTGACGATCCCCTATCTGATCGCCCGGCAGCTGCGGCGCCGGTTGCTGCCGGTTTCCTTCGACGAGATGACGATTGCTGTCGGCGAGGATGGCCTGCCGCGGGCCTTCGGGGTGCCGCATGCGGGATGGGAGGATCGCAATCCTTCTACCGACTCCTTCGAGGCAGTGGATCCGCTCTTGGAGACCCATCTCTTCAAGGCTGTCGACCTCCTGAAGCAGAACGGCATTTCCGCAAAACTCTGCTGGAACAATGCGGCCGTCTACATCGACTACGCGCTGCGCCTGACCGAGGCGGAAGGCGCCGAGCCCTGCCGGTCCGACCTGCCGCTATTCGTGCGCGGCTGCCTGCCGAATGGCGGGGTCAATCCGTTTTCAGGCTGTGTGCGCCAAGTCGAGGACGAAGGTGAATATATCGCCCGCCGCAAGCTCTGCTGCCTGCGCTACATGCTGCCCGGCATCCCGAGCTGCGGCAAGTTCTGCGCGCTCCCGGAGAGGCGAAAGCAGTAGGCCTTAGGCGGCAGCCCAAGCGCCATCTTCACCGCAAAATACCGAAAAGAAAACGGCCGGGATCGCTCCCGGCCGTGGATTTTCAGCGCCAAGTGGCGCACTATTCGTTGATCAGGCGCTTCAGCAACTCGATCTCGTGGGACAGCTTGGTGTCTTCGGAAATCAGCTCTTCGATCTTGCGCACCGCGTGCAACACGGTCGTGTGGTCACGTCCACCAAAGCGGCGGCCGATTTCCGGGAAGGAGCGCGGCGTCAGTGTCTTCGAGAGATACATGGCGATCTGGCGCGGCTTGACGATGACGCGCGTGCGGCGGTTCGAGACCAGCTCCTGACGCGAGACATTGTAGTGGCGCGCGACGATGCGCTGGATATCCTCGATGCGGACGCGGCGGGGCTCGCCGGAGCCGACGAGATGGGCCAGAAGCTCATCCACGCGCTCGATCGACAGGTTCGGCTCGAAGGAGCGGCGGAAGATCAGCTGGTTGAAGGCGCCTTCCAGTTCGCGGCCGCTGGCCGTGACATTGCGGGCGACATGCGACATCAGCTCGGCCGGAATTTCCAGCGACGGATCTTCGACACGGGCAACGGCCAGACGGCGCTTGAGGATTTCGAGACGCATCTCGTAGTCCGGGCCGTCGAGCTCGATCGCAACGCCACCCTGCAGACGCGAGCGGACGCGCGGGTCGAGCGATTCCAGCTCCCAGGGAGCGCGGTCGGCGGCGACCACGACCTGCTTGGCGCTGTCGAGCAGCATGTTCAGCAGGTGGCAGAACTCGTGCTGGATCATCTTGCCCTGCAGGAACTGCATGTCGTCGATGATCAGGAGGTCGATGTTGCGCAGCGAGTCCTTCAGCGTCAGGGCATCATTGTCGCGGATCGCGGTTGCGAAACGCCACATGAAGTATTCAGCCGTCAGATAGACGACGCGCAGCGAGCGCGGGTTCTGCACGGCGGCATTGGCGATCGCCTGCAGCAGGTGCGTCTTGCCGAGGCCGACCGTCGAGTGAACGAAGAGCGGGTTGAAGCGCACAGCGCCCTGGCCAGCTTCTGCGATCGTCTTGGCGGCTGCGAGAGCAACGCGGTTGGAGCTGCCTTCGACGAAGGTGTCGAAGGTGAAGCGGGAGTCGAGCGGCGAGCCGAAGAGCGGCTGACCGGTACCGGTCGTTGCCGGGCGGGCTGCGGCTGCAGCGGCGACCGTCTGCTGAACCGACTGACCTGCCGGCTGCATGCTGGTCGAGCGGCGCATCGGCGCCACCTGGGTCACGGGCTCTTGGGTAGCCGCATTGTCCATAGGCTTGGCGCCAGGACGAGCCGCCGTCCGGACGAGGATTTCGACCTTCAGGATATCAGCGTTTTCCTGCTGGAAGAGGCTGGTGATCAGATCGATGTAACGGTTGTTGATCCAGGACTTCAGAAAGGTCGTCGGCACCGTGAGGCGAACGACGCTCTTGGAAACCGAATGAAGCTTCAGGCCCTGGAACCAGCTTGCAAAAACGTCGGGGCCAACCTGGGCCTTCAGACGGGCGCTAACGCGATCAAAAAGTACGCCATGTTTCATGTCTCCCTTTTCCCCCGTCGCATCAAGGCAAGTAGAGTCAAACGCCGGTGCCTTGTCCCCATTTTCAAGAGCACCCGCCGCCATAGAATTCATCTGCATCATGCCGCCTTCCAATTTCATTTCACCGGGCGGTCATCCAAAAAACGGCCGCCCGATTAATTTTCCCCGTTAGGCAGGCTGGCGTCCCCTCATGAGCCGCAGGCTTGCCGGTTCACTCAATACAGATGTCCCAGCCCAAAAAGACCGGCGCAAAAACCCGTGGCGGAAACCGCCATCATGGGGCCTCCGTCATGCTGTTTCCTCGCCGTGCTGGCTGGCGGCCCTCGTTTGCCCGCTAACCAACCGGAACACAAAAGTAGTTTCCCCATCCCCTTCGGTTTCGCCTCAGGCGTGTAACCGTCGAGAGCACAAAAGATACCCGTTCCGAGACCAGCCACGGCCGCGGTGCAAATAGCTCAAGTGCTTGAAAAAACGGAGAGATAGACTGCTCCGCGACAAAAGGCACAAAAACCCATCGCCCTGCCGGTGTGGCAGTTTAGACTGTACCCTTGCAGGTGATGTCCGCGCCCTTTGCTGGAAGTCATTTAGGCAGGATCGATGGCGCCTTGCAACGATGAATTTTACGCAAAATTAAGAGGAAGCCATTGACTCCGGGCGCCGGTTTAGGGCGTCACGCCGATGTCAAAAAAGAATCGCAGAAGAATCAATGAGATTCCCAAAGTGGGTATTTTCGACACGCTATGAAAGAAAAAAAATAAAAATCCGCTTGACTCATTTCGCCCCCCTTCCGGGAGGGCGAGAGTCGCGCATTCTGGAAAGAACCTTGCGCAACTATCTGATTTTTAATGCATATTAGTGTCATTCCCCTGACACGAAATCGTCGCCGAATTAACCATTCAAGGGGCAGATCGCGGAATCGAAAAAGCCCGGTAAAATTACCGGGCTAATCATAACGAGCAGTTCGTTAATGAAATGTTATGCGCTTGCCGAAGCCGACAGCGTCTTCACACGGGCAGCAAGACGCGAGATCTTGCGGGATGCCGTGTTGGCGTGCAGGACGCCCTTGCTTGCTGCGCGGGCCAGTTCCGGCTGCGCTGCGATGAAGGCTGCCTTAGCCTTGGCCGCATCACCAGATGCGAGTGCCTCTTCGACCTGGCGAACGAAAGTACGAACGCGCGAGCGACGAGCCTTATTGACGTCGGTACGGCGGGCGATCTTGCGGGTCGCTTTTTTCGCCGAAGTTGTATTGGCCATGGATGCCTCTCTCAAGAATTCGAACAAACTCCGTCATTACCGCGGGCCCTGCGGCCACAAATTCAGCAATGCGGGAGCATTATCGGGAAAGACCAGAATGGCTTCCCGAACCGTGGACGGGCGTATAACCCTAAAGCCGGGCCGCGTCAACGCGCATTTTCAAGGAAAAGCCGCCTTTCTCCATGAATCCGGCTCAGCGGTGTTTGAAGTCCGGTTTGCGCTTTTCGATGAAGGCAGACATGCCTTCCTTCTGGTCTTCCGTGGCAAACAGGCTGTGGAACAGACGGCGCTCGAAACGCAGCCCTTCCTCCAGCGTTCCCTCGAAAGCGCGGTTGACGGCTTCCTTGGCCATCAGCACCGAGGGGCGCGACAGCGAGGCAATCTTGGCCGCCGCTTCCAGCGCCTCGTCGAGCAGCCGCTCAGGCGCCACCACACGCGAAACGAGTCCCGCGCGCTCGGCTTCGGCCGCATCCATCATGCGGCCGGTCAGCACCATGTCCATCGCCTTCGACTTGCCGACGGCACGCGTCAACCGCTGCGAGCCGCCCATACCGGGGATGACGCCGAGGGTAATCTCGGGCTGGCCGAACTTGGCGGTCTCGGAAGCGATGATGAAATCGCACATCATGGCGAGCTCGCAGCCACCGCCGAGCGCAAAGCCGCTGACGGCGGCGATGACGGGCTTGCGGGCGCGCCAGATCTCTTCCCAGCCGCTGATGAATTCCGACTTATATATATCGGCGAAATTCAGCGGCTGCATTTCCTTGATATCGGCACCGGCGGCAAAGGCGCGCTCGGAGCCGGTGAGAACGATGGCACCGATCGCCTCGTCGGCGTGAAAGTCCGCATAGCCCCGCTTCAGATCGGCCAGAACGGTGGAATTCAGCGCGTTCAGCGCCTGCGGCCGGTTCAGCGTGATGAGGCCGACATTGCCACGGGTTTCGACGATCAGGGTTTCATAGGCCATGCGTTCCTCCTCACTTCTGGCAGACGGGGCAATAGAATGTCGAGCGGCCCGCCTGCACGATGCGCGAAACCGTACCGCCACAGCCGGGCGTGCGGCAAGGGTCACCTTCACGGTCATAGACGGAGAAGGAATGCTGGAAATAGCCGAGCGAGCCATCCGTCTGGATATGGTCGCGCAATGACGAACCACCGGCCTTGATGGCGTCCGCAATCACATCGCGGATCGATGAGACGAGAAGGTTCAGCGCTTCCTTCGGCTTTCCGGTTTTCGTTACCAGCGTGCCGGCAGCATTGGTCGGCATCAGATGCGAGCGCCAGAGGGCTTCGCACACATAGATATTGCCGAGGCCGGCGATATTCTTCTGATCGAGAAGCGCGCCCTTCAGCGGCTGGGCCTTGCCGGCGAAGCGCTCCGCCAGATAGGCGGCGCTGAGCTCGTTGCCGGTCGGTTCCGGGCCGAGCCCGAAGAGGAATGGATTGTTCTGCAGCTCGGTGCGTTCGGCAATATCCATGAAGCCGAAACGGCGGGGGTCATTATAGATGACGCGCCGCGGCCCTTCGCTGCCTTCCAGGTGAAAGATCGCGTGGTCGTGCTTCTCATCCTTGGACCGCTCGTGATGAAATTCTCCGGGCGTCGTCTTCTGCCTGCCTTCCTCTATGCGGAAGGAGCCGGACATGCCGAGATGGGAGATGATGGTCTTGCCGCTGTCGAGATCGATCAGCAGGTATTTCGCCCGCCGCCCGAGCGAGACGATGGTGCGCCCGTTGACATCGTCCTCGAAATTCTCGGGAAAGGGGAAGCGCAGATTGCCGCGGCGAAGCTCCAGCCGTTCGATGCGGGCACCCTCCATCGCGGGGGTCAGGCCGCGCCTGACGGTTTCGACTTCTGGCAATTCCGGCATCGTTACCCATCTGTAGCTAAACGTGTTTCAACCGCGGATGATGTGCGCTATAGCGCCAGAAGGCCGCGGCTTTTGATCCGCGCATACAGATAGCGTCCAAAGCATCGCTTCGCTATGGTCGCCGCACCGATTTCGAGTAACGGAGTTGTCCGATGTCAGAAAGCCGCACTTCCGCCGATGGCGGCATGGAAACGTCCTACGGTTTCCGCGAGGTGCAGAACGGCGAAAAGCAAGGCCTCGTCAACGAGGTCTTCCACAAGGTCGCCAAGCGCTACGACATCATGAACGACGTCATGTCGGCTGGCATGCACCGGGTCTGGAAGGACGCGATGATCGCCTCGCTGAACCCGCGCAAGGAAGCGGGATACAAGGTGCTCGACGTTGCCGGCGGCACGGGCGACATCGCCTTCCGCATCGTCGAAGCCTCGAACCGTCTGGCGCATGCCACCGTGCTCGACATCAACGGCTCTATGCTCGGCGTCGGCGCCGAGCGGGCCGCCAAGAAGAAGCTCTCGGACAATCTGACCTTCGTCGAGGCCAATGCCGAGGACCTGCCTTTCGAGGCGAACAGCTTCGACGCCTATACGATCGCCTTCGGCATCCGCAACGTGCCGCGCATCGATGTGGCGCTTTCGGAAGCCTATCGCGTGCTGAAGCGCGGCGGGCGGCTTCTGGTGCTTGAGTTCTCCGAAGTGGAGCTGCCGCTTCTCGACAAGGTCTATGATGCCTGGTCGTTCAACGCGATCCCGAAATTCGGCAAGGCGATCACCGGCGATGCCGAGCCCTATCAGTATCTCGTGGAGTCGATCCGCAAATTCCCGAACCAGGAGAATTTCGCGGCAATGATCCGCGAGGCGGGCTTCTCGCGGGTTTCCTACACCAATTATACCGGCGGTATCGCCGCCCTGCATTCCGGCTGGAAATTATAGAATAGATGAGTGCTTTCGGCGCATATTTCCGGCTTTGGCGCGTCGGCTGGGTGCTCGTGCGCGAGGGGGTCGTCTCGGCCCTCCCGTCTGAAGGGCTGCCGCCCGTGGTGGCGCTTGCCAAATCCTCCGTGACGATCTTCGAGCGCAGCAAGGCCAAGCGCCAGAAGCGCAGCGACCGGCTGGCGCAGGCGGTCGAGCGTCTCGGTCCGTCCTATGTGAAGATCGGCCAGTTCCTGGCGACGCGTCCTGACGTCGTCGGCGTCGATTTCGCCAACGACCTGTCGCAGCTGCAGGACCGGATGACCTTTTTCCCGATTGCGGCGGCAAAGGCCAATATCGAGGGATCGCTCGGACGCTCTGTCGAAGAGCTTTACGCGAGCTTCGGCGATCCGATCGCGGCGGCCTCGATCGCCCAGGTTCATCCGGCTGAGGTCGATGGCAGCGAAGGCCGCAAGAAGGTGGCCGTCAAGGTCGTACGCCCCGGCGTGCGCCAGCGCTTCGGCCATGACATCGAGGCGATGTATCTCGTCGCCCATCTGCAGGAGCGCTTCATGCCCTCCAGCCGCCGGCTACAGCCGGTGGAGGTGACGAAGACGCTGGAGCAGACGACCAAGGTGGAGATGGATCTCCGTCTCGAGGCCGCCGCCCTCTCCGAAATCGCCGAGAATACCGAGAAGGATCCGGGTTTCCGCGTCCCCAAGGTCGATTGGGAGCGCACCGGGCGCGACGTCATCACCATGGAGTGGATCGACGGCGTGAAGATGTCGGATGTCGAGGGCCTGCTCGCCGCCGGCCACGACCTCAACGCGCTTGCCGACACGCTGATCCAGTCCTTCCTGCGCCATACGCTGCGCGACGGCTTCTTCCATGCCGACATGCATCCCGGCAATCTGTTCGTCGATGCCGAGGGCATGATCGTCGCCGTCGACATGGGCATCGTCGGGCGGCTCGGAAAGAAGGAACGGCGCTTCCTGGCCGAAATCCTCTACGGCTTCATCACCCGCGATTACATCCGGGTGGCCGAGGTGCATTTCGAAGCTGGTTACGTGCCCGGACATCACAATGTCGAAAGCTTCGCGCAGGCGATCCGGGCGATCGGCGAGCCGATCCACGGCCAGCCGGCCGAGACGATCTCGATGGGCAAGCTGCTGACGCTGCTTTTCGAAGTCACCGAACTCTTCGACATGCAGACGCGCCCCGAGCTCGTCATGCTGCAGAAGACCATGGTCGTGGTCGAAGGCGTGTCGCGCATGCTCAATCCGCGCTTCAACATGTGGAAGGCATCCGAACCTGTCGTCGGCGAGTGGATCCGCAACAATCTCGGCCCGAAACGCATCGTCACCGACCTGAAGGACGGGCTGAAAGCCGCGGTGAAGCTGGCCGAAGCGGTGCCCGAAATCGCCGCGCAGACGGAGAAATTCCATCACCAACTGCTGCATATGAGCGAGCATGGACTGCGTTTCGACGAGCAGACGGCAGAGGCGATCGGCAAATCCGAGGCGCGTCATAACCGTTCTGCCCGTATCGCCCTCTGGATTATTGCGCTGACGCTTCTCTATATTGCCTGGACGCTGAGCTGACCTCAGGCATAAAGCAACATGCTGTGTTCGGCATTTGGGATATCCCATGATGCGAGACGCTCGCTTAGTCTCGCCTTCAAGGAGACCAGCAGATGAAGCATGAACGCCCCGGCATCGAACTATCCGGCCAACCCCTCGGCTTTGCCGAGATGGTAAGGATCGGGTCGGGCAAGGTGGCGCTTTCGGCTTCGGCAGCGGGCATGTCCCGCGTCGAGCACGCGCGCTCGATCGTCGAGGACGCCATTAACGCCGGTGTTCCGGTCTATGGCTCGACGACTGGCGTTGGCGCCATGAAGGATGTCGAGTGGTCGAATGACGAGCTCGAAGCCTTCAATCTCGGCCTCGTGCGCGCCCACCATTTTGGCACCGGCACACCCTTTTCCTGCGCCGTCGTGCGCAACGCGATGGCGATCCGCATCAATACGGCGCTGACCGGCCAGGTCGGCTGCACGCCTGAACTCATCGAAGCCTATATGCGGCTGCTGGATGCCGATCTTATTCCGCTGGTGCGCCGCACGGGATCGATCGGCTGCGCCGATATCGGCCTGATGGGGCAGATCGGTGCGGTGCTGACTGGCGTCGGCGAGGCCGTCTATCGCGGCAAGCGCATGCAGGCGGCCGAGGCGTTCCAGGCCGCCGGTCTCGAACCGATCAAGATGGCGCCACGCGACAGCCTGGCTTCGCTCAGCGTCAATGCCGTGAGCTTCGCGGCCGCCGGTGAGGCGACGCGCAATGCCGCCGCCTCGATCCGCGTGCTGCTGGCGACCGGTATGATGGCCTCTGGCGCGCTCGGCGCTTCCCGCGATCCATGGAAGGCCGTGCGTCATGTCGGAACGGCAAGGGAAGCGCTGATCGGCTCGTGGCTCTGCAATGCCTCGGAAGCCTGGAACTGGCCGGTTGCCACGCATGTTCAGGATCCGCTCAGCCTGCGCATGGTCGCCCAGGTCTTCGGCGCCGTGATCGAGAACCTGCTGTCAACAGGCCATAAGATCCTCGCCGCCACCGGCCGCTCCGACGACAATCCTGTCGTCGTCGAGGGCCGCGTCATGACCTCAGGCGGTTCTCTACCGCTCGACGTCACGATCCTGCTGGAATCTGCCGCACTCTGCATGGCGCATGCGGCGCGCAATGCCTTCAATCGCTGCGTCATTCTCGGCAACGGCCAGCGCCGTGATCTGCCGGTCAATCTCGTTCCGCCCGGCCGCATCGCGACCGGCTTCGGCCCAATCATCAAGCTTGCCGGCGAAATCTTCTCGCGCGTGCTATCGATGTCCAATCCTGTTTCGGCGCAGTCGCTGGTGGTCGCCGCCGGCCTTGAGGACGAGGCGGCCTTCCTGCCGCTGGTCATAGAGCGTTTCGAGCGCCAGATGCGGGCGCTCCGGCGCCTTGCCGCGCTGGAAGCCCTGCTGTCCGCGCAGGCGATCGATATTCTCGGCGACGAGCCGCAGGGCGTTGCAAAGATGATCTACGATCTCGTGCGCAGCCATGCCGCCTTCTACACGGTCGACCGGCCGCTTTCGGCCGAAGTCGAGGCGATCGAGGAAGAGCTCGGCTCCGACGCCTTCATCTCGAAGCTGATCGGCGAAGTGCCGATCGCATCCTTCGACGATTTCTTCGCCCTGGGCTCGCTGGAGCGCATCGAGGAACGGCTCGCAAGCGAACCGATGGTTCTCTGACAACAACAGCATCTGGAGGCGCCGCATGGCTGATTTCGATCTCGTTCTGCAAGGGACTGTCGTCCTGCCCGAGCGCATTCTGGAACAGGGCTATGTCGCAGTGCGCGACGGCAAGATCGCCGAAGTCGGCGTCGGCGTTCCGCCTGCCGCCAAGGAGCGCCACCTGCTCGGCAAGGCGCTGATCATGCCTGGCGCGATCGATGCCCAGACGCATTCGCTCTCGCAGAAGGACCAGGAAGATTTTCTCTGGTCGACCCGCTCGGCGGCTGCCGGCGGCGTCACGACGATCGTCGACATGCCCTATGACGAAGGCAATCTCGTCTGCTCCGCCGCAGCGGTGAAGAAGAAGGTGGATCACGCAAGCCCGCAGGCCCGCGTCGATTTCGCGCTCTACGGCACCGTCGATCCCGAAGAAGGTGCCGCCCGTATCCGCGAGATGGTGGATGCCGGTGTTGCCGCCTTCAAATTCTCGACCTTCGGCACGGATGCCAAGCGCTTCCCGCGTATTCCCCCGGCCCTGCTCGATGAATGCTTCGCCGCGATCGCGCCGACCGGCCTGACGGCTGGCGTGCACAACGAGGATGACGAGGCGGTCCGGACCTATATGGAGAAGGTCAAGGCGAGCGGCATTACCGACTGGCGCGCCCATGGCCTGTCGCGCCCGCCGATCACCGAGCTGCTTGCCATGCACACGATCTTCGAGACCGGCGCCAATACCGGCTGCCCCTCGCATGTCGTGCACTGCTCGCTCGGCCGCGGCTACGACATCGCTCGCGCCTACCGCCGCGATGGCTTCGAGGCGACCGTCGAATGCTGCATCCACTATCTGACACTGGACGAGGAAAACGACGTCAAGCGCCTCGGCGGCAAGGCCAAGATCAATCCTCCGATCCGTCCGCGCGCCGAAGTCGAGACGTTGTGGCGCAAGGTCGCCGAAGGCAATGTCTGGCTGGTTTCGACCGATCACGTCAGCTGGTCGGAAAACCGCAAAACCAATCCGGATATGCTTGCCAACTCCTCAGGCGTGCCCGGCCTGGAAGCCATGGTGCCGCTGTTCGTGAAGGGCGCGCTGGAGCGCGGCATTTCACTGACCTGGGCCGCTATGCTGATGGCCGAAAATCCGGCGAAGCATTTCCGCCTCGACCATATCAAGGGCGCGCTGACGCCCGGTAAGGATGCCGATATCGTCGTGCTGGAACCGCGCGAGATGGTCTATGATGCGGCCGCCAGCGGCAACAACATCGTCGGCTGGAGCCCCTATAACGGCATCCGCTTGCCCTGGACCGTTTCCGCAGCCTATCTGCGCGGCGAAAAGATAACCGATGGCGCCAAGGTGCTTTCCGAGCCCGGCAACGGCAAGTTCGTCCGGCCCCTGCCCCGCCATGTCATTGCTGGAGAAGCCGCATGAGCCGCAACCTGCCCGTCAACGCCGGGCGTATCGCCGAAGATATCGATGCCCTGGCAAAGATCACCGAGCCAGATCATCCCTGGACGCGCCGCGCCTTCTCGCCTCTCTTTCTGGAGGGACGCGCCTATATCGAGGCGCGGATGAAGGCAGCCGGTCTTGAGACGCGGATGGACGCCGCCGGCAACCTGATCGGCCGCCGCGCCGGTGCAAAGCCAGGTCTCGGCACGATCATGGTCGGCTCGCATTCCGATACCGTGCCTGACGGCGGCCGCTTCGACGGCATTGCCGGAACGATCACGGCGCTCGAAGTGGCGCGCTCACTCAAGGATCAGAACATCCAGCTCGATCATGATCTTGAGATCATCGATTTCCTGGCTGAAGAAGTCAGCATCTTCGGCGTCTCCTGCATCGGCAGCCGTGGCATGACCGGGCAGATCCCCGAAGCATGGCTTTCGCGCACCAACGGCGACCGCACGCTCGCCGACGGCATTACCGAAGTCGGCGGCGATCCGGCAACGCTGCTCTCCCAGAGCCGTCCTGATCTCAAGGGTTTCCTCGAACTTCACATCGAGCAGGGGCCGATCCTCGAAAACGAGAAGAAGGATGTCGGCATCGTCACCGCGATCGCGGGGATCACCCGCATCGAAATCACCGTCGAGGGCCGCGCCGATCACGCCGGTACGACGCCGATGGATGGCCGCGCCGATGCGCTGGTCGCCGCCTCGCAGCTGGTACTCGATATCCGCAATGCCGCCGCCGAGCGGGCGAAGACGCCCGGCCATTTCGCCGCCACCGTCGGCGAATTCCGCATCGAGCCGAATGCCGCCAATGTCGTGCCGTCGAGGGTCGTGCTGCTGATCGACGGGCGCGCCGAAATCCGCGGCGACATGGAAGCCTTCTGCGAATGGCTGGATGCCCATGTCATCAAGCTGGCGATCGCGCAGGGCGTGACGATCAAGTCGCCGAACCGCGTTTCAGACAATTATCCGACGCCCGGCGATCCGCGCCTTCTGAAGATCCTGGAGCAGGCCTGCGACACCGTCGGCGCCAAGCATCGCCGCATGGCCTCCGGCGCCGGTCACGACACCGCCTGGGTCGCCAAGGTAGCGCCTGCGGCGATGATCTTCGTGCCCTGCAAGGAAGGCCGCAGCCACTGCGCCGAGGAATGGGCCGAGAATGACGACATCGCGCTTGGCGCCGCCGTGCTGTTCGAGGCGGTGCGCGACATGGACAAGAGCTTGAACGAGGAGAAGGCTTGATGGGACGCATACTCGTTGAGAAAGACGTCGAGGCTGCAGTCAAGGGCGGTTCGGTCTATGCGGCAGGCGGTGGCGGCTGGGCCGACCACGGCCGGATGCTCGGCTATGCGGCCGTCAATGTCGGCAAGCCCGAACTGGTCTCCATCGATGAGCTCAAGGACGACGACTGGATCGCGACTGCCGCGGCGATCGGCGCGCCGGCCTCGACCACGCCCTGGGAAATGCAGGGCATCGATTACGTCAAGGCCGTGCAGCTGCTGCAGGACGAGCTTGGCGAGAAGCTTTCCGGCCTGATCATCGGCCAGAACGGCAAGTCCTCGACCCTGAACGGCTGGCTGCCCTCCGCCATTCTCGGCACCAAGGTCGTGGATGCCGTCGGCGATATCCGCGCGCATCCAACCGGCGACATGGGCTCGATCGGCATGGCGGGATCGCCGGAGCAGATGATCCAGACCGCGGTCGGCGGCAATCGCGCCGAGAATCGCTATATCGAGCTTGTGGTGAAGGGTGCGACGGCGAAGATTTCACCGATCTTGCGCGCGGCCTCCGATCAGTCGGGGGGCTTCATCGCCTCCTGCCGCAATCCGCTGCGGGCCTCCTATGTGCGCAAGAATGCGGCACTCGGCGGCATCTCCATGGCGTTGGCGCTTGGCGAGGCGATCATAGCGGCCGAGAAGAAGGGCGGCTCCGCCGTCATCGATGCGATCTGCAAGACAACCGGCGGCCATATCCTGACCGAGGGCATCATCACCAAGAAGGATGTCGTCTACACGAAGGAAGCCTTCGATATCGGTACCGTCTCCGTCGGCGCCGGCGATAATGCGGTAACGCTGCATGTGATGAACGAATACATGGCGGTGGACGATGCCGACGGGAAGCGCGTCGCGACCTTCCCATCCGTCATCACCACGCTGTCGCCGGAGGGAGAACCGCTCTCTGTCGGCCAGCTGCAGACGGGCATGCATATCTTCATCCTGCATGTGCCGATGGATATCATTCCGCTCTCGGCAAGCGTTCTCGACCCGACCGTCTACCCGCCGGTGGAGAAGGCCATGGGCATCGAGATCGCCCGGTATGCGCTGGGGGCGCGGGCTTGAGCTGAGCATCCCTTCTCCCCAGCGGGGAGAAGATGTCCGTCAGGACAGATGAGGGGGCGAGCGCCGGAAGCGCGAGCGGCCGAGCGAAAGTGAGGCCGAGGACTTGGCCCCCTCATCCGACCCCTTCGGGGCCACCTTCTCCCCGCGGGGAGAAGGGAAAGTCGAAATCAAACGAGGAACACCGAGATGCCGAAGCCGAACCCACGCCATCCGAAATTTCCGATCCCGGGCGGGCCGGAGCTGCGCGCCAAGGGCTGGCGGCAGGAAGCGCTGCTGCGGCTTCTCGAAAACGTGCTCTCGGTCGGTGAGGATCCTGACAATCTCATCGTCTATGCCGCGCTCGGCAAGGCGGCGCGCAACTGGGCGGCCCACAAGGGCATCGTCAAAGCACTGACCGAGATGGACGAGGATCAGACGCTGCTGATCCAGTCCGGCAAGCCGATCGGTCTCGTCAAGACCCATTCCAAGGCGCCGATCGTCATCATGGCGAACTGCAATATCGTCGGGCAATGGGCGAAGGCCGAGGTGTTCTACGAGCTGCAGCGCAAGGGCCTGATCTGCTGGGGTGGACTAACGGCCGGCGCCTGGCAGTATATCGGCAGCCAGGGCGTCATCCAGGGCACCTACGAGATCTTCATGCGGATTGCCGAGCGGCGCTTCGGCGGCGACCTTTCCGGCCGTTTCGTGCTGACGGCGGGTCTCGGCGGCATGGGCGGCGCGCAGCCGCTCGCCGGCCGCATGGCGGGCGCCGCAATCCTCTGCGTCGATATCGACGCCGAGCGGGCGAAGAAGCGCCAGGAGATCGGTTACCTACAGGAGATCGCACCCGACCTCGACACGGCGCTGAAGATGATCGACGACGCCGTGAAGGAAAAGCGCGCGCTGTCCGTCGGCCTCGTCGGCAACGCGGCGGAAATCTACCCGGAGATCGCCCGCCGCGGCATCGTGCCTGACGTCGTCACCGACCAGACTTCGGCGCATGACCTCGTCTATGGCTACGTGCCCAAGGGCATGAGCATCGCCCAGGTGAAGGAACTGCGCGACGACGGCCAGGGCCAGCTGATGGCGGCAAGCCGCGCCTCGATCGTCCAGCATGTGACGGCGATGCTCGAATTCCAGAAGAAGGGCGCCGAAGTCTTCGACAACGGCAACCTGATCCGCACCCAGGCCAAGGAAGGCGGCGTTCAGAACGCATTCGACATCCCGATCTTCACCGAAGCCTATCTCCGTCCGCTCTTTGCCCGCGCCATCGGCCCGTTCCGCTGGATGGCGTTGTCTGGAGAGGAAAGTGACATCGCCCGGATCGACGATCTGCTGCTCGAGATGTTCCCCGACAACAAGATCATCACCAACTGGATCCGGCTGGCGCGCGAGCATGTGCCCTTCGAGGGCCTGCCTGCGCGCATCGCCTGGCTGGGCCACGGCGAACGCACGGCGCTGGCGCGGCGGGTCAACGAACTGGTCGCAAGCGGCGAACTCAAGGGACCGGTCGCCTTTTCGCGCGACCATCTCGACGCCGGTGCGATGGCGCATCCCAACATCATGACCGAGCGCATGAAGGACGGTTCCGACGCTATCGCCGACTGGCCGCTGATCGATGCGATGATGCTCTGCTCCTCGATGGCCGACCTCGTCGTCGTCCATTCCGGCGGCGGCGGCTATGCCGGCTACATGACGAGCTGCGGGGTCACGGTCGTTGCCGACGGTACCGGCGATGCCGACGAGCGGCTTGATCATGCGCTGACCAACGACACGGCGCTCGGCGTCATGCGCTATGCGGATGCGGGGTACGAGGAAGCGCTGGATGAGGTCGCCAAGAAGGACGTGCCGTATATCCGGCTTGGTTGACCTCCCGATGCGGCATCAGAGATGCCGCGTCTCCTCCGGCGGCGCGTCATAGCGCTCATGCAGCCCATCGACATAGGCGATGGGGGCGTTGACGAGCTCATCAGCCGTGGCGTCATCGAGGCAATTGACGGCGACGGCGAAGAAGGTGCCGAGGGCTTCGTTTTCGCCCCAGGCATAGGAGCTGACGCCGCAATTCCTGCAGAAGAGATGATGCAGCTTGCGGGATGCGAACTGATATTCGCCGAGCGCTTCCTTGCCTGAGAGCAAGCGGAAGTCTTCGGGCGATGCCACCGCGAGCCAGCTGCGCTTCTTCTTGCAGACGGAGCAGTTGCAGCGAAACGTGCCCGCCTGGAGGTCGAGCTCGGTTTCGTAGCTGACTTCGCCGCAATGGCAGCTGCCATGATAGGTCTTCTTCATGATGCTCTCCTCCCTGCTTGCTCCTCAGCATAGGCCGCCACCTTATCGAGCGCTTCCGCCCAGCCGCTGCTCTGAAGCTTGAATTCCGTGTCGCTTGGCAGTTGATGTTTGCGGAAGGTGAGCTTCGTCTTGCCGCCCCTATCTTCCAACTCCACAATCGCCTGCATCTCGTGTTCCGGCTGACCGGCCGAATTCTCCCAGGCGAAAGTGAAGACCAGCCGCTCGGGCGGGGTGATCTCGATGTAGCGGCCGCGGCTCCAATATTCCTTGCCATCAGGCGCGAGGATGCAGTGACGCCAGGCACCGCCTTCGCGCAGATCGACGGAGACGAATGGCGCTGAGCAATTGTGCGGACCCCACCATTTCAGCAAATGCTCCGGCTCCGTCCAGAGACGGAAGACGAGTTCGCGCGGGGCATCGATCTCGCGCACCAGCACGATTTCGCGGCTGCGCACAGCCGGGCTGACATCACTTGCCATTCTTTTCCTCCTTGCTCTTCAGGCTCGCGGCATAGGCTTCGAGCTTGTCCAGGCTTTCGCTCCAGAAAACACGGTAGTTCTCAAGCCAGTCGTCGACGACACGCAGCGATGCCGGCTCCAGCCGACAGGGCCGCCATTGAGCTTCTCGGCCCTTTGATATGAGCCCGGCATTCTCCAGCACCTTGAGATGCTTGGAGACGGCGACCAGCGACATGTCGAAGGGTTCGGCGAGCTCCGATACGGATGCCTCTCCCGAGGCGAGCCGGGCGAGGATTGCCCGCCGTGTCGGATCGGCCAGTGCCGAAAAGGTCGCGCTCAAGCGGTCCATTATTTATCCATTAAGTTAATTAACTTATGTGTTAAATAATGGACGATGCGGTGCCAGTCAAGGCCTCTGTGTCAGATGGCGATTGCTAGACGCGCGCAGCCTTTGAAAGACGCCTTGCGCCATAGGCGCAAGCGAAGGCGCAGAGCAGCATGGCGAGCGTGAAGAACACCACGGCCGACCAACCTTCCGCAGAGAAGAACCAGCCGCCCGCCGAGCCCATGACGCTGGAGCCGACATAGTAGGCAAGCATGTAGAGCGAGGAGGCGTGGCCCTTGGTGCCCTTCGCCAGCTTGCCGACGAGGCCGCTGGCGATCGAATGGCTCATGAAGAAGCCACTCGTCAACACGATGATGCCGAGGATGATGACAGGCAGCGACGATGAAAGGGTCAGAGCGCTTCCGGCTGCGGTGACGGCAAGGCCGGTCAGGAGCACGGCGAAATGGCCGAAGCGATCACCAAGGATTCCGCCGATCGACGAGGCGCCGATGCCGAACATGTAGACGGTGAAGATAAGGCCGAGTTCGGTCTGCGTCAGTTCATAGGGCGGCGCGACGAGACGGAAGCCGGCGTAGTTGTAGATCGTCACGAAGGAGCCCATCGCCAGGAAGGCGATCGAAAAGACGAAGGGCAGCGCCGGATTTTGGAGATGGCCGGCCCAGGCTTTAAGATGAAAGTGCGGATCGAAGCCGGGGCGGCGGATGAAATTGCGCGAGGCCGGCAGCAGGAAGATGAAGCCGATGGCGGCAGCGAGACCGATAACGCCCATCAGCGCCATGGCGGGACGCCAGGTGAGGTATTCGGCGAAGATGCCCGTCAGCACGCGGCCGGACATGCCGCCGAAGGCCGTTCCCCCGACATAGAGGCCCATCGTGGCGCCGAGGCCCTTCGGATCGATCTCCTCGGCGAGATAGGCCATCGCGACAGCAGGCACCCCACCAAGCATGAAGCCCAGCAGCGCCCGCAGCACCAGCAGCATATGCCAGTTCGGCGCGAAGGCCGCGGCGATCGTCAACAGTGCGGCTCCGACCAGCGAGATCGACATCAGGCTGCGGCGGCCAAGACCTTCGGAAACCGCGGCCGCACAGATGATGGCGACGGCGAGGAAGCCGGTGGACAACGAGAGCGCCAGCGAGCTCTGGGCCGGGCTCACCGCATAGTCGGAAGCGAAGACCGGCAGCAGCGGCTGGACGCAGTAGAGCAGCGAGAAGGTGGAGAAACCGGAGAGAAACAGCGCCAGGCTGGCCCGCCGGTAGGGCAGCGTGCCGCGCGTCAGATATTGCTTGGCGGGCGGCGCTTCCGTCACCTCGATCGGGGAAATATCGCTCATTCTTGCTGCTGTCTTTGGCATGTTAGGCGCCTTTTATCCCTGATCTAGCCAGCGGGGTTCAATTTGTCCAATATATGGAACTGTCATTCTCAATAGGTTTTGGAGATACCGGGCATGGAGCTTAGGCACATCCGCTACTTTCTCGCTGTTGCCGAAGAGGCGAATTTCACGCGGGCGGCGGCGAAGCTCGGCATCGGGCAGCCGCCGCTCAGCCAGCAGATCCGCGATCTTGAGGCGGAGATCGGCGCGGCTCTGTTCCATCGCGTGCCGCATGGCGCGGAACTGACGGCGGCCGGTGAGGCATTCCTCAGCGAAGCCAAGGCGTCGCTCGCCTCCGCAGAAAAGGCGAAGCTTGCGGCACAGCGCGCCAATCGCGGCGAGACGGGGCGCCTGGCGCTCGGCTTCACGGCGTCCTCGGCCTTCAATCCTGTTGTCAGCGCCACGATCCGGCGCTTTCAGGCGCGGTGGCCGGATGTGCGGTTGTCGCTGACGGAGCTCAATACGCTGTCGCTGATGGAAAAGCTGCACCGCGGCGAACTCGACGCCACCTTCATGCGGCCGAGCCTCGACGATCCGCCCGGCGTGCGGCTGAAGCGGCTGGCTGACGAGCCGATGGTCGTTGCCCTGCCCGCAAGCCATCCGCTGGCAAAGCGCGAAACGCTGCCGCTGGCGTTGCTGGCAACCGAGCCGTTCATCCTCTTTCCGCGGCTGGTCGGCCTCAGCCTGTTTGACGATGTGGTGCTCGCCTGCCGCAAGGCGGGCTTCGAGCTCACGGTCGCACAGGAAGCGCCGCAGATTTCCTCTGTGGTCAATCTTGTTGCCGCCGAGCTCGGCGTCTCGATCGTTCCGGAATCGATCGCGCAGATCAAGCTCGATGGCGTCGCCTACCGGCCGATCGAAGGGCCGCCTGCCGTGGCGCGGCTGGCGCTTGCTGTCCTGAAAACGCAACGCTCGCCGGTCACAGAGAACCTGATGAGCCTTCTCTAGCGGCGCTCCCAATAGGGCGGGTCGCCGAAAGCCTTGCGGAGGTGATCGGCAATGGCGCGCAGTTTGGCCGAGGGGTTCCGGCCCTCGGGATGCGCCATGTAGATGAATTCCGGCTCCGGCTTGTCGCCGACATCGATCTCCGCAAGGCTGCCCTCGCGGATCGCCGGTCCGGCGATGAAGGCCGGGAGCAGCGCTATGCCGAGGCCGGCGATTGCGGCATCCCGCAGCATGTCGCCGTTGTTCATGCCCATGGAGAGATGAGCGCGAACGACCTCCGTGCCGTCAACCGTCTGGAAGCGCCAGTCGGCAACGCCGCGATTAGTGTAGAAGAGGCCGCGATGCTCCTGCAGATCTGCGAGCGTGCGCGGAATGCCGGCCTTTGCGAGATAGGCTGGAGACGCGACGAGCATCCGGCGGCTCGGCGCCAGCTTCCAGGCGACCAGGCGGGAATCGGCTATCGGCCCGTTGCGGATGATCGCGTCATAGCCCTCCGATGCGGCATCGACGCGCCGGTCGTCGATATCAAGCGTCAGCGATATTTCCGGGTGCTCCGCCAGGAAGGGATAGAGGGCGGGGCCGAGATGCATGCGCCCGAAGGTAACGGGGGCTGCGATCCTCAGCGGCCCCGCAAGCGTGCCGCGGCGCTCGGCCATGGAGGCTGAGGCTTCATCGATCTCGTGGATGATGCGCAGCGCCCGCTCCAGAAAGGCCGTCCCATCTTCCGTCAGGGTCAGCTTGCGGGTCGTGCGGTGGAGCAGCGTGCCGCCAAGGGTTTTCTCCAGCTCGGCAAGCCTTTCGCTGACGACGGATTTCGACAATCGCAGGCGTCTGGCCGCCTCGCTGACCGATCCTGCCTCCACCACCGCGACGAAAGCCGCGATCCCCTCAATCCTGATCATCGTTCGGTATTTCCGAATTCGAGTTCCACTACTTGGAGACTAATCCGAACGAAAAGAAAATGCCATCTTCCACTCATCGAAGGGGCACAACACCCCGCAACAAGGAGATGGAACAATGAACCGCCTGAACAACAAAGTCGCAATCGTCACCGGCGCTAGCTCCGGTATCGGCCGCTCGACGGCCAAGCTGTTTGCCGCCGAAGGCGCAAAGGTTGTCGTCGGCGCCCGCCGCCAGGCTGAACTCGAAAGCCTCGTCGCCGAGATCAAGGCCGACGGTGGCGAAGCCGTTGCCGTTGCCGGTGACGTCCGCTCGGAAGATTATCACAAGGCGCTGGTCGCTGCCGCCGTTGCCAATTACGGCAAGCTCGACATCGCCTTCAACAATGCCGGCACGCTTGGCGAAGCCGGTCCCAGCACCGAGGTTTCCGAAGCCGGCTTTGCCGACACGCTGACGATCAACCTGACGGCATCGTTCCTGGCAGCCAAGCATCAGGTCGCCGAAATGGTCAAGCATGGCGGTGGCTCGGTGATCTTCACCTCGACCTTCGTCGGCTACAGCTTCGCCTTCCCGGGTGTCGCCGCCTATGCCGCCAGCAAATCCGGCCTGATCGGCCTGACCCAGGCACTCGCCGCGGAATTTGGCCCGCAGAATGTGCGCGTCAATGCCGTGCTGCCGGGCGCCGTCGATACCGATATGTATCGCGAGATGAACGACACGCCTGACAAGAAGGGCTTCGTCACCAACCTGCACGCCCTGAAGCGTGTCGCCACGCCGGAAGAGCTTGCCCGCTCGGTTCTCTACCTCGCTTCCGACGATTCGAGCTTCGTGACCGGTACTGCCTCGCTCGTCGATGGCGGCGCATCGATCACCCGCACCTGACGAACGGGCGCGATCATCTGCATTCTTCGAAAGAAGGGATGGTCGCGCCTTCCATTTTCGTATGAATATCCGGCGCGTCAGCCCCCACCCAAAGGACCATCATCATGTCACGCCTTGCAAATAAGACCGCCCTCATCACCGGCGGCACCAGCGGTATCGGCCTTGAGACCGCTCGCCAGTTCATCGCTGAAGGCGCCCGCGTCGCCATCACCGGCAGCAGCGCCGCGAGCGTCGAAAACGCCCGCAAGGAATTGGGTGAGAAGGCGCTGGTCATCCAGGCCGATGCCGGCAACGCCGATGGCCAGAAGGCTGTCGCCGATGCCATCAAGAATGCCTTCGGCCATCTCGACATCCTCTTCGTCAATGCCGGTATTGCCGAATTCAATCCGCTCGAGCAGTGGACGGAAGCGGCTTTCGACAAGTCGATTGCCATCAATGTGAAGGGACCGTTCTTCCTGATCCAGGCGCTGCTGCCGCTTTTTGCGAAGGGTGCCGCGATCGTGCTGAACACCTCGATCAACGCCCACATCGGCATGCCGAATTCCAGTGTCTATTCGCTGACCAAGGGCGCTTTGCTGACGCTGGCGAAAACGCTCTCCGGCGAACTCATCGGCCGCGGCATCCGCGTCAACGCCGTCAGCCCCGGCCCGATCGCCACGCCGCTCTACAGCAAGCTCGGCAATTCGGAAGCCGAGTCCAAGGCGATGACCTCGCATATCCAGAGCCAGATCCCCACCGGACGCTTCGGCGAGCCCTCCGAAGTCGCCAAGACCATCATCTTCCTGGCATCAGATGAAGCCGCCTATATCGTCGGCAGCGAACTGATCATCGACGGCGGGATGAGCAATCTCTGACATGCAAGAGGCCGCGGCGCCGTTGACGCCGCGGCCTTTTCATCAGCTACGTTCGACCAGCACGCGGATGGCGGTTTCGAACTTGATCTCGCCCTTGCGCGATCCGGCCTCGCCGCCCTCGAACTCGATCCAGCCTTCATTGAAGCCATCGAGCATGCGCATGCGGGGTCCGGGGTTCTGCATGCCCTGGCTGCGGAACAGGGCCTCCCACGCATCCCGCTCGATCGTCTCGGCTTGCACCGGACGGCCGAGCACAGAGGAAAAAGCTTCGGCCATCTGCAGCGGCGTGATGCGGTAGGGACCTTCGAGTTCGACGATGCGCTTGCCGGTCCAGTCCTCCTGCAGCATCTCGGCGGCAACGGAGCCGACATCGCGAACGCCGACCATCGGAACGGGCTTATCCAGCGGCTGCAGGAAGCTCGGCATCACGCCGTCTCGCGCCGGGGCGATATCCCACACCGAATTTTCCATGAACCAGCCGGCGCGCAGAAAGGCGACCGGCATGGGCAGCTCGGACAGCGCCCGCTCGACGAGGCCGAGTTGCGTCAGCAGATTTTCTTGCTTCGCTTGAGCGCCGATCGTGGACAGGCAGACGACCTTCTTCGGCGCCGCCTTCGCCAAAGCCGTCTTCAAGGCTTCGATGATGAGCTTTGCCTGCGGAAAGCCTGGTGCCGGATCGAAAGCCGGAGGGATGAGAAGAAAAACGGCTTCCGCTCCGGCAAAGGCAGCAGCAAGCGCCGCTGCATCCGTCATCTCGGCGATGGCTATCTCGGCACCGCGTTCGCGCCAGCTTCCTGCCTTCTCCTCATTGCGCATGACGGCGCGAACGGGCAATCCGCGCTCCAGCAATTTCTCCCCGACGACGGCGCCGACCTGGCCCGTTACTCCACTTACAGCAAACATTTCCGAACTCCTTCTCACAGCGGCCTGTGCCGCGATGACTAGAAGATGCGCCAAAGCCGCCTTTGACTGAATTGCGCTTTTGTCAGATAATTCCTGACTAAAAATCAGGAATGAATGATGTTCGACGGACGATTGCTGAATGGAGTCAGCGTGCTGGCCGCCGTGGTCGAAAGCGGCAGTTTTGCGAGGGCGGCCGAGGCGCTGGGGCTGACGGCATCGGGGGTCAGCCGGGCGGTGGCGCGCCTTGAGAGCCGGATTGGCGTACGCCTGCTCGACCGGACGACGCGGTCATTGCGGTTGACCGATGACGGCGCGCGTTTCTACGAGCAGGTGGTGCCGCTGCTTGGCGGCATCGAGGAAGCGGCCGCCTATGCCGCCGGAACGACGCAGGCGGTGCGCGGGCGGCTGCGGATCAATGTCGATCCTTATTTCTCCAGACTGATCCTGGCGCCGAAGCTCGGCCTCTTTCTCGACCGCTATCCCGACCTGCAGATCGAGGTGGTGACGCGCAACGAGATCGGTGATCTCGTGGCCGACGGCATGGATGTGGCGGTGCGTTTCGGCGAAATCCCGGCGAAGAGTTCGCTGATTGCCCGGCAGCTTTTCCGCACGCGGGTGATCACGGTCGCCGCTCCGTCCTATCTCGAGAAACATGGCACACCGAAGCTGCCGGCCGATCTCGCCGATCACACCTGCATCCAGTATCAGGACCCGCTGACCGGCAGGCCTTTCGAATGGGAGCTCAGGCGCGGCAAGAAGGTGGTGCCGATCGAGACGCGCGGCCGCGTCCTCGTCAACGATGCCGGGACGACGCTCGCCACCTGCCTTGCCGGGATCGGCATTGCACAGGTCTTCTCGCTCGGCATGAAGCCCTATCTCGACAGCGGGCAGCTGGTCGATCTCTATCCGGATTGGCCAGACGAGACCTTCCCGCTGCATTGCTTCTATCCGTCCCGTCATCATGTGCCGGCCAAGGTTCGCGCCTTCATCGATTTCTGTGTCGAAATCATCGGCTAGATGTCGCGGCTGAGACTTGTTTGGCCGATGCCCGCGGCCTATCAAGAAGGCATCCAATCACTTCATCGTCCGGCGGTTTCGCCTCGGGTGTTCCATGCTTCTCGGTATTCTCTGCGGCCTCGCCACATGCGCCTTGTGGGGACTGACCTTCGTCGTGCCGCGCGCCATCGCACCCTTCAGCACCATGGACCTGACGGTGACGCGCTACGGTTTGTTTGCGCTGGCCAGCATCGTGCTGATGGTCAGCCCACGCTTTCGTCCCAGGAATATCAGGCCGCGGATGGCGATCACCGCGCTGCTTCTCGGCGGCATCGGCTATGTTGGCTATTTCGTCAGCGTCGCTTATGCGGTGCGGCTGGCGGGTGCCGCGATCCCGCCGCTCGTCATCGGCACCATGCCGGTGCTGCTCGCCGTCATCGCCAATCTGCGTGACCGCTCGGTGCCTTGGCGGCTGCTCGCCCTGCCTTTGATCCTGATCGCGATCGGCATCGGCTGGGTCAATCTTTCGATCTTCGCGACGACGCCATCGGGCGATCACGGCGCGATCCTGCTCGGCATCGGCTCGGCGATGATCGGGCTGATCCTGTGGGTGATCTATGGCCTCGCCAGCACCGCCGCGATGCAATCGCCGGACGCACCCGACATTCTGCAATGGACCGGACTGCAGGGCATCGGTGCCGGGCTCGGCTGCCTCGTGCTTATCCCCTTCACCTCCGCCGGCACCGATATCGTCTTCACCACGGCCGAGCTCTGGCGCTTCATTCTCTGGTCGCTGATCATGGGACTTGCCGGGGCTTGGCTCGCGACATTGCTCTGGATGATTGCCTCGAAGCGGCTGCCGCTGGCGCTTGCGGCGCAGCTGATTGTTGCCGAGACGGTGTTCGGGCTCATCTTCGGTTTCCTCTTCGAGCAGCGGCTGCCGACGATCGCCGAAGCCGGCGGCTCGATCTTGCAGCTTGCGGGCGTCGGGCTGGCGATCGCCATCTTCGCGCCGGCGCGCGGGCGGCGGGCGCACTGAGCGCTGCACGCATTGCATGTTATTCGCCAAAGGCTTAGGCTCACCCCAACAACAAAACGACGGGTAGAAGGCCATGGCTCTCAGCGGCAAACGCATCCTGCTTATCATCTCGGGCGGTATCGCAGCCTATAAGAGCCTCGATCTGATCCGCAGATTGCGCGAGCGCGGCGCTTCGGTGCGTCCCGTCATGACATCGGGTGCGCAGGAATTCGTGACGCCGCTCGCTGTCGGCGCGCTGGCGGCCGATCACGTCTTTACCGATCTGTTCTCCCGGCAGGATGAACAGGATGTCGGTCACATCCGGCTGGCGCGCGATTGCGACCTGGTGCTGATCGCACCTGCCACTGCCGACCTGATGGCGAAAATGGCGAACGGCCTTGCCGATGATCTCGCCTCGACCATTCTGCTCGCGACCGACAAGCCCGTGCTTGCCGCACCGGCGATGAACCCGCGCATGTGGACGCATCCGGCGACGAAGCGCAATGTCGCGACGCTCGCTGGCGATGGCATCCGGATGATTGGGCCGATGGCGGGAGAGATGGCGGAGAGCCGCGAGGCCGGCACCGGCCGCATGGCGGAGCCGCTGGAAATCGTCGCTGCCGCCGAAGCGCTGCTGAACGATGGCCCGAAGCCGCTGGCCGGACGCAGAGCCGTCGTCACTTCGGGGCCGACCCATGAGCCGATCGACCCGGTGCGCTACATCGCCAACCGCTCTTCGGGACGTCAGGGCCATGCGATTGCTGCAGCACTCGCGAAGCTCGGCGCCGATGTGACGCTTGTTTCCGGGCCTGTGACGATTGCCGATCCGGTGGGCGTGAAGACCATCCATGTCGAGCGTGCCGAGGAGATGCGCGATGCGGTTCTGGCTGCCTTGCCTGCGGACATCGCGGTGATGGTCGCCGCTGTCGCCGACTGGCGTGTGGCCTCAGCCGCCGACCAGAAGATCAAGAAGCAGCCGGGCGAATCCATTCCGACGCTGGCGCTGACCGAAAACCCCGACATCCTGAAGACCGTCGGCCATCACACGATGCGGCCGAAGCTTGTCGTCGGCTTTGCAGCCGAGACGCAGGATGTCGAGAGCAATGCCAAGACCAAGCTGGAGCGCAAGGGCGCCGACATGATCGTCGCCAACGACGTGTCTCCGGCAACCGGCATCATGGGTGGAACGCGCAACAGCGTGAAGCTGATCAGCCGCGGCGGCATCGAGCAATGGCCCGATATGGCGAAGGAAGAGGTGGCCGATAGGCTGGCTGCCGTGATCGCCGAGCGGCTCAGGCAGGTATAGCGATATCGGCCTTGTTCGTGGCGCGCTGTTCCGGCCGGAACGGCACGACATGAATGCCCGTTTCGTTGATCGTCACGGCGCTGCCATCAGGGATTTCGGCCCAGGCATCGACATCGTCATTCAGCGGTTCGGAGACGAGGCAGTGGCCGTCGCGCATCGGCGAGGCATAGAGCGTCGGCGCCTTGCGATCCGTGGCGTAGCGGATGCCGTAAAGCGACTTGCCGTCGGAGAAAGCCGCGGTGAAGCGCAGGTGGACGCTGCCGAGCACGTTTTGCGAGAGGCCTTCGACGAAGCTCACCATTTCCGACATGGCAGCGACCGGCGCCTGACGCATACCGAACTGGAGCGCGAGCAGGAACATCAGTTCGGAGTCGGTCGTGCCGCTACGGGCATTGAAAAGCTCGTCGTCGAGCATGGCTTCCATTGCGCGGCGCAGGCGCTCGAAACCGCCGATCTGGCCGTTATGCATGAAGGACCAGTTTTCGTGCGTGAAGGGATGGCAATTGTCGCGGCGGGTGCCGCCGCCGGTCGCGGCGCGCACATGCGCGAGAAAAAGCGGCGAGCGGATCTGCCGCGCAAGGCTCTTCAGATTGCAATCGGACCAGGCGGGAAGGATATCGCGATAGCGGCCCGGCTCCGACCGGTCGCCATACCAGGCGATGCCGAAGCCATCGCCATTGGTGGCGGTCTTGGCGCGGGTGGCGCAATGGGATTGCTCGATCAGCGAATGCGCGGGCGAGGATACCAGCTCCTCCAGATAGAGGGGGTCTCCGCGATAGGCTGCCCAGCGACACATGCTATTTGCTCCAGCCTGCCGTCTTGGCGGCAGAAAATGCCCGAAAACACGAGATCCGATTGTCGGGCGCGGTGGTAAATAAGGCCTTAAGGGCTACCGGAGTCGCAAGCCTTTATGACGGATTGTTGACGTTTCCGGCGATCGTCTGACGCCGCTCACAACTTTTCTCGGAGCGTGCGGTCAGTCTGCCACAGGGTGTCATCACTTTGATTTTTCTTAAATCTGCGTCGCAACGCTGCTCGAAGTCTTGGTGCGTCAGGCGGCACGGCACGGCTGCGGCCGGGTTTTTTCTTGCATCGCGGCCGAATCGGCCTACCTTTGAGTCATGTTCAACGAAACGAAAGGAAGGTGATCCAATGTCTAATGAGATTTCGGTCTTTGTAGCAGGCTTGGAAGTGGTGATGAAAGCGGGGCAGCCCTCGCTCTAAAGCCAGCCTTCCTAGGACCGCCTGACGGTCCGGCCAGTTCAAGGCCAAACTCATGGAAAGGGTCGCGAAAGCGGCCCTTTTTCCGTTTCTGCAGAAAGCGTTTGACGGCATGAGCCCCGCGTCATATTCATAAAGTCATCTGATGACTTTATGAATATGACCATGCAACCGCTCAGCAAGACCAATCTGGCCGAGACAGCGATCGAGGCGATCCGCAGCGAGATCCTCGCCAAGCGCTGGGCCGTCGGTGACAAGTTGCCGAACGAAGCCGCCCTCTGCGGCATGCTCTCCGTCAGCCGCGGCACGGTGCGCGAGGCCGTGCGCGTGCTGGTGTCGCAGGGCTATCTCGAGACCCGGCAGGGTTCAGGTACCTACGTTCTCTCCACGACCGACAGCAGCATGCCGCTGACGATGGCGCGGCGGGCGGGGCTGCGCGACCAGTTCGAAGCGCGATGCGCGCTCGATGTCGAGGCCGCCCGGCTTGCCAGCATCCGGCAGACACCCGCCGTCATCGCCGGGTTGCGAACCCTGCTCGAAGAGCGCGGCAACTACGATGGCGGCGACAAGGCCGCCTTCATTGCCCGCGATCTCGCCTTCCACAAGGCGGTCATCGCCGCCGCGCAGAACCGCGCGATGGTCGAGATCTACGACTTCTTCTCGGCGTCGATTGCCGAAACCATCGAAGCGACGCTCGGGCAGGATGTGCCCGAGCCGGATATGCAGGCGCATGCCGCTATCATCGATGCCATCGAAACTGGCGATCCCGAAAAGGCCGACGCGGCGGTGCGCCGCTTCATGGCCCCCGTCATTGCCGCACTGGACCGGATGCTCCTGTCATGACCACTCCCCTGAATGATGCCGCGCACGCCTTCGATGCGGCGAGCGAACAGCTGATCGATGCCGAAACCGACAGCGTGCCGCCGGTGCAGCCACCCGCGGCGATGTCATCGACCGCGCGTATCCTGCTCGGTGTCAGCCTCGTACTGATCGCCTTCAACCTGCGGCCGGTTTTCTCCAGCGCCTCAGCGTTGCTTCCCGAAATCCGCTCCGGGCTTGGCCTTTCGCCGCTCGGCGCCAGCTTGTTGACCACGCTTCCCGTCGTCTGCCTCGGCGCCTTCTCGCCGCTGGCGCCGAGGCTGGCGCAGCGCATCGGTTCCGAACGGACGCTGCTCGGCGTCATCTTCCTTCTGGCGCTCGGCACGGCGATGCGCGGGCTCGACTCGATCCCGATGCTGTTTCTCGGCACGGCGATCGCCGGTGGCTGCATCGCGGTCGGCAACGTGCTGCTGCCGGGTCTGGTGAAGCGCGACTTTGCCGATCGTGCAGCGCTGATGACCGGCTGCTACACGATGGCGCTTTGCGCCGGCGCGGCGAGTGCCGCCGGGCTGACCTTGCCGATCGAGCATGCGCTCGGCGGTTCGCTTTCGGGCGCATTGGCCGCTTGGGCTGTTCCGGCCGTCGTCGTCGGACTGATCTGGCTGCCGCAGGTTCTCGGCACCAAGAATGTCGCGAAGCGTAGCGGCTTCCGCGTCGAGGGACTGTGGCGAGACAAGCTTGCCTGGCAGGTGACGCTGTTCATGGGCCTGCAATCGGCCCTCGCCTATTGCGTTTTTGGCTGGCTGGTTCCGATCCTGCGTGAGCGCGGCCTTGACGGCGTCACGGCTGGTGCGATCGTTTCGATGTCGGTCATGGTGCAGGCCGCCGCCTGCCTGGTGGCGCCGCAGATCGCCGTGCGCGGCAGGGATCAGCGGCTGATCAATGCTTCGCTCTGCGTTATCGCCGTCATTGCGCTCCTCGGCCTGCTGTTTGCGCCGCTGTCCACCGTCTGGCTCTGGGCGGCGCTGCAGGGCGTCGGCCAGGGTGGACTGATCGCGGTGGCGATGACGGCGATCGTGTTGCGCTCGAAGGACTCGCATGTTGCGGCCCATCTCTCCGGCATGGCGCAATGCGTCGGCTATCTGCTGGCGGCGATCGGCCCGCTGATCGTCGGCATGATCCGCAGTTGGACGGGGAGCTTTGCCTGGTGCGCCGTGCTGTTCGTCGCCCTCGGCCTCGGCGCTGCCATCAACGGCTGGAATGCCGGGCGCGCGCTGCAGGTCAACGCGAGGACGATCGAGACGCCTTGATACCGGTCACTGGCTGCGCTCACCTGGGGGGATGAGCTATGCTCACCCGGGGATGAGTTACGCTCACCCGGGGATCACCATGTCTTGATGAGCCTCCACGGCAGGCGATGATACCCTATGTCAGGCCGAACCTACGCCGGAGGAGATCATTTGCTGTTGCGCTCGCTGACGCTGACCATCGCCCTTACACTCTCGCTTGCCGCCGCACCGGCCTTTTCCGAGGAGCGGCCGGGTGTTCTCAAGTTGCTTCCGCAGGATGCCGTCACGGAACACGAGGCGACGATCGGCGGCCGGAAACTGGATTATACGGCAACGGCAGGGATGCTCGATCTGTTCGGCCAGGACGGCAACCAGACCGGAGCGATCTTCTACACAGCCTATACCGCGAAGAATGCCGGTGCGAACCGGCCGCTTACCTTTGCTTTCAATGGCGGGCCGGGCGCCGCGTCCGCCTTTCTGCATCTCGGCCTCGTCGGTCCACGTATCCTCGATTTCGGACCGCAGGCGCGCGATGGCGCCCACGCGAAGCTCACCGACAATCCCGAGAGCTGGCTGGATTTCACCGATCTCGTGTTGATCGATCCCATCGGCACCGGCTGGAGCCGGACGGCGAAGGCCGATGACGCCAAGGACTATTATAGCGTCGGCTCGGATGCGCAGAGCATTGCCAAGGCGATCGCCCTTTACGTCGCCCACAACAATCGCGCGGCCTCGCCGAAATATCTGCTCGGCGAGAGCTATGGCGGCTTCCGCGCCGCAAAGGTGGCCGGGGCGCTGCAGGAGAGCCAGGGCATTATCGTTGCCGGGGCGATCATGCTGTCGCCGCTGCTTGAGGCGCAGCTGATGTTCGATGCCGACGAGTTCGCTCTCGGCGCTGCTCTCGAACTTCCCTCGCTCGCCGCTGCAGAGATGGACCGGCGCGGCGCTTTCTCAGCGGAGAAACAGACTGAGGCCGAGCGCTTTGCGCTGGGAGACTATCTGACGACCCTTGTGGGGCCTGAGCCTTCCGGCGATGCGGCCAAGGCATTCTATGCCAAGGTTTCCGGACTGACCGGAATTCCGGAAGACGTCGTGACCCGCAGCCGCGGTTTCCTCGGCAACGCCTTTGCAAAGAATTCCGGCAAGGAAAAGGGCGAGGTGATGAGCCCTTACGATGCCGGGTTTGCCTCGCCCGATCCCTATCCTGAATCCGATTACGATCGCGGCGACGACGCCATTCTCGACGGATTCACGCGCGCCTATGGCGGCGCCTTTAGCGACTACGCCCGCAACGAACTGGGCTTCAAGACCGAGATGACCTATTCGCTGCTCGACAACGATGTGAACCGGCAATGGGAATGGGGCGGACGTGGCGGCGGATCGCGCCTGCAGGCGAGCGTCACCGGCGATATCCGGCAGCTCCTGGCCTCGAACCCGAGCTTTCATCTGCTGATCGCCCACGGCTATAGCGATCTCGTGACGCCCTATGGTGTCAGCCGCTATGTCGTCGATCACCTGCCGCAGAGCCTTGCCAAGGATCGCGTGCAGCTCGACGTCTACCGCGGCGGCCACATGTTCTACACCAATGCGGACCAACGGGCGGCTTTCACGGCGGATGCGAAGGCATTCTACGCCAAGAACGGCGGCATCCAGCCAGGCGACTAGGGTTCGAGACCGGACAAATAGGGTTGCCGCTTGGGAGCGCTGACATAGATAGGCCTCATGTCCTATCAAAAGCAGCCGCTTGTCATCGCGGAGCCGGATGCGGCTTCAGGCGAGGACTCCATCTTTGCCGCGCTGACCAGCGCTCCGGATTCCTGGGCCCTGTTTCTCGACATCGACGGCACGCTGCTCGACCTTGCGGAGACGCCTGACGGCATCGTCGTGCCGCCGGAGCTTCCCGGCCAGCTCGAAACCCTTTCCGCAAGGCTTGGCGGCGCATTGGCGCTGGTGACCGGGCGGGGCCTTTCCTATGCCGACCGGCTGTTTGCACCGCTTCGCTTCCCGATCGCTGGGCTTCACGGCGCCGAACGCCGCGCCGCCGACGGGTCGGTGACGACAGCCAAGGCAACGGCGGAATTCGAGGCACTGAAAGCCGATCTCGTACGCCAGACACAGGGCTGGCCTGGCGTCCTCATCGAAGACAAGGGAGCGGCTGTTGCCGCGCATTACCGGCTGGCGCCGGATCGGGAAATCGATCTCGAACCGCTGATGCAGCAGGCGCTCGACCGAGCCGGGCCTGATTGGCACATGCAGCATGGCAAGATGGTGATCGAGATCCGCCCTTCCAGCGCCGACAAGGGACATGCTGTCGAAGCCTTCCTGGCGCAGCCGCCTTTCCAAGGCCGCCGCGCGATCGCCATCGGCGACGATGTGACCGACGAGGCGATGTTCCGCGCGGTCAACCCTCTCGGTGGCCTGTCGATCCGCGTCGGACCGCTCTCGCCCGCAAGCGAAGCCAAAGCATCGATCGCCTCCGCGGCAGCCCTTCGCGGCGTCGTCGCCCGGCTGGCGTCATCAACCATTTGAGCATCAAAACCATTTCCATGAAAAGGACTGAACCATGAGCCGTCTCGTCGTCGTTTCCAATCGCGTTCCCGTTCCCGACAAGGGCGGAATTGCGCCTGCCGGCGGCCTTGCCGTTGCGCTGAAGGCAGCGCTCGAAGAGCGCGGCGGCATCTGGATGGGCTGGTCGGGGAAATCGAGCGGTGAGCAGGAACCGGAGAAGCTTGCGGAAATCCAGCAGGGCAACATCACCTATGCGCTGACCGACCTGACCGACACCGATGTCGAGGAATATTATCACGGCTTTGCCAACCGCGTGCTCTGGCCGATCTGCCATTACCGGCTGGATCTGGCCGAATATGGACGCAAGGAGATGGCCGGATATTTCCGTGTCAACCGCTTCTTCGCGCATCGGCTGGCGCCGCTGATCAAGCCTGATGATGTCATCTGGGTGCACGACTACCACCTGATCCCGCTCGCTGCCGAACTGCGGCAGATGGGACTGAAGAACAAGATCGGCTTTTTCCTGCACATTCCCTGGCCACCGGCCGATGTGCTCTTCACCATGCCTGTCCACGAGGAGATCATGCGCGGTCTCTCGCATTACGATCTCGTCGGCTTCCAGACCGATCATGACCTTGAAAACTTTGCCGGCTGTCTGCGCCGCGAAGGGATCGGCGACGAGCTGGGTGGCGGGCGCTTCAGCTCGCACGGCCGGACGTTCAAGGGCGGCGCCTATTCGATCGGTATCGAGACCGCCGCTTTCGCCGAGTTCGCCCGCAAGTCCTCGACCCACAGCATGGTGCGCAAGGCGCGCGAGAGCGTCGAGGGACGTAGCCTGATCATCGGCGTCGACCGGCTCGACTATTCCAAGGGTCTAACGCAGCGCATCGACGCCTTCGAGAGCTTCATCAAGGCCAATCCGGCGCAGCAGGGGCATGTGACCTATCTGCAGATCACTCCGAAATCCCGCTCCGAAGTGCCGGAATACGAGGCAATGCAGCGCACCGTCGCCGAACAGGCCGGACGGGTGAATGGGGCGCTGGGCTCTGTGGACTGGGTGCCGATCCGCTACATCAACCGTTCCGTCGGCCGCCATATCCTTGCGGGGCTCTACCGTCTCGGCCGTGTCGGGCTGGTGACGCCGCTGCGCGACGGGATGAACCTTGTCGCCAAGGAATATGTCGCGGCGCAGGATCCCGACGATCCTGGCGTTCTCGTGCTGTCGCGCTTTGCGGGTGCGGCCCGCGAATTGAAGGGCGCACTGCTCGTCAATCCGTACGACGTCGAAGGAACCGCCAATGCCTTGGCGCGGGCGCTCAGCATGCCGCTCGACGAGCGGAAGGAGCGCTGGAAGAAGATGATGGATCATCTCCTGGAATTCGACGTCTCCCGCTGGTGCAAGGATTTCCTGAAAGATCTCGGCGCCTGACGTTTCAGCGTCCCGCCTCGGCCTGCAGCCATTCCACCAGGCTTTCCGTTTCCGTGGTCTTCTCGCGCGGCGGGATCAGCCAGTAGCCGCGATCTGCCGCCTCTAGAGCCGGTCCGGCGGTGACCAGCATGCCGGAGGCCAGCAACGAATCCACCAGGCCCATCCAGCCGATGGCAATCCCCTGCTCCCCGACGGCCGCCTGAACGACGAGCGAATAGGTGTTGAAGCTCATCTCCCCCGGCGCCGCCGAGCCGTCACGGCGCAGACCGAGCTCGGCAAAATAGCTCGGCCAGTCGAACCAGGGTGAAGCGCCGGGCACGTCGAGATGCAGCAGGCGTGCTCCCGGCAGCTCGTGTGCCGCGCCGAACGGCCCGTGCCTTGTCATGAACCCCGGCGAGCAGACCGGGACGACCTTTTCCGGCATCAGCAGGATGCCGTGCGCGCCGAAATCGCGTCGGCTGCCGAAGACGATCGCCGCATCATGGCGGTCCGGCATCGGCCGCTCGACGAACTGGGTGGCGACGATCTGGATATCGAGGCCGGGGTGGCGCTGGCCGAAAGCATGCATGCGCGGAATCAGCCAGAGCGAGGAGAAGGCATAATCGGTATGCAGGCGGAGCGTCAGACGCGCGGCCTCGTTGCGGAAACTGCGCACCAGCGTGTCGACATCCGCAACCGTGCGCGAGGCAATATCGAAGAGACGGCGGCCTTCGGCCGTCAACTCGACACCGCGATGACGGCGCTCCAGCAGGCTGACCCGCATCTGCTCTTCCAGACGGCGGATTTGATAGCTGACCGCAGGCTGCGTGAGCCCTAGCACCTCGGCCGCCGACGACAGGTTTCCGAGCCTGCCGGCTTCGGCCAGAATGCGCAGCCATCCGAGATCGACGGGCCGATCAGCCATAAAAATTCCTTTTGTCACACATCGAAAGAATTCAGCTTCACAAGGATGCACAGCCGTTGTTCAATAAAATGATCGAATAGCAGGCGAAGCGCAACGGCCTTCGAAACACAGGCAGGACAACAGCATGACGCGCCCGAATATCCTCATCCTCATGGTGGACCAGTTCAACGGCACCTTCTTCCCTGACGGTCCCGCGGAGTTCCTGCATGCGCCGCATTTGAAGGCGCTCGCCAAGCGCTCGGTGCGTTTTGCCAACAGCTATACGGCAAGCCCGCTCTGCGCGCCCGCCCGCGCCTCCTTCATGTCCGGCCAGCTGCCGAGCCGGACGCGCGTCTACGACAACGCCGCCGAATTCGCCTCCGATATCCCGACCTATGCGCATCATCTGCGGGCGGCCGGCTATCACACGGCGCTGTCGGGCAAGATGCATTTCGTCGGGCCGGATCAGCTGCACGGCTTCGAGGAACGGCTGACGACCGATATCTATCCGGCCGATTTCGGCTGGACGCCCGACTATACGAAGCCCGGCGAGCGGATCGACTGGTGGTACCACAATCTCGGCTCGGTGACCGGCGCCGGCGTGGCCGAGATCACCAACCAGATGGAATATGACGACGAGGTTGCCTACAACGCGACCCGCAAGCTCTACGACCTCTCACGCCGCCAGGACGACCGTCCCTGGTGCCTGACGGTGAGCTTCACGCATCCGCACGACCCCTATGTGGCGCGGCGGAAATTCTGGGACCTCTACGAGGATTGCCCGGCACTCGACCCTGAAGTCCCGGCCCTACCCTTCGACGAACTCGATCCGCATTCGCAACGCCTGCTCGAAGCCTGCGACTACAAGGCCTTCGACATCACGCCCGAGCAGATCCGGCGCGCGCGGCGCGGCTATTTCGCCAATATCTCCTATGTCGACGAGAAGGTCGGCGAAATTCTCGACGTGCTCGAGCGCAGCCGGATGGCCGAGGATACGATCATTCTCTTCGTTTCGGACCATGGCGACATGCTCGGCGAGCGTGGGCTCTGGTTCAAGATGTGCTTCTTCGACGGCTCGTCGCGGGTGCCGCTGATGATCAGCGCTCCGGGCTGGGAACCGGCGCTGATCACGCAGCCGGTCTCGACGCTCGACGTGACGCCGACGCTCGCCGGTCTTGCCGGTCTCGATATCACCTCATTGAAGAAATGGACCGATGGCGAGGATCTGGCGCCGCTGGCAAAGGGTACCGGCAGCCGCAGTCCGGTTCCGATGGAATATGCCGCGGAAGGCTCGATCACGCCCCTCGTCGCCATCCGCGACGGCCGCTACAAGCTGTCGCTTTGCGACGCCGATCCGGCAATGCTTTTCGACCTTGATGCTGATCCGCATGAACTGACCAACCTCGCGAAAGATCCCGATCACGCGGAAGCAATGAGCCGAATAAAGGCACAGGCGGATGCCCGCTGGAGTCTACCTACCTATGATGCCGCAGTGCGCGAGAGCCAGGCGCGGCGCTGGGTGGTTTACGAGGCGCTGCGCAACGGCGCCTATTATCCCTGGGATTACCAGCCGCTGCAGAAGGCCTCGGAACGCTACATGCGCAACCATATGGACCTTAACGTGCTGGAAGAAAGCAAGCGCTATCCGCGCGGGGAGTGATCCTGCGCGGCTGATATCACGCCGCCTTGGCGACGTGATATTCCTTGATGGCGTCCATCTTGATGTCGGGGTGGCGCTCGGACTCGTAACGAAGCGAGAAGCTGTCCTGCGCCAGGAAGACCGGGTCGCCATCGAGATCGCGGGCGATATCGCCGCGCTTGACGGTGAGGAACTTGTCGAGCTCGGCCGGCTTTTCCGACGAGACCCAACGGCACACCGAGAAGCGCGACATTTCGAAGGAGACAGGCAGACCATATTCCTGCTGCAGGCGCTCCTTGAGAACGTCGAGCTGCAGGGCGCCGACGACGCCGACGATTGCCGGTGAGCCATCCTCCGGCGAGAACAGCTGGACGACGCCTTCTTCGGCCATCTGCTGCAGCGCTTCCTTCAGCTTCTTTGCCTTCATCGCATCTTCGAGGCGCACGCGGCGCAGGATTTCCGGCGAGAAGTTCGGAACACCCTGGAAGACCAGCGCTTCGCCTTCGGTCAGCGTATCGCCGATGCGCAGCGTGCCGTGGTTCGGGATGCCGACGACATCGCCGGCATAGGCGGTATCGGCCAGCTGGCGCTGCGAGGCGAAGAAGAACTGCGGGGCGGTCAGGCCGAGCTGCTTGCCGGTACGCGCCAACCGCGCCTTCATGCCGCGCTCCAGCTTGCCGGAGCAGATGCGGGCAAACGCAATGCGGTCACGATGGTTCGGGTCCATGTTCGCCTGAATCTTGAAGACGAAGGCGGTCATTTTGTCTTCATTGGCATGGACGGTCCGGATGTCGGCGACCTGGTCGCGCGGCGGCGGAGCGAACTCGCCGAGCGCATTGATGAGATCGCGAACGCCGAAATTGCGCAGCGCCGAGCCGAAGAAGACGGGCGTCATATGGCCTTCGAGGAAAGCCTGGCGGTCGAACGGGCGGCAAGCTTCGATAGCCAGTTCCGTCTCGTCGATGAAGGCCTGACGCTCGTTTTCCGGCAGGCGGTTGGCGACACTCTGCGGTCCGTTGACCGGCGTGCCCTCGACTTCGGTATCGGAGCCGCGCACAGTGTTTGCCGCGAGATTGTAGGAGCCGCAGAAGGTCTTCGACCGGCCGATCGGCCAGGTGACCGGCGCGGTATCCAGCGCCAGCTTTTCTTCGACTTCATCGAGGATCTCGAAGGGATCGCGGCTTTCGCGGTCCATCTTATTGATGAAGGTGATGATCGGGATGTCGCGCATGCGGCAGACTTCGAAAAGCTTCAGCGTCCGCGGCTCGATACCCTTGGCGGCATCGATGACCATGACGGCCGCATCCACCGCCGTCAGCGTGCGGTAGGTGTCGTCGGCAAAGTCTTCGTGACCGGGCGTGTCGAGAATGTTGAAGACGTTGTCGTCATATTCGAAGGTCATGACCGAGGTGACGACCGAGATGCCGCGCTCGCGCTCGATCTTCATCCAGTCGGAACGCGTCTGGATGCGGTCCTTCTTCGCCTTGACTTCACCGGCGAGCTGAATGGCGCCGCCGAACAGCAGCAGCTTTTCGGTCAGCGTTGTCTTGCCCGCGTCCGGGTGCGCGATAATAGCGAAGGTGCGGCGGCGGGAGACCGCCTCGGCGAGTGTTTCGGCCATCATGTGAATCCTGTGGAATTGCGGGCTATCTAGCGATTTAGGCCGGGCTTTGCAATTGACCTTGGCTGTTGCGGCGCAAAGTAATGTCGCATGAACATTCAAAACGACCTCCGCCCGAAGCTCAACCTCGTCCGCCTGGCAAATGGCGAAGGATTGGACCTGCCCTCCTACGAAACATCGGGGGCAGCCGGTATGGACCTGCGCGCGGCCGTCGATGAGGGCGCACCGCTGGTGCTGGCGCCGGGCGAGCGCGCGCTGGTGCCGACCGGATTCATCTTCGAAGTGCCCGAAGGTTTCGAGGCGCAGATCCGCCCGCGTTCCGGGCTTGCCTTCAAGAACGGTATCACCTGCCTCAACACGCCCGGCACCATCGACAGCGATTACCGCGGTGAAGTGAAGGTGCTGCTGATCAATCTCGGCGAAGAGCCTTTCGAAATCAGCCGCGGCATGCGCATTGCCCAGATGGTGATTGCGCCCGTTACCCAGGTGCGCGTTGCCGAAATCACCGAGACGAGCGCCACGGCGCGCGGCGCGGGCGGCTTCGGCTCCACCGGCGTATGAGCGCGGCAGCGGACACAACGGGCCTCACTTTCCGGCAGGATTATTTTGCCGACCACGCCGCCTGGCGGGCGCTGGTTTCGCTTCTCCATGACACGTTCGGCATCGACATCGGGCCGCTGATGCAACTCGGCGGACCGGATGCGACAAGTATGCCGTTCGGCTGGTTTGCCGGGGACGGGACGCTGGCCGCCAATCTCTCGGCCTTCGCCATGCCTCTCTTGATCAACGGCCGCCGGATCAATGCGGCCGGTCTGCAATCCGGCGCGGTGCGGCCGCCTTGGCGCGGGCGCGGCCTTTATCGTGATGTGACGACGAAGGCGCTCGACTGGTGCGCAGCGCAAGGCTTCGAGGCCATCGTGCTCTACACCGACAAGCCGGCGCTCTATGAGCCCTATGGCTTCCGAACGTTGCCGATGCACAGCTTCAGCGGCGATGCGCCGACGCCTGTTTTCGCAACGCAGGGCCGATCGATCGATCCGGGCAATGCGGATGATCTCGCCTTGCTGCAGGACCTGCTGGCACGACGCGAGCCGGTCTCCGATGCGCTTGCCGTGGTCTCAAGCCCTGCGATGTTCCTGATCAATACACAGCTCGACCCCGATGTGAGGCTCACCTTCATAGAGCAGCTGTCGGCCGTTATCGCCTGGAAGCTCGATGGCGGGACATTGATCCTACTCGACGTGCTCGCCGCATCGATTCCACCGCTGGCCGCCATTCTGGGCGGCCTCGGTGTTCGGCCTGACCGGCTGGAGGTATTCTTCCGCCCCGACAAGCTTGGCTGGAACGGCGAGCCCACGCCGGTTTCGGCGCATGGGACACATTTCATGATCCGCGGCCTGGACGGTCTGGCGCTGGATGCGCCGGCCATGCTTTCGCCGATGGCGGATTTCTGATCAGACCGGCGGCAGGCGGCGCTTGACCGGCGATGACTTGATCATCGACGTGTTGGTCTCCGCGCGTTCCGCGATCTTGTCGAGGATGCCGTCCAGCTCCCCCATCGAGCGCACGACCAGCCGGGCGATAAAGCAATCGTCGCCCGTCACCTTGTCGCATTCGATGAATTCGGGAATCTCCTGGATGAGCTTCTCGACGATGTGCAGCTGGCCTGGAAGCGGGCGGACGCGGACGATCGCCTGCAGGGGATAGCCGAGTGCGGCCGGATCGATGTCGATGGTGAAGGCCCGGATGATGCCGCGCTCCTCCAGGCGCCGCAGACGCTCGGCCGCGCTCGGCGAGGACATGCCAGCCGCCTGGGCGAGTTCTTTCAGCGACAGGCGGGAATTGACGGCAAGCGCATCCAGCAGCTTCTGGTCCGTTTCGTCCATTCTATCAGAATTAGCCACATCGCCTCCTTCGCCTAAATTTATTAGGCCAGATCCTTCCCTTTTGTGTCACACGATATAGAGACGGCTCTGGTTGCGCAATAATCTGCGCTTCCATCAAGGGAGAGTTGCGATGCAGAGCGAGATCAGGCGCGGAAGCGCGGAAATGACCGCGGCGATGCTGATTTCGGGCAGCATCGGCTGGTTCGTCGTGATGTCGGGCCAGCCGGTCGGCAATGTCGTGTTCTGGCGCTGCCTGTTCGGGGCAATCACCCTGCTCTTGATCTGTGCTGTGCTCGGGCTTCTCAATCCGCGGCTTCTGTCGCTGAAAAGCTTCGGTATCGCCGTCTTCGGCGGCGTCGCCATCGTGCTGAACTGGCTGCTGCTGTTTGCCTCCTATTCGCATGCGTCGATTTCGATCGCCACGACGGTCTACAACACCCAGCCCTTCATGCTGCTTGCTCTGGGCGCGGCCTTTCTCGGCGAGAAGATCACCGGGACCAAGCTTTTCTGGCTGGGGCTTGCCTTCGCGGGCATGATGGCGATCGTCGAGGCGAAGCCGGATAGCGGTGCCGTCAGCGGCAGCTACGGCCTGGGGATCGCGCTGGCGCTTGGGGCCGCCTTCTTCTATGCGCTGGCAGCGCTGGCGGCCAAATGGCTGAAGGGCACGCCGCCGCATCTGATCGCGCTTATCCAGGTTTCGACCGGCATTCTGATGCTGGCGCCCTTCGCCGATTTCTCCGCCATTCCGGCGACATCTGCAACCTGGTCGCTGCTGGTCACGATGGGCGTCTTTCATACGGGGCTGATGTATGTGCTGCTTTACGGCGCGATCCAGAAGCTGCCGACACATCTGACGGGCGCATTGTCCTTCATCTATCCGATCGCGGCGATCGCCGTCGACCGCATTGCCTTCGGCCACGCGCTGCAACCGCTGCAGGTGATCGGTGCCGCGATCATTCTGATGGCAGCCGCCGGCATGAATCTCGGCTGGACGCCGGGGCGGTTTCTGCGTGCGGTCAGAAGCTGATATCGGCGGCTTTCGACAACTTGACGCTATGCGCGCCGGCGCCGAAACCCCATAGAACGGTGTTGTGATGCGCGATGATCTGCTCGAAGCCAAGTGCGCCGATATCGCCACTCATGTGACCATCCGTGATTAACGTCACATCGAAGCCAAGCGAGACGGCGCGGCGAACGGATGTGTCGATACAGAAGGGTGTGACGCAGCCGCCGATGACGAGATGGGTGATGCCGCGGCTGCGCAGTTCCGCCTCCAGCGGCGTTTCGAAGAAGGCGTCGCAGGCTTCCTTGTTGATCAGCAGTTCGCCCGGCAAGGGCGCCACTTCCGCCCTGATTTCCCAGCCCTTACTGCCCCTGGCGATCGGGTCGCCCTCGGCCTCGTCATGCTGGACGATGATGACGGGGACGGTTTCCGACCGGGCTTTGCCGAGCACCGCTGCCAGCCGCCTGGTCACGCCGTCATAGGCTTGCTGGATCACCGGCACGCGGTCGTCAGCACCCATGCCTTCGAGCACGGCATTCTGGATATCGATCAGCAGCAAGACCTTGGTCATGTCGTTCCCCCACGAGTTCATTTTCGAAGTTTCTTGAAAGCGATTTCGCACGGTCGTAAATAGGCGGCAATCAGGGAGAGACAAATGACGATCGCAGCGCTTATTGCCTATAGCGGCGCATTGTTCATCGCAGCCGCCATTCCGGGACCGGGTATCACGGCGATCGTCGCGCGGGCGCTCGGCTCGAACTTTCGCGAGACCTTCTTCATGGGTCTCGGCCTGGTGCTGGGCGACATGACCTATCTGACGGCGGTCATTCTCGGCCTCGCATTCGTGGCGCAGACTTTCACCGAGATCTTTCTCGTCATCAAGTTCGCGGGCGTGATCTATCTCTGCTACATCGCCTACAAGCTCTGGACATCGGGGCTGCTGCCGCAGGATATCGCGGCGCGCAAATCGAGCAGCGTCGGCATGTCGTTTCTTTCGGGCCTGCTGGTAACGCTCGGCAATCCGAAGACGATGCTGTTCTACGTGGCGCTGGTGCCGACGTTGATCGACATCCATGCGATCGGCCTGCGCGAATATGGATTCCTGCTGACAGCCACCTTCATCGTGCTCCTCAGCGTGCTGATCCCCTACATGCTGCTTGCAACCCGCGCCCGCAGCATGCTGAAGCAGCCGCGCGCGTTGCAGGCGCTGAACCGGACGGCGGCCGGCATTCTGGCGGGCACGGCAGCCTTCATCGCCACTCGCGCAGCCTGAAAAATTCGTTCGTCAAACGGCGGTTTTAAAAGGATTTTTTCTCCTTCATGCCGTCGTGGCGGAGGGCTCAGTCTGGCTTCCATCCGCCTTTGACCCTATTCTCTCGGCAACACACTTAAAGGGAGAGCACGCATGTCGAAGAAACCGGGCCGCGGCCGCATCTATTCGTCCATCACCGAGACCATCGGCGATACGCCGATCGTGCGCCTCGACAAGCTCGCCAAGGAAAAGGGCGTCAAGGCCAACCTGCTGGCCAAGCTCGAGTTCTTCAACCCGATCGCTTCCGTCAAGGACCGTATCGGCGTGGCGATGATCGAGAGCCTGGAAGCGCAGGGCAAGATTTCGCCCGGCAAGACGACGCTGGTAGAGCCGACCTCCGGCAATACCGGTATCGCGCTTGCCTTCGCGGCAGCCGCCAAGGGCTACAAGCTGATCCTGACCATGCCGGAAACCATGTCGGTCGAACGCCGCAAAATGCTGGCGCTGCTCGGCGCCGAGCTGGTGCTGACCGAGGGACCGAAGGGCATGAAGGGCGCGATCGCCAAGGCCGAGGAACTGGCCGCGACGCTGCCTGACGCGATCATTCCCCAGCAGTTCGAAAACCCTGCCAACCCCGAGATCCACCGCAAGACGACGGCCGAGGAAATCTGGAACGATACCGACGGTAGCGTTGACATTCTCGTTTCCGGCATCGGTACCGGCGGCACGATCACCGGCGCAGGACAGGTGCTGAAGTCGAAGAAGGCCAGCATCAAGGTGATCGCAGTCGAGCCGGAAGAATCCCCGGTTCTCTCCGGCGGCCAGCCCGGCCCGCACAAAATCCAGGGCATCGGCGCCGGTTTTGCGCCTGCAATCCTCGACACCAAGATCTACGACGAAGTCGTCACCATCAACAGCGGAACGGCGATGGAAACTGCCCGTCTGGTTGCCAAGCTCGAAGGCGTGCCGGTCGGCATCTCCTCGGGTGCAGCACTTGCCGCAGCCATCAAGGTGGGCAGCCGCGAAGAAAACGCCGGCAAGAACATCGTGGTGATCATCCCGTCCTTTGCCGAGCGTTATCTGTCGACGGCGCTGTTCGATGGGCTTGGGGGCTGAATAGCGAATAGCGAATAGCGAATAGCGAATAGCGAATAGCGAAGCTTGCTCGGAGTCACAGTCTGGCAAGCTTTTCTTTTTCTATTCGCTATTCGCTACAAACTATTCGCTCTTTCACGCTGCCGCGGTCAGCCGCTCTCCTGCGATGCGATAGGAAATCGCTTCTGCGAGATGAATGCGGCCGACGGTTGGCTTGCCGTCGAGATCGGCGAGTGTGCGCGCGACTTTCAGGACCCGGTGATAGCCGCGGGCGGAGAAGCGCATCTTCTCGGCGGCATCGCGCAACAGCTGAAGACCTCCGGCATCCGGTTCGGCATATTTCTCGATCAGTGCGGTTGAGCAGCGGGCGTTGGTGGTGATGGTATTGAGGCCTGCAGAAATGAAGCGGTCGGCCTGCAGCTCGCGGGCGCGGGCGACGCGGGCGGCGATCGTGCTGCTTGCCTCGGCCGGCATCGGGCGGATCAGGTCTGCTGCGGAAACGGCCGGGACGTCGATGCGGATATCGATGCGGTCCATCAGCGGGCCCGAGATGCGCGCCTGATAGTCGGCCTGGCAACGGGGACCGCGGGCGCAGCTATGGCCAGGCTCGCCCGCCATACCACAGCGGCAAGGGTTCATGGCGGCGACCAACTGGATGTTGGCGGGATAGGTCACGCGGTGATTGGCGCGGGCGATGATGCATTCGCCGGTTTCCAGCGGCTGGCGCAGGGCATCGAGCGCTTGCGGCGAGAATTCCGGAAATTCATCGAGGAAGAGAATGCCGTGGTGGGCGAGCGACGCCTCGCCGGGACGGGCACGGAGCCCGCCGCCGACCATGGCCGCCATCGTCGCCGAATGGTGAGGCGTGCGAAACGGACGCCGATCCGAAAGCTTGCCGCCGGAGAGCTGACCGGCGATCGAATGGATCATCGACACTTCGAGCAGTTCGGCGGCCGACAACGGCGGCAGGATCGAGGGCAGACGGGCGGCGAGCATCGACTTGCCGGAACCAGGAGGCCCGACCATCAGCAGGTTATGACTGCCGGCAGCCGCCACCTCCAGCGCGCGTTTGGCGCTTTCCTGTCCCTTGATGTCGGCGAGATCAGGAAGGTTTGCGGCATTGGCGCGGATCGATGGCTCCGGCCGGGAAAGAACCTGCGTGCCGCGGAAATGGTTGGCGAGCGCGATGAGGCTGCGCGGCGCAAGGATATCGAGCTGCGTTCCGGCCCAGGCGGCTTCCGGGCCGCTTTCGGCCGGGCAGATCAGCCCCTTGCCGAGCGCATTGGCGCCGATCGCCGCCGGCAGCGCACCGGCGACAGGCGCGATCGTGCCATCGAGATTGAGTTCGCCGAGGACGACATAATCCGAGAGCGCATCCGCCGGGATGGCGCCGAGAGCGGCCATGAGGCCGAGCGCGATCGGCAGGTCGAAATGCGAGCCTTCCTTGGGAAGATCGGCGGGCGCGAGATTGACGGTGACGCGTTTTGCCGGAAGCGCCAGCCCGGATGCGTGGAGCGCTGCCTGCACCCGCTCGCGGCTTTCTGCAACCGCCTTGTCGGGAAGCCCGACGATCTGCATGCCGATCTTGCCGGGTGCGACCATCACCTGGACTTCGACCGGAACGCCTTCAATGCCGTGGAATGCAACCGTACTGACGCGTGCGACCATGCCCCTGCCCCCGCAACCAACTACATCGCGTATTGCGACCCTTCATGGCCGCGGATTGCAATCTGGCATAGTAAGTAGAATAAAACAAGAACAATGAATGAACAGATTCACGTCCCCGCTGCACTCAGGTTGCAGCGGGTTGTATCAAGCCCTCAAATGAGAACAAAAGTCCTGAAAAATCAGGCGCGCTTGCGCTCGATCGCATCCCAGAGAAGGCTGGCGATATCGGCGCCGCCGAACTTCTTGACCTCGCGGATACCGGTCGGAGAGGTCACGTTGATCTCGGTCATGTAATCGCCGATGACATCGATGCCGACGAGCAGGAAGCCGCGTTCGCGCAGGGCCGGGCCGATGCGCTTGCAGATTTCCTGCTCGCGTGCGGTCAGTTCGGTCGCCTCGGCGCGGCCGCCGACATGCATGTTGGAGCGGCTGTCGTGCTCGGCCGGAACGCGGTTGATGGCACCAACGGGTTCGCCATCGACGAGGATAATGCGCTTGTCGCCCTTGCGCACGTCAGGCAGGTACTGCTGGGCGATGAAGGGCTCGCGGAAGAGCTGGCCGAACATTTCGAGCAGCGAGGAAAGGTTGCGGTCGTCCTTAGTCGAATGGAAGACGCCGGCGCCGCCATTGCCGTAGAGCGGCTTCAGGATGATATCGCCCATCTCCTCGCGGAAGCGGCGGATTTCCGCGGCGTCCTTGGTGATCAGCGTCTTCGGCATCAGGTCGGCGAATTCGGTGACGAAGATCTTCTCAGGCGAATTGCGAACCCAGGCTGGATCGTTGACGACGAGCGTCTTCGGATGGATACGCTCCAGAAGATGGGTCGAGGTGATGTAGGACATGTCGAAGGGCGGATCCTGGCGGAGCAGGACGACATCCATGGTCGAGAGATCGACACGCTCGGGCGCGCCGAGCTCGAAATGATCGCCCTTGACGTCGCGCAGGATCATCGGCTCGACGGAGGCGAAGACCTGGCCGTCGCGGAAGCTCAGGCGATCGGGCGTATAGTGGAAGAGCTTGTAGCCCCGGGTCTGCGCCTCGAGGCTCATGGCGAAGGTGGAATCGCCTGCGATGTTGATGCCCGACACATGGTCCATCTGGACCGCTACGTTCTTGATCTTGGCCATTTCCGTCCCTCACTGAATGCCGGACAGATGTAGGTCGCAAGAGGGTCGAACGCAACGGCCAATCAAGGACTTCGCAGCATCGCAATCAAGGATTTTTCAAGCGGCGAGGCCCTGCTGGCCGCTATTGCGCAGCATGTTGCGAAGACGATAGGCGAGCGCGACCGGCTTGGGGAAGGGCTTGCGCAGGAAGGCGACCTTGCGGACGTAGGTGTCGACACGCCAGCTGGCCCAGGTGCCACCGGCGAAGAAGGCGACGTCGCCGGCGCGAAGTGTGCGCTCGGTACCGTCGTCGGCGGTGATATGCACTTCGCCTTCGAGGATCATGACGGTTTCGTCCCAGCCGAAGAACCAGCGGAATTCGCCTGCCGTGCAGTCCCAGATCGCCGTCAGCGAGGCTTCGTCATGGCCGCGGGAATGCTCGGCAGTGCGCGCCTGCGGGTCGCCACTGACGATCCAGTCCGGATTGATGGGCGTTGATTTCATCGGCAGGTGATCGCTCGAATGCGCGATGAAGGATTTGCCGCGCGGCATCGCCACGGCATACGGCACCGTGCGCGCAGCCATCGCGACCGCACTTGCAAGCATAAGCTTCCAGGCCATGAAACACCCCGTTTACTACCCCAATGTTCGGGCAATAACAGAGGAGTCGTAAGAGAGGCGTTCAAGCGGCCGCTAAAATTTTAACAGATTCTGTCGACGCCTATTGGACCGCTTCGGCCGTAACCGCCGCATTCGATGCCTGCGCAACACCATTACCGATCCGCTTGCCGGTGTCAGCCGCGAAGAAATGCAGCTTTTCCGGCGCGATGACGAAGCGCATTTCTGCGGTCATCGGCGTTTCCGGCGAGACGACCGCGGTCAGCTGCTGGTCGCCGAGCAGGCCGTGGACGAGACGCTGCGAACCGAGCTCTTCGACATATTCGACGGTGAGCGGCATGGCGTATTCATCCGGCTTGGCAAGGCGCAGATCTTCGGCGCGCATGCCGATGGTGACCGGGCCGGATGTCGGCGCATTGCCTGCGAGATCGATCAGGCTCGGGCCGATCGCCAGCTTGTCGCCATGCAGCTCGCCCTTCAGCAGGTTCATGGCGGGCGAGCCGATGAAGCTCGCAACAAAGGTCGAGGCGGGCGTGTGATAGACTTCGAGCGGCGCGCCAATCTGCTCGATATGGCCACCGTTCAGAACGACGAGGCGGTCCGCCAGCGTCATTGCTTCCAGCTGGTCGTGGGTGACGTAGATCGACGTCGTGCCGAGACGGCGCTGCAGGCGCTTGATCTCGCCGCGCATGGAGACGCGCAGCTTCGCATCGAGGTTAGACAGCGGTTCATCGAAGAGGAAGACGGCGGGCTTGCGAACGATGGCGCGGCCCATGGCAACACGCTGGCGCTGGCCGCCGGAAAGAGCCTTCGGCTTGCGCTCGAGATATTGCTCGATCTGCAGCATGCGGGCGGCTTCGGCGACACGAGCATCGATCTCCGCCCGCGGCGTCCCGCGGTTCTTCAGGCCGTATTCGAGGTTCTGGCGCACCGACATATGCGGATAGAGCGCATAGTTCTGGAAAACCATGGCGATGTCGCGGTCAGCCGGCTCCACATTGTTGACGACGCGGCTGCCGATCTTCACCTGTCCTTCGGAGATGCTCTCGAGACCGGCGATCATGCGCAGCAGCGTGGACTTGCCACAGCCGGACGGGCCGACGAGGACGATGAACTCGCCATCGCGGATGTTGATGCCGACATCCGAAACGGCCTTGACGCCGCCCTGATAGATCTTGCCGACGCCTTCTACATCGATAGAGGCCATTGTCACTTCTCCGTTTCGACCAGGCCTTTGACGAAAAGGCGCTGCATGACGATGATGATGAGGACCGGCGGCAGGGCGGCGAGAATGACGCCTGCCATGACGAGGTTCCATTGGGTGTCGCCGTCCAGGACCGAGGCCAGACGCTTGATGCCCATGACCGCGGTGTAATAGCCGGGATCAGTGGTGATCAGCATCGGCCAGAGATACTGGTTCCAGCCATAGATGAAGAGGATGATGAACAGCGCCGCGATATTGGTGCGCGACAGCGGCAACAGGATATCCCTGAAGAATTTCATGGCGCCTGCGCCATCGACGCGAGCCGCTTCCATCAGCTCTTCCGGGATCGTCAGGAAGAACTGACGGAACAGGAAGGTTGCCGTCGCCGAGGCGATCAGCGGGATGACGAGACCCGGATAGGAATTCAGCATGCCGAGATCGGCGACAACCTTATAGGTCGGCAGGATGCGGACTTCGACGGGCAGCATCAGAGTCAGGAAGATGATCCAGAAGGCGACCATGCGCAGCGGGAAGCGGAAATAGACGATCGCAAAGGCGGAGATGATCGAGATGGCGATCTTGCCGACGGCGATCAGCACGGCCATCAGCAGGCTGTTTGCCAGCATCAACGCGAAAGGCGGCGCACCGGCCACCGAATTGCCGGCGCTCAGCAGCTGGTCGAAATTGGCAACCAGCTGATCGCCCGGAAGCAACGGGGTGAGGCCGCTCATGAAGTCGGTCGGACCATGGGTGGCGGCGATGAAGGCGAGGTAGACGGGGAAGACCACCGTGACGACGCCGACAATCAGGATGAAGTGCGTGAGGACGTTCAGAAAGGGGCGGTTCTCGATCATCGCTCGGGCCTCAATACTGTACTTTTTTCTCGATCCAGCGGAACTGGACGACGGTGAGGACGACGACGATCAGCATCAGAACGACGGACTGCGCGGCCGAAGGGCCGAGGTTCAGGCCGACGAAGCCATCGGCATAGACCTTGTAAACAAGCGTGTTCGTCGATTGCGACGGGCCGCCTGAGGTCGTGGAGTCGACGATCGGGAAGGTGTCGAACAGCGCGTAGGTGACGTTGATGACGGCCAGGAAGAACGTCGTCGGCGAAATCAGCGGGAAGACCACCGTCCAGAAGCGCTTGAACGGACCGGCGCCATCGATCGACGCGGCCTCGATCACCGACTGCGGGACGGATTGCAGGCCGGCGACGAAGAAGAGGAAATTGTAGGAAATCTGCTTCCATGCCGAGGCGATGACGATGAGGATCATCGCGTCATTGCCATCGAGGCGGTGGTTCCAGTCATAGCCGAACTGGCGAAGGATGTAAGGCAGGATGCCGATGCTGGGGTTGAACATGAACCACCAGAGCAGACCGGCCGCCGCAGGCGCCACCGCATAGGGCCAGACGAGCAGCGTCGTATAGATGCGGCCGCTCTTCAGCACGCGATTGACGCAGACGGCGAAAAGCAGCGACACGCCCATCGACAGAACGGTGACTGAGACCGAGAAGATCAGCGTCACCCAAAGCGCGTTCATGTAATCGCTGCTGGCGAAGAGCTTCGTATAGTTGGCGAACCAGACGAAGGTGGTCTTCATGCCGAAGGGATCTTCGCGCAGGAAGGACTGGCGAAAGGCCTGGAAAGCCGGCCAGATGAAGAAGACCAACGTGACTGCGAGCTGCGGCGCCAGAAGGAAATATGGCAGGACGCGGTTCGAGAAGATTGTGCGCTTTGTCTGCATGGCTCGCCCGATATGGAAAGGCCCTCCCCGGAGCGGGGAGGGCTTGGCTTCAGCCTCGAAAGCTTAGTTCGAGTTTGCTTCTTCGAATTCGCGCAGGATGGCGTTGCCTTCCTTGACGGCTTCGTCGAGCGCCTGCTGGGCGGTCTGCTTGCCGGAGAGCACGGTTTCGAACTGCTGGTCGATGACGTCACGGATCTGCGTCAGGTTGCCGAAACGAACGCCCTTGGAGTTGTCGGACGGCGTGCCGCGCAGGATCTGCTTCAGGCCAACGTCGGAGCCCGGGTTCTTTTCGTAGTAACCCTGCGACTTGCCGAGGTCGTAAGCAGCAGTGGTGATCGGCAGGTAGCCAGAGAACTGGTGCCAATCAGCCTGAACTTCCGGCTGGCTGAGGTAGGTGTAGAACTTGGCAACGCCCTTGTAGACTTCCGGCTTCTGGCCGTTCAGCGTCCAGAGCGTCGCGCCGCCGATGATCGAGTTCTTCGGATCCTTGGTGACGTCGTCGTAGTAGGGCAGCGTCGAGAAGCCGACCTGGAAGGCCTTGGCGTTGTTGATGACGCCAGCGCGCGAACCCGAGGAGCCCATGTAGATGGCGCATTCCTGCGAGTAGAACTTCGGAGCTGCATCGGGGCCGCCGCCCGGGCCGCCGTACTGGAAGTAACCGGCATCCTGCCACTTCTTCAGGTCGGTCCAGAGACGAGCCTGGTTCGGGCCGTTGAAGCTGAGCTCAGCCTTGGTGCCGCCGAAGCCGTTCTGCAGCGTGCCGTAGGGCAGGTCGTGGATGGCCGAGAAGTTCTCGAGGCCGAGCCAGGTTGCAGCGTAGGTGATGGTGAAGCCGCACTTGGCAGCGCCGGAATCGACGATCTTCTTCGAGAACTCAGCCAGTTCGGCATAGGTCTTCGGAGCGACTTCCGGATCAAGGCCAGCCTTCTTGAAGACGTCCTTGTTGTAATAGAGGATCGGCGTCGAGGAGTTGAACGGGAAGGAGAGGATGTTGCCTTCCGGGTCGGAATAGTAACCGACGACGGGAGCGATGAACTTCGACGGATCCCACGGCTCGCCTTCATCGGCCATCAGCTTGTAGACCGGATAAACGGCGCCCTTGGCGGCCATCATCGTGCCGGTGCCGACTTCGAAGACCTGAACGATAGCCGGCTGCTGACCTGCGCGGAAAGCGGCGATAGCGGCAGTCAGGGTCTCAGGATAGGTGCCCTTGAAAACCGGGGTCACGTGATATTCGGTCTGGCTGTCGTTGAACTTCTGAACGATCTGCTCGAGCTTCTGGCCGAGCTCGCCGCCCATGGCGTGCCACCAGGTGATTTCGGTTGCGGCAAAGGACGCCGACGAAGACAATACGACCGCAGCGGCGGCCAGAGAAAACGTCTTGAACATGGATAAACCCTCTCCACCAGTTATTGGGGTGAGGAAGCCAATAGAGGCCTTCCGTGACGTCTCCTTTACATTTGTATGACAGAAAAATTACAAATGCACGCCTATGCAAGACCGCTAAAAGGCATTGGGGAAATGCCGGGGCAGCCGGCCCGGAAGCACTGCAACGATATCGTAACGCTGCGACAGCAAGTGGCTATTGGCCTGACGGGCGAGCCAGAGATCGCTCGCATCGCGAATGCGTTTCTGAGCCGCATAAGAAACGGCATCGACCGCGACCCGCTCTTCACGCCGGGCTTTAACCTCGACGAAAACGGCAAGATCGCCCTTGCGGGCGATGATATCGATCTCGCCAAGCTTGGTGCGATAGCGGAAAGCGGCGATGCGGTAGCCCTTCATCAGCAGGTAGAGCGCCGCCACATATTCGGAGAAATGTCCGCGGCGGAGCGCCTTCTGTCTGCTGACGCTCGTGCCGCTATCGCTCATCAGGCGCCCTTCATGTCGAGGAGCCGCTGATAGAGTTCCTTGCGCGGCAAGCCGGTGAGCCGCGCCGCCTCGGCCGCCGCTTTTGCCGTTGGCATGGTGCCGGAGAGATCGGAAAGGATCGCGTCGACATCAGCAGCGTCAGCCGGTTTTTCCTCCGGCGGCGCGACGACGAGGACGATCTCGCCTTTCACATTATCGTTCTCGGCATAATAGGCGGCGAGATCGGCAAGCGTGCCGCGGCGAAACTCCTCGTAGGTCTTCGTCAGCTCGCGGCAGACGGAGGCCATGCGATCGCCGCCGAGCACGTCGGCGGCCGCCGAAAGCGTCGCGCCGACGCGGTGGGGCGATTCAAAGAAGAGCAGCGTAGCGGGGGTCGCCGTGAATTCACCGAGCCGGTCGCGCCGCGCCTTGTCCTTGACGGGAAGAAATCCGGCAAAGAGGAAGGCGTCGTTCGGAAGACCTGAACCGACGAGTGCGGCGAGCGGTGCCGAGGCGCCGGGGATCGGGATAACGCGGTATCCGCTGTCGATTGCCGTCTGCGCCAGACGGTAACCGGGATCGGAAACCAGCGGCGTTCCGGCATCGGAAACGAGTGCGACGGACTTTCCGGCCTCCAGCGCCTGCAGCAGGCGCGGCCCGGCCTCGTCGGCATTATGTTCGTGATAGGCGAAGGGGCGGTTCTGGATGCCGTAGCGATCGAGCAGCACGCGGGTGACGCGCGTATCCTCGCAGGCGAGCACATCGGCACCGGCAAGCGTTTCGAGAGCGCGAAGCGTGATATCGCCGAGATTGCCGATCGGCGTCGCGACCAGATAGAGCGCGGCCTCAAGCGGGCGCGCAGGTATGCTGACATTATGCAGGCGGTAGGTGCGGTGTTTACCGCCCTCGCCCGCCGTCTCTTCATTGCTCAATTTCAAAGGCCCTCTCTGGCGTCGGCCCTTTATGCGCGCAGGCTGCGTTCGCGGCAAGGGTTCGGATTTCTGTGAGCATCATCGTGTAAAACCACCTTTGCAGCCGCGCAAAGCCTTGCACCCCTTGCAATGCCCGGCAAAGTTCTGCCATTTTGCCCGTCCACTCCTCCGGCCATGGAGCCGGAAAGGCATTTTCTGGCGCGCCTGCGCGCCCGGACAGTCACGGTCGAAAGCGGTAGCATCCCATGCGTATTACTATTGAGCGTTCCAATCTCCTGAAGTCGCTGAACCACGTTCACCGCGTCGTCGAACGCCGGAACACGATCCCGATCCTGTCCAACATCCTGCTGCGTGCCGACGGCCAGAACCTCGACATGAAGGCGACCGACCTCGATCTCGAAGTCACGGAAGCGACGCCCGCCAATGTCGAACAGGCAGGCGCGACCACCGTTCCCGCCCATCTTCTTTACGACATCGTCCGCAAGCTGCCCGACGGCTCGGAAGTTCTGCTTGCGACATCGACGGATGGCGGCTCGATGACCGTGCAGTCCGGCCGCTCGAAATTCTCGCTGCAGTGCCTGCCGCAATCCGATTTCCCTGATCTGACCGCCGGCACCTTCACGCATTCCTTCAAGCTGAAGGCAACGGATCTCAAGATGCTGATCGATCGCACCCAGTTTGCGATCTCGACCGAAGAGACCCGCTATTACCTGAACGGCATCTTCTTCCACACGATCGAGAGTGAAGGCGACCTGAAGCTGCGCGCTGTTGCAACCGACGGTCACCGTCTCGCCCGCGCCGACGTCAAGGCGCCGTCGGGCTCCGAGGGAATGCCGGGCATCATCATTCCGCGCAAGACCGTTGGCGAGTTGCAGAAGCTGGTCGACAATCCCGAGGCGATGGTCACCGTCGAAGTTTCCGACGCCAAGATTCGCCTCAGCATCGGCTCGATCGTCATGACATCGAAGCTGATTGACGGCACTTTCCCCGATTATCAGCGCGTCATCCCGACCGGTAACGACAAGGAAATGCGCGTCGATTGCACGACCTTCGCGCAGGCTGTCGACCGCGTCTCGACCATCTCTTCCGAGCGCGGCCGTGCCGTGAAGCTGGCGCTTTCCGAAGGACAGCTGCTGCTCACCGTCAACAACCCGGACTCCGGCAGCGCGACGGAAGAAGTCGCAGTCGGATACGACACGGACGCGATGGAAATCGGCTTCAACGCCAAATATCTGCTCGACATCACTGCACAGCTTTCCGGCGATCAGGCCGTGTTTCTGCTGGCCGATGCCGGTTCGCCGACGCTCATTCGCGACACGGCCGGCGATGATGCACTCTACGTTCTGATGCCGATGCGCGTGTAAACGCGCGTCGCATTTGGCGGGCAAAGTTTTCAGATTGCGACGTTTGGTCTTGTTTTACTGCTGGATGATTGCAATTAGATAGCCAGCGGTTTGTTGCTTGACGAGGAGGATGGCATGGCGTTGCGGCTGAAAGAACGGCTCGGCAAAAAGTTCGATGAGGAAATTCGCTTCTTCAAGGGCATGATGCAGGGGCCGAAAACCGTCGGCTCCATCGTCCCTACCTCCTCGATTACCGCCAAGAAGATGGCGAGCGTCATCAACCTCAATTCCGGCCTGCCGGTGCTTGAGCTTGGGCCGGGAACCGGCGCCATCACCAAGGCCATTCTCGGTCGCGGCGTGAAGCCGGAGCGGCTGGTCGCCGTCGAATATTCGACGGACTTCTACAATCACCTCGTTCGCCTCTACCCCGGCGTCCACTTCATCAACGGCGACGCCTTCGATCTCGATACGACGCTTGGCGCACTGAAGGGACAGACCTTCGATTCCGTCGTTTCGGCCGTGCCGCTTCTGAACTTCCCGATGCAGGCGCGCATCGCGCTGCTCGAAAGCCTGCTCGACCGCATGCCGTCCGGCCGGCCGGTGGTGCAGATTTCCTACGGTCCGGTTTCGCCGATCATCGCCCGGCCGGAACGCTACCACATCCAGCATTTCGACTTCATCGTCCGCAACATCCCGCCGGCACAGCTTTGGATCTATCGCCGCGGCTGATGTTCGCGCTATATATTACTCACCCGCAGGTCAGGATCGATCCGGATGTCCCCGTTCCGCAATGGGGGCTGTCGGAAACCGGTGCGGCGCGCGCCAGACTGGCAGCAGAGCTCTCTTGGGCGCGGCAGCTGCAGCGGATCGTCTCCAGCGACGAGACGAAGGCGATCGAGACCGCGGAGATACTCGCGGCCTCAGCCGGGATCGGTATCGAGATCGTCCACGGCATGCATGAAAACGACAGGTCGGCGACCGGCTTCCTGCCGCCGCCGGAGTTCGAGCAGGCGGCCGACTGGTTTTTCGCCCACCCCGACGAGAGCTTCAAGGGATGGGAACGGGCGCGGGATGCGCAGGCGCGTATCGTCTCGGCCGTCGATCGGATCCTCGCGACCCACGACCAGAGCAAGCCGATCGCCTTTGTCGGCCATGGCGGCGTCGGCACGCTGCTGAAATGCCACCTCGAGGGCCGGCCGATCGGGCGCGATCGCGATCAGCCCGGCGGTGGCGGCAATCTCTATGCTTTCGCTCTTGCGGACCGGCGCCTATCGTGCGACTGGACGCCCATCGAAAGCTGGCAGGGGTGGAAGAGATGAACGCACGCGAACGGTTGATCGTCGGGCTTGATGTTCCGACACTTGGCGAAGCGGAAAAGATCGTTTCGACACTCGGCGACGACGTCCTCTTTTACAAGATCGGCTACCAGCTGGTGTTTGCAGGCGGGCTGGAATTTGCCCGCGAGCTCGCCCAGAGCGGCAAGAAGATCTTCCTCGACGTGAAGCTCCTCGATATCGACAACACCATCGCATCCGGCGTCGAGAACATCGTCAAGATGGGCATGTCGATGCTGACGCTGCACGCCTATCCGAAGGCGATGAAGGCTGCCGTCGAAGCCGCCAGGGGTTCCGACCTCTGCCTGCTCGGCGTCACGGTGCTGACCTCGATGGACGAGCAGGACCTGATCGCAGCCGGTTATGAATACGACCCGCATACGCTGGTGCTGCGCCGCGCCGAACAGGCGCTCGCCGCCGGCATGGGCGGCATCGTTTGCTCGGCCGAGGAATCCGCCGCCGTCCGCAAGATCGTCGGCCCCAAGATGGCCGTCGTCACCCCGGGCATCCGCCCGGCCGGCAGCGAAAAGGGCGACCAGAAGCGCGTGATGACACCGGCCGACGCCCTGAAGGCCGGCTCCAGTCACCTCGTCGTCGCCCGCCCGATCGTCAAGGCGCCCGACCCGCGCGAGGCCGCGCGGGCGATCCTGGCGGAAATGGATGCGGCACTCCCCGCCTAACGGTTGCCGGTGACCTGATTGTCGGCATCATTATTGACGATCAGCGACGGACTGCCTCCAGGCAGCAGGTTTTGCGTCACCGAATTATGCTCCGCAAAGTCCCGGGAATTCAGGCTGCTGCCGAATGGGTAAGCGGCATCGTTAAAGCAATAGCGGCTGTTGCCCTGTCTGCTGCCGATCCAGACCGCGGGCTTGGCGCCCGATGCGCTCTTGTAGCGAAACGTGTTGCCGATGATGACGTTTCGCTGCGGCGCCTGATGGCGGATCGTTCCGCCCTCCCCACAATTGCGATAGAGGAAGATGCCGCCGTTGACAGGATCGGTGAAGGTATTGCCGGCGATCCTGTTGTCGGCCGAACCATCAAGCGCAATCTGCTCGCGGCTTTTTGTTCTGATGTCGAAGACATTGTTCTCGACGATGTTGCTGGCGGACTCGGCATCGAAATAGATGACGACGCTGTTCGTGCTGCCGATGAACTGGGACCCGGATACATCGAGCCCCGTCGTTCCCGGCCCGGCATAGAGCGGTATCCGGCCATTGGCGATGAAGGTCACGTTGCTGACGGTGATCTTGGCAGGAGCAGCCGCCTGCGCGCGGGCTGTATGCCCCTCGGAGATCGACGACTGCTTGAGCCAGGTGCCCTGACCATTCTCGGCCATGCCGATGATCCTCAGGTCGCCCTTGATCGTGCAGTTTCGAACCGTGACTTTACGAGGCACATCCCAGCTGCCATCGGCCCGGCGGATCGACCGGATCGCCAGCGTGTGTGCCTTGTAGCCGGTGCCATCCAGCGTCCCGCCGCCGCAATCGATGGTGACGTTGGAGGCCTTGCTTCCCGATAGTTCGATCGGCGCCCTGACGACATCTCCGGCATCGAGCCGCAGATCGCAGGAAATCGCGACAGCCTTCGCTGCGGCATCTACGGCTTTCAAATCGGAAACGGTCTTCGCCGGGCAGACCTTCGCATTTGCGGGCGAGCCCGGCAGGACGAGCAGCGGCGCAGCAAGGAAGGCGGCGTAAAGTCCGATGGCGGCCTCGCGTTTCATCTTGCTCCCTCCGCCCGGTGCCATCACCCGCCATTGACCCTTGCGGCAATTTGGCTGAAGACAGACGCCAACGTCAATCGGAGGAAAATCATGGCCAAGGGATACTGGATTGCGCGCGTCGATGTTCGCGATGCCGAGCGCTACAAGGATTACGTCGCGGCGGCGAAGCCTGCCTTCGAGAAGTACGGCGCCAATTTCCTGGCGCGTGGCGGGGCGATTACCGAGCTCGAGGGCAAGGCGCGGGCGCGCAATGTGGTGATCGAGTTCCCGTCGATGCAGGCTGCGGTCGATTGCTACAACTCGCCGGAATACCAGATCGCCGCCAAGATCCGCCAGGAAGTGGCGGATGCCGAAATGGTGGTTGTCGAAGGCATCTGAAAGCGCTTTCGCAGATGCGAAACTCGGCTGCGATGGGCCTTTCCGTCGCCGCCGGATTCGGCTAATACGGGAGCCAACAAACACTCCTTCCCAAGCCTTTCGAGGAAACTGCCATGACCCTTGCCAACCTGCCGCCGCTCGTTACCGTGTTCGGAGGCTCCGGCTTCGTCGGCAGGCATGTGGTTCGTGCGCTTGCCAAGCGCGGCTATCGCATCCGCGTCGCCGTCCGCCGCCCGGATCTCGCCGGCTTCCTGCAGCCGCTCGGCAATGTCGGCCAGATTTCCTTCGTCCAGGCAAACCTGCGCTACCGTCAGTCGGTCGAGCGCGCCGTTGAGGGTTCCGACTGCGTCGTCAACTGCGTCGGCATCCTGCTGGAGACCGGCCGCAACACTTTCGACGCCGTCCAGGATTTCGGCGCCCGCGCCGTGGCTGAAGCCGCCAAGAATGCCAAGGCCCGCCTGGTCCACGTTTCGGCAATCGGCGCCGACGAGAAGTCGGAATCGCACTATGCCCGCAGCAAGGGCCGCGCCGAAGCCGCGGTACTGTCGATCAAGAAGGACGCGGTGATCTTCCGTCCGTCGATCGTTTTTGGACCCGAGGACAGCTTCTTCAACAAGTTCGCCGACATGGCCCGCCTCTCGCCGGTTCTGCCGGTCATCGGCGGCGGCACGACCAAGCTGCAGCCGGTTTACGTCGAAGACGTCGCTGAAGCCGTTGCCCGCGCTGTCGATGGCAAGGCCGTTGCCGGCAAGATCTACGAACTCGGCGGCCCCGAGGTCCTCAGCTTCCGCGAATGTCTGCAGACGATGCTGAAGGTAACGGCGCGCAAGAATCCGCTGGTTTCGATGCCGGCCGGTATTGCTTCGCTGATCGGCAGCATCGCCTCGCTGATCCCCTTCGTTTCGCCGCCGATCACGCCGGACCAGGTTCGCCTGCTGAAATACGACAACGTCGTCTCCGCCAAGGCTGAGAAGGACGAGCGCACGCTGAAGGGCCTCGGCATCACGCCGACGATGGTGACCTCGGTTCTGCCGTCCTACCTCGTGCATTACCGCCCGCACGGCCAGTACACGGGAACCGGCAAAGCCGCCTGATTCGTCCGTTAGCATTAACTGAAGCGCCGCGTGAGGATTTCCACAGGCGGCGCTTCTGTTTTGGGCGAAGTGTCAAATCTGGCGCAAGTTTCGCGTGTTTTTCTGCGCCCCGAACCGGATTGGCGTTGCATAAAAGACGCATGAAAAAATTAGTGAAATTAACGTCACATTTAGCAGGAACATTTATTGCTATTTGCCATTCCACTGACTACACACCCGGCGCGCAGGTAGCGGCTCACGAGGCTTGGCAGGCGCGTTCAATCGATTTGAAAGGCTTTATACCGATGGGCAAGTCAATCGCGCTTCTCTTTGCGTGTGCGGCACTGGTTATCCTGGCTGGCTCCTTCATCGCGCCCGGTTCGGTCGCGGCTGTTAAGGAAGGCTGTGCGCCGGCTTACGGCGTCGATCCCTGCTCGACGGCAAGCATCCCCAACTAAGTGGGATTATTCCCGCGCGGCGCGCATGAGCGCCGCTTTCACGGGATCAGCTTCTTTTCCATTTCCAGATTGGTATCCAGCCCTCTGCCCGCAGGCAAAGGGCTGTTTTTCGTTCAGGCTCAGGCGATCATGCCGGCATAGGCCATGCCGAGCAGGATTGCGCCGAGGATGATGCGGTAGATCGCAAAGAGGGTGAAGCGGTTGCTCTGGATATAGGAGAGCAGCCATTTGACGGCGATGAAGGCAACGATCGTCGAGACGACGAAGGCAATGCCGAGGGCAGTCCAGTCTTCGTTGGCGGCACCGCCATCCTTGACGGTTTTCAGCAGCTGGTAGGCGCTTGCCGCATACATGGTCGGGATGCCGACGAGGAAGGCGAATTCGGTCGCGGCGGCGCGATTGGCGGTTCCGGCGAGCATGGCAACGAAGATCGTTGCGCCGGAGCGCGAGGTGCCCGGGAAGATGCCGGCCACGACCTGGGCGATGCCAACGAGAATGGCGACCATCCAGGTGATGTCCTTATAGGGAGGCTTCTTGGCGGCTGCCCATTCGGCAAAGATCATCCAGAAGCCGCCGATAATCAGCGCCCAGGCGATCGGTGTGGCGTTTTCGGGCAGTTCGAAGCCCAGCTTCTTGACGATCAGGCCGAGGACGGCGGTGATCAGGAAGGCGACGATCAGCCTCGAGGCATAACGGCGGTTCTTCGGTTCGCGCCAGCCGATCACGAGATCGACGAGGCGGCGCCAGTAGATGATCGTGACTGCCAGAATGGCGCCTGCCTGGATGACAATATTAAACGTGTCGGACCGGGCTCCGAGCCACTGCTCGGCAATGATGAGGTGGCCGGTGCTGGAGATCGGCAAAAATTCCGTAATCCCCTCGATAATACCCAGGATGATCGCGTTTATATATTCCATCTATGGTCTCCGGTTAAAACTCCAGGCCGCCGAATCAGGATCCGCGCGGGTTTAGGCAGCGGGCACTCATTCGTCATCAGGATGGCGGAAAAAGGCCGGATCCTCCAAGGGTCATGAAAAATCCATCATTGGCCGCGCTTAGAGGCGCTTCAAACCTGCTTCACGGTTGAAGCCGCCATCCAATCCTATATCTTTCTTAAACTGTAATTGTTAGGAGTTTGAGAAGGACACAATGTCGCCGAAACGCGGGCGGACCGAAAACTCATAATGCCAGTACTTTATCATCACCCCATGTCGACATCCTCCCGGTTCATCCGGCTGGTGCTTGCAGAATACGGCTATCAGGTCGATCTCGTTGAAGAGCAGACCTGGGACAAGCGCCGTGACTTTCTGGCGCTCAACCCCGCCGGGACGCTGCCTGTCTACGTGGACGACAGCATGCGGGCGCTCTGCGGCGCGACTGTCATTTCCGAATATCTCGACGAAACCCATGGCGTGCTGAAGCGCGACCGGCGGCTGCTTGCCGAAGACCCGTTCCAGCGCGCGGAAATCCGCCGTCTTGTCGAATGGTTCATGCAGAAGATGGAAACCGACGTGACGCGGCCGCTGGCCCGCGAGCGGGTCTACAAGCTGCAGATGACCGCCGAACAGGGCGGCGGCGCACCTGACTCCAAGATGCTACGCACGGCGCGCAACAACATTCGCCAGCATATGAAATATGTGACCTGGCTTGCCGGTTCGCGCCAGTGGCTGGCAGGCGAGCGGATGAGTTATGCGGATCTCGCCGCGGCGGCCTCGATCTCGATCCTCGACTATCTCGGCGAGATCGAATGGACGGAAGCGCCAATCGTCAAGGACTGGTACCAGCGCATCAAGTCGCGCCCGTCTTTCCGGCCGCTGCTCAACGAGCGCGTTCGCGGCCTGACACCCGTTTCTCACTACGCCGACCTGGATTTCTGACGGGGGCCCTCGATGCCCGTACGATCAGAGGAAGATAAAGAGCGAAAGAAGCGCGAAAGCTTGACGGCTTTCGTGCGCGCCGAAGCGGCTGCTCTCGGCTTCGAGCTCTGTCGCGTCACCCGGCCGGACTCCATTCCCGAAGCGAAGGCGCGGCTTGGTGAATTCGTCGATGCCGGACGTCACGGCACGATGGAATGGATGGCCGAGACGCTGGAGAGGCGCGGCGATCCGCGCACGCTCTGGAGCGAAGTGCGCTCGATCGTGGTCTTCGGGCTGAACTACGGCCCGGACGAGGATCCGCGCGGCATCCTTGCCAAGCCGGACAAGGCTGCGATCTCCGTCTACGCACGCAACCGCGATTATCACGACGTCATCAAGGGCCGTCTCAAGGAGATCGCGACGCGATTTGCCGCACGCGCCGGTGCCGATGTGAAAGTCTTCGTCGATACCGCGCCGGTGATGGAGAAGCCGCTCGCCGCCGCTGCCGGGCTTGGCTGGCAGGGCAAGCATACGAACCTCGTCAGCCGCACACATGGATCCTGGCTGTTTCTCGGCTCGATGTTCACCACCGCCGACCTCGATCTCGACGCGGCGGAGAGCGATCACTGTGGCTCCTGCCGAGCCTGTCTCGATGCCTGTCCGACCGATGCCTTTCCGGCGCCCTATCAAATCGATGCGCGGCGCTGCATTTCCTATCTGACGATCGAGCACAAGGGGCCGATCGCTGCCGAATTCCGGCCGCTGATCGGCAACCGCATCTATGGCTGCGACGATTGCCTAGCCGCCTGTCCGTGGAACAAGTTTGCCGCCTCGGCATCCGAGATGAAACTCCAGGCGCGCGAAGACCTGAAAGAGCCGTCGATCGCTTTCCTGCTGACGCTGGATGATCCAAATTTCCGCACATTCTTCAGCGGCTCGCCGGTCAAGCGGATCGGGCGGGACCGCTTCATCCGCAATGTGCTGATCGCCGCCGGCAATTCGGGCGATCGGGAATTCATCGGCATATGCCGTGATCTCAGCGCCGATCCAGCACCCACCGTGCGCGGCATGGCGATATGGGCGCTGTCGCGGCTGATGAGCGCTGGCGAATTTTCTTCATTTGCGGCAGAAAGGCCCAATGAGGAGGACGCCGATGTCCTCGACGAATGGCGCATGGCGGGAGCAATGGCATGAAACTGGTAATCTTCGGCTGCGGTTACTCCGGAATGGCGATCGCCAAGGCTTTTGCTGCGGCAGGCGCACATGTCTGCGGAACGACGCGCAGCGCCGAGAAGCTCGGCCAGCTCGCCGCAGCCGGTATCGAAGGCTTTATCTTCGATGGCGAGACGCTGAGCCCCGAGCTTGCAGCGGCCATGCGCGGCGCAACCCATCTCGTGCAATCGATCGCGCCCCGCGAGAGCGGCGATCCGCTCATCAATATCGCCGGTTCAGAGCTCGCGACGCTGATGCCGGAGCTGCAATGGATCGGCTATCTCTCGACGGTCGGAGTCTATGGCGATCACAAGGGTGCCTGGGTTGGCGAGGATACGGTCTGCGTTCCGGTTTCCGGACGCTCGAAGGAGCGGCTGGAGGCAGAGCAGGCCTGGGCCGATACCGGCGCGGCACTCGGCATCCCGGCAGCGGTCCTGCGTCTCTCCGGCATTTACGGGCCGGGACGCAACGCTTTCGTCAATCTGGAGCGCGGCACGGCGCGGCGGCTGATCAAGAAGGATCAGGTCTTCAACCGGATCCGTGTCGAAGATATCGGCGGCTCCTCCTTGTTCCTGTCCGAGGAGAAGCTCGGCGGCATCTATAATGTCACCGACGATCTTCCGGGTCCGCCGCAGGATGTGATCGTCGAGGCGGCCCGCCTGATGGGCGTCGAGCCGCCGCCAGAACAGGCCTTCGAGACGGCCGAACTGACGCCGATGGCACGCTCTTTCTATGGAGAGAACAAGCGGGTCTCCAACGCCAAACTGAAGGCTGCCGGCTTCGCTTTCGCCTTCCCGAACTATCCGATGTCCCTCGCCCAGATGTGGCAGGACGGGCGCTGGAAAACTAACACTTCCGAATTAGCAAAATAACCCTTCAAAGAGCAGAAAATTCCTACTTCCGAATTTTCTCAATCAAAATTTCGCGCCGATTTATGGTTAACGGCCTCTAAATTTGCGCAAATACGGCAACAAATATGGCGGTCCGGCAAAATTATTTTTGTGATCACCGTAACATTCCGTGAGCAGACTCTGGTCGCGGAAAAATTGTTCTAATTTTACCTGATTCTATTATCTTTTTTCCATGATTGCGGCAGCAAGACTTTATTGACCTTAACGCCCACGGAATCACGAATATTACAGTCTGCAACATTCCGTGATCGATGGTGGCACTTTTTCGCCACTTTTGGACGGATTCAAGCCCTCACCGCCCCCAAGGCGCAAGTTCAATAGTTGAGGGATACTCCGTTTTGAGGAAAACCAGCCGTTCTCTAATCACTGCCGCGGCAATTGCAGCCTGTTCTTTTATCCTTCCTGCCGAAGGATTTGCTGCAGCTGGATGTGGTGGTGCTTCGTGGTACGCACTGCACTCCAAAACTGCTTCCGGCGAACGTATGAACCCCGCCACCCTGACTGCCGCACACCGCTCTCTGAAATTCGGCACCAAGCTCAAGGTCACCAACCGCAACAATGGCCGTAGCGTCATCGTTCGCGTCAACGATCGCGGTCCGTTCATCCGCGGCCGGGTTCTCGACCTGTCGCGCGCTGCCGCTCAGAACATCGGCATGGTCAGCACCGGCACCGCCAAGGTGTGCTACGAAGTCGTCGCCTCCCGCTAAGGCGTCCCATATGCTTGCGCCGTTGAGCGCTTGCTCTTGCCGTCAATCGCGTTTACCACGCGCTTGAGACTTGTGAATTATCCGCTGCATCTGTCTTTCTTCCCGCGGATCGTTCACAAGCCGTTGGCAACAGGAGACTTGTGAATGCGTTTGGGCGGCCGCCTCGAAGGGGCGATTTCGGTTCTTGCTGACATCGAGCAGCGAAAGAGACCTGTCGCCGACGCGCTCAAGGACTGGGGCCTTGCCCACCGCTTTGCCGGATCCGGCGACCGCGCCGCAATCGGCAACATCGTGTACGACGCACTGCGCATGCGCCTGTCGCACGCTTTCCTGATGGATGACGACAGCCCGCTGACGCTCGCCTATGCCGTCATGCTGCGCCAATGGGGCTTCACCCTGGAAAGCCTGGCCGCCGAACTTTCCGGCGACAAATTTGCGCCGCCCGAGCTGCCGGCCAACGCCGCCGCAGCCTTTGCCGAGCGCGATCTCGCAGACGCACTTCCCTATATTCAGGGCGATATCCCGGAATGGGTACAGCCCTCCTTCGAGACCGCCTTCGGCGACAGCTGGCTTGCCGAGGCGCGGGCGCTTGCCACGCGACCGACGCTCGACCTGCGTGCCAACATCCTCAAGGCCAGCCGCGAGAAGGCTGTGAAGGCACTGGAGCGCTCGGGAGCGCATGAGGCGAAGATCGCGCGATATGGCATGCGCATACCGGCCGGCGAAGGCGCCTCACGACTTCCAAACGTCACGGCCGAGCTTTCGTTCCAGAAAGGCTGGTTCGAAGTTCAGGACGAAGGATCGCAGATCGTTGCCGATCTGGTGCTGCCGAAGGACGGTGAGCAGGTTCTCGACTATTGCGCCGGCGGCGGCGGCAAGACGCTCGCCATGGCGGCCGCGATGCACAACAAGGGCCAGGTTCACGCCTATGACGCCGACCGTAAGCGGCTGGCGCCGATCATCGAGCGCCTCAAGCGTGCGGGCACGCGCAACGTCCAGGTTCACGACGATGCCAAGGCGCTTGCCGCGCTGACGGAGCGCTGCGACAAGGTGCTAGTCGATGCGCCCTGCACCGGCACCGGCACATGGCGCCGCCGCCCGGATACCAAGTGGCGGCTGACGGCCAAAAACCTCGACGAGCGCACCAGCCAGCAGCAGGACGCGCTGACGCAGGCAAGCGCCTTTGTGCGTCCCGGCGGCGAACTGATCTACGTGACCTGCTCGGTCCTGCCGCAGGAGAACGAGGAACAGGTCCGCAAGTTCACGGCCGATCATCCGGAATTTGCGATCGTCAGCGCCCTGCCCGCCTGGAACGGCCTGTTCGACGCCGGCGCGCCGCAGCCGCGTTCCTCCGACCAGGCAACGATCACGCTGACCCCGGCATCGACCGACACCGACGGCTTCTTTTTCTGCCGGATGCAGCGCAAGGCTTGAGGCATTTTTGCCGCCGATCGCTGGGGTCGATCCGCTTTTTGGAAACGTCAGCGTTTTAGCGTTTCCGGTCCTTAAAACCATTCCAAACTAGAGTGTTTGACACCAGTTTGCTTTTGGGCGATGAGACTCCGGCATTTCAGACGGAAATCCGTCACAGGAGAGGACCATGAAGCTCAACAAGAATGTCTGCGTAGCATTGGCGCTGGCGGTAGCCCCCCTATCCGCCGCACCGGCTTTCGCAGCCGCCCCGAAGGCCGCTGACGTCGTCAAGCATTATGCCGACGTTGGGCATGCGAAATACGAAGACTCGCTGACCACCGCAAAGGCGCTCGACGCCGCCATCGACGCCTTCCTGAAGGCACCGACGGACGAGACGCTGAAGGCCGCCCGCGACGCCTGGATCAAGGCCCGCGTTCCCTACCAGCAGACGGAAGTCTACCGCTTCGGCAACCCGATCGTCGATGACTGGGAAGGCAAGGTCAACGCATGGCCGCTCGACGAAGGCCTGATCGATTATGTCGACGCCTCCTACGGCACCGAGAGCGACGAAAACTCGCTCTACGTCGCCAATGTTATCGCCAACAAGACGATCAAGATCGATGGCAAGGATGTCGATGCTTCCAAGCTGACGCCCGAGTTCCTCTCCGGCACGCTGGCTGAAGCAGGCGGCGTCGAAGCCAACGTTGCGACCGGCTATCACGCCATCGAATTCCTGCTCTGGGGCCAGGACCTGAACGGCACCGGCCCGGGCGCAGGCAATCGCCCGGCAACCGACTACGACCTCAAGAATTGCACGCACGGCAATTGCGACCGCCGCGCCGAATATCTGAAGTCGGCCTCCACGCTGCTCGTTTCTGACCTGCAGGAAATGACCGACAACTGGGCTCCCAGCGGCGCTGCGACCAAGCATGTCGAGGAAAATGCCAAGGCTGGCCTCACCGCCATCCTGACCGGCATGGGTTCGCTCTCCTACGGCGAGCTCGCCGGCGAGCGCATGAAGCTCGGCCTGCTGCTGCACGATCCGGAAGAAGAGCATGATTGCTTCTCCGACAACACCTACAACTCGCACCTCAACGATGCGATCGGCATTGCCGCTGCCTACACGGGTGAATACACCCGCGTCGACGGCAAGAAGATGACCGGCCCTTCGCTGCACGACCTCGTCGCAGCCAAGGACAAGAAGCTCGACAAGGAAGTCGAAGGCAAGCTGAAGACGACGCTCGACGCCATGCACGCCATGGCCAAGCGCGGCGAGACGGTCGAGAAGTACGACCAGATGATCGGCGAAGGCAACAAGGAAGGCAACGCTGTCGTCCAGGCTGCCATCGACGGCCTCGTCGACCAGACCAAGTCGATCCAGCGCGTTATTGCCGCACTCGACCTAGGCAAGGTTGAGCTTGAAGGTTCGGACAGCCTGGATAATCCTAACGCTGTCTTCAAATAAGCAATAAAGGCGGGCCGTCCTGCAGAAGGGCGGCCCGAACTCCGAAATGCCAGATCAACGGGCTCGCCGTCTCTATTTCAGCGTCGCGCTTCTCGCCACGCTTGCCGGCCTTCCCGTCGCGCTCGCCGCCAATTTCGATCTGCCGCTGAAGCGCACCGATCTTTCCGACACCGACATGAAGCGGGTCGCCGATGTGACGCGGCCGGCGACGGACTTCTCGAAAGCCGAGCCCTACGAGGCGATGCAGGCGGGTGCCGCGACCTCGATCGACCCTGTCACCGAAGACAGTTTCTCACATATCTCCGCCAATATTCCCTTTGAGGAAGAGCAGAATTTCAAGCTCGGCAACGCGCTGTTCAAGAAGCTCTGGGTGTCCGCGCCCTCCTCCACACAAGCTTCCGACGGCCTCGGGCCGCTGTTCAACGCGCGCTCCTGCATGAGCTGCCACGTCAATGACGGCCGCGGCAAGCCGCCGGAAGGCGGCGTCAGCACTACGTCGATGTTCCTGCGGCTGGCCCGCACGCCCAAGATGCCTGCCGAAGAAAAGGCGATCGCCGACGCCGAGGCCGTCAATTTCCCCGACCCGGTCTACGGTCACCAGCTGCAGGACCTCGCGGTGCCCGGACTTGCGGCCGAGGGACGGATGAAGATCAGCTATACCGAAAAGCCGGTGACGCTTGCCGGCGGCGAAGTCGTGTCGCTGCGCGCGCCCAGCTATTCCGTGACCGATCTCGCCTACGGTCCGCTCGATCCGGCGACGACGATCTCTCCGCGCGTCGCGCCTGCGATGATCGGCTTAGGGCTCATCGAAGCGATCCCGGCTGCCGATATCCTGGCGCATGCCGATCCCGACGATCGCGATGGCGACGGCATATCGGGCAAGGCTGCAATCGTGCGCGATCACCGCACCGGCCAAATCGCGCTCGGCCGCTTCGGCTGGAAGGCGCAGAACGCCACGGTTCGCGATCAAAGCGCCGATGCCTTCTCCAACGATATCGGCATCTCCACCCCCGACCGGCCGGACGCCCACGGCGACTGCACCGATGCCGAGACCAAATGCCGCAAGATGCCGACCGGCGTACAGAAGCGGCTTGGCAACGAAGAGGCACCGGGGCCGGTTCTCGATCTCGTGACCTTCTATTCAGCCAATCTGGCGGTGCCCGCCCGGCGCAAGGCGAGCTTTGCCGATACGCTGCGCGGCAAGCAGCTTTTCTACCAGTCGGGATGCGTCTCCTGCCACGTTCCGAAATTCGTGACGCGCCGCGACACGGCTGAAAAAGCTCAATCTTTTCAGCTGATCTGGCCCTATTCCGATTTCCTGCTGCACGACATGGGAGACGGGCTTTCCGACGGGCAGCAGGTCGGCCTTGCAAGCGGACGTGAATGGCGCACGCCGCCGCTATGGGGTATAGGACTGACCCGGACTGTCAGCGGACACAGCTTTTTCCTCCATGACGGCCGCGCCAGGAACCTCACCGAAGCAATCCTCTGGCACGGCGGCGAAGCAGAAAAAGCCCGCGATGCATTCTCCTCTCTGCCGAAAGACGATAGAGAGGCCCTGATCAGATTCCTGGAGTCCCTGTAATGCGCCTTTGGCAACCTTTCGTTCTCTCGCTTGCCCTTGCCGGTCAGGCTGCCGCCCAGACGGCGCCGGCGCCCTCGGGCCTCAACGAAGACGCGGTGCCGCAGGTAATGGCGCGCGCTGTCGACGAGGTGATCCGTCCGGGTTACCGCAACATGCAGCAGTCCGCCGCCCGCCTGACGACGGCGATGAAGGACCTTTGCGCCGATGGCACGCAGCAGACGCTCGACAAGGCGAAATCGACCTTCGACGACACGATCCGCTACTGGTCGAATATCGAGATCGTCCAGACCGGACCGGTCATTCACGACAACCTCTTCGAACACATCCTGTTCTTCCCGGATCGCAAGGGCGTCGGCCTGAAGCAGGTCCAGGCGCTGATCGCCAAGGCCGATCCGCAGGATGCCACGGTCGACGCGATCGCTGACAAGAGCGTCGCGCTGCAGGGCCTGACGGCGCTGGAATATGTGCTCTACGGCAATGGTTCGGACGACCTGACCAAGCAGAAGAACGGCTTCCGCTGCCAGTATGGCGCGGCTGTTGCCGGAAACATCCAGCGCGAGGCCGGCGAAGTCGTCGCCGCCTGGGAAAAACCCGATGGCGTCCAGGCGAGCTGGAAGCATCCCGGCCCGGACAGCGAAGACTTCATGGACAACAAGGAAGCGGTGACGGCTCTCCTCGGCATCCTCGTCCATGGTGCCGAGACGGTTCGCGACCAGCGCCTGGAACAATTCTACAAGGGCAAGGATGCGGCTCCGCGCCCGCGCATGGCGATCTACTGGCGTTCGAAGAACACCTGGAAATCGATGGCCGCCAATATCGAGGGACTGCGCACGCTCTGGCAGAAGGCCGGTATGGCCGAACTGCTGCCCGCCGACAAGAAGCCGATAGCCGATGCGATCGAGGCCAACTTCAAGACGCTGCTCGATACCGTGCCGAAGCTCAATCCCGATATCGATGTCGCGACCAGCGATGCCGAAAGGGCCAAGCTCGATGCGTTTCTGGCGACCAGCCGCGACCTGATCACCAAGATCAGCGACGATTACGGCGGCGCGATCGGTCTCTCGGCCGGCTTTTCCTTCTCCGACGGGGACTGAGCCCGATGTGGCGCAGCGCGGCGATCGACCGGCGCGGCTTCGTCAAGGCCGCAGGCGTGACCTTCCTGGCCGCGCTGCAGCCGCGCAGCCTTTTCGCGCTCGAGCGCGCCGACGCCGTCTATGCCTCCGGCATCCGTGCGGCGGATGGCTCCTTTGCCGTTGCCACCGTCACCGAACGCGGCGAGATCATCGATCAGGTCGAGCTGCCCGCCCGTGCCCATGGCATGGCCTTCAGCAAAGCGACCGGCAAGACCGTCGCGTTTGCGCGCCGCCCGGGCACATATGCGATGATCTTCGATCCCTGGAACAAGGGCGAACCCGTCGTCATCACCTCGATTGAGGGGCGGCATTTCTACGGGCATGGGAGTTTCTCGCCCGATGGCCGCATCCTCTATGCCAGCGAGAACGATTTCGACGGCAATCGCGGCATGATCGGCCTCTATGACGCCACCAATCGCTTCGCCCGGATCGGCGAATACGAGACTTTCGGCGTCGGCCCCCATGACATGACCGTTTCCGACGACGGACGGATGCTGGTCGTTGCCAATGGCGGCATCGAGACCCATCCGGATTTCGGCCGCACCAAGCTCAATCTCGACGCCATGCAGCCATCGCTGGCACTGATCGACGCGGCGACCGGCGTGCTGATCGAGAAACGGACGCTGCCGCCGCAATGGGCGCAGGTCTCCACCCGCCACGTCGATCTCGATGCCGATGGCCGCGTCTGGTTTGCCTGCCAGTATGAGGGATCGCGGCGCGACCTGCCGCCGCTCGTCGGGCATTTTTCCAAGGGCGAGGATCTGACCCTCATCGACCTGCCGGAGGAGACGACGCGCCGCCTCGGCAGCTATGTCGGCGCCATCGCCGTCAATCGCGCCGACCGGCTGATCGGCATCACCTCGCCGAAGGGGCTCTCGGTGACGATCGATGCCCGCACCGGCCGGATGGTATCCGAGGATTCGTTGCCCGAAGCCGCCGGGATCGCACCGGCCACGCATGGTTTTGCCGTCTCCTCCTATGACGGCGAGTTCCTCTCGGCCCGCAGCGATGTGGCATGGGATCAACACATCGTGCGAATTGCGCGCCAGCGCGCCTAAGGGCGCTGGACCCCGGAATATGCCGCCCTAGCTCCGCGGCATGAGCAAAGCCCTCACCTATCTCGTCTTCATTGCCGTCTCGCTTGGAGGCGGCCTGCTGATCGGCACCAACAATCTTCCCGGCGAATGGTACCAGTCGCTTGCCAAGCCGGCCTTCAATCCGCCGAACTGGGTTTTCGGACCGGTCTGGTCGATCCTCTACATCCTGATTGGCATTGCCGGCGCACGAACCTGGATGCGTGGCCATCTTTCGGCGGCGATGCTGATCTGGGCGGTGCAGATGGTTTTCAACTTTCTCTGGTCACCCTTCTTCTTCAGCGCCGAAATGCCGCGTGCAGCCCTCTTTATCATCATCGTGCTGCTGGCATTGGTCATCGCCTTCATCGCTAACCGATGGCAGGCGGACCGTCTCTCGGCCGCGCTTTTCCTGCCCTATGCCGTCTGGGTCGGCTTTGCGACAGTTCTCAACGCCTCGATCGCCTACCTGAACTGAATTGCCTTCCGCCATCCTTGTCGAATCCGGCGCGCCATGCCACTTTCGCCGCTCGAAGGGGACAAGGTATGAGCGTCGGCAATAGCGGAGACTTCCGCGAACGGATCAGGCAGAGCTTCTCGCGCCAGGCGGCGATGGAGACGATCGGGGCGGAATTGACGCGCGTCGAGCACGGCGTCGTCGAGATCGAGCTGCCGTTCGACGTGAAGCTGACGCAGCAGCATGGCATCCTGCATGCGGGCATCATCTCCGCCGCGCTCGACAGCGCCTGCGGTTTTGCCGCCTACACGATGATCGACGCGGATGCCTCGATCCTCACAATCGAATTCAAGGTCAACCTGATGTCTCCCGGCCGGGGCGATCGCTTCCTGTTCCGGGGAGAGATCACCAAGCCCGGCAGCAACATCATTGTCGCGGACGGCCGCGGCTACGCGATCGGCGACGGCCCCGCGAAACTGATTGCATCGATGACGGGCACGATGATGGTCGTGCGAGGAAGAGAGGGAATTACCGGATGAAGTTCGAGCTGAAATCCGTTGCCGGAAAATCGATCCTGTTCGTGATGGCAGCGGAGGCTGAATACGGCCCGTTCCTCAAGTCCCGCTTCGAACCGCTGATGACCGGTATCGGCCCGGTCGAGGCCGCGATCGCGATGACGAAGACGCTGGCTAGGCTCGACGCGACCGACGATCTGCCGCAGCTTGTCGTCTCCCTCGGCTCGGCCGGTTCGGCAAAGCTCGAACAGACGGAGGTCTATCAGGTCTCGTCCGTTTCCTACCGCGATATGGATGCCTCGCCGCTCGGCTTCGAGAAGGGCAAGACGCCTTTCCTCGACCTGCCGGCGACGCTCGACCTGCCGCTGCGTATTCCCGGCATTCCAGAGGCTACGCTTTCCACGGGCGGCAACGTGATCTCCGGTCCCGCCTATGCCGAGATCGCCGCCGATATGGTCGACATGGAAACCTTTGCGATCCTGCGCGCCTGCCAAGGATATAATCTGCCGCTGATCGGCTTGCGCGGCATTTCCGACGGCGTCGAGGAGCTGCAGCATATTTCCGGCTGGACCGAGTATCTTCATGTCGTCGACCGCAAGCTTTCCTATGCCGTGGACAGCCTGTTTACGGCGCTGGAAGACGGCGTATTCTGGTTCTGAAAGCCTTGATAGCAGGGACAATCGGGACAATAAAATCCGCCGCGCCCCGATTTCCCGCATTGCAAGAACGGGTGCTTTTCATTAAAGGCTCGCCATGACCCAGACAGCACATCCCGACAGCGTTCTCATCGTCGATTTCGGCAGCCAGGTAACCCAGCTGATCGCGCGCCGCGTGCGCGAAGCGGGGGTCTACTGCGAGATCGTTCCCTTCCAATCCGCCGAAGAGGGCTTCAAGCGCCTCCAGCCGAAAGCCGTGATCCTGTCCGGCAGCCCGGCCTCGACGGTCGATGAGGGATCGCCCCGCGCGCCGCAGATCATCTTCGACAGCGGCCTGCCGGTGTTCGGTATCTGCTACGGCCAGCAGACGATGTGCATGCAGCTCGGCGGCAAGGTCGAGAGCGGCCATCACCGCGAATTCGGCCGCGCCTTCCTCGAAGTCGACGAAGACAGCAAGCTGTTCGAAGGCCTCTGGTCCAAGGGTTCGCGCCACCAGGTCTGGATGAGCCACGGCGACCGCGTCACGGCTCTGCCTGAAGGCTTCAAGGTCGTGGCGACCTCGCCGAACGCGCCCTACGCCTTCATCGCCGACGAGAAGCGCAAATATTACGGCGTGCAGTTCCACCCGGAAGTGGTGCACACGCCCGATGGCGCCAAACTGATCGGCAACTTCATTCACAACATCGCCGGCATCAAGGGCGACTGGTCTATGTCGGCCTACCGCCAGAAGGCGGTCGACGAGATCCGCAAGCAGGTCGGCGACAAGCGCGTCCTCTGCGCGCTCTCGGGCGGCGTCGACAGCTCGGTCGCGGCTCTGCTGATCCACGAGGCGATCGGCGACAAGCTGACCTGCGTGCTCGTCGATCACGGCCTGATGCGCAAGGACGAGGCGGCCAATGTCGTCGCCATGTTCCGCGAACACTACAATCTGCACCTGGTCCACGTCGATGCCTCCGACAAGTTCATCGGTGAACTCGAAGGCGTTTCCGACCCGGAGACCAAGCGCAAGATCATCGGCCGCCTGTTCATCGAGACCTTCGAGGAAGAGGCCAAGAAGCTCGGCGGCGCCGACTTCCTCGGCCAGGGCACGCTTTACCCCGATGTCATCGAAAGCGTTTCCTTCACCGGCGGCCCGTCGGTGACGATCAAGTCGCACCATAATGTCGGCGGCCTGCCGGAGCGCATGAACATGCAGCTCGTCGAGCCGCTGCGCGAACTCTTCAAGGACGAAGTACGCGTGCTCGGCAAGGAGCTCGGCCTGCCCGATAGCTTCATCGGCCGCCACCCCTTCCCCGGTCCGGGTCTCGCGATCCGTTGCCCGGGCGGCATCACCCGCGAAAAGCTGGAGATCCTGCGCGAAGCCGACGCCATCTATCTCGACGAAATCCGCAAGGCCGGTCTCTACGACGCGATCTGGCAGGCATTCGCCGTGCTGCTGCCGGTCCAGACCGTCGGCGTCATGGGCGATGGCCGCACCTACGAATTCGTCTGCGCGCTGCGCGCCGTGACCTCGGTCGACGGCATGACGGCGGATTTCTATCACTACGACATGGAATTCCTCGGCCGTGCCGCCACCCGCATCATCAACGAAGTGCGCGGCATCAACCGCGTGGTCTACGACGTGACGAGCAAGCCGCCCGGCACGATCGAGTGGGAGTGATCCTCACTCCCACGGCCTAGAAGCCAAGCGACTGCTGGGCCGGCTCGGGCGACCCGAGGTGAACGCCCTCCAGCTCCAGCATCCTTGCCTTCGAATTCGAGCCACCAGGGGCCGAGAAGCCGCCGAGCTTGCCGCCGGCGGCGAGGACGCGGTGGCAGGGGATGATCAGTGCGACCGGGTTCTTGGCCATGGCCTGGCCGACGTCGCGGGCCGCTTCCGAGCCGCGGCCGAGTTCCTTAGCGAGCGTGCCATAGGTCGTCGTCCGGCCCCAGCCGACGCGGCGGGCGGCGGCATAGATTTCCCGGAAGAACTCGTCCTGATTGGACAGATCCACCACCACATCCGAGAAGTCCACGGTCTCTCCGGCGAAGTAGCGTTTGACGGACTCGATCGTCGCTGCGACCGCGGCCGGCGGATCGGCGCTCACGCCTGACGACAGGCGTCTTAGCAAGAGCTGCTCGGTCGAACTTTCAGTCTTTGTCGGCAGCTGGAAGCGGATGATTCCGGCCGAATTCCAGGCGATGCCGCAATAGCCGCCAGCGGTCTTGAATATGCCGTAGTGATGCGTTGCCTCGCTCATGACGCAACCTCCATGATTGACTGTTCTCAAGATCGTATGCGCACGCCGCAGCTTCAACCCGTTTCTTGCCTGATGCACAGGGGCAGCGTTGGAGTGATTATTTGTTCTCTTTTTGTTCTTGTCAACCACGGTCCAGCTTGCTAGCCTTTTGACCTTCACGAGGAGGCGGCGAAGGCCGATTGACGATGGGCGCACAAAACCAGAGCGAATTCGCATTCGGGCCGCAGGCGGATGGAATGCCGCCAAGCCGTGGCGGTGGACCGGTGCACAAGCCCTGCAATGTCTATTTCGCGCTGCGCCCAGACGAGCGCGCCGCCGAACAGGCAAGGCGGCTGGCAGGCGAGCTGCGGCGCCGCTTCGGTCTGCGGGAGAGAGCGCGGCCGAAGCGGCTTCTCCATGTCTCGCTCTGCCATCTCGGCGAATGGGACGAGATTCCGCCGAGCATGCTTTTTGACGGGCTGGCGGCGGCAGCGGCCGTTCGGATGCGGCCTTTCAGGCTGACCTTTCGCCGTGCGGTCAGCTTCCGTCAGGGCAAACCGGCGCTCGTGCTGCGGGCTGATGAAGGGCGGCAGGAGATCCTGGCACTTCATGCGCAGCTGGCGCTGGCGCTGATGAACCGCGGTGTCAGCGTTCGGGTTCAGCCGAAACTCGAGCCGCATATGACGCTGCTTTACGACTATCGCAGCGTGCCGGAAACGATCCTGGCCGAGCCGATCGCCTGGACAGCCAAGTCCTTCGTGCTGATCAACAGCCTCACCGGCGAGGGCCGGCATGTAGACATCGAGGAATGGCCGCTGCTGGGCTAGCCTCCATTGGCGCTTGCGCCGCGCCGGTGGAGTTGCTTAAAGCTCCTGCACAGAGAATTTGGGAGTGCTGAACAGTGGATATTCGCGAAATCATCATTCCCGGCGATACGCCGGGTATCGAGTGGCGCCTGCCGGTGCTGCATTTCAAGGGCAACGATCCGCAGGCACCGAAGATCTATCTGCAGGCAGCACTCCATTCCAACGAACTGCCGGGAACGGCCGTGCTGCATTTTCTCTGCGGCAAGCTGCGCAAGGCCGAGAGCGAGGGACGGATCGCCAGCGACATCACCGTCGTGCCGCAGGCCAATCCGATCGGCGCCGCGCAGTCACATTTCGGCGAGATGCAGGGCCGCTTCGACTTGGGCACGCGCACCAATTTCAATCGTGATTTCCCGCTGATTTCGCTGCGGGATCGCGCCGGCCTGATCGAGAACCTCGACCGCTATCGCGCCGCCGACCGCCTGAAGCGCGAGCTGATCCACATGGCGCTCGGCGCCGATCTGGTGCTCGACCTGCATTGCGATGACGAGTCCCTTCAATATGCCTATATCGACGAGGCCTTCTGGCCGGAGGCGAGCGATCTCGCGAGTGCGCTGTCGATGGATGCCGTGCTGCTGTCGGATGGCGAAAGCTCGGCCTTCGAGGAGGCCGTCGGCTTTGCCTGGAAATACGAAGTTCCCGGTGAGAAGCGCGGCCGCCTGCCGGGCAAACTTTCGACTACGCTGGAACTGCGCGGCCGCCGCGACGTCTATCCCGGCATGGCAAGCGCCGATGCGGATGGGCTCTATGCCTTCCTCGCCGCACGCGGCGCGGTGACGGGCGAAACTGAGCCGCTCGCACCCTTTAGCGGCCCGGCGGCACCGCTGGACAATATCGAGATGATCCGTACGCCGGTGGCCGGCACCGTGCTCTTCCACCGCAATATCGGCGAGACGGTTGCGACCGGCGACCTGCTGGCGACCATCGTGACAAAGCCTGGCATGGCGGATGGCGAAGTCGAAATCCGTGCGCCGCAGGCGGGCCTGATCGTCACACGCATCTCCGATCGCCTGGTGCGCCGCCGCGGCGACCTGATGAAGATTGCCTGCGACGCCCCGAGCACGGCGCTGCGCAAGGCCGGAACGCTGGAAGACTGATCATGGCAACGACAATTTACGGCATCAAGAACTGCGACACGATGAAGAAGGCCCGCACCTGGCTCGACGAGCACGATGCAGCCTACGACTTCCACGACTACAAGGCCTCCGGCATCGACCGGGCGCATCTGGAAGCCTGGATTGACAAGGCAGGTTGGGAAACGGTGCTCAACCGCGCCGGAACGACCTTCCGCAAACTGCCGGATGCCGAGCGCGAAAACCTGACGCGCGAGAAGGCGATTGCTCTGATGCTGGCGCAGCCGTCGATGATCAAGCGCCCAGTACTAGAGCATGACGGCAAGCTGCTGATCGGCTTCAAACCTGAGGCCTATGCCGCGGAATTCGGACAGTAATCATGTCTAAGACGACGCGCGCCACTCAGGTTCTGGCAAAGTCCGGCGTCCAATTCACCGTGCATACCTATGACTACGACCCGAATGCCGAGCGCGTCGGCCTGCAGGCCGCAGAGGCGCTCGGCGAAGAGCCGCACCGCGTGCTGAAGACGTTGATGGCCGAAGTCGACGGCAAGCCGGTCTGCGTCGTCGTGCCGTCGGACCGCGAAGTCAGCATGAAGAAGCTTGCTGCCGCATTTGGCGGCAAGGCTGCCAACATGCTGAAGCCGGCCGATGCCGAGCGCCTGACCGGCTATCACGTCGGCGGCATCAGCCCTTTCGGCCAGAAGAAGCTTGTCCCCACCGCCTTCGAGGAAGCGGCGCTTGCCGAGCCGCTGGTTTACATTAATGGCGGACAGCGCGGGTTGCAGGTGAGGCTTGCGCCGGCGGACGCCGTGAAGGCGCTCAACGCCAAAGCAGCTTCGCTGATCGCTTAGCCAAACCTCTTCAGAAGCCCCGAGATCGCGCCCGCAGAGGCATCGTCGAGCTTCGAGCCGACATGCCTGTCGATCGCCTTCCCATAGATGGTCCACATCCGCTCGCGAAGGGCGCGACCGCTGTCCGTCACGGCAACCCATCTGCCGCGGCCATCGTCCGCAAATGTCTCGCGGGTCACCAGGCCCTCGCGCTCGAGACGATCGATCAGACGGGACAGATTATATTGCGCCAGCAGCGTCCGCTCTTCGATTTCGAAGGGGCGCAAGCGGCCATCCTGCGCACGAACGAGCTCCCACAGAACATCATACCACCCAAGCGGCGGCATCCCCGCCTTCTTCAGGTCGGCCTCGATTGCCTGCAGCAGTTTCTGCTGGGCGCGCATGATGCCGATCCAGGCTTGGGTGACGGCATCTGGTGGGATCGTTTCTCCGGACATGAATGTAATTACATCTATCTTGACAGAAGCTGCAATCCTATTTATATGCACTTACATCTATTGTGGAGAACCCAATGCAAAAGCTTACTCTGATCTCCCATCATCTCTGCCCCTATGTGCAACGCGCGGCGATCGCGCTCGGCGAGAAAGGCGTGCCCTTCGAGCAGATACTGATCGACCTCGCCAACAAGCCGGACTGGTTCCTGAAGATCTCGCCGCTCAGTAAGGTTCCGCTGCTGGTCGTAGAGGAGGACGGAGAAAAAGCGGTGCTCTTCGAGAGCGCAGCGATCTGCGAATATCTGGACGAGACGCAACCCGGTCCAAAGCTGCATCCCGCCGATGCACTGTCGCGCGCCCGGCATCGTGGCTGGATGGAATTCGGCTCTTCCATACTCGCCGATCTCTGGACCTATGAGACCACGAGCGATGCGGCGCAGCTTGAGGACAAGCGCAAGATCATTGCCGGAAAGTTCCAGACGATCGAGGCAGAGCTTTCGGCGGGGTCATTCTTCGCGGGAGAAGACTTCAGCCTCGTCGATGCGGTCTTTGCGCCGATCTTCCGCTATTTCGACGTCTTCGACACGCTGGCGGAAAGCCATATCTTCGACGGGTTACCGAAGGTTCAGGCGTGGCGGCGCGAACTTGCGCAGCGGCCGAGCGTGCGTGCGGCCGCCTCCACGGATTATCCGGAACGGCTGATGACCTTTCTCGAAAAGCATCAATCCGTGCTGCTCCGACGGAATGCGGCCTGAGCATCTGTTCCGGCGCGGCGAATCCGAAGCGTCGAGCTTCAATTTCGCCGCAAACGGGTCTAAGTCTGCTGCCTGCAATTCTATCAGGAGGTAGCGACCATGAACTTCATGCCACAGGGCCATTCCGTCGATCCGGTGAAGCTGGACAAGCTTGCGGAGGTGGCGGTGAAGGTGGGTCTGCAGCTGCAGAAGGGCCAGGACCTGGTGATCACCGCGCCGGTGGTTGCCATACCGCTCGTCCGCCTGATCACCAAGCATGCCTATCAGGCGGGCGCGGGCCTGGTGAACTCCTTCTATTCCGACGAGGAATCGACGCTGGCGCGCTATCAATATGGCAGCGACGAGAGCTTCGACCGGGCATCCGGCTGGCTCTACGACGGCATGGCGAAGGCCTATGCCAACAATGCCGCGCGCCTGGCGATCGCCGGCGACAATCCCATGCTGCTGTCGGAGCAGGATCCGGGCAAGGTGAGCCGCGCCAACCGCGCCAATTCGACCGCCTACAAGCCGGCGCTCGAGAAGATTTCGAATTTCGACATCAACTGGAACATCGTTTCCTACCCAAACCCTTCCTGGGCCAAGCTGGTCTTCCCGAACGATCCGGAAGCGATTGCGGTCGCGAAGCTTGCCAAGGCAATCTTCGCCGCATCGCGCGTCGATCTGGACGATCCGATTGCCGCCTGGGCCGAGCACAACGCCAATCTGCGCAAGCGTTCGGCCTGGCTGAACGGCCAGCGCTTCTCGGCGCTGCATTTCCAGGGACCGGGCACCGACCTGACCGTCGGCCTCGCTGACGGCCACGAGTGGCATGGCGGCGCTTCGACGGCGAAGAACGGCATCACCTGCAACCCGAACATCCCGACCGAGGAAGTGTTCACCACGCCGCATGCGCTGCGCGTCGAGGGCCATGTGTCGAGCACCAAGCCGCTGTCTCACCAGGGCACGCTGATCGACAACATCCAGGTGCATTTCGAGGGCGGCCGCATCGTCGAGGCGAAGGCAACGCGCGGCGCAGAAGTGCTGAACAAGGTGCTCGATACCGACGAAGGCGCACGCCGCCTCGGCGAAGTGGCGCTGGTGCCGCATTCATCGCCGATTTCGGCGAGCGGCATCCTGTTCTACAACACGCTGTTCGACGAAAACGCCTCGTGCCACATCGCGCTCGGCCAGTGCTATTCGAAGTGCTTCCTCGATGGCGCCAACCTGACCCAGGATCAGATCAAGGCGCAGGGTGGCAATTCCAGCCTGATCCATATCGACTGGATGATCGGCTCCGACAAGGTCGATATCGACGGCATCAACCCGGATGGATCGCGCGTGCCTGTCATGCGCAAGGGCGAGTGGGCCTGAGCGCCCGGCGTCATACCTCCGATAATGCCTTGCGGACGCGCTCCAGGTGGGCGCGCCGCTTCTCTGCTCTTGCACGGTCCATATCGTGCAGGCTGAGCATCCGGAAATCGAGCCGACTCGAGCAGAAATTGGCGATGCCGCGCTTCAGCAGCCGGCGCACCGGATTGCCCATATAGAAATGCACCAGCCACCAAGGCGACCCCGTCGTCGTTAGCGCCCAGAGCAGCTTGATATTGGTCAGTTGCGGAACGATCCGCCCGCCGGCAGGATCATGCGTGAACGCGACGCCGGGCACGAAGACGCGATCGAAGAAGCCCTTGAGGACCGCCGGAAAATTGAACCACCATTGCGGAAAGACGAGGATCAGGCCATCTGCCGCTTTCAGCCTTTCGACCAGGCCCGCGACGGCTGATGTATCATAGGGATCGTCGAAATATCCGCCGCGCTCACTACGGCTGAGCCGCGGATCGAAATCCTCCTCATAGAGATCGAGAAGATCGACCGTATGTCCGCCACCGGCGAGCGTCGCCTGCGCTTCCGCTGCGACCGATGCGGCGAAGCTGTCTCTGAGCGGATGGGCAAGAACGAGCAGGATGCGCATCGAGGCTCCCTAGAACAGGCTGCCCTGTTTCGGCGGCGTTGCCGGCTCGTCCGGCTTAGCCGGGCGTTTCTTCGCTGGCTGCGGCGGGCCTCCATCGGTCGTCACAGCGCCGATACGGCCGTCCGCGAACTCGATCGAAATCCCGGCACCGGCCGACAGCATCGCGGCCTGCGAGACCGGCCGGTTTTCATCGTCCCGGATCACGGCATAGCCACGCTTCAGGACGTTCTTGTAGGACAGCGACTGCAGCACGCGGTCCTGAGCTGCAAGCTCTCCCCTCGCCCGTGTCAGCTGGTGACGCACCGCTGTATCGCCGTGGCGGGAGAGATTTGCCAGGTGATCGCGCATGCGGGCCGTCTGGGTGGTCAGGCGCGCGGGGACCGAAGAGAGCGTGACGCCGAAGCGCTCGACGCGGCCTTTCAGAGCATCGAGGCGGCGCTCGACAATCCGTTCGGCGCGGGTCATCCGCTCGGCGAGTATCTGCCGCCGCTCGGTAATGCGATTGGAGAGCACATCCGGACGCAGATGCGATGCCGCCCGCTCGAAGCTGCGGCGCTTGTTTATGGTGTTAAGTTCCAGACCACGGCCGAGACCCGATGCCGCTTCATCGAACCGGCGGCGCGGCAGGGCAAGCAGTTGATCCAGCGACGGCAGGGCACGCATGAGCGCACGCACCGACTGGCGGCGATGATCCATCTGGCGGCTGACGCAGCCCTGAAGACGGGCCGAGAGACCAGCAAGCTGCGCCTCAAGCTCGGCCCGAACAGGCACGGCCATTTCTGCAGCACCCGTCGGCGTCGGCGCACGCACGTCGGCGGCATAGTCGATCAGCGTCCAGTCGGTTTCGTGGCCGACGGCCGATATCAGCGGGATGGTGCTTTCAGCGGCGGCGCGCACGACGATTTCGTCGTTGAAGCTCCAGAGATCCTCAAGGCTGCCGCCACCGCGCGCAACGATCAGCACATCCGGCCGTGGGATTTCGCCGCCGGGTTCGAAGGCATTGAAACCGCGGATGGCATTTGCCACCTCTTCGCCCGAGCCATCGCCCTGTACCTTCACCGGCCAGACGAGAACGTGGACGGGGAAGCGATCGGAAATGCGGTGCAGGATATCGCGGATGACGGCGCCGGTCGGCGAGGTCACGACGCCGATCACCTTCGGCATAAAGGGCAGGCGCCGCTTGCGGGCCTGATCGAACAGGCCTTCGGCGCCGAGCTTGCGCTTGCGCTCCTCGATCAGCGCCATCAGCGCCCCAGCACCGGCAGGCTCCAGCGTTTCGATGACGATCTGATATTTCGACGAGCCCGGGAAGGTGGTGACCTTGCCGGTGGCGATGACTTCCATGCCCTCTTCCGGGCGGAAGCGCAGACGCGAGAACACGCCCTTCCAGATGACGGCATCGATACGCGCCCGGTCATCCTTCAGCGAGAAATAGGCATGCCCCGAGGAATGCGGCCCGCGATAACCGGAAATCTCGCCGCGCACCCGCACCTGATCGAAGGCGGTCTCGACCGTGCGCTTGATCGAGCCGGAAAGCTCCGAGACCGAATATTCGGCGAGATTGGTGGGCGAATCGCTGTCGAAGACATTGCTCATGCCTTCGTTCTATCCGAAGTGCCGAAAAAGATCAGCCCGAAGATCGCGCCTCGACGCGTTCCCCGGCGTCAATCCACCGGCTTGAAGAGGAAATACTGGACCCCACTCGCGGTCGCATAGGGCTGCAGGTAATTGGGGATGTTACCCTTGGCGAGCTGGGCGTAGAGGCCGTCGGGTTTCAGGCGCTGGAGTTGCTGCGACGAGATATCATCCTTGCAGAAAGCCAGGGTCGCAACGCCAGCGCCTCGCATGAAAGCCTCGGCTTCCTTCGGTTCGGCTAGCCCAATATGCAGTTCTGTCAGCATTCCGCGTGGATTGCGATGGTACGGCGCCGTGAGCACATGCTGGGCGCTGAAGCGCAGGATGGGCACGCCCATTTCATACGAGGCAACAACCATGCCCGGCGGTAGATTGGTCAATGGGGCGATAGCCTCACGCGACTTGCAGGCGGCCTCCAGATCGCTGTCATCGACGACCAGACCTTTTGCTCTGTTCGCCTGCATGGCGATGAGATCGCCGCCCACGGCCCAGGCTGCCGGAACGCTCGCGATGACCACGAGTATGTAGCAGAGCGCAGCGGCAATATTCTCGCGATCGGCGTTGGAGACCTTCCTCACGTCGACGATAAGCAGGGCCAGTGGCAGGATCGAGAGCATGTTGGAATAGGCCGCGCCCCGTACCTGGACCAGAGCGATCGCCAAATTCACGCCAAGCATGAAAAACAAGATCAGATGAATTTCGACCCGGTCACGCTGAATGATGCGGAAAATGCATGCTGCGAGGCCGAGGAAGCCAGTCGCGTAGAATGCGCCCAGGATATATGCCTCCGATCGCGACATCTCGACGAAGGAGCGCGCCTCGGAAATCGTGTTCAGCCACAATTCGACAAGCATCGGATCAAGCGTGCTCAGTGGGCTGCGCAAGCATTGCGGCGCGATGAGGAGAGCGGAGACGCCAATGCAGGCACCGACGGCGGCAAGCACAACGAAGCGTGTTCGGCGGGAGGCCTTGCTAAAAAATGCGGCTGAAACGAACAGAAGCCCGCCGCCGATCGCCGAAAGGCTGTAAAAGCCGAGCGAGAGGTTGTCGCATGTTACCGCTGAATATTGGCTTGGCGGCACGGTGCCGAAGAAGAAAATGCTGACAAAGACCGCAATTGATAACCCGAAGGCCCTCGCCGCCCCGGCATAGATTTCGCCGTGCCAGGCCCAAGCGATGGCCACGATGATGCAGACTGACGCGACCGCCGGCGTGGTTTCGGCGCCGATGGCGATAGCCACAGCAGCACAGAAGCCGGCGACAGCCAGGCTTGAGGCTCGATACTTGTCATCAAGGAGCATGGCCAGCATCATCGCAACCAAGCCCATCTGGGCATTGTGATGATCGATGGCGCCCGGAAGGAACCGGCCGCTCGTCATGATCATGAGAAAGCTGAGGGCGAGCGATATATGCATCGCTAGGGCACCGCCAATCCGGCGCCCGGCGATTGCCATCGCAAGCATCAGCGGAAGCACGAGCGAGACTGGCCACACCGCCAATGCCAAGGCTTCCGCACGCTCACCAGCGACAAACAAACCGAAAAACTTGATCAGTGTCGCGATCGGCAGGTCAATTAGCCTGGACCAATGCATGAGCGTACCGCCGACCCCAAGACGATATTGCATGAGATCGAACCAACCTTGCCCCGCCAGAAAGTCGCGGACTTCCACGAGACGCATACCGTCATCGTTGTCAGGACCGACATAGTCCTTGGCGGAAGGGAGCTTGATAAACAGAACCGCAACGATCAGCACCGCACTATAGGCAAGCACCGATGGCCACAGACGCGAGAACAGCGCCTGGAGTTTTGCGAGCTTGCTTTCCGAAGGTGAATTGGCAGTCATCTCTGCGGCGTTCGTCATTGCGGGAATCCGTTGCCAGTTCGCGCGAGTTTATTCGAAGCCGATCAAGAAAGAGTAAAACGTCCCATCCCAGTGCATAGACCTGCCTGCGTCATAGCGTCTTATTAACACTGGCTGACTTATACTGCGCCCCGGTCAAACCCGGTGAGAAGATCATGAACAGATCGCAGAACGATACTCCGACCATTGCCGTCCTCCTCCCCTGCTATAACGAGGCAGCGACGATCGGGGCCGTTGTGCGCGGGTTTAAGGCAGCGCTGCCCGAAGCGCAGATCTATGTCTATGACAACAATTCCACCGATGGTACGGCGCTGCATGCGATGCTGGCAGGCGCCAGCGTGGTGCGTGAGCGGCGGCAGGGCAAAGGCCATGTTGTGCGCCGGATGTTTGCCGATATCGATGCCGATATCTATCTGATGGCCGATGGCGACGGCACCTATGCGCCCGAAGACGGCGAAGACCTGATCCGCACGCTGCTGACCGAACGCGCCGATATGGTCGTTGGCACGCGCCGCAACGTCAAGGCAGACGCCGGGCGACAGGGCCATGCCTTCGGCAACCGTATTTTCAATGTGCTCTACCGGACGATTTTCGGTCCCGATTTCACCGATATCTTCTCCGGCTACCGCGCCTTCTCGCGCCGGTTCGTCAAGAGCTTCCCGGCGGTCTCCGGGGGTTTTGAGATCGAGACTGAAATGTCCGTCCATGCCTCCCGCCTGAAGCTGCCAGTCAGCGAGCTTGAGCTCGATTACGGCCGCCGCCCGGAAGGCTCGCATTCCAAGCTTTCGACCTTCAAGGATGGCGGCAAGATCCTCTGGATGTTTGCGATGCTGATGAAGGAAACCCGGCCGTTCGCCTTCTTCGGCATTATCAGCGCGTTCTTCATGCTGGCGAGCATGGGCTTCATGACGCCGGTGCTTGCCGAATATTTCGCGACCGGACTTGTCAGCCGCATGCCGACATGGGTGCTTTCGATGGCGCTGATGATGATCTCGTTCATGCTGTTTACGGCAGGAACGATCCTCGATTCCGTTGCCCGCTCGCGTGCGGAACAGTTGCGTATCCATTACATGGCCGCAGGCAAGGTGGCCCGCCACGTGGATACCGCCGCCAAGGCCGCCCCCGATGTCATCACAACGCCGCGCAGACCGGCGCAGCGCAAGGCAGGTGTGGCGTGAAGAAGCTGCTGCGCTTCGGCATTGCCGGTGGCATCGGCTTTGTCGTCGATGCCGGGCTGCTGACGCTGCTCCTGCATTTCACGCCGCTCGGCCCCTTCATCGCGCGGCTGATCGCCATCGCCGTCGCGATGGTGGCGACCTGGATTTTCAACCGGACCTTCACCTTCGACCGCTCGCCGCATTCGCTTGCGGTCGAGGGCTTTCGTTACGGCTCGGTCGGTATCACCTCCGCGCTCGTCAATTACGGCCTCTACGCCGCGCTGCTGCTGACCATTCCGGCGCTGCAGCCGCTCGCGGCGCTGGTGCTTGCCACCGCCGCGTCGATGTTCTTCAGCTTTTTCGGCTATTCCCGCTTCGTTTTCCGCAGTGAGTGATCAGACCGGCTTCCAGCCGTCCTTCTCGCTGGCGCGATAGATCGCGTCGATCACCTTCTGGTTCAGCCTGGAATTTTCCAGCGTGACGATCTCTTCCTGCTCGCCCTTGGCGGCGCGGGCGAAGGCTTCGGCCTGCTTGCGGTACTGGCGGCTGTCCTGGAAGCGGAAGATGGTGGACTGGTTGTGGCCGCGATTGCTGAGTTCGATCTCCTCTGGGCCCCAGCGGTCGGCGTTGAAGGGCGACTTCACCTCGATGAAGCCTTCGGTGCCGTGGAAAACCATCAGCTGGCGATTGGCCATCTGCGTCGAGATGTAGAAGCTCAGTTCGAAGTCACCGAAGTCGGCCTTGACGCTCGAATAGATGTCGGTGCCGAATTCCGGGTCGCGCTCGGTGACGGCCTGGATGCGCAGCGGCTCCTTGCCGGTGGAGAAGCGGGTGCTGATTGTGGGATAGACGCCAATGTCAGGCAGACCGCCACCGCCGAGCTCGGGGATGTTGCGCATGTTGCCGGGATCGCGGTTGAAATAGGTGAAGACGCCCTGAACGTGACGCAGCTTGCCGATCGCGCCTTCGGCGATCAGCGAACGCACCTTCCGCCAGACCGGCGCATAGGTGACCATGAAGGCTTCGGAGATGATGACCTTGTTGCGATCGCGTGCGGCGATCAGGCCGTCGATTTCTCCGGCCTTCAGAGCAATCGGCTTTTCGCAGAGCACATGCTTGCCGGCATCGGCCGCCTTGATGGCCCATTCGATATGCTGCGAGGTCGGCAGCGGAATGTAGACGGCATCGATCTTGTCGGATGCCAGCATCTCCTCGTAGGAGCCGAAGGCATGCGGTGCTGAGAAGCGGTCCGCCATATCGCGGGCACGCGCCAGATCGCGGCTGGCGACCGCGGCAACGACGCAGTTCTCGGCGTCCTGAATGGCCGGCACGACCGCATCGCGGCCGATCTTTGCGGTGGAAATGATGCCAAAACGCAGCATGGATGAAGCCTCCCGAATGTTGATTGCGGGCACATTATTCACCCCGGGCCGGGCAGGCAATGGCGCGGCGAAAGATCACGAAAGTTTGGTTTCCTTCAGCCGGAAGCTGCACTAGTTTATCTCACGGCGGCGTTCTGCCGCGTCCGCACTTTCAAATAAATCAGCACTTTAGGAGAGCGCCATGAATATGCGCCGGCTTGGAAAAACAGGTCTTTCCGTCTCCCCGATCGTCTTCGGCGGCAACGTTTTCGGCTGGACCGCAGACGAGAAGACGTCCTTCGACATTCTGGATGCCTTCTTCGATGCGGGTCTCAACACCATCGACACGGCGGATGTCTATTCGGCCTGGGTTCCCGGCAACAAGGGTGGCGATTCCGAAGAGATCATCGGCCGCTGGCTGAAGAAGGGCAAGGTTTCGCGCGACAAGGCTGTCATCATCACCAAGGTCGGCTCGGACATGGGCCAGGGCAAGACGCTCAAGGAACAGTACATCCTGAAGGCTGCGGAAGACTCTCTGCGCCGCCTGCAGACCGATTACATCGACGTCTATCTCTCGCATTGGCCGGATGCCGATACACCGCACGAGGAAAGCCTCACCGCCTATGCCAAGCTGAAGCAGCAGGGCAAGATCCGCTCCTTCGGTTGCTCCAACTATGATGCCGCGCTGCTGCAGGCATCCTTCGATGCCGCAGAGAAAGCCGGACTGCCGCGTTACGATGTACTGCAGCCGGAATATAACCTCTATGAACGCGCCAGCTTCGAAGGGCCGCTTGCCGATCTTTGCGTCAAGGAAGATATCGGTGTCATCACCTATTTCAGCCTGGCGGCAGGCTTCCTGACCGGCAAATATCGCAGCAAGGCCGATACCGAGGGCCGGGCGCGGGAAGGCCGCGTGTCGCAATATCTCGATGCCAAGGGCATGAGTATTCTCGATGCGCTGGACAAGGTCTCCGCAGAAACCGGCGCCAAGCCAGCCGAGATCGCGCTTGCCTGGCTTCTGAACAAGAAGGGCGTGACGGCGCCGATCGCCAGTGCTACCAGCCTGTCGCAACTGGAAAGCCTTGCGAAGGCTGCCAAGCTCACGCTGTCAGGCGAAGCGATGGCGCTGCTCGACAAGGCCGGAGCCTGAGGAGAGCACCGATGACCGTGACCATCCGGGACGCGAGACCCGAAGACGAGACCCGCTGGCGGGCACTCTGGAAGGATTATCTCGATTTCTACGACGTCACGGTCGACGAGAGCATCAGCGATTCCACCTGGCGCCGGGTTTTCGATCCGGCGTCGGCGATCTTCATGCGCGTCGCAGAGATCAACGGCAATGTCGTGGGCTTCACGCTGTCGTTGACCCATGAGGGAACGTGGATCCACGGCAAGGATTGCTATCTCGAAGATCTCTTCGTCGACGGCACCATCCGCGGCAAAGGCGTTGGCCGGGCGCTGCTCGACGATCTCGTTGCGCTCTGCAAGGCCAATGGCTGGTCGCGGCTCTACTGGCATACGAGCGAGAGCAATGCCCGGGCACGGTCGCTCTACGACAGCTATGTCGAGAATGACGGGCACATCCGCTATCGCATCAATTTCTGAGCGGCGGGAAATCCGGGTAGAATTCCGAGTGATCGCCATCCCAGTTCGGCATGCCCTGCTTGGTCAGGATGCCGCGCGGGCGGACATAGCTCTGGATGGTACGGCGCGGGCGCTCATGCCACTGGATGTTGAAAGCCCATAGTTTCGGGAAGAAACAGAGCGCCGCATAAGGCAAATGGTCGTGGATCCACCAGGCGAGCCGCTGCCAATCGCTTTCGTCGCTGTAGCGGTCGACAAGCCAGGGAACGGCGACACAGGCGGTTGCGCCCATGCAGCCATCGAAGTCCCTGAGATCCCAGATATGATCGGCGGCCGTTGCGGCATTCGTGGAGCAGTTGAGCTTGTTCCTGTTGCCGAATTCATTGACCGCGGCGGAGCGGTAGCCGGAGCGGATGTGCAGCCGGCCGAAAGTCGCCTGCAGCGGTTCCAGCAGCTCTTCGCAGAGCCTCTTGCCTGCTTCGATCGCCAATTCAGGATCGTCAGGAATATTGGGAATGCGGTAGAAATCGGCGATCTCGGAATGCAGGAAGTCGCGAAAGAAGAAATTCTTGGAGAGCCGGGTGCGGCCCATGTCTTCCAGCGCTTTCATCGATCCCGGTTTTTTCATCGGTTTCCTCCCTTGATATCGGAGAGCATCGGCGGATTCGCCGGAGGACGCCACCCGATTTCTTGGAACGACCGGCTGACCCCACGCTTCGGAAATCATCAAGCCCGGCGAAGATAGGATGGCTCGGGTATAACTTTGGGCCGAACGACCCAAAGTAAATCACTCGCAACTTACAATGTAAGTTTCGGTTTCATTTTCGCACAACCCGCCTTCTCATTGCTTACATTAGCTCTAGTTAAACTTCCCAGTGAGAAGGGGAGTTGCCCATGCCTTTGGCAAGACGGGACGGGAAGAACAATACTGCGGCAAGCCTGGCCGAGATCGAAGGACGCATGCTGGTACTCGAGGTCGTGGCAATGACGTCTCTGGCGATGGTGCTCGATACATCCGAGCCCGAGAAGGCCGATATCGGCCGGGGCGTGCTTTATCTGATCCGCGAGGCGGTCGAGAACAAATGCGCGGAGATGGACCTCTCCGAGGATGCCACTTCGACGGCGCGCGACTATGTCGATGAACTGTTGAACACGGCGATGCACTCGCTGTTTCCAGAGAGGCATTAAAAAAACCCGCGGCGAGCGCGGGTTTTTCTTTTCCGTTCTGATGGTCTTAGCTGCGAAGCACGCCACCGGTGAACTTTGTCACGCTGGCGATGATCTTCTGCGTCAGCGCCTCGAAATCCTCGTCGGTCAGCGTACGCTCGACCGGCTGGATCTGAACTTCGATCGCCACAGACTTCTTGCCCTCACCCAGCGAGGCGCCTTCGAAGATGTCGAAGACGTTGACGCCGGTGATCAGCTTGCGGTCGACGCCGCTTGCGGCCTTCAGGATCGCGCCGGCTTCCACCGACTTGTCGACGACGAAAGCGAAATCGCGCTTCACCGCCTGGAAGGCCGAAAGCTCCAGCGCCGGCTTGGTGCGCGTCGCCTTCTTCTTCGGCTCGGGCATGGCATCGACATAGACTTCGAAGCCGCAGAGGGCGCCGGAGACATCAAGCGCTTCGAGCGTCGAGGGATGGAACTCGCCGAAATAGCCGAGAATGACCTTCGGACCCATCTTGATCGTGCCGGAACGGCCCGGGTGATACCATTCGGGACCGCCCTGCTCGATCTGGATATTGCCCATCGGCAGGCCGCAGGCTTCGATCACGGCGAGGGCATCGGCCTTGGCCTCGAAAACGTCGACCGGCTTGCCGCCACCCTTCGAAGCGTTCGACCACATGCGGCCGGCACCGGCCATCGTTGCCGTGCCGCGGCGGATACCGCCGGCAACACGACGCTGGCCTTCCGGCTGGTCGTTTTCATAGGTGCCGGAGACTTCGAAGATCGCGACGTCGCCATAGCCCTTGTCGGCATTGCGCTGGGCAGCCGTCAGCAGGCCCGGCAGCAGCGAGGGGCGCATGTCGGACATTTCGGCGGCGATCGGATTGGCGAGCTTCAGCGCCGCCGAACCACCGCCGAAGAGCTTCGCCTGATCTTCGGAAATGAAGGACCAGGTGACGGCTTCCAGCATGCCACGCGAGGCAAGCGCCCGCTTGGCAACGCGGGTGCGGATCTGCAGCGTCGTCAGGATGCGGCCGTTGACCGCCGCGTGGCTTTCCAGCGGCGCCGGCGTGATCTTGTCGACGCCGTGGATGCGCATGACTTCCTCGACGAGATCGGCCTTGCCATCGACGTCAGGACGCCATGAGGGAACGGCAACCGAAACGCGCTCGCCGGAACCCGAAACCTGGAAGCCAAGGCGGGTCAGGATAGCGTTGCTTTCCTCGGTCGAGACTTCCAGGCCTGTCAGGCGCTTGACTTCCGCATAGGGGAAATCGACCACCTTCGGCTGGTAACCCTTATAGCCCACGACTTCAGCCTTAGCCGGCTTACCACCGCAGAATTCGAGCACCAGTTCGGTGGTGCGTTCGAGACCCGGGATCATGTATTCCGGGTCGACGCCGCGCTCAAAGCGGTAACGGGCATCTGTAATGATGCCGAGGCCACGGCCGGACTTCGCGATGTTCATCGGATCCCAGAGCGCGGATTCGATCAGCACGTCGACGGTGTTCTCGTCGCAACCAGAATGTTCGCCACCCATGATGCCGCCGATCGACTCGACGCCGTTTTCATCGGCGATAACGACGTTGTTGCTGCTGAGCTTGTATTCGCGCTGGTCGAGCGCCAGCACCGTCTCGCCATCCTTGGCGCGGCGGACCGTCAGGTTGCCCTTGACCTTGGCGGCGTCGAAGACGTGCATCGGACGGCCCTGGTCGAAGGTCATGTAGTTGGTGATATCGACGAGCGAATTGATCGGACGCAGGCCGATAGCAAGCAGCCGCTGCTGCATCCACTTCGGGCTCGGGCCGTTCTTGACGCCACGCACGATGCGCAGGCCGAAGCCCGGGCAGAGCTTCTCGTCATCGAGATCGAGCGTCAGCTTGACCGGGGTTTCGCCTTCGACCGCGAAAGACGGCGCGGGGCGGGTCTTCAGCGTGCCGAGGCCAGAGGCGGCCAGATCGCGGGCGATACCGTAGATCGAGGTGCAGTCCGGACGGTTCGGCGTGAGATTGATCTCGATGACCGGATCATCGAGATGGGCGTAAGCGGCGAAGGAGGTTCCGACCGGCGCATCCGCAGGCAGATCGATGATGCCGTCGTGATCGTCGGACATGTTGAGCTCCTTTTCGGAGCACATCATGCCATGGCTTTCGACGCCACGGATCTTGCCGACGCCGAGCGTCACGTCGATGCCGGGGACATAGTCGCCCGGGCGTGCCAGCGCGCCGACAAGACCTGCGCGCGCATTCGGTGCACCGCAGACGATCTGCAGCGGCTTGCCGCCGTTGACGTCAGGGCCGGCATCGACCGACAGCACCTTCAGGCGATCGGCTTCCGGATGCTTTTCAGCCGACAGAACCCTGGCGATGACGAAGGGCTTGTATGCCGCCTTGTCATCGACATCCTCGACCTCAAGGCCGATTTCCGTCAGGCGGGTGCAGATTTCATCGAGCGTGGCATCCGTTTCCAGATGATCCTTGAGCCAGGAGAGCGTGAATTTCATAGGTCCAATCCTCCCTTACGCGCTCAGACCGCCGAACAGCGTCGGCATGTCGAGCGGGCGGAAGCCATAGTGGTTCATCCAGCGGACATCGGCGTTGAAGAAGTCGCGCAGGTCCGGCATGCCGTATTTCAGCATGGCGATGCGATCGAGGCCCATGCCCCAGGCAAAGCCCTGATATTCGTCCGGATCGAGGCCGCCATAGCGCAGCACGTTCGGGTGGACCATGCCGCAGCCGAGGATTTCCATCCAGTCGGTGCCTTCGCCGAACTTGACGATCGGGCCGGAGCGGTCGCACTGGATATCGACTTCGAAGGACGGTTCCGTGAACGGGAAGAAGGACGGACGGAAACGCATCGTCACGCTGTCGACCTCGAAGAAGGCCTTGCAGAATTCTTCGAGCACCCAGCGGATGTTGGCGACATTCGCCTTCTTGTCGATGACCAGGCCCTCGACCTGATGGAACATCGGCGAGTGCGTGGCGTCGGAGTCCTGGCGATAGGTCTTGCCCGGGATGATGATGCGGATCGGTGGCTTCTGCGCTTCCATGGTGCGCACCTGGACCGGCGAGGTATGCGTGCGCAAAACCTTGCGCTCGCCCTTCTCATCCGGATTGAAGAAGAAGGTGTCGTGCATCTCGCGGGCTGGATGGCCCTCAGGGAAGTTCAGGGCTGTGAAATTGTAATAGTCGGTTTCGACATCCGGGCCTTCGGCGATCGAGAAACCCATGTCGCCGAAGATCGCGGTGATTTCATCAACGATCTGGCTGATCGGATGGATGCGGCCGCGCTCGGCCGGCGAGGAACGGACCGGCAGGCTGACATCGACCGTCTCGGCCTTCAGGCGGGCGTCGATCGCCACGCGCTTCAGGTCCGCCTTGCGGCTGGTGATCGCGTCGGTCACAACGGTCTTCAGCGCGTTGATGGCGGCGCCGCGCGTCTGGCGCTCTTCCGGCGACATGGTGCCGAGCGTCTTCAGGAGCTCGGAGACGGAGCCCTTCTTGCCGAGCGCTGCAACGCGCACCGCTTCGATAGCAGGCTCGTCCGCGGCGGCGGCGACATCGGCCAGGAGTTGCTTTTCCAGAGTTTCGAGTTCGGTCATCTTTTCCTGCCTTGCGGGCGTCAATTGCTTCAGGAAGCGTGTTTCAAATAGCTGGTGGCCATGATGAACTGCCGCAGATCACTACCCATGTGAACGCGGCCAATCAACCGGGCTAACCATAAAAAGGCGCCCAGAAATCCAGTGAGTTTGCGCAACTCGGCAACGGCGGCGGCCGGAGCAGCAGCGGACCATGCCTCGAAGGCCCGATCATGGGTCTCCTTGCCGAGACGGGCGCGGCTGGCGAGCTGCAGAAAGAGCAACCAGATGTCGCGCGCCTGCGCCGTTGCGAGCGGCATGACGGTATCCGGCTCTTCCTCGAAATCCATGAAGCCGATGCGGCTTTCCCTCACGAACATGTCACGCGGGAACGGGCGTCCGTGGCAGAGGCCCTTGGCGTGCAGCCGGCCGAGCTCGGTGGCGCAGAGTACGAGAAGTTCGTCATGCGCCTTGGGATCCTGTCGCGCCAGCGCTTTGAGCTGCTGAGCGACGGTGAAGCCGACATCGCCGAATACGACGGCCGAACCGGAGGCGTAGATAATCGGCGCCGTCGGGATGCCGTTGTTGGAAAATTGCCCGTTTCGTCGCACTTCGCGATCCGCCATCGCCTCGTCGTCGACAGCAGGAGACGGACGCAGGAAGGGCGCGCCGATCAGATTGGCGATCATCCGCTGCAGAACAATCCAGCGCGAGGTCCGCTCGGTGCCGTAGCGCTTGATCCAGACGGCACAGCACGACAACGGCACGCGCTCCACTCTCCGCGAGCCGGATAGCAGGGCGGCGAGCAGGACCGGGATGTCCTCCTCGCTCAGGCCGCTTCCGGCTTTCAGATTGTCGATCGCATCTGCCACGTTCCCGTGACTCCCGCTGTCAAAACCACAAATAAAAACCCGCGCCAGCTAGCCAGCGCGGGTTTGAAAACATCGAAACTGAGGTTCGATAGCGCCGGCTTACTTGACCGTCGCTTCAAACTCGTTCGTGGTACCGGCTTCCTTGAGGTACTCGAGGGCCTTCTTGGAGGCCTTGACGAGCGCGCCGAATGCTTCCGGCTCATGGATTGCCATGTCGGAGAGAACCTTACGGTCAACTTCGATGCCAGCCTTGTTCAGACCGTCGATGAAGCGGCCGTAGGTCAGGCCGAATTCGCGGACAGCAGCGTTGATACGCTGAATCCAGAGCGCACGGAAGTTGCGCTTGTTGACCTTGCGGTCGCGGTAAGCGTACTGCTTGGCGCGGTCAACGGCAGCCTTTGCGGTACGGATGGTGTTCTTGCGGCGGCCGTAAAAGCCCTTTGCTGCCTTCAGAACCTTCTTGTGCTTGGCATGGGCGGTAACGCCTCTTTTTACACGTGCCATTTCATGATCTCCTTAAATCTAAAGCGTTCGCGGAATAGTCTTAGAGACCGTTCGGCAGGTAGTTCTTCACGACCTTGCGGCCATCGGGTTCAGCCAGAACCATCGTGCCACGTGCATCGCGAATGAACTTGTTGCTACGCTTGATCATGCCATGGCGCTTGCCAGCAGCGGCAGCCTTGACCTTGCCAGTTGCGGTGATCTTGAACCGCTTCTTGGCAGCAGACTTCGTCTTCATCTTGGGCATTTTGCTACTCCGTTTCTGTCCTCCCTGCGTGTTTCAAAGAAACCCTCAAGCGATGCCCGGAAACCGGCCGTCGCAACAAGGTGCGGGAGCGTTTGTTGTTGATCTGCGGCACCGGTGACGAAACCTGTCCGCAAGCATTCGAAACTGCCACGGCATGCCCTGCCGGTCAGTTCGGACGCGCGCTTATACCCGCAGCGTCATGAAAGTGCAACGGGGCGGCCTGAGGAATCTTGCGCTTCGGTTGCCGGGACCAAATTCTTCGGCGCAGGCAGGGCTAGCGCCACTTCCAGGCCGCCAAGATCAGACTGCGAAAGGACGATCTTGCCGCCATAGGCTTCGGCGATATCACCCGATATGGCAAGCCCCAGGCCCGAGCCGGCATGGGCGTCATCGACGCTGACGCCGCGCTTCAGCATCATCGCATAGTTTTCGGGTGCGGCGCCAGGGCCATCGTCGCCGACGCGGAGGATGATCGCTTCGCCCTCCTTTGCCGCGGAAACATCGATGCGCGAGCGGGCGAAGCGGACGGCATTGTCGAGAATATTGCCCATCGCCTCGGCCACATCCGCGGGGTCCGCCTCGATCGTCAGGGCGGGATCGATATCGACCTTCCAGCCGATCCCCTTGCCGTCGGTGACCGGAGAGAGGACGCTGACAAGCTTTCCTGAAATGCCGAGAAGCGAAGTCGTCGCCATCCGCTCGACGCCCATGCGCGCTGCTTGCAGCTGGCGGTCGGCGCGCTGGCGGACGAGCTCGATCTGCTGCAGGGCCGTGTCCCTCTTATCCTCGGGCAGGCTTTCCACGAGATGCGACAGCACCGTCAGTGGCGTCTTCAATCCATGCGCCAGGTCACTTGCCCGGGAGCGGGCGCGCTCGACGGCGGTTTCGCGTTCGGCAAGCAGCAGATTGATTTCGTTGACGAGCGGGCGGACCTCGCTCGGCCCCTCGGCGCCGATATGGGCGCTGCGGCCGGCGCGGATGCTTGCGACTTCATTGCGCAGCCGCACCAGCGGCTTCAGCCCGATCAGACCCTGCAGGAAAGCGGCTGCGAGCAGCAGCAGGCCGGTCGCGGCCAACATCAGCTGAAGCGGACGATGATAATTCGAGAGCGAGCTCTCCATCTCGTCTTTCGAGAAGGCGGTGTAGATGGTGAAGCTCTTGCGGGCATCGCCCTCGCCCACCGACATCGCCTTCACCGTCACCAGGATCGTCGCGCCATCCGGTCCCTCGGCTTCGTGGAAGCCGCAATAGAGATCCTTCGAAAGGCTGGCCTTGGTCAGTTCTTCGTCCCACAGCGATCGCGATCTCAAGGGCGACGCACCGGGATCATCGGGCGTTATCTGCCAGTAGCGCCCACCCACCGGGGTCTGAAAGCGCGGATCGGAGGGCTCGCTCACCAATGAGAGCGCGCCGTTTTCGATCGCAAGGCGGGCGCCGAGCGCGTCGGAAACCGCGGCCATCTCATTGGCATACTGGTCGGCCAGATAATCCTCGAAGAGATGGCCGAGCACGAACCAGACCAGCGCAAGGGCAACCGCAATGGCGACCAAGGCTCCGGCAGCGAGACGGAAGCGCAGCGACTTCGTCATCGTGCTTTTCCCGGCAGGACGTAGCCGAAGCCGCGGCGCGTCTCTATGGCATTGCTATCGGTCTTCTTGCGCAGCCGCGCCACCATCGCCTCGACGGCATTCTTGGCGGCATCGTCGTCGCGGCCCTGGACCTGGCTTGCGAGCTCGGCAGGGGTGAGCACGGTGCCCGGCCGGTCGATGAACAGCGAGACCATGCGATATTCGAGGGGGCTGAGATCAAGCTCGCGGCCATCGAAGGTGACGCGCCGGGCCAGTTCATCAAGCGTGAAGCGGTCCGCGGATTTGACCCGGGATTGCACGCGGCCGGCACGTCGCAACAGGGCGCGGAGACGCGCAAGCAGCTCCTCACTGCGGAAAGGCTTGGGCAGATAATCGTCGGCTCCGGCATCGAAACCATCGACGCGCTCCATCCACGAGCCGCGAGCCGTCAGCACGAGAACCGGCGTTTCCACGCCATTCGCCCGCCAGCGCTTGAGGATCGACAGACCATCCATGCCGGGCAGACCGAGATCGAGCACGATCGCTGCATAGTCACCGGTTTCGCCCTGCTCCCATATTTCGGGGCCGGAGCTCAGCGTCTCGACGAGGTAACCCTCGCGGCCAAAGGTTTCGGCAAGGTGGACAGCGATATTGGCGTCGTCTTCGGCAAGCAGGATTTTCATCGGTCACTTGTCCCCGATCACTTCGCCGCTGCGTGCATCGACGCGCAGCGTTCGGATAGTGCCTCTGCCGTCTCGAAGCTTGAGCTGGTAGACGTCGCTGAACAGCGAGCGGCTGAGGCTGACATCGATGACACGGCCATAGCGGCGGGCGTCGATCTTCTGCAGCAGCGACTTGAGAGGCAGGATGCGGCCTTCGCGAACGGCGTCGCGGGCGCGGTCATAATCGGACCGGCCAGAGCCGGAGCTGCCGCCACTACCGCTGCTTCCGCTGCCGCCGTGATCATCTCCGCCGCCGTCGTCATCGCCCCCGCCATGGCCGCTGTGATCATCGCCGCCATCATGACCCGAGCTGCCGGAGCCTGAATTCGAGCCCGAGCCGGAAGAGCCGCTCGATCCACTGCTGCCAGAGCTGCCGCTGCCCGAACTGTCACTGCCGCCATCTTTCGCGGCTACCTCATAGGCAGGCGCAGAGGCGGCCAGGAGAACGGCGGCCGACAGCAAGAGAGCGGTCAATCTGCGGCGGGTGAAATACATCCTTGGTCCGGACCTCATGTACGGCAGATAAACTGAACGCTTCGCCCCTCCCGCACAAGGGCGCTTGTCGCCATCTGCAAACGGCTGATGCTCCGCCGGCAAGCGGCGGAGCATCGATCTTCCGGGGCGGGCGGAAGAACCAGGCATTTACGGCGTTGCCGCGGGCCTGATGGAGACATCCGTGATCGGACCGGGATTACGGATGGCATCGGAGCGATGCGGTTTCACTTCGACGGACTGAACGCCGTGTTCGTTTTCGACCTCGACTTCCAGCCGGCGTCCCAGCTGGTCAACGGCGATCAGCGAGCCATTCAGCAGGCCCTGAAGGCTGGTTGCTGAGACGGAAAGGGTGACGCGGGGACGATCGCTGCCATCATTGTCGCCGCCGCGGCGGCCGTTGTCATCGGTGCCGGCGGCAGCCGACCGGCCGCCATGGCGGTCGCCACCATTGTCGTCGGCGCCGGAGTCATCGTTGCCACGGCCATGGCCGCTATTACTGCCGCTGCCGCCGCCATGATCGTCTCCGCCGGAATCGTCGCTGCCGCCGCGGCCGGAACTGCCGCTGCCACCGTCATGGCCGCCGCGGGCATAGGCGGCGGACGAGAGGAGCGAAGATCCGGCAGGCTGCAAGGCAGGCAAAGCAGCGGCCAGTGCCAGCGCCGCGGCTGACACCATCATGATCTCTTTAAGACGAAGGGCCATGATCGTTTCCTTTCCATCCGTGTTTCGATGGAAGGAGAATGACATTGCGACGCTGACAGGGCGCTGAGCGCTTCTGTCAGCGTTCTGTCAGAAAGCCCCAAAAACACAAAAGCCGCCCTTGCGGACGGCTTCGATGCATCCTGATGGACCGCGCTCACTTGGGCGCGAGCACCATCATCATCTGGCGGCCTTCGAGCTTGGGCTCGGCTTCGACCTTGGCGAATTCGGTCGTGTCGGCCTTTACCTGCTGAAGCAGCTTCATGCCGAGTTCCTGGTGAGCCATTTCGCGGCCACGGAACTTCAGGGTCACCTTGACCTTGTCGCCTTCTTCGAAGAAGCGGCCCATCGCCTTCATCTTCACCTCATAGTCATGGGTGTCGATGTTCGGGCGCATCTTGATTTCTTTGACTTCGACGATCTTCTGCTTCTTGCGCGCCTCGGCGGCCTTTTTCTGGTTCGCGTATTTCAGCTTGCCCAGATCGAGGATCTTGCACACAGGCGGTTCGGCATTGGGGGAAATTTCCACCAGGTCGAGACCGGCTTCTTCAGCCATCTTCAGGGCCTGATCGGTGGGCACGATGCCCAGGTTCTGTCCTTCTGCGTCAATCAGCTGAACACGGGGTATGCGAATTTCCCGGTTCGAGCGCGGCCCTTCCTTAACGGGCGCGTCGGCTTTAAAGGGTCTGCGAATGGTCGTACTCTCCTCGAGTTGTTGAATGTTGCAGCTCGTACTCCCACGGGGGCACAAACGGGGTCTCGTTATCGCTGCAACGGAGTCAGTAGCACGCTTTAGCGGAAAAATCACCTGCTGTCAGCCTGTCAAGAATCTGTTTTATAGGCTCAAACGATAGGAGTTCCGCCATGTCCGAGATGCAAAACGCCCCCGACCCGCAGTTTCTCTCCGTCGGCGACGGCGATGCGAGCCGCCAGATTGCGTTCATCCTGCGTGAAGCAAGCCGCGCCGAAGGTGCTCCGACGCTCGTCTGGCTCTCCGGCTACCGTTCCGACATGAGCGGCACGAAGGCGATCGAACTCGACCGCCTGGCGGCCGAAATGGGCCTGGCCTGCCTGCGTCTCGACTATTCGGGGCACGGGCTTTCCGGCGGCGAATTCCGGGACGGCACGATCTCGCGCTGGCTTGAGGAGGCGCTGGCCGTCGTCCATCATGCCAATCCGAAACGCATCATTGTCGTCGGTTCGTCGATGGGCGGCTGGATCGCCCTGCGGCTAGCGCAGGAACTCGGCAAGCATGCCGATGGACCGAAGCTCGACGGCATGGTGCTGATCGCCCCCGCCCCCGACTTCACCTCCGAGCTGATCGAGCCGCACCTGACAAAGAAGGAACGGGCTTCGCTGGAAGAGCGCGGCTATTTCGAAGAGAAATCGGAATACAGCGCCGAACCCAATATCTATACGCGGGCGCTGATCGACGACGGGCGCACCAACCAGGTGCTGACGGGGATCATCGAAACGGGATGCCCAGTGCATATCCTGCAGGGCATGAAGGACCCGGATGTACCCTATGCGCATGCGATGAAACTGATCGAGCACCTGCCGTCCGACGATGTGGTGCTGACCTTCGTGCGCGATGGCGATCACCGCCTTTCGCGGCCGCAGGATATCGAGCGGATGCTCGCTGCAGTGACGGCGCTCGTCCGTCAATAGGTCCGTTCGAACGTTCTAATAGTATCTCCGGTTGAGAGAGCGCCGCGCAAGCCCGCTTTCTGTGGCATTTTAACCATGTCCGAGAGTTGTAATTCCCTACCAAGAAGTAACGATTGACTCCTGAGCCCCCTCCCCGTTAACTCTTTGTTAATAAATACAAGGGCGATGCAGGGAATACGGGCGTGCGTATCAAGGGTTACCTCGTGGCCATGATGGCCATGCTAGCGATGTCTTCGGCCGCCTTGCCGGCTTCGACTTCCAACCTGTCCATGGTGACGGGTGGAGCGACATCGCAGCCAATCGGTCATTACGATTTCTGTCAGATTCATCGCGATGAATGCGGCCCGAACCGCAATACGGCGACCATGCAAATGACGCCCGACCAGTGGACGCTGGTGCGCTCCGTCAACACGACCGTCAACACCACGATCAAGCCGATGACCGACAAGGAAATCTACGGCAAGGACGAGGTCTGGGCCTATCCGACGACGGCCGGCGACTGCGAAGACTATGCGCTGCTGAAGCGCCGCATCCTGATCCAGCGCGGCTTTTCGCCGGCAAACCTTCTGATGACCGTCGTGCGCAAGCCTGACGGCGAAGGCCATGCCGTGCTGACGCTGCGCACCACCGAAGGCGACTTCATCCTCGACAACCTGGCGACCAATGTGAAGCCGTGGTTCGACACCAACTATTCCTTCATCAAGCGCCAGTCGAGCTACAATGCCGGGCGCTGGGTCACCATCGAGAACGGCCGCGACGTTCTCGTCGGCGCCCTGCAGTAAGCAGACCGATTCAGCAAAAAGGCCGGCATTTGCCGGCCTTTTTTCGTTTCACGGTTTAGCTCGTTCAGCCGTTGCCGATCAGGATGCCGGCGCCGAGCACGAGGCCGCCACCGACGACGACCTGGAAAGCGGCCCTGAGGAACGGCGTTTCCATATACTTGTTCTGGATGAAGGCGATCGCCCAGAGCTCGAAGAAGACGACGACAGCGGCGGTGATGGTCGCGGTCCAGAAATGCGGGATCAGGTAGGGCAGCGCGTGGCCGAGACCGCCGAGCGCCGTCATGATACCGCAGGCCAGGCCGCGCTTGATCGGCGAGCCACGGCCGGAAATCTTGCCGTCATCATGCGCCGCTTCGGTAAAGCCCATCGATATACCGGCGCCGACGGAAGCCGAGAGACCGACCAGGAAGGTCTGCCAGGTATCCTGCGTCGCGAAGGCAGCGGCGAAGATCGGCGCGAGCGTCGAGACCGAGCCGTCCATCAGGCCGGCAAGACCGGGCTGCACATAGGTCAGCACGAACTGGCGGCGGGCGCCCTCGTTTTCCTCTTCCTTGACGCTGTCGGGCGTGTGCTTGTCGCCGAGCATACGGGCGATGTCCTCGTGGCCCTGTTCGGCCAGGGCGAGATCGCCGAGAAGCTGGCGCGTCGACGCATCCGATGTCTGCTTTGCTGCCTCAACGTAGAAGCGGTAGGCCTGCTCTTCCATCGCCTCGGTTTCCTGGCGCATGGCATCAAGTGTCAGGTTCTTGCGCAACCAGTCGGGCTTGCGATCGTAGAAGCCCTGGACGTGCTCGCGGCGGATCAGCGGGATACGCTCGCCGAAACGCTGGCGGTGGATCTCGATCAGCGACTTGCGATGGGTACTCTCGACCTCGGCCATATCCTCGAAAACCTTGGCGCTGGCGGGAAACTGATCCTTCAACTGGTCGGCATAGGCGAGATAGATGCGGGCATCGTCTTCTTCCGAGGCGATGGCGAGTGCCAGAATTTCCTGTTCCGACAATGATTTAAAAGAACGCTTCTGCGATCTGAAAAGGCGCGCCAGCATGGCAATGCTCCATAACTTAGAATTATTCTAAATCTAAAGTGCTACGACCCGCCGGTCAAGGCTGGAGCGGCGGGATTTGACAGATTGCCGCAACCGGGCCTTCCCTGCTTTAGTCTCGCGGTTGCAACGCCTATATGAAGGGCGCCGCAGATGCGGCAGAGCCGGGGTGGTTTCTGAGATGAGCAATGAATTGCAGGGCCGCGCTGCACATGTCGCGGCAATCCGCGAGCGCGCGGAAGCGGATATGAAGGCGATCGGTATCGACGAGGCCTTCGTCAGCAAGCTGGTCGATACGTTCTATGGCCGTGTTCTGGAGCATCCGGAACTCGGGCCGGTTTTCGATGCGCGGCTTTCGGGCCGCTGGCCGGAGCATATGGAAAAGATGAAGAGCTTCTGGTCCTCGGTCGCCTTCCGTAGCGGCGCTTACGGCGGAAAGCCGGTACAGGCGCATGTCGGTGTCGCCAACATGACGCCGGAACTCTTTCCGACATGGCTGGCGCTGTTTTCCGCGACGCTCGACGATATCGCGCCGAACCCGGAGGCGAAGGCCTGGTTCATGGCGACGGCCGAGCGCATTGCGCGCAGCCTGACGCTTTCGCTGTTCTACAATCCGGCGATCGACGATCCGAGCCTGAAACGGGCCTGATCAGCTCTTGGCCGACATAAAGGTGGCGCCGGCGCTTGCGGCAACGACGAGCGCCGTTCCCATCATCTGCAGCAGCGTCATCGGCTGCATCAGGATGATAAAGCCCGCCAAGGCGCCAATCGCCGGCTCGAGGCTCATCAGAATGCCGAAGGACGCCGTGGGCATGCGCCGCAGCGCGATCATTTCAAGCGTATAGGGCAGCAGCGGCACGAGGATGGCGAGGCCTGCCATCTCGATCAACCCGAAGCCGTCGAGCTTTGGCACGGCACCCATGAAACCGAACGGCGTTGCGACGACGGCGGCAACAAGGAGAGACATCGACAGTCCCTCCAGCCCCTTAAAGGCGGCGCCGACCTTTTTCGTCAGCAGGATATAGATCGCCCAGCCCGTTCCGGCCCCGGCGGCGAAGAGGACGCCGGGCAGGTTGCCCACCCAGCCCTCGCCGTCATAAGCCAGAAACAGAACGCCCGCGGCCGCAATGACCGGCCAGATCAGGCGGCGCGTCAGCCCGTAGCCGAAGGTTGCCACCGAGAGAGGCCCCAGAAAATCGATCGCCACGGCAAGGCCGAGCGGGATGCGCTGGATCGAGGCGAAAAAGGATATGGTCATCAGCGCCGTCGTCGTGCCGAGGACGAGCGCACTGATCCACTGTTCGCGGCTATATCTGAGAACCGGTGGACGGACGACCAGCGCGAGGATCAACGCCGCAAAGACGAGACGCAGCCAAGACGCACCGGCCGGGCCGTAGGCGGCGATTGCGGGTGCGGAAAGGGCGGCACCGAACTGGATCGACGACATGGAGAGCAGGCACATCAGAGCGCCCGATGCGACGCTTCCCGACGACGGAGCCGCCTCGCCGCCATTCACCACCGTATTGTCAGGCTGTGCGCCCATGATCCCTCTCCCCATTTCCGCCCTGCTTACGGCGGCAGTGCGCGCGGGACAAATTCAAACTTCTGATGGAAAGGGTCAGCGGGCTTGATGGCTGGGGCCAATCGACTGAATGTCGATCGGTCCTAGAGGTGGCGCCGTTCGTCGAGCGCTTCCTCGGCCTCTTCCCGCTGCATGGCGAAAATCCGCTTGCCGAGCTCGAAGCTGAAGCCGGCGCGCGCGAAAGCCGAGAGTTCCTTCGTCTGGCGCTTCTCGTCGAGCTCGCATTTGCGGAATGGCCCGAAGGCGCGTTTGCGGGCGAGAACCAGCGCGGCGTAGAAATCGTCGGCTTCGGCTACGGCCGCCGCCACCGTCGCCTTGGCGACGCCCTTCTGCGACAGTTTCTGGGCGATGGCGCGCTTCGACTTGCCGCTGCGCATGCCCGAGCGCGTTCCGATCTCGGCATAGGCGGTGTCGTCGATCGCCTTGTTGTCATAAGCGAACTTCACGGCGGAATCGGCGAGCGCCTTGACCTGCGCCTCGCTGATATCCTCGAACTTCTCTCGCGCCTTTCGGGCGATCGCGTCGTAAAGCTGCTTTTCCGTATGCATGCGCCGTTCGAGCCGATAGATCGCCGAATTGCGCGCCCATGAAAACATGCGCGGCGTCGGAATATCGGATGCTGGCGTTTCCTCGTCCAAGCCGGCTAAGCCTCCAGGCCCTTCAGGACATTGGCGACGTTGAGGCCGATCTCGGGCACGCCATAGCCACCTTCCATGCAGGTCAGCACCGGAAGACCGGATGCGGCGATCATCGCGCCCATGCGGGTGAAATCATCGGAATTCAGCTTGAAGAAGGAAATCGGATCGCGCTCGAACGTATCGACACCGAGCGACACGACGATCGCCTCGGCGCCGAAAGCCTTGATGCGTGTCAGCGAATCCGCAAGAGCCGCCGCCCATTCGCTCCAGGCCGTTCCGCGCGGCAGCGGATAGTTGGCATTGCTGCCCTCTCCGGCGCCCTCGCCGGTTTCGTCGGCATAGCCCCAGAAATACGGGAAGGCATCGGCCGGCTCGCCATGCAGCGAGGCGAAGAATATATCGCCGCGGCGGTAGGTGATATCCTGCGTGCCGTTGCCATGATGGAAATCGACATCGAGGATCGCCACCTTCTTCGCGCCGAGATCAAGCAGGCGCTGAGCCGCCACGGCAGCATTGTTGATGAAGCAATAGCCGCCGAAGAGATCGATACCGGCATGATGGCCGGGCGGGCGGCAGAGCGAAAAGGCAAAGCGGTTTCCGCCATTCAACCAATCGGCGCCGGTGACCGCACATTGCATCGAGGCGACAGCCGCCTGGTATGTGCCGTCGGTAATGGCCGTTTCCGCAGCATTGGCATAATAGCCGAGCAGCGCGTCGATATCGTTGGGGATGCGGAGCGTGGAACGGCGAACCGGAAAGGATGTCGGGATCGCCTCGCCTGCCGCACCCGTCGCCTTCCACATATCCCAGGCCCTCGACAGGAATTCGAGATAGCCGCGGTCATGAACCTTCATCGCGGTTTCGAGACCATGACGCTCGGGCGCCACGACATCGGCAAAACCGGCAGCCTGCACGGCATCGAGAATCCACTCCGCACGAAACGGCCCTTCGAAGGGCGTGACCAGCTGCCCATTATGCAGCTCCGTCTTCGCGTCACGCAGCTTGTGATCTTCGGAATAAATGACGCGCACCTGTACCTCCAAATCAGCTTTCTCGTCCGAGCTTACATATCCATGCTGGGAGAAAAAGCACATGTCGCTTCTTGATTGCTGTTTTCGATGGAGCCAACTTCGACCATCGTTTCAGAATGGGCATTCACTTCAAGAGATCAAAATTTCATGAAAGTTCTCATGATCGATGTTGACGGCGTACTGGTTCACGGACGTCCGGACGACGGATTGCATTTTACGACCTATCTCGAACGCGATTTGGGGCTTTCCCCAACGCTGCTTCAACGGGAGTTCTTTCAGCGCCATTGGGCTGAAATCGTAACGGGACGACAGCCGATCGAACCTTGCTTGAGCGAGGTGCTTGCCAAAATTGCCCCGCGACTCTCTATTCAGACACTGCTTGACTACTGGTTTGAGAATGACGCCCGGCTTGATCACCAGTTGCTCGCCGATCTCGCCAGTCTTCGCAAGCAAGGCACGCGCCTCTGCCTCGCCACAAACCAGGAGCATCGGCGCGCCACCTATCTGCGCGACGTGCTTGGCCTCGGCCAATCTTTTGAGGCGATCTTCTATTCTGCCGATTTGGGCGTTGCGAAACCTGCACCTGAGTTCTTTCGGCTGGCGACAGAACGTGTGGGTACGGAGCCCGATGAGATAGCCTTCATCGACGATTCCGAAGCGAATGTGACGGCAGCGAGGAGTTTTGGATGGAATGCCATTCACTGGACTGCCTTCTCCTCGCTCGCGGACGCTCTTGCCCGTCTCAATCAAGCGGCAACCCGTTTATAAAACAGCGTCGTGGCGCAGTAGCCGCCGTCGGGCCAGAGAGCATAATCCGGGATGACGCCGGCGCGTTCCCAGCCGAGGCGGGGGTAGATGGCTTCGGCATCGCTGCCGGTTGCCGTGTCGAGCACCAGCAGGTGCTTGCCGTGGCGGGCCGCTTCCTGTTCGATCGCCTCCATCAAGAGCCGCGCGATGCCCTTGCCGCGGGCGGAGCGGTGGACGAGCAGTTTCTTCAGGTCGCCACGATGCGGCTGGTTGGGCATGGAGGCGAAGCCGACCTGGACGGTGCCCACCACGTGGCCGTCGATTTCGGCGATGGCAAGGAGATTGGCTCCGGCCTCGACGGACTCCACGACGCCTTGCCAATAGGGCAGCGCATCGGCCGCGGTGTAGGGCTGCATGAAGCCGACGGAGGCACCGCCTTCGACGCAATCGGCGAGCACCTCGCAGAGATCGGGAATGGCGGCGCGGGCCTCAGTGGCGTTCAAGATGCGGATGGCGGACATGGTATTCTCCTGAGACATCATCGCGTGCTGCGGCTGAGCACGACGCAATAGCGGGCGGGCTTGCTGGTTGGATTGTGGAAGACGTGACCCTCGCCGACAGGCATGAAGAGGCAATCGCCGGCGAAGAGGTGGTGAACCTTCTCGCCCGCCGTCATCTCCATCTCGCCTTCGAACACCCAGATATGCTGGGTCATGCCATGGCTTGCGGCATGCGGCGGGAAGCTGACGCGGGCACCGGGCGGAAACTCGACATCGACGATATCGACCTCCGAAGCGGTGCCGGGCGGCGAGACCGAGCGCCTGACATAACCGGTCTCCGGATCGCGCCAGACCTGCTGCTCGTGGCGGCGGGCGAGAGGCGAGGCATCTTCGTCCTGCCCGGCGAAGAAGGTCGAGAGCGACAGGCCAAGCGCGGCGCAGACCCGCGCCAGCAGCGATGCAGTCGGGCTCGCCTCGGCGCGCTCGATGCGCGAGATCATCGCCCGGCTGACGCCGGAGCTGGTGGCGAGATCATCCAGCGTCAGCCCCTTTTCCAGCCGGAGCTTGCGGATCCTGGCGCCGATGGCGGCTTCGAGTTCGTCTTCCATTCAATCCCCAAATTTCTACTATAAGAGAAATACAGGATCCGATGATGGAATCAAGAGGCATTCTGCGCCGCAACTTATCCTAAACAAAGTCCTGCTTTTCCCCTATGCGGCAGGGGAAGGCGCTGCTATATGGCGCCCATGAGCACCAATTCGACGACTCCGCTTTCCCATATCCGCAATTTCTCGATCGTGGCCCATATCGACCACGGCAAATCGACGCTTGCCGACCGCCTGATCCAGACGACGGGCGGCCTTGCCGAGCGCGAGATGTCCGAGCAGGTTCTGGACAACATGGATATCGAGCGCGAGCGCGGCATCACCATCAAGGCCCAGACCGTGCGTCTGCACTACAAGGCCAAGGATGGCGAGACCTATATCCTGAACCTGATCGACACGCCCGGCCACGTCGACTTCGCCTACGAAGTCTCGCGCTCGCTGTCGGCCTGCGAAGGCTCGCTGCTCGTCGTCGACGCGTCGCAGGGCGTCGAGGCGCAGACGCTCGCCAACGTCTATCAGGCGATCGACAATAACCACGAGCTCGTCACCGTCCTCAACAAGATCGATCTGCCGGCGGCCGAGCCCGACCGCATCAAGGAACAGATCGAGGAAGTGATCGGCATCGACGCTTCGGAAGCCGTGCTGATTTCGGCCAAGACCGGCCTCGGCATTCCTGACGTTCTCGAAGCCATCGTCCAGAAGCTGCCGGCGCCGAAGAGCCCGGGGGGCGACAAGGCACCGCTGAAGGCGCTGCTCGTCGACAGCTGGTACGACACCTATCTCGGCGTCATGGTTCTCGTGCGCGTCATCGACGGCGTCCTGACCAAGGGCCAGACGATCCGCATGATGGGCACGGATGCCAAGTATCAGGTGGAACGCATCGGCGTGCTGACGCCGAAGATGGTCAATGTCGACAGCCTCGGCCCCGGCGAGATCGGCTTCATCACAGCCTCGATCAAGGAAGTGGCCGATACCCGCGTCGGCGACACGATTACCGAAGACAAGCGCCCAACGGCGCAGGCGCTGCCGGGCTTCAAGCCGGCACAGCCGGTCGTCTTCTGCGGTCTCTTCCCGGTTGACGCTGCCGACTTCGAAGACCTGCGCGCAGCAATGGGCAAGCTTCGCCTCAACGACGCATCATTCTCCTTCGAAATGGAATCGTCCGCCGCTCTCGGCTTCGGTTTCCGCTGCGGCTTCCTCGGCCTGCTGCATCTCGAAATCATCCAGGAGCGCCTAGAGCGCGAATTCGATCTCGACCTGATCGCTACCGCTCCGTCGGTCGTCTACAAGCTGACGATGACGGATGGGTCCGAGCGCGAGCTGCATAACCCGGCCGATATGCCCGACGTGGTGAAGATCGCGGAAATCCAGGAGCCGTGGATCAAGGCGACGATCATGACGCCCGACGATTATCTCGGCGGCATCCTGAAGCTCTGCCAGGACCGCCGCGGCATCCAGACCGAGCTGACCTATGTCGGCACGCGCGCCATGGTGACCTACGAGCTGCCGCTCAACGAAGTCGTCTTCGACTTTTACGACCGCCTGAAGTCGATCTCCAAGGGCTACGCCTCATTCGACTATCACCTCGAAGGCTACCGCGAAGGCAACCTCGTCAAGCTGTCGATCCTCGTCAACGGCGAGCCGGTCGATGCGCTTTCCATGCTCGTTCACCGCACCTCCGCCGAAAAGCGCGGCCGCGACATGTGCGAGCGGCTGAAGGACCTGATCCCGAAGCATATGTTCAAGATCCCGATCCAGGCTGCGATCGGCGGCAACGTCATTGCCCGCGAGACGATCTCGGCGCTGCGCAAGGATGTGACGGCCAAGTGCTACGGCGGCGACGCCACCCGCAAGCGCAAACTTCTGGAAAAGCAGAAGGAAGGCAAGAAGCGCATGCGCCAGTTCGGCAAGGTCGAAATCCCGCAGGAAGCGTTTATCGCAGCGCTCAAGATGGGCGACGAGTAATCAGCCGCTTCGGCTGGGTGCGACAGGGGAGGCTCGCGCCTCCCTTTTTGTTTCGCCACGTTGTGCTCGGTCAGTGATTGCGGCATAAATTCGTGGTCAGGCAAGATTGCGCCATTCTGTTTTTGAGTTGTGCCATGGCTACAGATAAGCAGCACCCGGAAACGGACGAAGTACCAATCGCAAGCCGCCCGACAAGCGATGATGCAACGCTTCCTCGTGAAGAACGAGGGCGGCTCTGGCTCATCGAAAATGCAGAGGCGATCGCGGAAGAGAACGCGTACGTCGAGAAGCACGGACTACCACTGGCGCGCTACCGCACGTTCTAGATCTCCTGCGCCATATATTCCTTCACCAACCCCTCATAGGCATCCATCTCCGGCAGCGCCGGATAGCTATGCCTGGCGCCGGTCTCGGCGAAGGCAAGCTTCTCGCTCGTCCAGGTCTCGATGAACGGGGTGAACCAGCCGAGATCGTCGAGCATGGTCGGGCGGACGTTGACGAACCAGTCCATGCCTTCGGGCTTGGTGAACATCCAGGTCATGCAGTTCGGGCAGAAATAGTGGTGGGTCTCCGGGCCGTGCAGGCCGCCGATGGCGGGTTCGCCCTTGGTCACCTCGAAGCCCTCCGTAGGAACGGCGGCGCTCAGCGAATAGGCGCTAGACGACATCTTCTGGCAGCCTGTGCAATGACAGGCCATGGTCAGCAGCGGCTTGGCACTGATCTTCAGCCGCACCTGGCCGCAACGGCAACCGCCCTCCCAGGGCAACGCGTTCTCGCTCATCCTATCCTCCTGTTGTCTTTCTGATCTAGGCCGGCAAAGCGACGCTTCCAGCGCTAATCGCGCCTGACCGGCCGGGCCGGGTTTCCGATGACGGTTGCGCCGGCGGCAACATCCCTCGTTACCACGGAACCCGCGCCGACAATGGCGCCATCGCCGATCGTGACGCCGCCCAAAATGATCGCGCCGCCACCAATCCAGACATCGCGGCCGATCGTCACCGGACGGGCGATCTCTATGCCCTGGCTGCGCAACTCGGCATCCCTGTGATGGTCCGCGCAATAGATCTGCACGCCGGGGCCAAGCATCGAGCGATCGCCGATGGTGACACGGCCGGAATCGAGTATCGTGCAGCCGGCATTGAGATAGACGCGCTCGCCGAGGCTGAGATTGATGCCATAGGAGCAGTGGAACGGCGCTTCGATGAAGGCGCTGTCGGCGACCTCGCGGAAGAGCGCCCTGAGTGCCGGTGCCATCATGCCGCGCTCATCCGGCGGCATCGTGTTGTGCTGATGCACGGCGCGCCGGGTCTTGACGCGCAGAGCATCGAGCTCGGCATCCAGGCAGCAATACCATTCGCCCGCCGCCATCTTTTCGGCTTCGCTCGCCATGCTCAGGCGCTCAGGCGGCTATCAGCAGCATCCTGCGCCTCAACAGAGGGCCTGATCGTTCGCACGAAGGCGCGGGCGAGCGCCAGGCCGGCACGATCGGCATCGGCAGAATATCTGGCCGATGTCTGCGGGAAACGCTCATGCCAGCCGGGCTCGAGCACCTCGGCGAGCTCGCGAAACTCGACATTCCAGCGATCGACAACCGACGAATCCGCCTCGAAATGAAACTGGGCGCCGTAGACGGCCCTGCCGATCCGGAAGCACTGGTTCGGCACGGCTTCCGTCGATGCCAGCCGCACGGAACCGGCGGGCAGCGTGAACGTGTCGGAATGCCACTCGAAAATCGGAAAAGCGTCTCCGAGATCCTCGAACAGGGGATCGGCCCGGCCTTCGCCGGTCACGTCGACAGGCTTCCAGCCGAATTCGCGGGTGCCGTTCAGGATGTTTTCTCCGCCATAGCCGCGCGCCAGAACCTGGCTGCCGAGGCAGATGCCGAGAACGGATTTTTCAGCATCGCCGTAGCTTCGCATCAGGGCGGCAAGCGCCGGCAGGTAGGGATAGTCCGCGTCATCGACGGCGCTCTGTTCGCCGCCGAGCACGACGAGCGCATCATAGGCTTCCGGGCCGGCCGGCAGGGCACCATCGCTCCACGGGCGGTACCAGTCGATCGCGGCGCCAGCCTCGGCAAGGGCAGTGCCCAGCGCGCCGATATGGGTGTTCGGCATGTTCTCGACGACGGCGACCCGCATCATTCTCTCCTCGATTCCATGGCCGAGTGTGACCATGCGCCGACCGGCTATGCAAGCGGCAAGATTGCGCGCTTCTGACGAAACTCCTAAACCGGAGCAAAGGCGAAAGGAAACTCCCCATGACTGAAAAGGCCCGCGTCACCATTCTCTACTGCACCCAGTGCAACTGGCTGCTGCGCGCCGGCTGGATGGCGCAGGAGCTGCTGCAGACCTTTACCGACAGCCTCGGCGAAGTGGCACTCATTCCCGGAACCGGCGGCAATTTCGAGATCCGCGTCAACGGCGACCTGATATGGGAGCGCAAGCGCGACGGCGGGTTTCCGGGACCGAAGGAACTGAAGCAACGCGTGCGCGACATCATCGAGCCCGGCCGCGATCTCGGCCATACCGACCGCGCCTCGCTGGAAAGCTAAGGTTCAGTCGAAGGGCGAATTACAGGTCCGGTAGATGCCCTGATAGGTGACGAAGCGATCGGTTTTCGGATTGTAGGTCCGATACTGATTACGGCACCACTCGACATGCATGCGCGGATCCCTGGCGGCGGGGCGCAAGGTGCGAATCGGCGGCGGATCATAGGTGAGCTGCGGACGCGCCTGCGTCCTCGGCTGATAATAGGTCGGCCCCCTCGCCGTCGGCGGCCGGTAATTCGGCTGTACATAGGCCGGGCGGTGCCATTGCCGCGGCCCGAAGCCGAAGCAGCCGCGATAATCGCAATAGGTCGACTGCGTGTTGACGACCGGGCCTCGCCCCGACAGCTGGCCGAATGCCGGCTCTGCCTTGGCAGCAAGCGGCATGAGGAGGGCGATGGAGGCGATCACGGCACTGCGCAAAGCGGACATGGATGATTCCTTTCCCATCACTTTTATATAGGCAACGCGCGCTCCAAGAAAATCCAGGTGCCGAAAAACTGGCAATCAGTTCGCCGTGAATGCGGTTCTGCGGGGATCGTCACAATCTTTTTTGCCGACTATCAGGAAAACTTCAAAAAGCCAGTTGACAGTCGAAGGCCACCCCCGTACATGGCTCTCCGTCGCCCAGATGGCGGAATTGGTAGACGCGCCAGCTTCAGGTGCTGGTACCCGAAAGGGTGTGGAGGTTCGAGTCCTCTTCTGGGCACCATTCCCATTGAAAATTAGCAGCTTAAGCCGGTACCAACGGCTTTTTCAGTCTGCTATTTTCTCTCCCTCACCACCGCAGATATCGTGATCCGATGATAGCGCCGAGTGCCGTTACGGCGGCGGTGGCGGTCGTGTACCAGGTCGCCAGGAAAAGCGGGCTGTCGTCGGGGCAATGCCAGGCGTAGAGCGCTGCGGCAAGGCCGGCCGAGGCGAGACCTGCGACGGCGCCGCCGAGGGTGGGGTTCTCAGGTGCGGCATTCTTCAGCGCCCATAGAAAGCCTGCGAGCGGGGCCAGTGACAATACCGGGATGAAGAAGACGCAGAAGGCGGCGTTGCGGCCAAGCAGCGCTGCGCGCCAGGCGTCTTCCGGAATGGCCGTCAATTCCGTTGCGACGCCGGCGATCACCAGTGCCAGCGGCAGCAGCAGAGCCAGGGACGCAAGCTTCAAGGGAACGCCGGGGCGGCCGATGCGGAAGACGAGGCCGCAGGCGGTGACTGCGAGCGTCAGCGTGGTGACGATCTTGAAGAGCACGCGGGCGGTTTCGATTGCCGTTCCCATGTCGCGGCGGATGCCGATGGTGGAGAGCAGCAGAACCGCCGAGATGACGACGCCCGCCACGAGCGCGCGGCTGAGCAGCGGACCGAGGCGGGATCGCACCGGCGCATCGGCTGCAAGCATGCTGATCAGGTCATCGGTCTTCACGCGTCTCACTCCGGTATAGGGCCGCCAGCGCCTTTAGCGCCCGGTGCAGGGAAACACGCACCGCACCCTCTGTCATCTTCAGCCTCTCGGCCGTCTCGCGGATGCCCGCCCCCTCGATCGAGATCGAGCGGACGATATCGCGTTGCGGGTCTTTCAGCCGCTCCAGCATATGTTCGGCATCGAGCCGGTCGAGATTGCCCGCCTGCTCTTCCGCCTCAAGCGTTGCCATCACGTCGTCGATCGGCACGTCGATATGGCGGCCGCGGCGGCGCAGGCTGTCGATCAGCTTGTTGCGCACGATCGTCGACAGCCACGGGCCGATCGGGCGTGCCGGATCCCATGTGCCGCGCTTCAGATGCACCGCAAGCAGGACTTCCTGCACGACATCTTCCGCCTCGCTCGCCGGCGCGCCGAACTGATCGCAGCGGCGGCGCGCCATGGCGCGCAGGTGCGGCGTGACGGCGGAAAGGAAGCGATGATAGGCCTGCGTATCGCCATCCATGGCGCTGCGCATCCAGCCTGCCCATTCCTCTTCACGCGCCGAATGTTTCACCCGACATAATCCTCTACGGAGGGCCACACGTTTTTGTTACCGCCCGGGCAGAAATATTTCAGACAGGCCTCACACGCCTTTGTTTTCAGGCTTTTCGCTTGCCATCGCGTAAACGGCAAGGGCGCGTCCCGTAAAAAATATTGGGAGCCGTGTAACAACGGCCGCCATGCCTCCGTAGCCCTCAGTGCAAGCCAATCACGGCTCGCCATTCTACGGAGATGAAACAATGAAGAACAGCATCGTTACGCTCGCACTGGCAGGCTCCATCGCTTCGGCGCTCGCAACCATCGCAGCCCCCGCTGCCTCGGCCGCCGACAACAAGGAGAAGTGCTACGGCGTTGCCCTCAAGGGCCAGAACGATTGCGCCGCCGGCAAGCACGATTGCGCCGGCAAGTCGACTGTCAGCTACGACAAGATGTCCTTCAAGCTGGTCCCGGCCGGCACCTGCACGTCGATGAAGACGCCGAAGGGCCACGGCATGCTGACGCCGGCCTGATCGGCCGCATCGCCCCCAGAAACCAAGAGATACCGGAGAAGACCATGACCAAACTCCCAGCCACCGTCTTTGCAGCCTCGGTCGCCACCGCGCTGACGCTGATCGGCAGCGTCCAGACCGCTTCGGCTCAGGATGCCGCCAAGGAGAAGTGCTACGGCATCGCGCTCAAGGGACAGAACGATTGCGCTGCCGGCCCCGGCACGACCTGCGCCGGCACGGCGAAGATCGACTACCAGAAGAACGCCTGGAAGCTCGTTCCGGCCGGAACCTGCACGTCGATGAAGACGCCCGATGGCACCGGCTCGCTGACGCAGGGCCCGGCTCCGGCCTGATCCGGTTGCAGACAGCAGGCGGCGCCGAGACGGCGCCGCCCACCCAACTTCAGGAGAGACAGGATGAAACCTTCCGCATTGCCCAGCCGTCCCGGCATCGGTTTCAAGCCCGAACATTTCGCCAGCATCATCGCAGCACCCCAGCCCCTCGGCTTCTTCGAAGTGCATGCCGAGAACTATATGGGCGCAGGCGGCCCGCCGCATGCGCAGCTCGGCAAGCTGCGCGAGGACTATGCATTGTCGATCCATGGCGTCGGCTTGTCGATCGGCTCGATGCAGCCGCTCGATCAGGATCATCTGCAGCGGCTGAAGACCATCTGCGATCGCTATGAGCCGGAGAGCTTTTCGGAGCATCTTGCCTGGTCGACGCATGACACGGTATTCCTCAACGACCTCCTGCCCCTGCCCTACACATCCGAAACGTTGTCGCGCGTTGCGGATCATATCGACCAGGTGCAGGGCACGCTGAAGCGGCAGATGCTGCTTGAGAACCCGGCAACCTATGTTCTGTTCGAGGAAAGCACGCTCGAAGAGACCGAATTCCTGGCGGAGATCGTCAGGCAGACCGGATGCGGGCTGCTGCTCGACGTCAACAACGTCTTCGTCGCCTCCACCAATCACAACATGAACCCGCGCGACTATCTCTCCCGCTTCCCGGTGCAATGGGTGCGCGAGATCCATCTCAGCGGTCATTCGGAAACAACGGATGATGAAGGTGCGCCACTGCTGATCGATTCGCACGACACGCCGGTCAGGGACCCGGTGTGGGCGCTCTACGAAGAACTGATCGCCCGGACAGGGCCGATCGCCAGCCTGATCGAATGGGACAACGACGTGCCGGATTGGCCGGTCCTGCGCTCCGAAGCCGAGGCCGCGGGAGCGATCCTCGATCGCGCCGCGCGGCTGCGGGCGGCCTGAGGCGTGTCATGGCTACCATCACACAAGAGCAATTCGCGGCAGCGCTACGGGATAGCGCACTGCCGGTTCCCGAAGGGATCGCCGCCTGGAATGCGGCACGCCCGCTGCGGCGGTTCGGCGTCTATCGCAACAATGTCGTCTCGGGGCTGATCGGCGCGGTCGCATCGCGCTTCCCGGTTGCCGAGAAGATCGTCGGCGAGGAGTTCTTCGCCGGCATGGCCTACGAGTTTATCTGTCTGCATCCGCCGCGCTCGCCGCTACTGCTTTCCTATGGCGACGGCTTCGCCGATTTCGTCGAGGCTTTCGAGCCGGCACGGGAAATCGCCTATCTCGCCGATGTCATCCGCCTGGAGGTGGCGCGCGGCAGGGCCTATCACGCAGCAGATGCGACACCGCTCGCCGCCGATCGTCTGGCGCCGCTCGACGAAGGGCAGCTTGCGTCACTGGTGTTCACGCCGCACCCGTCCGCATCCATCCTCCGCTCCGTCCATCCAATGGTGACCATATGGGCGATGAATGCCGGCGAGATGGCCTTTGCGCCGATCGACGACTGGCACGGCGAGGGCGCGCTCATCGTCAGGCCGCAGATGATCGTCGAGATACACCGGCTGCCGCCCGGGGGTGCTGCATTTCTCGAAGCATTGTTCAGCGGCTCGACGCTTGCTGCAGCTGCCGGCGCAGCCTTTGCGGCGGCGCCGGATTTCGACCTTTCCGCCAATCTTGCCGGAGCGTTGCAAGCCGGCGCCTTCTCGGACCTTTCGACAGGAGATGATCATGAATGAGGATATGACGCTTGCCGCGCCCTCGGGCCGCGGCCTTGCCTATCGGGTCCACAGCCTGATGACGGCTTTCGGGATGATCCCGCACGATCTGATCGCGACGGTCGCCCGGCTTTCGATTGCCGCAGTGTTCTGGCAGTCGGGGCAGACGAAGGTGGATGGCTGGCACGTCACCGACAATGCCGTCTATCTGTTCCAGACCGAGTACAAGCTGCCCTTCGTCGATCCGTGGCTGGCGGCGCATCTGGCGGCCTTTGCCGAGCACTTCTTTCCGCTCTTGCTGGTCATCGGTCTCGCCAGTCGGCTTTCTGCGCTGGCGCTGCTCGGCATGACGCTGGTGATCGAGATCTTCGTCTATCCGGATGCATGGCCCACCCATGGCACATGGGCTGTCTGCTTTCTGGTAATCATCGCCGGCGGGCCGGGGCGGCTTTCACTCGATCATCTGATTGCGCGCTATTTTGCACGCAGCGCCTGATCAGCGCACCGGCTGATAATGGCCACGCAGGGGAACCTGCGTGCCCTGGCTGATCTGGCCATCGCGATCGCAGACATAGACGATCGTCGGCATGCCGCCGGAACGGAAGATCCAGTCACCGTCGCGACGCACATGGCCGGTCTCGGTGTGGCAGGCATATTGCTCTTCATCCTTCTTGTCAGGCTGAGCCTTGACGCCAGGAAGATCGGTATAGGGATAGAGCGGCTGAACATCGGCCTTGCCCGCGCGCGCCCAATCGGTCGCCGAGGCCTGCAGCGGCAAAATGGCCGCAAAGGCGAAGGCGGCGATCACGATCGACGGCAGGATGCGCATGTTCATTTCTCCCGGCATTGAGCCATGGAACCTGTCTTCTGATGTAGGATGAAGACGGGGCCGCATCAAGCGCGGCGGAAATATCCGCGTATGACAGGATGGGCGAAGAGTGCGGCCAGGATGGCAAGTGCCGCACCCAGCGCGAAACCGCCGAAAAGCCCGCCGATCAGGCCCGCGATCATCAGCGTCTTCTTGCCGGGACCATCCGGCTTTACCGGCGGCTCCGCCTGCGAGATCACGCGAATATTACTCTGCGGCAGGTTCTGCTCTTCGGCCGTCTGGCTGGAGCGCTTCAGCAGCGTCTCGTAGATGTTGCGGACGGCGGTCGCCTTGCGCTGCAACTCGTTGAGCTCGACCTGCTTGTCGGAAGCTGTCGCCTGCAGCGCCTTCTGGATATTCAGTTCCTTGGAGACGGCGTCTTCCGCCTTCTTCGCCTGGTCGTACTCGGTCTTCGCCGAGGTCACCATGCGCTGCAGTTCGCCCTTGATCTCGTCCTGGATGCTCTGCAGCGAGGAGCGAGCGGCCTGGAGGCGCGGATGACGGGCACCCATCTGGCTTTCGAGGCTGCCGACGATGGCCGCCTGCGTCGCATATTGCTGGCGCAGGCTGGCGAGAGCCGAATTGACGGAGGAAGCGCCGCTGTCGTTCGGGCCGCTGGCGACGATGGCTTCGAAGCTCATGTTCTGCGCAGCGTCGGCGCGGGCCTTAGCCTGGATCGTCTTGTCCTGCGCCGTCACGAGCAGCGTATTGAGAGAGGCGAGGCGCTGGTCGGAGATCAGCTTGCCGTCGGTCTCCGACATGTCGTTGTCGGCGCGGAAGGTCTCGACCGCCTGTTCGGCATCCTGCACCTGCTTGCGCAGGTCGGTCAGGCGGGTGTCGAGCGTTGCGGTGGTGTTCTCGTAAAGACCGCTCGAGGCGCTGCTTTCCTCCTGCATGAAGGAGGCGACGACCTGGTTGGCCAGTCTGGCGGACTTTTCGGGGTCATGGGTCACGGCTGTCAGCGACACGACATAGGTGCCGGTCTGGCGGGCGATGGTCAGCGACTTCTGCAGCGCGGTGATAACGGCCGCGTCATCGGTGCGGCCGCCGTTGAAATCCGGGTCCTGATTGAGTTTCAGCGTATCGGCGACACGCTTCAGGACGTTGCCGGAGGTCAGGATCTGCACCTGGCTGTCGATCATCGAGGAGATCATCTCCGGCGAGATCGTCGATTGCTGGGCAGCCGGATCAGCCAGACCGATCTGCCGCGGATCGAAATAGAGGCTCGTCGTCGCCGTGAATTTCTGCGGCAGCATCGGCAGGACCGCCGCACCGGCAACCGCGCCGAGGACGGCCAGACCGGCGATCATCAGCTTGCGGTTCCAGATCGCGAAGATCGCCGAGCGCACGTCAAGCAGGGGCTCTTCGGCTGTGATGACAGCAACCGGTGCGGCTTCGACGCGAGGGGCTGCGGCAACAGGCTCGGTCACGGGCGGCAGCGGCGGTGGGGCAGCGGGCTCTTCGTGACGGATCTGCGGTTCTGGAGCGGGCGGTGGTGGCGGTGCCTTGGCAAAGTCGGACGGGCGCAGGACAGGGGAACGCGGGCGCCCGGCCTCAGGCGCAGTCTGCGCAGGCTCGTAGCTTCGCCAGCCCGGCAAGCGGCTTACCCTGTTCCTGTCGAATTGGCTCATCAGCGCTCTCGTCACCCGCCGGCAGAGTGCAGCGAGGGTAGGCGAATTTTAGAAATCCTTAGCTAACGGACCGTTAAGATGGAGGCACCGATATTAGCCGCCGCTGCTGAAACCACGGGAAAGCAATTGAGAGCCTCATCCTCCAAATGGCGCCGCCTGCTGACGATCGCCGCGACAGTGCTGCCGTTGCAGGCGCATGCGGCCGGCGCTGCGGGACCCTGCCTTCGCGGCATCAACCTTTCCGGCGCCGAGTTCGGCGAGCCGGGCGGCACCGTCTTCAAGGACTATGCCTATCCTTCCGAGGAGACGATTGCCTATTTCCAGAAGAAGGGCATGAACACCGTTCGCCTGCCCTTCCAATGGGAACGGCTGCAGCCGGAGCTCGGGCAATCGCTGAACGAGGACGAATTGCAGCGGCTGAAGGATACGGTCGCGCTGCTGCGCAAGCACAAGATGACGATCATCCTCGATCCGCATAACTACGCCTATTACAAGAAGGTGCAGATCGGCACGGCGCCGGTGACGACGCTTGCCTTTGCGGATTTCTGGACGCGGCTTGCGGCCGAGTTCTCGGACCAGCCGGATATCGTCTTTGGCCTGATGAACGAACCGCACGATATCTCCGCCAAGAAATGGCTGGAGGCGGCCAATACCGCGATCCGCGGCATCCGTGCCGTCGGCGCCAACAACTATGTCCTGGTACCCGGCACGCGCTGGACCGGCGCGCATTCCTGGCAGAGCGGCGATGACGACGCCAACGGCACCGTCATGCTCGGCATCAAGGATGCCCGCAAGAATTTCGGCTACGAGGTTCACCAATATTTCGACAGCGATTCCTCCGGCACCAAGGACGAATGCTCCGGCAACGACAAGGCCAAGCAGGCGATCCTCGATATGTCGGACTGGGCTCGGAAGAACGATACCAAGCTGCTGCTCGGCGAATTCGGCGTGTCGCAGGCACCCGAATGCGTCGCAGGCCTGAAAGACGTGCTCGGCGCGATGCAGGACGATGGCGATGTCTGGCTGGGCTGGACCTATTGGGTTGCCGGAGACTGGTGGCCGGAGACTGAACCGCTGAACGTCCAGCCGCATGACGGCAAGGACCGCAAGCAGCTGGCCGCGCTGCAGGCCGCCGCCAAGGCACCGGCGCCCGACAAGGCCGCCTGCCGACTGATGGCGAAGTGACCGCTATGACCGAGGCTGGCATTGCACCGAAGGAGCCGATCCAGTGGGGCATTCTTGCCGCTGGCGTGCTTGCGGTGACCTACAATGCCATTCTCGCCTTCATCAATCACAACATCATGCCGCTCTCGCCCGCCTATGTGGTGATGAGCGAAATGCTGATCCTCGCCTACAGCTTCGCCTTCATCCTGCGCAAAGGCATATTCGAAGAGGACCTTGCGCCGCTCGGCTATCTGCTGGCGACGATCCTGCTGACGGTCTACGTCATGGTGATCAACCGGTCCGGCTATATCGATCATCTGCGCAACATCCTGATCGTCTTCGCCTTCGTCGTCATGGGGCGCTGGACCAACGAACGGACCCTGAAGCTTGTCTTCAAGATCTGCTGTATTGCCGTGCTTTCGGTGCTGATCTGCGAGATCGTTTCGGTCACCGCCTATGTGGCCCTGTTCCATCCGGCCGAATATTTCGAGAATACGCGCGGCGTGCCGCGGGCGACCTATAGCGACCTCGGCCTGTTCCGCGGCGCGCTCGGCTTTCCTGACCGCTTCTCCTTCGGGATCATCGACCACCGTTCCTCGTCGATCTTCCTCGAACAGGTGTCGCTCGCCAATTTCTGCGGCGTGATGGTGATCTATCTCGTCAGCTTCTCCAACCGCTTGAGGCTTGGCGACCGGTTGATCTTCATCGCCACCGTCGTGCTGATCCTGCTCACCAACGACACGCGCACGATGCTGATCTTCAGCATCGTCTGCCTCGGCGGCTATGTCATCTATCCCTGGCTGCCGAAGATCCTCGATTTCCTGATGATGCCGGGGATCATCGCCATCGGCTTCATCATCCACGCCTTCAAGCCGAATGCCCACGACGACGATTTCGTCGGCCGTATCAGTGGTACGATCCGTAGCATCAACGCGATGGATATCCCGGCGACGCTCGGTCTCGAGCTCGAAAAGGGGCTGGGCTATGTCGATAGCGGCTATGTCTTCATCACCTACAGCGCGACGATCTTCGGTCTGATCCTGTTCTGGCTATTCGTGTCTTTCTTCCCGGCCGGCCAGACGCCTAACCAGAAGCGGCTCTGCCACTCGCTGTCACTCTTCATGTTCTTGAACCTGATGATCGGCTCGACCGCGATCTTCTCGATGAAGACGGCCGGGCTTGCCTGGCTGCTCGTCGGCTTCCTGAAGGTCAATGAGGGAAAGCAGCGCGCTGGATCTCCTATTTCCGTTCCGGTGGCTGCCGCAGCCCGGTAGCTGCGCGGCGGGGATATGCGACGGCGCAGGCGGAACGGACTTTCCCTAAGGCTAGCGTCATTTATATGAGCATCGACAGGATGCGGGGCCTTGCAAGCGCTTGATGGCTTCCCTTGCAAAATGTTGCATGAATGAAAGAGCCGCGGCCTGTTCGGCGGGCGGCGTTTGATCTAAGCAGCCTGCCGGCGAAGCCGTGAGAGGGAAGACGGACATGACCAACTATGTTTTGACGGTGACGTGCAAATCGACGCGCGGGATCGTGGCGGCAATTTCCAATTATCTTGCCGAGCAGGGCTGCAACATCGTCGACTCCAGCCAGTTCGACGACCTGGACACGGGCAAGTTCTTCACCCGCGTCAGCTTCATCTCCGAGGAGGGCGTGAAGCTGCCGGCACTCGTCGAAGGCTTCAAGCCGATCGCCGAGAAATTCGAGATGGACGCCGAGATCCATGATGGCCAGAGCCGCATGAAGGTGCTGCTGATGGTGTCGCGCTTCGGTCATTGTCTGAACGACCTGCTCTACCGCTGGAAGATCGGCGCGCTGCCGATCGACATCGTTGGCGTCGTCTCCAACCATTTCGAATACCAGAAGGTCGTCGTCAATCACGACATTCCCTTCCACCACATCAAGGTGATGAAGGAAAACAAGCCGCAGGCGGAAGGCCAGCTTCTCGATCTCGTCGAGCAGACCGGCACCGAGCTCATCGTGCTCGCCCGCTACATGCAGGTTCTCTCGGATGCGATGTGCCGGAAGATGTCTGGCAAGATCATCAACATTCACCACTCGTTCCTGCCGAGCTTCAAGGGTGCCAACCCCTACAAACAGGCCTACGAGCGCGGCGTGAAGCTGATCGGCGCGACGGCGCATTACGTCACTGCCGATCTCGACGAAGGCCCGATCATCGAGCAGGACACCGCCCGTATCACCCACGCGCAGTCGGCAGACGACTATGTCTCGATCGGCCGCGATGTCGAGAGCCAGGTGCTGGCGCGGGCGATCCACGCCCATATTCACCACCGCGTCTTCCTGAACGGCAACCGTACGGTGGTGTTCCCGGCGAGCCCGGGCTCCTATGCATCCGAACGTATGGGCTGATTGCGCCCGAAAGGCGTGTTGCCATACGCTTGCCCATAGCATGCATTCGATTATCTGCTTAGTGTGGATAATCGAATCATGCCCTGGGGGATGCGATGACCGATGAAGCGCTCACCGATCGTATGGAACTGCCGCGACCGGACGTGACACCGGAAGAAGCCTTAAGCATCCTCGAAACCCACTATGGCTTGTCGGGCACGATCAGCGAGCTCGGCAGTCAGCAGGACCGCAATTACCGGCTCGACACCGGCAATGGCCGCTTCGTCCTGAAGATCTGCCACATGGCCTACGAGACGCTTGAGCTCGAGGCGCAGAACGCGGCGATCCACCATCTCAATACGATCGAAGGCGCGCCGCGCGTTCCGCATCTGCTGACGTCGACCGATGGGCAGGCGATCGTCGCCGTCACCGTGCGCGACCAGACCTATCAGGTGCGTGTTCTCGAATACCTCGAAGGCGAAAGCCTGACGCATCGCAAGCATCTGCCGAAAAGCACGGTGGCAGCACTTGGCGCGCTCTGCGCCCGGCTGGCAAAGGCGCTGGCCGACTTCGAACATCCGGGCCTCGAGCGCAGCCTGCAATGGGACCTGCGCCGCGCCGGCCCCGTCGCCGTTCAACTGCTGTCGGCGATCACCGATAGTGCCGCCCGCGACCGTATAGCCAAGACGATGGTGCTGGCCGTGCGCCGCATCCAGCCACTTGCCTCGTCGCTTCGCGTTCAGGCCGTGCATCACGACGTCACCGACGACAATGTCGTCAGCCTGCCGGACGCGCATGGGCGGCTGATCCCTGATGGCGTCATCGATTTCGGCGACATCATTCGCGGCTGGCTGGTCGGCGATCTCGCGGTCACCTGCGCCTCGCTGCTGCATCATGCCGATGGCGATCCGCTCTATATCCTGCCGGCGATCAAGGCCTATCACGAGACCTATCCGCTGACACCGGAAGAGCTGAAGGCGCTGTGGCCGCTGATCGTCGCCCGCGCCGTGATCCTGGTTGCTAGCGGCGAGCAGCAGATTTCGATCGATCCTGAGAACGATTACGCGCGCAACAATCTGGAGCATGAGCGCATCATCTTCGACACCGCGATGTCCGTGCCCTTCGAGCTCATGGAAGCGGCGATCCAGAAGATCGGCGGCATCGAGCAACCGCTACCGCAGAATTCGGGCTGGCAGGCGCTATTGCCCGAGATCAATACAGCCGACATCGCCTATCTCGATCTCGGCGTTCAGAGCCGCCATTTCGCCGGCGGCAACTGGCTGAATTCCGAGATGGACTGGCGCCTGCTTGCCCGCGTCGCCAATGACAGCGGCGTTGCCGCAACACGCTACGGCGAATACCGGCTGTCGCGCGCCAGCACGCTGAGCGCCAAGCCGCATTCGACCTTCGCTCTGCATAGCGACATCTGCCTTTCCGGCGGCAATGCAGTCGCCGCGCCTTTTGCCGGCCGCATCGATTTCAGGAACCATCATCTGGTGCTGATCGGCGACGGCATCAGCCTGCATCTCGACGGTATCGAACCATCGGTCGAGGATGGCACTGAGGTCGAGGCGGGCCAGACGATCGGCACGGTTTCCGGCGACAGCAATTCGCTCGGCGGGCTGCGTATCCAGCTTTGCACCATCAACGGCCTGGAGCCGCCGCTCTTTGCGACGGCACACGATGCCGACGCATGGTCGGCGATCTGCCCGTCGCCCTCGCTGCTGCTTGGCGACAACTGCAATGCCCCAAGGCCCGATACGGCGGCGCTGCTGACGCGGCGCAAGGCACATTTCGCCAAGCCGCAGAAGAACTACTATGACGCTCCGCCGCAGATGGAACGCGGCTGGAAGGAGCATATGTACGATGTCGAGGGCCGCGCCTATCTCGACATGGTCAACAATGTCAGCATCCTCGGCCACGGCCATACCCAGCTTGCCGATGCGATCGCCGACCAGTGGCTGAAGCTCAACACCAATTCGCGCTTCCACTATGAGGCGCTGGCCGAGTTTTCCGAACGGCTGGCGGCACTCGCCCCGGAAGGGCTCGACAGGGTCTTCCTGGTCAATAGCGGCTCCGAGGCCAACGACCTCGCACTGCGGCTGGCCTGGGCGCATAGCGGCGCTCACAACATTCTTTGCCTGCTTGAAGGCTATCATGGCTGGTCGGTGGCGAGCGACGCCGTCTCCACCTCGATCGCCGACAATCCGCAGGCGCTCTCGACCCGCCCGGCCTGGGTGCACCCTCTCTCGGCGCCGAACACCTATCGCGGCGAATTCCGCGGCTCCGAAAGCGCCAGCGACTATCTGGCCGGTGCCATTCCCGTACTACAGGCGATCGACAATAGCGGCCAGGGACTGGCCGGCGTGATCGCCGAACCGGTCTATGGCAATGCCGGCGGCATTCCGCTGCCGGACGGCTATCTTGCCGGTCTCTATGCCGAAGTACGCGCCCGCGGCGGCGTCTGCATCGCCGACGAAGTGCAGGTCGGCTACGGCCGGCTCGGCCATCATTTCTGGGGATTCGAGCAGCAGGGCGTCGTGCCGGATATCATCACCATCGCCAAGAGCATGGGCAACGGCCACCCGCTCGGCGCCGTCATCACCAGCCAGGCGATTGCCGATTCGCTGGAGCGCGAGGGCTATTTCTTCTCGTCATCCGGCGGCAGCCCGGTCAGCTGCGTTGCCGGCATGACGGTGCTCGATATCCTGCGGGAGGAGAACCTGCAGGAGAACGCCCGCCAGGTCGGCGACCACCTGAAGGGACGGCTGGCAGCGCTGATCGAAAAATTCCCGATTGCCGGGGCGGTCCACGGCATGGGCCTCTATCTCGGCCTCGAATTCGTGCGCGACAGAACGACGCTGGAGCCGGCCACCGGCGAGACGGCGGCGATCTGCGAACGGCTGCTCGATCTCGGCGTTCTCATGCAGCCGACAGGCGATCACCTCAACGTGTTGAAGATCAAACCGCCGCTCTGCCTGACGATCGAGAGTGCCGACTTCTTCGCAGACATGCTGGAAAAGGTGCTTTCCGAGGGCTGGTGAGGCATCACTCGCGCCGTTAACGAATTGGGTGATTTCGCGGCCTACCGCTTTTTAATGAATTGCCCCATTGCCGGAATCAGGCACGCTTCCTATGTCTGCTGCGGTGATCGAAACGAGTTCTCGACCGTCACGCGAATTGCACAAAGTCTTGATATGTTCTTTCTGCAAGTTTGGGTAAGATGGAATGAAATTTTTCCGATCGCCGATATTTTGACACGTTTCGGAATATGTTTCTGACTGATTATCGCCTATTCTCTACTACATTAGTAGATTAATAGAGATAGTTATCGCCGGTCCCGGCTCTACGGGACCACCACGAGTGCAACGCCAACGCAAGGAACGAGACATGATTGAAATCGATATTCTCGCCTATCTCCTTGGGCGCTCTGTGCTCGGCAATGACCGTCCGGGCGCCCTCTCCCGCCCGAACTGTCGAATGTGACGTTCGTCCCCCTCTCAACGGTACAAGACAAGTCAATTCGCCATCGCTCGCGCAATCCGCGCGGCAGGAGTTCTACGCATGAAAAAACAAGTTATCGAATATGCAGGCGTTCCCGTCGGGATCGTCATTCCGGATGAAGACCGGCTGAAGTTCATCGCCGTGAAGTTTCACGTTCACGACCTCGATGAGCAGCGTTTCCGCTCCCCCGACGAGGTGAGGGTCGCTATCCACGACCTGATGACCCGCCGCCATCCGAAGCCGCTTCATGCCTGATTGCAGGCACAGGCTTTCCCGCTTCATTTCAACCGAAGTTTTCTGACCGGCCCCCATCATCATCGGGGCCGGTCTTGTTTTTTGCCTGTCGTTGCGCTCCTAATCGCCGCCAAAGGGGACCGACTTGCTCAATCTCATCACCGATATCGGAGGCCTCTCCGTTGGCCACGCCACCGACCTGACGCTCGGATCGGGCGTTACCGCCATCATTTTCGACCAGCCGGCGATTGCCTCGGGCACCGTTCTCGGCGGTGCGCCAGGCGGGCGCGATACCGCCTTGCTCGACCCGTCGATGACGGTCGAAAAGGTCGATGCCTTCGTTCTCTCCGGCGGTTCGGCTTTCGGTCTCGATGCCGCAGGCGGCGTCCAGTCCTGGCTGCGCGAAGCCGGACGTGGCTTTGCGGTCGGCGATGTGCGCGTCCCGATTGTGCCGCAGGCGATCCTCTTCGACCTCCTGAATGGCGGCGACAAGGACTGGGGACTGCATGCGCCCTATCGCGATCTGGGCTATGGCGCCTGCGCTGATGCCTCGACTGGACGCTTTGAACTGGGAACGGTCGGCGCCGGGACCGGTGCGACGACAGCGACCTTCAAGGGTGGCCTCGGCTCGGCGAGCACAGTCGGCAGCGGCGGCCACAGGATCGGGGCGATCGTCGCGGTTAATGCGCTGGGTTCGGCGACAATCGGCGCCGGCCGGCATTTCTGGGCGGCACCCTTCGAGCAGGATAGCGAATTCGGCGGACTCGGCATGCCCGCAACGATCGATCATCGCATGCGCCTGAAGGGCATGAGTGCCCCGGCGACGACGATCGGCGCTGTGGTGACCGACGCGATACTGACCAAGGCGCAGGCCCACCGGCTTTCGATTGCTGCCCATGATGGCCTGGCACGCGCGCTGCTCCCGGCGCATCTGCCGCTCGACGGTGATACCGTTCTCTCAGCCGCAACCGGCGCAAAGCCGATCGAGGCGCCCGGCTTCATGGAGCTCTGCCATCTCGCAGGTATCGTCATGGCCCGGGCGATCGCGCGCGGCGTCTACGAGGCAAGCGCCCTGCCGCATGAAGGCGCGCAGCGCGCATGGCGGGACGGCTAGCGGGACCTTCTGCGATTGCCTAAAGAGAAGCGGCAGATGAGAGGCAGGAGAACCGCATGCAGATCCGGGCGCTGATGTATTTCGACGAGCTGGTGAGAACCAATTCGATGCGGCAGGCGGCCGAGAACCTCAATGTCGCTCCGACTGCGGTCAGCCGCCAGATCGAAAATCTCGAAGACTATTTCGGCACGCCGCTCGTCGAGCGCAGCGCCCGCGGTGTCACGCTGACGGCTGCCGGAGAGCTGCTTGCGGCGCGCGCCGGCCGGACGCTGCGCGAGCTCGAACATGTGCAGCAGCTGATCGAGGATCTGAAGGGGCTGGAGCGCGGTCGGGTGACGATCTTTGCCAATGGCGCGATCGTTGCCAGCCTGCTCACCCCGGCGCTTGCCGAGTTCAGCAAGACCTATCCCAGCATCCGCTTCGAGGTGATGATCACCAGCGCGCGGCAGGCGGTGGAAGCCGTCAATTCGGCGCGCGCCGATATGGCGCTGACCCTGTTCGCGCCGCAGATGACCGAGGCCAAGGTGATCACCCGCTCGGAGATCACCTATGAGGTGATCGCCTCCAGCCGCCACGCGCTCGCCGGACGCAAGGAAGTGACGCTTCGTGAATTGGCGCGGCACGCGCTGGCGCTGCCGGAAACATCATTCGGCTTTCGCCAGGCCTTTGACACCGCAGCAGAGCGCCAGGGCCTGACCTTCGAACCGGCCTTTACCGTCAGCGCGCTGGAGATGCTGAAGGAGCTCGTTCTCAGCGACATGGCCGCAACGCTGCTGCCGCGGCTTTCGGTGCGCCGCGAGCTCGAGGCTGGTACACTGACCGCCATTCCGCTTGCCAGCGAAAGCACAATCCGCACGCATGCGGAGCTGTCGATCGCGCCCGACCGGCAATTGTCCTTCGCTGCCGCCAAGCTCAGCGGCTTCATCGAAGAGTTCATGCGCTCGAACGCCAGCCGCTAGCGTTCCGCCTTTCCAGACCTTGCGTTTCCCGCGTTTTTGGTGTGTATCGCTTTTTAGTACACAGAGAACACAAAACGTGTTCACCATATAAGACGGGATATACATGCTCCGCCTCATCCGTTCCGCCCGCCGCATGCAGGCCTTTGCTGCGGCCTGCGCCATTACAGCCGCAATTGCTCTTCCCGCCCATGCCGCTCCCAAGACGACGCTCAATCTCGGCATGGCGGTCGAACCCACCGGTCTCGACCCGACAATCGCCGCGCCTGTGGCGATCGGCCAGGTGACCTGGCAGAATGTTTTCGAGGGTCTGGTCTCGATCGGCGAGGACGGCAAGGTGCAGCCACAGCTGGCGAAGAGCTGGGAGGTCTCGGCCGACGGGCTGACCTATACGTTCAAGCTGCAGGATGGCGTGACCTTCCACGACGGTGAGACCTTCGATGCGGCAGCGGCGAAATTCTCGCTGGAGCGGGCGCGGGGCAAGGACTCGGTCAATCCGCAAAAGCGCTTCTTCGCGTCGATCGCCTCGATCGATACGCCGGATGCCGGCACGCTCGTGCTGCATCTCTCTGAGCCGACCGGCAGTCTGCTCTACTGGCTCGGCTGGCCCGCTTCGGTCATGGTCGGCCCGAAATCCGCCGGTAACGACAAGACGGTGCCCGTCGGCACCGGACCCTTCAAATTCGTCAACTGGGCGAAGGGCGACAAGGTCGAGTTGGCGAAAAACGATGCCTACTGGAACAAACAGGTTTCGGTGAAGCTCGACAAGGTAACCTTCCGCTTCATTGCCGACCCACAGGCCCAGGCGGCAGCGCTGAAATCAGGCGATATCGACGCCATTCCGGAATTCGGCGCTCCTGAATTGATGAGCTCCTTCGACGGCGATACCCGTTTGACGACGGAGATCGGCAATACCGAACTGAAGGTCGTCGCCGGCATGAACAATGCCAAGAAGCCGTTCGACGACAAGCGGGTGCGTCAGGCGCTGATGATGGCGATCGACCGGCCGACGGTGATCGAGGGCGCATGGTCGGGTCTCGGGACGGCGATCGGCAGCCACTACACACCGAACGATCCGGGCTATCAGGACATGACCGGCGTGCTCGCCTACAATCCTGAAAAGGCCAAGGCGCTGCTTGCCGAAGCCGGCTACCCGAACGGCTTCTCCTTCACCATCAAGGTGCCACAGATGGCCTATGCGCCGCGCAGCGCTCAGGTGATGCAGGCGATGTTTGCCGAGATCGGGGTGACGATGAATATCGAGCCGACCGAGTTTCCGGCGAAATGGGTGCAGGATGTGATGAAGGACCGCGCCTACGAGATGACCATCGTCGCCCATGCCGAGCCGATGGACATTGATATCTATTCGCGCGATCCCTATTACTTCAACTACAACAATCCCGACTTCAACGCGCTGTTGAAGAAGGTGCAGCTGACGGCCGACCCGGCCGAGCAGAACAAGCTCTATGGCGAGGCTCAGAAAATCCTGGCGGAAGACGTACCCGCCCTCTATCTCTTCGTCATGCCCAAGCTCGGCGTCTGGGACAAGAAGCTGAAGGGGCTATGGAAGAACGAGCCTATTCCTTCGAACGTTTTGACGAATGTTTCGTGGGAGGAATGATCGGATGCTCGGCTGGAGGTAGGGTCATCAACCGGGATTGCCATAGCGTAGTGTCTGCGCACGCCCTTCACCCTTCTTCATTCCTGTGCTTGCCACAGGAGCCCAGCGCGCCCTGGGGCGCAGAAGACTCCTCTCCTGGGTCGGGCCGCCGCGCGCGAACTCGAGCGGTATCGCACAAGGCGCGAGCTACATGATCGCCCTGCTCTCCCGCCGCTTCGCCGGTCTGGTCGTCACCCTCCTCATCGTCTCCTTCCTGATCTTTGCAGCCATGGACCTGCTGCCCGGCGATCCAGCGTCGATCATGCTCGGCACCTCGGCGGCGCCCGATACGCTTGCGGCACTGCGCCATGATCTGGGTCTCGATCAGCCGCTGATCGTCCGCTACGGCCATTGGGTCGCCGGCGTTCTCCGTGGTGACCTCGGCCAGTCCTATACCTACAGCGTGCCGGTCGCCGGGCTGATTGCCGAGCGGCTTGCCGTCACCCTGCCCCTTGCCATCTTCGCCATCCTGATCTCGATTGCCATTGCCCTGCCGCTCGGCACTTTCGCCGCCGCCCGCCGCGGTGGCATCGCCGATATAGCCGCCACCCTGTTCTCGCAGATGGGCATTGCGGTTCCGGCGTTCTGGGTGGCGCTGCTGATGATCATCCTGTTTTCAACGACGCTCGGGCTGATGCCGGCCGGCGGCTTTCCCGGTTGGGAAAATGGCATCGCCGCCGCCCTGCAGGCGCTCGTCATGCCCGCCTTCGCGCTCGCCCTACCGCAGGCAGCGGTGCTGACGCGGGTGACGCGCTCGGCGGTGCTCGACGTGCTGCATGAGGATTTTACGCGGACCGCGCGGGCCAAGGGTATTTCGGACAAGGGTGTGCTGTGGCGCCATGCTGTGCCGAATGCACTGATCCCGATCCTGACGGTGCTTGGCTTGCAGTTCACCTTTCTCGTCGCCGGTGCTGTGCTGGTCGAGAACGTCTTCAACCTCCCGGGGCTGGGGCGCCTTGCGCTACAGGCGCTTGCGCAGCGGGACATCATCGTCATGCAGGACGTCGTGCTGTTCTTCGCAGCGCTGGTCATCATCATGAATTTCATCGTCGACATGTCCTATCTCGCCATCGATCCGCGGCTGCGGCGGGAGGGGGCGTGATGGCATTTTTTGTCGCGACGGGAGCGCAGCCCGCAGCCAACAGAATTAGCCGGCGAATTAGTCTGATCGCAGGAGTCGTGATCGTCGGCATCCTAGCAGCTATTGCCGTGCTCTCGCTGTTCTGGACGCCATTGCCGCCAGCGAAGATGCAGATCATTCACAAACTGCAGCCACCGCTTGCCTATGGTCTGCTCGGCACCGATCAATTCGGCCGAGACGTCCTGTCGATGCTGATGGTCGGGTGTTGGAATTCCCTGTCGATCGCGGTCACCGCAGTTGCCATCGGCGGAACGATCGGCTCGATCATCGGCATTTCCGCTGCAGCAATCCGCGGACCGTTCGAAGCGGTGCTGATGCGCGTCTGCGACGTGATATTCGCGCTGCCGCCGATCCTCTCGGCGATGATCCTCGGTGCCTTTCTCGGCCCCGGCCGGTTCACGGCCATCACCGCGATCGCAGTCTTCATGGTCCCGGTCTTCGCACGCGTGACACTGGCGACCTCATTGCAGGCTTGGAGCCGCGACTATGTGCTTGCGGCACAAGCAATCGGCAACAGCCGCCTGACGATCTCGATTCGGCATGTGGCGCCGAATATCATGGGCCAGATCATCGTTCACGCCACGATCCAGCTGGGGCTGGCGATCCTGACTGAGGCAGGCCTGAGCTTTCTCGGTCTCGGCATGGCGCCGCCTGCGCCGACCTGGGGGAAGATGCTGGCCGACTCGCAGACCTTCATGGGCATCGCGCCATGGCTTGCGATACTGCCCGGCCTGGCGATCGCGCTTGCCGTTCTCGGATTCAACATGCTGGGCGACGGGCTGCGCGACTGGCTGGACCCGCGGCAGCGCTAGAGATTAGAACGGGCGACGGTAGCCGGTCGGCATCTCGTAGAGCCAGCCGATGCGCTTGACGGCTTCTTCGAAATTCTCGCGGGCGACGGTCATCGTGTGGCCGTTGGCATGGATGATGGTATCCGGGTCTTCCATGATCGCCACATGGCCCTTCCAGAACACCAGATCGCCGCGTCGAAGCTCCGAGCGATCGATCGGCCTTCCCAGGCCTGCTGCCTGCATATCCGTGTCGCGCGGCGTGCTGCGGCCGGTCATTAAGGCGGCGAGCTGAACGAGGCCGGAGCAATCGATCCCGAGCCCCGAGCGGCCACCCCAGAGATAGGGCGTATTCAGAAACTGCAGCGCGACCTCGAGGTAGTCGGCGCCCTCACCCGCGCCGATCGGCTGCAGGTGCTTTTCGAAAATCGCCGTTCCATCGGCTAGCACATGGTAGTGATTGCCCCGCGCCTCGGCCTGACCGGTGACGCGGACACGGCTGCCCATCGACAGGATCGTCTGGTAGGGCTTTCGGAGCTCAGGCTCGGGATAGATGAAGGTGCGCTGGACATTGACGACATGCGTCGGCTCGGCATCAACCGTCGCCAGCATCGCCTCCGGCAGGTAGCCGACATAACCGTCAGAGACCGCCTTGACCCAGCACCAACCGTTCGAACGGTCGAAGACGGTGACGTCCTCGCCCATCAGCAATTCCGTATCGATGCCGCGTGCCAGATCCGGGACCGGGCGAAGCGGCGCGACGGGAACCGCGATCCGTGCCGGCATGCCCTCGACGAAGCGCTCGGCCTCGACCTTGCCCTTGAGGGAGGCATCGGCGAGATCCGGTCTATAGGCGTTGAGGCGCCGGTCGAACATGGTCATGACAATCCTTTACTCTTGCCCTTATACCGGAAGCTTGCGGCCCTGCTCGCGCACGAGATCGCCCAGCTTCTCGAGATAAAGCGCGCCGCCGACGGTGCGCTTGATGATCACATTACGCCGATCCGCCTCATCGCGCACCCTGTCGACGAGGCCCATTTCACCCATCGTGTCGAGAGCGCGGGTAATGACGGGCTTGGTGACGTCCAGCGTGGCGGCGAGCCCGCGCACGGTATGCGGCGGCGGGACGAGATAGATATGCAGGAGAATCGCCATCTGGCGCAGTGTCAGGTCGCGATCGTCGTGGCGCACCTGATCGAGCGCCACGCCATGCCAGAGCCCCAATGCCTGGGATGCACTCAGTTCGATCGGCACGGCCTCTCCGGAAAATCGTTACGCTAACGTTCCTATTTTCGCAGGCTGCCGCCCTCATGCAAGAGGCAGCATGAACTGCCGCCTCTCAAGGTGAATAAAATTTTAACGATCGGCTCAGGCGCCTTGGCGGATATGGTGATAGAGCGCGCGGATCGCCTGCGCTTCGCCACCACCCGGAGAATGTGCACGCTCGGAGGGTGCCCAGCCGTAGATATCGAAATGCGCCCAGCTCTTCGCCTTGCTGACGAAGCGCTTCAAGAACAGGGCAGCCGTGATGGCGCCAGCCATGCCGCCTGCCGGTGCATTGGTGATATCGGCGATCTTGGCGCGGATGTCCTTGTCGTAGCCCATATAGAGCGGCAGGCGCCACAGCGGATCGTCGGTCTCGAGGCTGGCTTCCGTCAGATCGTGAGCAAGGCCCTCGTCATCGGTGAAGAAAGGCGGCAGATCAGGACCCAGCGCAACGCGGGCGGCACCGGTCAGCGTTGCCATGTCGATCAGGAGATCCGGGGATTCCTCGTCGGCATAGGTGAGCGCATCCGCCAGAATGAGACGGCCTTCGGCATCGGTATTGTCGATCTGAACGGTCAGGCCCTTGCGGCTCTTGTAAATGTCGCCCGGACGGAAGGCATTGGCCGAGATCGAGTTCTCGACAACGGGGATGATGACGCGCAGGTCGACCTTCAGCTTGGCATCCATGATCATCAGCGCCAGGCCCATGACGTTGGCCGCTCCACCCATGTCCTTCTTCATCAGCAGCATGGACGATGCCGGCTTGATGTCGAGGCCGCCGGTATCGAAGCAAACGCCCTTGCCGACAAGCGTAACCTTGCGATGACCCTTCTTGCCCCAACGCAGCTCGAGCAGACGCGGCGCATCGGCGCTGGCGCGGCCGACGGTATGGACCAGCGGGAAGTTCTGCTTGAGCAGGTCATCGCCGATGATGACGGACATCTCTGCCTTGTAGTGCTCGGCGAGCCCACGGAAGGCTCCTTCCAGCTGCTCGGGGCCCATATCGTTGGTCGGGGTATTGATCAGGTCGCGGGCGAGGAAGACGCCGGCAAGCTGACGCTTGATATCGGCAGCATCGGCATCGCGCGGGATCATCAGCGTTGCTGCGGCGGGCTTTTCGGAGCGGTAGCGATCGAAGCGGTAGCTGCCGAGACCAAAGCCTAGAGACAGGCGGTTTGCCGTCAGCGGTGCAGTTTCTATATGCCAGTCGCCGGCCGGCAGCGAGCGCGCCAGCTTGCCGGTGATGTAGGGCTGTTCCGAAGGATTGGTGCCGAGGCCGAACAGCGCGCCACCAAGATGGCCTTCCGCGGTCGGGATCAAGAGCAGCGAGCCGCTTTCGGCGCGATAACCTGCCTTCTTTGCCCAGTCGAGGGCGATCGGATCGATCGTGCCGGTCTCGATATGCGCGGGGGTGACGGCGAAAATCGGAAGCGTCGAGCCGCCCTTGTTGTTGAAAGGGGTCGGTCTCTCAATAAATTGATAGGGGGCCATGATGTCCTTCGGCGGTATCGGAATCGTTTTTTAACGGTCTGTTAGGGTTAACAGACTATTGCTGGAGCGAAGATTGCGTCACACCTTTCCCTGTTCCGCTTAGAGGTCAGGCGCCTGTTTCTGAATTCAGGAAAGCGCCATGCCTCGTTCGGCTACCACTCCGTTCAAGAACCGTATCCTCCAGGGGGCCGCTTTGGCAATGATCGGCCTGGCGCTTGCCGGCTGCTCGACCACCAAGGACAAGATGACGACAGGCTCCATCCCGGCCTCGACGCGATCCGTGGAGAGCATGGACGCCAACGAGGTGCGCAGTGCCACCGAGCGTGCGGGCCAGATCTACGAGAAGAACCCGCGCGATCCCGTCAACGGCGTCTACTACGCGACGCTGCTGCGCTCGGCCGGCCGCGACGCGCAGGCGTTGGCCGTCATGCAGCAGGTGGCGATCTCCAATCCGAATGACCGCAATGTTCTTGCTGCCTACGGCAAGGCGCAGGCCGCTGCCGGGCAGCTGCAGCAGGCGCTCGACACGATCGGCCGTGCTCAGACGCCTGATCGTCCGGACTGGAAGCTGGTTTCCGCCCGGGGCGCCATTCTCGACCAGATGGGCAAGCCGAGCGAGGCCCGCGCCCGCTACCGCGACGCGCTCGACATCATGCCGAACGAACCGTCCGTCCTCTCCAATCTCGGCATGTCCTATGTGCTGACCGGTGACCTTCGCACTGCGGAGACCTATCTGCGCCAGGCGGCTGGCCAGCCGACCGCCGACAGCCGCGTCCGCCAGAATCTGGCGCTGGTCGTCGGCCTGCAGGGACGCTTCCCCGAGGCAGAGCAGATCGCCCGCCGCGAGCTTTCGCAGCAGCAGGCAGACGCCAATGTCGCCTACCTGCGCTCGATGCTGTCGCAGCAGAATTCTTGGCAGAAGCTCGCTTCCAAGGACGGCCAGCAGCCGAACAACACCAACTGACGCCGAAGATAGACCCTAGCGCAGCATCATGCCGGAAACGATCAGCCTCAACCCGAGGCCACCCATGACGAACCCGGCTGCGCGATCGATCCAGGCTTTCGCCGCCAAATAGGCTTGGCGCGGGCGCTGCGACGAGAAAGCCAGCGCGACAATCGCGTACCATCCAGCTTCAATTGCAAAGATGCCGATCGGCAGGCCGATGATGACGCCAAGCGGAATGACCTTCGGCAGGAAGGCCGCAAAGATGCTGGCATAGACGATAATCGTCTTCGGATTGCTGAGTTGCGTCAGCAGGGCCGTCGTGAAGCTGCGGCGGATCGACGAGCGGTCGTCCATGGCATCGCCAACCGTCAGCGGCTCTTTTGCGCCCCGCCAGATCCGGTAGGCGATATAGACGAGATAGGCACCGCCCGCGACCTTTAGAACGATATAGAGCCAGGCGAATTGCGTCAGCAGCGCCGTCAACCCCGCAAGAGCAAGCACGCTGAAGGTGATGCCGCCGACGCCCATGCCGACCGCGGCGGCAAGCCCGTCCAGACGCGAGCGGGAAATGGCAATGCGCGAGACGACCACGAAGCTTGGGCCGGGGCTCATGGCACCGACGAGCATGGCGGCAAAAATACTGAAAAGAATGGCAGCTGAAGACATAGGGGCTCCTTTGTGACCGAAGGCGCCCAGGCGAGCGGCGTAAAGCCCGCGCTCCCCGATGGTCATCCATCTCAATCGCCAGTCACGCGGAGCCTATGGCTAAACCCATTCGCCGAAGCCTTCAAGGTACTTCAGAAGCGATCGGCAACCTGGATGCCGGCCGGACCGAGAATGACGGCAACGAGCACCGGCAGGAAGAACAGGATCATCGGAACGGTGAGCTTCGGCGGCAGCGCGGCAGCCTTCTTCTCCGCCTCGTTCATACGCTCGTCACGGCCTTCCTGCGCCAGAACGCGGAGCGCCTGGGAGATCGGCGTACCGTAGCGGTCTGCCTGGATCAGTGCCTGGGTCACGGACTGGACGAGCGGGATCTGCGTGCGGGTACCGAGATTCTCAAGTGCCTGACGACGATCCGGGAGGAAGGAGAGTTCGGCTGTCGTCAGCACCATTTCTTCGGCAAGGGCCGGCGACTGCTCGCCAAGCTCTTCGGAAACGCGACGCATCGCCGCTTCGATGGAGATGCCCGATTCGACGCAGATCAGCATCAGGTCGAGAGCATCGGGCCAGGCGCGCTTGATCGAGTGCTGACGCTTGCTCATGCGATTGGAGATGAAGATGTTCGGCGCGTAGAAGCCGAGATAGGCGGTGCCGATAACAGCGAGCAACCGGATCGGCAGCGGCTTCTCGATCAGATGGCCGAGGCCGAAAATGTAGAATGCTCCGAGAGCGAGAAACAGGAACGGCAAGAGAAAACGCGCGACCAGGAAGGTGTTGAGGGCGTTTTCAGAACGGAAGCCTGCCGCCTTCAGCTTATTCATCGTGTTTTCGTCGACCAGCGCCTCGCGAAGATTGAAGCGTTCGACGATCTGGCGGACGGAGCGGTTATTCTGCGTTCTCAGCGACGCTTTGCTTGCAGTTGCCTCAGCGTTCAGGCGGGCACGCTCACGCGCGCGGATCTGGTCGCGCTCGCTGGACACCGCACGCATACGCTTGTTGAGGTCGCCACGCTCGAAGAACGGCACAGCAACTGTATAGAGTGTTGCGAAAACGGCGATCGCGACGAGGAGCGCGACCAGCATCGCCGGATCGGTCAATCTTGATGCAAGATCTGAAGACATCGCCTCCGCCCTCTCCGTCAGATATCGAAGCTGACCATGTTGCGCATGACGAAGATGCCGATCGACATCCAGATCGACGAAGCGCCCATGATCAGGTGACCGCGCGGGTCGGTGAAGAGAATGGTCATGTATTGCGGTGACGTCATGTAGACGAGCGTGGCAACAATGAATGGCAGCGCGCCGATGATCACAGCCGAGGCCTTGGCTTCCATGGACAACGCCTTGACCTTGGCCTTCATCTTTTTACGGTCGCGCAAAACCTTGGAAAGGTTGCCGATCGCTTCTGAGAGATTGCCGCCGGCCTGAGATTGGATGGTGATGACGATCGCGAAGAAGCTCACTTCCTGCAGAGGCATATAATTAGTCATGCGCATGCAGGCGTCGGGTACGCTGAGGCCAACCTGCTGAGATTCGACGACCCGTCGAAACTCTGCCTTCACAGGCTCGCGTCCTTCATTTGCGATCAGCCGAATAGCGTCATTGAGAGGCAAGCCCGACTTGATCGAACGAACGATGACATCAAGCGCGTTCGGAAACTCATCAAGGAACTTGTTCTGGCGACGCTTGATGAGGAAGCCGAGAATCCACCGTGGCAAACCAAGGCCGGCAATAACGGGTACACCCAATATCACCATCGTGGGAGCGCCAGCGAGGAAGGCGATAAGCGTCAGGAATACGCCAAAACCTGCGCTGAACATGTAGAACTTTGCGGGCGTGATGGAAAAACCGGCCTGGCTCAAACGCGACTTAAGCGAAAGCTTGCGCTTGGAATTTTCCTGCTGCCGTTTTTCGAGATCCTTGAGGTTGTCCTGCACAGATTTGCGGCGCTTGGACATTTCCTGGACGCGGTCGCGCGCCGCCTTGACGTTGGTGCGATCGGTTTCAGCCGAGCCAACACGGTTCACGCGGCTCGCGGCCTTCTTCTCGGTTTCCATCCGGGTGAAGAGAACGCCGTAGCAAACCGCACCCGCGGCAACTGCAACGAGGAGAATGATACCGAGAACGACTGGATCAAGCCCGAACATCATGCCCCCTTCGACTTTGCTTCCATCTCATCGAGAGCAGCGGCCAGGCGCTTTTCTTCGTTATAGTAGCGGGCACGGTCCCAGAAATTCGGCTTGCCGATACCGGTCGACATATGGCGGCCGATCAGGCGGCCGGCGGCATCTTCGCCTTCGATTTCGTAACGCATCAGGTCCTGGGTGATGATGACATCGCCTTCCATGCCGATCACCTCGGTGATCGCCGTGATGCGGCGCGAACCATCGCGCAGACGAGCCGCCTGGACGATCACATCGATCGAACCGGCGATGATTTCGCGGACGGTCTTGGCGGGAAGGCTGAAGCCGCCCATGGCGATCATCGATTCGATACGGCTCAGGCATTCGCGCGGCGAGTTGGAGTGGATCGTTCCCATTGAGCCGTCGTGACCGGTGTTCATCGCCTGCAGAAGGTCGAAAACCTCAGGTCCGCGCACTTCGCCGACGATGATGCGTTCAGGACGCATACGAAGGCAGTTCTTGACGAGATCGCGCATGGTGATCTCGCCTTCGCCTTCGATATTCGGCGGGCGCGTTTCGAGGCGTACAACATGCGGCTGCTGCAGCTGAAGTTCGGCCGTGTCTTCGCAGGTGATCACACGCTCGTCACGGTCGATGTAGTTCGTCAAGCAGTTTAGCAGCGTCGTCTTACCGGAACCGGTACCGCCGGAGATGACGACGTTGCAGCGAACACGGCCGATGATCTGCAGCAGCGTCGCGCCCTCGGGCGTGATCGCGCCGAAGCGGACCAGCTGGTCCAGGGTCAGCTTGTCCTTCTTGAACTTACGAATGGTCAGGGCCGGACCGTCGATCGCCAGCGGCGGCGCGATAACGTTGACACGCGAGCCGTCAGGAAGGCGGGCGTCGCAGATCGGGCTCGATTCATCGACGCGGCGGCCGACCTGGCTGACGATGCGCTGGCAGATCGACAGGAGCTGAGAGTTGTCACGGAAGCGGATTTCCGATTCCATCGTCTTGCCGCCGACTTCGATGAAAGTCTGGCCGGCACCGTTGACCATGATGTCGGCGATGTCGTCACGCGCCAGCAGCGGCTCGAGCGGACCGTAACCGAGAACGTCGTTGCAGATGTCTTCGAGCAGTTCTTCCTGCTCGGAAATCGACATCGCGAAGTTCTTGATCGTGATGATGTCGTTGACGATGTCGCGGATTTCTTCCCGCGCGCTCTCGGCATCGAGCTTGGCAAGCTGCGACAGGTCGATCGTGTCGATGAGCGCGGAAAAGACCTGCGCCTTGGTGTCGTAGTATTCTTCGGTGCGAACCGGGCGCCGGCGCTGCGGCGTCTGCATCGGCGGCGGCGCCACCTGCTGGCGTGCATTCTCCCGGGCAGGCTCGACGAGAACCTGCGGCGAGGTGGATGCCGGTGCGGCAACGGCAACCGGCGGCGGTGGCGCTGCTACGCCGCCAGCCTTTCCGAAACCATCATTTCCGCGTTTTCCGAACATGCCAATTCCAATCTACGCTTTACGTTACTTGCCGCGCTTCAGAAGTCCGAGAAGGCCGCCGCGCTTCGCCTTCTTCACGGCAACGCGGCCGGTGACGATATGCGAAAGCTGCGAGAAGGTTTCCGCCGTCGGCGACTTGGGATCCATTTCGGAGATCATCCGGCCACTGTTTGCGGCGTTGCCGAAGAGGTTGATGTCGAACGGGATGATCGCGATCGGATCAGTCTCCAACGGCTCGCAAAAGTCGCCGGGAGCAATTTCAGGACGCTTCGGCATGCCGACCTGATTGAGGATCAGATGCGGCGCCTTGTCGTTCGGACGCAGCTTACGCAACGCGTCGAGCATGTTCTTGGTGTTGCGCAGGTTCGCGAGATCAGGCGCGGCGCAGATCACCACCTCGTCTGCGGCGCTGAGCACTGAACGCGTCCATTCCGACCAGGCATGCGGAACATCGAGAACCGTGACCGGGGCACTACGCTGCAGCACGTCGAGAACCGGCTGGAATGCGTGACCATCAAAGTCATAGGCGCGGTCGAGCAGCGATGGCGCTGCCAGCATCGACAGATGCTCGGAGCACTTCGTCAGCAGGCGATCGAGAAATACTTCGTCCAAGCGTTCCGGCGCATAGACGGCTTCGGCGATGCCCTGTGTCGGATCCTGGTCGAAATCGATGTTCGCCGTGCCATAGGGAAGGTCGAGATCGGCGAGGATCGTTTCTGTCGCGAACAGGCTGGAGATGCCGAACGCGCAGTTATGGGCGATAGTCGAGGCGCCGACACCGCCCTTGGCACCAATGAATGCGATGCTGCGTCCAAGCGGCTCCGCATCCGGATCGACGAAGATCTGCGCCATGGCCATCATGACGTCAGGCATCGAGACCGGCTGCACCATATATTCGGAGATGCCGTTGCGGATCAGTTCGCGGTAAAGGGCGATATCGTTGTAATAGCCGACGATGACGACCTTGGTCGAGGGATCGCAGACGCTGGCGAGCGGCGCGAGCTCGGCGAGCAGGTTTGCGGCGCTCGCCCTGGTCTCGAGAATGATGAGGTTCGGCGTCGGCGTCGTCTGGAACATGTTGGCGGCAGCGGCGATGCCGCCGCTGGTGATGCGCAGACTGACCTTGGACACACGGCGATCGTTGGCGCAGCGCTCCATGACCTGCTGCAGCGCTTCGCTCTCGCAGAAGGCATGAACCGAGATACGCGGCAGGGGCCGCATATTTTCGAGATCAGCCATGCGAACGGCTTCTTCGGCGTTGCGAAGCTCGGTCGTGTTTGTGATTTCGTATTCGACTGCGCTCATCATTCCGTTCCGTGCTTAGAAGCCAGAGGCGTCGCTCTGTTCGAGAGTCGTGCTGTATCCACGATACTCGGTGATCGCATTGTTGCGGCGCGCTGCATCGATCGGCGTCATGCCGCGCGGCGCAATGAAGTCCTCGGGATTGGCAACCTGCGCCGCCAGGTTGTTCTGATAGGCGCAGCCAAAATTGTAGTAATTCTGATTGTCGAAGCCACCGCCGATATCCTTCGGCCACTGGCCGCATTGGGTCGTTACGGCGGTCGTACCCGTGAAGGTCAGGCGGATGGGTGCCGCATCTCCGCCACCTGCCGCGGCATAGGAGGCGTAGACAATCTTGGAGGTCGAGATACCGCGTGAAGCAAGCTCGGCGCGGACTTGGCCCCGCAGCTGGCTGACCGCCGAGGCGTTGGCGGAGCCCTGCGGCGACATCAGGTAAACCGGGCCGGACGCGCGCGAGATGTACATCGTGGCAAATCCGCGAATGAGATCTTTTTGAGCGATGGTCAGCCGGCGATCCGTGGTGGCAACCGGGATATCGACAGCCTGCTCCGCTTCGGTCACGACGATCGGGTGACGCTGCCGGTAATCGTCGGGAATGCCGCCGGTCGTCAGATTGTCGCGCGGCGCCGCGCAGCCCGTGAGAGCGGCTGCAGCCAACAGACCGGCCATAGCCAGCAATTTCGGAGCGCTTGTCTTCATCTGTGTCATACCGGCCACCGCCTGATTGGACTTCATCATGATCGTTTCCAGCTGCGCCGTTCTCATTTGTAGATAAACCCGATGGAGCCATGGAACTGCGCGTCGGCGACCGGCGCCTCGCGACTGCCGTAGACCTTGTTCACACGGTTCATGAAGAAGGCCTGGCCGTCGTTCTCCGGGCTGAAATTGTCGTCCGGACGGTTCAGCTGGTTGCGGGCAACCGGGCGCACCAGGTAGGGCGTCGCAATGATGACCAACTCTGTCTCGTCGCGCTCGACCGTCCGCTGACGGAAAAGCGTGCCGAGCAGCGGGATCTTGTTGACCCCCGGCGTGCCGTTGGAGGTCTGAGAAACGTTGTCGCGGATCAAGCCGGCAAGGGCGATCGAGCCGCCGGAGGGCAATTCCACCGAGGTTTCGGCCGAGCGGCGCTGATAGGTCGGAGCAGAACCCGTCGCCGACGGAGCGGGCTCGGAAACATTGGTCTTGATCTCGAGACTGATGCGGCCCGACGAGAGAACCACCGGTTTGAAGCCGAGATTGATACCATAATTGTAGGGAACGACAGTGACGTTACCGTCATTGTCGGTCGTGGAATACAGAACCTGACCACCGGAATTGAAGGTCGCGGCCTGCCCAGAGATTGCGGTCAACGTTGGCTCGGCGAGCGTTCTGACGACCTTGGCCTGCTCAAGCGCATTCAGGTAGGTCGAGATATCGTATTTCCCGATCGACGACTTGAAGAGCGCTGCGAGACCACCACCAGCGACAGACGCGGCGCCATCGACGGCCGGCGCTCCGAGCTGCGCGACCGTCAGGCCCGATGAGCCGGAAACAAGATTGTCGAAGCCGATCTGCTTGAGGATCTCGCGGCGAACCTCAGCGATCGTCACCTTCAGCGTTACCTGATCCTCGCCCTGGATCTGCAGCAGGTTGACCACCTGCGACTGCTGGCGGGCTTCGGCAAAGAGAGCTACGTCGCCCTGTTGCGCGCTGCTCGATGCCGTTTCCGTCCGCGTCGTCGCTTCGCCACCCTTCAGGAAGGCGCCAGCCAGGTCAGCTGCCTGCGACGCGTCCTGCGGCGTACGCACCGTGCCGGTCAGCACGATGTTGTCGGAAACGATCTCGACATTGATGTTCGAGTCCGGAATGAAGCGCTTCAGATTTGCTTCGAGACCGGAAACGTCGCGCTCGATTTCGATATCGAGGCTGACGACTTCCTGACCGTCAGCGCCAAAGATGAAGATGTTCGTCTGGCCGACCTTCTTGCCGAAAAGATAGATGCGGCGCGACGTGCGCGTCACGGCGTCGGCCATCGACGGATCGGAAACGAGGATATCATGCGCGTCCTCAGGCAGATCGACGACAACCGCCTTGTTGAGGCCGAGCTTGAGGCGGCGATGGGCACCAGGACCGCTTTGCGAGATGCGGACAATGCCGTCGGCATCGGCAAATGCCTTGCTGACGCCGAAGACGGGAGCCATGAAATCCGGCACGAGGCCGGTGATCGCAACCGTGAGCGACATGACAGTGGTGAGCAGAAGCTTGGTGCGCCGTGCGGTCTTGGTCATCTCGATGTCCTCATTCTGCCTTCGGCGCAGCGCTATCGGTCACGATCGATCCCGACTTGATGACCTGAACCAGTGCATTTCCGTTGTCGCCGCTGAGCAGATAGTCCGCCGCGGTGGTATCCTGCTCCTGCGCATCGGCGACCGAACGCAGCGTCAGCGAAAGCCTGTCGGCCATCTGCTGCGCGACAATCAGGACTTTGGATTGGTCGGGGGTCAGCTCCAGCGTCGCGGTCGTGCCGACCACCGCTTTCGAGCCGTCTTCCTTCTCCTGGATCTGTTGGTCGATCGCCAGGACGCGAACGTTGTTCAGCACGTTTTCGGTTATGAACTTGTCGGTGCCCTGCCCCTTGCGAACCATGATGACGTCGACGCGATCATTCGGCAGGATGAAGCCGCCAGCGCCAGTTGCGACCGAAATCTCGGTGGCGACGGCGCGCTTTCCGGCGGGAAGCAAAGCTGAAAGGATGCGGCTATTCGAATCCGCCACCTTTTCAGGGCGTATCGGTTCGCCCTCGAAGATCGGCAAACGGACGACCGCACCCTGCAATTCCTTCAGGGCATCCGGCTTTTCCGTCTCGGTGATAAAGCCCTGGACGACGCCGTCCTGAGGCCAAGGCATCCAATGAACCGTCTTTTCGTCGATTCGCGATCCGACAGCGAGATTGGCGCTGGAGACAAGGACGTTGACCGTCGGTTCCTTTTCGACAACCGACTGTACCTGAGTAACGACGCCACCGCGTCCAGCAAGCTGCATTGCCAGCAGGCCGGCCAGACCGGCGGCGACAACGGCCACTGAAAGTATAAGAAGACGGGCGGGTTTCATCGATCATTCCTCGGGACGATGCATATTCGTCTCGCAGAATGCTCTTGAATTGGTGTAATTATAGTTAACGGAAGCCTTACATTTTAAGTTAACGAGCGTTTAAAACGCCGCTATTTCAGGGCTTCCAAGGTCGCGGTAAAGATCGGCGACGAAGGGAAGGCAATAAATCCACCCGCTGCGATCGCAATGCCGTAGGGGATCTTCTTTGCCAAAATCAGTGAATTTGGAACAGGTACGCCCATCGCAAGGATCGTGTTCGACTGCGTTCTCAGCAGCAGGATAGCGAAGGTCAGAAGCCCGCCGAACAGGCCGACAGCCGCAACAAACAGGACCAGAGAGTTTGTAAGGCCGAACCAGAGAGCGGCGGCAGAGAGAAGCTTGGCGTCGCCACCGCCCATGATGTTCAAAGCGAATAGCGCAAAGCAGGCCATGAACACAGCGAGGCCTGCGACGAGCGACAAGCCGATTGCCTCAAACTGCATCCCCACTAACGGAGCCGTCAGCAGAAAACTGAGCGCTAGGACGAGAGACACCCGATTAGGAATGGTCATCGTGAAGAGATCGGACAGAGCCGCGACGGCCAAGCAGAACGGAAGAATCACGAACACGGCTGCAGCAATCATCTACCGATCCCCAAAAAGCAAAAAGGCTCACGTCTTAGGTGAGCCTTCGCAAGGCATGTCTTGCCTATTCCGGCCGCGCTATTCGCGACTTACTTGGAAGCAGCCGTAGCGGCGTTGCTCATCTTCGTGCTCAGGTTCTGGAACACGTTGTTGATGTTGGTGCCGAGGCTCGTTGCGCCAGCGATCAGCGCTACGGAAATCAGGGCGGCGATCAGACCGTATTCAATTGCGGTCGCGCCAGATTCGTCCTTCAGAAAACGGCTTACAAGCTTGGTCATGTGTAACTCCTACTCCAGTTGATGTTCAGCACGTCCGCCAACTGTTTGCCGTTGATCGGATTAGCCCAACCTAACGCGGCGCTGTTTCAATCGGCTTAAAGAAGAGGGTTACCGGGAGGTTAATGCTAAAGTAGACCCACTCATGGTGAGGGGTTTCTTACTGGATATATTACAATTTTATCTATGCGTTAGATGCACTGCCTCAGCGAGGATTCGAGGCGTTATACTTTAATACATGCATCGTGCCACAACATTACAAGCGCCCGGCCAGAGTGACAAAAGCGTACGATTTCGGGAGGCATTCTGCACCGATCTGACGAAAATGGCGGCTTTTAAGTCTTCATTCACCAATTTTTTCCATGCTGTTGTGAAATTCTGCCGAAGTTCAAAGAGAGTTCCATGTCGTCACGCGGCAAGACCGTTATCATGGCGTGCATTGCCGCCCTTCCTTGGTTCGCAAGCCCGCACTCTTCCCTGGCGGAAGAAGACATGCTGCGCGTTTACATGGATCACGCGCGCGTACTGAAGCTCGATCGCGCCGTCAGCAAGGTCATTGTCGGCAATGCGAAGGTTGCCGACGCGACGGTGGCGGATTCAAAGACGATCGTGCTGACAGGCCGCAGCTTCGGGACAACAAACATCGTTCTTCTCGACGTGGACGGAAATGCCATTCTCGACCAGACGATCCTGGTGTCTATCGATGAAGGCAACACGGTGCGCGTCTACCGTCAAACAGACCGCTCCGTCCTCTCCTGCTCTCCCACTTGCGAACAGCATACGCAGGAATCGGCGACGGCAGCAGGCACAGGCGGCTAACGGCGCTGACGTATCCGCTCCGTTAAATTGTTGCTTCGCTCTGAAACGGAAAATCAACGAACGCGCCCTAGGATCGGCGGATGACAAACTCGCCCCAAAGCGCAGAACCTTGCCTGCAGAAGCAGCTCGCCGTAGCCAGTACGCCGAAGCGCGGCCGGTTTGGAATCTTCATGCGCTCCAAGGACGGCTCCGCTGCAATTGAATTTGCTCTGCTCGCCATTCCTTACTTCATGGTGATCTTCGCAATCATCGAGACCTTCGTGGCCTTCGCGGCTGAAGAGTTGGTGTCGAACGGCGTCGATACGATGGCCCGCAAGATGCGCACCGGCCAAATCACCTACAACCTGGGCCGAGCGACCGACGTAAACACCTCAGCAGCCTTCCGTCAGTCCTTCTGCAATGAAGTGTCGATCCTCATTCAGTGTTCAGCTTCCGAAGTGTCCACGCCCAACAAACTCTGGCTCGACGTCAGGACGTTTACGAATTTCTCGGACATGCCGACCACCATTCCGATGAACACAACGGGCCTTGATACGTCCGGCATCCAGTATAGCCCCGGTGGCTCCGGTACGAGGAACATGGTGCGGGCCTATTATAAATGGCAGGTCATCACCGATCTCGTGCGCCCCTATATCACGCCATACAAGACAACGACTGGCGCACGCCTCAACGAATACCTGATCGTTGCCACCGCGGCCTTCCAGAACGAGCAATATCCGTGATGATCCGCGCCTTTCGTCTCAACATCAGATCCAAGCTCATCGAGATTTTCGGCGATCGAACGGGCGTCGGCGCGATCGAATTCGCGATCCTCTTCCCGATCCTCATGATGCTCTATATCGGCGCCTTCGAGATCACGGTCGGGCTCAGCGTCAGCAAGCGCGCGGCTCGATCTGCGGGTTCGGTTGCCGACATCGTAACGCAGCAGCAGAATGTCACCAAGAGCTCGCTTCAACAGTTCAGCAACGTGGCGAATGCCATCTTCGCGCCGTTCAATACATCACAGATGCAGATCAAGCTGACCGGCATCACGATTGACGCGAGCGCCAACGCAAAGGTGCTCTGGTCTTGGCAGAATAGCTCCACGACCGCACCCTATGCAGCAAACTCTGTTGTAACCGGCGTTCCGTCCGACATGCAGAAGGCAAGCAGCTTCCTGGTGCGCGCCGAGTTGAGCATCCCCTACCAACTCTTCGCCTTCACTCCTGCCTTCCTGCCCGGCAACATGCAAACCCTGACGATCAGCCGGACCTATTATTACCGCCAGCGTCAAGGCGACAATATCCCCTGCGGCGACTGCTGAGCCCTGCCCTGCAATTTGCCAAGCAAGCACGGGCGTTATATGCCTGAGCGCCATCGCGGCGTGATGCCGCAGAGCAATTGGTCTGATGATGGCACGTGCATTTCTTTTCGTACTCGATTCCTTCGGTGTGGGCGGGAGCCCGGATGCTTCCAGCTATGGCGACGAGGGCGCAGATACGCTTGGGCATATCGCCGAGTTCTGCGCTGCCGGCGCTGCCGATCGCGCCGGGCTGCGGTCCGGGCCGCTCCTGCTTCCGAATATGACGGCTCTCGGGTTGCTGCAGGCTGCGAAGGCCGCGACCGGGCGGCTTCCGGCGGGGATGCCGATGCCGGAGAAGGTTTACGGCATTCATGGATGCGCGAGCGAAGTGTCCCGCGGCAAGGATACGCCATCCGGGCATTGGGAGATCGCCGGTACGCCCGTCACCTTCGATTGGGGCTATTTCCCGACCGAGGGCGACGCCTTTCCGCCGCAGCTGGTCGAGGCGCTCTGCTCGGCGGCCGATGTGCCCGGTATTCTCGGCAATTGCCATGCTTCGGGAACCGAGGTGATCGCCCGCTTCGGCGCCGAGCATATCCGCACGGGCAAGCCGATCTGCTATACGTCCGCGGATTCCGTCTTCCAGGTGGCTGCCCACGAGAAGCATTTCGGCCTTGAGCGGCTGCTTGGTTTCTGCCGCATCGCCCGGGCGCTGCTCGACAGCTACAATATCGGCCGTGTCATCGCGCGGCCCTTTATCGGCGAGACGGCCTCGACTTTCGAGCGGACTGGTAACCGCCGCGACTTCTCGGTGCCGCCGCCGGAGCCGACGCTGCTCGACCGTCTGGTCACCGCCGAACGCAAGGTGCACGCCATCGGCAAGATCGGCGATATCTTCGCCCATCAGGGCGTTTCGCGGGTCATCAAGGCGAATGGCAACGAGGCGCTGATGGATGCGTCGCTGGCCGCCATGGACGAAGCCCAGGACGGCGAGCTGGTATTCACGAATTTCGTCGATTTCGACATGATCTACGGCCACCGCCGCGATGTTCCCGGCTATGCCGCCGCGCTCGAAGCCTTCGATGCGCGCCTTCCGGATGTGCACCGCAAGCTGGCGCCCGGCGATCTGGTGATCCTGACGGCCGATCACGGCTGCGATCCGACCTGGCGCGGCACCGACCACACCCGCGAACGCGTGCCGATCCTCGCCTATGGACCCGGGCTGCGCTCGCGCGATATCGGGATCCGCAGAACATATGCCGATATCGGCGAAACGGTTGCCCGGCATCTCGGCATTGCCGCCGGGCCGCATGGGAGAAGCTTTTTATGACATCGCATTTGAAGAAGGTTGAGCTGCACTGCCACCTGGAGGGCGCGGCCCCGCCGGCGCTGACGCTGGAACAGGCACGCAAGTACAATATCGACATCACGCCTTATCTTAGGGATGGCGCCTATGTCTGGCATGATTTTGCAAGCTTCCTGGAGTGCTACGACAAGGTTTCCGAGGTCTACAAGACCGAGGAAGACTATGCGCTGTTGACGGAAACCTATCTCGCCGAGCTCTCCGGCATCGGCACGATCTATAGCGAGCTCATCGTCTCTCCCGATCACGGCAAGCGAATCGGCCTCGGCGCCGATGCCTATATCGAAGGCGTCTGCGAAGGCATTCGCCGCGCCAAGGCCAAGAGCGGTATCGAGGCGCGGCTGATCGTTACCGGCGAACGTCACTTCGGCCCGGAAAGCGTGATCGGCGCTGCCGAATATGCGGCGAAGGCGCAAAACCCGCTGATCACCGGTTTCAACCTTGCCGGCGAAGAACGGATGGGCCGAGTGGCCGATTATGTCCGCGCCTTCGATATCGCCCGTGACGCGGGTCTGGGCCTAACGATACATGCCGGCGAGGTCTGCGGCGCCTTCAGCGTCGAGGATGCGCTGAACGACGTGCGACCGGCCCGTATCGGCCATGGTGTCAGGGCAATCGAGAGCACCGATCTCGTCAAGCGGCTGGCCGATCTCGGCACCGTGCTGGAAGTCTGCCCGGGCTCGAATATCGCGTTGAAGGTTTTCCCGGATTTCGCGTCGCATCCGCTGCGCAAGCTGAAGGAAGCCGGCGTGCGCGTGACGATCAGCTCGGACGATCCGCCGTTCTTCCATACCTCGCTGAAACGGGAATACGAGCTGGCCGCCGATGCCTTCGGCTTCAGTGACGCGGAGATCGACGATCTGACCCGCACGGGCATCGAGGCGGCCTTCGTCGACGAGGACACGCGCCGGGCGCTGCTCGCGAAGCTCTGACGCCTGCCGACACTGGGGATGATGCTGTGAAAATCGCCTGCACTCTTGCAGTCCGGGCGATTTAGATGGAAGAAACGTCGGATAACAATAATCAAAGGAAGGCTTGGCCATGGAAGGCGTAACCGTCATCGATCATCCGCTCGTCCAGCACAAACTGACGATCATGCGGCGCAAGGAGACATCGACGGGCAGCTTCCGCCGGTTGCTGCGCGAAATCTCGACGCTGCTCTGCTACGAGGTCACCCGCGATCTCGAGCTGACGATGGAGACCATCGAAACGCCGCTGCAGACGATCGAGTCCCCGGTCCTTGAAGGAAAGAAGCTGGTTTTCGCCTCGATCCTGCGCGCCGGCAACGGCCTGCTCGAAGGCATGCTCGATCTCGTGCCCTCGGCCCGCGTGTCGCATATCGGCGTCTATCGCGATCACGAGACGCTGCAGCCGGTCGAGTATTTCTTCAAGGCGCCCGAGGACATTTCCGAGCGTCTGATCATCGTCGTCGATCCGATGCTGGCCACGGGTAATTCGGCGATCGCGGCAATCGACAAGCTGAAGGAGCGCGGTGCGCGCAATATCCGCTTCCTCTGCCTGCTCGCGGCGCCGGAAGGCCTGAAGAATTTCCGCGCGGAACATCCCGATGTGCCGGTCTTTACCGCGTCGATCGACAGCCATCTGAACGAGCAGGGCTACATCATGCCCGGCCTCGGCGATGCCGGCGACCGCATGTACGGGACGAAGTAACGTCAATTTCCGATTTACCAAATCGGTGCACAAACATGGCCCGGATCCGCGATCCGGGCCATTTGCGTTTCGGCGTTAGCAACTTGTCAGCAATTATGGCGTAGCAGCTTGAGAATGAGGCCTCGCATGATGCGCGGTTTATGCAGGAAGGATTTCTGTTTCATGCTCATGCGTACAGTCATTTTCGCGAGCATTGCCGCGGCTCTGGCGACCCAGGTGCCCTCGCTGTTTCTGGCGATGAGCCCGCAGCCGGCCGATACCCCCGTTTCCGCAAATTACGTTTCCGCCGCGCCCGACCAGGCCGCAGCGCCCTCGCCCATCGCAGGCAGCGGCAGCATGCGCCTGCAGGCCGACGCCCAGGGCCATTTCAACGGCGACTTCAAGATCAACGGCAAGCCTGTTCAGGGCATGATCGACACGGGCGCGACCTATGTGGCACTCAACGAAAGCCTTGCCCGCCGTCTCGGCTATGGCGGTAATCAGCTCGACTTCCGCTATGCCGTCAACACCGCGAACGGCCAGACCAAGGCCGCCCATGTCACGCTCGATCGCATGGAGATCGGCGGCATCCGGGTTCAGGGCGTCGAAGCCTTCGTTCTCCGTGATGATGCCCTGTCGCAGACGCTTGTCGGCATGAGCTTCCTGAAGAAGCTCGACTCCTACTCCGTCGCCGACGGCGCGCTCAGCCTCAAGCAGTAAGATCAGACGCGGCCGGATATGACCGGCGGCAGCTTCGGCTTGTCGCCGGATATCTTGTAATTCGCGATTATCGCAGCCGCGGCCCGCTCTGCCGCCGCATCGTCGGCGGCGTGGACGAAGGCGATCGGCTGACCCTTTTCCACCTGCGTGCCGAGCGGCAGCAGGCCGGAGAAGCCGACGCGATGGTCGATCCTGTCGGATGGATGCCGCCGCCCGCCGCCGAGATCGATGACGGCCATGCCGGCCTCTCTCGCATCACAGCTTGCCAGCCAGCCGCTCTCCGGCGCCAGCACCGGCTTCTGTACCGGCGCGGCCTTCAGATATCTGGCGGGGCTTTCGACGAAATCCACCGGGCCGCCCAGCATCGCGACCATTCGTGCAAAGGTTTCCATCGCGTGGCCTGAGGAGAGCGCCTGGCGGGCGCTTACTTCACCATCGGCAAGCGACGCAGCAACGCCGCTGCCGACCAGCATCTCCGCAGCAAAGGCCAGCACGATTGCTTCCAGCCGTGTGCCGGACTTCTTGCCGGACAGAAAATCAAGGCAGTTCCAGATCTCGACTGCATTGCCGGCAGCGTCCGCCAGCGGCTCGTTCATATCGGTCAGCAGTGCCGAGGTCTTTACGCCGGCGCCATTGGCAACCTCGACCAGCGAGCTTGCCAGCGTCTTCGCCTCATCGGCATCCGTCAAGAAGGCCCCACTGCCGGTCTTCACGTCGAGGATCAGCGTTTGCAATCCGGCAGCGAGCTTCTTCGACAGAATCGAGGCCGTGATCAGCGGGACGGAGTCCACGGTCGCGGTCACATCGCGCACGGCGTAGAGCTTGCCATCGGCAGGGGCTAGCGCGCCCGTCTGGCCGATGATGGCGCAACCGGCTTCCTTCACCACCTTGCGGAACAGGGCGGCATCCGGGGTGATCAGATAGCCTGGTATGGATTCCAGCTTATCCAGCGTGCCGCCGGTATGACCGAGCCCGCGGCCCGAGATCATCGGCACGGCAAGGCCACAGGCCGCCGCGATCGGGGCCAGCATCAGTGAGACGTTGTCGCCGACGCCGCCGGTGGAATGCTTGTCGGCAATGGGGCGGTCGATACCTTCCCAGGTCAGCATATCGCCCGAATTCGCCATGGCCAGCGTCAGCGCCACCGTCTCGGCCCGGGTCATCCCCTTGAACCAGACGGCCATGGCAAAGGCGCCGATCTGCCCCTCGGACAGATGCCCCTTTGCCAGCAGCGTGACGAAGGCTTCGATCTCTCCGGAAGAGAGCGTCTCGCCGTTTCGCTTTCGCCGGATGATCTCCTGCGGGATCATGCTCAGTAGCTCGAGGCCTTAGCGGGCGCGGGCTGCGTGCCGCTGAGGACCGCCAGGATATCGTCGAGCAGGCCGGACGCGCCGAAGCGGAAGGTCGAGGGCATCGGCCAGTCCGGCGTCATAATCGTTTCGGCGAGGCTGAGATAGAGTGCTGCGTCGGCGACCGAACCGATCCCGCCTGCCGGCTTGAAGCCGACCTTGCGGCCGGTCTGGCGAATGGCGCGGATCATGATATCGGCGGCCTCGAGGGTGGCATTGACCGAGACCTTGCCGGTCGAGGTCTTGATGAAATCGGCACCAGCCTCGATCGCCAACTCTGAGGCACGGCGGATAAGCGTGGGATCCTTGATCTCCCCGGTTTCAAGGATGACCTTGAGCAAAGTACCGCTGCCGCATTCGGCGCGGATGGCGGAAACCATGTCGGTGACGGCCTTTTCGTTGCCCGCCAGGAACTTGCGGTAGGGAATGACCAGGTCGATCTCGTCGGCGCCATCGGCAATCGCTTCGCGCGTTTCGGCGGCGACATCGGCGATTTCCATGTCGCCCGACGGGAAGTTGACGACGGTTGCGATCCTGACCTTGTGGCCCTTGCCGAGAACGGTGCGGGCGCGGGCGACGAAACGCGGCCAGATGCAGATTGCGGCGCTGTTTCCGAAGGGCGTCTGCGCACGTTCGCAGAGCGCATCGATCTGCGCTTCGGTGCAGTCGTCCTTGAGGTTCGTCAGATCGAGCAGGGAGAGCGCGACTGCCGCCGTCTCCTTGTGCGTGTGATTAGTCATTGTTGCTTCCTCCACCCGCGACCATTTCCTTGAGGATGGCTGCGAGACGCGCGCCGCCAACGGGCGCCATGTCTTTCGTTTCGTCGTGGCTGAGTTCGGCACCGGTCATGCCGGCCCCATAATTGGTGATTACCGAGGCTGCTGCAACCCTGAGGCCCAACATCCGGGCAATGATCACTTCCGGCACCGTCGACATGCCGACGGCATCGGCGCCGAGAATGCGCGCCATGCGGATTTCGGCCGGTGTCTCGAAGCTCGGGCCGGAGAACCACATGTAGACCCCGTGCGACAGCTTGATCCCGAGTTTCTCGGCGGCCTTGCGCATGGCGACGGTGAGATCAGCATCGTAGGCATTGGTCATGCCGACGAAGCGGCGATCGCTTTCCTCGCTGATCAGCGGGTTGATGCCGGAATAGTTTATGTGATCGGTGATCTGCATCACCGAACCCGGCGGCATTTCCTCGCGCAAGGATCCAGCCGAATTGGTCAGAAACAGCGACTGGACGCCGAGGCCCTTGAGAACCTCGATCGGCAGGCGCATGGCATTGGCATCGCCCTTTTCGTAGAAGTGCACGCGGCCCGAGAGCATGATGACGGGTACGCCGCCGAGACGGCCGGCAACGACCTCGCCTGCATGGCCGGATACGGCGCTCACCGGAAAGCCGGGCAGATCCTTGTAGGCAACGCGAACCGGGTTCTCCAGCTCGCCGACGAGCGAGCCGAGGCCGGAACCGAGAATGATCCCGTGGCGCGGCACGAGCCCGCCGAGCTTTCCGACGAGCAGGTCGATTGCCGCGTTCATCCGAGTTCGGTCTCGAAGCTGAACGGCAGAAGCTCTTCCATGGTCATGGTCTTCTTCACGCCCACCTCGTCACAGAGATAGATCTTGGTGTCCTTCGAGGCGAATTCCGAGATCTTCTGGCGGCAGCCGCCGCAGGGCGGGCAGAGCGGCAGCTTCTCGGCAATGACGGCCATCTCGACGATCTTCTTGGCGCCGCCCATGATCATGGCGCTGATTGCCGTCGGTTCGGCGCACCAGCCCTGCGGGAAGGAGAGGTTCTCGATATTGGCGCCGGTATAGACCTTGCCATCCTCGGCGCGGATGGCCGCGCCGACGGGGAATTTCGAATAGGGCGCGTGGGCGAAAGCCATGGCGCCGCGGGCGGCCTCGAACAGGTCGTGGGACATGGATCAACGCTCCTTCGTATAGGGCACGCCGCCGGCCTTCGGCGGGATTGCTACGCCGATGAAACCGGCCAGCAGCACGCAGGTGAGGACGTAGGGCAGCGCCTGGAAGATCTGCACCGGCACTTCGCCGATCAGCGGCACCTGCTTGCCCTGCATGAAGTTTGCCAGCGCATCGAGGAAACCGAACAGCAGGCAGGCGAACATGACGGGCACCGGCTTCCACTTGGCGAAGACGAGCGCGGCAAGCGCGATATAGCCCTTGCCTGCAGACATGTCCTTGATGAAGGCCGCCGACTGGGCGATCGCCAGATAGGTGCCGGAGAAACCGCAAAGGATGCCGGCGCACATGACGGCGCGGTAACGCAGCCAGGTGACCGAGATGCCTGCGGTATCGACCGCGCCTGGGTTTTCGCCGACGGCGCGCAGGCGAAGGCCGAAGCGCGTGCGGTAGAGGATCCACCAGGAGAGCGGCACCGCCACGAAAGCGAGATAGGTCAGGATGTTGTTGCCTGAAATCACATTCGCATAAAGCGGACCGATGACGGGAACTTCGCGCATCGCATCGGCGCCCGGCAGGATGATCGGCGAGAAGCGCGCCTCGCCCGCAAGCTGCGGCGTGCGCCCGCCCTGGCCGAACCAGGCCTGGCCGAGCACGATGGTGATACCGGCAATGAAGAAGTTGATGGCGACGCCCGAGATGATCTGGTTGCCGCGATTGGTGATCGAGGCAAAGCCGTGGACCAGGCTGAGCGCCACCGAGCAGAGGATGCCGGCAACGAGGCCGAGCCAGGCGGAATCGGTGACATAGGCGACGCAGGCGGCGGCAAAGGCCGAGCCCAGCATCTTGCCCTCAAGGCCGATATCGAAGACGCCTGCACGTTCGGAGAACAAGCCGGCAAGCGCAGTGAAGATCAGCGGTATCGACAGACGGATCGTCGAGCTGAGAACGCTGATGAAGATGTCATAATAATCCATCGCTCGCCCTCACTTGCCCGTTAGCCGCTGATAGATGTGAACCATCGCCGGGCGGAACATGTATTCCAAAGCACCGGCAAAGAGGATGACGAGACCCTGGATGACCAGGATCATCTCACGGGTGATGTTCGGCATCTCGAAGGAAATCCAGTCGCCGCCCTGATAGAGAACGCCGAAGAGGATTGCCGCGAAGATGATACCGAGCGGATGATTGCGGCCCATCAGCGAGACGGCGATGCCGACGAAGCCGGCGCCACCGACGAATTCGACCTGCAGGCGGGCAGACGCACCCATGACCGGGTTCAGTGCCATCATGCCGGCCAGTGCGCCCGAGAGCAGCATGGCGATCATGACCGTGCGGGCGTAGGGGATGCCGGCGTAGGCGGCAGCCGTCGGGCTGACGCCGAGCGTACGCATTTCAAAGCCGAGCTTGGTGCGCCAGATCAGCAGCCAGACGAGCCAGGCGACGACGAGCGCGATGATGAAGGAGACGTTGAACGGCGCAGCGCCAAGCTTGCCGCCGAATATCTCCATGATCCATCCGAGCTTCGGCAGCTGGCCGCCATCGAGGAAGGTGCGCGTTTCCGGCGCCATCTTGCCCGGCACGATCAGCACGTGCACCAGCAGGTACACCATCAGCGCCGCGCCGATATAGTTGAACATGATCGTGGTGATGACGATGTGGCTGCCGCGCTTGGCCTGAAGGTAGGCCGGGACGAAGGCCCAGGCGGCGCCGAAGATGCCTGCGCCGAGGACGGCGATCGGCATCGTCACATACCAGGGCACGTAATTGTCGAGCGCCAGCGCCACCAGCGCGCAGCCGAGACCGCCGAGATAGGCCTGACCTTCCGAGCCGATATTGAACAGGCCGGCATGGATGGCGACGGCGACCGAGAGGCCGGTGAAGATGAAGCTCGTGGCGTAAAACAGCGTGAAGCCGATGCCTTCGCCGCTGCCGAAGGCGCCTTCGATCAGCAGGGAGAGCGCATCAAGCGGGCTCTCGCCGATCAGCCAGACGACGAAGCCGGAGATGAGGAAAGCGACGAGAAGGTTCAGGAACGGGATGAGGCCGTAATTGATCCATCGCGGTAGGGGTACGGAAGCAGTGCTCATTCAGGCCTCACGCGGCAATGCCGGCCATCATCAGGCCGAGGGTCTGTTCACCGGCATCGGGCGTCTTCTCGCCGACGACATGGCCAGCAAACATGACAAGGATACGGTCGGAAAGGGCACGGATTTCATCGAGTTCGACGGAGACGAGCAGGATCGCCTTGCCCGCATCGCGCATCTCGATGATCCGGCGGTGAATGAATTCGATGGCGCCGATATCGACGCCACGGGTCGGCTGACCGATGATCAGAGCCGACGGATCACGCTCGATCTCACGGGCGACGACGATCTTCTGCTGGTTACCACCGGAGAAGTTCGCAGTCTTCAGGCGCGGGTTCGGCGGGCGGATGTCGTATTTCTCGATCTTCTCCATGGCATCCTTACGGATGGCATCGAGATCGAGCAGCGGGCCTTTGCTATAGGCCGGCTTGCGGTGATAGCCGAGGACCGAGTTCTCATATTCCTCGAATTTCAGGACCAGCCCCATGTGATGGCGGTCTTCGGGAATATGAGCGAGACCGAGTTCGCGCAGGCGCGCGGGATCGGCCTTGTCGATCGGCTGGCCGTCGAGCAGGATTTCGCCGGATGCCGGCTTGCGGATGCCGGCGATGGCTTCGAGCAGCTCCGACTGGCCGTTACCGGCAACACCGGCAATACCGACGATCTCACCGCCCCGGACATCAAAGGAGACGTTGTCGACCATGGTGACGCCGCGATTGTCCTTCACCGTCAGGTTCTTGACCGACAGGATGACCTTGCCCGGATTGGATTCACCCTTCTGAACGCGCAGCAGAACGCGGCGGCCGACCATAAGCTCGGCGAGCTCTTCGACCGTCGTCTCGGCCGTCTTGCGGGTCGCCACCATTTCGCCGCGGCGCATGACCGATACCGTATCGGTGATCGCCATGATCTCGCGCAGCTTGTGGGTGATGAGGATGACCGTCTTGCCCTGGTCGCGCAGCACCTTGAGGATGCGGAACAGGTGATCGGCTTCGGCCGGGGTCAGAACGCCGGTCGGCTCATCGAGGATGAGGATCTCGGCGCCACGATACATGGCCTTCAGGATTTCGACGCGCTGCTGCAAGCCGACCGGAAGCTGCTCGATCAGCGCGTCAGGATTGACCTCGAGGCCGTATTCCTTTTCCAGCCGCTTCAGCTCGGCGCGAGCAGAAGCCACGCCCTTGGCGAGCAGAGCGCCGCCTTCGGCGCCGAGCATGATATTCTCAAGCACCGTGAAATTGTCGACCAGCATGAAGTGCTGGTGCACCATGCCGATACCGGCGGCAATCGCCGTCTGGCTGTCGCGGATCGAGATCGGCGTGCCATTGACGCGGATTTCGCCGGCGTCGGCGTGATAAAAACCGTAGATGATCGACATCAAAGTCGACTTACCGGCACCGTTTTCTCCGATGATGCCATGGATCGAGCCCTTGGCGACGGTAAGGTTGATGTCCTTGTTTGCGTGGACGGCACCGAATTTCTTATCGATGCCCACGAGTTCGATTGCGGGCGTGTCTGTCACAGCAGGCTCCAAATAAGAAAAGGGCGTATGGCGGTGAAATCAACACGCCATACGCCCATCTCAATCGCGGATCACTTCGGGCAAGCGTTGTCCGACGTGTAGTCGTGAACCTTGATGGTTCCTGCGATGATGTCAGCCTTTGCCTTGTCGACAGCAGCCTGCATTTCCGGCGTGATCAGCGACTTGTTGTTTTCGTCGATCGCAGCGGCAACGCCGTCTTCCTTGACGCCGAGAGCCTGAACGCCACCGGTGAACTTGTCGTTCTTGGTGTCGGAATAGGCGTTGTAGACGGCGAGGTCGACGCGCTTGACCATCGAGGTCAGGACCGAGCCCGGATGCAGGTAGTTCTGGTTGGAGTCGACGCCGATCGACAGCTTCTTGTTGTCGGCAGCCGTCTGGAGAACGCCGAGACCGGTCGCGCCAGCTGCCGCGTAAACGACGTCAGCGCCCTGGTCGATCTGGTTCTTGGTGAGCTCGCCGCCGCGAACCGGGTCGTTCCAGGCAGCACCGGTCGTGCCGGTCATGTTCTGGAAGACTTCAACGTCGGCCTTGACCGAGCGTGCGCCCTGCTCATAGCCGCATTCGAACTTGCGGATCAGCGGAATGTCCATGCCGCCAACGAAGCCGACCTTGCCGGTCTTCGAGGCCATGCCGGCGAGAACGCCAACGAGGAAGGAGCCTTCTTCTTCCTTGTAGACGACCGAACGGACATTCGGCTTGTCGACAACGGCGTCAACGATGATGAACTTGGTGTCAGGGAATTCAGCAGCAACCTTTTCGACCGCCGAGGTCCAGGCGAAGGAGACCGCGACAACCGGGTTGAAGCCGCGGCTTGCGAAGTTGCGGATCGCCTGCTCGCCCTGCGTATCGCCGGTCGGCTCGAAATCGCGATAAGCGATACCGGTTTCCTTCTTGAACTTTTCAGCGCCATTGTAGGCAGCTTCGTTGAAGGACTTATCGAACTTTCCGCCGGTGCCGTAAACGAGAGCCGGCTTGATGTCAGCGGCGAGCGCCGTCGTGGACATCGCGGCCACGGCCAGGAGAGAAAGGAGGGTTTTTTTCATGAGTTGCAGCCCTGTTGTTGCTATTTGTTAGGGGTCCTCCCGCAAGCCTTCTGCGAGGCATGTCTGCGGAACCACCGGCCTCCCCCCGGAGGCCTGGCTTCGCGCATCCTTGCATGGCTGAATGAAAATTTCACGAGAAATTTTTCGGGTGGTAAAAATTTGCCGGGGATGCCGAAAATCAGTTCAATCAGGCTGATTTCTGCGCAAAAGCCGCTACGAAACTGCTTTTTCGGTGATCAGGCCGTGAAGCGGCCTGCAACCGGGGGCTTCTTATATCCGACCATCCAGAGCAGCAGCGCAAGCACCAGAAACACCCCGAAAGCGGGCTGCAGCATCAGCCACTGGAAGATGAAAGCGTAGAAGCGCGGGTGGATATAATAAGCGGTTGCGGACTGCAGCGCCAAAAGCGAGGCGGGGCTGACATCCTGCCAGGCATCGCCCATCGGCGTCATCACCACGGCGGAGGCCGCAACTGACTGGATGGAATCGATCGTCCCCGCGATCACCGCAACGGCAAGCGCGACAAGACTACTCAAACGCAACAAGAAACGCATAAAACCCTCCGGCGCACCCGATGCCGAAAACCCCGGCCAGCCACGCCATTTTCCGCCCTCAGGGCCACGATAAGTCCGTGTCCTGGAAAGCGCAATGCATGACGCGGGCGGAGTTTTATCCGAAGAAGTCAAAAATCTGTTAGATTTAGGTTGATCCTCGAAAATTCATCGGTATATATCGCGCCGTTCCAACGATTTGCGTCCGCTGACGCCAATCAAAAAAGCAGGACAGGTGGCCGAGTGGTTTAAGGCGCACGCCTGGAACGCGTGTGTACGTGAAAGCGTACCGTGGGTTCGAATCCCACCTTGTCCGCCATTTTTCTTTTTTCCCGACATTGCCATGCATTGCGGTTGCCGCACTGCACGACGGATTGCCTGTCGAGCCGCAGATTTTCTAGAATTTGCGCTGGCTCATTAGCACCTTATTCAACCAATGAGGGCATATTCCCTGCGTTACGGTGGGGAACTCAACTTCATGACTATATTCGGCGAGTCCAAGCTGGGACGGATTGGCTATGCAATCCTGCTGGTCCTCATGTTCTGCTTCGATTTCGCCAAAGACCCGATCGAGCGCTTCATCATGGCTCAGCATGACCAAGCCGCACGCGAGCTCATGGCACCTCGGCCGGTTAGCGATACTGCGGTTGGTGCGAAACGACCGGCCGGCAACGGCAAGAACATGCCGCTGATGTTTCCAGGGCAGGAGAAAGCTCTGAACGACCTCGTTGCTTCCGGCCGCAAGCCGACGCCGGAGGACATGGAGAAACTGCGAGCCGCTACGGCTGCCGGCGCGATGAACATGATTCTGGGTGGCGGCGCCTCGGTCGATCGCCGAGCGGCGGACCTTGCGGCACGCCGGTCGATGTTCGAAACGCTTCACTTCATTTCGGTGATCGCGATGACGGCCGTAACCGTCATCGGTCTCCTTTACATGGTATCGAGCAGAATTCGGCACATCGGCTGGCCGCAATATGTGATGCTGGTGCCGCTTGCCCCCGTCTTCATCCCGAAATTCGTGGCGATCCCGCTTCCTGACGTTGCGATCCAAGGGATCGCGATATTCTTCTACGCCGTGCTCCTGGTTCTGGCGTTTATTCCGGGTGACGGCCCGCGCCCTTCCGACCGCTACCCGATGGGAGCCAGAGCGCCTGCACCTGCCAAGCGCAAGCCGGGGCAGTTCGGCAGGCTCGGCACGGAATAGCTACCGCTCCTCACCCTCCCAGCCGAACACGCTGCGGCCGCCCCATTCCGGCGAATTCCTGAATTCGCCGGCAACGATCTCCTTGAGATCGGGGCCCGTGACATAGCGCTCCAGCTGGCGGGACTGGTCGTCGAGGCGCTTGAGGGCCTCAAGCTCTTCCTCGCGACCGAGGCGGCCCTTCTGGACCGCCGATTTCATCACCTTGATGGTTTCGTCGTAAACCTTCAGCGGCACGGGGAATGGATGGCGGTCCTTGCCGCCGTGGGCGATCGAGAAACGGGCGGGGTCGGAGAAGCGGTAGGGCGCGCCGTGGACGACCTCGGCGACCATGGCGAGCGCCTGGACGGTGCGGGCGCCGACGCCGGGGACGAGGAGAAGCTGCTCGAAATCTTCGGGGCCACGATCCGCCGCGGCCGCCAGATTGCCGTGCAGACGCTTCATGTTGACGTCCTTTTCGCGGACATCGTGATGGGCGGGCATGATCAGGTGCGGCAGGAGCATCTGGTCGGGCAGCGGGGCAGGCTTTCTCGTGTCAAGCGCCAGTGCTGCGGCTTCGCGGACGATGCGGTCGGGGCCGAGCGTTGCGAGGAGATCGAGCTGTCCGGCGCGGGAACGCTCGGCACGCCTGTCGGCGAGGTTGACGATGTTGCCCTGCGTGCGGCCTTCGATCGCCGCATGCGGCGAGTTCACGAAGCTCTCCAGGCCCTCGGACAGCCAGTGATAGCGGCGGGCCTGCCTGTTGTCGCCGTTCATGCCTTGCTGAACCACCACCCATTTGCCGTCGTCGGTGACGATGAAGCCGTGGAGGTAGAGGTCGAAGCCATCCTGGAGGGCGGCACTATCAACCTTGGCGACAAGGCGGCTTGCCTGCGCCAGCGCAATGCCGTCGATGCCGACGCGGTTGCCGATCGCGGCAAGCTCGTCCGGGGTGCGCCGCGACTGGGCGCCGCGGCCGCCGCAGACATGCAAGCCGAGCTCGCCCGAGAGCGGCGTCAGGCCGCGCTTCAGCGCGCCGAGAACACTGGTGGTGATGCCCGAGGAATGCCAGTCCATGCCCATGACGGCGCCGAAGGACTGGAACCAGAAAGGGTGCGCGAGACGGCGCAGGAATTCGTCGCGGCCGTAGTGATGCACGATCGCTTCGGTGACGAGTGCACCAAGCTTCGTCATCCGGTCGCCCAGCCATTTGGGAACCCTGCCGCCATGCAGGGGAAGATCGGCGCTGCCTGCTCTTTGAGCCATGGACGCAATTATAGCTGCGTCGCGCAGCCGAAGGAATCCGGTGCATCAAAAAGAAAACGCCGGCTGCAAGCAGCCGGCGCCTTGGGAGGAAAACCCTTTTAGCCTCAGGCAGCAGCCGAAGCCGAACCCGACAGCGGAACTTCCGAGATCGTCTTCAGAACCTGGGAAGCGATCTGGTAGGGGTCGCCCTGAGAGTTCGGACGGCGATCTTCCAGGTAGCCCTTGTAGTCGTTCTTGACGAAGGAGTGCGGAACGCGGATCGAAGCACCACGGTCAGCAACGCCGTAGGAGAACTTGTTCCACGGAGCCGTTTCGTGCTTGCCGGTGAGGCGCTTGTCGTTGTCCGGACCGTAAACAGCGATGTGAGCGTCGAGGTTCTTTTCGAACTGCGCCATCAGGGCTTCGAAATAAGCCTTGCCGCCAACTTCGCGCATGTACTTGGTCGAGAAGTTGCAGTGCATGCCCGAGCCGTTCCAGTCGGTGTCGCCGAGCGGCTTGCAGTGATATTCGATGTCGATGCCGTACTTTTCAGTCAGGCGCTGCAGCAGGTAGCGTGCCATCCAGATCTGGTCGGCGGCCTTCTTGGAGCCCTTGCCGAAAATCTGGAATTCCCACTGACCCTTGGCCACTTCGGCATTGATGCCTTCATGGTTGATGCCGGCAGCGAGGCACTGGTCGAGATGCTCTTCGACGATTTCGCGGGCAACCGGGCCAACGTTGGACGAGCCGACGCCGCAGTAATACGGACCCTGCGGAGCCGGGTAGCCCTGCTCCGGGAAGCCGAGCGGACGGCCGTTTTCGTAGAAGAAGTATTCCTGTTCGAAGCCGAACCATGCATCTTCGTCGTCGAGAATGGTCGCACGGCTGTTGGAAGCGTGCGGGGTAACGCCATCGGGCATCATGACTTCGCACATGACGAGAACGCCGTTTGTGCGAGCCGGATCCGGATAAACTGCGACCGGCTTCAGGACGCAATCAGAGCTGCGGCCTTCGGCCTGCATCGTGGACGAACCATCGAAGCCCCAGAGCGGGAGCTGCTCGAGCGTCGGAAACGCGTCGAATTCCTTGATCTGCGTCTTGCCGCGCAGGTTCGGTACAGGAGTGTACCCATCGAGCCAGATGTACTCGAGCTTATACTTTGTCATTGGCCAGTCTCTCAAACGTGTGCGTGTCACAAATCCTGAGGGTGCGTTTCACCAGCGGATGCACACTAACAAGCACGTAGCGTGCCAGTTCGAAATCCGCCCTTCAGGGTGCGTCAAAACGCGCAGGCAGGGCGCCGGCGAGACCGGACGTTAACTTTCAATGAAAGCGGGGGGTTAGGCGGGAACTGGCGGGCGATGGCTGCGTTTTTCTTTCAAAGGTCCAAACGCCTGAAAAAGATGCAGGAGCCACAGAAGTTTTCACACATTTTATCAACTGCTTACGAAGCCCACAATAATTGCCTATATTTTGAGCCATTTGCGCAAATCATGGGCAATCTGTTATTATTACTGCCCGGATGACCGGTACGCATAGATAATGGAAGGCGATAGGATGCCGACAAGTTTTCAAGGCGAATCCGCAAAGATCTACCAGTTCCCCGTCAAGTTCCGCCGTCCCGGCGAGCGCTTTGGCGCGAAGGATCCGCTCGCGATCGATCCCAACATCTGCGATGCGGCTTTCGACAGCTGGTATCACCAGGATGCGATCCGTGAAGAGGAAGAAGACAAGCGCAAGCCGCACGCCTGATCACATCAGACGAACACTTCCTGATCGACGCGATCTTCCGCGCCGAAGAATTTCAGATAGCGCTCGACCTCGGCCGGCTCACCTGTAGCCTTTTGCGGATTGTCTGAGAGCTTGACTGCAGGGCGGCCATTGGCGTCGCTGACCTTGCAGACGATGGAGATCGGGTTCAGCCCGGAGATCTCGGTCGGTGCGCAGCCGGCAAAATCATTCGTCAGGTTGGTTCCCCAGCCGAAGCTCATGCGGACCCGTCCCTCGAAATGCTTGTAGGTGTCGATGATCGCGTCGACATCCAGCCCATCCGAGAAGATCAGAAGCTTCTGGCGCGGATCGCGGCCCATCTTCTTCCACCACTCGATGATCTTCTCACCGCCCTCGACCGGCGGGGCGCTGTCCGGACGGAAACCGGTCCAGTCGGCCACCCATTCCGGTGCGTCGCGCAGGAAAGCCGTGGTGCCGAAGGCATCCGGCAAAACGATCAGCAGGTTGCCGCCGTAGAGGCGGTTCCAATCGCGCAGAACCTTATAGGGTGCCTTGGCAAGGTCGTCGTCGGTCTGCGCGAGCGCTGCGGCGACCATCGGCAGTTCGTGGGCGTTGGTGCCGACGGCTTCCAGATCGGAGTCCATGGCGAGCAGAACATTGCTGGTGCCGGTAAAGGCCGGGCCGATGCCTTCCTTCAGCGCCTCGACGCACCAGCGCTGCCACAGGAAGCTGTGACGGCGGCGCGTGCCGAAGTCGGAAATCCTGAGACCCGGGAGTTCCTTCAATCGCTCGACCTTGGTCCACATCCGGGCCTTGGCACGGGCATAGAGAACATCGAGCGTGAAGGGACCGAGCGCCTTCATCGCCGAGCGCGAGCGCAGTTCGTTGATGATCGCCAACGCCGGGATCTCCCACATCGTCGTCTCCTTCCAGGAGCCGTGGAAATCCAGAACGTACTGGCCATCCTTCTTGGAGAGCTCGTATTCCGGCAGCTGGAAATGCGAGAACCAGGCGAGGAATTCAGGCTCGAAAATCTGGGCGCGGCCATAGAAGCTGTTACCGGCGAGCCAGATCATTTCCTTCTTGGAGAGACGCAGCGTGCGTGCGTGATCCAGCTGTTCGCGCAACTCGCCCTCGTCGATCTCTTCGGCGAGGAGTACCCGCTTCGTGCGGTTGATCAGCGTGAAGGTTGCGTTGACGTCGGGATAGAGCTTCCAGATCATCTGCAGCATCAGAAGCTTGTAGAAGTCCGTATCGATCAGGCTGCGGACGATCGGGTCCAGCTTCCAGGCGTGATTGTAAACGCGTCTTGCAATATCGGTCTTGGCCATGCTCCACCCCATGCATACCGGCCGGGTGCGCGGCACATGACGGCCGGTCCTGTGCGTCTTCTTATCGAAAAATCATACGGTAAAGTCCAGTGCAAATACAAAGCCCTGCCGCGGGAAGCGGCAGGGCCTTTGATGATCGCCTAGACCCAATACCCCATTACTGCGCAGAGGGCGCTGCCGGTGTCGCCGGGGTCGCAGGCTGGGCGTTGCCAGCAGGAGTCGAATTGTTCGGCGTTTCGGTCGGTACGCCATTGCCATTCTGCAGCGACGGGGCTGCCGGTGGCGCCGGCTGCTCAGACTGCAATTCCTGGCCGGGCTGCTGCGGCGCAACCTCGTTGGCCTCACGCTTGCCCCAGATCTCCACCGGGATCCAGACAATGAAGGCGAGCACGAGGGCGACGATCAGAACCGTCAGAATACGCTTGCCGGTGCGGCCCTGCTTGGCCTTCACCGGGGAAATCTGCTCTTCTTCATGAAGCTTGCCATCGGATTTTTCCCAGCGGGTTTCCATCTGATGCGCCATGCCTGTCTCCTTCCGATTTCTGGGCAGCCGCGATGCGGTCTGCTGCAGAGCCTACGGAAGAACAACGAAAAGAGGCTGCGAAGGTTCCCGGCCGGTCAGTAACCGGCGGTGCGATCGACCAGGAACTGCAGGGGCTCGCCGCTCTCGAAGCGGGCGATCTGCTGCTCGACATGGCGGAAGAGCGCATTTTCTTCCGAGATCGCCGCGTTATGGGGGGTGATGAAAACGCTGTCGAGACCCCAGAGCGGATCGTTGGCCGGCAACGGCTCCACCTCGAAGACGTCGAGCGAGGCGCCGCCCAGAATGCCACCCTCGATCGCCGAAACGATATCGGCCTGAACCTGGCTCTTGCCGCGCCCGGCATTGATGAAGACGGGCTTGCCGAGGGCGCCGCCCTGGCGGAGCTTGCCGAACAGGCCGGCATTGTAGAAGCCCGTCGTCTCCGGCGTCAGCGGCAGCAGGCCAACGAGGATATCGGTCTTCGACAGGAAGAGATCGAGGCCTGCAGCATCGAAAGTCTCGACGCCCTCGAGTTCCTTCTTCGTGCGCGACCAGCCGATAACGTTGAAACCCATCACCTTGAGCTTGCGGACGGCGTCCTGGCCGAGCACGCCGAGGCCCATGACGCCGACGGTGAGTTCAGCCGCTTCCGGAGGCGCCATCTTGCCCCAGATGCGATCGCGCTGGTGCTGGTCGTGGCCGCGCTGATCGCGCAGGTGCATCAGGCACTGCATGACCACCCATTCGCTCATCCGCACCGTCAGGCTGCGGTCGACGAAGCGGACGATTGGCACATTGGGAAGGCCCGGCAGCGTCATGATGCTATCGACGCCGGCGCCGCCGGAAAAGATGATCTTGAGGTTCGGTGCGCGGTCGAAAAGATCGGCATCCGGCTTCCAGAGCAGCGCGTATTCGCAGGCGCTGAGATCCCTGCCCTTGGTCTCGGGATCGGCGAGATTGATGCTGCCGCGATCCGCAAAGGCGGTTTTCAGGATGCGGGCGATGCCCTCAGCATTGAACTTGAGATCGACGAAAACGGGCGGTCTTGCGGACATGGTCTTCTTTACTGCTGCACGGCAGGCGTCGGCACTGCCTCGATGTTGAACGCGGCGGCCATCAGCGCCTTAGTGTAATCGTCCTTCGGCGCGCTGAAGATCTCGGCCGACGGCCCCTGCTCCACCACCTTGCCGAAGCGCATGACGATGACATCGTTGGCGAGCGCTTTGACGACTTTCAGGTCGTGGCTGATGAAGAGATAGGCGAGATCGTGCTTCTTCTGCAGATCGCGCAGGAGATCGACGACCTGTGCCTGGACGCTCATGTCGAGCGCGGAGGTCGGTTCGTCGAGCATCACGAAGCGCGGCTTCAGCACCATGGCGCGGGCGATCGCGATGCGCTGCCGCTGGCCGCCGGAGAACTCGTGCGGGTAGCGCCAGCGGGTCAGCGGATCGAGGCCGACTTCCTCCAGCGCCCAGCAGACGCGCTGGTCACGCTCTTCGTGCGACAACGCGCGCTCATGCACCTTTAGGCCTTCGGCGATGATATCGCCGACAGACATGCGCGGGCTGAGCGATCCATAGGGATCCTGGAAGACCACCTGCAACTGGTTGCGCAGCGGCCGCATCTGGGTGAACGAATAGCTCGCTATATCCTTGCCGACAAAGCTGATGCGGCCCTTCGACGAGATCAGTCGCGTCAGCGCCAGTCCGAGTGTCGTCTTGCCGGAGCCGGATTCGCCGACGACGCCGAGCGTCTGGCCGGCGCGCAGCGACAGATCGATGCCATCGACCGCCTTTACGTGATCGACGACCTGGCGCATCAGCCCGGCCTTGATCGGGAACCAGACGCGGACATCGTTACCTTCGATGACGACAGGCTTCGAAGGATCGGCGAGCGGCGGCTCGCCGCGCGGTTCGGAAGCCAACAAGTGGCGGGTATAGTCGTGCTGCGGGCGGGTGAAAACTTCCTCGACCGTGCCGGTCTCGACGATCTTGCCCTTGGTCATGACGCAGACGCGGTCGGCGAATTTTCGGACGATGCCGAGATCGTGGGTGATGAAGAGCATGGACATGCCATGCTCGCCCTTCAGCTGGCGCAGAAGCTCGAGGATCTGCGCCTGGACGGTGACATCAAGCGCCGTCGTCGGCTCATCGGCAATCAGCAGTTCCGGGCGATTGGCGAGCGCCATGGCGATCATGACGCGCTGACGCTGGCCGCCGGAGAGCTCGTGCGGATAGGCCTTCAGCCGCTTCTCCGGCTCGCGGATGCCGACCTGATTGAGGAGTTCGAGCACACGCTTTCGCGCGGCGGCACCGGTTACGCCCTGATGGAGATCGAGGATTTCGGCAATCTGCTTCTCGATCGAGTGGAGCGGATTGAGCGAGGTCATCGGCTCCTGGAAGATCATCGTGATGTCGTTGCCGCGCACCTGGCGCAGCTCCTTGTCCGATGCCTTCAGAAGGTCCTTGCCCTTGAACAGGATCTGGCCCGTCGGGTGGCTCGCCGAGGGATAGGGAAGCAGCCGCAGGATGGAGTTGGCCGAGACCGATTTGCCAGAGCCGGACTCGCCGACCAGCGCCACGACTTCGCCCTTGCGGATCTCGAAGGAAATGCGATCCACAGCCAGCGATGTTTCGCCACCCTGATGAAAGGCGACGGACAGATCCTTGACCGAGAGGAGGGTTTCAGGGCTCTCGCTCATTGGAAGGTCTTTCTTGGATCGAAGGCATCGCGTACCGCCTCGCCGATGAAGATCAGCAGCGAGAGCATGATCGACATGGCAAAGAAGGCGGTGAGCCCGAGCCACGGCGCCTGCAGATTGGATTTGCCCTGCGCGATCATTTCACCCAGCGACGGCGAGCCTGGCGGCATGCCGAAGCCGAGGAAGTCCAGCGAGGTCAGCGTGGTGATCGAGCCCGAGAGAATGAAGGGCAGGAAGGTCAGCGTCGCGACCATGGCGTTCGGCAGCAGGTGGCGCCACATGATGGTGCGGTTGTTGACGCCAAGCGCACGGGCGGCGCGGACATATTCGAAATTCCTGGCGCGCAAGAATTCGGCGCGCACGACGCCGACGAAGCCGACCCAGGAGAACAAGAGCATGATTCCGAGCAGCACGAAGAAGCCCGGCGGCAGGATCGCGGCGATGATCAGCAGGATGTAGAGAACCGGCATCGACGACCAGATCTCGATGAAGCGCTGCAGCAGCAGATCTGTCCAGCCGCCGAAATAGCCCTGCACCGCGCCCGCCGTTACTCCGACGACCGCCGAGCAGATCGTCAGCGCCAGACCGAAGAGCACCGAGATACGGAAGCCGTAGATGACACGGGCCAGCACGTCGCGAGCCTGATCATCAGTGCCCAGCCAGTTCAGATTGCCATAGTTGCAATTCGGATCGTTGACGCCCTGCGGATAGCCGGAGCAGCGCTCCTCGGCGCTCATCAGCCAGAAAGGCGGCGTCGGCGCGGAGCGCGGAATGTTGGAATTGACCGACCGGTAGGAATAATGGATCGGCGGCCAGATCATCCAGCCATTGGCATTGATTTCGTCGGCGATGACATCAGAGCGATAGTCCGTCTCGGCCAGGAAGCCGCCGAATTTCTCTTCCGGGTAATCGACGACAACGGGGAAGAGGATCTCGCCCTTGTAGGATGCGATGATCGGCTTGTCGTTGGCGATCAGTTCGGCAAACAGGGTCAGCACGAAGAGGACCATGAACAGCCAGAACGACCAGTAGCCGCGCCGGTTCGCCTTGAAATTCCGCCAGCGGCGGACGTTCGTCGGGGACAGCAGGCCCTTGCGCGGCGGCTTGACGGGCGTCGCCGTCGCGGGATTTGCAGCGGTATCCATCAGACGTCCCTCCGCTCGAAGTCGATGCGGGGATCGATCCAGGTGTAGATCAGATCCGAGATCAGGCTGACGAAGAGGCCAAGCAGCGAGAATATGTAGAGCGTCGCGAAGACGATCGGGTAATCGCGGTTAACGACCGAGAGATAACCGAGGCGGCCGAGACCATCGAGCGAGAAGATGTTCTCGATCAACAGCGATCCGGTGAAGAAGGCCGAGATGAAGGCGCCGGGGAAGCCGGCGATGATGATCAGCATGGCGTTGCGGAAGACATGGCCGTAGAGCACCTGGCGTTCATTCAGCCCCTTGGCGCGCGCCGTCGTCACATACTGCTTCTTGATCTCCTCGATGAACGAGTTCTTCGTCAGCAGCGTCGTCGTGGCAAAGGCGGCGAGCGACAGCGAGATCAGCGGCAGCGTCAGATGCCAGAAATAGTCGAGCGGCTTCTGCCACCAGGCGAGCTGGTCGAAATTATCCGAGACCAGGCCGCGCAACGGGAACCAGTCGTAGAAGGAGCCGCCGGCGAAGAGGACGATCAGCAGGATGCCGAACAGGAAGCTCGGAACTGCATAGCCGACGATGATCACACCCGACGTCCAGACATCGAAGGTCGAGCCGTCCTTGACCGCCTTGCGAATGCCGAGCGGAATCGAGATCACGTAGGAAAAGATCATGATCCAGACGCCGAGCGAGATCGAGACCGGCAGCTTGTCCTTGATCAGGTCGAGAACCGAGGTGTTGCGGAAGAAGCTCTCGCCGAAATCAAAGCGGATGTAGTTCCACATCATCTCGCCGAAGCGAGTGAGCGGCGGCTTGTCGAAACCGAACTGCTTTTCAAGCTTGGCGATCAATTCAGGATCGAGGCCCTGGGCTCCGCGATATTTCGAGCCTTCATCACCGCCCTGCCCCAGCAGATCTCCACCGCCGCCTGATAGGCGCTGGTCGGCGCTGTCGGCCTGGCCCGTCAGCTGGGCGATCACCTGCTCGACCGGGCCGCCGGGCGCAAACTGGATGACGGTGAAGGAAATCGCCATGATGCCGACGATCGTCGGTATCATCAGAAGCAGGCGGCGAAGGATATAAGCTCCCATCAGCGCGCGGCCTTCCAGGTCTTGAATTTCGCCGGGATGCGCATCCTGTCAGAAGTCGTCAATCCATAAGCCTTTCGCCGGTTAGCCCGGCTTCTTCATGGTGATTCGAATGGACCATTTGGACCCCAGCGGCCCCGCCAATGCAAGTCCGCTATTTCGCGTCCTTCGACCACCAGACTTCGGGGAAGCCGATGGAATATTCGGGATAAGCGGCCGGATGCGTGAGCTTGTCCCAATAGGCGATCCAATAGGTTTTCCGGTAGAACAGCGGAATGACGTAGTGATTGGCCAATAGCACGCGATCCATCGCCTTGATCGCGGCGACCTGCTCGTCGCGGTTGGGCGCAAAGATGATCATCTTCACCAGCGCATCGACTGCCGGATTAGCGATGCCGGCATAGTTGCGCGAGCCCTGCTGATTGACAGAACCAGAACCCCAGTAGTCTGCCTGCTCGTTACCGGGGTTCATGGTTTCACCCCAGACATTCCAGATCATGTCATAATCGAAGCTGCGCGCCCGGTTTGTATATTGCGAGGCATCAACGGTGCGGACCCGCGCATCGATACCGATCTTTTTCAGGTTATTGGCATAGGGCACGGCCCAGCGTTCCAATATCGGACTGGCAAGCAGGATTTCGAAACTCATCGGCTGACCCGTCGCGGAGTTCACCATCCGGTTGCCCTTGATTTCCCAACCAGCCTCTTTCAGCAGAGCAATCGCTTTGCGGAGATTGTCCCGGCTCTTTTGCGGATCGCCACCGACCGGGTTGGTATAGGGCGTCGTGAATATCTCCGGCGGCACCTTGTCCTTGAGACCCTGCAAAAGCTCCAGTTCACGGCCCTCGGGGAGGCCGGAAGAAGCGAGATCGGTATTCCAGAAATAGCTGTCGACGCGCGTGTAGCTGCCAAAAGCCACCGTGCGATTGATCTCTTCGAAATCGAAACCGTAGTTCAGCGCTTCACGTACGCGCTCATCCTTGAAGAGGTCACGCCGCATGTTTGGCACCAGGGCCTGCATGATCCCTGCCGCGCGAAGCGGATTGGGGACGTCTTCCTTCTTGACCCGGCCATCCTTCACCGCGGGAAAGTCGTATCCTGTGGCCCAGCGGCTGGCCTGTGTTTCCTGCCAGTAATCGGTATTGCCGGCACGAAACGCTTCGAACTCGACGTCGCGGTCGCCGAAGTATGTGTAAAGAATATTACGGAAATTGTTCTGGCCGACGTTTACGGGAACGTCCTTGCCCCAGTAGTCGTCACGCAGTTCGTAGCGGACGGTCGCGCCGGCGGAGAAGGCGGCAATTTTGTACGGTCCCGACCCCATGACAGGCTCAAGCGTTGTCTTGGAAATGTCGCGTGGCTTTCCGTCGGCGCCCGTGGCTTCCCACCAGTGCTTCGGCAGGACAATGACCTGACCGAGAATGTTCGGCAGTTCCTTGTTGTTCTTCTCGTCGAATGTGAATTTCACGTCGCGGTCGCCGACTTTTTCGGCCTTCACGACGTGCTTGTAATAGTTCGACAGAAGCGGATTGAGCTCTTTCGATTTGTCGAAGCTGAAGATCACATCATCCGGGGTGACCGGCTGGCCGTCCGCCCATTTGGCCTCGGCGCGGAGCCGGAAGGTGGCGTTTGACACGTCGGCGGGATAGGAAACCCCTTCGGCCAGCAAGCCGTAGGATGAAAGCACTTCGTCGTCGGCTGACTTGAGCAGCGTCTCGAAGACAAGGCTCAATCCAACCGCGGCATCTCCCTTCGAGAGCAACGGATTGAATGTATCAAAAGTGCCTGCGGTCGAGAGCCTGGCATCGCCGCCCTTCGGCGCATCCGGATTGACGTAGTCGAAGTGCTTGAAGCCGGGCTGGTACTTGAGTTCACCGATGGACGACGTGCCGATCTGGAAGGTCTGCTCCTGGGCTTTGACGGGCAAGGCCAGTGCGCTCAGTGCCACGAGAGCAACAACCAGACTTTTCTTCGACCCCACAAATGCCATTCGCCAACCCCTATTGTTTCGGTTTCGGCGAGAATAAGGAAAATGGCGGCGAAAAACAGGAGAGAGTTTGGTTTTTGCCGTTCTCGCGAAATTTTGACTAGTCGTTTGGAGCCCCCGTATGTCCCTTTACGATCCCAAGACCACCGCGCTTATCTCAATCGATCTGCAGGCCTTTATCACCAACCGGCCGGTTGCTCCTCACAGTGCTCAGCAGGTTATTGAAAACACCGCAGCAATCGCCAGGCAGCTGAAATCACAGGGCGGAACGGTCATTCTGGTGACCGTCGGTTTCTCTGCGGACTACGCTGACGCTGTCAACCATCCGGCCGACGAACCGGCGAGCTTCCCCAAAGGCGGACTGCCCGCCGCTGCACTTGAGGCGCCGCCGGAGATCGCGGTACTGACCGTCGATGCCCATGTCGTCAAGCGCCAGTGGAGCGCCTTCTACGGCACCGATCTAGACCTTCAGCTTCGCCGCCGTGACATAAAGACCGTCATCCTCGCTGGGATCGCGACCAATTTCGGTGTCGAGTCGACCATTCGCGATGCCTATGCGCATAACTACGCGGTCATTGCCGCCGAAGACGCGATGACGAGCTTCACGGCGGAGATGCACCGATTTTCATGCGAGAAGATCCTGCCGCGGCTGTCGCGGGTCAGAAAGACTGCCGATATCCTCGCCAATCTCTGAGCGGAAGCGAAGCACTAGGCGCGAGCATCATGAAAACATCGATTCACCGAAATCGCTTTTCACGGTAAATTCGACCGCAAATCACTGGCAATTTCGGGAATCCGCATGACGCTCCGCCTCGCTTCTTCCAAAATCTTCGGCAAACTCGCCTTGGCGGGCGCGCTGGGCGCCGGCCTCATCTCGGCCGATGCGGGCGCGCAGCAGAAGCAGCCGAGCCCGGGAAGCGCCAAGGCGATCTTCGGCTCGGTATCGCTTCCCTCGGAGGGGCCGGCACAGCCGATCGGCTTCTATGCCAAGGGCTGCATGTCGGGCGCCGTGGCGCTTCCCGCCGACGGGCCGACCTGGCAGGCGATGCGGCTTTCGCGCAATCGCCGCTGGGGTAATCCGGCGATGATTTCGCTGCTCGAGCGCTTCTCGCGCGACGCGCAGCAGCAGATCGGATGGCCGGGCATTCTCGTCGGCGATATCGCGCAGCCGCGCGGCGGACCGATGTTCAATGGTCACGCCTCGCATCAGGTCGGCCTGGATGCCGATATTTGGTTCACCCCAATGCCATCCCAGCGGATGGATGCCGAGCAACGGGAAGCCCTGCCTTTCACGACCATGCTGCAGAAGGGCAAATTCCTGACCGTCGACCCGAAGATCTGGACGCAATCGCGCGCCGAACTTCTGATGCTTGCCGCAAGCTATCCGCAGGTCGAGCGCATCTTCGTCAATCCGGCGATCAAGAAGAAGATGTGCGACACCTGGACCGGCGACCGCACCAATCTCGGCAAGCTTCGTCCGGAATATGGCCACGACTCGCATTTTCACATCCGCATCAAGTGCCCGCCGGGCGCCACTGCCTGCAAGCCGCAGGCGCCCGTTGCCGCCGGTGACGGCTGCGACAAATCGCTGGCGTGGTGGTTCACCAAGGAACCTTGGGCGAAGCCCGCACCGCCGAAGCCGAATGCGCCGCCGCCGAAGCCGCCGCGCGAGGGCATGGTCTCCGATCTGCCAAAAGCCTGCGCTGCCATTTTGGCCGCCCCGTCCGTCTCCTCGGTTGCCGAAGCAACCTATGGCGGCGGCTCGGCAGCGAGCGCTCTGACGGCGGTACCGGCAGCGGCTCCCGCCGTTTCCGACCGGGGCCTTCCCGCCATCGGCCCGGTTCCTGACGACAAGCCGATGCAATGATTACCGTGAGGCTTGTGTTTCAAATCACCGGCTTGGTATAGAAGCGGCCAAATCGATTGAAACCCGGGATGGAGGTCCTTTCTCATGGCTGGCGGCAAGTGCCTTGCATTGATTGCTCATGACCAGAAGAAGGACGACATGGCGGAATTTGCCCGCCGCAACCGCGACCTTCTCGCCAAGTGGAAGATCGTCGCGACCGGCACGACCGGCGGCCGCGTTCTCGACGCCGTCCCCGACCTCGATGTCACCCGTCTGAAAAGCGGCCCTCTCGGCGGCGACCAGCAGATCGGCGCGCTGATTTCGACGGGTGAAATCGGCGCCCTGATATTCTTCGTCGACCCGCTGACCCCCATGCCACATGATGTCGACGTCAAGGCGCTGATGCGGCTCGCGATCGTCTACGATATTCCGATGGCGCTCAACGAAGCGACCGCAGACAAACTCATCCCGACCCTGAAAGCTTGAAACGGAAGAGGCCCAATCCATGCTTGATGCCAGCGATGCCCATATGCCCTTCCCGATCCTGATCGGCGATATCGGCGGCACGAATGCGCGCTTCTCCATTCTCGCCGACGCCACAGCCGAGGCAGTGAATTTTCCGAATGTTCGGACGGCCGATTTCGAGACGATCGACGACGCCATCAAGGCAGGCGTTTTCGCCAAGACGGCCCTACGCCCGCGTTCGGCCATCCTTGCCGTTGCAGGCCCGATCAACGGCGATGAGATCCCGCTGACGAACTGCGACTGGGTCGTGCGTCCCCATACGATGATTTCCGGCCTCAGAATCGAGGACGTTCTCGTCGTCAACGATTTCGAGGCGCAGGCGCTGGCGATTTCTGCACTTGGCTCCAATGACCGCGAGCAAATCGGCCCCGCCTCGGGCGACTTGATGGCTTCGCGTGCTGTTCTCGGACCGGGCACCGGCCTTGGCGTCGGCGGTCTCGTCCATGCGCGCGGTTCGTGGATTCCGGTTCCCGGCGAAGGCGGCCATGTCGATCTTGGGCCGCGCTCCGAACGCGACCTGCAGATTTTCCCCCATATCGAACGGATCGAGGGCCGCGTTTCCGCCGAACAGATCCTCTGCGGCCGCGGCATCATCCATCTCTACCGCGCGATCTGCACCGCCGACGGGCTGGAGGTGAAGTATAGCGATCCGGCCGACGTCACGTCCCATGCGCTCGCGGGCACAGACAGGGTGGCCGAGGAGACGATCTCACTGTTTGCGACCTATCTTGGCCGGCTCGCCGGCGACATCGCCATGCTCTTCATGGCCAAGGGCGGCGTCTATCTCTCCGGCGGCATCTCGCAGAAGATCCTGCCGGCGCTGCGCAAGCCGGAATTCCGCGCCGCTTTCGAGGACAAAGCGCCGCACTCGCACTGGCTGCGTGCCATCCCGACCTATGTCGTGACGCATCCGCTGGCAGCCCTTGCCGGGCTTTCCTTCTATGCGCGCGCACCGGAAACCTTCGGCGTATCGACGGATAGGAGACGCTGGCGCGCCTAAGCCCTGTCTAGCCAAGCCGCCGCCAAATCTTTATAGAGCCCCGCGAGTGCGCGGTTTTGCGCGCATAGGATCCGACACGGGAAGCGCAATTTTTTGGAAAAGTCCGCAAACAAGAGCGTCAGTAGCGATACAGTCACCGGCGTGCTAAAGCGCATCATCGCCGAGAACGGCCGCGATCACATCACGGGCTATGCGTTCGCGATCGCCTGTCTCGTGATTGTCGCGCTTTCGACCGCCTACACGGCTTGGATCATGCGCACGATCATCGACGAAGCCTTTGCCAACCGGCGCGGCGATATCGTCTGGGTCATCTGCCTGTCGATTTTCCTCGCCTTTGTCGCCCGCGGCTTTGCCAGCTATGGCCAGGCCGTAGCGCTTTCCAAGGTCGGCAACAATATCGTTGCGCGGTACCAGAAGCGCATCTACGCGCATCTGATGACGCTTTCCGTTGGCTTCTACAACGATACGCGTTCGGCACAGATCGCCGCTCAGGTTAGCCAGAATGTCAGCGGCATCCGCGACGTCATGAACCTGACAATCACGTCGACAGCACGCGACCTGCTTTCGTTCGTCTCGCTGGTCTCGGTGATGGTCTATCAGGATCCGCTGCTCAGCCTGATCATCTTCGTAATGGCGCCGCCGCTGATGCTTGGCCTTCGATATCTTTCCAAGCGCCTCCGCCAGGTAACGAAGGAAGCCATCCATCTCAACAGCCGCGCTTTCGGCGCGATGCAGGAGTCGATCCAGGGCATTTCTATCGTCAAGGCGTTCACGATGGAGAGCGAGCTCGAGAAGCGGGTCAACAAGATTATCGACGTTGCCGAAGGCCGAGCCAACAAGATTGCCCGCCTGTCGGAGCGCAATGCGCCGATGACGGAAAGCTTTGCCGGTCTGGCGGTCGCAGGCGTCCTTGCCTATGCGGCCTACCGGTCGATCTATCACAACGTGCCCCCGGGCGCCTTCTTCTCCTTCGTAACCGCCCTGCTGCTCGCTTACGACCCGCTCCGCCGCCTGGCAAAGCTGCAGGTGCAGATGGAGCGTGCAGCCGTCAACGCGCGGATGATCTACGAACTGCTCGACATGGAACCGCGCCAGCGCGATCTGCCGGATGCCAAGCCGCTGAAGGCAACGGAGGCACGGATCGAGTTCCGGAATGTATCCTTCGCCTATGGCAAGGAACCCGTCCTCAATGGTGTCAGCTTCGTCGCCGAAGGCGGCAAGACCACAGCGCTTGTCGGGCCATCGGGTGCTGGCAAGTCGACGATCATCAATCTCATTCCGCGCTTTTACGACCCCTCAAGCGGCGAGATCGTGATCGACGGGCAGGACATCGCGCATGTGACGAAGCAGTCGCTGCGCGAGCAGCTCGCCTATGTCTCGCAGCAGCCATATCTGTTCGAAGGTTCGATCCGCGACAATATCCGCTACGGCCGTCCGGATGCGACGGATGCGGAGATCGAGGAAGCGGCCCGTCTCGCCTATGCGCATGATTTCATCATGGCACAGCCCGACGGTTACGATACTGCCGTCGGCGAGAATGGCGTGACCCTATCGGGCGGCCAGCGCCAGCGCCTGTCGATCGCCCGCGCACTCGTGCGCAACGCACCGATCCTGTTGCTCGACGAGGCGACATCGGCGCTCGATACGGAATCCGAAGCTGCCGTCCAGAAGGCGCTCGACGAGGCGATGACGGGCCGCACCGTCGTCGTCATCGCACACCGCCTCTCCACCGTCGTTCGCGCCGACAAGATCGTCGTGATGCAGCAGGGTCGGGTCGTCGAGGAAGGCAATCACGAGACGCTTGCGAAGCTCGAGGACGGACTTTACGCTCGCCTCAACAATCTCCAGAGGCCGGCGGCCTCGAATACGATCTGATACGGGAATACTGAGGACATGAGCGACGCTGCTATGAAACTGGTTGTGGTTGGGGCAGCAGGGCGCATGGGCCAGACGCTGATCCGGCTGATCGATTCCATCGATGGCGTGACGCTGCATGCGGCGATCGAACGCGCCGGGTCGCCCTTCGTCGGGCGCGATGCGGGCGAGCTTGCCGGGCTTGGGCCGAATGGCGTGATCATCGGCGATGATCCGCTTGCCGCCTTTCTGCATGCCGAGGGTGTCCTCGATTTTACATCGCCGACGGCCAGCGTCGAATTTGCCGGACTGGCAGCACAAGCGCGCATCGTCCATGTGGTCGGCACGACCGGATGCTCGGATGCCGACGATGCCAAGATCCAGGCGGCAGGACGCCATGCGCGGATCGTCAAGTCGGGCAATATGAGCCTTGGCGTCAATCTCCTCAGCGTCTTCATCGAGCAGGCGGCCAGGGCGCTTTCGCCTGAAGATTGGGATATCGAAGTTCTCGAAATGCACCACAAGCGCAAGGTCGACGCGCCCTCGGGCACTGCGCTGTTGCTCGGCGAGGCCGCTGCCAAGGGTCGCGATGTCGATCTGAAGACGCAATCGGTCCGGGTCCGCGATGGCCATACCGGTGCGCGCGAAGCCGGTACGATTGGCTTTGCCACGCTGCGCGGCGGCTCGGTGATCGGCGAGCATTCGGTGCTCTTTGCCGGCGAAGGCGAGATCGTTTCGATGTCGCATAGCGCGGCCGACCGCTCGATCTTCGGCCGCGGCGCCATCAAGGCAGCGCTCTGGGCGCGCGACAAGAAGCCGGGTTTCTATTCCATGCTCGATGTCCTCGGGCTCTCTTCACAATAATCCCTACGGAGGCAGACTTTTATGAGCGGCACACTCGTTCTCGTTCGGCATGGCCAGAGCGACTGGAACCTGAAGAACCTCTTCACCGGCTGGAAGGACCCCGATCTGACCGAACTCGGTATCCAGGAAGCCACGGCCGGCGGCCAGGCGCTTGCAGATTACGGCATCAAGTTCGACGTCGCCTACACCTCGGCGCTGACCCGCGCGCAGCACACGCTTAAGCTCATCCTCGACAAGGTCGGCCAGCAGGGCCTGCAGACGATCAAGGATCAGGCGCTGAACGAGCGCGACTACGGCGACCTCTCCGGCCTCAACAAGGATGACGCCCGCGCCAAGTGGGGCGAGGAACAGGTGCATATCTGGCGCCGCTCCTACGACGTCCCGCCTCCGGGCGGCGAAAGCCTGCGCGACACCGGCGCCCGCGTCTGGCCCTACTACCTGACGGAGATCCTGCCGCGCGTTCTGCGTGGCGAGAAGGTTCTCGTCGCGGCTCACGGCAACTCGCTGCGGTCGCTGGTCATGGTGCTCGACCGCCTGACCCGCGAGCAGGTTCTCGAGCTCAACCTCGCGACCGGCGTTCCGATGGTCTACAAGCTGAAGGCCGATTCCACCGTCGCTTCCAAGGAAGTGCTTGGCGACATGTCCGCCGCTCACTGAGCCGGATTAGCCTCAATCAGAAAGCCGGGCCAAGTGCCCGGCTTTTTTAGTTTTCGATGGTGAATTGCACCCGGTCTGCGGCGAAGCGGGTAATGGAATATTGCACGGGAACGCCGTCTAGATCGGTGTTCATGGCCTTGGTGATCAGCAGGATCGCGCCCGGCGTCAGCTCAAGATCGGCGATGTCTCCGGCGTCCGCATGCGCGGCGGTGATCTCGGTCGTTGCACGGACGTAGTCCTGCAGGCCGAGCAGCGCGAAAGCCTTGGTGATCGATTCCGTCTTGCGGTAGGTTTCGGCGATATCGCCGAAACGTGCAGCCGGAAACCAGCTCGTTGCCCGCGAAACTGGGCGCTTGTCCGCCTCTCGCGTCGTTTCCAGCCTGATGACCGTATCGCCGGCGCGCATCTTCAGCCAGCGCGCGATCTCTGCATCGGCGGGTTCCTCGGCCGCCCCCAGCAGAAAGCCACGCGTTTCCCTTGCCTGGCCGCTGATACCCGTGGTGAAGCGCGTGCGCTTGCTGATCGGGAAGTTCAGCCGCTCCCGGCGCTCGATCAGCGTGCCGCGGCCCTGCACGGCGCGGACGATTCCTTCCTGAGCCAGCGCCGCAAGGGCGCTTCGAACCGTATGCCGGTTGACGCCGAACTGTTCGGCGAGCGCCGTTTCCGGCGGCACCATGCCCGTTTCATCGTAAGCGCCGCGGGTGATTGCCTCGCGAATGCGATCCGCTATCTGGCGCCATAGCGCCACCCCCGTCTGCCTCTGTACCTGCTTCAGCCCAGCCATTTCACCCCTGCCATGTCACACGCTTGTCATGTCCCCGATTTAAGCGTAGCTATATCTTGTATGGTTGTCTATATCAATAGACATTTCGAAGGATGTGGCGATGAAACCAGCAGAGAAAATCGAGGCGGCCGACGGCAGGAAGAGGGTGGTCGATCTTCTCGCCCGCTCCGAGCTTGCGGAACTGAATGACGCCTGGGAGGCGCTTGCGAACAAGCCGGAGGTCCAGGCGGTGCGCGGCCCCGAAACGGGTCTGGTGATGGTCCGCGGCCGCATCGGCGGTGGCGGCTCGGCCTTCAATCTCGGCGAAGTGACGGTCACGCGCGCAACGATCCGGCTCGCCAGCGGCACTGTCGGTCACGGTCAGTCGCTGGGCACCGATCGCAAGAAGGCGCGGCTTTGCGCGATCTTCGATGCTCTCTGGCTGGAAGAGGCAACGAAGGCGTTCGTCGAGGGCAGACTGCTTCAACCGATCGCCCAGCGCATTGCCGCAGCGACGCAGCAGAAGGCCGACGAGACGGCTGCAACCCGCGTCGACTTCTTCACCATGGTTCGCGGAGACGACTGATGGAACTCAGGAACGATACTTTGACCGGCGGCTTTGCCGAGCCGGTCTTCCAGGCTCAGAGCGTCTTCAAGGCGATGATGGATGCCATGGCCCGCCCGGGCTCGATCCAGACGCTGTCGCCCGATGCCGCCCCGCCTGCGCCCATGGGTGCCGCGGCCGGCGCCATCGCGCTGACGCTCTGCGATCATGACACGCCGGTATGGCTTTCGCCTGCACTGAACAAATCTGCCGTACCGGGCTGGCTGAGCTTCCATACGGGCGCGACCGTCACCACCGAGAAGGCCGAGGCGCGCTTCGCATTTGTCGACAGCGGCATGGCGCTCTCCACTTTTGGCCTCTTCGCTCCGGGCACGCAGGAATATCCCGACCGCTCGACGACGGTTGTCATCGAGATTGCTGCGCTCGACGGCGGTAGGACGCTGGCGCTGATGGGACCGGGTATCAAGACCGTGACTGAAATCGCACCGGTGGGACTGCCGGAGACCTTCATCCGCCTCTGGAACGAGAACCGCGTCCTCTTCCCCCGCGGCGTCGACATCGTGCTTGCCGCAGGCAGCAGTTTCCTCTGCCTGCCGCGCACCATCAAAATCACCGCGACGGAGATGTGAACCATGTATGTTGCTGTCAAAGGTGGCGAGGCCGCCATCGCCAATGCCCATCGCCTGCTCGCCGACCGCCGCCGCGGTGACCGTTCGCTTCCGGCAATCGGCATCGAGCAGATCGTCGCGCAGCTGGCGCTTGCCGTCGACCGCGTCATGGCCGAGGCATCGCTCTACGACCGGACCCTTGCCGCGCTGGCCGTGCGCCAGTCGCGCGGCGACATGATCGAGGCGATCTTCCTGCTGCGTGCCTACCGCACGACGCTGCCGCGCTTCGGTTACTCGAAGCCGCTCGACACGAGCCGCATGACGATCGAGCGCCGTATCTCGGCGACCTACAAGGACCTTCCGGGCGGCCAGCTGCTCGGCCCGACCTTCGACTATACGCACCGCCTGCTCGACCCGTCGCTGCTGACGGATGAAGAGGTTGAAGAGCCGGCTCAGCGTCAGGCCGAAACCGGCCGCGTCATCCGCGTCTCCGAAATCCTCGGCCAGGAAGGCCTGATCGAAGACGATGGTTCGATGCCCGAAGATCACGAGATCGGCGACCTGACGCGCGAGCCGATGGAATTCCCGATGAGCCGGGATCTGCGCCTGCAGGCGCTGGCCCGCGGCGACGAAGGCTTCCTCCTGGCGCTCGGCTACTCGACGCAGCGCGGCTACGGCCGCAACCACCCCTTCACCGGCGAAATCCGCATCGGCGAAGTCGAGGTGGAGTTCGACGTGCCCGAACTCGGCTTTGCCGTTTCTCTCGGCACGATCCAGGTCACCGAATGCCAGATGGTCAACCAGTTCAAGGGATCGGCCAAAGCTCCGCCGCAGTTTACCCGCGGCTACGGCCTGGTCTTCGGCCAGAGCGAGCGCAAGGCAATGTCGATGTCGCTGGTCGACCGCGCGCTGCGCGCCGGCGAGCTCGGCGAGGACGTCACGGCACCGGCGCAGGACGAGGAATTCGTCATCTCGCATGCCGACAACGTCCAGTCGACCGGCTTCGTCGAGCATCTGAAACTGCCGCATTACGTCGACTTCCAAGCCGAACTCGATCTCGTGCGCCGCATGCGCCGCGACTTCGAGGCAAGCCGCAACAATGGCGAAGCAATGAAGGAAGCAGCAGAATGACCGATCTTGCCAGCTACAATTTCGCCTATCTCGACGAGCAGACGAAGCGGATGATCCGCCGGGCGATCCTGAAAGCAATCGCCATTCCCGGCTATCAGGTTCCCTTCGCCAGCCGCGAAATGCCGATGCCCTACGGCTGGGGCACCGGCGGCGTTCAGGTGACCGCCTCGATCATCGGCCCTGACGATGTGCTCAAGGTCATCGACCAGGGCGCCGACGACACGACGAATGCCGTCTCGATCCGCGCCTTCTTCCAGAAGGTCGCCAATGTCGCGGTGACCACGCATACGAAGGATGCGACGATCATCCAGACGCGCCACCGCATTCCCGAGGAAAAGCTCGGCATCAACCAGGTGCTGGTCTACCAGGTGCCGATCCCGGAGCCGCTGCGCTTCCTCGAACCGCGCGAGACCGAGACCCGCAAGATGCATGCGCTCGAGGAATACGGCCTCATGCATGTGAAGCTCTACGAGGACATCGCCCATAATGGCCGAATCTCCAAGACCTATGCCTATCCGGTGAAGGTTGCGGGACGCTATGTCATGGACCCGTCGCCGACCCCGAAATTCGACAATCCGAAGATGCACATGTCGGATGCGCTGCAGCTCTTCGGCGCCGGCCGCGAGAAGCGCATCTATGCCGTGCCGCCCTATACCGAAGTCGTGAGCCTCGATTTCGAGGACTACCCCTTCGAGATTCAGCGCTTCGGCAAGCCCTGCGCGCTCTGCGGCGCCGAAGAGGTCTATCTCGACGAAGTCATCCTCGACGACAAGGGCGGGCGCATGTTCGTCTGCTCCGATACCGACCATTGCGAAGACCGCCGCGAGCATGGCCACGCCGGCGAAATGCTTGCGCCCAAGGAGGCTGCGGAATGACCGAAACACCGCTTCTCAAAGTCAACGACGTCTCGAAATTCTACGGCAACCGTATCGGCTGCCGGAATGTCTCCTTCGAGCTCTGGCCGGGTGAAGTCCTGGCAATCGTCGGCGAGTCCGGCTCCGGCAAGACGACGCTGCTCAACTGCATTTCGACGCGCCTGATGCCGACCACCGGCAGCGTCGAGTACCACATGCGCGACGGCAGCTATCGCGACCTCTACCGCATGAACGAGGCCGAGCGCCGTTTCCTGATGCGCACCGACTGGGGTTTCGTGCACCAGAACCCTGCTGACGGCCTGCGCATGACGGTTTCGGCCGGTGCCAATGTCGGCGAGCGGCTGATGGCGATCGGTGACCGGCATTATGGCAAGATCCGCTCGACGGCCATCGACTGGCTGGAGCGCGTCGAAATCAATGCCGAACGCATCGACGACCAGCCCCGCGCCTTTTCCGGCGGCATGCGTCAGCGCCTGCAGATCGCCCGCAACCTGGTGACCGGCCCCCGCCTGGTCTTCATGGACGAGCCGACCGGCGGTCTCGACGTCTCGGTTCAGGCCCGCCTGCTCGATCTCGTCCGCGGCCTCGTCAACGATCTCGGCCTCGCGGCGATCATCGTGACCCATGACCTCGCGGTCGCGCGCCTGCTATCGCACCGGATGATGGTGATGAAGGACGGCAATGTCATTGAGCACGGTTTGACCGATCGCGTGCTCGACGATCCGCGCGAGCCCTATACCCAGCTTCTCGTTTCCTCCATCCTGCAGGTGTGACCATGGCAACGCCACTCGTCGTTTCGGAAGTCGCAAAAAGCTTCACCATGCACCTGCGCGACGGCATCAAGCTGCCGGTCGTTTCGGATGTCACCTTCTCCGTTGCAGCCGGCGAATGCGTCGTGCTCGGAGGCCCCTCGGGCATCGGCAAGAGCTCGCTCCTGAAGATGATCTACGGCAACTATGCCGTCGACACCGGCCAGATCCTGGTCAACCACCAGGGCCGCGTCGTCGATCTCGCCTCGGCCGATCCGCGCACCATCATCGATGTGCGCAAGCGCTCGCTCGGCTATGTCAGCCAGTTCCTGCGCACGGTGCCGCGCGTTGCGGCGATCGATGTCGTGGGAGAGCCGCTCGTCGCACGCGGCGTGCCGGTAAGCGAAGCCCGCGAGAAGGCGGCCGAGCTTCTCACCAAGCTCAACCTGCCGGAAGCGCTCTGGCAGCTGCCGCCCGCGACCTTCTCCGGTGGTGAGCAGCAGCGCGTCAACATCGCCCGCGGTTTCATCACCGATCACACGATCCTGCTGCTCGACGAGCCGACGGCGTCGCTCGATGCCACCAACCGCGCTGTCGTGGTCGGCATGATCGCCGAGAAGAAGAAGGCTGGCGTCGCCCTGCTCGGCATCTTCCATGACGAGGAGGTGCGCGAGGCCGCCGCCGACCGCATTCTCGACGTCCAGAAGTTCTCCCCCAGAAAGGCCATCGCGGCATGACCCGGAAAATCGGCGAAAAGCCCTATATCCACGAGACGGCATCGGTCAGCGATGCCACGCTCGGCCGCTATACCGAGGTCTCGGAGCGTTGCCGGATCAGCGAAGTCGAGTTCGGCGACTATTCCTACATCATGCAGGATGGCTCGATCTGGTGCGCGACGATCGGCAAGTTCGTCAACATTGCCGCCGCTGTTCGCATCAACGCCACCAACCATCCGACGTGGCGGGCGACGCTGCACCACTTCACATATCGCGCCACCGACTACTGGCCGGATGCCGACATGGAGACAGAATTCTTCGAATGGCGCCGCTCAAATCGCGTCACCATCGGCCACGATGTCTGGATCGGACATGGCGCCACGATCCTCCCCGGCGTCACCGTCGGCAACGGTGCGGTGATCGGTGCGGGCGCCGTCGTCTCCAAGGATGTTGCCCCCTACACGATCGTCGGCGGCGTGCCCGCAAAGCTCATTCGCGAGCGTTTTGCGAAAGGTGTCGGCGAGCGGATGGACAAGCTTGCCTGGTGGGATTGGGAGCACTCGAAACTGCGTTCGGCGCTCGACGATTTCCGCGCGCTTTCGGCCGAAGATTTCCTTAGCCGGCATGGTGCGTAAAGCACCATCGCCGACGTCCTTTATGACAGTCATTACACAAAACTGACATTGGAGGTTCATCAAGCAGGACTAATGCACTCCGAGACGAAGGCCCTGGATTGCAAGGAAGAGCATGATGTTCGAGCTGAAGAATGTCACCCGCCGTTTTGGCAAAAAGCTGGCAGTGGATTCCGTAACGCTCGATATTCCCCAGGGTCAGATGGTCGGCATTATCGGCCGTTCCGGCGCCGGCAAATCGACGCTCCTGCGGATGATCAACCGCCTGCAGGAGCCGACCTCCGGCTCCATCCGTTTCGGCGGCGTCGAAGTCTCCTCGCTGCGTGGCGAGGCTCTTCGCAACTGGCAGCGCGACTGCGCGATGATCTTCCAGCAGTTCAATCTCGTACCGCGTCTCGATGTCCTGACCAACGTGATGCTCGGCCGCCTGAACCATCGCCCGACGATGCTTTCGCTCCTCAACATCTTCAGCCGCGAAGAGCGCATCCATGCGATCGCGGCTCTTGAGCGCCTCGGCATCGAGCAGACGGCGCTGCAGCTTGCCGGTACGCTTTCGGGCGGTCAGCAGCAGCGTGTGGCGATCGCCCGCGCCCTGATGCAGAAGCCGAAGATGGTTCTCGCCGACGAGCCGATTGCCTCGCTCGACCCGCTGAACGCCAAGATCGTCATGGACGCGCTGCGCGACATCAACGAACGCGAAGGCATCACCGTCATCACCAACCTGCACACGCTCGACACGGCACGCAGCTATTGCGAGCGGATCGTCGGCATGGCGGGCGGGCGTGTCGTATTCGACGGCAAGCCGGCCGATCTGACCGCCGAGGCCGTCAAGGAAATCTATGGCACCGACAAGGACGGCGCCGGCATCGACGAAACCATGACGTCGACCTCGATCAACATTCCCGCGGCAGCTGCCGCCCATCAATCCGCCGGCCTGCAACCGCTGGCGTTGGCCGGTCTCTGAGCGAGACGGCTGCGATCGACCGCCCGCGTCAAGGGCACAGTTCTTCGTAACAGAGAGACCACCGGGGACACCGGTCAATCAGGAGAATACCATGTTGAAGAAAGCACTCTTTGCCGCGACGGCGCTTTTCGCGCTTTCCGGCGTTTCGCATGCTGCAGACCTCAAGGAATTCCGCGTCGGCATTCTCGGTGGCGAAAACGAAACCGACCGCCTGCGTAACTACGCCTGCCTCGCCGACCACCTGAAGCAGGAATTCGGCTTCGAGAAGGTTTCGCTCTTCCCGGCCGCCGACTATGACGGCGTTATCCAGGGCCTCCTCGGCGGCACGCTCGACTTCGCAGAACTCGGCGCTTCCGGCTACGCAGCCGTCTACCTGAAGGACGCAAAGGCCGTTACCCCGATCCTGACGACGCAGCAGAAGGACGGCTCGACCGGCTACTACTCGATCGGTCTCGCTCTGAAGTCCTCCGGCATCAAGACGATCGCCGACGCCAAGGGCAAGAAGCTCGGCTACGCCGATCCGGACTCCACCTCGGGCTACCTCGTTCCGCTGACGCAGATCCCGAAGGACACGGGCATGCCGAACGACCAGTTCTTCGCCTCCACGCAGTTCAACGGCGGCCACGAGAACAACCTTCTCGCTGCTTATGACGGCAAGGTTGACGTTGCTGTCGACGACAGCTCGGGCATCGGCGATTTCAAGGACGGCTACACCTCCGGTACCTTCCGCAAGGAAGTAGACAAGGGCGCCGTCGACCCGAACAAGCTCGTCGAAGTCTGGCGCTCGCCGCTGATTCCGAACGGCCCGCTCGTCGTTCGCAACGAGCTCGGCGAAGAGTGGCAGAAGAAGCTGGCCGCCTTCTTCACGGCGCTGCCGGAGAAGGACCACAAGTGCTTCACCGCCATCGAAGGCGGCGACTACAAGGGCTACGCCCCGGTTACCCACGAATTCTACAACGCCGTTGTAGACGTTCGTAAGGCTGCCATCGGCGGCTGATCGACCTGCATTCATCGGGGGCGGCCGTCATCGGCCGCCCTTTTTCCTGCGAAGAAGCGGACGACCCCATGACCCTTGCCGATTCCCGGACCCACACGCCCGAACTCCAGCAGAGCAGCCGCGATATCGGCGAGGCCTGGAGCCGCATGGTGTCTCGCCGCCGTCTCTATACCGGCATCGGCCTCGTCCTGCTGCTGATCGCCTTTGTAAGCTCCGTCCGCTTTGCCGACGAGAGCAATGCCGGCCATTTCTTCGACCGCCTTCCGCATCTCTTCGACTTCCTGAGCTGGCTTATTCCCAAGGACTGGCACGACGTCTGGCGCGCGCTGTTCGATATTGCGAGCCCGAACGACAAGGGCGGCGAGGAATTCAACTTCGCCAAGGGCCGGGTCTACGTCTTCGGCGATTTCTATATCCCTGAATATTTCGAGCTGATGATCATCACGATCAACGTCGCTCTCGTATCGACGATCATCGGTTTCATCTTTGCGGTGCCGCTGAGCTTCTTCGCAGCTCGCAACCTCACCAAGAACTGGCCGCTGCGCGTCTTCGCCAAGCGCGTCATGGAATTCCTGCGCGCCTTCCCGGAGATCGTTATCGCCGGCCTGTTCTCTGCCATCCTGTCTATCGGCCCGGTCGCCGCCATCATCGCCGTGTCGCTGCATACGATCGGCGCGCTCGGCAAGCTGTTCTACGAAGTCGTCGAGAATATCGATATGAAGCCGGATGAGGGCATGAAGGCGGTCGGCGCCAACTGGCTGGAGCGCGTGCGCTTCGCCGCCATGCCGCAGGTTCTGCCGAATTTCGCCTCCTATGCGCTGCTGCGTCTGGAGATCAACGTGCGCGCCTCGACCATCATCGGCGCGGTCGGCGGCGGCGGTATCGGTGAAGAGCTGAAGCTCTCCATCTCGCGCGGCTTCGGCGCCAAGACGGTCGCTCTCGTGCTGCTGCTCTTCATCACCATCGTTGTGGTCGACCAGTTCTCCGCATGGCTGCGCCGCCGCCTGGTTGGCGAGCACGCTTTCCTTCTGCAACATTGAGGCCCGCCATGACGGTTATCGACGCAAACCGGATGCACGAGATCGAGGCGCGCTATCCCGAGTATTTCCATCGCTCCTTCCGCCAGCGCTTCGGCGGACTGCTCGCGGTCATCGCGACGCTGCTTTATGGCATGTATGCCGTCTGGTTCTTCGATCTGCCGAAGCTGCTGGCCGAGGCGCATTGGGAGCGCGTCGGCATCTATATGAGCCAGTGGGTGAGCTATGACGTTCAGCCCGAATTCCGAATTCAGGACGACGGCTCGATCGAGACGCGCTATCCGCGTTTCTCCCCGCTTGGCGACGATCCGCATCCAGATTGGGTGAAGAACGAACCCGGCAGCGTCACCGTCTTCGTCAGCGGCATGAACCGCACTGTCGTGGTTACCAAGGCGATGACGACGGTGACCGCGCATGGCATCAGCGTTCCCGTCGATCTGTCGTCGGGCCAGCCGAAGGTCGTCGGCGAGGTGCCCTCCTGGATGACCGTGTATGACGACAACGTGCTGGCCGATCTCGGCTTTGCCGGTGATGTCAGCATCGCATCGGACCGCGTGAAGGTGCGCAAGCGCTTCCTTGGATGGGCAAACTTCGTCTTCGACACGCACTCGCCCTTCTTCGATAAGCCGGCCGGTGAAGTCGCTAGCCTGATCGTTTCCGGCCCGCGTCTCGACCCCAGCCAGTCGAACCTGTCGCTCGCCTTCGACAATATCTGGAACAACTCGGCCTGGCAGCATGGCGACGTATGGACCAAGCTTTTCCAGACGATCGTGATGGCCTTCCTCGGTACGCTGCTCGGCTCGCTGGCGGCCTTCCCGCTCGCCTTCCTTGCCGCCCGCAACATCACGCCGAACCGGTTTCTGAACCAGATTCTGAAGCGCTTCTTCGACTTCCTGCGCTCGGTCGACATGCTGATCTGGGCGCTGTTCCTGACGCGCGCCTTCGGCCCCGGCCCGCTTGCGGGCTCCGGCGCGATCTTCCTGACGGAAACCGGCACGCTCGGAAAGCTCTATTCCGAAGGTCTCGAAAACATCGACAACAAGCCGCGCGAAGGCATCAAGTCGACGGGCGCCTCGACGATGCTGGTCCATCGCTACGGTGTCATGCCGCAGATCGTTCCTGTGATCGTCAGCCAGACGCTCTACCAGTGGGAATCGAATGTCCGTGGCGCGACGATCATTGGCGCCGTCGGTGCCGGCGGTATCGGCCTCAAGCTCTGGGAAGCGATGCGCACGAATTCCAACTGGGAAAACGTCGCCTACATGGTCATCCTGATCCTGATCGTCGTCTTCCTGTTCGACATGGCCTCGAACGCGCTGCGCCACCGGCTGATGGGCACCAAGACGCATTAAAAAGATGATGGCGCCACGGCGTCATCATCATTCTGTCACGGAAATCTTTTAGCCGGAAGCAAGCTTGCAGTCCGCGGTCAAATCACTGACATTGCGACCCCTGCCTCAGACATTTTTCCGGGATAAGACCTTTGCGATACGCCCTCTATTTTTCGCCGCCGCAGGATGATTCCCTGACGCGCGCCGCTGCAGAATGGCTCGGCCGCGATGCCTTTTCTGAAGAAACTTACCCGGCTCCCGAAGAGCCGGGCCTGCCTGGCGCAGAACAATTCGAGCTCACCGCCGATCCCCGCCGCTACGGCTTCCACGCGACGATCAAGGCGCCCTTTGCGCTTGCCGCTTCGGTGACGGAAAAGGATCTGATGGCTGTGGTCGAGGATTTCGCGGCGCGCACGCCGGCCTTCGAGATTCCCGAACTTGTGCTCGGGCAACTCGGCCGCTTCTTCGCGCTCGTGCCCGGCGCGCTGCATCAGCCGCTTCAGGATTTCGCCGCAAGCGTGGTAAAGTCCTTCGAGCCGTTTCGTGCCGCCCTTTCGGAGGCCGACATTGCCCGGCGCAAACCCGAGAAGCTGACGGAAAGCCAGCGCGCCAATCTGATGCGCTGGGGCTATCCCTACGTCATGGACGACTTCGGCTTCCACATGACGCTGACCGGGCAGGTTCCCGAGGAGCGCTCTGCGCTGATGAAATCGATCCTGGAACAGCGCTTTGCCGCCTTCACCGGCCGGCCGCTTCCGATTTCCGGCATTGCCGTCTTCACCGAGGAGACGCGCGGCGCCCCATTCAAGGCTCATAGCTGGCTGCCGCTTGCCGGCGCCAAACGCTGAAAGACGACACAATGACCAAAGAAACCGTTTTTTCCAATGCACGCATCGTTCTCGAGGACGAGGTCGTCAACGGCTCCCTGCTGATCCGCGACGGCAAGATCGCCGATATCTCCGAAGGCAACTCGGCTGCCGGCGAGGACTTTGAGGGCGACTACCTCATTCCGGGTCTCGTTGAGCTTCATACCGACCACCTCGAAGGCCACTACTCGCCGCGCCCCGGCCTGCGCTGGAACATGACGGCAGCCATTCAGGCGCATGACGCCCAGATCGTCACGTCGGGTATCACTACGGTTTTCGACTGCCTGCGCATGGGCGCCGATGAAGACGGCGGTTTCGACCATGGCGAGATGCGCGGCATGGCTGACGCCATCCAGAAGGCCGAGCAGGAAGGCCGCCTGCGCGCCGAGCACCTGTTACACCTGCGCTGCGAAGTCTCGGCCGACAACGTGCTTGAGCATTTCGCCGATTTTGAAAACGATCCCTATGTCCGCCTCGTCTCGCTGATGGACCATGCACCGGGCCAGCGTCAGTTCCAGACCATGGACCAGTACATCTTCTACTACCAGAAGAAGCGCGGCCTCTCCGACGAGGCCTTTGCCAAGTTCATCGAGAAGCGCCTTGGCGAATCCGAGCGCAACTCGACCCCGCACCGCATTGCCATTTCCAAGGTCTGCAACGAGCGCGGCATCACCATTGCCAGCCATGACGACGCGACCATGGAACATGTCGACGAGGCGATCGAGAACGGTGTTCGTCTGGCGGAATTCCCGACCAGCTTCGACGCCGCCAAGGCTTCGCACGAGCATGGCATGAGCGTTCTGATGGGCGCGCCGAACATCGTGCGCGGCAAGTCGCATTCCGGCAATATCGCTGCCCGTGATCTCGCCGAGCGTGGCGTTCTCGATGTTCTCTCGTCCGACTACGTGCCGCTCAGCCTGCTCTATGCGCCGTTCATCATCGCCGACGAGGTTGAATCCATTTCGCTGCCGAAGGCGATCGCCATGGTTACCTCGACCCCGGCCCGCACGGTCAGCCTCGACGACCGCGGCCGCATCGCCACCGGCCTGCGCGCCGATCTCGTGCGCGTCTTCCGCGACGAGGGCGTTCCGGTGACGCGTTCCGTCTGGCGCGAAGGGCGCCGTGTCGCATGAACCCGTCGCACGAACCCCACATCGTTCCCGGCACCGAACACGGCATCATGGTCGTCGTCGTCGGCCCGAGCGGCGCCGGCAAGGATACGCTGATGGCGCTGGCCGCCCGGCATTTCGGCAGCCGCCCAAATGTTCATTTCGTCCGCCGCGTCATTACCCGTGACGGCGATGCAGGCGGTGAGGATCATCTCGCCGTTTCCGAAGCCGGATTCGCATCGATGGAACAGTCCGGCAGCTTCGCCGTCTGGTGGGAAGCGCATGGCCTGAAATACGGCATTCCGGCTGAGGTGTCGGTTGCGCTCTCGAAGGGGCACCTGGTGATCGCCAATGGCTCCCGCTCGGCGCTGCATCGCTTCCACGCCGCTTTCCCGCGGCTGAAGGTGATCAATGTTACGGCGCGTCCGGAAGTGCTCGCCGGCCGCCTGGAAGCGCGCGGCCGCGAGACCCATGAGGACATCATGGCCCGCCTCGCCCGTGGTTCGCTGACAGTGCGCGGCGACTATGACGTGATCAATCTCGACAATAGCGGGTCGCTCGCCGAAGCCGAGCGCAAGATCATCGACACGATGAACGGTTTTCTGGCGGAAGTCGCCTGACGGGGAGAGATCATGGCCATCGTCGTGCTGCCTTATGATGACAGATGGCCCGAACTCTTCGCACAGGTCTGCAGTGAGCTTGCGCCGGTCTTTGCGGGACTGGCGCCGGCTTTCCACCATGTCGGTAGCACGTCCGTTCCCGGTCTCGCGGCAAAGCCGAAGATCGACCTGCATGCCGCCTTCGCGGATCTGGCGGCCGTCGCCTCAGCGGTCGAGCGGATGCAGACCGTTGCCGGCTACACCTATCATGGCGATAAATACGGCGACCAGAGCTGGACCTTTACCAGCGGCAAGACCTACGGCTCCCGGCTTTATCTCTGCACAGCAGACAACCACGTGCTCCGCGACCGCATCCTGTTTCGCGACTATCTCAGGACCCATCCCGAACGGGCCGATGCCTATGCCGCACTGAAGCTGCGGCTGATGAGCGAGGCCAATGACGACTGGGACTACTATACCGGCGGCAAGACGGAGTTCGTTAGCGAGACGGTGCGGCTGGCGCAGCCGTAGGGTTTGAGTGGTTTCCCCCTCAAACCCTGATCCTTATTCACCCTCGCTCCGGGCCGAAACGATTTCGCGCTTGCCGACATGGTTTGCCGGGCCGACGAGGCCTTCCTTTTCCATGCGTTCGACGAGCGATGCGGCGCGGTTATAGCCGATGCCGAGGCGGCGCTGGATGTAGGAGGTCGAGCACTTCTTATCACGCAGGACGACCTTGACGGCCTGCTGGTAGAGCTCGTCGCCATCCTCGGCGCCCATGGCGCTCTTGTCGAAGACGGCGCTGTCTTCGGCTTCCTCTTCGTCCTCGTCACCTGCCGTGACGGTATCCAGATATTCCGGACGGCCCTGGGTCTTCAGGTGTGCCACGACCTTCTCGACTTCGAGGTCGGAGACGAAGGGGCCGTGGACGCGGGCGATGCGGCCGCCGCCCTGCATGTGCAGCATGTCGCCCTGGCCGAGCAGCTGCTCGGCACCCTGTTCGCCGAGAATCGTGCGGCTGTCGATCTTGGACGTCACCTGGAAGGAGATGCGGGTCGGGAAGTTTGCCTTGATCGTGCCGGTGATGACGTCGACCGAGGGGCGCTGGGTGGCCATGATCAGGTGGATGCCGGCGGCACGCGCCATCTGCGCCAGACGCTGGATCGCGCCTTCGATATCCTTGCCGGCGACCATCATCAGGTCGGCCATTTCGTCGACGATGACGACGATGTAGGGCATCGGCGTCAGGTCGAGTTCCTGCTGTTCCTCGATCGGCGCACCGGTGCCCTTGTCGAAACCGACCGGGACCATGATGTGGATCGTCTCGTCCTTCTCGCGGGCCTGCGCCACGCGGCCGTTATAGCCGTCGATATTGCGCACGCCGAGGCGCGACATCTTGCGATAACGCTCTTCCATCTCGCGAACCGCCCATTTGAGCGCCATGACGGCCTTCTTGGGATCTGTCACGACAGGGGTCAGCAGATGCGGGATGCCGTCATAGACGGAGAGCTCCAGCATCTTCGGATCGACCATGATCAGGCGGCACTGCTCCGGCGACATGCGGTAGAGCAGCGACAGGATCATCGTGTTGATGGCGACCGACTTGCCCGAACCCGTGGTACCGGCAACGAGCAGGTGCGGCATCTTCGCAAGTTCGGCGATGACAGGCTCGCCGCCGATCGTCTTGCCGAGGCCGAGCGCCAGCTTGTAGCTGCTCTTGGCGAAATCCTGGCTTTCGATCATCTCGCGGAAATAAACGGTTTCGCGCGTCTGGTTCGGCAGTTCGATACCGATGACATTGCGGCCGGGAACGACGGCGACGCGGGCAGAGAGGGCCGACATCGAGCGGGCGATATCATCCGCAAGGCCGATGACGCGCGAGGACTTCACGCCCGGTGCAGGCTCGAATTCATAGAGCGTGACGACAGGACCCGGGCGGACATGGATGATCTCACCCTTGATGCCGAAATCTTCGAGAACGCTCTCCAGCAGGCCGGCATTCTGTTCCAGCGCTTCCTGCGTCATGATCTCGCCCAACCGCTCCGGCGGCTGCTGGAGCAGTTCGTTCGGCGGGAATTCGTAGCCAGACGCATCGACCTTGGCAGCTACGGGCTTTGCAGCGGCAAGACGCGGCGCCGGCATCGTCACGGGAGCGACGGCAGGCGTGCGGACCGGGATCGGTGCAATCGGCTGCGTGCGAGCTTCTACCGGCACCGGCTGCGGCGCGGGAGCAGCGGCCTCAACCGGCTTTGCCACGGGCGGAGCGACCACGAGGGCTGGCGCGACAGGCTGCGGTGCTGCAGCGACGGGCGCCGGTGCAACTGCGATTGGAGCGACGGCGGGGGCCATCTCGGTGCGCCGGTGCGGGTGCCATTCCATGACACGGAAACTGGCGATGATCGACTCGGGCGATACCTCGACCCTCGGCATCGGAACCGGCTGGAACTGCGGCGCGGCAGGCACGGCGCCATCTTCGAAAGCCATGACTTCCCAGAAGGCGAAATCTGAAATCGACGCGAGCTCACCGGCTGCGTGATACGGCTCAGCCGCGACTGGCGCTTCGGGGAGCGGTGCGACCTGAACAGGTGCGGCAGGCTGGACCGGTGTGCGGACGATCGGCAGCAAGGGGGCCCGTGTGGGCTGAACCGGGACGCGGGCAACAACAGGCGGTACCGGCGTGCGGACGATGGGCGCGGTCTGCGGCGCGTGAGTGTGGGCGTCGAAGGGTACGTCGACGACGATCGGCGTGCGGCTCTCGGCAGCGATAGGCGCCTCGTCCATGTATGGCGCGGGCTCATCCAGCTGCGGGATTTCGGGCGGGGTACGGCGCAACAGGTTTTCCGGCGTCCGGGTGAACCGGACGTTCGGCGCCAGGGAAAAATTGCTCTGCCAGATCGGCGCCGACGGGCGCTCGCCTGCGCCCTCTTCAGCGTCATGCACGTCAACTTCCGCGGAAAACTCCGCGGCATCCGTCAAGTTCGTTCTGGGAAAACGCATACGACCTGCTGCTCACTCAAATTACCGACCTGAACGGATTAGAAAATGAAGGTTAATAAGTTCCTTCCGTCGGCACTAAAATTGCGCAGGTATTTCGCCCTTAATCAAGCGAAATCAGATACTTGTCTCTTTAAGAAAAATCTTCGGGAAAGTTGGACGAAGCGCTCAGTGCGCTTCGTCCCAGTTGCTAGCCGCGCGCGCATCAACCTTGAGCGGAACGCGCATTTCGAGCGCCGGCATGGTGGCGTTTTCCATGACAGAGACGATGATCGGCATGGCCTTTTCAACCTCTGCATCCTCGACTTCGAAGATGAGTTCGTCGTGGACCTGCAGCAGCATGCGCACGCGATCGCCAATACCGGCCTCGGCAAGCGCCGGTTCCATCTTGATCATGGCGCGGCGGATGACATCGGCGGCCGAGCCCTGGATCGGCGCGTTGATCGCAGCGCGTTCATTGAAAGCGCGGACGGAGGGATTCGAGGAACGGATTTCCGGGTAATTGATTCGCCGGCCGAAGATCGTCTCTACGTAACCCTTGTCGCGCGCCATCTGCTTGCTGCTGTCCATGTAATCGCGGATGCCGGGGAAACGCTCGAAATACTTCTTGATGTAATCGCCTGCTTCCGAGCGCTCAATCGACAGCTGGTTCGCCAGACCGAAAGCGGAAATACCGTAGATGATGCCGAAATTGATCGCCTTGGCGCGGCGGCGCACTTCGCTCGGCATGCCCTCGACGGGAACACCAAACATTTCCGAGGCGGTCATCGCGTGGATGTCCACACCATCGGCGAAAGCCTGCGTCAGCTGCGGGATATCGGCAACGTGGGCGAGCACGCGCAGCTCGATCTGGCTGTAGTCGGCCGAGATCAGCTTGTGGCCGGGCGTCGAGATGAAGGCGGTGCGAATCTTGCGGCCTTCGGCGGTGCGCACCGGAATGTTCTGCAGGTTCGGCTCCGACGACGACAGACGGCCGGTCGTGGTGGAGGCCAGCGAATAGGAGGTATGCACGCGCTTGGTCTGCGGGTGGACATATCCCGGCAAGGCATCGGTATAGGTCGATTTCAGCTTGGTGAGCTGGCGCCAGTCGACGATCTTGCGTGGCAGTTCGAAACCGGCAGCGGCCAAGTCTTCGAGGACACTTGCCGAGGTTGACCACTGGCCGGTCTTGGTCTTGGTGCCGCCCTCGAGGCCCATCTTGCCGAACAGGATATCGCCGAGCTGCTTTGGCGAGCCGATGGTGAAGCGCTCGCCGGCAAGCGTGAAGATCTCGTCTTCGAGACGCGCGGCACCCTGTGCCAGCTCGCCGGAGAGACGCGACAGGATCTGCCGGTCGACGGTGATGCCGCGCTCTTCCATATTGGCGAGCACCGGCAGCAGCGGGCGTTCCAGGCGTTCATAGATCGTCGTCAGCTTGTTGGCCGCGAGCCGCGGCTTCAGCACCATCCAGAGCCGCAGCGTCACATCGGCATCCTCAGCCGCGTAATGCGTCGCCTTGGCGATATCGACGAGGTCGAAGGTAACGTTCGACTTGCCGCTTCCGGCAACGTCCTTGTAGGCGATCGGCTTGTGGCCGAGGAACTTTTCGGACAGCGGGTCCATGCCGTGCGCGCCGGTACCGGCGTCGAGCACGTAGGAGATCAGCATCGTGTCGTCGAAATTCTTCGTCTCGACGCCGTAGCGCTTCATCAGCAGGTAATCGTACTTGAGGTTCTGGGCGACCTTCAGGACCGATTCATCCTCAAGTAGCGCCTTCAGCCGCGGCAGCGCATCGCGCATCGGGATCTGATTTTCGGCGAGCCCGCCGCCCAGGAGATCGCCGAAGCCCGTCTTGTGGCCGATCGGCACATAGGCGGCGCGGATCGACACGCCGGTCGGATCCTTCGCATTGTCGGCAATCGCCAGCGAGAAGCCGACGAGCTCCGCCTGCATCGCATCAAGCGAGGTCGTCTCGGTGTCGAAGGCGACCAGGCCGGTTTCGCGGGCGGCGGCGATCCACTGGTCGAGCGTCGCGAGATCGCGGATCGTCAGATAGGTCGAATGATCGAAGGGCAGCGATGCGAAGGCGGCAGCGCGCTGTGCGGCGAGTTCCTCAGGCACGAAGCTGCCTTCGACGGCGGCAGCCTTGGCCTTCGCGGGCACCGGCACGGCAGCGCCGGCAACCTCGGGAATGCCACCGGCGACGGGCGCGGGCTCGGCCGCATCGAGATCGGGACCATGGGCCTTGTCGCCCCATTCGACCTGGACATCCGTGGCGTCGATGGCGCTGGCGTCGCATTCGCAGGCCTCGGCGACACGGCGCGTCAGCGTGGTGAACTGCATGGCCTTCAGAAAGCCGATCAGCTTCGGGCCGTTCTGCGGCTCGAGGATGAGATCCTCAACCTTAAGCTCCAACGGAACGTCGAGACGGAGACGGACGAGCTCCCGGGAAAGACGCGCCTTGTCGGCATTCTCCATGATCGTCTGACGGCGCTTTTCCTGCTTGATCTCGTGGGCGCGCTCGAGAAGCGTGTCGAGATCGCCATACTCGGCGAGCAGCGAGGCTGCGGTCTTCGGACCGATGCCGGGAATGCCCGGCACGTTATCGACGGAATCGCCGGTCATCGCCTGCAGATCGATCATCTTCTCGGGCGGCACGCCCCATTTCTCGATGACGTCAGGAATGCTGATCTGCTTGTCCTTCATGCTGTCGTACATGTGGACATTCGCCGTCACCAGCTGCATCAGGTCCTTGTCCGAGGAGACGATGGTGACATCGGCGCCGATCGCTTCAGCCTGACGGGCGTAGGTGGCGATGATATCGTCGGCCTCGAAACCTTCGGTCTCGATGCAGGGCAGATTGAAGGCGCGCGTTGCCTCACGGATCAGCCCGAACTGCGGAACAAGCTCCTCGGGCGGCGCTGAGCGGTTCGCCTTGTAGGCATCATAGAGATCCTTGCGGAAGGTCTTCGAGGAATAGTCGAAGATGACGGCCAGATGCGTCGGCGTGACGCCCACGGACGTGTCGCGCGCATCGGTCAGAAGCTTCCACAGCATGTTGCAGAAACCGGAGACGGCGCCGACCGGCAGACCGTCTGATTTGCGGGTCAACGGCGGCAGCGCATGGAATGCGCGAAAGATGAAGCCCGAGCCGTCTACGAGGAAGAGATGATCGCCTTTTTTCATGGCAGCATGGATAGCGTGGAGGCCTCGCGAAATCCATATAAAGTTCTGTTGCGTTTCGGATTCAGCCCTTCACCGAACTGTTACCAATTTGTAATCGGCGGCTTATTCGCCTTCCCTTGAAAAACCACATTCCGGATCACAATTCAGAGTCACCGGCGTTTGATCGCGCCGAGGGTTTGGTGACCGGCTTGTCCCCCGCCGCATCAAACTTGGACAAAGGCCTTATCCCCCTCTCCGGGCCTTTGTCCCCATTTTTGAGCCGCCATGGTCCACCTCCTGACCATGGCGGCTTTGTTTTCTGTATCAATGGATAAATCTGAAGCAAAAAGGCCACTTTTGATCCATCGCATGCGATTTGTTGCATTGTTTCAGTCCGGCTTTTGGGCCTAACTACAATCATGGGATTTAATCGGATGGATTCGGGAGCCTACCTTGCCAGCCAGCTGGCGAAGGGTTTTGCCCGCTCGCTGCAGCAGCGCGCGGGGCGGCTCGGCTTTTCGCCCGGACAGTTTCCGATCCTGCTCGAACTCTGGGCCGAAGACGGACTTACTCAGAAGCAGCTTCTGGAGCGGGTGGACATCGAGCAGGCGACGATGGCGAACACGCTGTCGCGCATGGTGCGGGACGGCCTCATCGAGCGGCGCCCCCACCCGAGCGACAAGCGGGCACAGCTGATCTTCCTGACGCCGAAGGCACAGGCGATGCAGGACGAGGCCGTCGATACCGCCCGCGAAGCGGATCTCGCCCTGTTCGACGGTTTCAAGACCTTCGAACGCGAGCTGATGCTGGAATACATCCGCCGGCTTCTGGAAAACGCCAAGAAAATCTGACGTCAGCTCTGACGGGCGGTGGTCCGCTGGAGCTTCAGCACCTCTGTTCCCGCATGGGCCGAGAGATAGCTGTCACGCGCCGCCTGCTTGATGCTCGGCTCGATATCCGGCTTGCCGAGCAGCAGGCCCTGGACCTGGGCGCAGCCCTCTTCCATGACGATCCGGCGCTGCACCTCGGTCTCGACGCCTTCGGTGACCACGGGCATGCCGAGGCTATGGCCGAGACCGATGATGGCACGGACGATGGAGCGCGCCGCGGCATCATGCTCCAGCGCGCCGGTGAAGCTGCGATCCACTTTGATCTTGTCGAAGGGGAAGGTCCTGAGGTTGCTGAGCGATGAGAAGCCGGTGCCGAAGTCATCCATGACGATGCGCACGCCGAGCTCGCGCAGCCTGACGAGCGTTGCCATCACCCGGGCGCGGTCGCGCACCAATGCGGCCTCAGTGATCTCAAGTTCCAGCCGCTGCGGCGCCAGCGCCGTCTCGGCAAGAATGCCGGCTATCTGATCATAGAGATTGGGCAGCATGAACTGCACCGGAGATACATTGACGGCTATCGATAGCGGATCGGGCCAGCGCGCCGCCTCGGTGCAGGCCTGCCGGAGGATCCACTCGCCGAGCTGCACGATCGTGCCGCTCTCCTCGGCGATCGGGATGAAGATGTTCGGCTCACTCATGCCATGTCCCGGCCGGTTCCAGCGCATCAGCGCCTCGTAGCCGCTGATCTGATCGGTCTTGGTGTCGATGATCGGCTGGTAGCTGACATGGATCTGGTTGCGGATGATGGCGTGGCGCAGATCATTCTCGATCTGGCGGCGGGCGCGCACCGCTTCGTCCATCTCGGCATCGAAGAAGCAGGCGCTGCCGCGGCCGGCATGCTTGACGCGGTAGAGCGCGGTATCGGCATTGTTGCAGAGATCTTCGGCCGACTTGCCGTCGGACGGGTAGAGCGCAATGCCCATGCTGACGCCGACAGCGGTCGGGTCGCGTGCGGTATCCATGGCGGCGGTGAATTCATCGAGAATGCGGCTTGCAAGCCTGCGGGCCGCTTCCGGCTGCTTGCCCGGCTGGATGATGGCGAACTCGTCGCCACCAAGGCGGGCAACCGTTTCGCCATCGGCGGCGCAACGCTTGAGGATCGCCGCCACCTTGCAGAGGATACGGTCGCCTTCGGCATGGCCGAAGATATCGTTCACCGCCTTGAACCGGTCGAGATCGAGGCAGAAGACTGCGACCTGGCCGCGCTTGCGGTGCGCTACCTGCAACGCCTGGCGTATGCGGGTATCGAAGAGCGAGCGGTTCGGCAGGTCTGTCAGCACGTCGTGATGGGCGAGATGTTCGATCATCTCCTCGGCGCGTTTGCGCTCGGTGAGATCGCGGATGACAAGAACCTCGCAGCCGCGGCCGCGATAGACGATCTTCTTTGCGGCAACCTCGACAGAAATTTCGGTCTCATCCCGCGCAATCAGCAGCATCTCGCGGTGACCGTCGTCTCCAGTGCCGTGCGGGATGAGGACGATATCCGGGACGTTGCCCTGCAGCTCGGCAAACTTCCAGCCGGACAGTTCCTGAAAGCGCTCGTTGGCATCGATGATCCGGCCGTCGCGCAGGATCAGCAGGCCTTCGAGCGAGGCGTTCGCAAGGCCGCGCAGATCGGTCAGGTGGCTTTCGAGGAAGACAGCGCCGAGCGCGACGAGGATCAGCGCGGTCGAGACGGCCATGACGACGGCTGCCAGCACGTCGGTGGCGATCGCCATGCCGGCAACGTCCTTGGTGGGATCGGGCACCAGCACGATGCCGCTCATCGAGGTGAAATGCAGGGCGCAGATCGAAAGAACGAAGATCAGCGACGAGGCGACGATCCGCCTGGTGCCGCTGAACTTGAAGAATGCGAAGAAGGCGAGTGCGGCGAGCGCGGCACCCGACAAAACGGCGGCGAGCGTGACATAGGGATCATATTCGATCGTTGCCTGGGCCTCGATCGCCTGCATGCCCGTCAGGTGCATGGCGGCAATCGCCAGCGCCATCAGCACGCCGCCGGAAGCAAAGGAATAACCGCTGGTGCCTTCCGAAGCGATGAGGATGGCGCCCCAGGAGCCGGCGATCGCCAAGACGACCGAGAGACTGGTGAGCCACAGGCCGTAGCTGATCGGCAGGCCGCCGTCATAGGCGAGCATGGCGATGAAATGCGTCGCCCAGATGCCGATGCCGCAGGCGAAGGCGGATGCACCGATCCAGACGCGCCGCTGGCCGGCGTCGCATTCCTGCGCCCTTGAGAGGAGCAGCATGGTGGCGAGACTGCCGACCAGACAGACGACGGCTGCAGCGCCGACCAGGCGCCAATCGTGATAATCCCTGATGCAAGCGATCACTGAAAACATCGGCCACCTCACCCTGTTTCCAGCCAAACTAGGTTGCGTTTGCTAAATAACCGTAAATTGCATTAGCAGTTTCTGTTTCGCGATTTATTCGATATAGGACACATATACCTGAAGCCGCGCCTTTCCTCGAAGGGCGCGCAGGCAAGGTCTTTTTTCTCCTCGAAACCGCCCGGTCTTTGGTCTATCGTCCGGCCGAAATTTCAAGAGGAGTCGGAAATGACTGACGTCACCCCGGTGCTTTCGCGCGCCGACCAAAATCTCAATTCAAGCCTCGAAAAGCTGTTCGAACTCCTGCGGATCAAGTCGATCTCGACCGATCCGGCCTATAAGGCGGATTGCCGCAAGGCGGCCGAATGGCTGACGGCCTATCTCAAGACGCTCGGCTTCGAGGCCTCGGTGCGCGATACGCCCGGCCATCCGATGGTGGTCGCTCATCACGCCGGCGCGACGGCGGATGCGCCGCATGTGCTGTTCTACGGTCACTACGACGTGCAGCCGGTCGACCCGATCGAGCTTTGGGAAAACGACCCGTTCGAACCTGCGATCAAGGATACCGGAAACGGCCGCAAAATCCTGACGGGCCGTGGCACGGCTGACGACAAGGGCCAGCTGATGACCTTCGTCGAGGCTTGCCGCGCGTATAAGGAAATCAACGGCGCGCTTCCCTGCCGCGTGACGATCCTGTTCGAGGGCGAGGAAGAATCCGGTTCTCCGTCGCTGAAGCCCTTCCTCGAAGCCAATGCTGCCGAGCTGAAGGCCGACTACGCGCTCGTCTGCGATACCAGCATGTGGGATCACGAGACCCCGGCGATCGCCGCCGCCCTTCGCGGTCTGGTCGGCGAAGAGGTGGTCATCACGGCCGCCGACCGCGACCTGCATTCCGGCCTGTTCGGCGGTGCGGCTGCAAACCCGATCCATATCCTGACGGAAGCGCTTGCCGGCCTGCACGACCAGACGGGCCGCATCACGCTCGAAAACTTCTACGAAGGCGTCGAGGAGACGCCTGCCAACATCAAGGCATCCTGGGAAAAGCTCGGCCAGACGGCGGAAACCTTCCTCGGCCAGGTCGGCCTCTCGGTACCGTCGGGCGAAAAGGGCCGCTCGGTTCTCGAGCTCACCTGGGCCCGGCCGACGGCAGAAGTGAACGGCATCTGGGGCGGCTATACCGGCGAAGGCTTCAAGACCGTGATCGCGGCCAAGGCTTCGGCGAAGATCTCGTTCCGCCTCGTCGGCAAGCAGGATCCGGCGGCGATCCGCGAAAGCTTCCGTGCCTATATCCGCTCGAAGATCCCGGCCGATTGCTCAGTCGAGTTTCATCCGCACGGCGCCTCGCCGGCAATCCACCTGTCCTACGATTCGCCGGTCATCACCAAGGCGAAGAACGCGCTCTCGGACGAATGGCCGAAGCCGGCCGTCGTCATCGGCATGGGCGGATCGATCCCGATCGTCGGCGATTTCCAGAAGATGCTCGGCATGGAATCGCTCCTCGTCGGTTTCGGCCTTGCCGACGACCGCATTCATTCGCCGAACGAGAAGTACGAGCTCGCCTCCTATCACAAGGGCATCCGTTCCTGGGTGCGTATCCTTGAGGCGCTCGCCTGAGACAGAAAAGGCGCGCAGCTCGAAAGAGCGCGCGCCATCCAGACAGACAAAAAGGCCGGCGAAAACCGGCCTTTCGTCATCTGCTTCGCTTCGGTGCCAGTACATCCGTGGTCAAGGAGGAAGCAGATATTGCAGGGAGACTGATCCCGAAAGGTTAACAAACCATTAAAGGCGTTCCGCCTGCCGGGACCGGAAACCGCCGGCGTCTTGCGCCGTTTGCCGTCTCCAGGCTGCTATCCGTTGATCCCTATATCGGTATCGAGCGCCGGCGTTTCAAGAGGCAACCGGACCCTTTCCCGTTCAACCTGCATTCATCGGTCAACAGCTACAAGTCTTTGAAAGACAAAGTGAATGAACGCCGGCTGATAAAAGCCGGCAAGCGCTCTAGCTATGTCTGAAGCTGGCAGGAAGCCAGATGCAGAAACTTCAGGCGACGGTTTTGCCGCGCCCAATTAGGGAGTTGAAACGTGAGAAACACCCTTCTCAAGATCGCGGCTGCAGGCATGCTTTTGCTCGCTCCCGCAATCGCACAGGCGGCCGAGGGCTTCGCCACGGCGAATGTCAACATGCGCGCTGGCCCGAGCACCGGATACCCGGCCGTTGCCGTGATCCCGGCCGGCGAATCCGTCGAGATACATGGTTGCCTGGCCGATGTTCCCTGGTGCGACGTCGAGTTCTATGGCGGGCGCGGCTGGGTCGCGGGCCGTTACGTTCAGGCGCTCTACCAGAGCCGCCGCGTCTATGTCGGCCCGGAATATTACCGCCCGCTCGGTATCCCGACCGTCGTCTTCAGCGTCGGCAACTATTGGGACCGCTACTATCGCAATCGCGATTTCTATCGAGACCGTGACCGCTGGCGCCGTGGCCCGGATTTCTACCGTCCGCCGCCGCCACGCGATTTCGATCGCCGCCCGGACTTCGATCGCCGTCCTGATTTTGACCGGCGTCCCGATTTCGACCGGAGGCCGGATTTCGACAGGCGGCCCGACGCGCTTCGACGTCCCGACTTCAACCGCGATCAGGATCGGCAGCGCGACTTCAACCGCGATAACGACAACCGCAGGCAGGATGCCGATCGCGATCAGAACCGCCGTCCGCCGTTCAATCAGCAGCAGGACTTCCGCCGCGACAACAATGACGGAAACCGCGACCGCGGCAATTTCGAGCGCCGGGGCAACGACGATAACGGGCCGCGCGTCATTCGCCGCGGCGACGGCAACAACAACGATCAGGGGAATGATCGCCGCAGACCGCCGCGCGGCGCCTGCCAGCCGGGCGATCCGAACTGCAACAACTGAACCGGAGGGCGGCAGAAATGCCGCCCTTCTTCTTTCCTTGATGGCGAAGACGAAAAAAGCCCGGCGCTCCGAAGGAGACACCGGGCCTGATTTCGATCGGCGCGTGTTGAGGGGAGACGGCCGATCATGAGCGGAACGTGAGGGGCTGTCCCGCTGCAGAAGAAACAGCCGGGACGCCTAAAGGTTCCAAATTACCAGATAACGACGCTCTTATGCGTCGACACGAGATCGCGCATGGCGGCGAACGGGCCGTGAAGCATCTTCAAACGGCTCTCTTCCATCTTGGTAAGGCGGTACTGTCGAGCGAATTCGGTGACGCTCCAGATTTCCCGCAGACGGGTTTCTTCGATTCTATTGAGATCTATGCTCATAACAAAAATGCCTATGCATTACGCTTATTGCTTTTTTCTTGGGCGCAACATGGCGGCATATATGTCAGTTTTGTGACATGCGCAACGAATGGCAGCCATGCATAAAAGCGGGGGCTGCCGGCGCGTCAAATCGCCTTCGCCAATAATGTTAACGCCCCCTTAAATCGCCGTAATTACAATTCAATCGGGTAGCTCCGCGACGGCGAATTTGGCGCGGGCGGCAGAGGGTGCGACCGGTCCGGAATGGCAGGCAGAAGCAGATCACGCGACAGAATTGAACCGTCCTTCAGCGGCCGCGAGCGCCGTGAAGACGACGAGGACGATTTCGCGCTCGATGACGAAGACCGCATCGACGGCCGCCGTGGCTCCCGACGCACCGCCCCGCCACCGAAATCATCATCCCGAAACCGCGCTCCGGAGCGCAAGCGCCGCGACCGGCGCGAGCCGCCTGAACGCGAGGGCGGCGGCCTCTTCGCTCTGCTGCGCCGGATGATCTACTGGTGCATCGTGCTCGGCATCTGGGCGGGCATCGGCCTTGCCGGCGTGGTCTTCTACTATGGCTCGCGCATGCCGAGCGCCAGCACCTGGTCGATCCCGGAACGGCCCCCGAACGTCAAGATCACCTCCGTCGACGGCAGCGTCATTGCCAATCGCGGCGCGACCGGCGGCGAAGCGCTACCGCTCGAGCAGATGTCGCCTTACATTCCGCAGGCGATCGTGGCGATCGAGGACCGGCGCTTCTATTCGCATTTCGGCGTCGATCCGATGGGCCTTGCCCGCGCCTTCGTCAACAATCTGACCGGTCAGCCGATCCAGGGTGGCTCGACGCTGACGCAGCAGCTTGCCAAGAACCTCTTCCTGTCGCCGGACAGAACGCTGGAACGCAAGGTGCAGGAAGTCCTGCTCTCCTTCTGGCTTGAACAGAAGTACAGCAAGGATCAGATCCTTGCGATGTATCTGAACCGCGTCTATTTCGGCTCGAACGCCTATGGCGTCGAGGCCGCTGCCCGCCGCTATTTCAACAAATCGGCCCGTGACGTGAACCTTGGCGAGGCAGCGCTGCTTGCCGGTCTGGTCAAGGCGCCGACGCGGCTTTCGCCGGCCCGCGACCCGGAGGCTGCCAATGCCCGCGCCCAGGTGGTGCTGCAGGCGATGCGCGATCAGGGCTATATCACCGACGACGAAGTCAAGACCGCGATGACGCAGACCCCCGCCAAGGCCAAGAGCTACTGGTCGGGCGCCGGGCAATATGTCGCCGACATGGTGATGGACGAGCTGCCGGGACTGATCGGCGGCGACGTCAAGGAAGACGTCATCGTCGACACGACGATCGACAAGGGCCTGGAAAAGAAGGCAGATCAGGCGCTGAACGACATCCTCTCCAAGGAGGGCGTGAAGCTGGCGGCGTCGCAGGCTGCCCTCGTTTCGATCGACGGCACCGGTGCGATCCGGGCGCTTGTCGGCGGCAAGGACTATGCGGAAAGCCAGTTCAACCGCGCGGTCAAGGCCAAGCGCCAGCCGGGCTCGTCCTTCAAGCCGTTCGTCTATGCGGCGGCACTCGAGAAGGGCCTGACGCCTGCTTCCGTCTTCAACGACGCACCGATCCGTATCGGCAACTGGACGCCGGAGAATTACGAGAAGAAATACAATGGCGAGGTAACGCTCGCGACGGCGCTGGCAAAATCGCTGAACACGGTCGCGGCCCAGCTCGTCATGTATGACGGCCCGGATCAGGTGATCAAGCTCGCCCACCGGCTCGGCATCGAGAGCGAGTTGCAGCCGAATGCCTCGATCGCGCTCGGCACCTCGGAAGTATCGCTGGAAGAGCTGACAGCCTCCTACGCCGCCTTCATGAACGGCGGCTACAAGGCGACGCCGCATGTCATCCGCCGCGTGACGACCGCCGAGGGCAAGGTGCTCTACGAGAACACCTACGACAATCCGCCGCGGGTGCTTTCCGAGACCATCGCCGCCAACATGAACGCGATGATGATGGGCACAATCGAATTCGGCACAGGACGCAGCGCCAGGATTCCCGGCTGGCAGGCAGCCGGCAAGACCGGCACGACGCAGAATTCGCGCGATGCGCTGTTCGTCGGCTTTACCAGCAACCTGACGACAGGCGTCTGGTTCGGCAATGACGACGGCACGCCTATGAAGAAGGTGACCGGCGGCGGGCTTCCGGCCAAGGCCTGGCAGGAATTCATGATCGCCGCCCATAAGGGGCTGTCGCCCGCGCCGCTCTTCGGCAACGGCCAGTTCGTCACCGATCCCAATGCGATCGGCAACCAGCCGATGGCCCAGAACGGCGAGCCGCAGCCGATGCAGGAACAGCCCTCGACGATCGGCGGCATCATTTCCGGCGTCTTCGGTGGTGGCTCGGCAGAGCAGTATCCGCCGGCACCTGTGCAGCAACAGCAGACTGCCGGTGGCCCGATGCCGCCCGGCGATCTCGGCCCGGACGACGGCTATGACGGCGATGTTCCGCCCGGCGATGTCGGCCAGGACCAGCCGAAGCGCACGACGCTGCTTGATCTGATCATGGGACAGTAGAGCCAGAAAAGGACGATCTGCAACGCGCAGTTACGCTGCCTTGCGCCTGAAAACCTTTGTTTTCCGGCTACTGTAAAAATTGAAGGCAACACGCTCGTTTTGCTGGATTTCGGGCTATTTCTCGCCTTGCAGTCCAGAAAACCGCTCCTTATATACGCCGCATCACCGCAATCACGATTGCGTTAGTTCGAAGACCCCCATCCCGTAAGGGGCTGTCAGGGAAATGCCTTACCAAGGGTTCCGACAGCTTGCTTCAAGGAGTAAATGACATGGCAAAAGTAATTGGTATCGACCTCGGAACGACAAATTCCTGCGTCGCTGTCATGGACGGCAAGGACGCAAAGGTCATTGAAAATGCGGAAGGCGCGCGTACGACCCCTTCCATGGTGGCATTCTCCGATGACGGCGAACGCCTCGTTGGCCAGCCGGCAAAGCGCCAGGCGGTCACCAACCCCACCAACACGCTCTTCGCAGTAAAGCGCCTCATCGGCCGCCGCTACGACGATCCGACCGTTGAAAAGGACAAGAGCCTCGTTCCTTTCAAGATCGCCAAGGGCGATAACGGCGACGCGTGGGTCGAAGCTCAGAACAAGGGCTACTCGCCCGCTCAGATCTCCGCGATGATCCTTCAGAAGATGAAGGAAACCGCCGAATCCTACCTCGGTGAAAAGGTCGAGAAGGCCGTCATCACCGTTCCGGCCTACTTCAACGACGCGCAGCGCCAGGCAACCAAGGATGCCGGCCGTATCGCTGGTCTCGAAGTGCTCCGCATCATCAACGAGCCGACGGCTGCTGCACTCGCTTACGGCCTCGACAAGAAGGACGGCAAGACGATCGCCGTTTACGACCTAGGCGGCGGCACGTTCGATATCTCCGTTCTTGAAATCGGCGACGGCGTCTTCGAGGTGAAGTCGACGAACGGCGATACCTTCCTCGGCGGCGAAGACTTCGACATGCGCCTCGTCGAATATCTCGTTACCGAGTTCAAGAAGGACCAGGGCATCGACCTGAAGAACGACAAGCTCGCCCTGCAGCGCCTCAAGGAAGCTGCCGAAAAGGCGAAGATCGAACTGTCGTCCTCGCAGCAGACCGAAATCAACCTGCCGTTCATCACGGCTGACGCTTCCGGTCCGAAGCACCTGACGCTGAAGCTGACGCGCGCCAAGCTGGAAAGCCTGGTCGACGATCTCGTCCAGCGCACCGTCGCTCCGTGCAAGGCAGCCCTCAAGGATGCCGGCGTCACCGCGGCCGAAATCGACGAAGTCGTTCTGGTCGGCGGCATGAGCCGCATGCCGAAGGTTCAGGAAGTCGTCAAGCAGCTGTTCGGCAAGGAGCCGCACAAGGGCGTCAACCCGGATGAGGTCGTCGCACTCGGCGCCGCCATCCAGGCCGGCGTTCTCCAGGGCGACGTCAAGGACGTTCTGCTTCTCGACGTAACCCCGCTGTCTCTCGGCATCGAGACCCTCGGTGGCGTCTTTACCCGTCTGATCGAGCGCAACACCACGATCCCGACGAAGAAGAGCCAGACCTTCTCGACCGCCGACGACAACCAGCAGGCCGTCACCATCCGCGTTTCGCAGGGCGAGCGCGAAATGGCACAGGACAACAAACTGCTCGGCCAGTTCGACCTCGTTGGCCTGCCGCCGGCACCGCGTGGCGTTCCACAGATCGAAGTCACCTTCGACATCGACGCGAACGGCATCGTGCAGGTTTCGGCCAAGGACAAGGGTACCGGCAAGGAACAGCAGATCCGTATCCAGGCTTCCGGTGGCCTGTCTGACGCCGACATCGAGAAGATGGTCAAGGACGCTGAAGCCAATGCCGAAGCCGACAAGAAGCGCCGCGAAGCCGTAGAAGCCAAGAACCAGGCCGAAAGCCTTGTTCACTCGACGGAAAAGTCGCTCAAGGATTACGGTGACAAGGTGTCCGAAGCCGACCGCACCGCGATCTCCGACGCGATCGCTGCCCTGAAGTCCTCGATCGAGGCTACCGAGCCCGATGCCGAAGACATCAAGGCAAAGACCCAGACGCTCATGGAAGTGTCCATGAAGCTCGGTCAGGCTATCTACGAAGCGCAGCAGGCCGAAGCCGGCACGGCTGACGCATCTGCAGGCGATGACAATGTCGTCGATGCCGACTACGAAGAAGTCAAAGACGACGACCGCAAAAAGTCCGCGTAATCCGCGGCAAAGCGGTTATGCTCACCAGTGTGATCCGGCTGCCTAACGGCAGCCGGAAATCCATTTTCGGGGTTTAAATTGGCAAAAGCGGACTTTTACGAAACTCTGGGCGTCGCCAAAACGGCGGATGAGAAAGAGCTGAAAAGCGCCTTCCGCAAATTGGCAATGAAGTATCATCCGGACAAGAACCCGGACGATAAGAGCGCCGAAGTCAAGTTCAAGGAAATCAACGAAGCTTACGAGACGCTCAAGGACCCGCAGAAACGCGCGGCCTATGATCGCTATGGTCACGCAGCCTTCGAACATGGCGGCATGGGACCGGGTGGTGGTGGCGGCTTTGCCGGCGGTGGCGGCTTCTCCGACATCTTCGAAGACATTTTCGGCGAGATGATGGGTGGCGGCCGCGGACGGCAGCGCTCTTCGGGCGGTCGCGAACGCGGCGCCGATCTTCGCTACAACATGGAAATCTCGCTGGAAGAATCCTTCTCCGGCAAAACGGCGCAAATCCGGGTTCCGACCTCGATCACCTGCGACGTCTGTTCCGGTTCGGGCGCCAAACCAGGCACACAGCCAAAGACCTGCGGCACTTGCCAGGGTTCCGGCCGCGTGCGTGCGGCACAGGGCTTCTTCTCGATCGAGCGGACCTGCCCGACCTGCCACGGCCGCGGCACGATCATTCCGGACCCGTGCACCAAGTGCCATGGCCAGGGCCGTGTGACGGAAGAGCGCTCGCTCTCGGTCAACATCCCGGCAGGCATCGAAGACGGCACCCGCATTCGTCTGCAGGGCGAAGGCGAGGCGGGAACGCGCGGTGGCCCGGCGGGCGACCTCTATATCTTCCTGTCGGTCAAGCCGCATGAGTTCTATCAGCGCGACGGAGCGGACCTGTATTGCGCCGTGCCGATCTCCATGACGACGGCCGCGCTCGGTGGCACCTTCGACGTAGCGACGCTCGACGGGACGAAATCGCGGGTCACCGTTCCCGAGGGAACGCAGGCCGGCAAGCAGTTCCGCCTCAAGGGCAAGGGCATGCCTGTGCTGCGCTCCAGCCAGACGGGTGACCTCTACATCCAGATCCAGATCGAGACGCCTCAGAAGCTCTCCAAGCGCCAGCGCGAGCTTCTGCAGGAGTTCGAGCAGCTCTCCTCCAAGGAAAACAATCCTGAATCGACGGGCTTCTTTGCCCGGATGAAGGAATTCTTCGAAGGCTGAGCCAGCGCTCATCAGATAATCGAAAGCCGGTGGCGCTCCCACCGGCTTTTTTGTTGCCTCAAACTGTTTGCCGGAGACGGCTCTGATAGTGTTTGGGGGCGCAGCCCATCGCCCGCTTGAAAGCGGCGCTGAAGGCGCTCTCGGACTCGTAGCCGACCGACAGGGCGATCTCCGCAAGCCGCGCGCGCTCTGGCGAGAGTAGCGCACGAGCCGCAAGCCGCATGCGCCAGCGCAGCAGATAATCGAGCGGCGGCCAGCCGACCAGCGCCTTGAAATGCAGCGCGAAGGCCGTTCGCGACATGCCGGCTTCACCGGCGAGCTGCTCCAGCGTCCAGCGGCGCGCCGGCTCGGCATGAATCGCCCTCAGAGCCCTGCCAATCCGCGTATCATTCAGCCCCTTCAGCCAGCCAGGCGCCCCCTCGCCTTCGCTTGCCATATGCAGGCGCAGGGCGTTGACGAACAGGATGTGGCCGAGATGCTCCGACATCAGCGCGCCGCCGGGGCGCATCTCGGTGAGTTCCTTTGCCAACTGCTTCAGCGTCCAGCGCAGCGTTTCCGCCTCGTCGGCAGTAGCCGGAATATGCATCACCGCAGGCAGGGCGCCTGTCAGCAGCACCTGATGGCTAGCATCGAACATCAGACGGCCGCCGACGAGGAACGTGTCGTCATGCGATCCATGCTGCGCAACACGGGTTTTCAGATCGACGAAGATCGTCCGGGCATCGGTACCACGGAGCTCGAGGTCGCTTCCGAGCCAATAGGGCTGGCCGGTCAGCAGGTAGCAATCGCCCTCTTCCAGCTTGAAGGGCTGCGGCTCGCCGGAGACGCGCAGCCAGCAGCCGCCGCGGGCGACGGCACCGAACTTGATGCCCTCATAGCGGCGCGGAAAGTCGAGCGCCCAGTCGCCGCCGGAGACGACGCCATAGGTCTCGACGCTTTTCGGCTGCAGCAGGGCGAGGATATCGGAGAGCGGATCCATATCTGAACGATCAAGCAAGAAATCGGAATTTTGTTACATGGATCATCCCGAAACCGCAATCTATATCCGGCTGTGTTTGCAGAAGGAGCTTACCTGTGACGACTGAACAGCAGCCTATTCATTCGGGATTCAATGCCAAGAGCACGGCACGCGACGTGATTGCCGGGATCGATCTGCGCGGCAAGATCGCCATCGTCACCGGCGGCTATTCCGGCATCGGCGTGGAGACGACGCGAGCGCTCAGCGAGGCCGGAGCGACGGTCGTCGTTCCCGTCAGGACGCGCGCCAAGGCCGAAGCCAATCTCGCCGGCATTGCCCGCGTCGAGCTCGCGCCGCTCGACCTTCTCGATCCTGAAGCAATCGACCGCTTCGCGGAAGGCTTTCTTGCGAGCGGCCGACCGCTTCACATGCTGGTCAACAGCGCCGGCGTCATGGCGTCGCCGCTGACGCGGGACGGCCGCGGCTATGAGGTTCAGTTCTCCGGCAATCACCTCGGCCATTTCCAGCTTACAGCCCGCCTCTGGCCTGCCCTGGTGAAGGCCCGGGGTGCGCGCGTGGTCGCGGTGTCGTCGCGCGGTCACCGGTTTGCTCCCGTCGATTTCGCAGATCCGAACTTCGAGACACGCGCATACGACAAGTGGAAGGCCTACGGCCAGTCGAAGACCGCCAACGCGCTCTTCGCCGTCGGTCTCGACAGGCGCGGCCAGGCATCCAGTGTGCGGGCCTTCTCGGTCCATCCCGGCGCGATCATCACCGATCTGGTCCGCCATCTGACTGATGATGACTTCAAGGCCTTCGGCATTACCCGGCATGCCGATGGCGGGATGGATGTCAGCGAGGAAAGCCAGCGCAGCTTCAAGAATGTCGAGGAGGGTGCGGCGACCTCCGTGTGGTGCGCGACGAGCCCGAAGCTCGATGGCCTCGGCGGCGTCTATTGCGAAGACTGCGACATCTCTCCGCTGGTTCCGGAAGGTCATACCGGGCCGACCGGCGTCTGGCCCTGGGCCTGCGATTCGCAGGCGGCCGACAAGCTCTGGGCATTCAGCGAGAGGCTGACCGGGTGCAGCTTTACGGCGTAGATGAAGGCGCCGTTACACGTCCTATAATCAGTCAAAGGCGTTTCATAGCGGCACGGATGGCCTTTCCGTGCCGTTTTGAGACGCTGCGAAATGCGCATATGTCCGGCGTTAACGCAGGCCCTGAAACGGACTTGCAACTTCTCTAAATCACTTCACTCTTCAGCACGGAATTGGGGAACGAACCAAAGGGCACTTCACATGACCGCAGCACTTTCCATGTCCAATCCGGCGGATGATGTCGATGTCCTCGCCGGCGCGCTTTACTCCTGGTGCGCAGAGCGAAACATCAAGCTTCGCAGCCAGCAGGGCCTGTCGATCGCCAGCATCGCGATCGACCTCTATCACGCCGGCCATCATACGCAGGACGAGCTGCTGACGGCGCTGCACGAGCGCGAACTGCACTGACAAAAAGAAAGCCCGCCACGAGGGCGGGCAAAATTTACCGGGAAGCGAAGTGGCCCTGGCAACGCCGGTTTGCGGGGCGGATTAAGCCGCCGTCTCGTTGCTCATCAAAGTCAGGATGGTCTTGACCGCTTCCTTGCCTGCCGGCGAGTGAAGCTTGTCGTAATGCAGGGCGAGTTCGTAGGCTTCCGGGCTCAGCTCGATCTTCTCGGGCTGATTGGTTTCGGCACCTTCGAACAGAGCGGAGATTTCCACGCCGAGAAACTGCGCGATCTGGTGCAGCTTGCTGGCGGAAACGCGGTTCGTCCCCTTCTCATATTTCTGGATCTGCTGGAAGGTCAGCCCGAGGGCTTCCCCCAGTTCGAGCTGGGAAACGCGGCGCCGGGCGCGCAACTGTCTTACATTGCGACCGACTAGGATATCGACTGGATCTGGCACGTGAGCGTTCCCTCATTTAGAAACGAATTGCTCACCATAATATGCCGGGTATTTTAAATATCGCAACCCGCGAGTTGCAAAATTCAACCGACTTTTTTTGGTCTTTACGTTGCGTCAGGCCAACCCAGAGTAAGGGCGTAGACCGGCGCATGGGCGGGATTGCCAATTTCGAGCAATTTGCAGATCGCGCTATGGCTGAGTGCGGCCGTGGGACAGGCGGTCAGGCCATGCGCGGTTGCCGCGAGCATGATGTTCTGGCCGATGTGTCCGGCCTCGATCATCACCACCCTGTAGGCATTGGCATCCTCGTATTTCCACATGGTGCGGTCCATATGGGCGACGAGCACGATCATGCAGGGCATGGTATCGGCCCATTCCTGGCCGCCGACCAGGGTTGAGAGCTCGGGCTCCTCGTCCGAGACGCGCGCCAGCGAGTGTTCCAGCGCCGAATAGTGATAGATGCCCGGCTCCAGCCCTTCGACGTTGCGGGCGAAGACATAGGCTTCATAGGGATTGCGGGCGCCGCCTGACGGGGTCATCGACAGCGGCAGTTCGACCACAGCGTTGCGCGCCTTGCCGGTGATGCCTAGGCCGGCGAAGAGCGCCTCGGAGAGCTCACTGACCGAGATCGGCTTCGCCAGGCCCTTTCGCTGCGTGCGGCGACGCGACATCAGCTGCAACAACGAATTGCCGTTCAGTGCCGGAGGCAGCTGGATGACGTCCTTGCGGCCGTAATTCAGGCTGTAGAGTTCGATCTCGCCCTCCGCCGCCAGCGTCGAACGCTGTAGGTCCTCAGCCTCGTTAAGCGACATATAGTCAGGATCCTGGACGCAGAAGTGCAAGAGTGCGGCCGGCACGCCCCATTTCCAGTTCTGGGTAAAAGCGTCTTCGCGCGCATGCAACGCCGAATTCTCTTCGACGAGAGCAGACATCTCGACCAGCGAGGCGAGCGTCTCAGTCAGTTCCTCTTCGCTGTAACCCGGCGCCAGATCGCGGATCGCAACGGTCGCGCTCCAGTCGTCGAGGGCGCGAAGGAACTCCAGGAGATCAGGGCTGCATTCGAAAACAGCCTTGGTGAGGAAGTTGCAGGCGACGAAGGCGTCGCCGTCATTGTGAAAGACGAGAGTGCGTGAGGAGCGGTAGCGCATTCGAATCACATGCGCCCGCCGCGGAGCCCGCAGCAGGCGCTTATGAACTTAATCAATACGGAACATCATGCCGCGGCTGACAAAGGTCGGCTTGGCCTTGACCGGCGTTACCTTGAGGTTCGGCTTCGTCTTGTTCTGCATGATCCATCTCCACGGTTGTAGGAGCGATCCCCTTGATCGCGGCTGGAGGATGAAACAGCAACCAGAAATATTCAATTAATACGGAAATATTGTTTTGATACATCAGAGTGATGCATTGCTTCAATTGAAGTCAAAAACAGGAAATTTCTGAATTAAATCCGTTATTTTTGCGTTTACATAGAAATGTGTAGCCCAAAAATGCGAACTATGACAATCATAGTCATGAGAATAATTCGGTAGGACCGCCGGAGAAGCAGAATGGGCCTTAAAAAGACTGCGCAAGCCAAAGAAGAGCTGACTTTGGATGATGCCGTCGGTGGATACACCATCGACATGCTGAACACGCTGATCGCGCAGAGCAGGAGCGCGAAGCAGCCGATGCTGACCTATCTTCTGTCGATGGCACTCATCGAGGCACACCGCGTCAGCGTCGAGCCGGCGGCGGCCACCCACGATATGGGGTTGTCGCTGAACTAACTGAGGTCGCGCGTGACTGCGGAGATGAAGTCGGCGCGCTGTTGGACGATCATATCCCTGACGATGCGGGGCACCGCATCATCGGTGGTGCGGTAGACCTTTGCGAGGCGGAGCGCGGTGCGCAGGTTGATCCTGCTGTTGAGTGGCACCATGACGACGGCGCTGAAGGATGGACCGGCCGGCGTGAAGATCATCGAATGGCCGCCGAGCAGCTTTTCGGAGAAAGGCAGCCATCGGAGCCGCATCAGGGTCGGCTCCTGGGTGCCTATCTGGTTTGCGGCAGCGAATGACAGGCAGTTCAGGCGCTCGACGACGATGCCCTTGTGATCGCCGGTGAAGCGGGACCAATATTCGCCCTTCTTCACCGCCCGATTTGTGAGACGGCGAAACGTGGTGGCATTGCCCTGCTTGGCAATGACGATGACAGCACAGAGCAGGCTGTCCGGCGTACTCGGGATCGTCATATAGGCATGGTATAGGCCCGGAGCGATACCGGCAGCAGGATCCGCGAAGAGCAGCGGCTCCAGCGCGTCGCGGGCGGCGGACAGCACACGCTGCGCCGACGGGCGGCCATGATCGAGGTCGACCGAGATCGGCCGCTGATACATTTCTTCCTCGGTGACGCCGAGGTACTGACAGATTTTCTTGACCGAGGCACGCCCAGGCGCCCGGCGAGCCTGAAGATAAGATTCAATCTGCGAGCGGCCAATTTCCATGCCGCGCGCGGCAGCGCTGATGCTGCCCGCCTTTGCGAGGCACAGCCGCCGGAGATTTTCGGCAAAGTTCTCGAGTGCAGACATGTCCGCAGTGGCTTTCAGGAGATGAGTCGGTGCTCAAACTATCTGCAAGCCAAGCGGAATACAAAGGGGGATAGGCCACAATTTGCGGGCTGATCCAATTGACAGATGGCTGCGTAAGGATAGGTAATTCCCGCCGGGAACAAAAAGAATCCGCCGCCCAATGGAGGCACGATCACTGCAATGAAATTCGATATTGAATTGCCTGAAGCGCCGCCGAACATCGCAGCCGATGAAACGCAGCGAAACCTTTCCACGATACTTGATGGACTCTCGGCGCTGCGCTTAAATATTAATCACCAGCCCGAAATTCTTTACTGGATTGAACGCGCGGTCGCTGAAACTGAAAACCAGTTGCGGATGATCGCACCTCCCTTTCACTAATCGATTGAATCGGAATCCATCTCATCATCTTTCGATGACACTTCGCCGTTGATCCCTGCCATCATCTGAGACGATCAACCGCATCCGGCCTGCGCCCGTAGCGCAACATTTCCTCGACAACCGAATCGCATAGGATGCCGCCCAATTCGATATTGGGAGCGTTTTCGTGTTTCTGTTTTCCAAGCTTGTCTGGGTCTTCGGCCAACCGCTGTCCCTCGCGTTCTTCCTGACCGTTCTCGGCTTCCTTGCGCTGGCCTTCCGGCTGCGCAAGAGCGCGCTCGTGCTCTCCGGGCTTGGCGCTGCCGTGCTGTTCGTGACGCTTTACACGACGGCGGGCAACTATCTGCTGCAGGGGCTGGAGAACCGTTTCGCCAAACCGGCGCAGGATCCCGATAGCCTGCAATGCATGATCGTGCTCGGCGGCGCTTTCGAGAACGAGGTGAACACCGTCCGTCACGGCATCGAATTCAATGCCGCTGCCGACCGCTTCATCGAGACGCTGCGGCTGGCTCAGAAGCTTCCGCAGTCACGGATCCTGATTTCCGGCGGCGATGGCTCGATATCGGGCCATTATGAGGGCGACGCGGCTGCCTCGGCGCGTTTCTTCCCGCTCTTCGGCGTGGCATCGGAGCGGCTGGTCGAGGAGACCACCTCGCGGACGACCTTCGAGAATGCCACCAATACCAAGGACCTGCTCGCCGCGAACGGCCTGTCGAACTGCCTGCTGATCACCTCGGGCTATCACATGCCGCGCTCGGTCGGCATCTTCCGCAAGCTCGGGATCGACGTGGTGCCGTGGCCGACCGATTTCCGCACCGATGGGGAGGTCCATCTCGGGTTGGATTTCACCCAGCCGAGCCTCAACGCCCAGAACACTGCGACGGCCGTGCGCGAATGGTTCGGCCTGGTCGGCTACTATCTGGCAGGGCGCACCTCGGAGCTCTATCCGAAGTAATCGCTATTTCTTGGAGATGGTGACGAATTTGGTGCCGCGAACGCGGGCCGTGACGATGCAGGGGTCACCTTCCGTGCGATCGCAGAAGCGGGGATGCATCTTCATAGCCAGAACCATGTTGCCGAAGCGCTGGACGAAGTCGTAGCCATAGATCTGCGCCGTGGCGATCATGAAATAGCCGCCCTCGGCCACCTGCAGATAGAAGTTATAGGGGCAGCCGTCATCGTTGCACTGCGGTCCCTTTTCGCCGTCGCAGGTGAGCTCGCCCTCGTTGACGACAGCATCGATGAGGCCGTCATTGTTGATGTCCTGGCGGGTCACGTAGCCCTCGCCGAACTCCGCCTTGGTGCATTGCTCGGTGAAATGCTTCTTCTCGTAGATCTCCGGATCGGAGATCAGGGACTGCTGGGCGAAGGCGGCAACCGGCACCACGAGCAGCGCTGCGAGATTGAGGGCGATGAGAAGCGCTTTCACGGCTTTCCTCTTTTTGGCGGATAAGGACACTGACAGCGGCGCATTCTCTACGCCGCGCCTTGCGCCGCCCTTGCCGCCGTGATTCAGTCGCCCGACGATCTCTGCCGCCTTGGGACCCTCAAATGTCGCTGCTCGCCTATCTCGATTATGCCGGCATTGCGCTTTTTGCAGCGACCGGCGCGCTTGCGGCATCGCGCAAGCAGCTCGACCTCATCGGCTTCCTGTTCTTCGCGACGGTGACGGGTATTGGCGGCGGTACCGTGCGCGATATCGTGCTCGGCCGCGTTCCTGTGTTCTGGGTGTTGAATCCGGCCTATATCGTTATCTGCTGCATTACCGGTGTCGTCGTGTTCTTTACCGCGCACCTGGTGGAATCGCGCTACCGGCTGCTGATCTGGCTCGATGCCATCGGCCTGTCGGCCTATTGCGTCATGGGCGCGGCGAAGGGACTGGCGGCCACTGGCTCCCCCACCATCGCCGTCGTGACGGGAACGCTGACCGCGACCTTCGGCGGCGTGCTGCGCGATCTCATGGCGAACGAGCCTTCGGTCCTGCTGCGGCCTGAGATCTATATCACCGCGGCGCTGATCGGCGCCGGCGTCTTTACCGGCGCAACAGAGCTCGGCGTGCCCCTCTATGCCGCGTCAGCGCTCGGCGCGGCGGCAGCCTTCGCGATCCGCGGCGGCGCGCTGTGGTTCGGATGGACGTTCCCGACCTACAAGCACAGGCCCGGCCGTCACCCCGATGACGTGATGTGAGATTTAGCGGTTCTTCGGGCGCAGACGGATCACCACGTCGACATGGGCGATTTCCATGCCTTCAGGCGGCTCCGGCAGATTGCCGATCGTCAGATTGCTGACAGGGATATCGAGCACGTCGTTTTCACCCTCGACGAAGAAGTGATGGTGATCGGATACGTTGGTGTCGAAATAGGTCTTCGCGCTTTCCACGGCGAGAACGCGGATCATCCCGGCCTCGGTGAACTGGTGCAGCGTGTTGTAGACTGTCGCCAGCGACACGGGCACGCCCGCGGTGACGGCTTCCTCGTGCAGTTCCTCGACCGTCAGGTGCCGGTCGCCCTTGGCAAACAGAAGATCCCCGAGGGCAACGCGCTGGCGGGTCGGACGAAGGCCGGCACTGCGCAGTCGTGCTTCGATGCTAATCGGGGCTTCTGGCGCCATCAAGGAGGAACTCCGGTTAATTCTAGCGTCAAGTAATCAGGTTTCCTAAGCCATATAACTTTTGCGCAAAAGCCTTTCAATAGTTTCAATGGGGACAATAGGGGCGGAAATGCCCTAAAATCCGGCCTTTGACGCATTTAGCTCTGGCCGCGGCCTTGGCCTTCCTGTATGCGACCACCAAATAAGGCAGATCGCCGGTCCGGCGCGGAATGAGAGGCAGCCATGCTTATGCTTCATTTTCCGAAGAACTTGGACTAAACACTCACTCCATCAGCACGTTACGGGGGACACAGACTTTTCATGACGACGAGACAATCCAGCTTCAACTATGAGGAAATCCTGTCCTGCGGCCGCGGCGAACTGTTCGGCCCCGGCAACGCACAGCTTCCCCTGCCGCCGATGCTGATGGTCCATCGCATTACCGACATCTCCGAAACCGGCGGAGCGTTCGACAAGGGTTACATTCGCGCCGAGTACGACGTTAAGCCCGACGATTGGTATTTCCCCTGCCACTTTCAGGGAAATCCGATCATGCCGGGCTGCCTCGGCCTCGACGGCATGTGGCAGCTGACGGGCTTCTTCCTCGGCTGGCTCGGCGAGCCCGGCCGCGGCATGGCACTGTCGACAGGCGAAGTGAAGTTCAAGGGCATGGTTCGTCCCGAGACGAAGCTCCTCGAATACGGCATCGACTTCAAGCGCGTCATGCGCGGCCGCCTGGTTCTCGGCACTGCCGACGGCTGGCTGAAGGCTGACGGGGAAGTCATCTACCAGGCGAGCGACCTGCGCGTCGGCCTGTCGAAAGCCTGAACCGCGGCTAGACCGCTCCAAATACAAAGACGTTTTAGAAGAGGTCATCGACATGAGACGGGTTGTTGTCACAGGTCTGGGTATCGTTTCTTCCATCGGCAATGACGCACAGGAAGTCACCGCGTCGCTGCGCGAAGCCAAGTCCGGCATTTCGTTTTCGAACGATTTCGCCGAACACGGCTTCAAGTGCCAGGTCTGGGGTTCGCCGAAGATCGACGTGACCGACCTCGTCGACCGCCGTGCAGCCCGCTTCCTGTCGCAGGGCGGCATGTGGAACCACGTCGCCATGAAGCAGGCGATCGCCGATTCCGGCCTCGAAGAGTCCGACATCGGCGGCAACGAGCGCACCGGTATCATCATGGGCTCCGGTGGCCCGTCCACCCGCACGCTGATCGAAGCGGCCGACATCACCATCAAGAACAACAGCCCGAAGCGCATCGGCCCGTTTGCCGTGCCGAAGGCGATGTCCTCGACGGCTTCGGCAACGCTCGCTACCTGGTTCAAGATTCACGGCGTCAACTACTCGATCTCGTCGGCCTGCTCGACCTCTGCACACTGCATCGGCAATGCCGCTGAAATGATCCAGTGGGGCAAGCAGGACATCATGTTCGCCGGCGGCCACGAAGATCTCGACTGGACGATGTCGAACCTCTTCGACGCCATGGGCGCGATGTCCTCCAAGTACAACGATACGCCCGATACCGCCTCGCGCGCTTATGACGTCAGCCGCGACGGCTTCGTCATCGCCGGCGGCGCCGGCGTTCTCGTTCTCGAAGAACTCGAGCATGCCAAGGCCCGCGGCGCCAAGATCTACGCCGAAATCGTCGGCTACGGCGCGACCTCCGATGGTTACGACATGGTCGCTCCGTCGGGCGAAGGCGCCATCCGCTGCATGCGCCAGGCACTCGCGACGGTGAAGGGCAGCGTTGACTACGTCAACACGCACGGTACCTCGACGCCCGTTGGCGACAGCAAGGAAATCGGAGCGATCCGCGAAGTCTTCGGCGACAAGATCCCGCACATCCAGTCGACCAAGTCGCTGACCGGCCACTCGCTCGGCGCAGCCGGCGTGCAGGAATCGATCTACTCGCTGCTGATGATGCAGGCGGGCTTCATCGGCGAAAGCGCCCATATCAAGGAACTCGACCCCGAGTTCGACGGCGTGCCGATCGTTCGCAAGCGCATCGACGATGCCAAGATCGACATTGCCCTTTCCAACTCCTTCGGCTTCGGCGGCACGAACGCTACGCTCGTCTTCCAGCGCTACAACGGATAATACCATGACGGGATTCATGCAGGGTAAGCGCGGCCTCATCATGGGCGTCGCAAACAACCATTCTATCGCCTGGGGCATTTCGAAGGCGCTGGCCGCCCAGGGCGCCGAGCTGGCTTTCACCTTTCAGGGCGAGGCGCTCGGCAAGCGCGTGAAGCCGCTTGCCGCTGAAGTCGGCTCCGACTTCGTCCTGCCCTGCGATGTCGAGGACGTCGCTTCGGTCGATGCTCTCGTCGAATCGATCAAGGAACGCTGGGGCAAGCTCGATTTCGTCGTTCACGCCATCGGCTTTTCCGACAAGAACGAGCTAAAGGGCCTCTACGCAGACACCACCCGCGAGAACTTCAGCCGCACGATGGTGATCTCCTGTTTCTCCTTCACCGAGATCGCCAAGCGCTGCGCACCGCTGATGAGCGACGGTGGCTCGATGCTGACGCTGACCTATAACGGCTCGACGCGCGTCATCCCGAACTACAACGTAATGGGCGTTGCGAAGGCCGCTCTGGAAGCCTCCGTGCGCTACCTGGCGGCCGATTACGGCCCGAAGGGCATCCGCGTCAACGCGATCTCCGCCGGCCCGATCCGCACGCTCGCCGGCGCCGGCATCTCCGACGCCCGCGCGATCCTTTCGTGGAACCAGCGCAATGCGCCACTGCGCAAGACCGTCAGCATCGACCATGTCGGCAATTCGGCGCTCTACCTGCTCTCCGACATGTCGGCCGGCGTCACCGGCGAAATCCATTTCGTCGACGCAGGCTTCAACATCACCTCGATGCCGACGCTGGACGCGCTGCGGACTGCAGACGTCGAGTAAGCTTTCCAACATCCAGATATGAAGAAGGCGGCCATTGGCCGCCTTTCTTATTTCTTCGCCCAGAGAACCTTGAAGCGGGCGTTGCGGCAGGTTTCGCCGCTTTCGCGGAAGCTTGCCGCCAGGACCGGCTCGTAAGGTAGGCCGCGGTTGGCGACGAGCATGAGGCGGCCGCCGCCGCGTAGCGCCGAGGCTGCAGTCTTGATCATCGCCTGGCCGAGCGAGGGCTCGGCGGCGTGGCCCTCGTGGAAGGGCGGGTTCATGATGATCAGGTCGTACTTGTCCTTGACCGGCTCGGCGGCCAGATCGTGCCAGAAGAAGCGAGCGGGCGCCTTCGGGAAGTTCTCTGCCAGATTGTCCTTGGCGGCTTCCAGCGAGGCGTGGTTGGCCTCGTAAAGGTCGATACGCTCGAGGCGCGGCGACTTCTCCATCAGTTCGACTGAGAGATAGCCCCAGCCAGCGCCGAAATCGGCGGCGTCGCCGGTGAAATCGGTCGGAAGGCGCGAGGCGAGCAGTTCCGAGCCGTCGTCGATGCGATCATGCGAGAACATGCCGGGGGCGGCGATGAAGCGGCCGTCGACACGCACCGATGCCTTGGCGAATTTGGCGGCAGCTTCGCTGACATCGGCCGGGCGGATGAACCAGAAGGCGACGCCGTGATATTTCGGCATGTGCTCGATATCGAAGCCGAAGCCATCCATGCGCTTGCGCAGCGGCTGGATGCCGTCTTCCTTGCCACCGGCGACGACAACGAGGCCGCCTGTTTTCACGAGGGAAAGCGCCGAAGCGATATTTGCCTCGTTCTCGCCCTTGTGTTTGGTGCAGAGAACCAGAGCCGCATCGTAATCCTCACCGTCGATCTCAGGCGTGGTTTCGATGCGCTGCGCCTGTAGCTGCCGGAACAGCGGGCGGAAGCCCTGTACGGCGCTCAGCGAGGCCGCAAAGCCCTCCGGCAGTGCGAAGCCTGCCTCGGCGCCGAGAAACAGCACGCGCTGCCCCTCGCCCGGCGCATCGACGGTGCCGCTGGCAAAGGGGTGGAACAGGGTCTTCAGCGTTTCGCGGCTCATGGGCTCATCTCGTCTTTGAATACAAAAAGGGCGCGGAAACAGTCCCGCGCCCATGAAGTCTTGGAAAGGCGCAGCTTACTCGGCTGCTTCTTCCTTCTTCTTGTCGGCCGGGATTTCCTGGCCGGTCGCCTGATCGACAACCTTCATCGACAGGCGGACCTTGCCGCGCTCGTCGAAGCCGAGGAGCTTGACCCAGACCTTCTGGCCTTCCTTGACGACGTCCTGCGTCTTGGCAACGCGCTCGGAAGCGAGCTGCGAGATGTGGACGAGGCCGTCACGGGCGCCGAAGAAGTTGACGAATGCGCCGAAGTCGGCGGTCTTGACGACCGTGCCTTCGTAGATAACGCCGATTTCCGGCTCGGCAACGATCGAGTGAATCCACTTGCGGGCCGCTTCGATTTCCTTGCCCGAGGACGAGGCGATCTTGACGGTGCCGTCGTCTTCGATGTTGATCTTCGCGCCGGTCTTTTCGACGATTTCGCGGATGACCTTGCCGCCGGAGCCGATGACTTCACGGATCTTGTCGACCGGGATGTTCATGACTTCGATGCGCGGAGCGAATTCGCCGAGCTGGCCACGGCTCTCGGTGATGGCCTTGGCCATTTCGCCGAGGATGTGCTTGCGGCCGCCCTGTGCCTGGCCGAGAGCGACCTTCATGATCTCTTCGGTGATGCCGGCGATCTTGATGTCCATCTGCAGCGAGGTGATGCCGTCAGCGGTACCCGCAACCTTGAAGTCCATGTCGCCGAGGTGGTCTTCGTCGCCGAGAATGTCGGAGAGAACGGCGAAGCGGTCACCTTCGAGGATCAGGCCCATGGCGATACCGGCAACCGGCTTGGCAAGCGGAACGCCTGCGTCCATCAGTGCCAGCGAGGTGCCGCAAACGGTTGCCATCGAGGACGAGCCGTTCGACTCGGTGATTTCGGAGACGACGCGCAGCGTGTAGGGGAACTGTTCAGCCGACGGCAGCATCGGGCGGATAGCGCGCCATGCGAGCTTGCCGTGACCGATTTCGCGGCGGCCCGGGGAGCCCATGCGGCCGGTTTCGCCAACAGAGTAGGGCGGGAAGTTGTAATGGAGCAGGAAGCGCTCCTTGTACATGCCCGTCAGGCTGTCGACATACTGTTCGTCTTCGCCGGTGCCGAGCGTGGCAACGACGATCGCCTGCGTTTCACCGCGGGTGAAGAGAGCAGAACCGTGGGTGCGCGGCAGGAGGCCAACTTCGGAAACGATCGGACGAACGGTTTCGAGGTCGCGGCCGTCGATGCGGCTCTTGGTGTCGAGGATGTTCCAGCGAACGATCTTTGCCTGCAGGTGTTTGAAGATCGCGCCGACTTCTTCAGCCGTGTACTTGGCTTCGCCTTCTTCCGGCAGGAAGTGTGCCTTGACCTTCGCCTTGACGGCGTCGACTGCAGCGTAGCGTTCAGCCTTCTGCGTGTTCTTGTAGGCGGTGCGGAGTTCGGCTTCGAAATGCTTCAGCATTTCGCCTTCGAGTTCCGAATAGTCTTCCGGCTGGAAGTCGCGCGGTTCCTTGGCAGCCACTTCGGCGAGCTTGATGATCGCGTCGAGAACCGGCTGGAAGCCCTTATGGCCGAACATGACGGCGCCGAGCATGATTTCTTCGTTGAGTTCCTTGGCTTCGGATTCAACCATCAGAACGGCATCATGCGTACCGGCAACGACGAGGTCGAGAACCGACTCGTCCATCTCGTCGAGATGCGGGTTGAGGATGTATTCGCCGTTGATGTAGCCGACGCGAGCGCCGCCGACCGGGCCCATGAAGGGAACGCCGGAGAGCGTCAGGGCTGCGGAGGTCGCAACCATCGACAGGATGTCCGGGTTGTTTTCGAGGTCATGCTGGATGACCGTAACGACGACCTGGGTGTCGTTCTTGTAGCCTTCCGGGAAGAGCGGGCGGATCGGGCGGTCGATCAGGCGGGAAACGAGGGTTTCGTTTTCCGACGGACGTCCCTCGCGCTTGAAGTAGCCGCCGGGGATCTTGCCGGCTGCGTAGGTCTTTTCCTGGTAGTTGACGGTGAGCGGGAAGAAATCCTGGCCGGGCTTCGGAGCCTTGGCGGAAACGACGGTCGCGAGAACGACGGTTTCGCCGTAGGTGGCGAGAACTGCGCCGTCAGCCTGACGGGCGATCTTGCCGGTTTCGAGCTTCAGCGGGCGGCCTGCCCACTCGATTTCCACGCTATGGGTATCGAACATATGTCTTGTCCTTCAATGCGGGAACAGGCGCCACGACCCTTTCAAGGCATAGCGCGCGATCGACCGCAATTATGTGACGCATCATGGGCAAGACAACGGGAGGCTTTGCGGCAGCGGCTTTCGAGAAAGCCGGGCCAAGGCTTCGGTACCTTGGCCGGAAAGCATCCGGCAATCCTGCCCCATGACAGGTCAACGGTTGTTTTGGCAAAACCGGCCCATCCGGGTCTGCCTCAGTTCCGCCACGCGAGATATCAAACGCGGCGGTCAGTCTGTGGGGCACCAAGCCCCGAATAAGCAACCGGCGGGCGTCCGAAGAGCCCGCCGGAAAACATTAGCGACGGATACCCAGGCTGGTGATCAGCTTGGTGTAACGGCCTTCGTTCTTCTTCTTGAGGTAGTCGAGAAGCGAACGGCGGCTCGAAACCATCGTCAGCAGGCCACGGCGGGAGTGGTTGTCCTTCTTGTGGCCCTTGAAGTGTTCCGTGAGGTTGTTGATCCGCTCGGTCAGGATAGCAACCTGGACTTCCGGAGAACCGGTGTCGCCTTCAAACGTTGCATATTCCTTGATCAGGGCGGTCTTGCGCTCAGCAGTAATCGACATCGGATGTTCCTTTCAATGAGAGGAGATAAGGTCGCCAAAAGCCGGGATGTCGTCCAGCTTTGGCCGCGAATTGCATTCAGGCCTGCCTGATGCTGGCGCTGCCTATAAACCATTCAGACAGCGAAGGGAAGAGGCATGACTGGCACGCCTCCTCAAGGCTCCTGTGGCCTCAGCCGAAGACGCGCTTCGGGCGGAATTCGCCTTGGCCGATCTCGCCGATGGCGATCAGCTTGCCGCGGGCGGTCGCATAGGCTTCACTCTCGGTGATCGGTGCATCGCGGCCGCGCACCAGGATCGGATTGCCCATCTTCAGGCGGTGCGCCTGGTCGTCGTTGACGATGAGATGCGGGAGCGCGGAGAGCGCCTCGCTGGTGTCGATCAGCAGCGCGTCGAGGGCTGCCAGACGCTCGTCCTGATCCTCGATCGCTTCGAGAGCGACCAGATCGGCGAGCGGGATCATGCTGTCTTCAGCGAAGGGAGCGACGAAGGTGCGGCGGAGACCCGAGATATGGCCGTAGCAACCGAGTTCGCGGCCGAAGTCGCGAGCGAGAGCGCGGACGTAGGTGCCCTTGCCGCATTCGACTTCGAAATGCGCGGTGCTGGCATCCGGGCAGGAGAGCAGCGTCAGGCGGAAGATCTCGACTTCGCGCGACGGGATCTCGACTGCCTCGCCCTCACGGGCGAGGTCATAGGCGCGCTCACCGGCAATCTTGATTGCCGAAAACTGCGGCGGGACCTGGCTGATGACGCCGGTATAGCCCGGTAGCAGGGCGCGGATCTGTTCCTCAGACGGACGCTTGTCCGAGCTCTGGGTGACGTCACCCTCGAGGTCGTCAGTGGCGCGCTCTTCGCCCCAGGTGACGGTGAATTCGTAGATCTTGCGGCCATCCATGACGTAAGGAACAGTCTTGGTGGCGTCGCCAAGCGCGATCGGCAGCATGCCGGAGGCAAGCGGATCGAGCGTGCCGGCATGGCCGCATTTCTGCGCCTTGAACAGCCACTTGATCTTGGAGACGGCTTCCGTGGAGCCGAAATCCACCGGCTTGTCGAGGATCAGCCAGCCGGAAACCGGGCGGCCCTTGGGTTTACGTGGTTTGGACATGTCTTCTTCTGTTATCAGGCGTCAGCGTCGTCATCGAGGTCGCGGCTGACCTCCGGAGAGCGCAGGAGCTCATCGATCTTCTTGTAATTATCGAAGCTCGTATCGTCGCGGAAGCGGACTTCCGGCATGTATTTCATCTGGCGCAGCTGATTGCCGAGGCGGCCGCGGATGTATTTCGCATTCCTGTTCAGCGCCGCGATCACCTTGTCGTGATCGGAGACGCCGAGCGGCGTCACGAAGGCGGTCGCGATCTTCAGATCGGGCGACATGCGCACTTCGGAGATGGAGATCACGGTCTTTTCGATCACGTCGTCGCGGACTTCGCCGCGCTGCAGGACCTGCGTGATCGCAGCGCGCACCTGCTCGCCGACGCGCAGCATGCGCTGGGAAGGAGCGGAGGTTGTCGGTCTTGTTGCCATTTTTCTTTGCCTCAAAAGGTTCGGGCGCCGGCCTTATGTGATCCGGCGCCCGTCCATGATACAGGTCCGCGCGATCAGAGCGAGCGGGTGATATGCTCGACGCGGAAGCACTCGATGACATCGCCGGCGCGGATGTCTTCGTAGTTTTCGAAGGCCATACCGCATTCCTGACCGACCGGAACTTCCGATACTTCGTCCTTGAAGCGCTTGAGCGTCTTGAGCTTGCCTTCGTGGATGACAACGTTGTCGCGGATGAGGCGCACGCCTGCACCACGCTCGACCTTGCCTTCCGTGACGCGGCAACCCGCGACCTTGCCGGTCTTGGTGATGTTGAACACCTCGAGGATCTCGGCATTGCCGAGGAAGGTCTCGCGACGTTCCGGCGACAGCAGGCCCGACATCGCTGCCTTCACGTCATCCACCAGATCGTAGATGATGTTGTAGTAGCGGATCTCGATGCCGCCACGCTCGGCAGCGGTACGTGCCTGCGCATTGGCACGGACGTTGAAGCCGATGATCGCCGCATCGGAGGACTCGGCAAGCGAGATATCCGACTCGGTGATGGCTCCGGCGCCCGAATGAACGATGCGGGCACGCACTTCGTCGGTACCGAGCTTGTCCAGGGCGCCGATGATGGCTTCGATCGAGCCCTGCACGTCACCCTTGATGACCAGCGGGAATTCCTTGTAGCCGGTGTTCTGCAGCTTGCTCATCATCTGTTCGAGCGAACCGCGCTGGCCGGACTGGCGGGCAGCTGCCTTGTCGCGCGCCAGACGCTGGCGGTACTCGGAGATTTCGCGAGCACGGGCTTCGTTTTCGACGACGGCAAACTTGTCGCCTGCAGCCGGCGTGCCGGAAAGACCGAGAACTTCGACCGGAGTCGCCGGACCGGCTTCCTTGACGTGGTCGCCCTTATCGGTGACGAGCGCGCGAACGCGGCCCCACTGATCGCCTGCAACGATGATCTGGCCCGGCTTCAGCGTGCCCTTCTGGACGAGAACGGTCGCAACCGCACCGCGGCCACGGTCGAGCTGAGCTTCGATGACGGTGCCTTCGGCGGTACGGGTCGGGTCGGCCTTGAGGTCGAGGATTTCGGCCTGCAGCAGGACGGCTTCGAGCAGCTTGTCGAGGTTCGTCTTGTTCTTGGCCGAGACTTCGACGTCGAGCACTTCACCGCCGAGCGATTCCACGAAGACTTCGTGCTGCAGAAGCTGCTGACGGACGCGGTCCGGCTTGGCTTCGTGCTTGTCGATCTTGTTGATCGCCACGATGATCGGAACACCAGCCGCCTTGGCGTGGTTGATGGATTCGATCGTCTGCGGCATCACGCTGTCGTCGGCCGCGACCACCAGGATCGCAATGTCAGTCGCCTGGGCACCACGGGCACGCATGGCCGTGAAGGCGGCGTGGCCGGGGGTGTCGATGAAGGTGATCTTCTGGCCGTTCTGTTCGACCTGATAGGCCCCGATATGCTGGGTGATGCCACCGGCTTCGCCCGAGACGACATTTGCCTGACGGATGGCGTCGAGCAGCGAGGTCTTGCCGTGGTCGACGTGACCCATAATCGTGACGACAGGCGGACGCGAAACCATTTCGCCGGCATCGTCGGCCTTGTCGAAGATACCTTCTTCGACGTCGGATTCCGAGACGCGCTTGACGGTGTGGCCGAATTCGCTGGCGATGAGTTCTGCGAGGTCGGCGTCGATGACGTCGCCCGGCTTCATCATCTGGCCTTCCTTCATCAGGTACTTGATGACGTCGACGGCGCGTTCAGACATACGCTGCGACAGTTCCTGAATGGTGATGGTTTCAGGCAGGATGACTTCGCGAATGACCTTTTCGCGGGTTTCCTGCATCTGGCTGCGGCGGAACTTTTCCTGACGGCGGCGGGTGGCAGCCATCGAGCGGCCGCGCGCACCTTCGTCGTCAACGCCGGCCGTGCCGATCGTCAGCTTGCCGCGACGGCGGTCTTCCTCGCCCTTCGGACGGGTGGTGACGGGCTTTGCCGGTTCCGGGCGGACAACACGGCCGCGTGCCGGAGCACCGCGCGCAGCGCCGCCGCGATCGTCTTCCTCGCCTTCGCGGCGGCCACGGGCGGCTGCCGGAGCAGCTGCAGATCCGGGACGCGCAGCGCCAGGTGCCGGTGCGGCATCGGGGCGGCGGGCCGCAGGTGCCGACGGCTGAGCCGCACGGGCCTGAACAGGCTCTGCAGCCGGAGCCGGTGCCGGGGCTTCAACGACCGGAGGTGCCGGCGGACGAGCAGCTTCTTCAGCGGCGCGGCGCGCAGCTTCTTCAGCTTCAGCGGCCTGACGGGCGGCTTCTTCGACAGCGCGGCGCTTCTCTTCTTCGACACGGCGAGCCGCGTCTTCAGCTTCGCGAACCTGCGCCATGGCAAGAGCGCGACGGCGCGCATCCATTTCTTCCGGCGACAGATGGTTCAGCACCACCGGACGCGGACGGTCCTGCTGGCGCGGAGCCTGCTGCTGAGAGCTGGGCTGCTGGATACGGGGTGCCGGTGCCTGCGGCTGCGGACGAGCCTGGACAGGCGCGGGTGCAGGCTCGGCTGCGCGCGGCGCTGCCGGAGCAGGTGCGACCGGACGTTCATCTTCAGGGCGCATCGGGCGCCGCTTGCGGGTCTCGACGACGACCGCTTTGGTGCGACCGCGACCCATATCCTGGCGCACGGTGCCCTGGCTTATCCCCGACGGTTTCAGGGTCAGCGTCTTCTTGCCCGTTGCACCAAGTGTCTTGTCGTCATTGCTATCGGTCATTCGATCCCGTTCCTTCGGACAGGGATCGATGACGTCATCAGACCCTGTCAATCACATAAGTCGATCAATGATGGGCCGGCAGATGCCGGTCGCCCGTATCATTGTTTTTGCCGGCCAGCGCTGCCCGGCGCTCGCGACTGACCGCCATTGCGGTACTGCTCGAGCATCTTTGCGCGCTTCACTACACCCTCACCTGCCTGCCCTGCAAGCACTGCGGCATGGATAAAAGCATTCTGGCCCATCACCCCTTCCATTTCGCTCTCCGAGAAGAGACGGAAGGAAGGTATTTCTTCCTCGGTTTCCATTCCGAGGTGCCAGGCCTTGCGAGCCTGGTCTATCTTTCGCACGCCATCATCGGCCGCTCCGGTCGAATGGAAGACCGCGATCGCCGCGCCAGCGCGGATCGCAGCATCCACTTTCGAGGCGCCGGTGATGAACTGACCGGCCTTGCGGGCCATATTCATCATCTGCATCAGCTGCTGTGCCAGCAGCCGGTCGACGGTTTCGCCGAGATCATCGGCAGCCTTCACGTCGGCCCTCAAAGCGCGGGCGAAGGTCTTCTTCGCCACCGCCTTGTCGACCAGCGAACGGTCGATCTTCACCCAGCATCCCCGGCCCGGAAGCTGACGCTTCAGGTCCGGAATGATGGAGCCATCGGGAGCGGCCACGAAGCGGATCAGCTCATCCGGCGATCCGCTTTCGCGCGTCACGATGCACATGCGGCCGTTCACGTCGTAACCTGCAAGATCATCATCCTCAGGAGAAGTGTCCGGCTGCGCGGTCATTATGCGTCCTGCTCGGCAGCATCGGCCTCAACGGCTTCGGCTTCCTTCGCAAGGTCTTCCTCGGTGATCCAGCCAGCCAGCAGGCGGGCCTGAACGACCATCTGTTCAGCTTCGACGCGCGAAACATCGAACTTCGAGAAGAGGCCCTCGAACTTCTTCGTTTCGCCGTTCTTGCGCTCGGTCCAGCCGACGAGATCGTCTGCTGCGCAACCGGCGAAGTCCTCGACCGTCTTGATGCCGTCTTCGCCGAGAGCGACCATCATCTGGGCGGTGATGCCGTTGATCTGGCGCAACTCGTCGGTAACGCCGAGCGCCTTGCGCTTCTCGTCCATCTCGGCTTCGAGCTTTTCGAGATATTCGCGGGCGCGGGTCTGGATTTCCTGCGCGGTGTCTTCGTCGAAACCGTCGATCGAGGCGATTTCGTCGAGATCCACATAGGCCAGCTCTTCAACGGCTGCGAAGCCTTCGGAAGCCAGGACCTGACCGACCATTTCGTCAACGTCGAGAGCATCCATGAACAGGTTGGTGCGCTCGTTGAATTCCTTCTGACGGCGCTCCGACTCTTCGGCTTCCGTCATGATGTCGATGTCCCAGCCGGTCAGCTGCGAGGCCAGACGAACGTTCTGACCGCGGCGGCCGATGGCGAGCGACAGCTGCTCGTCGGGAACGACGACTTCGATGCGCTCTGCATCTTCGTCGAGAACGACCTTGGCGACTTCAGCCGGCTGCAGGGCGTTGACCACGAAGGTCGCCGGATCCTGCGACCACGGAATGATGTCGATCTTTTCGCCCTGGAGTTCGCCGACGACGGCCTGAACGCGCGAACCACGCATACCGACGCAGGCGCCGACCGGATCGATCGAGCTATCGTTCGAGATAACGGCGATCTTGGCGCGCGAACCCGGGTCACGGGCAACCGAGCGAACCTGGATGATGCCGTCGTAGATTTCCGGAACTTCCATGGTGAAGAGCTTCACCATGAACTGCGGATGCGTGCGCGACAGGAAGATCTGCGGGCCGCGCTGTTCGCGACGGACATCATATACGTATGCGCGGACGCGATCGCCATAGCGGACGTTTTCGCGCGGGATCATTTCGTCGCGACGGATAATGCCTTCGCCACGGCCGAGGTCGACGATGACGTTGCCGTATTCGACGCGCTTGACGGTACCGTTGACGATTTCGCCGACGCGGTCCTTGAACTCGTCGAACTGGCGGTCACGCTCGGCTTCGCGAACCTTCTGGACGATGACCTGCTTTGCGGACTGCGCCGCGATGCGGCCGAAATCCATCGGTGGCAGCGGATCGGCGATGAAATCGCCGAGGGCTGCGTCCGGGTTGCGGTCGCGGGCCAGTTCCAGCGGGATCTGCGTGGAATAGTCTTCAGCCTTCTCGACGACTTCGAGCAGACGCTGAAGGCGGATTTCGCCGGTCTTCGGGTTGATGTCGGCGCGGATGTTCGATTCCGAACCGTAACGGGAGCGGGCCGCCTTCTGGATCGCGTCGGCCATTGCGGCCAGCACGATTTCGCGGTCGATGACTTTTTCGCGCGCCACTGCATCTGCGATCTGCAGAAGCTCGAGCCGGTTCGCACTGACTGCCATTGTTTTATCTCTCCGTCTTGGCCTTCCGGGTTCCCGTCCCTGGAGCCTGTAGTTGATCGGTTATTCTTGGTCTTCCGCGTCGTTCTGGTTCGCGGCTTCCGCCTTCGCAGCCTTGTCGGCGCGAAGGGCGTCGCGGATCAGATCGTCGGTCAGGATAAGCTTGGCGTCGGAAAGGGCCGTGAAGGGGATTTCCACCTTCTGCTCTTCGCCATAAGCAACCTGGTCACGCTCGAGCGTGAAGCCATCTGCATTCGATTCCAGAATCTTGCCGCGGAACCGCTTGCGGTTGCCGATCATGATCGACGTTTCGCACTTCACAAGATGTCCCTGCCAGCGGACGAAATCCGACTTGCGCACCAGAGGGCGGTCGATACCGGCAGACGACACTTCGAGATGATACTCCCGATCGATCGGATCTTCCACATCGAGGACCGGCGAAACGGCCGTGGAGACCTCTTCGCAATCCTCGACGGTCATGGTGCCATCGTTCTTCTCTGCCATGATCTGCAGCGTCGCGCCGTTCTGGTTCAGCATGCGGACGCGGATCAGGCGGAAGCCCATGCCGACAAGCACAGGCTCGATGATGTCGGCAAGGCGCTGGTCAAGCCCGGTCTCGGTAATCAGCCGCGGCTCAAGTTGGTTTTCTACGTTTGTCTGGTCCGACAAGCGGTGCGCTCCTCGCAAATTTCAAAGCATTTTGCATGATCGAGCTAATAAAAAAGAGCGGGTCCTTGCGGCCCACTCTTCATCGTACGATCAAGAATTTGAGTGGCATATAGGCCCGTTTTTCCGAAAATGCAAGCTCTGGCGCCAAATGCGCCCCGGATGCAAATCCCTGCCTAGCCTCGGCCTCGCATCGTCATATATTGGGCAGGACGAGAACAAGACAAGCCGGAGCAAATCCGGACGGAGGGGACGTGCCGTCGAATTCTTCCACGCTGGGGCCGCTGAAGCATGAAACCTATCGCAGAATCTGGTTTGCGAGCCTTGCGTCGAATTTCGGCGGACTGATCCAGGCCGTCGGCGCCGCCTGGATGATGACGACGATCACCGCCTCCGAGGACATGGTGGCGTTGGTGCAGACATCGACGGCGCTGCCGATCATGCTGTTCTCGCTGGTCTCGGGCGCGCTCGCCGACAATTTCGACCGGCGCCGCGTGATGCTGACGGCGCAATGTCTGATGCTCGCCGTTTCGGCCGTGCTGACGGCCTGTGCGCTGATCGGCTGGATCACGCCCTGGCTTCTGCTGATCTTCACCTTCCTGATCGGCTGCGGCACGGCGCTCAACAATCCCTCCTGGCAGGCTTCGGTCGGCGACATGGTGCCGCGTGAGGATCTGCCAAATGCAGTCACGCTGAACAGCATGGGCTTCAACATGACCCGCAGCGTCGGCCCGGCAATCGGCGGCGTCATCGTTGCGGCGGCGGGTGCTGCGGCGGCCTTTGCGGTCAATACGGTGAGCTATCTGGCGCTGATCTATGCACTGAAGCGCTGGAAGCCCGCCCTGCCCGCCTCGACGCTGCCGCGCGAAAGTCTCGGCAGCGCAATCTTCGCCGGGCTCCGCTATATCTCGATGTCGCCGAACCTCGAGAAAGTGCTCGTGCGCGGCTTCATCTTCGGCGTCGGCGCGAGCTCCATTCTGGCGTTGCTGCCGATCGTTGCGATCAATCTCGTCTCCGGAGGCCCACTGACCTACGGCTTCATGCTCGGCTCCTTCGGCATCGGCGCCATTGGTGGTGGCGCGCTGAACGCGCGGCTGCGCGATGCGCTGAGCAGCGAGACGATCATCCGCTATGCCTTCGCCGGCTTTGCTCTCAGCATGGCGATCACCGCTGCCAGCCCTTTCGCCATCCTCACCTGCGCCGGCCTGCTGATCTCGGGCGGCTGCTGGGTTCTGGCGCTGTCGCTCTTCAACACGATCGTGCAGCTCTCGACGCCGCGCTGGGTCGTCGGCCGGGCGCTGTCGCTCTATCAGACGGTAACCTTCGGCGGTATTGCCGGTGGCAGCTGGCTCTGGGGTATCGCAGCCGACGAGTTCGGCGTTTCCAATGCGCTCTATGGCTCGGCGGCGGTCATGCTCGTCGGCATCGTCATCGGCCTACGCTTCTCGATGCCGGCCTTTGCATCGCTCAATCTCGATCCGCTCAACCGCTTCATCGAGCCGGCGCTCGGCCTCGACATCACGCCACGCAGCGGCCCGATCGTCATCCAGATCGACTACATCATCGGCGACGAGGATCTCCCTGAATTCCTGAAGCTGATGGGCGAGAGGCGGCGGATCCGCATCCGCGATGGCGCGCGGGCCTGGGCACTGATGCGCGACCTCGAAAATCCCGGCATCTGGACGGAGAGCTATCATACGCCGACTTGGGTCGAGTATATCCGCCACAACCAGCGCCGCACCCAGGCCGATGCCGAGAATACCGATCGGCTGCGGGCGCTGCATCGGGGCACGGAATTGCCGCATGTCCACCGTATGATCGAGCGCCAGGCGATACCGCCATCCGACGACGTCTTCCACAAGCCGCCGATCGACATTCATCACTAGGGAGCGGGCCGATGTTCAGACGAGCAAGGGAAAGCGATCTCCCCGCCATCATTGCGATGCTGGCCGACGATGCGCTCGGAAGCGGCCGGGAGGCAATCTCCGACCCGATCGACGAGCGCTATACCGCAGCCTTCGCCGCCATCGACTCAGACCGGAACCAGCTGCTTGCCGTCGCGGTCGACGATCGCGACGATCCGGTCGGCTGCCTGCAGCTGACCTTCATTCCCGGGCTTTCGCGGACCGGCATGTGGCGCGGGCAGATCGAGAGTGTACGCATCGCCTCGGCAGAACGCGGCAGCGGGCTCGGCACGCGCTTCATCGAATGGGCAATCGAGGCCTGCCGCGAGCGCGGGTGCAAGCTGGTGCAGCTCACCAGCGACAAGGCGCGATCCGATTCCATCCGTTTCTATGAGAAGCTCGGATTCACGGCGAGCCATGAGGGCATGAAGCTCAGTCTCTGAAGACTATTTCAGCTTTCCGATCATCGACGCCTCGGGATAGCAGGTCGGCTTCTCACCATTCTTTACCTGCCACTGGCCAATTGAACGGCGGGTCTTGTAGCCCGGCAGCCCGTCGGAGCCGCCGACATCATAGCCCTGCCGCTCCAGCGCCTTCTGCATCGCCGCCACATCCGAGCGCAGCATCTTGCCGACATCGCCCCAGGCACCCTGGAAGGCGCCGGAACCATAGGCGATGCGATCGGCGAGATTGCCGATATAGAGCGCGTAGAGATCGGAGTTGTTGTATTCCTTGATGACGTAGAAGTTCGGCGTGACGATGAATTCCGGGCCGTCGCGGCCGGCCGGTACCAGCATCATGCCATCCGCCTTCAGTTCCGAAGACGGGAAACCCTTGCCGGTGATGCGGTCGATGCCGAGAGAGGCCCAGTGCGACAGCGGCTTGGCGAGGTCGGGACCTTCCTGGGCGCAGGAGACGGCCGCGGGGATCGTCACTTCGAAGCCCCAGTCGCGGTCGCGCTGCCAGCCCTTCTTGACCAGATAGTTGGCTATCGATGCCAGCGTATCCGGCACCGAGGTCCAGATATTGCGATGGCCGTCGCCATCGAAATCGACGGCGTATTTCAGATAGCTCGTCGGCATGAACTGCGGCTGGCCGAGCGCACCGGCCCAGGAGCCCTTGAAGTCGGCAGGGGTCACATCACCGCCGTCAATGATGTGGAGTGCCGCGATCAGCTCGGTGCGGAACATCTCCTTGCGGGTCGACATGAAAGCCTTGGTTGCCAGAACCTGGATCGCCGAATTGGGGATCTTGGCGGCGCCGAACCCGGTCTCACGGCCCCAGATAGCGAGGACGATCGAACCCGGAACGCCGTAGGTCTTCTCGATCCTCTTGAGGGTAGAGGCGTATTGCGAGGCGAAGCCGCGGCCGGTCATGGCGAGCTTCTTCAACCGATCCTCGTTGAAATAGGGAGCGGGAGAGGAGAATTCGGCCTGCGTCTGCTTGCGCTCCTTCGGCGGCGGGAAACCGGGCGGCGCCAGATCGGGAAGATCCCAGTTAAGCTCGATACCCGAAAAGGCAGCTTGGAAGGTCTTGGCCGAGATGCCGTTCTTCTCGGCTTCCGGCCGCAGGTCGTTCTGCACCCATTTCTCGAACTGCGCTTCGACGGCGGCCTTGGATGGCGCGGCTTGTGCTGGAAGATGAAGCAAGACGGCGAGTGCGGCGGTCAGGATCGAAAGACGCGCAAGGATCTTCAATTCGGACATTCCCCCTCAGATGGCCGTTCGTGCACGAAGTGCCGCCGCCAGCGTTCCCTCATCGAGATAATCAAGCTCGCCGCCGACGGGCACGCCATGGGCGAGACGGGTGATCTTCACCTCGAGCCCGGAGAGCTGGTCGGTTATATAGTGCGCTGTGGTCTGCCCTTCGACGGTGGCGTTGACGGCGATGATCAGTTCGCGGATACCGCCCTCGCCGACCCGGTCGATCAGCCCGCGAATATTGAGATCATCCGGCCCGACGCCATCGAGCGGCGACAGCGTGCCGCCGAGAACATGGTAGGCGGCGTTCATGGCGCCGGCGCGCTCCAGCGCCCAGAGGTCGGACACGTCCTCGACGACGATGATCACCGACTGATCGCGGTGGTCATCGGTGCAGACGGTGCAGGGATCGACGGTATCGACATTGCCGCAGCGCGAGCAGACCTTCACCTTGTCATAGGCATCGCCCATGGCGTGGGAGAGAGGACCGAGAAGCTGGTCCTTCTTCTTGATCAGATGCAGCGCAGCGCGGCGCGCCGAGCGCGGCCCGAGGCCCGGCACCTTCGCCAGAAGCTGGATGAGTTTTTCGATTTCGGGGCCGGTGACTCGCTTTGCCATGCGCCGTTCTTAGCCCATATGTCGTCAAAACGGAATCGCGGAAGGAATGCCGCCGCCATGAAAATAAAAGCGGTCTGCACCGGAAGCCCAGAGCGGCTGCCCGGCAAGAAATACAAGACCGGCATCTTCAAGCATGCGATCGGCGGCGGCGTGATGATCGATGCCGAGGGACTGGTCGGCGACGCGATCTGCAACCGCACCTATCACGGCGGCGTCGATCAGGCCGTTTATATCGAGGGGTCGCTGACGCTTGATTGGTGGAGTAACGAGCTTGGCAAGCAGATTGCGCCCGGCACCTTCGGCGAGAACCTGGTGATCGCCGGGCTGGACAATCGCGACGTTTCCGTCGGGGACAGGTTCATCACAGGCGACCTTGTTCTGGAGGTCACTTCGGCCCGCATCCCCTGCGCAACCTTCGCCGCCAGGATGGACGATCCGCGCTTCGTCAAGCGCTACACCAAAGCCGGGCGGCCGGGCATCTATTGCCGCGTGCTTGCCAATGGGATCGTAGAAGCCGGGATGACCGTCGAATACCGGCCCTTCGCCGGCGCAAAGGTAACGATGCCCGAGATGATGGAAACGTTCGGCCGAAAGCTCTCGGGCGAGGATCGCGAACGCTATCTGGCAGCGCCCATCCATTACAAGCTGCGGGCACAGCTGGAAGCGCAGCCGTCAATCAGCGGGTAGCGATCGCCATGGCGGCACCGGCCATTGTGGCGGCGCTGGCGCGGTTGGCGATCATCACGGCGCGGCGGCTCTTGAGAAAGCTGCGGGCCCTTGCGGCCAGAAACATCCAGGTGAAATCGACGACCGCGAGAACGACGAGCAGCGTCACCACCAGTTCCGCCCAACCGCCGAGCGAGACGGCGCGGATGTCGATGATCGACGGCAGCAGCGCGATGTAGAACATCATGATCTTCGGATTGCCGAGCGCGATCGCCAGGCCCGTCAGGAACATCCGGCCGCGCGAGCGGGCCTGCGGCAATTCCTCTTCCTCGACGTCAGGCTTGGCGAACCACATCTTCCAGGCGAGGTAGAGAAGATAGAGAATGCCGAGCCACTTGATGACGACGAAGGCGTGGTAGAAGGTTTCGGCGATCGCCGATAGGCCGGCGATGGCGCAGGTCAGCCAGATGGCATCCCCCGCCCACATGCCGAACAGGAAGGGCAGCACATCGCGCGCGCCCTTCGAGATGACGCGGGCGACGAGGGCCGCAACGCTTGGGCCGGGCGTACCGGCAGCGATGAAAAGAGCGCCGGCAAAAACCAGCAGCGTCGTCAGCGTCAGCATGTCAGTTCTCCTCCCGGCAATAAGATTTCAGCGATCAGAACGGCATTTTGAAGCCGGGCGGGATCGGCAGGCCAGCGGTCAGCGCCTTGGTCTTTTCGGCAGCGACGGCTTCGGCCTTGTCCTTGGCATCCTTGTGGGCGGCAACGATCAGGTCTTCGAGGATCTCGACATCGTCTTCCTTGAAGAGCGACGGATCGATCTTCAGGCTCTGCATCTCGCCCTTGCCGTTCAGGACAACGGTCACGAGGCCGCCGCCTGCCTTGCCTTCGGCCTTGAGCTCGGCGATTTCCGCCTGCATCTGCTCCATCTTGGCCTGCATTTCCTTGACTTTGCCCATCATTCCCATGAGGTCGCGCATCGTCTTGTCCTTCTCTGAAAGTCTAGAATTCTATGTCATCGCCCGGGAGGATGTCACCCTCGGCGGATTCGGCAGCGGCGGGCGGAGCGATATCGCCCTCTTCCTCCGGCTCCGGCGCCCTGACGCGGACGTCGATGATCTTGGCGCCGGGGAACTGGGCGAGGATTGCGGCGACATCCGGATCCTGGCGGGCATCGATGACCTGCTGTTCCTTGGCCCGAGCCTCGGCCTCGACCATGGTTGGCTGACCGGGCTCGCGGCTCAGGCTGACGATCCAGTGGATGCCGGTCCATTCCTTGAGCTTGACGGCAAGCTCGTTGAGCAGCGTCGATGGCGCGCCCTCGGTCAGGTTTACATCAAGGTGGCCGGGCTCGATCTTGACGGGACGAACGAAGGTCCGCACCAGCGCCTTGACCTTGGCGTCGCGCTTTTCACCAGCCAGATTGACGATATCGGCGATCGAATTGACCGCGACCAGAGGCTTCGGTGCCTCGGCGGGCCGGCTTTCGATCCGCCCGGCCTGCATCGGCTGGGGATTGGGATTGGGCACGGCGCGCAGCATCGCGGTCGGGCCGCCATTCGGCTGCGGGCGCGGCGTGGTTTCGGGCGCACGCGCCAAAGCTGCCGACTGATAGGAGACGTGCGCGCCGCCGCCATTGCCCGACGGAACCGGGCGACCAGAACCGCCACCATTGTCTGAGAATTCCGCAAGCCTGCGGGCTGCATCTTCCGGTGCGGGAAGATGTGCAGCATGGGCAAGACGGATCAGCACCATTTCGGCAGCACCTGCCGTGCGCGAAGAACCTTCCGTCTCCGGAATGCCCTTCAGCAGCATCTGCCACATGCGCGACAGCGTCGTCACCGCCACGCCCTGTGCGAATTCGGAAGCCTTGGTGCGTTCGATCTCGCTCAGCGACGGATCGTTGGCAGCATCGGGCACATACTTGAGACGGGTCACGAGATGGGTGAAATCGGCCAGATCGGTGAGCACGACGACAGGGTTGGCACCCGCCTCATACTGCGCCTGGAATTCGTTCAGCGCCGAGGCGACATCGCCCTTCACCACATGCTGGAAGAGATCGACGATACGGGCGCGATCGGCAAGACCCAGCATGCCGCGTACGGCCTCGGCCTGGACTGCACCGCCACCATGGGCAATCGCCTGGTCGAGCAGCGAGAGGCCGTCACGCGCCGAGCCTTCGGCGGCACGGGCGATCATGGCGAGCGCATCCGGCTCAGCCTCGATGCCTTCCTTGGCGGCGATCGTCGTGAACAGGCCCACGAGATCCGACGCGCTGATGCGGCGCAGATCGAAGCGCTGGCAGCGCGACAGGACGGTGATCGGAACCTTGCGGATTTCGGTGGTGGCGAAAATGAACTTCACATGCTCGGGCGGCTCTTCGAGCGTCTTCAGCAAGCCGTTGAAGGCTGCCGTCGAGAGCATGTGCACTTCGTCGATGATATAGACCTTGTAGCGCGCCGAAACCGGACGGTAGCGCACCTGCTCGATGATCTCTCTGATGTCATCGATACCGGTATGCGAGGCGGCGTCCATCTCGATGACATCGACATGGCGGCCTTCCATGATCGCCTGGCAATGTTCGCCAGGGACGCGCAGGTCGATCGTCGGCTTGTCGATGTCAGGGGTCTTGTAGTTCAGCGCACGCGCCAGAATGCGCGCCGTCGTGGTCTTACCCACGCCGCGAACGCCGGTCAGCATGTAAGCCTGCGCGATGCGCCCGGTCTCGAAAGCGTTGGTCAGGGTGCGGACCATCGGCTCCTGGCCGACCATCAGGTCCGTGAAGTCCTTGGGGCGGTATTTGCGTGCCAGCACCCGGTAACCGGTGCCCGTCGAGGCGGCATCTTGTGATTGTCGCTCGGTGTCGCTCATCGCCCTGCTTGTCGCCCGGCAATGCGGGCAAAGAATGGAGAGAAGGGTGGGAGGCTGGCACGATGACCCGTGCCGGGCTCGTTAGGGCTGCTTCCTTCCGGACCTGACCCGGTTGGCGAGTGGCTCGTCCACCACCAACCTCCCGGAGCCACATATCGGCAATATCGTCATCAAAAGCAAGCCAAGCTCAAAAAAAACTGCTAATCATTGGAAAACAATGGAGGAAAGCACTTTGGCGGATTTCGCGCTCGACCCCCGGCTCGAAAATGACAGCACCAGTATCATGCTCACAGGCCTCTGCGATCTCCGATTGTCGAAGGATGCGCGCTGGCCCTGGCTGATCCTCATTCCCCGCCGTGCGGAGATTACCGAGATCTTCGAGCTGACGCCGCTCGACCAGGTGATGCTGACCTTCGAGACCGACATGGTGGCGAGCGCGCTGAAGACGGTGACCGGCGCCACAAAAATCAATGTCGGGGCCCTTGGCAATGTCGTGCGCCAGCTTCATGTTCATGTCGTTGCCCGCTTCGAAGGCGATGCCAACTGGCCGGGACCCATCTGGGGTTTCGGCAAGGCCGAGCCTTACGAGGACGAGAAGCGAGCGCAGTTCATAACGACATTGCGGGAAGCCCTTTCATCATGAATTCTTCAATTTTCGATACGGACATTCCGCATCCGGAGCCGAGCAACCTCACCGCCTTTGCGGCAAACGACCTGAACCGCGATTCCGAACATCGCGACGAGAAATCGGTCGAGACGGCGCTCGCCAAGGATGGCACGCATATCTTCGCCTTCGCCAAGGACAAGCTGGTCCTGAAGCATGACGGCCAGGTGCTCGATCCGCTCTTTGCGCGCTATGAACTGCAGGAGCTGCAGCCGCATTGGGACGAGACAATTCTTCTCGGCTATCGCAAATCCGGTGAACCCCGGCTTGCCGTCCCCGTCGGCGTGCCGGAAGAAGAGCTTGCCAGCCACTACAAGCCGGCCGACGGGCGCACGCTCTATCGCGACCAGCTTCTCGACGACGTGCTGCTCGGCGAATTCGCCCAGGCAGCGAGCCTGATCCGCTGGAACGGCGACAACAAATTCTGCGGCCGCTGCGGCGGCGGCATGGAGCTGAAGATCGGTGGCTACAAGCGGATCTGCAATGCCTGCGAACACATGATCTTCCCGCGCACCGATCCTGTCGTCATCATGCTGACGATCGACGAGAAGCGCGATCTCTGCCTACTCGGCCGCGGGCCGCATTTTGCGCCGGGCATGTATTCCTGCCTCGCCGGTTTCGTCGAGCCCGGCGAAACGATCGAGAACGCTGTGCGCCGCGAGACGCTGGAAGAGTCCGGGATCAAGATCGGGCGTGTGCGCTACCATGCCTCGCAACCCTGGCCGATGCCGCATACACTGATGATCGGCTGTTATGCCGAGGCGAAGTCGAGCGAGATCAACCGCGACGAGGCCGAACTCGAAGACTGCCGCTGGTTTACCCGCGAAGAGACGATCGAGATGCTGGAGCGCCCCGGTGCCAACGGCCAGGCCTCGCCGCCGAAAGGCGCCATCGCCCATCGCCTGATGCGCGACTGGGTGGAGTGGAAGCGATAGGTCATGCCGGTCTCGCGCTCGGAAAGGCTTCTCGCTCTTCTCCAGGTGCTTCGGCGGCACCGCCGCCCCGTCAGTGGCGTCATCCTGGCAGAGCAGACCGGCGTCAGCCTGCGCACGCTCTACCGCGACATCGCCAGCCTGCAGAGCCAGGGGGCGATGATCGAGGGCGAAGCCGGCGTCGGCTACGTGCTGAAACCGGGCTTCATGCTGCCGCCGATGATGTTTTCCGAAGAGGAACTCGAAGCGCTGGTGCTGGGATCGCGCTGGGTCAACCGCTCGGCGGAGCCCCGGCTTGCGGGTGCGGCTGCCGATGCGCTGGCGAAGATCGCTGCCGTCCTGCCCGAGGAGATGCGCGAGACGATCGAATCGGCAACGCTCCTCGTCGGCCCCAAGCGCGCCAATGAGGACAAGGCCGACGTTGCCCTGATCCGCAAGGCGATCCGCACCGAACGCATCCTCGAACTGCATTACAGCGACGAGCAGGGCCGCATCTCGCTGCGGCGGGTCTGGCCGTTCGCGCTCGGCTATTTCGAGCATATCCGCATGGTGATGGCCTGGTGCGAATTGCGCCGCGGTTTTCGCCATTTCCGCACCGACCGCATCATCGACATGACGCCGCATGACGAGCGCTATCCGCGCCGGCGGAGCGCGCTGATGAAAGAGTGGCGCGAGATCGAACACGTGCCCATCGAACGCTAAAGGCTACTGCCAGAATCTGACAGTAGGGCGCGCTATTATCGGTACCAATCCAGAAGGAGAACCGATGATGACGAGCGTGAAACTCAGCACCGCGAAATACAGCGACCGCCTTGTCGAGACATCTTCTGCCGATGCGGGTTATCCGCAGTCCCTGATGCTGCGCATGATGCAGAACGCATCGCGCAACATGGCGAGGGGCGACATTCCCCGCCTCGATCCGCAGTCGATGTCTTCGGGCATGCGGCGCGACCTCGGCCTGTCCGCCTGGACCTGCCAGGAAGCCGAAGCCTAGCCGGCAACCGATAATACCCAAGACCAGAAATTTCATACCGCCGCAGCGGATCGCCGCGGCACGCATTCGTGCAGCCATCTCCAACAAAAGGATACGACCATGACCAGCCCCAACCTCATCATTCTCTATGTCAAGGACCCGGCCGAAAGCGCCAGTTTCTACAAGGACATCCTCGGCCGCGAACCGGCCGTTGCAGCGCCGAACTTCGTCGCCTTCCCGCTCGATGGCGGCTTCACGCTCGGCCTCTGGCGCCGCAGCAATGTCGAGCCGCAGCCGTCCGCGATCGGCAATCGCGGCGAAATCGCCTTCATGGTGTCCGGCGACAACGGTGTCGCCAAGCAGTATGACGACTGGCGCAAGCGTGGCCTGCCAATCGCGCAGGAACTCGTCGATCTCGACTTCGGGCCGACCTTCGTGGTGCTCGACCCCGATGGTCATCGCCTGCGGGTTTGCGAGCCCGACAAGTGAAACGAGAAAAGGGCGCCCATGGCGCCCTTTTTGTTACTTGTGCAGCAGGCCGCGCATCGGGTGCCCCTTGTAGACCCCGAGAATGCGGACCTTCTCCGAGAAGAAGCGCAACTCCTCCAGCGCCTGACGGACATTGCTGTCGTTCGCATGGCCTTCGATATCGGCATAGAACTGTGTAGCAATGAACTTGCCGCCGATCTGGTAGCTTTCCAGCTTCGTCATGTTGATGTTGTTGGTGGCGAAACCGCCGAGCGCCTTGTAAAGCGCGGCCGGAATGTTGCGGACGTTGAAGACGAAGGTCGTGACGATCTTCTCTTCCTCGTTCGAACGGCTCGCCCATTCCTCATCGCGCGACAGCACGACGAAGCGCGTCACGTTGCTCTCCGTGTCCTCGACATTTTCGGCGACGATATCCAGGCCGTAGAGATCGGCGGCGAGACGCGGCGCAAGCGCTGCCATCGTCCGGTCGCCGGTTTCCTGCACCATCTTGGCGGCACCGGCGGTATCGCCGGCGATGACGGGCTTCCAGCCGTTGGCGCGGACAATCTTGCGGCACTGGCCGAGCGCGTGGATGTGGCTGTGGACCGTGCGGATCTCATCCTTGGAGACGCCCGGCAGCACCATCAGCTGAAAGCGGATCGGCATGAAATATTCGCCGACGATATGCAGCCTGGAATCGGGAAGCAGATGATGGATATCAGCGACGCGGCCGGCGATCGTGTTCTCGATCGGGATCATCGCGAGATCCGCCTCGCCGCTTTCGAGCGCCGTGAAGGCATCCTCGAAGGTCTGGCAGGGCAGCGGCTCCATGGTCGGGAACATGTCGCGGCAGGCCATGTCGGAGTTGGCGCCGAACTCGCCCTGGAACGAAATCCTGTTTGTCTTGGTGTTCATGTCTATGTCCTCAAGCCTGTCTTGCCGAAAGAATGCGGCGGGCCTTTTCGAGATCGGCGGGCGTATCTACGCCGAGCGGCACGGTGTCAACGATCTCCGCATCGATGCGCATCCCGGCTTCCAGCGCCCGCAGCTGCTCCAGCGATTCGCGCAGCTCGAGCACCGAGGGGCCGAGCGCGACAAAGCGCTCGAGGGCCGACCGGCGATAAGCGTAGAGGCCGATGTGGTGGTAGAGCGGGCCCTTGCCATAGGGTGCCGTCGCCCGGGTGAAATAGAGGCCGCGCAGGCGTGTCCCGGAAAGCGGCGAACCGACGACCTTGACGATATGCGGCGCCGTCTTGTCGTCTTCGTTGTCGATCTCGATCGTCAGCGTGGCGATATCGACGGATGCATCCTCAAGCGGCCGGAGAGACGCGCGGATGGTTTCCGGCTCGATGGTCGGCAGGTCGCCCTGGACGTTGACGATGATCTTCGCCTTGCCTTCCGGATCGACCTTCTGCAGCGCCTCGTGAATGCGGTCCGAGCCGGACTGGTGATCGGAACGCGTCATGATGACCTCGAAACCGGCTGCGGAAACGACGTCGAAAACACGCTGATCATCGACTGCGACGACCACGCGGCCGATGGCCGCCTCCTCGGCGCGCTTGGCGACCTGAACGATCATCGGCAGGCCACAGATATCGGCAAGCGGCTTGCCCGGCAGCCGGGTCGAAGCCATGCGTGCCGGGATCAGAACGAGGACGTCATCTAAATTTGAACCAGTCATCTGTCGGGCCTTCTATTCCGGGCGGAAAAGTGTCAAAAAGTCTCACGTACAGGACCATTTAGACAGTTGCAACGAACAGCCAAAAGACATAGGTTCCGCGCGATTTCAAGATGGTACCTTTTTAGGGTCTGCCGACTGCACGGGGAGCATTGCAGATGAATTCTTACGTCAATACGGCCGTTGGTGCGCTGCTCGGAACGATTTTCGTCCTGATGTCGGTCTCCATCGCGTCCGAAGGAATCTTCCATTCAGAAGCGCCGGAGAAGGAAGGCTTCACGATTGTCGCCGAGGAGACGCCAGCTGCTGGCGGTGGCGAAGCGAGTGCTGCCGCTGCAATGGTTCCGATCGCAAAGCTGCTGCCGACGGCTGACGCCAAGGCCGGCGAAACGATTTTCAAGAAGTGTCAGGCCTGTCATGACGCGACCAAGGGGGGGCCGAACAAAGTCGGTCCGAACCTCTATGGTCTCGTCGATCGCCCGATCGCTTCGCATGAGGGCTTCGCCTATTCGTCCGCTATGAAGGACTTCTCCAAGGGCGGCGCTGAAAAGTGGACCTTCGACCACCTGAACCACTTCCTGATGGCTCCGAAGAAGCAGGTCCCGGGCACCGCCATGGGCTTTGCCGGTCTGCCGAAGGAACAGGATCGCGCCAACGTCATCCTTTACCTGCACACGCTGGCCGATTCGCCGGCCCCTCTGCCGGACCCGAACGCTCCGGATACGATCACGCAGTAAGCTGATCGACATATCGGAAAAGAGATTGAAGCCCGGCCGCAAGCCGGGCTTTTCTTTTGCGCGCCTGCGGCGTCAGGCGCCGAGGATATAGGCCCAGAGCGAGACCGAAATGGCGCCGAGCGCGGTTGTCACGGTGATCGTCGAGGCCGCGAGGCTGTGGCCGACGCCGAAGCGGTTGGCGATCAGCCAGGCATTGACGCCGGTCGGAACCGAAGCGATCAGTACCAGCGCCGCCGTCCAATCAGGCGCGAGCCCGACGAGGTGGCTGGCGATCCAGACACAGCAGGGCAGCAGCAGAAGCTTGCAGGCGGAGGTGACGCTGGCGATGCCGAGATTGCCTGACACGCCGTACTTCTCCAGCGCCATGCCAAGCGAAATCAGCGCGACCGGACCGGCAACACCGGCAATCTGATCGACGATATTTTCGACCGGACCCGGCATCGTCAGGCCAAGCAGATGCATGGCAGCACCGGCCGCCAGGCCGATCACCAGCGGATTGCGGATGAGATTGAGGCCGATCTGGCGCAGAAGCTTCAGGATGCTGCGGTCGGCGGCGCCGGAGATCTTGTGTTCGGCGCGCTCCATCAGGATCGTGCCGACGATCATCATGACGGGGAGATGCACGGCAATCAGGATCGAGAGCGGCACGAGACCCTTGTCGCCGACGGTGCGCTGGACCAGCGGCAGGCCGACGAAGATCGTATTGGCGAAGGCCGAGGAGACGCCGGCGAGAACGCCGATGCGGGCATCGCGGCCGAAAAGCCTGGTCGCGGCGATATGGCCGACAGTCCAGGTGACGGCAACGCCGGAGAAATAGGCGATCCAGAGGCGGAAGGGCGAAGCGCCGTGGAAGTCGGCCTCGGCGATGGTGCGAAAGAGCAGCATCGGCACCGCGATCTTGAAGACGAAATCGCTCAGCGCATCGCCGGTATCGGCCGTCATCAGCCCCGCTTTCACGATCAGCCAGCCGATCAGGATCATGATGAAGATGGGGAGGACGTCGAAAACGATAGCTGTCATGCGGGGAGAACTGCCTTGGCGCGGGGAGCTCAAGGTCTAACAGCAAAGGCGGCGCGTTGACAAACCCGTTGGTTCCAACATTCGAAGCCGCGAAAACAAAAAAAAGCGGGCAACGCCCGCTTTTCCGCATCCGGTCTTGCCGGACACCCGGTTCGCGATGCTGCCAGTTCATCCGTGGTCAGCGCCGCTTCCGGAACAGTCGAAGGGCATCATCCCTTCTCACCCGGCCACATCCTTGGATGTTCATGCCGGTCTGCTTGAGAGCTTATTTAGGTGTCCATGGTGACAGCGGCATGACGGATTGGCGGCATTTTTGCGAAGAAAACCGCCGCCAAAGCCTTTTTCCTTTCCATCAGCGGAAATTCCGCTAAGACCAAATCCCGGCTATCACAAAATCCGGGACCTCCCATTTCATGACCAGATTCGATGTTCTGACTGTCGGCAACGCCATCGTCGATATTATCGCGCGTTGCGACGACCAGTTCCTCATTGACAACAAGATCACCAAGGCGGCGATGAACCTCATCGATGCCGAACGCGCCGAGCTGCTCTATTCCCGCATGGGACCGGCGCTCGAAGCGTCGGGCGGCAGCGCCGGCAACACGGCAGCCGGTGCCGCAAGCCTCGGCGCCAAGGCCGCCTATTTCGGCAAGGTCGCCGACGACCAGCTGGGCGAGATTTTCGCGCACGACATCCGCGCCCAGGGCGTTCACTACCAGACCAAGCCAAAGGGCAAGTTCCCGCCGACGGCGCGCTCGATGATCTTCGTCACCGATGACGGCGAGCGTTCGATGAACACTTATCTCGGCGCCTGTGTCGAGCTCGGACCCGAAGACGTCGAGAGCGATGTCGTCGCCGATGCCAAGGTGACCTATTTCGAAGGCTATCTCTGGGATCCGCCGCGCGCCAAGGAAGCAATCCGCGAATGCGCCCGCATCGCCCATGAGAATGGCCGCGAGGTGTCGATGACGCTCTCGGACAGCTTCTGCGTCGGCCGCTACCGTGCGGAATTCCTCGACCTGATGCGCTCCGGCACTGTCGACATCGTCTTCGCCAACAAGCAGGAAGCGCTGTCGCTCTATGAGACCGACGACTTCGAGGAAGCGCTGAACAAAATCGCCAAGGACTGCAAGATTGCGGCCGTGACGATGAGCGAAGACGGCGCGGTGATCCTGAAGGGGAGCGAGCGCTGGTATGTGGATGCGATCCGCATCAACGAGGTCGTCGATACGACGGGCGCCGGCGATCTCTTCGCTTCCGGCTTCCTCTACGGCTACACGCAGGGCCGCACGCTCGAGGATTGCGGCAAACTCGGCTGCCTGGCGGCCGGCATCGTCATCCAGCAGATCGGCCCCCGGCCGATGAAGTCGCTTGCCGAAGCGGCCCGCGAGGCGAAGCTTATTTAAAGGCTTCGCCGGGGTAGGCACCCCAGATTTCCGACTGCGCCACCCATCCTTCGGCGCCGTCGGCATCTGCATGGCACCAGTCGCCATTGCACTCGCCGATATGGATCATCACGCCAGGCTCCAGCTTGGCGACGATGGTTGCCGAAGACTGCGGCTCGCGGCGCATATTGACGAAGACGGATTTACCCTTGCCCTTCATCCACGGCGCAGCCAGCGCCGAGCGCTGACCCGACAGCAGCGACTGGTTGACCCAGCCTTCCGTGCCGTCGGCATCGCGGATGCGGCGCCAGTTGTCATATTCCTGGATGATCTCCACCGGCAGGCCGGCCTTGAGGTACATCCAGGAAGCGGCATAATCGGTTCCGGGGCCGATGCGCAGATTGACGCGCTTCGACTTCAGCGTCACGAAGCGCGGCAGCGGCAGGCCGCTCGGGCCCTTGGCCGCTTGCGCATACGCAGATTCGACGGCGCTTGCCGACAGCATCAGACCAACCGCAATAGCAAGGCAGGACTTCAGAGTGATTCCACGCATGGAGTTTCCGTTCGCTCGAAATGGTAAGCGGGCGCGCCCGCTCATCAGCCGGGCCGTGACATTCGCCGGAAACCGCTCGCGAGTTTTGTTTGTCTTCGCGTGCGGGTCTGGTAGAAATTGCCCGAACGTTAAAATTATCCCCCGTCTTGGTTAAAGACATCTGAACAAGGCATGGCCGGCCGCGATGACATCGAAGAAAAAACCGAAGGTCTACATCACCCGGAAGCTGCCTGACGCGGTCGAGACCCGCATGCGCGAGCTGTTCGACGCGCAACTGAACATCGACGATTCGCCGCGCTCCATGCCCGAGCTTGCCGAGGCGGTGCAGACTGCCGACGTGCTGGTGCCGACGGTGACCGACCGGATCGATGCAGCGCTGATCGAACAGGCAGGGCCGCAGCTGAAGCTGATCGCCAGCTTCTCGAACGGTACCGACCATATCGATGTCGAGGCTGCCGCCCGCAAGGGCATCACCGTTACCAACACGCCGAACGTGCTGACCGAAGACACGGCCGACATGACGATGGCGCTGATCCTCGCCGTACCGCGCCGGCTCGGCGAGGGTGCGCGCGTCCTTACCGACAAGCCCGGCGAATGGGCCGGCTGGTCGCCGACCTGGATGCTGGGACGGCGCATTCACGGCAAGCGGATCGGCATCGTCGGCATGGGCCGGATCGGCACCGCCGTTGCGCGGCGCGCCAAGGCTTTCGGCCTGTCGATCCACTATCACAACCGCAAGCGCGTCAACCCGGCGACCGAAGACGAGCTGGAGGCAACCTATTGGGAAAGTCTCGACCAGATGCTGGCCCGGGTCGACATCGTCTCCGTGAACTGCCCGTCGACACCGGCGACCTTCCATCTGCTCTCGGCACGGCGCCTCGCGCTGCTGCAGCCGACTGCCTATCTCGTCAACACCGCGCGCGGCGATGTCGTTGACGAAGCGGCGCTGATCAAATGCCTGCGGGAGGGGCGGATTGCCGGTGCAGGGCTCGATGTCTTCGAGAACGAGCCCTCGGTCAATCCGAAGCTGATCAAGCTCGCCAACGAAGGCAAGGTCGTGCTGTTGCCGCATATGAGCTCGGCAACGATCGAAGGCCGTATCGACATGGGCGACAAGGTGATCATCAACATCCGCGCCTTCATCGACGGCCACCGGCCGCCGAACCGCGTGCTGCCCGGCCGCTAGGCGAGCGTCTTTCGCATCTCGACATAGGTCACGCGCTCGTATCCGGGATGCGCTTTTTCCGCTGTGCGCGCAAAACCCAAGGCCGCGAAGGCAGCGTGGTTGCCGGTGAGTTCGATACGGGTGTCGAGCCGGATCGACCTCAGCCCACGCTCGCGAGCGACCGTTTCGGCCACCGCAAGAAGCCGCTTGCCGATCCCCTTCCCCTGCCATGCCGGCGCGACCGCGAGCTTGCCGAGGTAGAGGCAATCGGCTTCCGGACGGAGGAACATGCATCCGGCAAGCGCGCCATTCTCAAGGGCGATATAGCCGATCTCCGCTGTCGCCTTTGCCTTCAGCGCCGCCGGCGTCAAGGAAAGCGCCGAGGACGGCGGATCGATGCGGCCGTTCATATAGGCGAAAGAGGAGAGGATCAGGTCGAGCAGCGCCGGCCAGCGGCCGAAGCTTTCATCCAGTCTGACGATATCGATCATGCTGTCCGCCGGCGCTTGTATCGTATGGTATCGAAACGGGCGCTCAGCGCGTCGTAGAGCAGCAGGCGACCGATGAGCGGCTCACCATTGCCCGTGACGAGCTTGATCGCCTCCATGGCCATCAGCGTGCCGATGACACCTGTCAGGGCGCCGACAATCCCGGTTTCGGCGCAGGCGGGTATCAGCCCCTCAGGCGGGATTTCGGGAAAGAGATCGCGATAGGTGGGGTTCAGGCTGCCATCAGCAGCCGTCGCGTAAGGCTTAAGGACCGTTACCGAGCCGTCGAAGCGGCCTACGGCACCCGTTACCAGCGGTATCTTTGCCCGCTCCGCGGCATCGGCGGCGGCATAGCGGGTGTCGAAATTGTCGGAACCATCGATCAGCAGGTCGAAGCCCGAAATCTGGCGTGCCGCCGCTTCCGGGCAGAAGCGCTCCTCGAAGCGTATAACCCTTACATGCGGATTGAGGCGGGCGATGGCGAAGGCGGCGCTCTCGGTCTTCATCTCGCCGATCGTGCCAGAATCATGGATTACTTGGCGCTGCAGGTTCGACAGCGACACCCGGTCATCATCGGCAATGCCAAGCGTGCCGACGCCGGCCGCCGCCAGATATTGCAGCACCGGGGCGCCGAGGCCACCGGCACCGATGACGAGTACGCGCGCCGCCTTGAGCTTCTGCTGGCCCGCGCCGCCGATCTCCGGAAGCAGGATATGACGCTGATATCGTGCGATTTCTTCGGGACTAAGAGGTTCCATGACGGCGATGCTATCATGGCCGGGCGCGAAGAAGGAAGCGCCGCCACTCATGCGCCGACATGCCCTTCGGATACCGTGAAGAACTGCGCCCGCTCGCCGAGTGCTGAAAACATTGACCGGTCGGTGCCGGTCATGAAGGACTGGCCACCCAGCGCGTCGATCAGATCGAAGAGCGCCGCGCGGCGGCCTTCGTCGAGATGTGCGGCGATCTCGTCGAGCAGCAGAATGGGCGCGTGACCCGTCAGATTGGCGACGAGGCGCGCGTGCGCCAGGATGAGGCCGACCAGCAACGCTTTCTGCTCGCCGGTCGAACAGCGCGCGGCCTCCATCTGCTTGTCGCGGTGGCGGACGATCAGATCGGCGCGGTGCGGGCCATCGAGCGTGCGGCCTGCAGCAGCATCGCGGTAGCGGCTCGCCGCCAGCATCGCCGCATAGTCATCCTCGAGATCGACGGCCGGGCGTGAAAACTGGCCGTCCATGAAGCCTGACAGTTCGAGCGCGGCGGAAGGAAACGGCGATGTCTCGCGTGTTTCCTCGATCAAGCGGGCGAGCAGGCCCAGCATTTCCTGGCGGGCAAGCGCCATCGCGATACCGAGACTTGCCATCTGCTGCTCGATTCCCGAAAGCCAGGAGGGATCAAAGCGGCCATCGTCGAGCAGCTTGTTGCGGCTGCGCATGGCACGCTCGAAATCGCTGGCGCGGCGGCCATGGGACGGATCGAGCGACAGAACGAGACGATCAAGGAAACGGCGGCGATCCGAAGAGCCGCCGGTAAACAGGCCATCCATGGACGGCGTCAGCCAGAGAACGCGCAGGTGATCGGTGAGTTCGTCAGCCGTCTTCGCCGCAGTCCCATTGATGCGCAGGCGGCGCGCCGCATTGTCATCGGCGGTATCGACTCCGGTGCCGATCTCGACATTGCCCTCGATGCCCTCGAGTTCGGCAAAGATCGAAAAACCGTTGGAAGCGCCGACGCGAGTGACATCCGCATAGGTCGCGCGCCGCAGACCGCGTCCGGGCGACAGGAAGGAGACGGCTTCCATCAGGTTCGTCTTGCCCGCCCCGTTATTGCCCGTCAGCACCACGTGACGCCCGTCGAGCGCCAGCGAAACTGCCGCGTAGTTGCGGAAGTCCGTGAGCTTCAGCTGGGAGAGATAAACCTTGTGCGGCATCGCTTGTCCGGATTCGATATGCGGCAGAGCTAAGCCGAACGGGCGGGTATGGCAAGGCTGTCGATGGAATGGCCGATCGCGCTACGCCGGCAATGGAGCGCGCGACACTCCGCCAGGCGGATATTGTCGACAGCCAGGAAAGAACGGAGCCCGGCTTTTCAGCCGGGCTCCTCGTCATCGTTGACCGCTGGGCAGCAGGATCACTGGTTATACTTGCCACCTCCGTGGTTACCATTGCCGCCACCTTGGCCGCCGTTGCCACCACCGTGGTTGCCATTGCCGCCACCCTGGCCGCCGTTGCCGCCACCATGGTTGCCGTTACCACCACCTTGGCCGCCGTTACCGCCGCCATGGTTGCCATTGCCGCCACCTTGGCCGCCGTTGCCGCCGCCGTGGTTTCCGTTACCACCACCCTGGCCGCCGTTACCACCACCGTGGTTGCCATTGCCGCCACCTTGGCCGCCGTTGCCGCCGCCGTGGTTTCCGTTACCACCACCCTGGCCGCCGTTACCACCACCGTGGTTGCCATTGCCACCACCCTGGCCGCCGTTGCCACCACCGTGGTTGCCATTGCCGCCACCTTGGCCGCCGTTGCCGCCGCCGTGGTTTCCGTTACCACCACCCTGGCCGCCGTTGCCGCCACCATGGTTGCCGTTACCACCACCCTGGCCGCCGTTGCCACCACCGTGGTTGCCATTGCCACCACCCTGGCCGCCGTTGCCGCCACCATGGTTGCCGTTACCACCACCTTGGCCGCCGTTGCCACCACCGTGGTTACCATTGCCGCCACCTTGGCCGCCGTTACCGCCGCCTTGGCCGCCATCGCCACCACCGTGGCCACCGTCACCACCACCATGGCCACCGTCGCCACCGCCAGGATTACCGCCGTCACCGCCACCAGGGTTGCCGCCATCGCCACCACCGGGGTTACTGCCACCACCGGGGTTGCCGCTGGAACCGCCTCCAGACGTCGAAGCCTGTGAAGAAGTCCTCAAACCGCCTGAATCGTCGCCGAAACCGTGATAGTCATCGGTCGGGATCGCAGCTGTGGGGCGACAGAGGCGGGCCTCGATGGTTCCAGGCTTGACGATGCGACAGTCGATCTGAAGAGGGGCAGACATCCCGAGGCTGGTTGAAGCCATGAGGTAAGCGATGACTATGCTGTATTTCGCTGTTGTTCTTAACATTGGGCAACTCCCTAGGTTAACGAAGCGCTAACGAAATACATTTTATATTAGCTATTTGTTATCCCTAGTCAGCAAGCCCGCCAGTAACGGTACATCTTAATACATAGCTAACCTCGAATGCATAAAGTTTTAGCTTAAACGGACTAGCACTTTCGAAGGAGGGCAGACCATGCGTTACTTCCTGTTGACTAGCGTAGCTGTTGCGTTGAGTTTTCTTTCACAAAGTCAGTCATTTGCCGGGACGGCTCTTCCCCAGGACCGATCGATCGGCGCGCCTCCAGGTTTCGCGGGAGCCTGTGCGCGATATGGTTGGGTTTGCAGGAATGGCGGGGGCAAGGAGCTGGACGACGCTTCGGCGATGGCGCTGATCACCCGCGTCAATAGGAGCGTCAATGCCGCCACCCGGCCCGCGCCGGATACGGTAACGTCAGGCAAGAGCGAGTTCTGGTCGCTGCCGATCGACAACAAGGGCGATTGCGAGGATTACGCCCTCCTGAAGATGAAGACCCTGCTCGATGCTGGCTTCCCGGCGCACAAGCTGGCTCTCTCCGTCGTCATCGAGCGGCACGGACAGAATCACGTCGTCCTCGTCGCAAGGCTGAAATCCGGGGACTACGTGCTCGACAGCCTGAACGGCTCGGTGAAGTCCTGGCAGAGCACCGGCTACACCTTCCTGGCGACCCAAAGCTTCACCAGCAAATCGTCCTGGCGCGTTTCACTGGCAGGGCCGAGAGCCAGCGAGTTTTCCGGGATCTAGGCAGATTGCCTGGAGGGCTTGGCATGGCGGCTCGACGGGCCGCCTGTAGACTTTCCCTAGGTAGGGTCAGGCGCGAAGTTGCGTTTCTGTTGAGTTCTGTTGATTTAGTTCAAGGGGAGATTTGGTGGAGCTAAGCGGGATCGAACCGCTGACCTCTTGCATGCCATGCAAGCGCTCTCCCAGCTGAGCTATAGCCCCATCAGGGTGGTCCGGTATTTTCCGGTCCTGGGATACTCCGAAGCGGGTTAACCCGGTGGAGTGGCGGCTTATTACTTGCGGTTTTTGCAGATGGCAAGCCAAAAAAACGGCCCGGAGAATTTTTGTTGTCCGGGCCGTGGATTATGCGGGATCAGACTTCGTCTTCGTCGCCGGTGACGCCGATGATGTCGCTCATGTCGTCATCTTCATCGTCTTCGTCGGCTTCGAGGAAGGTATCGTCGTCGTCATCGCCTTCGATCTCGACGTCATCGTCGCCCATATCAGGAATGTCGTCGCCGCTTGCGCCTTCATCGGCGTCCTCAAGCGAAACGAGTTCGACTTCGGTGTTCTCGGTATCGACTTCCTGAACTTCGTCCTCGTCGTTCAGCTCGGCAGCAGCGGCGGCCGAGGTTTCCTGGAAGAAGGACAGGGGATAGGATTTGCCGGTGTAAGGAGAAACGATCGGGTCCCGGTTCAGATCGTAGAACTTCTTGCCGGTTTCCGGATCGGTACGCTTGGTTCCAAGTTCCGCTTTCGCCACTATAAGCCTCGTGAGAATGGCCGAATGCTAGATTCGGCAAATGCCGTGTAAACCGGCGTTCTATTCGGAATTTATATAAGCCGGTCCCCTTAATCGTTGCGGCCAATTATGTCAAAGCGAAACTTCGCGGCTGGCGCACGGCGTGGCCGTGATGACGGGATGACCGGCTGGCGGCAGTGTGTTAGGAAACGCCGAAACGACAAAAACGGCGAGAAAACCATGTATCAGCCGCCCCATTTCCGCGAAGAGGACCTGGCAACGCAGCAGGCGCTGATCCGCGCCCATCCGCTGGGTCTGCTGATCACAGCCGGGGCAAGCGGGCTGATCGCCAATCCTGTCCCGTTTCATATCGATGCCGAAGCATCGGAGAAGGGAACGCTGCGGCTGCACCTGGCGAAAGCGAATGCGCAGTGGCGCGACATCGCTGACGGCGCTGACATTCTCGCCGTTTTCCAGGGCGCCAACTCCTATGTGACGCCGTCCTGGTACAAGACCAAGCAGGAGACCGGCAAGGTCGTGCCGACCTGGAACTACGCGATCGTCCAGGCGCGCGGTGCGGCCCGCGTCATCGACGATGCCGGCTGGCTGCTGTCGCAGATCAACGCACTCACCGGCCAGCATGAGGCCAGCCGCGAGAAGCCGTGGGCCGTTGCCGATGCGCCCGACGATTTCATCCGTGCGCAGATGAAGGGCATCATCGGCATCGAAATCGAGATCACTGCGCTTGAAGGCAAGTGGAAGGTAAGCCAGAACCGTCCCGTTGCCGACCGCGAAGGCGTTGCTGCCGGACTGGACGCGGCTGGCGGCCAACAAGACATGATCGAGCTCGTCAAACGCTATGGCGGGCTGGAAGGAAACCATTGAAGACGACATTCACGATTGCCATCGACGGCCCGGCTGCGGCCGGCAAGGGCACGCTTTCGCGCCGGATTGCCGATGAATACGGCTTTCACCATCTCGATACCGGACTGACCTACCGGGCGACCGCCAAGGCGCTTCTCGATGCCGGCCTGCCGCTCGACGACGAGGCGGTGGCAGAAAAGATCGCCCGCGAGGTTGAACTCGGCGGCCTCGATCGCGATATCCTGTCGAAACACGAGATCGGCGAAGCTGCCTCGAAGATTGCCGTAATGCCCGCAGTTCGCCGCGCGCTGGTCGAAGCGCAGCAGCGGTTTGCGCAGAAGGCGCCGGGAACCGTGCTCGACGGCCGTGACATCGGCACCGTCGTCTGCCCGGACGCTCCGGTGAAGCTCTATGTGACCGCTTCTGCGCAGGTGCGCGCAAGGCGCCGTTACGACGAAATCACCGCCAAGGGAACGACGGCCGATTTCGAGGCGATTTTCGAGGATGTGAAGCGGCGCGACGAAAGGGACATGGGAAGGGCCGACAGCCCTTTGAAACCAGCCGAAGACGCGCACTTGCTTGATACGTCGGAAATGAGTATAGAGGCCGCGTTTCAAGCTGCGAAATCGTTGATCGACGCGGCCTTGAACCGAAATAACTGAATTCGAGCACGCTTTCTGCGCTTTGCGCCGCGAGATGCTTTTGAGAAAGCCTGAAATTCCGTCCAAGCGCCGGATTGCTTCCTTCGAGGAAGCGGACTGGGTTCAGGCCTGTTCAACACGAACCAACCGGCGCATACGTGAGCCTTGAAGCTATCGAAGGCCACGCAGGAGATTTTATGTCAGTAGCTACTCCCTCTCGCGAGGATTTCGCGGCCCTTCTCGAAGAATCCTTTGCCAAGAACGATCTGGCTGAAGGCTATGTCACCAAGGGCATCGTCACGGCCATCGAAAAGGATGTTGCCGTTGTTGACGTCGGCCTGAAGGTCGAAGGCCGCATCGCGCTCAAGGAATTCGGCGCACGTGCCAAGGACGGTTCGCTGAAGGTCGGCGACGAAGTCGAAGTTTACGTCGAGCGCATCGAAAATGCACTTGGCGAAGCTGTTCTGTCGCGCGAGAAGGCTCGCCGCGAAGAAAGCTGGATCAAGCTCGAAGCCAAGTTCGAAGCTGGTGAGCGCGTCGAAGGCGTGATCTTCAACCAGGTCAAGGGCGGCTTCACGGTCGACCTCGACGGCGCGATCGCCTTCCTGCCGCGTTCGCAGGTCGACATCCGCCCGATCCGCGACGTTTCTCCGCTGATGCACAACCCGCAGCCCTTCGAAATCCTCAAGATGGACAAGCGCCGCGGCAACATCGTGGTTTCGCGCCGTACGGTTCTGGAAGAATCCCGTGCCGAGCAGCGTTCTGAAATCGTTCAGAACCTCGAAGAAGGCCAGGTTGTTGACGGCGTCGTCAAGAACATCACCGATTACGGTGCGTTCGTTGACCTCGGCGGCATCGATGGCCTGCTGCACGTCACCGACATGGCATGGCGCCGCGTCAACCATCCGTCGGAGATCCTGAACATCGGCCAGCAGGTCAAGGTTCAGATCATCCGCATCAACCAGGAAACCCACCGCATCTCGCTCGGCATGAAGCAGCTCGAGTCGGATCCGTGGGATGGCATCCAGGCCAAGTATCCGGAAGGCAAGAAGATTTCCGGTACCGTCACGAACATCACCGACTACGGTGCGTTCGTCGAGCTGGAGCCGGGCATCGAAGGCCTGATCCACATCTCGGAAATGTCCTGGACCAAGAAGAACGTACACCCCGGCAAGATCCTGTCCACGAGCCAGGAAGTCGAAGTCGTCGTTCTCGAAGTCGATCCGTCCAAGCGCCGTATCTCGCTCGGTCTCAAGCAGACGCTGGAAAACCCGTGGGCAGCATTCGCCCGCAACCATCCGGCTGGCACTGAGGTCGAAGGCGAAGTCAAGAACAAGACCGAATTCGGCCTGTTCATCGGCCTCGACGGCGACGTTGACGGCATGGTGCACCTCTCTGATCTCGACTGGAACCGTCCGGGCGAACAGGTCATCGAAGAGTTCAACAAGGGCGATGTCGTCAAGGCTGTCGTTCTCGATGTTGACGTCGAAAAGGAGCGCATCTCGCTCGGCATCAAGCAGCTCGGCAAGGATGCAGTTGGCGACGCCGCTGCCTCTGGCGACCTGCGCAAGAATGCAGTCGTTTCCTGCGAAATCACCGCAGTCAACGATGGCGGCATCGAAGTGAAGCTCGTCGAGCACGAAGACATCACCTCGTTCATCCGCCGTGCAGATCTCGCACGCGACCGCGACGACCAGCGTCCGGAACGCTTCTCGGTTGGCCAGGTTGTTGACGCCCGCGTCACCAACTTCTCCAAGAAGGACCGCAAGATCATGCTGTCCATCAAGGCTCTGGAAATCGCAGAAGAGAAGGAAGCCGTCGCTCAGTTCGGTTCGTCCGACTCCGGCGCTTCGCTCGGCGACATCCTTGGCGCGGCTCTGAAGAACCGCGGCGAGTAATCGCTACAAGCTTTGAAATAAAGAACCCGCCGGATCGCTCCGGCGGGTTTTTCTTTGTCCTGATTTCTTAAAGCGCCGTTATTCCCAGCCGACCATGCGCTGGTAGAGCGCGAAAACCGGATCGGCGACACGCGGCTCTTCCGGGCGCGCCTCGATCTCCGGCAGATCGGCGGGCACCCTGCCCTGCGGACGCTGTTGTTCCTGCTGGCCGGCGGACTGCTGTTCTTCGCCCGACTGGGCTTCCTGCTCATCGTCGCCGGCACCGCCCTCATAATCGCTGCGATGCATCTGCGGATCGCGGCGCTCGGCGCCGTCCTTGGCGAAGTGATAAGGCGTCGCCACGTAGCCGACGCCATCGGCTGGACGCAGGAGACCAGATTTTTGCGCCATCTCGGTGAGATCGGAGGGAAGTACCTGCGGCTGCGCGGCAATTTCCTTCTGCTGGCGGGCGATCTGGGCAGCGTCGGCGGCGACAGCGCGCACGGCGGCAGCATCTGCCGGCTGTGCCTGCTTCTGCGTGGCGGCCTGTTCCGGACCATCCATCGCCTCCTTCATCTCGTCGCTCATCGCCTGCTCGGGCATAGCTTCGGGATCGTCGGCTTCGACGGCCAGCGCATCGAGCAGCGTCGCCACTTCCTGCTCGCCGATGATGGCGACCAGGAGCTCTGAGGCTTCCTCGGTGATCGATGCCAGGACGGCGGGCCAGATCTTCGGGATCACGGGCTCAGCGCGATCCTTCACGACCATCGGCGCAGTTTGATGTGTTTCGGCTTCGGCAAGCTGCTGCGGTTCTTCGGCAGCAGGCTCCTTAGCTTCTATTACCTCATCCGCGGTTTCGACCTGCAGCAGCTCGCCCGCCATTTCCGGCTCGGCGGCGATCTCCTCGATCGTCTCGACGGGCAGAGAGGAGAGGGCTGCGAGCGGCAGTTGGGCGGCCGGTTCGGCCGTCTGCCGGGCAGGTGCCTGGGCCTGCGTCTCGCGGGCCGGGGCGGTATCACCCTTCGGCTGCGGCAGGATGCTGTCTTCCTGCAGAACGATATCCGGCCGCTGCTCGGGGCGCAGTGGCGAGGCGTCGTTCTGGCGATAGGAGCGTACGACCGCGCGAGCGGCAAGATCGCGATCCTTGTAGCGGATGGTTTCGAGATAAGCGACGACGCGCGCTGCCTCCGGACCGGCCGGGTTCTTCAGCGCCTCGGCGATCAGCCGCAGCGGCAGCGTGTGGCCGTCGGCAGCGAGCTGCGTTTCGATCTCGTTGATGCGGGCGGCCGGAAGCTTCTGGATCGTATCCGCGAGGCGGGCCGCAAAGGCGAGATTGGTCTCGCCGTCCTGACGCGGCAGCGGCAGGGCTTCGGATGCGGCATTGATTGCGTCGAGAAGCGCATCGAACATCCGTTCGCGCGCGGCGGCCAGAAGCAGGTTGAGTTTGCCGGCGATTGCCGAATTCAGATCGGAGCCTTCGACGGCCTGAACCGGGGCCGGGGCAACGATGGAACGGGCAAGACCGCTCGCAACGATCGCGACGGACTGGCCGTTGGAAGAGAGACTCGTATTTGACGCTGCACGAACCGGAGTCAACATGGCATGCTCCTACTTTCGCAAGTGACAATCGAAGCAGAGGACAGGAAGACCGTGCTCATCCGGCCCTTCGCATTCCCGCGCGGCTCCTCCCGCCCGCTTGGCGCGTCATCGCGCCGCCGAATGCTTAAAAATTGATGATGATTCTACCGATTGGCCGTTAATGAAAAACTAACGGCCGGGCGGGATGCGAAATCCTGCCCGGCCGTTCCGGCGTAAATATGCGATTTTGCTCAACTATGAGCGAAAATATCGGCCTCTTCCCAGCCGAGAAGATCGAGCTTGGCGCGGGTCGGCAGGAATTCGAAGCATGCGGTGGCATGATCGAATCGGCCGTCGCGTAGCAGCCGCTCGGTCAGCTTGTCGCGCAGGGCATGGAGATAGAGCACGTCGGAGGCCGCATATTCGAGCTGCGCCTGCGACAGCGTGGCCGCCGCCCAATCCGAAGACTGCTGCGCCTTGGAGATATCGACCTCAAGCATCTCCTTGAGATTATCCTTCAGACCATGACGATCCGTATAGGTGCGGCAGAGGCGCGAGGCGATCTTGGTGCAGAAGACAGGGGTCGTGGTGACGCCGAAAGTGTGGAACAGCACGGCGATATCGAAGCGGCCATAGTGGAAGATCTTCTGGCGCGCCGGATCGGCGAGCATCATCGTCAGGTTCGGCGCTTCTTTCTGGCCGGAAGCGATGCGGATGACATCGGCCGTACCGTCGCCCGGCGAAAGCTGCACGACGCAGAGGCGGTCGCGGCGCGGCACGAGGCCCAGCGTCTCGGTATCGATCGCGATTGCGCCCTTGTAGCGGGCGGCATCCGCCGCGGAGATGTCGCCTTCGTGATAACGGATGGTGGCGGCCATGGCTGTCTCTTACCTCGCGTGTTTCTTCCGGCGCTATAGCGCAAAGGCAGCGGCGGCGATACCGGCATTCGCCTTCGGACCCTAGAAGGTCGGCGGCGTATTGATCCAGAGCAGCACCGTCTCGCCATCATGCTGGTTGCGCCAGGAATGATAGCGGCGGCTCTCGAAATAAAGCGAGTCCCCCGGCCCGAGATCGAAGAACTGGTCGGAATCGAGCACCAGCTCCAGGCGACCGGAGAGCACATGCATGAACTCCTCGCCCTCATGCCGGTAGGCGCCTTCGCTGGTGGCGCCGGGCGCCAGCACGAAGCGGTGGCAATCCATCATCCGTCGCCCCTCGGCGAGAAGCTGCACGGTGACGCCGGGCGTTGTTTCCGGCCAGGTCCGCCATTCGCCGGAACGGACGACGGCAGTCGCGTCATCGGCTTCCTCGCCAGATAGGCGCGATACCGTCGTGCCGTAATATTCGGCAAGGTCATGCAGTGTCTTGAAGCTGACGCCCTGCGAGGTGCGCTCCAGCGTCGAAAGCGTCGACGAGGTGACGCCCATGTCGCCGGCGACCTGATCGAGCGTCTTGCCGGCGGCGTGACGCAGGCTACGCAGCCGACGGCCGATATCCGATGCGCCGCCGCTTTCCCCGGTATCGGCGGACGGCTCTTCGCTTTCCAGCGCTTCGCGAATGGCAGCCGGGTTGAGGCCACGCTCGACGCGGTACCAAGAGATCTTCTTCAACCGCGCGACGTCATCGGCGCTATACTGCCGGTGGCCGGTCTCCGAACGATCTGGCACCAGCAAGCCCTGGCTCTCCCAGAGGCGGACGGTGGACGCAGATATGCCCGCCAGCCGCGCTGCCTCGGCGACCTTGTAGCGCACCGGCCCGTTATTGTTCATTCGCCAATAAATCCCTGATTCCGTGGTGCTTTATGCATCCTGCCGCGACAGAATCTCTTGTCCCGAGCATCCATCAAAAGGCGTGATGTTTGAAGCAAAAAATGCCGCTTGATTTCTTGCAGGAAAAATGTAGGACTTTTCTACATATCTTGCAGAAGTTATGCAAGATAATTCACAAACCCTTTTGAGCGCAGGAGCGCATCGATGACCGCAACCACTCTTACGGACCGGAAGAATGCCGCAATTTCCCGCGGCGTCGGCATGACCACCCAAATCTACGCCGATCGCGCAGAGAATGCCGAGATCTGGGACAAGGAGGGCCGCCGCTACATCGATTTTGCCGCCGGCATCGCCGTTCTCAACACCGGCCACCGCCATCCACGCGTGATTGCCGCCGTCAAGGATCAGCTCGATCACTTCACCCATACCTGCCACCAGGTCGTGCCTTACGAAACCTATGTGCATCTCGCCGAACGCCTGAATGAGATCGCGCCGGGCAATTTCGCCAAGAAGACGATCTTCGTGACGACGGGTGCGGAAGCTGTCGAAAATGCCGTGAAGATCGCCCGTGCCGCGACCGGCCGCTCTGCCGTCATCGCCTTCGGCGGTGGCTTCCATGGCCGCACCTTCATGGGCATGGCACTGACCGGCAAGGTCGTGCCTTACAAGGTCGGCTTCGGCGCCATGCCGGGCGACGTCTTCCACGTTCCCTTCCCGGTCGAGCTGCATGGCGTCACCGCCGAGCAGTCGCTGGCAGCACTGAAGAAGCTGTTTGCCGCCGATGTCGATCCGCAGCGGGTTGCGGCGATCATCATCGAGCCGGTTCAGGGCGAAGGTGGCTTCTATCCGGCACCCGCTGCCTTCATGAAGGCGCTGCGCGAGCTCTGCGACCAGCACGGGATCCTGCTGATTGCCGACGAAGTGCAGACCGGCTTTGCCCGCACCGGCAAGATGTTTGCGATGGATCACCATGAGGTCGCTCCCGACCTGACGACCATGGCAAAGAGCCTTGCCGGCGGCTTCCCGCTTGCCGCCGTCACCGGCCGCGCCGAGATTATGGATGCGCCCGGCCCCGGCGGCCTCGGCGGCACCTATGGCGGCAATCCGCTCGGCATCGCCGCGGCACATGCCGTTCTCGATGTCATCAAGGACGAAGACCTCTGCAACCGCGCCAACCAGCTGGGCGGCCGCCTGAAGCAGCGCCTGGAATCGCTGCGCGACAGGGCGCCCGAGATCGTCGATATCCGCGGCCCGGGCTTCATGAACGCCGTCGAGTTCAACGACAAGACAAGCAAGCTGCCGAGTGCCGAGTTCGCCAACAAGGTGCGCCTGATTGCGCTGGAGAAAGGTCTGATCCTTTTGACCTGCGGCGTGCACGGAAACGTCATTCGCTTCCTTGCCCCGATCACCATTCAGGACAATATCTTCGGCGAAGCGCTCGATATCCTCGAAGCCTCCATTCTTGAAGCAAGCGCGGGCAAGTAACCGTCCCTTCGGAGTAAATGACATGGCATTCACGACTGCACTGACGAAACACGTCCCCTTCTCCTCGCAGTTCCTGCGCGACACCGGCTATATCAACGGTGAATGGACGAAGGGCGATGCGACCAAGACCTTCGACGTGCTGAACCCGGCGACCGGCGAAGTGCTGGCCTCGCTGCCTGACATGGGCGCTGCCGACACCCGCAAGGCGATCGACGCGGCCTATGCCGCCCAGCCCGCCTGGGCGGCAAAGCCCGCCAAGGACCGCAGCGCCATCCTGCGCAAATGGTTCGACCTGATGGTCGCCAATGCCGACGAGCTGGCCGCCATCCTGACCGCCGAAATGGGCAAGCCGTTCGCGGAGGCACGCGGCGAAATCCTCTACGCCGCCGCCTATATCGAATGGTATGCGGAAGAAGCCAAGCGCATCTACGGCGAGACCATTCCGGCACCGTCAAATGACAAGCGCATGCTGGTGATCAGGCAGCCGGCCGGCGTCGTCGGGACGATCACGCCCTGGAATTTCCCAGCGGCGATGATCACCCGCAAGATCGCTCCGGCCCTTGCGGTCGGCTGCACCGTCGTTTCGAAACCGGCCGAGCAGACGCCGCTTTCGGCGATCGCGCTTGCGGTTCTCGCCGAGCAGGCCGGTGTTCCCGCCGGTGTCTTCAACGTCATCGTCGGCGAAGACGGCCCGGCGATCGGCAAAGAACTCTGCGGCAACGACAAGGTGCGCAAGATCAGCTTCACCGGCTCGACGGAAGTCGGCCGCATCCTGATGCGCCAGTGCTCCGACCAGATCAAGAAGGTGAGCCTCGAACTCGGCGGCAACGCGCCGTTCATCGTTTTCGACGATGCCGATCTTGATGCAGCCGTCGAAGGCGCGATCGCCTCCAAGTACCGCAATGCCGGCCAGACCTGCGTCTGCGCCAACCGTCTCTACGTCCAGTCCGGCGTTTATGACGCCTTTGCCGCCAAGTTGGCTGCCAAGGTGGAAGCAATGTCGGTCGGTGACGGCTTTACCGCAGGTGTGACGATCGGTCCGCTGATCGACGAACAGGGTCTCGCCAAGGTCGAAGACCATGTCAGTGACGCGCTCTCGAAGGGCGCCAAGGTTCTGACCGGCGGCAAGCGCATCGAAGGTGCCGGCACCTTCTTCACGCCGACGGTTCTGACGGGCGTCGCCAAGGGCATGAAGGTGGCCAAGGAAGAGACCTTCGGCCCGGTTGCCCCGCTCTTCCGCTTCGACACCGTCGAGGAAGTGATCCAGCAGGCCAACGACACCGAATTCGGCCTCGCCGCCTATTTCTTCGCCGGCGATCTGAAGAAGGTCTGGAAGGTGGCCGAAGCGCTCGAATATGGCATGGTCGGCATCAATACCGGCCTGATGTCGACTGAGACCGCCCCCTTCGGCGGCATCAAGCAGTCCGGCCTCGGCCGCGAAGGTTCGCGCCACGGTGCCGACGATTATCTCGAGATGAAATATCTCTGCATCGGCAATCTCTAAGATCGAAAGGGCGCCTCCGGGCGCCCTTTTCATTTCCGCTCAGTAATGCGGTGGCCTGGTGACCGCCGGCGCTTCCAGCGATTGCTCTTCCAGCGACAGGAAGCGTTCCGTCAGCCGATCGAGCTTGGCCCGCGTCTGCTCCACGACCTTCCACTGCTCGGCAAGCTGGTCGGAAAGCTCGTCGATCGTCTTTGCCTGATGCGCCACCATTTCTTCGAGCGCTGTGATGCGGCTGATATCCTCGGCCATAGCTTTCTCCTGCCGTTTGCTGCCCTTCCAAAACGCAAAGCGACGGCTGCGTCAATGGGCCTCTTATAGCGTATTCTAAAGTGAACCGTTTGGTTACCGATAGGCCTTGCCGTGTCCCTTGAGGTGGAGTAGGCCCTACGCCAACAGGGAGGAAATCTGATGGACGTAGGAAACGGCTTTCTTCATCCGGACCGGCTTTTTCCAGCCGATCCAGCAACGCGGACGATCGCGCGCGATCTCTATGAGACGGTCCGCGCGCTGCCGATCGTCAGCCCGCACGGGCATACCGAGCCGTCCTGGTTCGCCGAGGACAAGCCCTTCGAGGACGCCGCCTCGCTGCTCGTCATTCCCGACCATTACCTCTTCCGCATGCTGCACAGCACCGGCACGAAGCTCGACGAGCTCGGCGTTCCCCGGCTCGACGGCAAGCCGGTCTCCAAGGGCCGCGACATCTGGCGCGCCTTTACCGCGAAATATCACCTCTTCCGCGGCACGCCTTCCAGCCTCTGGGTCGACCACGCAATGTCGGCCGTGCTCGGCTGTACCGAGCCGCTGACGCCTGAGAATGCCGACACGCTCTACGACCATATCAACGAGCAGCTCGCCAAGCCCGAGTTCCGCCCGCGCGCCCTGCACCAGCGCTTCGGCATCGAGACGATCGCCACGACGGAAGGCGCGCTCGACCCGCTCGTGCATCACCAGAAAATGCAGAAGGACGGCTGGATCGGTAAGGTCCGCACGACATACCGCCCCGACAGCGTCACCGATCCGGATGCCGTAGGCTTCCGCGACAATCTCGTCAAGCTCGGCGAGATCACCGGCTGCGACGTCACCAAATGGGACGGGATGATCGACGCGCATCGCAAGCGCCGCGCCTATTTCCGCCAGTTCGGCGCCACCGCGACCGACCATGGCGTTCCAACCGCATTCACCGCCGACCTCTCCGCCACCGAGCGCCAGGCACTGCTCGACAAGGCGCTGAAGGGCCCGCTTTCGGCCGCTGATGCCGAGCTTTTCCGCGGCCAGATGATGACCGAGATGGCCGGGCTTTCGGCAGAAGACGGCATGGTGATGCAGATCCACGCAGGATCGCGCCGCAACACCGATTCCGGTCTTTTCGCCACGCGCGGCCCGAACATGGGCGCCGATATCCCGACCCGTACCGACTGGGTCGGCGGCCTCAGCGCGCTGCTTTCGAAATACGGCCACGCGCCGGGACTTCGCGTCCTGCTCTTCACACTCGACGAGACGACCTATGCGCGCGAACTGGCGCCGATGGCCGGCCATTGGGAATGCCTGATGATCGGCCCGCCCTGGTGGTTCCACGACAGCCCGAACGGCATCCGCCGCTATCTTGATCAGGTCGTCGAGACTGCCGGCTTTGCCAATCTCGCCGGCTTCAACGACGATACGCGCGCCCTGCTCTCGATCCCAGCCCGCCACGACGTCTGGCGCCGCGAGGCCTGCGGCTTCCTGGCGCAGCTGACGGCCGAGCACCGGATCGGCAAGAAGGACGCCGAGATCGTCGTGCGCGAACTCTCCTATGACAACGCGAAGAAGGCCTACAAGCTGTGAGCGATCGACTGAAGGACCTGAACGGCCTGGCGCCGACGGCGAAGCTTCCCGCCTATGACCGCAGCAAGCTGAAGGCAGGCATTCTGCATCTCGGCCCGGGCGCCTTTTTCCGCGCCCATTTCGCGCCCTTCACCGATGCAGCACTCGCCGCCACCGGCGGCGACTGGGGTATCGAGGTCTCGAGCCTGCGCACGCCTGACGTTGCCGACAACCTGACGGCGCAGAACGGCCTCTACACGGTGCTGATCCGCGACACGTCGGGCACGACGGCCGAGGTCATCGGCCCGATCCTGAAGGCGCATGTGGCGCCGCGCGATCCGGCGCTGCTGCTGTCGCGGCTCGAAGATCCGGCGATCCGCATCGTCAGCCTGACGGTAACCGAGAAGGCCTATGGTCTCGATGTGCGCACCAGCGGCCTCGACCTGACGCATCCGGATGTCGCCGCCGATCTTGCCAACCGCCACGCACCGCGCGGCGTCGTCGGTTATCTGGTCGAAGGTCTTGCGCGCCGCCGGGCAAAGGGTGTTGCGCCCTTCACGCCGCTCAGCTGCGACAACCTTCCGAGCAACGGCGCGGTGCTAAAGCGCCTCGTCCTCGATTTCGCAGGCCGCGTCGATCCGGAGCTTCGCGCCTGGATCGAGACCAACGTGCCCTTCCCGTCGACCATGGTCGACCGCATTACCCCAGCCAGCACCGACGCGACCTACGCCGATGCCGAGCGCCTGACCGGACGGCAGGATCTGGCAGCCATCGAGACCGAACCCTTTACGCAGTGGGTGATCGAAGATCATTTCGCCGACGGGCGCCCGGACTGGGACAAGGCTGGCGTGCTGATGGTCGATGAAGTCTCGGCTTACGAAAAGATGAAGCTGCGCATGCTGAACGGCGCGCATTCGCTGCTTGCCTATCTCGGCTACATAGGCGGCTATGAATATATCCGCGATGTCATGGACGACGAGGGGTTGGCGGCTCTGGCGCGGCGGCAGATGAACGCGGCGGCCAAGACGCTCGATCCGGTGCCGGGCATCAATCTTGAGCACTATGCGGACGAGTTGATAGCCCGCTTTGCAAACAAGGCGATCGCCCACCGTACCTACCAGATCGCCATGGACGGCACGCAGAAACTGCCGCAGCGCCTGCTCGAACCGGCAACGGAAGCACTCGCCCGCGGCAGCCCGGCCGAGACCTACGCCATCGCCGTCGCCGCCTGGATGCGCTATGCCATCGGCGTTGATCGAAACGGCAAAGCCTACGAACTGCGTGATCCCCGCGCAGAAGAAATCGCCATGCTGCTCGCCGACGTGCCGCGCAACGGCGGCGCGGTTTCGGCAGCGCTGTTCACGCTGCCGGGACTGTTCCCGAAGGCGCTCACGGACAATGTGGTCTGGACTGAGGATGTGGCGAACAAGCTGGATATTTTGATCCAGGATAACAAGTTGCCGTTGTTCTGAGCCCCGCTAGCCGGGGTCGGCAGTCGCAAAACTGCCCCACCCGCCGCCCTCATCCCTGTGCTTGTCCCAGGGATCCAGCCGGCCCAAGTCTTTGGGCCGGGAAGACCCTTCCTCTAGCTGACAGATTCATTCACCGCGCAGACGCGCGGTGGCTGGATTCCTGTGACAAGCACAGGAATGAGGGAGAATCGGGGGCGCTCGGCTACCCCTTCACCCGCTTCATCTCGGGATCATACAACGGCTTCAGCGACACCGAGCACGGCACGCGCTCCCGCGCAACATCGAGCTCGTACCTGCCCGACAGCACAAAATCCTCGGTCACGCCCGCCGGGTTCCGGACATATCCAAAGCCGATCGCCTTGCCGATCGTGTAGCCGAAGCCGCCGCTGGAGAGCCAGCCGACGCGCTGGCCGTCGCGATAGATGGTTTCGCGGCCGAGCAGGACGACATCGGGATCATCGGGCACGAAGCAGGCAAGCATCTTCCTGACACCGCCGGAGAGTTGCCGCTCGATGGCTTCGCGTCCGCGGAAGGGGATGGTCTTCCTGGTTTTCACCGCCCAGGCGAGGCCTGCCTCAACGGGCGTATGATCCGGGCCGATATCCGATCCCCAGGCGCGGTAACCCTTTTCCAGGCGGCAGCTTTCGATGGCGCGGTAGCCGGCATTGATGAGGCCGAGGCCGGCACCGGCCGCCATCAGCGCATCGTAGACGGTGGTGGCGTATTCGACCGGCACATGCAGTTCATAGCCAAGCTCGCCGACATAGGTGATGCGCAGTGCCCTGACGGGGCAGCCTGCGATCCCGACAGTCTTGATGCGGCCGAAGGGGAAGGCGACGTTCGAGACATCCGAAGACGTGACTTTCTCCAGCACGGTGCGGGCATTCGGCCCCATCAGCGACAGAACCGAATAGGCGGAGGTGACATCGACCAGTTCGGCCTGCATGCCATCAGGAATATTGCGGGCTATCCAGTCGAAGTCGTGGGTCGCGAAGCCGGTGCCGGTGACGATGTAATATTCGTTCTCGGCGATGCGGGCGACGGTGAGGTCGCACTCGATGCCGCCCTTGTCGTTCAGCATCTGGGTGTAAACAAGCGATCCCACCGGCTTTGCCACGTCGTTCGACGCGATCCAGCCGAGCGCCGCTTCGGCATCGCGGCCCTTGAGCACGAATTTTGCGAAGGAGGTCTGGTCGAAAATGACCGCAGTCTCGCGCACTGCCTTGTGCTCGCGGCCGACGGCATCGAACCAGTTCTGCCTATTATAGCTGTAGATATCCTTCGGTTCTTCGTTGGCAAAGAGATCGGCAAACCAGTTCGGCCGCTCCCAGCCGAGCTTTTCGCCGAAACAGGCGCCCTGCGCCTTGAGGCGATCGTAGAGCGGCGACTTGCGGCAGGGACGGCCGCTCGAATGCTCCTCGAAGGGGAAGGCCAGCGTATAGTGCTTGCCATAGGCCTCCAGCGTGCGGGTGCGGACCCAGTCGGTGTCGAAATGCGGGCGGCCGAAGCGGCGGATATCGACAGGCCAGAGATCGTAAGGCGGCTCGCCCTTCGCCACCCATTCAGCAAGCGCCATCCCGGCACCGCCGCCGGAGGCAATGCCAAAGGCGTTGAAACCGGCACCGACGAAGAAATTCTTGAGCTCCGGCGCTTCGCCGAGGATGAAATTGCCATCCGGCGTGAAGCTCTCCGGACCGTTCAGCAGCTGCTTGACGCCCGCCGTCTCCAGGCCCGGAACGCGGGCCAGCGCCTGCTCCATGATCTGCTCGAAGTGATCGTAATTGCTGTCGAGCAGCGTGTAATGGAAGCCTTCGGGAATGCCCCCGGTGGCCCAAGGGATCGGGTTCGGCTCATAACCGCCCATGACCAGCCCGCCGACCTCCTCCTTGTAATAGGTTAGGCGATCGGGATCGCGAAGCGTCGGCAGGTTCGAGGGAACGCCGAAGGATTCGGTGATCAGGTATTGATGCTCGACGGAGACGAGCGGAACATTGACGCCGAAGCGTGCGGCGAAAGGCCGTGTCCACTGACCGGCGCAGACAACGACGCGTTCGCATTCGATGCGGCCGTCGGCGGTGATGACGGCGCGGATGCGGCCCTTGTCGATTTCGAGATCGATGACTTCGGTGTCTTCGAAGATCGAGACCCCAGCCATGCGGGCACCGCGCGCGAGCGCCTGAGTGATATCCGAAGGGTTCGCCTGACCGTCGGTCGGCAGATAGGCCGCGCCGACGAGGTCATCGATGTTCATCAGCGGCCAGAGATCGAAGGCTTCCTGCGGCGTCAGCAGATGCATTTCGAGGCCGAAGGAGTGCGCCGTCGTTGCCTGACGCTTGACCTCGGTCCACCGCTCTTCGTTGCAGGCGAGGCGCAGGCCGCCATTCATCTTCCAGCCGGTCCCGAGCCCGGTCTCGGCCTCCAGCTTCTTGTAGAGATCGACTGAATAGCCGAGCAGCTGGGTGATATTGGCGCTGGTGCGCAGCTGACCGACGAGGCCGGCGGCGTGGAAGGTCGTGCCTGATGTCAGCTTCTTGCGCTCCAAGAGCACAGTATCGGTCCAACCGAGCTTGCCGAGATGATAGGCCGTCGAGCAGCCAATAATGCCGCCACCGATGACCACGGCCTTTGCCGTCTTCGGTAATTCCTTCGTCATTCTACTGATCCTGTTCAAATGCCTTATAGGCGCGCTCGAAACGCGCAAGATTTTCGGCGGTATAGGCGGCGTAGTCGAAATCGATGGTCGAATGGGTCTCGGAAACCATGCTCCAGAGCGTTTCGCGCAGCAGCGAGGCGCATTTCATGGCGCGGTAGCGACGCCACAGATCAAGCGTCAGCGGTGTCTCGAAATAGCTTTCGAGCATCATGCGTTCGGTGGCTTCCGGGAGTTCGTTGTTGGAAGCAAGGCCGCCGAGATCGAAGAGCGGTGTGTTGAAGCCGGCATAGTCCCAGTCGATCAGCCAAAGCCGCTTGCCGTCATCAAGAAAATTGGCGGCCAGGAGATCGTTGTGACCGAAGCCGATCTCGAACGGACCGGCAGCGGTCTCCAGTCGCTCCGCCTTTTTGAGAAAGCCCGGCAGCAACGGTGCATAGTTGCTACTCGCCGCCGCAAGGTTAGCCACATAATCCCGGATGACGTGGAACACCCAGAAGATCATTGCCTGGCCGCGGAAATGGCGGGCGATGTCGCGATGGCAGGCGCGGATCAACGGCAGCGTCCGCTGCAGGGTTTCCTCATCCTGGAGGTCGGCAGCGGTCAGCGCGCGGGCTTCGATGAAATCGAGGACGAGAACACCGGGCGCATGATGGATGACGGCTGGCGACAGGCCTGCGGCATGGGCGGCGATACTGGCTGCGAGCTCGTTCGGCCGGCTGATGTGATGGATCGGAATGTCGTCGCCGAGCCGGACTACCCGGCGCGTGCTGCGATCACGGACGAGATAGTTGCGATTGGTGATGCCGCCGGTGATAGGTTCGATCTCGACCGGCCCGTGCCAGATGCCGAGTGCATGAATCCTATCTTCAGGCGTCACGCTCATCCCCCTCGCGGCCCATTTTCAAAATGATGGGCCAGAGGAGGATTGGCTGTCAAGCTGAGCAGTCGCTCAGATGGTCGCGCCCGAGGCATCGAAGACGTGACAGCGGGCGGGATCGAAGGACGTCTTGACGTTGGTGCCGCGTTCGACCTTCTGCTGACCATCGAGCGCGATCGTCAGCTGCTGACCATCGGGCGTCGTGCTGTAGAGCATGGTCGCGCCACCGAGATTTTCGACGAGATCGACATTGACGGTCGCGAGTTCGGCGCCGCCCGCGGCAACGGTCAGGTGTTCCGGGCGGATGCCGAAGGTGACGTCCGATCCCGCGGCGCCCTTCAGGCGGCGCGGCAGGCGGATCGAGGTGCCGCAAACGTTGATGACGGTATCGCCATCATTCACCTGCTCAATCTTCGCCTTCAGGAAATTCATCTTCGGGCTGCCGATGAAGCCGGCAACGAAGCGGTTGGCCGGGTTATTGTAGAGATCGAGCGGAGCGCCGACCTGCTCGATGCGGCCGGAGTTCAGCACAACGATCTTGTCGGCCATGGTCATGGCCTCCACCTGATCGTGGGTAACATAGATCATCGTGTTGCCGAGATTGCCGTGAAGGCGCGAAATCTCGACGCGCATCTGCACGCGTAGTTCGGCATCGAGGTTCGACAGCGGCTCGTCGAAGAGGAAGATGCGTGGCTCGCGGACGATGGCGCGGCCGATCGCGACGCGCTGGCGCTGGCCGCCGGAGAGTGCCTTCGGCTTGCGCTCGAGCAGCTTCTCGATCTGCAGGATCTCGGCCGCACGGCGCACCTTCGGCTCGATCTCGGCCTTCTTGTAGCCGGCTGTCTCCAGGCCGAAAGCCAGATTCTTGTAGACCGACATATGCGGATAGAGCGCGTAGGACTGGAAGACCATGGCGATACCGCGCTTGGCGGGCGCCACCTCGTTCATCCGCTCGCTGTCGAGCAGCAGCGTGCCGCCCGAGATTTCCTCGAGACCGGCGATCATCCGCAGCAGCGTAGACTTGCCGCAACCCGACGGGCCGACGAACACGACGAATTCGCCGGGATCGATCGTGAGGTCGATGCCGTGAATGACATCAAGCGACCCGTAGCGCTTCTCGACCTTCTGAAGAACGACACTCGTTGCCATCTCCCAAATCCTCTCTGATCCCGTTATCGCGTTTTTGCACGCCAGTCGGCGTATTTGGGGCTCTCTGGCCCGATCGGCAGCGCGACGTCAGCCCCGCTGTCCGAGGATTGATAGATCGCCGTCACCAGCTCCAGCGCCCGGCGCGCGTCTGCAGAAGTGACCGGCAGCGGCCCGTTACGACTGAGATAATCATGGAAGCGGACCATCTGCGTATTGAAGCGCGGGGCGACTGGCTGCCAGTCCGCGAGGGCGGCATCGATCCTTGCCTGCACCTCGTCGTTTGCAGCCAGAATCTGCCATGGACCCTTGCCGGGCGAATAAGCTTCGTGGTTGCTCTCGAAGGTGACGTTTTCGAAATGCAGCCGCAGGCGGCTGATTTCCTGCTGCGAACCCAGCGTGCAGGAGAGCGAAACGAAGGCGCCGTTCTGCATCTCAAGGCTGACCGAGGCGCAATCCTCGACCTCGATATCGTTGACGCGCGTCGCAACGCGGCCGAAGACGCGGGCGGCGGGGCCGGCGAGATGGAAGAGCATGTCGTGGAGATGCAGCGCGTGGGTGACGAGTACGCCGCCGAGTTCGGTCGCCCATTTGCCGCGCCAGGGCACTGCATAATATTCCGGCTTGCGCAGCCAGAAGGTCTCGACCGAGCCCATGTAGAACTTGCCCGCGATCCCGGCATCGATGATGCGCTTTGCCTGCTCGATGCCGTCGCCGTAGCGATACTGGAAGATCGGCATCAGCGTGCCCTTGGCGGTCTTCTCGGCGCGCATGATCTCGTCGACGCCAGCAAGCGATCCCGTCAGCGGCTTTTCGCAGACGACGTGCTTTCCGGCGGCGAGTGCCGCGATCACCTGCTCCTTGTGGATGCCCGGCGGCGTGCAGATATCGATGATATCGATGCTGTCATCGGCCAGGAGCTCGTCGAAGGAGGTGGTGCGGCGCTCGATGCCGAACTCGTCGCCGACGGTCTTCAGCCGCTCTTCGTTGAGGTCGCAGATCGCTGCGACCTTGAAGCGATCAGGGTGCGGCAGATAGCCTTCGACGATGTGCGAACGCCCGATACCGCAGCCGACAATGGCAACAGTCTTGATGGTCATGTCATTCTTTCCCATTGGCATCAGCGCTTCATGCCGGTCGTGGCGATGCCTTCGATCAGCAGGCGCTGGAAGAACAGGAAGAAGAAGAACACGGGCACGAGCGTCAGCGTCGACATGGCGAACAGTCCGCCCCAATCCGATGCGCTGGTCGAGTCGACGAAAGTGCGAAGACCGAGCTGGATCGTGTAGGTGTTCATGTCGTTCAGATAGATCAGCGGACCGAAGAAATCGTCCCAGGTCCAGATGAAGGAGAAGATGGCAGCCGTCGCCAGAACCGGCAGCGACAGCGGCAGCATGATCTTCCAGTAGATGCGCCAGGCGCTGCAGCCGTCCATCATCGCCGCCTCATCGAGTTCGCGCGGGATGCCGCGGAAGAACTGCACCATGAGGAAGATGAAGAAGGCGTCGCTTGCCAGGAACTTCGGCACGACCAGCGGCAGGATGGTGTTGACCCAGCCGAGATTGAGGAACAGCACATACTGCGGGATCAGCGTTACGTGATACGGGATCATCAGCGTGCCGAGCATGATCGCGAACCAGAAGTTCCGGCCGGCAAAACGCAGGCGGGCAAAGGCAAAGGCCGCCAGCGAGCAGGCGATGACATTGCCGGTGACCGTCAGCAGCGAGATGACGAGCGAATTCCAGAAGAAGCGGCCGAAGGTGATATCGAGGCCGGTCCAGCCGCGCACATAGGAGCTGAAATCGATCGACGACGGAATGATCGAGGTCGACGAGAAGATCTCGTTTTCCGGGCGCACCGAGGCCGAAACCATCCAGAGCAGCGGATAGAGCATCAGCAGCGATGCGCCGATGAGCAGGATATGGACGACGATCGAACCCGGCAGGCTGCGCTTGTTGACGTCGGATGGCGGCCTGGCCGCGGTCACTGTAGCGGTCATCTCAGTCATCGTAGTGAACCCAATAGCGCGAGGACAGGAACGAGAAGGCGGTGAAGATCGCGATGATGACCACCAGGATCCAGGCGAGCGCCGAGGCATAACCCATGCGGAAATTGCCGAAGGCTTCCTGGTAGAGATAGAGCGTGTAGAACAGCGTCGAATTGATCGGGCCGCCGGTGCCGCCGGAGATGATGAAGGCCGGCGTGAAGGCCTTGAAGGCCTCGATCGTCTGCACCACCGCATTGAAGAAGATCACCGGCGTCAGAAGCGGCAGGGTAATCTTGTAGAACTGGCGGAACTTCGAGGCGCCGTCGAGGCTTGCGGCCTCATACATATCCTGCGGGATCTGGCGCAGACCGGCGAGAAAGATGATCATCGGCGAACCGAACTGCCAGACCGACAGCGCGACCAGCGTGTAGATCGAATAGCTCGGATGCGAGATCCAGCTCGGGCCCTGGATACCGATCTGGGCCAGCGCTGCATTGACGAGGCCGTCACCGGCAAAGAGCTGGCGCCAGAGAACGGCGATCGCTACGCTGCCACCGAGAAGCGACGGCAGGTAGAAGATGGCGCGGTAGACCGGCAGGCCGCGGATACCGCGGTTCAGCGCCATCGCGACCATGAGCGCGAAGGTGAGCTTGAACGGTACCGAGAGCACCACATAGGTGAGCGTCACCGACATCGCGGCTGCGAATTTCGGATCGGCAGTGGCGATGCGCACGTAGTTGGCAGTGCCTACCCAGCCCGGCGCCCTCAACATGTCGAAGTCGGTAAAGGACAGGTAGAGGGAGATCAGGGCAGGTCCGAGCGTCAGCCCGAAGAAGCCCAGAAGCCAGGGCAGAAGGAAGAGATACCCTGGAGCATTGGCATTCCACAGCCGCCTGAGACGGCTGTCTGCCACTGCTCCCTGGTAACGTTCCACCGTCACGGCTCCGTCGACCGTCGTGCGCATCGCATTGTTCATATGGCTCAACCCCGCGCGAGAACGCGCGTAATTTCATCCACAAGCTGCTTGCCGGCATCGGCAGGGGTTACCTGACCGAAAGCGACCTGCTCGGCGAGCTGACGCAAAACCGTCTGTCCCTCGCCTGCGCCTGTCGGCGGCGGCGGCGGCAGCGGGCCGGCGAGATCGCCGAGATTGGCCACGTAGTTCAGCGGAATCTTGCCGACATCATCAAGCGTGCCGGCGACGACATCACGCATCGACTTCGATTCCGGAATGCCGCGCTCGACATCGAGCACCTTGGCGGCATCGGGATTCATGACGAAGAAGTTGACGTAATCGACGGCCTGATCGAGCACCTTCGACTGCGCCGACACCGAGAAGAACATCGACGGCTTGCGGTAGTGGCCGCCCTTCGAGTCCGCCTTGATGCGCGGGTAGTTGCTGAGCGTCAGCTTATCCTTGACGACGGCCTGGAAGCCGACGAACTGGTTGCTGTGCGCGTAGTCGATCGCGGCCTTGCCCATCGTGAGCGGAGCCGTGTCGATGGTGTCCTTGTAGAGCGCCTGAACGTCAGGCGGCACACAGGCACCGGCTTCGCGGAACTTCGCCCACATATCGAACCATTCGGAAGCGTCGTCGACACCGAAAGCGATCTTCGAATCCGCCGTGTACAGCGCCTTGCCGCGCTGGCGCACGTAGTTTTCGAAGAGTGGCTCGGCGCCGCTGCCGTCGGCAAAGCCGAAGAAGCCCTTGCGCTTGCCAGACTTGGTGATCTCGGCGCCCATCTTGCCGAGTTCTTCCCAAGTCGTCTTGTTGTTCGGCGGCTCGATGCCAGCTTCCTGCAGCGCGACGGTATTGACGACCGTTGCCGCAGAATTGGCGCCGAGGCTGATGCCGTAGAGATGGCCGTCAACCTTGCCACCTTCGATCTGCGCCGGATCGAAATCACCGAGCTGCAGCTTCGAGGGCATGTAGGATTCCAGGGGCGCAAGAGCGCCACGCCGGGCATATTCAACGATATAACGGTAATCCATCTGGATCACGTCGGGGGCGTTCTTGCCGGCGACCTGGGTCGCGAGCTTCTGCCAGTAGTCGCCCCAGCCCAGGAATTCACCGGTGATCGAAACACCGGAATTCTTGGCCTTGTAGAGATCCGACACCTTGTTGGTGCGGTCTGCGCGGGGCTGCGAGCCCCACCAGATAAGGCGCAGGCGGGCATCCTGCGCAAATGCAGGCATACCCATACCCGAAAGCGCGAGAAGCGAGGCCCCTCCCGCCATGAAACCACGTCTATTAATGCTGAATGTCATCTGTTTTTCCTCCTCCCTTGGGGAGCGCCTCCACACGCTCCTTGCTGGTTTCTCTTGCAACAAATAACTAATTGGTTACAAGCTATGGACAAGCATCGAGCCTGTCAAGCGGTCATAATTGAGCGAGGTTTCCTCCTCGAATTTCGCTTGTACAACCTCGCACCGAAGCCTTATGAGCGCAACATTAGCGTCTGGGGAGATAAGCCGATGAACGATACCGGCCAGACTGGTGAAAAGAAAAAGTCGAAGCGCGCCGCCGGCGAACGCGTGCTGCAACGCGACCCGGAAAGAACCAAGGCTGCGATCCTCGAGGCGGCAACGCAGGAGTTTGCCGAAAACGGCATGGGTGGTGCCCGCGTGGACGCCATTGCCGAGCGCGCCGGCACCAATAAGCGCATGCTCTACCATTATTTCGGCGATAAGGAGCAGCTCTATCTGCGCGTTCTCGAAGAGGCCTATGTCGGCATCCGCACCGCCGAACGCGAGCTGCATATCGGCGACCGCAATCCGGAAGAGGGCATTACAGAGCTCGCACTCTTCACCTGGCGGTATTTTCTCAAGCACCCGGAATTCCTGAGCCTGCTCGGAACCGAGAACCTGCACCGCGCCCGCTGGCTGCGGCAATCAGTGCGGCTGAAGGAACTGCATTCGCATCTGATCGGCGAACTCGCCCAGGTGCTCGAGCGCGGCAAGAAGGAAGGCGCCTTCATCGAAAGCGCCGATCCGCTGCATGTCTATCTGACCATCGCATCGCTCGGATATTTCTATCTTTCCAACCAGTACACGCTCTCGACAATCTTCGGCCGCCCGCTGATCGAGGTCGAAAATCTCGATACCTGGGAGCGCCATATCGTCCATGTGACGCTCGCCTCAATCAAGCGCTGAAAAGTCGAATCCGGATTTGCCTATTGACAGGTCCGGTTTTCATCTGCCATCAAGTAACCGTTTAGTTACCGGCTTGGGAGGGCCGGGCCAAGCCCGCTCCCCGCTGGAAACCGATTGGCAGGGAGGAAAAAATGGCGCGTCTCGGGATCATTTTGCACGGCGTTACCGGCCGCATGGGATACAATCAGCACCTGGTGCGATCGATCCTGGCGATCCGCGATCAGGGCGGCCTTCTGCTGAAATCCGGCGAAAGACTGGAGATCGATCCCATCATCGTCGGCCGCAACCGCGACAAGATGGAAGAGCTTGCCCGCAAGCATAACATCAAACGCTGGTCGACAGATCTCGACGCAGCGCTTGCCAATCCCGACGATCACATTTTCTTCGATGCCGGCACGACGCTGATGCGCGCCGAGCTGCTCTCGCGAGCGCTCGATGCCGGCAAGCATGTCTATTGCGAGAAGCCGATCTCCGACGATCTGCAGGTGGCACTCGACCTGGCGCGCAAGGCGCGCAAGTCCGGCCTCAAGCATGGCGTGGTGCAGGACAAGCTTTTCCTGCCGGGCCTTCGCAAGCTAGCGCTGCTGCGCGATTCCGGCTTCTTCGGCAAGATCCTGTCGGTCCGCGGCGAGTTCGGCTACTGGGTCTTCGAGGGCGACTGGGGCGTTCCGGCGCAGCGTCCGTCGTGGAATTACCGCAAGGGCGACGGCGGCGGTATCATCCTCGATATGCTCTGCCATTGGCGCTATGTGCTCGACAACCTGTTCGGCGAGGTCAAGGCCGTTTCCTGCCTCGGCGCCACCCATATCGGCAGCCGCGTCGACGAGCAGGGCAAGACCTACAATTGCGATACCGACGATGCCGCCTATGCGACCTTCGAGCTTGATGGCGGCGTGATTGCGCAGATCAATTCCTCTTGGGCCGTGCGCGTGCGCCGCGACGATCTCGTGACCTTCCAGGTCGACGGCACCCATGGATCGGCCGTTGCCGGCCTGACGAAATGCTGGACGCAGCACCGCGTCAACACGCCGAAGCCGGTGTGGAACCCGGACCAGCCGCAGACGATCGATTTCTACAAGACCTGGGACGAAGTGCCGGATACGCAACTCTTCGACAACGGCTTCAAGGCGCAGTGGGAAATGTTCCTGCGCCACGTCGCCGAGGACGCACCGTGGCCTTACGGCATGGAAGCCGGCGCCAAGGGTGTGCAGCTTGCCGAACTCGGCCTGAAATCCTGGGCCGAACGCCGCTGGCTCGACGTTCCCGCGCTGGAGTTCTGATCATGGCAGGCACGATCAACCTTCCGCTCGACGGCAAGATCGCCCCCTACCAGCTGACCGGCACGCCGATCGAAGTGAAGAAGCGCAAGGCCAAGGATTTTCCGCGCGTGGTCTATGCGGCCGCGCATGTGGTCGCCGATCCGCTGGCCGATAACGATCCCTGGCTGACACCGGCGATCGACTGGGAGCGGACGCTCGCCTTCCGCCACCGCCTATGGGATCTCGGGCTCGGCGTTGCCGAAGCGATGGATACCGCCCAGCGCGGCATGGGGCTCGGCTGGCCCGAGGCGCGTGACCTGATCCGCCGTGCGTTGCGCGAGGCGCGCGGGCGCGACGATGCGCTGATCGCCTGCGGCGCCGGTACGGATCACCTGACACCCGGACCCGATGTGACGATCGATACGATCATTAAGGCATACGAAGAGCAGATCGAAACCGTCGAAGCCGAAGGTGGCCGGATCATCCTGATGGCGAGCCGGGCGCTGGCCGCCGCGTCCAAGGGGCCGGACGACTATATCCGCGTCTACGACCGGATCCTTCGCCAGGTAAAGGAACCGGTGATCATCCACTGGCTCGGCGAGATGTTCGATCCGGCGCTCGAGGGCTACTGGGGCAACGGCGACCACATCAAGGCGATGTCGACCTGCCTAGAGGTCATCGAGGCCAATGCCGCCAAGGTCGACGGCATCAAGATCTCGCTTCTTTCCAAGGAGAAGGAAGTGGCGATGCGCCGCCAGCTGCCGAAATCCGTGCGCATGTATACCGGCGACGACTTCAATTATGCGGAGCTCATCGCCGGTGACGAACAGGGCCATTCCGATGCGCTTCTTGGCATTTTCGATGCGATCGCGCCGGCGGCCTCCGCCGCCATGGAGGCGCTCGGCCGGCAGAGCAACAACGAGTTCTTCGAGCTGCTCGATCCGACCGTCCCACTTTCGCGGCATATCTTCAAGGCGCCGACCCGCTTCTACAAGACCGGCGTCGTCTTCCTCGCCTATCTCAACGGTCTGCAGGATCACTTTGCGATGGTCGGCGGGCAGCAAAGTACGCGGTCGCTGACGCATCTGGCCGAACTCTTCCGGCTCGCCGACAAGGCGCGCGTGCTTGCCGACCCGGATTTGGCCGTCAGCCGCATGAAACAGGTGCTCGCCGTTCACGGCGTGCAGTGACCGGTCAGGCAGGGAGGACAGGACATGCAGGTGGACGGGCTTTCGATCAATCTCGCAACGATCCGCGAGCAATGCGGCTTTGCCGAAGCAGTCGATATCTGCCTGAAGCATGGCATCACCAGGATTGCGCCCTGGCGCGATCAGGTGGCCAAGGCCGGCCTGGACGAAGCCGTGCGCATCGTCCAATCGAACGGCCTCAAGCTGACCGGTCTTTGCCGCGGTGGCTTCTTTCCGGCCGCCAATGACGGCGACTGGCAGAAGAACCTCGACGACAACAGGCGGGCGATCGACGAAGCCGCAGCGCTCGGTGCGGATTGCCTGGTGCTCGTCGTTGGTGGATTGGCCGGTGGATCGCGCGATATCGTCGCTGCCCGGCAGATGGTGTCCGATGGCATTGCCGCCGTCCTGCCCCATGCCAAGGCATCCGGCGTGCCGCTGGCGATCGAGCCGCTTCATCCGATGTATGCCGCCGACCGCTCCTGCGTGAACACGCTGCGCCAGGCGCTCGACATGTGCGAGCAGCTCGGGACGGATGTCGGCGTCGCCATCGACGTCTATCACGTCTGGTGGGATCCGGAGCTTGCCGAGCAGATCGCCCGCGCCGGCCGCATGAAACGCATCTTCGCCCACCACATCTGCGACTGGCTGGTTCCGACCAAGGACATGCTGACTGACCGCGGGATGATGGGAGACGGCGTGATCGATCTCAAGAGCATCCGGCGCATGATCGAGAAGGCAGGCTTCTTCGGCGCGCAGGAGGTCGAGATCTTTTCGGCAGACAATTGGTGGAAGCGTCCGGCGGAAGAGGTCATCGCGACCTGCGTCGACCGGTATCATAGCTGCTGCCTGGTTTAATTGGATATATTCGTTTCAGCACGTATGAAGGAGGATCATTCGATGGAGAAACGCCGCTTTGCACTGATCGGGACCGGTAACCGCGGGACCACCATGTGGGGCAAGGACCTGCTCGCCGGCTGGCGGGAGCATGTCGATCTCGTCGCCATCGTCGAGAAGAATGCGCTGCGCGGAGAACGCGCCCGCACGATGATCGGCAGCAACGCCCCTATCTATGACGACATCGACGCGATGCTGAAAGAGGTCAAGCCTGACCTCGTCATCGTCTGCACCCCCGACCACACCCACGACGCAATCGTCGTTCGGGCCCTCGAGGCAGGCATCGACGTCATCACCGAAAAGCCGATGACAACGGCGGTCGACAAGATCCGCCGGATCATGGACGCCGAGAAGCGCACCGGCCAGCGTGTCGACGTGTCCTTCAACTACCGCTACGCGCCGACGGCGGCGCGCATCAAGGAACTGCTGAATTCCGGCGAGATCGGCCGCGTTACATCGGTCGATTTCCATTGGTATCTGAACACCAAGCATGGAGCCGACTATTTCCGCCGCTGGCATGCCTATACCGAGAATTCCGGCAGCCTTTTCGTTCACAAGGCGACCCACCATTTCGACCTGCTGAACTGGTATCTCGACAGCGATCCGGAAGCCGTGACGTCGTTCGCCGACCTGCAGAACTACGGCCGCAAGGGCCCGTTCCGCGGACCGCGCTGCAAGCTCTGTCCCCACACCGCCGAGTGCGACTATTATCTCGATCTCGGCGCCGATCCCTTCCTCGACACGCTCTACGAGGATCCCTCGAAGGTCGATGGCTATTTCCGCGACGGCTGCGTCTTCCGCGAGGATATCGACATTCCCGATACGATGGTCGTCAGCATCCGTTACCGCAACAACGTCCATGTTTCCTATTCGCTGAACACCTTCCAGCCGATCGAGGGCCACCACCTGGCGTTCAACGGCACCAAAGGCCGCATCGAAATCCGCCAGTACGAGGCGCAGCCGTGGGAGATGAAGCGCGAAGACGAGATCCTGCTGATTCGCAACTTCCCCAACGGCAAGGAAGCCGTGGAGCGGATCACCGTTCCGCATTCGTCGGGCGGCCACTATGGCGGCGACGACCGGATGCGCAACATGATCTTCAAGCCCGATATGGATGACGCCCTGCATCAGCGCGCCGGAACGCGGGCGGGCGCCATGTCGGTTCTGTGCGGGATTGCGGCACTGCAGAGCTCACGTACCGGAAAGGTGGTCTCGATCGCCGACCTGATGCCCGAGCTTGCCAATGATGGTTCGCCGAACAGTGTAAAAGCCGGCTAATAAAATCAGGCCTGGGGCGTCGCTTTGCCGCCTCAGGCAACCCGGTCGAGATCGGCGAGCGTCAGTGCATAGCGCAGCGGCTGGCCTTTCAGGAAGCGCTCGACCTCATCCACCGCCATTTCGCCCAGCCTTGCCCGCTCCAATCCGACCGCCCCTGCAATGTGAGGCGTCAGGAAAACGTTCGGCAGGTCGTAGAAGGGCGATGCCTTCTCCGGAACTTCCGGATCGGTCACGTCGATGATCGCATCGATGCGGCCGGTGGCGAGGGTCGCGAGCAGCGCGGCCTCGTCGATGATCGCGCCACGCGCCGTGTTGATCAGTGCCGCGCCGTCCTTCATCAGCGCCAATTTCCCCGCATCGATCATGTGACGCGTCGAGGGCAGCGATGGTGCGTGCAGCGAGACGATATCGGAAATGCGCATCAGCGTGTCGAGATCGCATTTCTCGGTGCCAAGGGCCGCGCATTCGGCGGCGCTCAGTGTCGGGTCGAAGAGGACGATCTTGAATTCGAACGGCTTCAACAGTTCGATCACCCGGCGGCCGATCCGCGAAGCGCCGATGATGCCGACCGTGCGGCCGTAGTTGCCGATGGCCAGCCGCTGCATCGGATAGGTGCGGTCACGGTTGCGGTCACCGGTATAGAAATCCCGGAAGCGGAAGACCTGCTTACCGGCGAAGAGAATGGCTGCGAGCGTGAACTCGGCCACCGGCACGGCATTGGCTTCCGCCGCATGCGTGACCTTCACACCAGCATCGAAGATCTCCTCGCCAACGATGCCCTTCACCGTGCCCGCCGCATGCGCCACGAGCTTCAGCCCCTTGGCGAGCGAAAGGACGTTTTCTCCGGCAAAGGGGGCGCCCCAGCCGGTGACCAATATCTCGGTGTCCGCCAGAACCCGCCTGGCGCGCTCGTCATCGAAATTCTCGAGCGGTTGCCGGTCGAGAAGCGTGCCGAGACCTGCCAGCCGGTCGAGAAGCTGACCCGGCAACACATGCTCGGTCCGCTGGCCGGGTTGCATGGCAAGCGCAATGCCGGGACCTGTCATGGCATCTGCCCCGGCGCTTCGATGGCGCTGACGGTGACGCCTTCTTTGGCAACCAGCGCCTCAAGCGCCACAAGATCGGGTTTTGCGGGAGGCTTCAGCCAGGCCGTCTTTGCCGCCTGCTGATCTCCGGTGGCAATCACGGCCGTCACAAGCACGGTTTCACCGGCCTTGATCGCACCGCGGAGCTGCGGCACGAGGGTCTTGGCAACGATCATATTGGTGTTCGGCAGCGCCTTCTGCACGAGGCCTTGGCGCTCGATGCTGGAGCCGAGATCGACGATACCGGAGAAATCCGCTTCACCGATGGCATGCGCCGCGCCAGCCCCGGCCTCCAGCCTGTCGAGGTCGAAATCCCGCTTGGCGATCGCAAACCCACCCTCGGCGATCTGCAGAGCGCAATCCGATCTGATGCGATGAACGCGCACATGCCATGGCGCGGCAGGCACCAGCCAGGTTTCCACGCTGACATCGCTTAAGGGCGACCACTTCGCATAGAGCACGTCGCTGGCGATCTTCGCTTCCCTGTTGGTTTCCCTGACACGGTAATGCAGGCCGTCATCGCTGAAGGCCAGCGCCGAATCGAAAGCGGCGCCGGCAAAGCTGCGCTCGTCTGCCTCGACGCTGAAGCCGTAGCGGGCCGAATATGCGAATTTTGCGTATTTTTCGGTACCAAACCGCATCTGGAGATTTTCCTGCCCTGATGACAGGGCCACCGCATCTTCCCCGGTATGCATGATGACCATGCCCGGATGACGCTGCGGCGTCACGGCGGCGGCTGCAGGCACTTTCTCTTCGGCGGTCCAGAACGGATGGTTCTCGGGGATCGCCAGCGGCAGGAATGCCTTGAAGGCCCAATAGGGGGAACCGGCGGAATTATAGCTCTCCGACATCAAGAGGTTCGGATAGGCAAAGCCGATCGACAGGATGCCGTCGCGATTGGTCATCGGCTTGTCGCGCCACCAGCGCAGATGCTGCAGGCAGAGATGCTTCACCTCGCCCCAGGGCAGCGCCTCGAGATCGGCAAAGGCAAGGGCCGACCAGAAGCCAGCGCAGGCAAAGCGGTAGGTAAGGCTGCGGCCGAACGGTATCGTCGCGCCATCATCGGCAAACCAATGGCGAAAATCCCTGGCGAACAGCAGCGCCCGCTCGCGATAGCGCCTGGCATAGTCGTCATCCACCAGCTTCGAGTAGATCAAGCCGTAGAAGTGCATGGCGAAGGGAATGTAGTGATCGACACGGCGCACATTACCATCGCGATACCAGCCGTCGCCGACATAGAAGCCTTCGAGCTCTTCGAGATATTGCCTGGTCAGGCTGCGATCGAAATCCGCACCGACGCGATCGAGCGCGATATCGACGAAGATGCGGAAGAACTTCCAATTGTTGTCGGCATAGTCGAACTGCCGGGCATGCTTGAGATAGGCAATCACATTGGCGCGCTGCTTCGCGTTCAGCGGCTCCCAGACCTTTTCGGGTGTGAGTGCGATTGCAAAGCCAAGCGCAGCGAGCTCGACCATGCGCTGGTCGCGGCCATTGACGGTGCCCCAATATTCCGGGTGATCCGGATCGGTACCGTTGGCGATGCCTTCCGCAAAGCGGTGCCAGTGCCCGAATTCCCCCTTACCGGCGCCGAGCGGCGCAAGGCCCCAGAGCGGCCGGGCAAAACCTTCGAGATCGGCTGCTGCCCGGTCGAAATGCGCACCGGCGCCATCAAGCCGGACACGCGCATTGCCTTCCGAAAAGTAGGGCAGCAGCGGATCAAAGAGAGCATGAAGCGCGCGGCTCATATCGTCGCGCGTCTTCAGGGGATTGCCTGCAAGCGGATTGGCGCTGGCCGGATCATATGTCATCTGCATCACTCATCGATTTTTTGCATCTGGCACAGTCCCCCCGGAGACCGGGACGACCGCATGGCATAGGTGGCGCGCAGGCGCAGTCCTGTCGCGGAAGCGGGCAATCATCAGCGCGATCGCTTCGCGCCCGAGCGCGGCCCGGTCGACACGCATCGTCGACAGGGGCGGATTGGTCATCATCGCGCAGGGAAGGTCATCGAAGCCGACGATGGCGAAATCGTCCGGCACACGAAGACCCGCCTCGGTGACGGCCTCGAGAACACCGACGGCGATGAAATCATTCATGCAGAAGGCGGCTGTGTAGCTCTTGTCCTTGGCAAGCAGTGCTGCGGTGCGCTCATGGGCTTCCCGGGTCGCGCTCCCGGAGAAATCCATCGGCACCAGAAGGCTTTCCGCGCCGCGCGCCGCGACGGCCGTATCGAAACCGCGAACGCGCTCGCGGATCGTGTGGCGATGCGAGCCGGTCAGATGCAGGATCTTCCTGTGCCCTGCGTCGAGCAGCCGCTCAGCCGCCTGGAAGGCACCGAAGAAATTCGAGGGCGATACGCCATCGAGCTTCAGCTGCGGATCCGTGCCGTTGACCAGCACGACAGGCACATTCTCCTCCTCGATCCATTGGCGCAGCACGTCCGAAGGGTCGATACCGACGAGGAACAAGCCCTCGGACTTCGTAGCTTCCATATGGCCCCTGATCGCATCGGGGGACGCGCGGTCTTCACGCAGCAGCCGGACTTCGAATGGCATGCCCGCTTCCATCGCCCCGGCGCGCAGGCCTTCTACGATCGATTCATAGAAGACGCTGAGACCGCCAGTAACGCTGTCGCTGGCGATCAACGCCAGACCGCCCGCCGGCGCTTCCATCAGTGACTTCGGCTGATAACCGCGCTCGGCCGCCACCCGCAGAATATGTTCGCGCACGCTGCCGCTAATGCCCGGCTCATTGGCAAGCACACGTGACACCGTGGAGATGGAGACGCCCGCCAGCGCCGCAATATCGGCCTGGCGCGGCCGTTTGGATTTCGTTTCGCTCATAGGGCGACATTATGCAAATCATGCAAATTTGCAAGTTTTATATAATTTCTTGCAAACGGACATTTTTTGCTTAGGCTGTGCCGCCAGATGCCCGGACAAAGTTGGAGGACGGCGAGGGCAGCCAAAGGAGGAACATCATGCAGATCAACAGGCGTTCATTTCTGATGGGCACGGCCGGCGTGACGGCGGGCCTGGCTTTCGGTGCCGGCGGCGTACCGGCTTTTGCGGCGGATGCGCAGCTGCGCGCCATGTGGTGGGGCTCGAACGACCGCGCCAAGCGCACGCTCGATGTCGCCAAGCTCTACCAGGATAAGACCCCCGGCGTGACGATCGTCGGCGAATCCATGAGCGGCGACGGCTATTGGACCAAGCTTGCGACACAGATGGCCGGCCGCGCCATTGCCGACGTCTTCCAGCTCGAGCCCGGCACGATTTCCGACTATTCCAAGCGCGGCGCCTGCCTGGCGCTCGATGAATTCGTGCCCTCGACGCTGAAGGTCGATGCCTTCGGCAAGGACATGCTGAAGCTGACGACCGTGGATGGCAAGCTTTACGGCGTCGGCCTCGGCCTCAATTCCTTCGCGCTGTTTTTCGACCAAGCTGCCTTCGACAAAGCCGGCCTGCCGCTGCCGACGACAGATCTGACCTGGGACGAATATGCGAAGCTGGCCGTCGAGCTCACCAAGGCATCGGGCAAGGACAATTACTGGGGCGGCCCTTATGGCGCCCGCTATACCTATGTCTTCGACGCCTGGCTGCGCCAGCGCGGCAAGAGCCTCTATGCCGATGGCAAGCTCGGCTTCGGTGTCGACGATGCCAAGGAGTGGTACAGTTTCTGGGAAGATCTTCGCAAGAAGGGTGGCACAGTCGGCGCTGACGTCCAGACGCTTGACCAGAACACGATCGATACCAACGCGCTGGCACTTGGCAAATCGGCGATGGGCATGGCTTATTCCAACCAGCTCGTCGGCTACCAGCTGATCTCTAAGAACAAACTGGCGATCACCACGCTTCCGCGCGAAAAGAAGGGCGGTCCCTCCGGGCACTACTATCGCCCGGCACTGATCTGGAGCGTCGGCGCGACGACCAAGAACGGCGAGGCGGCCGCGAAATTCATCGACTTCTTCGTCAACAGCCCCGAAGCCGGCAAGATCCTCGGCGTCGAGCGCGGCGTGCCGATGTCGCCTGCCGTGCGCGAAGCAATCCTGCCGGGCCTCAACCCGACGGAACAGGCGACGGTTCAATATGTCAACCTGCTCAAGGATCAGGTCGGCGATTACCCGGCGCCGGCGCCGCTTGGCTCTACCGAGTTCGACCAGCGCCTGTTCCGCCCAATCGCCGACGAGCTCGCGTTCGAGCGGACGACGCCCGCGGAAGCGGCGCAGCGGCTTGTCGATGAGGGCAAGGCGACGATCCGGAGCTGACCGGCAATCGAAAGAAACAGGGAAGCCCGCGAAAGCGGGCTTCTTTCGTTTTCAGCGATGTCTTGAGCAAGCCGCACACCGGTTTGTCCGTCAGCTTCGGTCCAGCCTCTTCTGCGATTGGTCTCTCAAACCTTCGTCAGAATCAGCCGCGGCTGTATTGGAGAATTCATGCAAGACCTCTTACAGGCATCGGGTTACCGCAAGAACGGCAAGGTCTGGAGCCACGAGACGACGCGCGACGCCTTCCGCTACAACGACGGCGACGCATCGGAAATGCGGATCCTCGATGTCATGCGCTTGTCTGCCGATACCTCGCTTTTCTCCAAGGAACTTGAGCGGGCGATCACCGACTGGCCTTCGAACTACCATCTCAATCCGACACGCACCAATCTGTTCCGGCCGATCAAGCATCTGATCCGCGGCCCCGTCCTGGAAATTGGCGCTGGCGCGGGTGCCATGACGCGCTTCCTCGGCGAAGAAGGCCATGAGGTGCTTGCCCTCGAAGGCAGCCCGCGCCGTGCCGCGACCATCGCCGAACGTTGCCGCGACCTTCCGAACGTCACTGTTCTCGCCGAGCCGCTGCAGAATTTCGAAATCGATCAGAAATTCGCGACGGTGACGCTGATCGGCGTGCTCGAATATGCCCGCGTCTTCTTCGGTGCCGAAGATGGCCAGGATGCGATCGAGCGGATGCTTGCCAAGGCGCGTTCGCTGCTTGCACCGGGCGGCGTGCTGATCATCGCCATCGAAAACCAGATCGGCCTCAAATATCTCGCCGGCTTCCCCGAAGATCACCTGGCGCGGCCGATGGTCGGCGTCGAGGATCAGTATACGCAGAACGGTCCCGTTACCTTCGGCAAGCGCGAGCTGTCGCATCGCGTCACGGCCGCCGGCCTGCCGCATCAGAAATATTGGTTCCCCTTCCCGGATTACAAGCTGCCCCGGTTCGTGCTGAACGAGGAAGCCCTGACCGCGGACCTGCCGACCGATTTCTCGCCGCTGATCCGCGGCGCGACGGCGACCGACCCGCAGCGCCCCGGCATTCTTGCTTTCGAACAGGACCTCGCTTGGGACGTCATCGCGCGAAATGGCCTGCAGGGCGATCTCGCCAACTCCTTCCTGCTTGTCTCCTCCGACCAGCCGCTGGCCGCGGACGATGTCATGGCCACGCACTTCACCGGCGGCCGTGACGCGCAGTATCAGAAGCTGGTGCGCTTCGTGCGCAAGGGCGAGCAGCTCGTGGTCGAGCGCGAAGCCATTCAGGCTGACAGCAACGGCTTGAATTTATCGCCGCTGAAGATCAATCTTGAAGACGAGGTCTTTGAAACCGGTCTGGTGTGGCGCGATATCGGCAAGCGTTGCCTGCTGCAGGACGGCTGGTCCGTCGAGCATCTTGCGAACTGGACCAGTGTCTGGAAACAGGCGCTCGACCAGCATCTTGCCGGCATGGGCATCCTCGCGCCGATGCAGCTGCAGGACCGCGTCCCCGGCTCGCTGCTCGATGCGATCCCGCGCAATCTCATCGTTGGCGAAAAGCTGAGTTTCATCGATCTCGAATGGGTCTACGACCAGCCGATCGAGTTCGGCTACCTGATGTTCCGCGGTCTGTGGGATCTGATTTCCGACACGCGTGCCGCTGCAACGCCGGCCGCCGGCACTCCGAACAAGGTCGGCGATCTGATCTTCCAGATCATGGAATATCTCGGCTATCCCGTCGCCGCCCAGACGGTCATCGACTATCACGCCCAGGAAGTCCGCTTCCACAGCTCGGTGACCGGCCGCGCGCTGCAGACCAATTCAGCCGACCTCCTGTTGACCATCGGCCGCCGCCTCAACTTCGCCGATATCCGCGAGCTGCAGGTGCAGATCCAGCGGCTGAACGCACAGAACCAGGCGCTGACGCAGGAACTCGAGGGCGAGCGCCGCAAGGTCCGCGATATGCTCGATGCCGTGAACGGCTACAGCCTGCGGGCAGGTTGATCCGGCTTCGATTGCTTTGATGAAGTGCACGAGGGCGCGGCAGATGTCGCGCCCTTTTCTGTTTTCGTATTGGCAGAAGCTGTGCCGGACTGCGGCTATGGCGCGCACGACCTCCAAAGAGCAACCATACACCTTGCTAGTCCTGCCGGGCATGCCAGTCGAAGTCTTCATCTCGACACAGGAGCGGCTGCGCTGTCGTTTTTGACGAAGCCATTGACGGATCAGTTGAGCTGAGCGTTTCGGGAGGAGTGAGGCTGCGGTCTATTTAGCCCAGAAACGCAAAGGGCCCCTTATCGGGGCTCTTTTATCTGATCGAGAAGCTTTTGTGCATGTGATTTGGTTTTGGGTGAGGCTTTGAACCTGGGGCGTTGAGGTTATGGTCCGTAGGACGATGATCTACGATCGCCGGGGAAAGCGAAGTTTTTCCGCGAGCGATAGGTCGATAGGATTCCGGGGAGATTTGGTTGCGGGGGCAGGATTTGAACCTGCGGCCTTCAGGTTATGAGCCTGACGAGCTACCGGGCTGCTCCACCCCGCGTCCAGCGCAAAACCCTTTGGGTTTTGTCGCGATAGCGTAAAGCGCCGAAGGCGTTTTACGCTTACTGCCGGAGCAAATTGCCGAAGGCGATTTGTCTCCTGTAAGGGACGCACCTTTTGCGGTGTTCCCCGGCATTTCAAGTGTTCTACAATGCCCTTTGAACGACAAAAGCCGCCTTTGCGGGGCGGCCCTTGGGATCGGCCAGGGGCCGTAATTTCATGATGAGAAGATTGTTTGTTTCGCATGCAGCTTTCCGAAGCTTTTCAGCTTCGGGCGCATGCGTGTTGCGTTTAGCAGACCTGGCAGCGACCGACTCTCCCGCGTCTTAAGACGAAGTACCATAGGCGCTGGGGCGTTTCACGGCCGTGTTCGGAATGGGAACGGGTGCAGCCACCCCGCCATGACCACCAGGTCAGCGAAGCGCAACAATTGAGAAGCTGGCGCAGCCGCTAGGCTGCATTTTTTGAACACGTCTTTGATCTTGCTCTACACTCCCGGCCGAAGGCCGCAAGCGCAAGGCGCGTCGCCAACAGTTTGGCGCGCCGTCCGCAGCGCCATTGGCGCGTGAGGACAAAAGGTCAGGCATCATCGAACGAAGTTCGATGAGCACAAGCAATGAGAACGATCAAGCCAATCGAGCTATTAGTACCGGTAAGCTTCATGCGTTGCCGCACTTCCACACCCGGCCTATCAACGTGGTCGTCTTCCACGGCTCTGATAGGGAACACTCGTTTTCAGGTGGGTTTCCCGCTTAGATGCCTTCAGCGGTTATCCCGTCCATATATAGCTACCCTGCTATGCCCTTGGCAGGACAACAGGTCCACCAGAGATATGTCCATCCCGGTCCTCTCGT